>Ga0209888_1000003_pt1 | contig 223660 bp, 435 predicted proteins | sample OrgsoiDNA_201059_FD_185807 | JGI IMG/M metagenome (GOLD analysis project Ga0209888, IMG submission 185807) | Permafrost soil microbial communities from the Arctic, to analyse light accelerated degradation of dissolved organic matter (DOM) -... | ecosystem: Environmental > Terrestrial > Soil >...
CGGAATAATCCGGCACTCTTCTCAGAAGAATAAGAAGAAGAATGACAGTCATTTTGAGAATCGAGGACGAGGTCAACGTTAAATTCATTGACCTCGACCCCCACACGCGACGCAAGGTCGTAGAAGCACTGAAATACTTTATACCGCAAGCACGTCACACACCAGCATATAAGCTTGGTCGTTGGGACGGCACGACTAGCTTCGCTACCGTCGGCGGAGCCACTTACTTTAATCTACTTGATCGAGTCCTGCCTATTTTGGCTGAGAACGGTTATGACTTGGAGCGCGATCTTGAAATTCAAGATATGCGTCAAGTATGGGATTTCAAGTTTGATGAAATTGACGAAGAAGTCGTAGCTGACCGTGTATGGCCCAAAGGTCACCCAGCTGAAGGTGAACCAATCATGCTTCGAGAATATCAAGCTGATGCCATCAACACATTTCTGAAGAACTTACAAAGTATTCAAATCCTGCCAACTGGTAGTGGTAAGACACTTACTACCGCGGTCCTTAGTATCCAAGTAGAGAAATATGGCAGAAGCTTGGTTATCGTTCCAAGTAAAACCTTAGTAGTGCAAACAGAAATTGACTATAAGAATTTAGGTCTTGATGTTGGTGTATACTACGGTGATCGTAAGGAAGTTGGGCATACTCATACCGTTTCAACATGGCAAAGTTTGTTGGCTTTGATTAAGAAAACCGCAGCCGGAGAGGCTGAGGAATATGATATCTCGGACTTAGTGGATGGCGTTGTATGCGTTATCAACGATGAGGTACATACTGCGAAGTCAGATCAACTCAAGCAGATGCTTACTGGTGCTCTGGCGAATGTTCCAATCCGTTGGGGCTTTACCGGTACTATCCCAAAAGATGATATTAGCCAAGTATCAATCTTGGTTGGATTGGGACCTGTAGTCGGGGAATTGAAAGCTAGCACCTTGCAGGATTTGGGTGTGTTGTCACGATGTAAGGTTAACATCGTACAGATGGTTGACGATCACGTTGAATATGGTAGCTATGCTGAAGAGCATGACTATTTGGTTAACGATAAGCGTAGATTGGAATGGTTATCGAAGTTTATCGAGAAGACAAACGAAACTGGTAACACTTTGATTCTAGTTAACAACATTGAATCTGGCAAACAGATTACAAAGTTGATTCCTGATAGCGTGTTTATTAATGGTTCAACCAAGAATGCTGCCCGCTTTGAACAGTTTGATGAAGTAAACGAAGCAAGTAACAAAATTCTAATTGCCACCTATGGTATTGCGGCAGTTGGTTTGAACATTCCACGTATTTTCAACTTGGTACTGTTTGAGCCTGGTAAGAGTTTTGTACGTGTGATCCAGAGTATTGGTCGTGGTATTCGTGTAGCTAAAGACAAAGACTACGTGGACATTTATGATATTACCAGTACATTAAAGTATAGTACACGACATCTTGCAGCTAGAAAGACCTTTTATAAAGATGCGGAATATCCATTCGAAACATTCAAGGTTGACTACTTGAAAGACATAGCAGGTTCGTCATTGGAATTGGCTAGCAAAAAAACAACTAAGAAGAAGAAATGAAAATATTATTGCCAGAAAACCATTCGTTTGACATGAACGACATTCCCGACGAAGTGGATGACCTACGCTACTGTGTTCTTGACTATAGCAACCAACAAGATGTGGACTTTTTCTTTATGCCACTTATCTTCTTGGATAACTTCCCACGACCAGCAGCAGACTTGCAGTTAGGCCCATACCGTGTACAAATGCCACTTGATTGGTCAATCATGATCGTAGACAAGATAAGCGGTGCTATGGAAATTTTGGAACTGAAGAATATCAATGATCGTGAATTTACGGCGTTTGCCATGAATCCAATTAATGGTTACATGCCACACTTCCTAGATATCACCATCCTAAATATTTACCCAGATGTAAACTGGTATTTCCCCAAGCTGAAGTATGGTCATATATTGGCCGTACCTCTTGAAGATGGAGATTCACCACTGTGTGTGTTTTTCGTAAAAGACACCAATAAGCTCCCAGAAGTTTTAGACATTACTAAGATATTCTAAAAAGAGGAAACCCCGAAGAAAGACACCTCTCTTCGGGGTAACCAACCTGTGCGTTTGGGGAGACTCAGGTAAAAATCATGGGACATATTGTTGTCCACTACAAAAATATTTATCATAAATCTCAAAAGAGATAGGGTTAATGAGCGAAACACCAAAACTAGATATTTTCGACGAGATGGCGCAAGCTGACCTGCGCAACAAGGATTTCTATGCCAATCTCGATCCGGATTTACAAAAACAATTTTCACCCATTGTAGCAATGCGTTGGTTGAGTGCAGTGCAAGACAGTTCAGTAATGAAAGACTGGTATCTCATCATGGTAAATGACGTGGTGAATTGGCACTTTTGGGAAATACGAGATCACCCAGAACTGCAATGGAAGCTTATGGCCGCCGCCGGATGTGGTCAGAAGCAGAGACATGCTTGGATCCCCATGGCGAAGCGGAAAAAGATCGGCAAGATAGCCGAATACATGCTGCGTTGGTACCCAAGTTACAATGACCAAGAACTAGCAATTATTATGGCAGGGATGGATAGAGATGGATTCGAGCAGTTTGTTAAATCAACCGGCGCAGACGATAAAGAGCTCAAAGAGCTCCTCAAAGACTACGACACCGAAAACGGAACGAGTGCCCCGAAAAAAGCCAGTAAAAAGCGAAAAGCCGATTAAATTTGAATGTGAGTTTTGTAAAAAATCATTCTCACGTGAAAGTACATTGGCTGTTCATCTTTGCACCAGTAAGCAACGTTGGTTGAGTAGAGATGAAAAGAATGTGAAAGTCGGGTTTATGGTCTACAAGAAGTTCTATGATCTAAACTATCGAAATGCGAAACCACGCACGTATGATGACTTTATGAAAAGCTCACATTACACGGCATTCGTAAAGTTTGGCAAGTACATGATGGATATCAATGCAATCAATCCTGAGTCGTTTATTGAGTTCTTGCTAAAAGCACAAGTACCGTTGAAAAACTGGGAAATGGCATTTGTATATGAACAATATATTCGTGAACTGAATAAGCGTGAGCCCGCAGATTCTGCTTTTGAACGAAATGTGTTACTGATGGAACAATGGGCTCGAGATAGTGATGCTGAGTGGACTGACTTCTTTAAGAAAGTGAACACCAATATTGCAACAAAGTGGATTATTGGTGGACGAGTAAGTCCTTGGGTATTGTATGCCGCAAGCACCTCGCAAAATCTATTCGAACGGCTTAGTGATGAACAATTGAAGATGATTGAGCAAAGTGTTGATCCACGCTTTTGGACTCGAAAGTTTGAACAACAGCCTGATGACTTTAAGTTTATCAAGGAACTATTAAGGGAAGTAGGAATATGATAACGGCCGATCAACGAGCCAGAATGTATGGTCCAAGTACTGATGCACCACCCAAGCCCCTCGTGGATGTAAACAATCCATTAGGATTAGCCATGGAGCCAGCTGGTAAATCGATTACTCTGAAGATCAAAGATATGACACTCATCGCCGCATCGGCGATGCACGTTGCTGAAGTGGAAAAAGAAGTAGAAAAACTGCAACGAATAATCAAGAATCTTGAAAGTACTCACCGGAAATTAGTGAATTCATACAACCGACTAGCCATGAATGTTCGTAATTTGGAACTAGAATTGGCCAATAAAGTGGATAAAATATTCTGATGGCAACTTCTTGTATCATTATCGATCATACCCTACAGTCTCGCCAATCCTTGTTTTTCAAACAAGTAGATTTTGATGCGATGCTTAAAGCTTGGGACAATGAAGACACTTTGTTGATTGAGTTATCCAATGCTATTGACATGTTTTCTGGTAGAACCTCATGGGGTAAATTAGATCCGTTGCATTGGCAATTTATCGTTACTACCAGTATTCGTGCGGTCTCAGAATTGTCCCATAAGGAACAGGAAGATCCCACAAATGAAGTAGTTCGCAGTTTGCATTTGATGATTATGGGATTTGTTCTTTGTCTAGAACAACGATGTGGCTATGCTACTATAGAAGCGTTAAAGATAACCAGATTGGCAGAACTCGACTGTTCCTTTGACTTCAGTATTAGTATGGCGACCGTACGGGTAGCCGAAGAAAAACCAAAGCCAACATTCTCAGTGATTGTTGACAATACCGATAAAAAATAAAATGAGTGGTCAGACAGATATTGACATGGATTTTGCTGATCGCAACGAAGCGCTCAAACATTTGCTCCATATTCCAGCTTCAATGCATGGTCGTGATGGGAACTACGTTAGGCACAATTCTGGCGTTTATTTTCAGAATATTCCAATTAACCCCTTTACTCAATTGGCTAGTATCCCATACGAAGAAGCGGATCAACTTGGTTACTTTAAGTTGGACTTTTTGAACAACAGCATCTACGCCCATGTTCGAGATGGTGCACATCTTGATGAATTACTTGCTCGAGAACCAGAGTGGTCATTACTTGACGATCCTGAGTTTGTGGAAATGCTGGCTCATATCCATAATCACTTTATTGTGGTGGATACAATTAAACCCAAAAATGTTACTGATTTGGCTGTCTGTTTGGCGCTAATTCGTCCAGCAAAGAAACATCTACTAAATAAAAGTAGAGCAGAGATTGACAACAACATCTGGGTTCCACCCACCGATGATACGTACTGGTTTAAGAAAGGGCATGCCCTTTCTTATGCACTTTCAATCACTGTTCAGATGAACCTAATCGTAGAGCAGGTACTAAGCAGTGGAAACGACGACGCAGCCCCGCTTTAACACAAATCTATGTGTCACAAACAAGGTTGGCAAAACAAAGCCACATCTTGGTGTGGAAATAATGAGCAATGGTGGTGTTCTATACACTATCTTTTTGTTCGAAATTTACGATCACGAAATGAATCTCAACTCTGGTAGATTCGTAAATTTTAATCAAGCTACAAAAGACTATCAAGCTTCATGTGTGGCTGAATCAACTAATAGAACCATTTTTGCTGGTCTGGAATTTGAATCTATTGGGCATTTGGTTCAGAAACAAGTGGAATGGTGTGCCGAGACCACATTCAGGGATCCTAGCCACTGGAACTTATCATTAGATCCACATCATGTTAGCAAGATTGGTATCAATTTCTTCTTTGACGACGTAACTACTGCCGTAACATTTAAACTACTCTGGTCATGAGTAGGTTGCTGTGGGGCACGGCTCACAATCCTCCCTTCAATACCTTACTAGTTAAGGTATCACCCAAAAATCCCGTAACGTTGAAAGAAGTGGCATATATGTATGCCTGGTGTAATTTGAATTCCACAAGATGGAATTTGCGAGTTGAAACTTCAAATGATAAGAAATTTGAAGTAACGTTCGCGTTTGATGATGAAGTAGAAGCCCTAGCCTTCAAACTTACTTGGGCCTTCAACTAATTTATTTGTCGGCTGGAAGGCGTCTAACTAATGTAATTTGGCGCTTGCGTATGCGACGTGAAATTGTCTCTTGCAAGCTTACCGCATGTCCCGACACTAGGTTAAAATCTTTACGACTGAAGTGGCGTAAATATGGTCGAAAGTGTAAAAACTGTTCCTTAAAGAATATGTTGATTGGGATTTGGCGATTACTACCCCACCACCATTCTTCACCGTACTTGAGGAACTGCATTCTCAATGCTTCGTCTGGGATCATATCCAGTACATACATTGACAATAGTGAGTTATCGGAATTCTGTATGATTCCGATATATTCCCGGTCACTGAACAGGCCGTAGCTCAGAAAGGGAAATGCTTCTAATATTTTCGAGATGTTTTCGTTCATGAACAGTTCTTGTTACAAGTGTGTGAGTATTTAGCTCGACAAAATTTAGGAGTCATAGATGCCTTCGTCTGACTGTTACGCCCAAGGGTGTATAAATAATCTATAAAGCGATAAGGGCTGGCTCATGGCAAATGTTAATCTGTACCACTATCCACAAGTAGTTCAACTTTCTCAACCGGGAGCCATTAGTTCGGCTTCCGTGATGAATCGCAGTGATTTCAGTATCTTCAAAAACGTAGATAACGACGTAGAATTTCTAGTCAAAACTTATGATAATAAGCCAATTGACCTAACCGGAAAGACTATTACTATTTACGTTGTTGATGCCAGGGATGATGCGTTAAAGATACAAAAAGAGCTTAGTTACAGCCCAACGATGGCAAAAAAAGGCCATGCGCGTTTGACACTAGTGCTAACCGATATTGCCGAGATAGATCCTGGATACCTCTATTACAGCGTATCTGTTACCGATATATCAAATAAAGAAATTCTTTTGTATACTGATCATTCAAGAACAGTACAAGGATTCTTTGAGCTGCAACCCGGTCCACTTCCTGGTCCACGTAAGGCTATAGTTATTTTACCTGATGACTTTTCACAACAGTCATGGGGTTCTGATACGTCAGTATCCAATTACTTAGTTGCCCAGCCATATCCCGGCGCTGCCCAAAGTGATAATAGAACAGGTGTTCATACTGTTGCAGTGTACTGCGACAACTACAGCGGCTATTTGAATATACAAGCCAGTTTGGAAAATGCTCCACCGTCAGCAATGGTGGAATGGTTCAATGTTGATATTGGTAATGAATATCATTATGACTGTGGACGTTGCTTTCCAGTCGATCCAAACTGTCCGCCATTACCTAGCTGGATTCCAAGCAATCCGCCAACACCACCAACACCACCAGTGGTACCGTGCCCACCAGGCCCACCGGCACCATGCCATGAGCATCGATTCCATCAACCTATATATAAGTTTATATGTTTTACTGGAATTAAGCAGTTTAGTTTTGTAGGCTCTTATATGTGGCTTCAATTTATTTTGAATGCCAGTCCTATCAATCACGGTAGCGTTACAAAGATTTTGCTTAAGAATTGACGGTGTAAATACCAACCCATACAATATGGGAAAGGTACATCGTCAACTATGCAAACAATTCAATTGATAAAGGCCACATATGTGGCCTTTATCATCTATACATCACAATCGAGGAGCGTTTAATGGCCTTGCTCGAACTAAGAAATGCACTTATACAGGGAGGTCATGCCGCAGTTCATGACCCTGAACTTCTAATTAATACGATTAGAAAGAGTATTGTTGGGCCAATTAAGCGCAACAGTAATGGTATCAATATTAATTGCCCTATGTGTATCTCAAGAGGTGAAGCTAGACCGGATACCAAATTTAGATGTGGATTACGATTCTTCCCTGGTGGTAGTATCGCTATTAACTGTTTTAACTGCCACCTATCTACACGTTGGAGCCCTGGTCTATTGTTGAATGCCAATATTAGATCATTTCTGATTAATCTTGGGATAGACTCTGCCCAAGTTAAGCAAGTGGTAATGAATGCTTTATGGTTGGCAAGAAATGCCGAAACACAATTTGTATCAGAAAGTCCTATCTTTCTTCCACAATTTCCTGAAGTAAAACTGCCCGACCGGGCAAAGACGATTTCTGAATGGGCACAAACTGGCGAATCCAGTTTGGACTTCCTAGAAGTCGCACAATATCTCATCTCACGAGGAGATGACGTGTTTAATGCTAGTGACTATTACTGGACACCAGATATTAAGCATAGTATGAATAGGCGTGTTATCTTGCCATTCATACATAAAGAGAAAATCGTAGGTTACTCTGGTCGTATTATCGATGAAGGCTTTAAAGGCCCGAAATACTATTCAGATGTACCTGCGCATTACTTGTTTAACAATTCTATGATAGAACGACCACGCAAGTTTATAATACTTGTGGAAGGCGTGTTCGATGCATTGGCAATAGAAGGTGTGGCCACACAGGGCGCTAAGCTCTCCGAGCAGCAAGCGTATTGGCTAAAAGAATCAGGCAAACAAATTATTGTGCTCCCCGACCGTGATGCGGCGGGTCAGAAGCTCATCGATCTTGCTTTACAGCATGATTGGATGGTTAGTTTGCCAATGTGGGATTCTGGCATTAAGGATGCTAATGATGCAGTTAAGACATACGGCAAATTATATACCGTAAGGACTATCATCGACTCTGCAACTAATAACAAGCTAAAAATTAACCTAGCTAGAAAAAGATTTTAAGAATGGATAATAAGAAAAAAGAAAAAGACGAGATCAAGAGCTATCCAATTGAAGTACAAGAAAACTATTTGAACTTTATAATGAGTGATCCGGTTGCATTTACAAGATGCCAAAACATCTTGGATGTGAATCATTGGAGTGATCGACTGAAGCCAGCAATACGGTATATGTTGAAATTTGCTGACGAATATCGTGCATTGCCAACGCCAGAACAAATCAAAGCGGAAACACACGTAGTCATTACCAAAGTAGATGGGATTCAATCACAACATACTGAATGGTTCTTGAAAGAGATCGAGGGTTTCTGTCGCCATCGTGCCATGGAGAATGTAGTGTTTGATGGTGCTGATTTGATTACAACTGGTCGATACTCAGAACTCATTGATCGAGCTAAAGAAGCTATTACTATTTCGCTGCAACGAGATCTAGGTACTGACTATTTTGCTGATCCAAAAGCTCGTATTCAAGCTGTGCTTGATCGAAGCGACATGATGTCTACTGGGTGGCGCGACTTTGACCAGAAGCTCTACGGTGGGTTTACCAAGGGTGCATTGAACATTTTTGCGGGTGGTTCTGGATCAGGCAAGTCATTATTCCTCCAAAATTTGGCATTGAACTGGGTGTTCATGGGTCTTGACGTGATCTATATCACATTGGAACTTTCCGAAAACTTAGTGGCTGCACGTTTGGATGCAATGGTGGCAAACGTTAGTACCAAGGATGTATTTCGTAAGATTGACGACGTTGATCTGAAAGTGCGTATGCGTGGTAAGCAATCAGGTGGTAGTTTGACTGTGAAGAAGATGCCAGAAGCAGGTACTTCAGCCAACGTCATTCGTGCATATTTGAAAGAATACGAAATTCAAACAGGTAAGAAGCCCGGCGCATTGGTAATCGACTATTTGGACTTGATGTATCCAAACAATTCAAAGATTAATCCAAGTGACATGTTTGTTAAAGATAAGTACGTAGCGGAAGAGATGCGTGCATTGTTTAGCGAATACCACGTGCTTGGTTGTACGGCATCACAGTTGAACAGAGCTTCGGTAGAAGCACATGAATTTGATCACAGCCATATTGCTGGTGGTATATCAAAGATTAATACTGCGGATAACGTGTTTGGTATTTTCACATCAGCAGCAATGCGCGAGCGTGGTGAATATCAGATTCAATTCTTGAAAACACGTTCGTCATCAGCAGTTGGTCAGCGTATTGACTTGAAGTTTGATGTATCGTCTTTGCGTATTACCGACGTTGAAGAAGGCGAACAAATGATGCAAACTCGTGACTTGCAAAGTATCGGGAAAGACATCAAGGGGCAAATTAAAAATCTTGGTGTGAAGGTTGATATCAAGTCGAATGCGGCAGTCGATAACGACAAAGATGGTGAGTCAGCTTCCTCACAACGGTTTGCAATTCCGAAACCAAAAGTGGGACAAGAAATTGATAATCCAAACCGGGTAGTACATGATCCTCGTAAAGCAGCAGGCGCAGCATCACAGACGCCATCAGTCTCTCAGGAACCACCAAAAGCGTCTGCCGTTCAGGCAAATATGCTGGCGATCCTGAAACGAGTGCAGCGTGACAACTGATACCATATCATCCGGCGGCGCGAAATAAATAGATACATATTGTGAGAGCCATCATTATGGACGCACGCCCCATTAGAAAATATATTGAAATCACCGAGTCGTTGATGACCAAAATACCACAGGAATTGATTCCTCAACCTGTGGTTTTTGAGCCACAGGTGCTTGATCCACAGCTTGACGCAGACCTCGAGAAAAAGCTCGAGAGTCTAATATTCAAGCTCAGTAGCTATCAAGACCCCGACATGGGTGAATATTCTGCAGGAGTTGAAGCTGGTATGTCTCGTGCCGCTGATATGTTGCAGAATTTGTTGAATCGTTTAAAAGGCTAAGAAATGGAAAAACAGTTCCGTACGATTATTGAAGCGTTAGGTACCATTGTACCAACTAACAACAAGGAACTTTTTATTGAAAGTCGGGCACAGCAGGTGATTGCATCTGCTCGCCACCTCATTCAATTGCTTGAAAATTCTTTCCCGGACGAAGTGTCCGATGATCTAACAAAGAGACTTCTCCTCGCCATCAAGAATGATGACAGCGAAAAGTTCTGCCGAAAGATGCGACAGCTTCGCGAAGGAAGATAATGTCAAAGAAATTCACTACGATTGAAGAACAGTTAACCGAAGGGTTCTGGGACGCGATCCTCAATAAAGCAAAAAGAGCTGGTCTGGCAGCAGGCGCCGCTCTAGGTAGCAACCATACTCGAGGTAAACTCGATGCCAATACCTTTGCCACTGAACTGTATGACAAGTTCAAATTGTGGCAAGGCCAAACGAACATGCCATCAGATATGAGTTCTGTTGCTATGTTTTTGAAAAAGCAAATCAATATGGATTCTCGTTTCATTAAATCTGAAACTGGAGTTGATATTGGTGGCTCGAATGGCAATCAAGGACAACAGCAAGCTCAGCAGGGATCTAGTCAAGGTGGTAATAGCCATGATTTTGAAGATCCGTTGGGTCATGTTGGTGGCAATGCCGGTAGTCAAAACGGTAATGGTGGCAATGACGCGCAATCAAATTACAAGCCAGAAGGAAATGACTTTAAACCAGTCATGACTGCGGTTGGCGAATTTATGCGTTACGGTCAATATGGGGCATTCAAACGTGCCCGTGATGCTACTGGGTTCGATAAGAACGCTACTAAAGTATATACCACTCCGTTCGACGGCTCGTTTATCTTCTCAGTTGGAACTGACAAGAACACTGATTTGGAAGAATTGCTGAAACAAGCTGAAGCAGAAGGAAGTGATATTGCTGACGTTGTTACTGGATTGAAGGATATGTTTGGTACTTGGGAAGACTTCAAGAAGTCTGTTCAAGGTGGCGACCGTATTGAGAAAAATTCCAAAGATGAAGCAGACTTGTTCCGTCAAGCGGTTACGCAAGCTTCAAAGTTGTATCATTACAACTTCCCAAAGAATTTGAATCGCTTTGTTTTGGCTTCTCCACCGCCAGTACCAGATAAGCAAGCAGCTCGTAAAGAACTGTTCTTTAATGATGGTGATCCAACAGCAAAGACTACAGAATCCGTATTGAATACCGACGATGTATTGATGGAAGCTGGTGGTATTTCGGACGGTCAACTTCGTAAGCATTTCATGCAAATTGCACAACATGCATTGCGTGACGGCGAATTTAAGATTGCCGCCAATAATACTATTCACATGTTACAGGGTGATAATGTAGTTGGTAATGCAGTTCAAACCAATGCTGGCAATAACGGTAACACTGGTGATCAAAACGGAAACAGTCAACCGACTACTGGTTCAATCCTGAATAAGGCTGAATCACTGGGTCATGTACTTGGTATTGATATCAACGAATTTACATTGTTGAAATTCAAGAAAAAGGATATGAACACTTATCGTGAATTCATGGGATTCCTGAATAAGCAAAAGGGTGATAGTTTTACCGATCCGTTCTTGACATATGCGAAAGAAACATTGGAGCCATACTATGACTTCAGTGAAGCAAAGCCAGATCCAAAAGCAAATAAAGACGTGAACGGTGCAGAAAATGCCCCACAAGCGAATAAGACTGCAGATGGTGCCAATTCACCGGTAGCAGATCCAGTAGCCACCGATGAAAACGGTTTGAAGTTTTACGACATCGATCGTCGCCAGATGGCTTGGGATCCAAAAAATGAAATGTTACTTGTTCGTTCTACAAAGAATGGCAAAGTCAACGAACGTACTTACAAGCGTACTGACGATGGTTGGGTGAACGACCGTGATGCTGCGGTTCAGGAAAAGAATATTAAGCTGGTTGATAGCTGGTATGATCGAGTTATGGCCAAGTCTGGTGGGGAAGCTGCTCAAGATACACAACCAGCAACACCAGCTAAGGTTGATCCTACTGTTATTCCAAATGGTGCAGTAGTCACTAATCCGAAAAACAAAGGTGAGTACAAGTTTGATGGTAAGTCATGGCGTGCTGGTAACGGTGCGGAAATCCCTGAAGGCCCAAGTGCTGATGCATTGACTAAGTTGTATCATGAACAACGTGGAACAACACCAAAGAGCACAGCACCACAAGCAAATACGCAAGCAGCAGATAAGCAACCAGCAAATCAAGGGACTAAGCCAGCAAGTCCAGCAGTCGAGCCAGGTCAGAATACACCAGAACGCGGTGCTAAGGTTACCGTTCCTTCAACTGGAGCTTAATATACCTTTGACGGTGCTGAGTGGGAAGATGCCAAGGGTGATGCTGTTATGGCTCCTTCAGGTCATCACAAAGATACCAATGGCGACGATTACTCTTCACAGAAATATCTGACTCGTTTGTATAACTTTGAAAAAACTGGTGGAAATGCTGAAGACTTCACTGAACCAGTAACTAGTCGTCTGAAACTGGACGCCCCAAAGGCTCAAAAACCGCCCGCTGCTGATCAACCGAAACAGCAAGAACCACAACCAGCTACGCAACCAAAGGACTTGACTACCGATGAAGAAGATGCGGTAGTCAATAGCAAGCCAGAAGCTAACGTTGGAAATGATCCTGTGCCAGTAGATGCCAAGTTGTCGCATGATGGCAATACGGCTCGCAAGTTGAAGCGTGGTGCTTGGTGGAATGAAACTACCAAGAAGCCATATCCAGACGATAAGACTCAAGAGATTGATAATTTGTATCGTAAATCACTTGCTGCTAAAAATGGTGCTGCAATTCCACCGGCATCAGCAAAGGCTGATGCACCAGACGGTTCAGATTTTAAGCTTGGTGGTGGGGTTCAATACAAGAAAGAAAACGGTCAATGGAAAAATATGGCACTCAACAAGCCAATTACCGATCCCAAGACTGCACAACACTTGGAAATTGAATTCGCAAAGCAGAAGGATAAAAAAGGCTCCGGTACTACATTGACCAAAGCCGCCAATGATGACAGTGAATCAGCTGCTCCAACTGGTGCTAAGTTCAAGCAAAACGATAAGGGTGTTGAATACACACGTACCAAGGATGGATGGGTTGATCCAAACGGTAAGGTAATCGACAATGAATCACAAGTGGCACTGATGGATCGTGGTTATAACAACGCGAAAAATAAGGGTGGTCTAGCCGCCTAACAGTTACACTGTTACAAAACCTGGCGAGGGAATTCCCTCGCCATTTCTTTGAGCCTTGTGCTCACATCAATCTTACTATATAGTCACGCCAAACAACTGGCAATCTATATGGGTATCCCACATTTTTCAGCTTTATCTGACAAGCGTAAAAAGATCTTTCTGGCTAATCCTGAAGAATTCATGGTACAGGAAAAGATCGACGGTAGTAATCTCAAATTCAAGCTAGACGAAACATTCCCTTGGGCCATGCGTAAGACCGTAAATGGCAAGGTGTACACCCAACCAGATGACTGGGGTACTGACTTCTGGGTGACTGGTTTCCGTGCCGCTCACCAAGCAATGATCAACGTGCGTCATATGCTGGTTAAGCCCTACATGCCAGTATCGCCGTATAATGGCGGTGAAATACTTGACATGGAACTGTTGTTTGCCGATAGTCCCAACACCATAATTTACAGTAAGAACAACAATAGTATTGTGGTGTTTGCACCAGATCGAGACACTAGTTTTGTTACTTGTACTGATGTGACAGTGAACGATGTACCATACACTATTGACGGATTTGAAATCAAGCGAATGTCTAAGACGTATGGATTTACGGTCATAAGTTTGGACCGAGAACGTGCTGACATTGAATTGGTTACTGAAATGGAGCCAGACGCTCTTATTGATCAAGCTCGTCTACTGCCTCTGGATACTGTTGGTGATTTTCTGGTACAGGAGCTTGCTTGTGGTCCCAGCAGCTTTTCTAGTTGGAACAGAGAAAATATGTCCGACCCTCCAGCACGTAAGGAAGGACTGGTATACAAGCATGATAGTGGATGGATGTTCAAACTGGTAGATAAGCAGTGGTTCACAGCACAGAACACCAAGAATTATGAAGTTCGCCACTGGTTGTTCAAATCACCCCGTGGTCACAAGAATTCAGTAATGGATGCCTTCTGGGTACATATCGCTAATGGCCATAGTGTTGATTCTGCCGTCACATTGGCTTTGAAGAAACTCGATGATGCTTGGAATTGCTACCATCCAGCTATGCAAGATACCCAAGAACCACATATTCATATTCGTAACCTAGAAGCGTTCGCTAGTATCCGACATCAATTGAATCAATATGCACTGAATGGAATACCAGATGACAGCAATTGAACAATGGCTTGAACAGTACAAAGAACGACTTGCTGCTGGGTATAACATCGAACCGGAGCTTATTGCCACTTGGCCATACTTCATTGTTGACTACATCCGTTCGTCACTGCATAAAGCACCTGGAAGATTGCCCAATTCCACCATCTCGAAGCTTGGTGCGAAATTACAAAAGGAAGTGTATGCAATCAGAAAGACGTCGACCAAGCCAGATTTATATGCATTGTTGAAACCATGTAATGCAGATCACTATATGTTCGTCATTGCCACCTCCACACCAGAGGAGTTGGATATTCTGGCTAAGGGTTTTGCCAACAGCACTGCTTTTACGGTATTTTTCTAATGACTACTGTAAAATCGTGGATGGAAGAGCGTCAGAAATATTTGTCAACCGATACTTTATATAAACAAGTAACGGAGCACTGGCCTCATGCGAAGATTGCATACGTCAGGTATGATCACATTCATTATTGTCATCCTCATGAGTTGGCTGAGCGACTAGAATTTATCCTTGAAGCTTGCAAGGAACAGATGTTTTGCCATGAAGATGATGTAATTGCGATGGTCCCTAAATATTTTGCTGGTGAATTTGCTATTGTATTCACGCATGACTATCATGCTGTTCAATTTAAACTTCTGGCAGAGCCAGATCCTTACGTACGAGTAGACTTATATGGGCGGTAAAGCTTTCCTCAATGTAGAACCTGTTCCACTAGCAGCAATCAACACTCTGTCGGCCTGGGTGGCATCCATCTTTGAACTTCGAGATAGTTCTAACCTCAACCAGATTCACGAGTTCTATCTGGGTTTGGTATCGTCCATGAAGGGTGGTAACCCTGACAACGGTAATAACCTCAATGAATTATTCGTGAAGAATGGACTACGATGGTTAGGCTCTACGGGTAAGAAGTTAGTGAGTGGAGACATTGACATAGCGGTATCTAGTGAGGATTGGACGTATGATTCGTTACTGGAGTTCTTAACGGATAGATTCCCTCCTAACTGTGTTAATGGGAATGCTAGTCTTAACCAGATCTATACCAAGATGGAGTATCATACATGTGATGGATCTGCATGGCACCAGATTGACTTTATGGTTGGTGAGGTTGATCTTCTTTCCTTTACTCATTGGAGTCCTCGTCCTGGTTCGTCTTCTTGGACTGGTAGTCACCGTACTGAGTTAATCAAGACTGTGGCTAAGGTATTGTCGTCGTGGACTTTGTTTGATGATAATGGGGACATGATTGGGCGGATTGGTTACACTTTGAATCATGATAAGGGATTAGCGCATGGTGCTCGTTACGCTACTGCTAAGAAGGATGGCAGTGGTTACGTGAAGAAGATGGTCCCTGTGACTAAAGAGAATCTTGAGGATTTCGTTGACACTGCGATGGATCGTGAGTGCATTCAGACGGGGAAGTTTGTTTCTCTGGAGAGTGTTCCAGATAAAGATTTGGTGACACGGACTTATACTGACCCGTTAGTTATTGCTGCATTGTTGTTTGGCGTGAACACCAGAATTGAGTCACTAAATAGTTATGAAGAAGTCGTGGATGTCATCTTGGCAAATACTGAACTTCGTAAACACATTGACCTGATTTGGAAGTTGTATGTCCAGAGACTAAACCAGATAGGTCAGCCAATTCCGTCGCCGACCATCAATGAACTATTCGTTATTCGCGGACTTAACTGAAAGCAAGTTAATCCCTAGTTACTGGCATGTCAGTGCTTTTACTGCTGAGCAGCTTGGCAATATTGCCTATATGTATTTCATGGGGCTGTATGTTTTAAGTACAGATCCCATGACCAAGAAATGGGCTAGTGATTACGCCCGCCGGACCAATTCTCTTGGTCCCTTCACACAGAAGATCAATACTGCAAATGACCTTTACGTGGCTTTGTTTGCCTTGAAGGGTGGTGTTGGTTTCAAGGATAAAGTAGCTTCGTTCAAATATCTGAATGGTATCAGGATTGAATGGTCTAAGCTTATTTCGTTCCTTCATGATCTTGATGCTAGTCTACCTAGAAACCACCGAGCGTTCTTATTAAACCTGGATGCTGGTTTGAATATCTCAGATGCCACCTTGAAGTCTATTCGCCGCCAAGTTATGGATTGGCCGATGCTTGATGCTTCTGAGAAGTGTCTGGTAGTCACCAGAATGCTTTCTGAGCTTACCAAGATAGCTCCTAAGGCGGAGCTAGTTACTGGTCTCAAGCAGCTAGCCAGAACGCCTGTAATCGCACCGAGTGTAAATACGAATCTAACTAGTTTGTTTAAGGGGTTTTTATGAGATATGCAGATTTTAGTAGTTTGAAAGAGAATGCGAGCAGTGGTGCTTCGTCCTCTGCCAATGTAGCTTCTATGGCTGCGCCATTCTTTTCATCCGATCCTAAGGCAACTGCGGCTCAAAGCATTTACGGAGCACAGCCTGGCACAAAGAAATCTAAGAAAAAGCCGGTGGTTATTCGCAGAACTTGATGCGGAAGATAAATAAAAATAGAAACCCTTTCTTTTAAGGAAAAAATATCATGATTACATCACCAAATAAGAATGCATTTGCTGGCCTGTCATTGGGCTCAAAGCTTGACTTCTTCACAGTAGAAACAATGCAAGACTTGGTTGGCGCAGACGGCGAAGCAGCTCAATCAGCTCTGAACGTTCTGATCGAAACTATTGCTCTGAACGGTCAACCAGTTATTTCAGCATTGTCAACTGGCGCTGCTGTTGCAACAGGTTTGACAGGTACAACTTCAACATTGAAGTTTGCAGTTGAGCACACAGGTGCTTGGACAGCAGCTACATTGTCACAAGCTATTGCTGCTATTACAGTTGGCGAAGCTGTTGAGACAGAAAATGCAGGCGGTGCTTTGACAGGTACAACTTTGAACCCAGCTCCTACAGTTGTGTCACCATTCGTGACTAACGTATCAGCTACAGGTGCAACAGTTACTGTCGGTATCAACACAGTGATTACTCTGAACACACTGTAATTTTACGGTAGTTTAGTAGTTCCAAATAAAAGGCTCGTTTCGACGAGCCTTTTTCTTTGCCTGCTAAATAATTAAAGACGCAGTTACAACAGGAACTATCATGCAATCTAACCTTATTGATGACATCAGCAAATTAACTGGTGACGATGCATCAGGCATTCAAGACACCATTAGTAAATTGTCTCTTGACGAACTTTACCAACTTATGGATCTCGTTAGCAATAACGACATATTGGGTGTTAAGCAAGTGCTTGACGCTTACACTCCAGAATCAGTTGCTACCACACCAGCCACTGAAAGTATTAATTTGGCTATTGTTTGCAAGAAAACAAAAATTTACGAAGCCGTACTTGAGTGGCTTGAAGATAATAGTATTCCCCATACTTTCCGTCCTGGCAACACACTCATTGTTTCATGCCAGAATAACGCACAAGCTGACTATCTAGTAAAGATGGTTGAAGATGCTAGTGCACGTAAACCAAAGAAAGAAGTAACAGAAGATAAAACCATGAGCGATAAAATTAAAGTTCCTGGCACAAAGCCTCGCGATCCTATGGCACGCGAACTTACTAAAGGCCAGTATCAACCAAAGGTCACGCCAAATAAAAAGGCAAGATTGGCTAAAATGGACAGCAAACACAAGTCAAGAGGACTCGATGAGTCTTCTGACTCTGTTGGTTTCTGGGTTGATAATGCAAAGGCTTATGATACTATTCTTGAAAGCTTTGGTAAATCAATCACTTTTGATGGTACCGCATTGGATACTGATGCTAAGACCTGGAAGCAGATTGCAGAATCATTAATTACTGGTGGATATAAGCCAGGTACAGATTTCGGTAGAAATAACATGACAAAGAAAGTTAAAGAAGGCGTACTCGGCATGACCCAAATGCCAGGATTGCGTCGCATGATGGAATTGGCTGGTATGCCATCTGATCAAATTGATCAAATTGGTGCTGATACTAGTCTGCCAGTAACCACAGATATCTCCCCATCAACTGATATGGATGATGCTGCTCTTGGTATTGACGATTTGGCACTTGACAGTGACGACCTCGACGATGTAGGTCTTGACGATCCAGCAATGGCCGGCGATTTTGCTGATGCTGTTGATATGGACGACCTGGGTGATGACGGCATCGACGATATGGATGTTGATCTGGACATGGATGCTCAAGGTTCTGGTGCAGTAACAATGGGTAGCGATTCTAGCCCAGCATATAACTTGATTAGCGATGCATTGGCTAGCATTCAAGGTAGTTTGCCAGATGTTAAGATTAGCGAATACAAGACATTGATTCAACGCTTGGAAGAGTTGACTAATCAGCTCCGTCAAGTTGGTCAGAGTTACTTGGGCGAGTAATGCGCTATTTTGAAATTGCTGGTGGGCTACGTATGCCAGTTAATGAAGAAGAACAGGAAATTCTCACTCTTATAACCGAGAGTGAGCATACTGTTGATGATTCAAATCTAGATGAAAGACAACAAGAAGTAGCCAGAACAATGGTGTCTCGTGGTCTATTAAATAGACTTCATAAAGATGGCAAAATATACTATGAAACTAATGGTTTGCCCGATATTTGGAGATTTTAAATGGCCCCTGTAGATCCACAAAGCGTTAATGAAATGAAGCGTCTTATGGAAATGTTTAATGGCACTTCCTCTGGAGTAACAACTCCAGTTGCGCCATCGGCACTCCCACCAGGCTTCGAACCACCTCCGACTTTTGAATATGATATGCCGGAAGGATTAGATGGTTATGACAATAGTTATGCGTCTCTTACCGAGAGTGCATATACTCCATCACCAGCCCCGATTCCATCAGTTCCGGTATCGGCTTCTGAAGCTGATCATATGAAGAGTATTCTTGCTCGTTTTTACGAAGCAACCAATTCTTCGGTGGAACGTATTCAAGAGCGTGCTGAAACAAATCCACGTCTTAAAGAAGCATTGGCAACAAAGAAAACACCGAAGGGTGTTCAAGTTGGTTCATGGGAAATTCGTGTCCACGAAGATTCGCCCGGTTCTAAGACTTACGATGTTGTGAATGTGCATACTGACGAACCAATCGCACACGATCTCAGCTTGTATGAGAGTGCATTGAGTTTGACCAAGATGCTGAATCAGAACGTTGGTATCAACAATCCACGCATTCACGAGATCCTGCGTCTCGAGGATGAATTCACTCGCCAGCGTACTGATGCGTCTACGTTTAAACGTAAGATCAATCGTATGATTAAAGAAGGCGATGAATTCAGAGCACACATTGCTGAAGATCGTTACAATGAATGCAAAACACAAGCGGTTAGTCTTCGTAACCAGCTTATTATTATTTGCAAAAGTTTGTGATGGTTTTTCGGAAACGTCGTGCAGATAAATAAAGTAATAAGTTATTGCACGGTATCAGTATGAACGTTTCAGATTTCAAAGCCGGCTCGGAAGAAAAGCTCAAGCAGTTTAATTACATGCTTGAGCAGCTTTACGGCCTCAAGATTGACTTCGATGCATCCGAAGCCCATTTGCGCGAAGTGTTTGAACACTACAGCGAGCGCAAGTCTCTTTATCTTAAAGAGCACACGTATAGCATTAGTAGTCCTGAATTTAGCAAGTTAGTATTGATTACCGAAGCTATTCGCATCTTCCTTAAAGAGATAGCGCCAAAGCGCAGAAAGAAATCCCGGAGAACCACCAAATGACAAAGAAAATTATCCTGAGCGAGAGCTTGGTATCCCTGTTTGAAGACGAAATGGATCGTGCAGAGTTAGTTCTTGCCGCGAAAGCTATTTTGGACAAACTTCAAAAGATGGCTGAAGAACTAGCTAAAGTTGAAGCCGACGACGTATTGCCACTACTTGATGGTATTCGCTCAGAATTCGGTCCGCAATTTGCAGACCAATTGAACGATGCAGCCACAAACGGTTTGCGTCAAGCATTGGAAGCAGTTAAGACATCAAAAGAACAAATTGGTAACGCCATTAACAACATGCAAGGTGTTGTAACTGGTGAAGGCAGCAACGACATGGCCCAAAGCGACGACGCTGGTGTGCAAACTCCAGATGCAGTTGGCGGTGATGCAGTTGGTGCTGATGACTCTGGTTTGTCAAGCGATGATCTTAGCGATACGGACAATACCGCATCTGGTGATGACGAATTGGCAAGTGGCCTGTCAGATCTGTTAGGTGGTGAAGAAAACAATGCTGACCAAGGGCCAGAAGGCCGTACTAAGAAAGAATCAGTATATCCAACTGGTGCGATCATTAGCGAAGCAGCAAAGAAATTGATGGAACAAGAGAACCCAGAAGAGTTCTTAGCAAAAGCTACTTTGTCCTTTGCTCGTGCAAAGAAGATCACCACTATGGAATCAGCAACTAAAGTCGCTGCTTACTATGGTATTGATGTTGACGATATCGTAGTTGCATTGCGTGAATACGTTGAAGCACTGAAGATGGATAAGTTGCTGTCAGAAGACGCAAAGCGTTGGGCGAAGCAAGCTTTGACATTGAAGCTCGCGGTTAAGGAAGGCAAGGACATTGGTACCCTGGGTAACTACTTGACTCCTGATCGTTTGAAGGCAGCTAATGCATTTGCTAGTGGTAAAATCACTGAGTCACAATGCATTAAGCTTGCAAAGATCTAATAATGCGTTATCACGAAATTATTAACGAAGATGACGGTGTTATGGATCCAGTCCGTAATGCTGTTATTGATATTTTAACCCCCCTAGCATCCAACGGTGTTCAGTTTGTAACTGTTCAACAAGTTATGGATCAACTTAGCAATGCCGATACTGGTATTGCTATTGACCGTTCTTTGTTGATGACAATTCTGGATCCTGATCAAGTCAAAATTGTAAAAAGCATTGAAGGCGATCGCATCAATTTGAATACTGGCAACAACGGTTCACAACGTGCAGTTACACAAAAGCAAGAAAAAACTGAACAGGACAAAATCAAGAGTACCGCCGCTGATCAAGCTAAGAAGAATATCACAAGTTGATAAACTTGTCAGTCACCCTTATGGATAGACTGTCTAGGCAAAGCTAATTCAAGATACGTTAAATATAGGTGGTAGTAAGAAAATCTTACTACCACCTTTTTCTTTATTGGCATTTTCAGACAACTTTCATATAATCAATCCATGACAACAATCAATAAACGATATCCGTATTTCACACTAGAACGTGAAACACAGCCAACTGGCGAACGCATGTATATGACACCAGATGGCCCCCTGCCAAGCGTTACCACCATCCTCAGTGCTACTGCTGATACTAGTGGCCTAGACGCTTGGCGAGCTTATGTAGGGGAAACCAAGGCAAACCAGATACGAGACGAAGCTACTGGATTGGGCACTTTGATGCACGAGCATTTAGAGTGCCACATCCAAGAAATTGATAGGCCTAGAGGTTCGAATATTGTTCGACAGATGGCAAAAAATATGGCTGATACCATTATCAATCGTGGATTGATTCATGTTGATGAAGTCTGGGGTTTTGAAATTCCATTATATTATCCAGGGCTATATGCTGGTACTGCCGACTTGTTGGGTCAATGGAACGGACAGCAAGCGGTGCTCGATTACAAAACCACAAACAAAATGAAAACTAAAGAACAGTTGACTGACTATGCATGTCAACTATCCGCGTATGCTATGGCACACAACGAACTCTTTGGTACAGAAATTAATACTGGTGTCATTTTTATGGTCAGTCGCGACCTGAAATTTGAAGAGTATGTGTTTGATGTAGATGAAATGAAAGCAAAAACGCAAGAATGGCTAGGCCGTGTCGAAAAATATTTCGCTATGCAGCAAACTAGTTAGTACTCCCAAAGCCCCACACGTTGGGGCTTTTTAACGACTAAATTTTTGGCTCACTAGTAGTGCTTGCTAAATACTTGATTAACAGGGTAGTTTACTATGTCAACTGATTCAATCGATTTCACTGGTCCGTTTAAACTTATCGCTCGACAAGGTCTTGCGATTGAATTACCAGGTCAACCTCTTTCCAGTCTTGCCCCAACACCCGTAGGTTTGGATGCTGGGGAACTTGGTCTTACCGTAGATACTGGTGACTTGTTTATTGGACTTGATCCAAATTATCAAATTTTTGGTGCCGCCCGTCTAGCCGTATATCCATACGCTAATATTCGAGTGCTTACCGAATCGGCTAGTTCAGTAGCGTTCATCCAGAACATTATTGGCCAAACCCAAACTCAATTCAGTACGATCGTCGCTTCTGCTAACACAAATGCACCTGTTGGAACAACTGATTTAGTGTGGAACACTGCACAAACAAATGTGGCAGAAATTCGATATATGTTATGTTTTGAAAATGTTCCTACTGCTGTTAGAAAAGGTACGCTTTCGATAGCTATGAATCAATCCGAAGCATCTATTATAGATGATCGTGTTGATGTTGGTTTTGAGTTTTTCTCTTACACCGACCCTATTGCTTACGAAAACGATACGGTGTTTGAATTTGCCGTTTCAACCAGTGCTGGTGTTGCCACTATGACATATGCCAATAATAGTAGTTTCAATGTGAAACTATACTATTCAGTAGTATCCTTTAACGCACAATTCTAAAAATGAATCCATTCATGTTAATGCCGTCTGAACGGCTTGACGAGTGGACAACCTTTCGTGATGGGTTGCCTTCGCTCTCAGAATCAGAACAATTAAGTCAAGTATGCCGTTGGTGGGGATTGGCCCCATTAAACAAACGTAGCCTTGATCCACAAGATCCAAAATCATGGATGACCGTATGGGAAATGTTACATACTGGTGACATGTGTCAAAACTCAATTGCCATTGCTATGGAATCCACTCTTCGTCTTTCTGGGTGGGATGCCAGTCGATTAGCATTACAGATGGTTAGGAGTGAAGAAGAGAATGCGGAATTTTTAGTAGTTAAAATTGACGATGAGTATCTGCTCAACTATAGTTACGCAACACCAGTAAACCTTGATGCGACAATCCGCAACGACATAACGATAGAATTCGAAATTCAATATTCGGGTCGAGCATACAAGTTTAATAAATAAATTTCCACGGAAATTTAAAAAGAAGAATAATAAATGGAACAGAAAGTTTTAAAACGTAATGGCGACTTAGAAGCAGTCAACCTTGATAAGATTGTAAACTCGATTAAACGTGTTTGTCATGACCTTGGTGAATTAGATTTTCTAAAGATCGCGATCAAGACTGTTGGTGGCTTGTACGATGGTGTACCAACAAGAGAATTGGATCTACTTAGCATTCAAACCGCACTGGGCTTCATGGTTGAAGATCCTGCATACGGAAAAGTTGCCGCCCGCTTGATGGCCAACTTTATTGATAAAGAAGTAACAGGCCAAGAAGTTCATAGTTTTAGTCAAAGTATTCAAGTTGGTTTTGATACTGGACTGATCAGTGAAGAGACTTATAAACTGGTGATGGACAACAAACGTAAGCTTAATGCCGCAATTAAGCCAGAACGTGATAATACATTCGAATACTTTGGTATTAAGACTGTATATGATCGTTATTTGTTGAAGCATCCGACAACTCGTTTCGTTCTAGAAACACCACAATATTTCTTCCTTCGCGTTGCTTGCGGTTTGGCAGAAACAGCACAAGAAGCAGTTGAATTTTATAACTTGCTCTCAAGTCATGATTATATGACTTCCACACCTACGTTGTTCAATTCAGGAACGCGTCACAGCCAGATGTCATCATGCTATCTGCTTGACTCTCCAATGGATGACTTGGGTGATATTTACAAGCGTTATGGTGATGTGGCGAAACTGTCGAAGTTCGCAGGTGGCGTTGGTATGTCATATTCGCGTGTACGTTCGAGTGGATCACTGATCAAGGGTACAAATGGTAAGTCAAACGGTATTATTCCTTGGTTGCATACATTGAGTGGTTCCGTTGGTGCAGTGAATCAAGGTGGTAAGCGTAAAGGTGCATTAGCCGCTTATCTGGATACACATCACCCAGATCTTATGGAGTTCTTGGAACTCCGTGACAATTCTGGTGAAAAAGAAAAGCGCGCCTACAATCTGAATTTGGCCAATTGGATTCCTGACGAATTCATGCGTCGTGTAAAGGCTGATCAGAACTGGTCAATGTTCGATCCATCGTTTGCACCAGAACTGAACGACTTGTTTGGTGAAGCATATGAAAAGCGTTACTTGGAACTTGAAGCAGAAGGCAAGGCAACCGTAGTTACTCCAGCCCGTAAAATCTTCGCTCGTATGATGAAGACTCTTGCTGAAACTGGTAACGGATGGATGAATTTCCGTGATGCAGCAAACAAGAAGTGCAACACGGCGGTAAATGGCTACGTTGTTCACTTGTCAAATTTGTGTACAGAAATTCTGGAACCAACAAGCGCTGGTCAAGAAGTTACTTTCTCACGTGAATCATTCGCAAAGCTAACTAAGGAAGAAATTCTCGAGAAGAACATCAATATTATCGGTACTGACTCTAACGGCGATATCGTTGCAATCGTGGGTTCAGAAGTTGCCGTATGTAATTTGGGTTCAATCAATGCTGGTCGTTATGTAAAGAACGGCAAGTTGGATATTACAAAGCTGCATAAGAACGTTGATACTGCTATGAAGTTCTTGGATCGTGTTATCGATCGTAACTTCTATCCAATTCACGAAGCCAAAGCATCAAACAACCACTGGCGTCCAGTTGGTCTGGGATTGATGGGTCTTCAAGACTTGTTCTATCAATTGCGTTTGCCGTTTGAAAGCGACGAAGCTATTGCGATGTCAGCTCAGATTCAAGAAGAGATTTATTACCAAGCACTTAAGACTAGCTGCGAATTGGCCAAGGTTAACGGTCCACACCGTGACTTTGAACACACGCATGCGGCAAAGGGCAATTTGCAGTTTGATCTTTGGAATGTAACTCCAAGCGACGTAACTCGTTGGGACGCATTGAAGAGCGATATCAAGAAGTACGGTCTGCGTAACAGCTTGACTATTGCTATTGCTCCAACGGCAACCATTGCTTCAATTACTGGTGCTCAAGAATGTACAGAACCTACCAAGGAAAACCTGTTCAAACGTGAAACACTTAGTGGTGAATTTGTTGACGTAAACCGTCACATGGTTGAAGATCTGAAGAAACTGGGTCGTTGGAACACAGAAACGATTAATCAGTTGAAGAGTTCGCAAGGTTCATTAGCTGCTGTGCCAGGATTGCCTGCTGATTTGTATGCTCTTTACAAGACAGTTTGGGAAATCTCACAGAAGAAGCTTATTGAACATGCTGCCGCTCGTGGTCCATATATTGACCAAAGCCAGTCGTTGAACTTGTTTCTTGATATCAACAAGATCCCAGAAGAAAAGCGCATTGCAACATTGTCCGCAATGTACATGATGCTGTGGGAAAAGGGTCTGAAAACTAGTTACTACCTCCGTGGTAAGCCAGCTACTAAGATTGCCAAGACTACCGTGCAAACAGCCGCAGTGGAGACGGTCAGTAATGATGCCAATCCACCAGAGCCAGAAATTTGCGAATCGTGCACCTAATTGAACGCAGCACTTAAATAGTACTGAATTAGCCATAAATATTGGATGCGAGGGATTTTCCCTTGTATTCAATATGAGGTTCAATTATGGACACAATTATTAGTTTTTTCAGCAGCGGTTTGTTCTCCCATACAACACTGATCGTTTTATTGGTTGGTATGTTTATTGGTTGGAATATTCCACAACCTGCTTGGGCGAAGGCTTTGTGGTCAAAGATCACTACAAAGGCTCCAGTAGTAGAAGTTGCGGCAGAAACAGCAGTCGCAGCTGAAACTACCATTGCTACAGAAGTTGGTGCAGTTGTCGATACAGTTGCGCCAGCAGCTATCGCAACAACAACAACAACAACAGTGGCACCAGCTACCAAATAAAACATGTCGCAAAGCACTGATAATACAGTGACACCCGGGGGAGAAGCTTCCCCCGGTTTGTATGTCGCAGTAAAGTTTCAACAAGAAACCATCGATAATATCGTAGCGTTTCAAACTAAAAACAACATTCCAAACCCTGTCCCATCAGAAGACCTGCATTCTACGATTGTGTACTCACGAGTACCCATCGAATGGATTCCTGAAGGCCATATTAACCTACGGGTAAATACAGATGCCTCGGTACTAGAAACCTGGGAAACTAGGGGTGGCAGTAGTTGTTTAGTATGGCACTATTATAGCCCTTTCCAGCATAAGCGATTCAAAGACGCGATGGAACTAGGTGCTACGTATGACTTTCCAGAATATAAATGCCATATAACCCTTAGCTATGACTGTGGTGATGTAACCGCCGAAGCTATCAATAAGCCAGACTTTCCTATTCTGCTTGATCACGAATATGTTGAAGTATTAGACGCTCCGAATAATGATTCGAGTGGTCCTTCCAACGTAGAATAGAACACACGCCCGATTTAGATCGGGCAACCTAATTAGAAAAATAATATAAAGGTCACAATGCCAATTCTAGATCCCGGGTTCAATCACACCTTGCGCCCGATGAAATATCCAAGTTTGTACAATCACTTTGTTGATGCACAAAAGAATACTTGGACAGTACAAGAAATCTCGTTCTCTACCGACAAAGAGCATTTGCGTGACAAACTTACCGATGCGGAAAAGCATGTGGTTAGTCGTGTAGTGGCGTTCTTCGCAACTGGCGATAGTATCGTTGGTGAAAATGCTGTATTGAATTTGTATAAGCATGTGAATTCTCCAGAAGCGCGATTGTACTATTCGCGTCAGATATTTGAAGAAGCCTTGCATGTTCAATTTTACTTGACATTGCTCGACGAATATCTGCCAGATCCTGATGACCGTGTAGCTGCATTTACTGCATTGGATAACATTCCAAGCATTAAGGCAAAGGGCGATTTCTGCTTTAAGTATTTGGATCAGTCAGCCAAGCTTGATCGTTTGGAAACAGAAGATGACCGTCGTACATTCCTGTTGAATTTGATTACGTTCGCCGCAGCTATTGAAGGTTTGTTTTTCTTTGGTGCATTCTCATACGTTTATTACCTCCGAAGCAAGGGATACTTGCATGGATTGGGTAGTGGTACCAATTGGGTATTCCGTGACGAATCAGGACATATGAAGGTTGCTTTCGAATTGGTAGATACTATTCGTGAAGAATATCCAGAACTGTGGAATGATGAATTTGAAGCACTCGTTGATGGTATGATTGACGAAGCAATTGCTTGTGAATTGGCATTTGCTGAAGATGCCTTGTCATTGGGCGTTGCTGGTATGTCCAAGGAACAAATGGGTGAATATTTGAACTACATTGGTGATGCTCGCCGTGTACGTTTGGGTATGCCAGCAAAGACTAAAGCTCAAAATCCATTCCCATTCATGGAATTACAGGATTTGAGTAGCCATACAAACTTCTTCGAACGTACGGTTGCCGACTACTCTGTGGGTATTTCTGGTGATGTTAGTTTCGATGACGACATGGACTTCTAATTAGCTTCTACGTTATTGAAAAGGCTAGGTATTTTGAATACTTGGCCTTTTTCTTTTATAATGATCTCATAACTAAAAAAGGAAGCATAATGCTTATCAATAAAACAAATAATAATTTCACACCACGTGACGTGTTGGCAATTAAGTTTGGTAACGGTGAAGAAATCATTGCTACTTTGGTTGAAACTGATGGCACCACAATGACAGTAACTAAGCCAGTTATTATGCAACTGGTACATGCTGGCAATGGTCAAGGAGCGGTTCAATTTGCCCCGTTCATGCTTGGTGTGGATGACGACAAACATTATACGTTTACGCTATCGTCACTGTTGGTGGCTCCAATTATCGCTCGGAAAGATGCGGCTTCTCAATATATGAAGGCAACATCAAGTCTTGATCTGTCAGCTGGCGGATTGCTGTAATATGCCAAACACCGCACGCCTTACCGATATGCATAGCCATGGTGGTCAGATCATATCAGCCAGTCCAGATCGTCAAGCTAATGGCTTGGGGGTTGCTCGTATTGGTGATATGGTTATGTGTCCTCAACATGGACTAGTGACAATCATTAATGGTTCGAGCGGTGTTCAAACTAATGGTTTGGCAACTGCTCGTCTGGGTGATATGCTATCATGCGGCGCCACTATTATCATGGGTTCTCCTGATATGGATACTGGTGATACCGGCCCTGGTTCTGCGGTACAAGGACCAGTGATTCTATATCCAGCACCAGATGGCGGTGCACCATTAGTTTATACTGAACAAGACTTGGGGCCTGAATACGACGATCCTCCAAGCAATAGCGCTGGATTATCAATCTATCCGCCAATACGCGATCGTGCACCAACAGCAGCAGAAGTAGCTCGCAATGATGCGTTGGTGGGGACCGCTCCTGCTCCCACTCCGGTATCTACAGAAACCACGGCAGCAACACCACCAGCCAGCCAACCGGTTGATGCTTCGGGGATTACATCTCCGATACCTGACTCTTTACAGTTGTCACCTAATTTTACAGTAGGTGATCTTTCCACTAAAGCCTTGTGTGCTCATAAGCTACAAGCACAGCATGGATTAACTGATGTTCAAATTGCCACTAATCTCAAAGCATTGTGTGTAAATGTTTTAGAGCCGTTTGCAGCCAAGTTTGGTAGAACTAATATGGTAATAAACAGCGCCTTTCGTCCCACAGGATCTTCCGTAGTTGCTTCAGGCTATAGTCAACATGAAAGTGGATGTGCTGCCGATATTCGATTTGTAGATCAGAATCGTGGCTCTATTTCTACTGATGTTTGGTGGGATCGAGTGCTGTGGATTAAAGATAATCTCCCGTATGATCAAATGATTGTCGAATATATTCATAATAAACCCTGGATACATCTTTCCTTTGCTCCCACATTGCGTCGACAGTTGCTGACTGCGGTGTTGAGTGGCGGTAGGGTAACGTATCCACATGGACTTCAGAAATTAGTATGAGCTTTACTGTACCTAATATTATACCGTTTACTTTACCGGCAATTCCACCACCATCGGTACTTTCGGCCACACTTACTGGTTTGGTTCCACCGGTACCTGATGCTGCCTTTTTGAATAAGGTATTGGATATTTCCAGTACTGATTTCGTGCAGAAGACCGATGGTTTGTTTACCAATCCGTTGTTTGATCATATGAAGGTAGTCGATCAAGCTATTTCAAGTTTGAGTCCGCTGACTAGTTTGGCATCTGCTGCAGATGCTTTGCCAGGTGCTCCTGGTGGGGCATCAACCGCTTTGACTACCGTTGTGAGTCACATGAAAGATCTGACTACTATGTTTAGTAATATGGCTACAAACATAGTACCAGTACAGCTTCCCATGAATCCATTGATCAAGAGTGCAGTTGGCTCCATGAGCAGTATTGGTTCGCAATCAGCAGAAGCAATGAAGAGTGTTACTCCGTTTGTTCAAAACCTTGGTATTCCGAGCATGGGCACGGTATTGAACCAAGCGAATTCTGAATTCAGCTTGAATCAACTTAGAGGACAAGTTGATGCCACTAACCCAGCACCATTGCTTGGTCATTACTCAGCGATGTTGAGTAGTATGGCGTCTACTGCTATGAACTTTTTGAAGACGGTCGAAAGCGCTATTGCCAATGTTATCACATCAGCAGTTACCGCATTCCATTCAGCTATTACTGGATTGTTGTCAACTGTGGAAAGTTCGATTACTGCGTTTGCTGCCCCGATTGCCAGTTTTGGATCTGAAATGTTTAATTCTATTAAAACTCAGATGGCAACTGGGTTGTCAACCATGTTGCGACATATGACTGAAGTTAATCCTACTTTGGCATTCAATATTACTGGTATGATTCCAACTATTCCAGGTGCTACTAATTTACCAAGTATTCCAACCACATTAGGTGGATTCAGTGGATTAGCTACTGGAACTTTAGCAAGCACTTTGTCCCAATTTCCTAGCCCAGCAAAACAAGCCGCCACGTCTGTACCAGCACCAACACCGGTTACTAATGCGGTGGTTACCGCGGTTGCTAAAACATCGCCTGATGCTACCGCCACCCAGTTACAAGCCATTGCCGCCCAAATTACTTTAGCAAAAAATGATGCCACTGCGGCATCGGCAGTGGCAGAAACGGCAGCTCAGGCCTTACAAGCGTATATGAGTGCTCAAAATTATGCGGCAATTAAGAATGCGCAATTTGACAGCCCCATTGCAACCGCCGCATATCAAAATGCGAAAACTGCACTGTTGGCTAGCCCGCAATATATTGCACTAGATGCAGCCAATAAAGATTATGAACAGAAACGTGATGCATATGGTCAATTGATTGTAATTCAGGGCTATATGCAACGAAATGGTCCTTATCCTAGCAATCCAAATGGACCCTGGTACGCCAATGGTGCATTGCTTGTTTCACCACCTACCAATCCTGTTCTTTGAATATTTGCCAATTGTGTAGTACAATTGGCAAATCAATAAACGCATGAAAGGAAATATGGCTGACAACAACGACAACGATTTGCTGGCGAGGATTAGAGCTACCATTGATTTGATGGTAGCTATTACCAATTCTTACGAAGAAGGTGATATCACTCGTGAGGAAGCTGCAAAACAATTGACTGAATTGGAAGCAGACGTGAAAGTGTTAGATCCCAACTTTCCGATTCAAAATGCAGCAGCCACCCTTGATGATGTTGATCTTCGTATTTCTGGTGTCAGTGACTATTACGAGTCATCTGAATACTTGGATGATGGTGAATAATGATGTTGCTGATCGGATCAAGAGCTGCCGCATACTGGGACGACACTTTTCGTAAACCGAAAGATGTCGACTTGATTGCACCGCTGATCGATATTCATAAGTGGGCAATGCTGAACAAAGATCATATTGAATATATGGTCCCGACTTCACGTTGGAAGTTTAAGTGCAAGCTTAAGGATGGATTTCAAATTGAGATCGAAATTGCGGAAGAGAATCCAAGTTCGCAAATGTTATGGGACGATAGAGATTCGTTTCCAACAATATTGTTGGTTATTGGTAAGTTGCGATTTGAAGTAAAGGTGCCAACACCAGAAGTCCTTTACTGGATCAAGCGTAGTCACATTTACTGGAATGTGCATTGGTACAAGAATATTGCCGACTTGCATGAGCTTAAAGCTAGCTGCGAACGTGACGAATTGAATTACTGGGAAAAGATTTACACTGCAAGGCTGGCTGAAAATGAAGCAAAGTTTGGCCCTCGATTCACTGCGAAGCTTAATCAGCCTAATGATAAGTTCTTTGCCAAGTCAGAGAAATCTCTGAAACGTCAATTTGAGCACGATGACTTGCATGAAATTGTGAAGTATTACGATCGTCCATTGTATGAACAATTCAAGGATGACAAAAGTAAGGCGATCATGAACGTAGTTATGTTTCATAATGCAGATTATGAGAAGAAGCTTCGTTGTGTACGGGAAGAGGCGATGGTGATCGCGCTTGAACGTTACGTCATACCTGGCAATATGTCAAATCCTGTAACGGCGTATCAACAAGCGCTGCGTCGAATTTGTACCAATCTCACTTCTGGTTGGTTTAGGGAATTTGCAATTGATCATTGGAATGAAATTAACGTACCAGATGTACCGTATGTGACATTGATGGAATTGGCGAAAGAGAAATTGAATGCGAATACTGCATTGGCATTATAACGATGGTGTGCAACAGCATTATGATCTGCGATTGGGTGATTGGGTAGTAGAACCAGAAATTGAACAATCTGAAATTGGTTGGCATTGTTGGGTGTTTATGTCAAGTGACGAAACACAGTTTTTCAATGACTGGTTGCAGTTACATATACGCAAGGGTTACGAAGCTATTTCTAGGTTTAATAGTGGCGACCCTATGACCACATTACAAATTGTTGACGAAACTGAATCATTAAAATTTAAAGAATATTGGAGCGAATATTTTGACCCCTATTGAACGACATCACTTCGACTGTGACTGTGGTAGTGACGAACATACTTTTAAATTTGCGTATGATCCAGATGATGGTGACTTGTATTTGTCAGTGTATCTGGATCAATATCGTACTTTCTTCCAACGTCTTGGTACTGCTATAAAGTATGCGTTTGGATATACTAGCAAGTGGGGCCATTGGGATACTACTATACTTTCACGTGACGATGCGGCGCGCCTGGCGGCACTCTGCCAGCGTTCTATTGTAGCTCGAGATGCGTATGTAGCCTCGCATACACAAGCTTCCAAAGCGTCTGTAGACGCGGCCGTAAGTGACGAAGAAATTGATACGCCCGACGCTGAAAATCCACGTGGCTTTAATCGCATAGTGATCCCGGAAGTTCGAGGATAGTAAACAGTAACACTGTTACAAAAAGCCACCGTAGGGTGGCTTTTTATTTTGCCAAACATTTGACATTTGGCACATTGAGCATAGAATATGTGTCTGGCAACCAGGAGACAACATGCATGATCAACAAGACTTTCTCATCGCGCACGGATGTACAACGACAGAAGAATATGATCGCAAGCGATTCTTCGAATGGGTCGATGCTCTGGAAGACGAATACGGTCGTAAAGAGCGAATGGTTGTCCCCCGTCAAAGACACCAAGGTGTCATCATTCAACCGATCGAATCAATCGTTCGCCGCAAGCCGAAAAAAGTAAATCACCCAGTACAACGATCAGCCACACAATGATCAATAGTCAGTACCACATGACTAACGTACTTGACATATCGCCATTGTTATAGTATTATGTTTCCTTGATGCTGTTGACCTTTAGTGGAATAGATTGTTTGGACGGCGGTTCGATTCCGCCCATCTCCACCACAACAGCCTTTGTAGTTTAGCAATAGACAGGTCTAGGCGGCGCATTGATAAAGCGCATGGGTGCATGATCGAAAGGGCTGTTATGATGGGGATGACCAGGTTTCGACAGGCGATGACAAAGACTAAACTAGGTATCCGTTGAGATGACGCTCGTAAAGCGCATAAATTTGTAAATGCAAACGATAACTCGTTCGCCATCGCCGCTTAAAAACCGGTAAGGCTGAGGGTGGTCCCCTTATAACTGAATAACCCAAAAGACGCCGCAAGGCGTCTTTTGCCATGTGGCAATTGAACCATTTTGTTAAGTAGTTGCGCATTCAAGTTGGCTATGTAGAATGGGAACTCCCGAAGTTGATTGGGGAAACGGTACAACTAGGAGAAGTCAATGACGAATCAACAGCAGTCAGGGCAGAACCAAAATCCGAATCAAGATCCAAGCAAGCAGGACCAGTCTGGTCAACAACAGCAACGACCGGATCAACAGCACGAAAAGAGGGATCCGAATCAACAACAACCCAACCAGAAGCCGGGCCAACAAGAAAAGATGTAACCACTTACTGATGTAAGTTGATGACGAGCCTCCGCTGTTAGGGGGCTCGTTTGCTATCACGTTTCATAACTGCAAGGTGTAATCGATGTTGGCATCAGCTTATGAGCGAGTATTACAGTTGAATGACACGATTGTTGATATGCAATTATCAACATTCAAAACTATGTTCAATGCAATTAACTTATGGACTTGTGGCACGCTGGGGCCTTGTGCTCCGGTAATGGATAAAGTATGTGAGCTTTATGAAGTATCGGTTCGTAGTTCTACTACCATGTTGATGCGCGCTACCCCGGGCACTGTTCGCCCGTCTAGGAGCGTAGACCAAGTAGTCACGCAGGAAGAACAAGGCCCCCTTACTACGGAGAACGCTATTATGCCAAGACCAACTCATGACTATTCCAATCTTAGAGCAGCAACGCAGGACGATCATGCGCAAAGTATCATAGACAATGATGCTTATTGGAATAGTGGTCTTCAGGGCTCAAATGCGAAATCACCAAATAAGATGGGAACTGATCGAGAACGAACTAGATTTGACCAGCTGTTGAACAACGAGGAATAACTAAGTTACTGATTGTCAAAAGGTCGTGTAGTTTTCGGCCTTTTAACTTATGTGGTTGTAACCATTAGGTGTAAACGTTGCAATTTCATATTGATTATATAGAGTAAGATTACCGCTAATGTTGGCGGTGCTATTGGAGAATTGATATGAATCAACAAAGCCATCAGCAAAACAACCAACAAGCCAATCAGCAAGGTTTTCAACAAAACCTTGATGAGAGTATAGAAACTGCTCAGCAATTGAGTCATGAGGCTCGTACCATTGCTCAGCAGATGGCATCTGCTCAAGTTTCTGCTGCTCGTGCAATTTTCAATCTTTCCAATATTTGGACACTAGGCAGCCTAACACCATTGGCTAGTCGGTTCGAAGAAGGGTTGGGTCTCTATGCTAGAACTTTAGAGCAAGTACACGATACAACGCAGCAAACTATTGATCAGCATGCGACGCAGTACAAAAATACGGCAAAACAGGGTGCTAGTTGGGCTGCATCAAATTCACAACAGCCGCAATCAGAACAAGGTCGCACCGGGGAACAAAAAGATGCCAGCCGGCTTTACGAACGTCAAACTTCATAAAGACTATCGCTGCACCGCAGTATTGTAATTAAATGAGCGAGCTGCTATTATGGCAGCTCGCTTTTCATTGGAGCTGACATGTCAGTTAGAGTTATATACCCTAAGGGTGATCGTGGTAAGCTAGATACTGCATGGGTTCAAGACTACGAAGAGAGCGATTGGGCGATAGCCTCTCGCCGGACTTTCACCGAATATGAGGCGGCGAGGGAATACGCTATTGAATTAGCGACGCTGCATAACCTCAAATATGTGGGGGTAGTGCCCGCTGGTTGTAAACTACACGATTACTTGGATTGACTATGGAACTAACAATACAAGAAGAACGAGGACAGCGTAACTCATGGCAAGGTGAAATCCTGCTGATGCATGGTGACGCTGACGTATTTGAAACTCTGTGGATCATGCTAGCCAATGAAGAAGAGGCTCGTTTGCTAGTTCGATGTTTCAATGAAATTCTGTACAACTACGCTGCTGGCTGGCATGATCCTGAATGTCATTTGGAAGATATTGCTGCTCGACTATCAGCATTGTTGAATGAACCGCAAGCCGATATTGAAGCATTGCTTGAACACTTCTGCTATGAAGACTTGGGGTTTAATGGTAGTGGATCAACTGCCCCCGTTATTCGTCTGCGCTTGCATTACTTTGACAAGCATGGCGTGCCGCATAGAGTTATTATTGACGGGAAGGATGAAATCGTCGATAAAAAAGCCAGCATAGCTTCATATTCACATAGATAAAATCTAGCTATGGTTGCACCAAAATAATTATAACGAGACTACGATTGATGAAATTTGATTTGACTCCATTTACCGCTACACCAGAAACATGGCAAGCTGAGTTGTTGTTTAAGTATGATCGCCCGTATCAAATGTGCGACACCCGATTTTACCTGTTTGAGACTGAAGATCAAGCTTTGGTATTTGCAAAAGTATGTGAATATCTCATCAAGCACCTTTACTCAGTTGCAGAAGATATTGGTTGGGACGATGACCATCGAGACCTGTATACTGAAGCCATTGCAACAGCTACAATGTTACAGCATGAAGATGTATGGCAGATTTTCCAGAATTATGACATGCGACCTGCAATTGGTGACTACGATGATTCATATCCTATGTCACGTTTGCTTCGCCTCAAGATGCATTACTTTGATGAACACGGGCATCATCAAGCAGTATACATTGATGGACAGACTGAGATAGTTGGTAATTTTTGTCCCCCAGAAATTAGCAGCTTTCAATAAGCAATAAGTTGCTTGAATAGCCATATGAGTTTATCATATGGCTATCGCTATTTGGAGGCTATATGGAACAACTTGATGCAGACATTCAAGCATTACTTGATGAGCGAGCAAGAACGATGCTCGACTTTACTGAGGATCACCGGCCCCTCAACATGTATGCAATCTATCGCGCTGATCTTGAAATGACAGCACCAAAGCTCGCTGCGCAAACCGGACACGCGTTTCTCAATGCCTGGGTCAAAGCTAGTAAACAACGTCCTGAGATTGCAAATGAGCTTACGTACATGGGAACGGGCGAAGGCACGAAGATTCTCATGTACGCGAAGAATCTTAATCAATTGATTCGTGCATATCGTGACTGCCAAGCAGCAAATATTCCGCATGCTTTGATCATTGATCGTGGGCATGTCATGCTTCCGCATTTTACTGGTAAGCCTATCATTACTGCTTTGGGTATTGGCCCTGCTTATCGTGATGAGATAGCTCATATCACGAAGCGTTATACGATGGCAAAAAACTAACGCTTGCTCCTATTGCCATATGAATATATCATTATGACATGGTAAACAACTGCGGAGAAACAAATGACGGTGAAGTTCACGGAATTCAACAACGCAAATCTCTCGTTCTTGCGTGATGATATTAATGCTGAATTGAAAGCACTTGGTGAAAAGTACGGAATTACACTTCATGTCGGAAACGCAAGATTCTCTCCGACCGCTAGCACGTTCAAACTTGAAGTGGCTATTGATGGTGAAAAGACACTCAAGGCAGCCAGAACCGAAAATATGCTCGACCTTTACGGCGACTTGTATATCAAGAATTTTGATAGCAAAGCAACTTATAGCTTCAAGGGCATTGGTGACTTCCAGTTTGTGGGATACAATACGCGAGCACGTAAGAACCCTTTCGAAGTCAAGCAACTCAGCAGCGGTAAGATTTACGTATTGACTACCGATCAAGCATCTATGGCAACAAAGAAGTAACTAGGCAACTTGCCACTTTATCAGTAGAATGACCTCTATAGAAACCCTATAGAGGTTTCATTTTATTGGAAAAAAGATGCATTCAAAACTTATTATCGTGGGAAGTGGTCCCGCTGGTTGGACTGCTGCTCTGTATGCGGCTCGTGCAGGCTTGAAACCATTAGTTATTACCGGTCATGAAAAAGGTGGTCAGCTTATGACAACTACCACAGTTGATAACTGGCCTGGTGATGTTGCTGGTCTCATGGGTCCTGATCTGATGCAACGATTGGAAGATCATGCGGTCCGCTTTGGTGCAACTGTAGTCCTGGATCAAGTGGTAGATGTGCAGTTCGCTACAAAGCCCTACACCTTAGTGACTGAAACGGCCGACGTTTACACCTGTGATGCAATGATCATCGCAACTGGTGCATCGGCACAATATCTCGGATTGCCATCAGAACAAGAATTCTTGGGACGTGGGGTATCTGGATGTGCAACATGCGATGGTTTCTTCTACGAAGGCCAGGAAGTTGCCGTTGTGGGTGGTGGTAATACTGCCGTGGAAGAAGCAATTTACTTGTCAAACATTGCCAGTAAGGTGCATTTGATTCATCGTCGTGATAAGTTCAAAGCTGAACAAATCATGATTGACTTGCTGATGGATAAAGTAGCCAGCGGTAAGATCGAATTGCATTTGAATGAAAATGTTGTAGAAATCGTAGGGGATGACACTGGAGTAACAGGTGTTGCCTTGCGTGGCACCAGCAATCTTGTTCAAGGATTCAATATTCTTGATGTCAAGGGTGTGTTTATTGCTATTGGTCACAAACCAAACACCGACTTGTTCAAGGGTAAGGGTAAGGTATACTTGGATAGTTTTGGGTTCATCCTGACAACTAAAACTATGGCATTCCAAACAGGCACGGGGCAACCTGGTGTCTTTGCTTGTGGTGATGTAGCAGATCCAACTTATCGTCAAGCTATCACCAGTGCTGGTAGTGGTTGCCAAGCAGCTCTTGATGCTGCTCGATACTTGGAACAAGAATCAGGCTTTAATGTATCAACATTGCAACGAATGAAATAAATAATTGCACAACGGGAAGTTTCATGCTAGAGTACAAACACTGCATGAAACTTCATGTAGCCCGTTTTAAATTAACTGGAGAATCCAAAATGAACACAGCTATGCAGTAGGTTCTGTAGCCCCCTCGAATTTCATACTCCCACGGAGAATGAAGAGGATCCTTATCGTCTGATTGCCGTCATTCGCGGTGACCTCGATATGCCGTCCGGTAAGCTTGCATCTCAAGCTGGACATGCGTATCTCAATTCCTTTTTAAAATCGCAACAAGAACGTCCTGATATCGCTGAATTTTACCAGCGTGATGGTATTGGCACGAAGCTTTGTCTTGAAGCCAAGAATCAAGACGCACTCTTGAAAGCCTACCATGCGGTTCAAGCTGCTGGTATCCCCTGTTCGTTGATCATCGACGAACATCATGTTTTACCTCCCCACTTCGATGGAAGCCCAATCATTACCGCACTCGGTATTGGTCCAGCTCGCAAGCACGAAGTTCATCAAATCACGAAGAGGTTCAAATTATGCCAATAAAATATTTGGTTAGAACTCCTTTTGGTAACGATGGGGAGGGATTTCACAAAGCGATGAAACGCATCCGAAATGAGGCGTTGGATCAACTGGCACTTAGTCCAGTATGGTTGAAAGGAAGAGACAAAAAGAATGGTCGTTATCACTACTGGGAAGTAGAGAACAAAGTTGAAGCTTATGCGTTTTTGCTAGCTTTCGGCGACCAAATACAAGAACACGAGGTTGAGCATGACAGTACTGAATCTAATAAAAAAAATATGGTCAAAGACCACAGAGAACAAAATGGAAACAGAAATACAGACAGACGATGAATTAGAATATGATGATCTCATTGGTGAAGACGAATGGGAAGATTATGTTGCAGTCAATGACATTTTGAAGAAGTATCCATCTGACTGGTACCTAGTGAAGGCGGTTGATTTCACATATGGAACGATGGATGAAATGAAACAATGGTGTCTTGACAATTGTAATGACAAGTATGAACACGTAGGTTGGGATAGTGGTTGTTCATACACAGTTGGCGTAATCTTTGAATCACATATGGATGCGATTCTTTTTAAACTTACTTGGAGCGGAATTTAATATGTCAGTCAACGGCCTGAAACCCCATTTTACCGATATCGACGGTTACAAAGCTTGGCGCACTCAATTCAACAATGTTTATCAAGAGCTTGCGCGTCGTATTCGACAACAAAAGAAAGCATTGCGAACAGCACAGCAACGTCATAGCAAGTCTGCTATTGTTGAAGGCAGTATCACTAGCGTTCAAAGTATGGTAAGCACCCACGACTACAACCACAGCATCGTGCTCAAAGAGCTTGCTAAGCGTAAGAGTATGACGGTAAATGCCCATAAGCTGTGCACTGTTCTGAATGAAGCTAAGCTCAGAATGGCTGGTATCACGAAAATGAAGAAGGAGATGAACGCGCACTTGGAGCAATTTCCAATTCGTATTGACGAGTGCGATCGTGTAGACTTTCACTTCAACAAGAAACATTTGGAATACTCGTGGATTCCAATGTGGGTACTGAAGACTAAGGGCAAGACATTTTATGTTCATCACGTAAATGCTTTGTGTCCTTGGAGTACTCGAGAAACACCAGATAATGATGCAACGAAGGGGTCTATCCGCTTGCGTAACTGCTCGCTTGATATTGACGCTCAGGGTGTTGCTACGCTTAAAGCAATTGAAGAGATTACAGCATGAGAACAGGCACAACGGTTAGGGAGCTAATCGAGACACTGCAGAAATTTGATCCAGACCTTATTGTGAGCGATGGTTGCTCTCCTTTATGGTTTGTGGAACAGATGCCTGTGTGGTATGACGGACGGTTGCAGCTTATGCATGTTCCTGAAGGTGATTCATGGCCTCGTTCTGCTTCCTTTGCAAAAACGGGAAACAAACTTGTGTTAAAGTTCTATGGGATTGAATCGGCCTTGATTGATGACCCAGATATGCCAATTGACGTTGACGGCCTTTCTGATCATTATAAGGAAATGATTGATCGATGGCGCTTGGAAGGGCGAGGTGAATAACCTGCTTGTTAAGTGAAGCAGGTGAGTATATCATTTGCTTAACTACCAGGAGGAACGATGCAACATTGTTACGTGATAATGGAACGAATTGATGAGGATACGCATTCACCTGTTCATGTATTTGTGGACAAGGCGTGTGCTGACCACGCAGTCAACCAGCTAAAGCTAAACAGTATTCGTGCATTTCCCACGCAGCGTCTTGTTGGTCGATTTGATGACATTGGTTATCAATTCAATACACGAGGCCTTACGGCTGCATTGGAAATACTGGGGCGTCATGTTCCAGCATTGCTCAAATACAACTATGCAATAGAAGGTAAGAGGCTACAGGCTGAAGTAGCCCCCTTGCTAGTTGCAGCGTTGCAACTGTGCAGCGACATTGAAACTAGAGAAGTTGGTGATGCCCTATCTATTACCAAGTCCTACTATCAGAGCACTGTTCCTATCACGTTGTTCCAGCAAGTTAGCAACTTGCGATTCTAAGTAATATATTCACCTTAGCTGTTGTACAATGGCATCCTGATTGGGTGCCATTCTTTTGACTATTCAAAATAACGCTTGCACTTGTGGCTGCCAGTTGTAGAATGGCATCTGTTGTAGACAAATTAAAAATAAAACATGAAGCCGTTCTTGCACTCGCGGATTTCTGCCAGTAAATTTGGTGGAATTCCAGAAGATTATATTGAAATACATGATTGGTTTGATTCAACGAAAGCGCACATTCCTGATGCAAGACATCGTTTAGTGCTGCACAATGCATATGGTATCTTTCTGTGCGAGCAAGTATTTGGTGAGATCATGCAAATGCCAGATGGCAAGTTTAAGCGTGCTCCCTATATCACCATCTCGACAGGTAAGAAGATATCAGTTCGTGACATCGCTGAACAACATGTGATCGATGATCTTGGTTATATACCAACTTTGGCTGATTGTTTTGAGCAAGCAGAATTGGCCGAAACGTTCTCTGGTAATGTGAAGCGTAAGGCTATTCGTCTTAATGCTGGAACGGCAGTAAAAATCGTAGACTAAAAACAAAATGACAAACGAAAAATTATATATGGTTGGTGCAATTGGTTACGAGTATAACGACGAAGTATTTTATCGCGGAGAAAGCGAGTCGGTGACCCCAGTCATATTGTATCGCAGCGTAGAAAAGGCGGAAGCCGAAGCGGCTCGTTTGACCTTGTCTGATCTTCGTGATGCCGATTTGAGCGACTATGCTTGGTGTGTTGAAGATTTGGTACGTGACACCAAAGTGCATAAACGCGCTCTTGAAGATTTGATGGAAAAGTACAGTCCGGGATGGGAAATTAGTTCATGTGAAGGTCACGACAGTTTAAATGAACTGAGCGTCTTTATCAAACAAATGCCCGATGAAGACGTGCTGGCGTTCTTGTCGCACCTGACCATTAAGTTTTACGAAGTTCACGAAGTCATTCTGGCTGAATAATATGCGAACGATCATTCACGTCAATCAACATGTCATCAAAGCCAACGCAAAATCTGGCGATCGTGATCCTGTTTTGACCGTTAAGACTTACAAGTCAAACACGTATGCTCATGCTGTTGAAGTGACTGGTCCTTGTCGTATCGTATATTCGCCAGATAAGCCATTGTCATGTGGTGCGCGTGTATGGATTGAAACCCAAAGTGAAGTGATTCCAATTTACGAAGAGCAAAAATAATGGCCCACATTGCATACATGCCAGCAGCCAACGGATGGCCTCCGTATCCATACGTTGAGTATTCGATGTTCGATTTATTTTTCAATAAGGATCAAATTACCTTATTGGAAGAAAAATGCAAAGTGGAAATCAAGGCAGTTCGTCGTTCACGCCAGAAAGCAGAAATACGAGAAATTCTACAAGAGCTTTTGGTTGAAGAAAAAGTTTTAAATCGTGATGCATACCGTTAAAAGATTATGAAAGTAAACATTGGTCCATATTTGAATTGGTGGGGTCCTTACCAAATTGCTGACTTATTGCAGCACGTTGGTGTATCCGAGGATACCTGTCGTAAGATTGGTAAGAAGCTTGCCGACACACCGTTGAATACCATCTGTGAATGGATTCATGCTCGCCGCAAAAGAACCATGGATATTCATATCGACAAGTACGATGTGTGGAGTATGGACGATACTCTGGCGGCAATTGTATTGCCAATGCTTAAGCAATTGAACAGTGTGAAACATGGTGCCCCTGGGGATATGTCGGGATTCCAATATACGTCAAATTCACCTCAAAGTAGTTTTGATTTTTATGCTGAAGATGACGACAAGGCTTGGGAAGCTGGAGCAGCTGAATGGTCAGTAATCATGGACAAAATGATTTGGTCATTTGAACAGATATTGAACGATGATTGGGAAGATGCATTCTTTGTAAATGATAGTTACGATCATGTAGGCCATATGGCATATAATGCTCGCATTACCGAAGGCTTTGAACTATTTGGTAAGTACTTCCGTTCTTTGTGGGATTGATATGTTTGACCATCCATATATTGCCTACATATATCAAGACGGCCAACCACCGCATCCGTATGTGCAACATGCTTATTCTTTTTTCAATATGATGTTCCGTGAGAAAAAAGTGAATAGCTTGCATGAGCAATGTAATATAATGATTGAAGCGGCTAAAAGCCAAATATTACGTGAACAGATACTTGAAGTCTTACAAGAAGAATTGGCAAAAATAAAATGAAAATTATAAAACAAGCTTCAGTTGACATAGAAATACTGGAAATGGAAGTACCATTTCCTTGGTATGTTAAACTGTTCCGTAGTATCAAATGGCAACAAGAAAACGTTAAGGTTTTGAAAGTTGCTGGACAACATACGTGGAATACGGTAGTATTTGATTTTGAAGATACACCATTCGAACTGGGTGTGTCCATTGATCAGATCGAAATTGATGATTCTGTTTATCAGGGTGTAGTTCCATTAGCGGTAGATTCTACCAACCCCACCGTGGTAGAATGTTCAGTTACATCGGCATCGTATCTCGCCAGATACCATATTAGACGAACATCAGCTTAAACACATGAAATTAATAAAGGCCTCTGCGCTAGAGTATGACGAAGATATCGTCATATACCAGCCACCATCTTTAAGGTCCATTATCACTAAGGGCTATAAGAAGGCAAAAGAAGCATCGGATAGATCACCCGGTATGAGATTCTCTGGGCGGGCGAGATATACCACTTGTGAAATTGATTTTGAAGATTATCAATTTGTATTAGGATTGCCAATCCTAAGTATTAAATTTGGCGATGAGTTGTATAGACGTGTTATTCCTTTGAATGTAATCGAAGGAACAATCGTTGAATGCTGTATTGATTTTATCGAACCAATAACAAAATAAAAATAAAATGAACCAAGTAATCGTAGAAGCAATTCAAAACAAGAAGCAATTGATCGTTGAATACAAGGGTGCCGCTCGTGTTGTTGAGCCACATACCTTTGGTAAAGACAAGAACGGAGCGCTGAAGCTCCGTGCATTCCAAACCAACGACAAGAACGACCCAGCAAAGGTTGAAGGCTGGCGTCTGTTTAACGTTACAGACATCACAGCATTGCGTTCTTTGGATGATGCATTTGCCACACGTCCTGGTTACAATGCCAACGACACCACGTTCAAAGACTTTATCGCAAAGCTGTAATGTATCCTATTTGGCAACAGGTGGCAGCTTGCGTTCTATTAATGCTAGCATTGCTTGTTACTTACATTTTCATCCCTAAAATTCTTAAAAATAAAAAATGAAACCATACCTTCACGCCAAACTATCAGTAAAACGACACGGCGGAGTTATTGAAGACTATATGGATATTCACAATTTTATTGATTCGAGTAAAGCCTGCATGCCAGATATTCGGCATCGGGCAATACTGCATAGCGCCTTTGGTTGTTTCCTAGTGGAACAAATGTTTGGTGCGGTGCGGAAGAACTCGGTTGGTAAAGAATATAGTCCGAGGGATGAAGCTGAATCACATATCAAGGAAGACTTGGGATTTATTCCAACGGTCGAACACTACTTGAACAACATGACCATTCAGCCATGGATGAGTGGTACTATGAAATCAAACGTAACTAAAACTACAAAAATATCATTCGGAGCAGAAGACTAATATGACAACAAATTTCAAAGACACGGTAGCTCGTTTGCAAGCCACTATGCAAAAGGCGCGCGACGAAGCAAAGGAAGCATTCCTTGCTGAACTGAAGACTATTTTCAGTAACCACCAAGAAATCAAGGTTATCAAGTGGGTGCAATACACTCCATACTTTAGCGATGGTGATGCGTGTGAATTCTCAGTACAAGATGTGATCGCATCGAACTATGACGTAGTTAACTTCTGGGGCGAGTATGACAGCGAAGAAGACGAACCAGCAGATCTGAAGGTCTATGGTGGTTATGGCGAGAACGAAATGCACAATACCGATCTGGATGCACTTAGCTCGTTTATGCACTCTAGTCTGGGTCACGACGTTCTGCAGTTTGCATTTGGTGATCACGTTAGCGTGACTGTTACTGCTGCTGGTGTTGAAATCGACGAATACGAGCACGACTGATTATGCTGCACGAAGTATTGGCTAATCCTCAAGATCCGGAAAACGATTGGCGTGCAATCCCAGTATTGAAATTATTTCGCTGTGGTGACGGTTGTTGTGCGGAATGGGAACTCGAAAACGAGATGTTTGTAGTTGGCGAAAAGATTCAATTAACCGAATATCAAATCAGTGATCATGAATATCAAGTTATTGATGATGAGTTTGGTGCCTATCGGCCAGCCTTCTACGACATTAGCCAATACATCACGGATGGCTATTTGAAGTTGGTAACTCCGTAAGAAATTGCTTGACTAGAAGCCAGTTGGCAAGTAGACTGTGCTTCTAAGATGGTCCTATAGCTCAGTTGGTAGAGTAGTCCGGCGCCTAACCGGATCGGTCGCGGGTTCGAGTCCTGCTAGGATCACCAAAATTATTTACGGGGAGGCTGTGATGAATGAACGAAAACTAGTTAGTCTGACCGGTGATCGTCCCACCGGCTCCCTTCATCTTGGACACCTTGCAGGTAGTTTACTAAATCGCCTGAAGATCCAAGATACACATCAATCGTTTGTGATGATTGCTGATGGTCAAGCATTCACCGACAACATGGACAATCGCGAGAAAGTGCGCAATGCTATCAGGGAAGTGTACCTTGATTATCTCGCTGTTGGTCTTGATCCTGAAAAAACCACCATCTTTCTGCAGTCTGGTGTTCCAGAACTGTATGAATTGACTTTCCACTTCTTGAATCTTGTTACTGTCGCTCGGTTGGAACGCAACCCAACGGTCCGATCTGAAATCAAACAGAAATTTGATGGATCATTTGATAGTGATCAATTGGGTAGTAACGTTCCGCGTGATATTCCCGCAGGCTTCCTCATCTATCCAGTTAGTCAAGCTGCTGACATCCTGGCGTTCAATGCCGACATAGTACCTGTTGGTACTGATCAGTTACCAATGATTGAACAAGCAAGTGAAATCGCCACTAAAGTGAACTCCCTTTGTGGTGCCACCGTACTAACAAACCCCAAAGCAGTGTTGTCAGAGTTTGGTCGTTTGCCTGGTATTGATGGTAAAGCGAAGATGAGCAAGAGCTTAGGTAATTCATTGGCCTTGTCGGCAAGTGAAGCAGAAATCAAACAAGCAGTGAAGATGATGTACACCGACCCATTGCATTTGAAAGTAAGTGATCCTGGGCAGGTTGAAGGTAATGTAGTGTTCTCTTACCTTGATGCCTTCCACTCTGATAAAGAGTTTGTTCATGAATTGAAAATGCAATATGCTCGTGGTGGATTGGGTGATCGTGCCGTAAAAGATGTGTTGCAATCGTGTTTGCTTACGATGCTGGCTCCCATTCGTGAGCGTAGACACGAGGCTGAGAAGCTTGATGTTATCGAAATGTTAATGGAAAGCACAGAAAAAGCACGATTGGTGGCAATGCTGACGCTGCACCGAGTCCGAAGAGAATTAGGTTTAGGTTTTTAATTAAGTAACATTTACAATAAGAAGAATATGGCCGCACATTTATTTTGCCACCACTGTGGCACCAAGTTTGAATCACTAGATTGGCCCCGTAAGTGTGTAAACACTGAATGCGGACGTGAACAGTATGACTCACCTCTAGTTGTTGGCGTTGGTATCGTTCGTGTAAACAATGACAAGTTGCTTGGCGTCACACGAGGCATTAAGGGGTTTGGCTATGGTAAAAATGCTCTCCCGGGTGGTTTTGCTGAAAAGGGCGAAAGCATTGAAGAAAATGCAGCCCGCGAAATCCACGAAGAAACAGGAATTGAAATTGATCCGTCCCTCTTCCGTTTGTTCTTCTCGGCCCCTACGCCTACGGGCGCAATCCTTGCGTTCTGTATCGCTGACATCACGCTTGACGAAGAATTCGTAATTGCAAACAAGAAGATGGATGCAGAGACGCTTGATGTTGTGTTCCTGGAACGTGGTGCAGCACAGGCCTTTCCGTTGCATGAAGAAGCGGCCGAAGCTTTCTGGCGTGCATTAGACGCAGCATAACGATAATATACGTAAACACTAACCCACTTTGGTGGGTTTCTGCTTGATGGGTGGTTCATATGAACCTATAATGGTTACATCGTGAATACGGAGAGCAACGTGAAAAAGACAATTGATTACACCGACGAAGAATTGCAACAAGGTATTGAGCTTGCTAATGTTCGGATGGACGAGCTTTACGCCGAACGCAAATCGTGGGATAAAAAGTTTAATATCGCTCGGGCTAAACAAGAACGTTTTGTAAACGAAAAGGCGCGCCGCAACCACGAAGCTATGCTTGCCACCAATACGACAGATTGGGGTTTGTTGCTTACGTATGAAGCGTACGAACCTTACTATAAGATGCTCAACGATGCGCTATTGAAGCGATCGCCTGATCTAGGTGTTTCGCAAAACGGGTATTCTCCTGATGCTATGCAGTATTCGCTTCGAGTAAAGTTTACTCGTGGTGATAAAGACGAAGTCACCAAAGCAGCCGCGTTGATCAGTGAAATTCTACCCGTCATGAAATCTACCGATGAAGATGGTCGGTATATCATGTTTGGTATTTTTGATCGAGGTTTGAGCGAATACGAAACTTACTACTTGGCTTACGAACTTGATAAAAAGCACTGGGTGGTAGGCTCACATCGAGCATTTAAAGGACGACGGGACTTCGATCATAAGCCGTTTAAGAAACTTGAGGATGCGTTGACGTGTGTTTCGAACAACTACTGGTATGAATTGCCAGAAAACGAAAGAGAGGATGACTGATGCATAGCGAAGATGGTAATGATATCGTAGTTCATAGCCGCAGAACTACTATACTGGAATATGTTGGATACGGCATTGCTGTTGCTATTATGGCTTGGATTCTTTTGCATTAAGAACAATCCCTAGTAAACATATCGCTGATATAGGGCTGATGCTTTAAAATGGCATCAGCTCCTTTTCATTGGAATTTAAATGCACCAAGAATATAAAGACGCCATCATCGCACAGTTGGATGGCTTGTTACACGACGACCTACGGGATAGTCCCAATTACGCAGTCATGCTTATGGTTAGAGATGGACTTATCGCTAAAGGGCTTGAATCTGAAGTTGCTGAGCATATTGCCACTCGAGCACAAATTCAGATTCACCCAGATATTTGGTTGGACAAGGCGTTTATAGCCACGATCGTTGACAAATACACTACGATTGTAGTGAAGATTGTGAAGCATGCAACTGCAATCTTGAAACATGGTGAAAATGTGTATCACTTGGTTGAAGGAATGAATTTATTACTTGTTCCGTAATGGCAACACTGCTATATTATGGCTAATATTATAAGAGAAAAGTCATGTCAAGCGTATTACAAAACTTACAAAAGCGTCAACTGATTAACGCCCCTGCTTACGTTGTTTCGAATATTCAATATGAAACAATCATGGGCTCGGAATCGTACGGCGTGGCAAATGATGATAGTGATCGGGACGTATACGGTTTTTGCTTTCCGCCAAAGGATATCATCTTTCCGCATTTGGATGGTCACATCAACGGATTCGGCCCAGAACCGCAGAAATTTGAACAGTGGCAGCAGCATCACATCATTGACAAGGAATCCCGTAAGGAATATGATCTGTCGATCTACAGCATTGTGAAATATTTTTCACTGCTGATGGAAAACAATCCGAACATGATCGACAGTATCTTCACCCCACGTCGTTGCGTGTTGCATTCGACCAAGGTTGCTGAAGTAGTTCGTGACCGACGCAAAGAATTCCTGCACAAGGGTTGCTGGCACAAGTTCAAGGGCTACTCGTTTGCACAATTGAGCAAAATCAAGAACAAGACCAACTCATCCAACCCAAAGCGGGCGGAATCGATTGCAAAGTTCGGTTACGATGTCAAGTTCGGCTATCACGTTATTCGTCTGTTGAACGAATGCGAGCAGATCTTGATGACTGGTGATCTTAATCTTGAACAGAATCGAGAACAATTGAAATCCGTTCGTCGTGGTGAATGGACGCTTTTGCAGATTGATGAATTCTTTGAGAGTAAGCAAAAGACACTTGAAAACTTGTATGCTTCAAGCACGTTGCAACATTCACCAGATGTGGCAGTATTGCGTGAACTGCTGTTGAACTGCATCGAAGAACATTACGGCAAAGTTAGTGCTGTGGTAGTACGTAACGATTCCATGGGTAACCTGATCGGTGACATGGAACAATTATTGGCAAAATACAAATAATGAATGAATTGTATCTATACACCCCAAAACCATATTGGAGTTTTGAGGTTAATAATATTGAAGAGCGCCGTAATTGTAAGTATGTAGGTGACTTTGCAATCAAAGATCGTAATGGTAATTGGGGTGAAGTGCCTTGTGCTATTTTCTGGCAGGAGCAACCACCAGTAGCTGGCTATTCACATTATTTTGCTGTGTTTGCGAAAGCTGGTGATAAGAATGCGTATATCACCAGTGCTGCATCAATTGAAGATATGGTGATGACGGGAATGGTTGCTGATAACGGTGAAGTAATTTATAGTCGTTATCGTCATGACTGCGTTTATAGTACTGATGGGACAGCAATGATCGACGGTGGGCGAGATTACGTTCGTTCGCTGTTTCCGTGCAGACCAGTAAACGTTAAGCTGGTAGGTCCCAATCTAGTGATCGAGGAGGTGCCTCTTGATGAACCAGGAACTGACGACCAAGTTATTCAACAAGTATCCTGAACTGTTTGCAAGACATACTGATCCCAAGTCAGATATGTCACATGGTATCTTTTGTGATGACGGTTGGTATCAATTGATTGAAACCACGTGCAGAACGATTCAGAAATATATCAATACTGCTCATTTGTTTCAAAGCGGTCGGATCAATATGCCTGAGTCAGTAGCGCAAATTGAGTTTGACAGCGTAAAAGAGAAATTCGGGAAGTTGCGCTTTAGCGTGTGGGAATGTCCCGATCCATCAATTCTCAATATGATGCAATTGATCGAAACACTGTCCGGTCATGTATGCGAAGTGACTGGTAATGTCGGTGAGACCTATTTGATCGATGGTCGGCAAGTGAAGACTCTTTGCAAAGAAGAGGCGGAAAAGCGTGGTGCGGTGTTGATGGAACACAGTCCGTTCCATGATGACTACGGGCTGGAAGCGCTTCGCCTAATTGCAGCCAATCCAGCTGACTATAAGAAAGATTAAGAAACCAAGTTTTAAAAAGGCACAAGTCAAGGCTTGTGCCTTTCGCCATTCGAGTGTATCATATGAATAAGCTAAAACACCGGAGAATATATGAGCACGTTTGCCGTAAAAGTTCGCAAAATCAAACTGATGCCCCACCCGAAGGCTGACCGCCTAGATATCGCAGTAGTCGATGACTACCAATCGTGTGTTCGCAAGGGCGACTTTGCTGACGGCGATCTGGCGGTTTATATTCCAGAGGGCGCCGTTCTCCCCGACTACGTTCTCAAAGAAGTTGGTTTGTGGAACGAAGCAGAGAACAAGGGTATGGCTGCTGGCGAACTGGGCGACCGTATTCATGCTGTGCGACTCCGTGATGTGTTAAGTCAAGGTGTGCTGCTGAGCATTCCAGGTTTCTGGCGTGTGGGTGACGCACTCGAAAAACAAGACAAACTCACTGCTGAACAGATAGTTGATTTCAACTTTTACCATCAAGCTGGTATGAAAGAAGGCGAAGACGTTCAGCATCTAATCAATGTGATCAAGTACCAGCCTGAACTGCCTCCCTTCATGGAAGGCGATATTATGGAATTGTTTGATCATACACGACACTTTGATTTGGAAGATGAAAAGCGTTTTCCCAATGCGCTCATCCCCGGCGAAGAAGTAGTTATGACGGAAAAGCTGCATGGTTTATTCTGCCAGATTGGTGTTATTCCCAGTCTCAAAGATGAACGACTGCTTGATGGTCATATGTTCGCCACCAGCAAGGGCTTTGCTAATGACGGTATCGTGTTCGAAAATACTGAACGCAATACCATCGTGAACGTGTACCACAAGACCCTTCTGCGTTTGCAAGATAAGTTCAAAGCGCTTGCGATGCGTGTGAGCAATATTGAAGTGCTCAAATTGATGCGTGATAGTGATACCATTGTTGAAGATCAGCAAGTGTTTATTCTTGGCGAAATCTTCGGCATGGGCTCTGGTCAGGATTTGCATTATGGTCTGACTGAAGTTGATTTCCGAGTATTCGACATTTACGTTGGTCCACCAACGCAAGGTCGATATCTTGATTACGATGAAGTTGTGGTGGGATGCAAAGACATTCTTGAAACTGTTCCGCTGCTATACCGAGGCCCGTACGATAAAGCTACTATTCTCAAACACCGGGAAGGTAAAACTACGTTCGGTGCCGCTAATGTGCTGGAAGGTGGAGTAGTGAAGCCCACTACTGAACGGCGTGATCTAGAACTTGGTCGAGTAATTTTGAAGTTTATCAACCCAGACTATTTGACTCGTAAAGGTAAAAAGGGGCAGCAGGTAACTGAATTTACCTAAACGCGTATAATCTGTAATTCTATACCGTAGATCATAAGGCAATTCCATTCTTTTTGGAGCATGCTATGAACCACAGCCCGTATAAGATTACAGTTGTTACGAAGAAGGCGAAATCAAAGAAAGATGATTTGATGCATCACCTGGTTTATTCTGATCAACTTGAATCGTTAGCTACCACGGTTTATAGCACGCTGAAACAGTTTGAGATCTACGGTGGGAATGATGAAGAACTGTACGAGATCGGAAATATGCAGCCGGGTGCTCTTGCTGGCGAAGATTATGAAACACTAGAAGGTGATTGTAAGATTCGCAGTGAATGCTTTATTGATGACGTACACGTATTGTTGATTGATTTGATTTCAAAGGGTGAATTGCCCGCTGGTCAATATCATGTTCGAGTGAGGAAACCGCATCATGCAAGTTGACGACGATTCAGTTGACAGTTCCATTCTCACAGATCTGCGTAAAGCACAGCATCGAGAGTGGAAAGACGAAAACCTGGACGTGATACGATCGAGTCGTATTCCATATCGAAGCACTAACAACGGTGAGTCATTGTTGTTTCGAGAACCAGGTAAACCGAAAGTTGATTTCTTTCCATCAACTGGGCGGTGGCGTGTAGTTAGCGGTAATGCAAGGACTATGGGCGGGCATGCCATGAAGTTTCTTGAGTGGTATGCTGAGCAAACGGTGTGAAGAAATTACTTAGTTATTCCATTCAACAGACTGATGATTGGATTTATGTCAATCTAATTGGGTACACGTTCAAAGACTTTTACTATTGCGAAGATCAATTAAATTGGCTCGCTGACTATTATGGTTCGCCAACTTACGAACAAGCAAATATGAAAGTGTTTGGTGGTAACTCGGCCTTCATCACACTAGTGGATGGAAAAACAAAAGAAGATGATCCCGTATATCGCTTTGGTTTCAAACAATCAGCTGATGCGGTGAATTTCTATTTGACGTTCATGTAACTGATTAAAAATAGTTGTTGCCAGTTCACACAACTGGCAATTAGGTGCTACAATTGCGTTGCCGTAAATACAAACCACAAAAGGCAATGATATGAGTATCCTAAAATATTGGCGTATTTTTGCAACAATTATTGTTATTGCTGCTGCTACGCTGGTAAGCAACATCGTAAGTGGCATTTCTGGCACGCTTTCTGGTGCTATCGCGGTAAATCAAATGAATGGTGGGAATGCAGGTTACATTGCTGCACGAGCGGCAAATGGCCCATCATTCGCAATCGAACTCTTAGTTACGCTGATGGTAGTGTTGCTAATGATCGCAATCTGGGCCCCTGCTGTAAAGCGGTTGGTCAATAACTCAAAGTAAAGGTATCATCTAGCATCATGAAAAAGCTTATCACGCTTTCGGTCGCACTCGCACTGCCATTCTTACTCGCTGCTTGTGGTCCCCCAAATCTTGAAGAAGTACATGAAATCAAGCCGAACGAAACTGCATTTTTGATTCAATTGGAAGGCAATGCTAACCAGCAGAAACTCCCAAGCGAAGAAATGTTGCAGAAGAATATGGTTGCAGCAAAGCGTATTTCCATTCCACACCGAGAGTTGGTAACTGGTCGTGGTATGGGTTCCTACGAATGGATCCCAACAGCACGTTTGATCGTTGTTGATCGTTCGCCAATTACCCGTGAATGGACATCTACTGATCGCAGCGCAACTAAGCGAGATCAGATGATTGGTGTTGAATCGTCCGAAAGTATTGGTTGGCATATGGGTGTTACTATCACGGCTTCCATTCCAGAAGATATGGCAGCAAAGTTTTTGTATAACTTTGGTGGCAAAACTCTTCAAGATGTGGCTGATAACAACATTCGTAACTTTGTGCAGTCACAACTCAGTACTGAGTTTGGTGAGAATCCACTTGACTACGATACGAAGCACAAGAAAGAAGTGTTTGCCTCCGCGGAAGCTGCTACTAAGAAGTTCTTTGGTGATCGCGGTGTAGAGATTGATAATCTTGGCTATACGGAAGGTATGGTATACGACAACAAGAATATACAAGATTCTATCGATGCAAACTTCCAGAAGGAAATGAGTATCACTGCTGCACAAAATGAAGCCAAAGCGCAAGATCAGCGCAATGGTATGAAAATTGCAATGGCAACGGCCGATCGACAAGCTGCTGAACAGTTTGCTCAAGCGCAAGCTGCTGGTGAAGCTAAGTTCGATATGGAAACTCGTCGTATGTATGCCCAAGCTGCTCTGAATATCTCAGAGAAATGGCAAGGTGGTGTACCACAATCCATCACAACTATGGGTGGACCAGGTGGTGGAGTAAATCCGCTGGCTATGTTCAATGTTAACCCACAAGCCAGTAAGTAATTTAGAGAAGTAAATAATGATGGCTGCTAATAGCAGCCATCATTCATTCATAAAAATGCTAATCCACTTCATTCCCTTTTTCGTAATCGCTGCTGTCTTTGCATCATACTGGGGCGGTGTAAAGTATCGTCAACATTTATCCCATGTAAGACATACTGATTGTCAACACATTTTACTTAACGAAATAAATCACGACACTACGGTCACCGTAGCTGCCAATAGTGGCATTGTCCTGATACTCGAAGATATTCCAAGCACTGGGTATCAATGGTTCATGGTCAATGCAGCCAGTTCTATTCTCACGTTGATGAATGATGGGCAACACACTCCATTGGAAGGTTCTGATCCATTTGGTGGTGAATTATCTGTTGGTGGTGGTGGCACAATGCTGTGGCGCTTCTGGGCGAACAACATTGGTGTCGAGACTCTTAAGCTACGTTACCGTCGGCCCTGGGAGTCTTTTGATCAAACACACACCGACTATAACGTGACTATTGCAGTGGTACCTGAAGCAAAAGTAGCCAATAAAACTTTCAAGTTGAAAATTTGCTAACTGGCAATATATTGTGCTTGTATATGTTGCCATATTGTGTAGAATTGGTTTGTGGCAAGTAACACATAAACCAACTACTCCGAAACTCAGGCACCATGCAAGCACTCCAAGCAATTAACTTTTCGCAAGAAGTTTTCAAAACCATCGTTCAGTACGGCCCTATCAATTATGCGGCAATCGCAAGCCAACTCGAATCGACCTCTTCAGTAGTAAGTAAAACCGTGTATGAGCTGGTTAAACGCGGGTACGTTGCACGCACTGAAGACACCTTCGGTAACATCACGTTTACCGCGCTTGTTGAAGAACAAGATGTGACGTTCTACGTCAAACGTAAGCCAGCTGCTACGTTGTTTGCTGGTCGTGCGCTTAAAGCAAAGCAGACTACCAATGCAGTGGCAACAGTAGCCAAGGCGCAAATCACGCCAGAGAAGAAAGTCACACAACTTGAAGAAATTTTCAACTATATCGCAGACTTTGCCAAGCCCAGTCTGAACCCCACCGAAGTGCATGATGCATTTCCGGAATTTACATACAGTATGGTTTCCAGTGCTATGTGGAAGCTAGTCAATAAGCACAAGTATCTGATCAACAATGACGGTCAATACTCGCTGGCTATCAAGAAAGCAGATGCGGTGTTTAGTAACGGCGGTCGGCCTGTAGGTTCATACAAGAATGTGATTAATGTGAACGGTCAGGAAATCAAGATCAAAGCCACGGAAGCTATTCGTCTGTTCAAGCAACTGAACAAGCATTACGGTTAATACTTGAACGTTATTTCTGGCGCTATACTGACAGGCAGACAAACCTCTCGGAGCGCCAGATGTATACCATGGATGAAAGCACTTGGGTACGATGTGATCGAGTTCCCAATGAAGCTGGTTGGTATGAAGTGACTAGATTTTGCGAAGACGGAACTCGGTATAAAGTACAATGCAAGAAGCTTTATTGGTGTGTATCCGGTTGGTTTTATGATGAAGATTGTTGTGTACCTGCCGCAATGAATTCAGAAAACCAAGATTCCTGGCTGAGCAAAAATCGTCCATTCATGTGACTTCGCTACCTGAAATAAACGCAATACTCACCCTAGTTGCATTCTCATTTGGAATGGGGATGCTGTTTGCCTCATGGTTAGTGTGGCGTTCATCTAGGTATGTCCCACACTTCGCATTCAATGCAGGGTTGCTGTTCGTCATCTATGCAGTAATTTCAATAATAGCATTTATTGCATCCTGATTTACCCGCTTCACCAGTCAAAAATAATAATAATGAAAACGGCTGAACTACGATACTCCAACGTCTACGATTCACTTGAATATAGAGCCATCAAGAATTTCTATGGCAAGCGAACTGCTGAACGTAGCCAAGTGCCCTTGATTCATCATATACTTGAAGGGTGTAGCATTATGCTTGCTATTGGTGCAGACAGTGATGCGTGTAATGCATATATGCTACACCCCCTGTTTCAAGCTGATGCAGAACTCCATACAGTCGGTTACGACTATGCACGATATGCCACGAACGCAGTACCAGTCGCACTAGCGTTTGAGTATCGCATTTACGCAAATGCTTGGTTGTCAGATAAGGTGATCCGTCAAGGAGCCAGTCTGATGCAAATTGGAAAACCAACACCAGGTCCCAATCCGTTGATCAAGCAAATGTTGATTGCTGATAAGGTTCAAAACAAGAAAGACTTTGATTTGTATCACAAAGGCAAGCATGCACGTTCGGATGAATTGGAATGGTACTTCAATGAATGGTTGAATGTTCTAGATATCGACCAACAAAAATACAACGAATTGGTTGCCATTGCATCTGCGGTTACACCAGTTCTATAAAGTAAATTACAATAAGTCACTGGCAACTAATTCATGCACACGATAACAAGCGGAAACGAAGGCATCATCAGGTCTTTTAACACAGCGATCTCAGAGTTGAGAGAGGTTTTAGAAGAGTCAGGAGAATTCATGCTTGCCAAATCAGTTGAAACTATTAATCTTACAATTGCTAATCTACAGAGAACAGTAACCAATTTAACTGGTGATGGATATATAGCTAATGATCGCATCGAAGATGTGTTGGATGCCTATGGCATGGCCGAAATGACCTTGGATGACATTAAGAATATGGCTGCTCGATATTCTTACTCCTTTCCTGATGGTCAAATTAGGGCAATCCTGCATATCATTGGGCATTCCAGCACCATAGTCACAGTGCCACAAGGATGGATGGTGGTACCGGTTAGACTTAATCATGCAATGCGTACCGCAGCAGTAGAAGCAAGTGATGCAGATGACGGTATGGGTGACTTCTTCGATAGCGTCTACGAAGCAATGCTCGCAGCGAGTCCTAATCTGGGACAGCTGGTTGACAAACGATCAGCAGGCAAGATGGCTTTATTGGTAGGTGCCGAACCAGTGTATGATCTTACCGGAAACGGTCCCCAATCCAGTAACTCACGATTTCTCCCAATCGAATCAGTTACTTTTACCGCTAAGCAACTGGATTTCTTTGTTGATGCGGTGGTCGGGTTAGATCGTGTGAGTTGATGTTCAGAATACGATTATGGATACGTTGGTGGCAATGTGATCGAGCAATGGCAAAGTTGCTCCGAGATTATCCGTATGACAATGCAGAGACAGGTCTTGTTGAACTATATTACGTGCTTCACCGAAAAATGAATTTGATCGACGAATTGCTTGGTCGAGTGACAATAACAAAATACAAATACTGGGACTAATGCAATGTTCGATAACAAACTGTTCAGCGTCAATGGGCGCGGTGTTGGTACCTTGGCAAAAGCCCTCGAACTTTCATTGTATCAGGAATTCGGTGATGACAAAAGCTACGGTGGTGGAAATCACACATTTACGGGCTTTAAGTTTAGCCCAACGGCAGGTCTTATACTTACGACTACGTTTCACCCAGATCCATCCAAGTATAGTACCTTCAACACACCATTGAATTGTCAAGATACTGCAGAATTCATTCATCACTGGCTACATGGTGCAGATGCGAAATCAGTACCTTTGGGAAGTTGGGAAGATGATTGCGATCACGATGGTCATAACACAATCGGCTGGCGAGTTTATGTGGGCGATTGGGGACAAATTGATGACTGGCATGGATTCATTGCGGTCAAACGCGTCTACCTCTGGCATGGAAAATGAATATACCCTTTTACCTTATTGCAATTATTACATTCGCGGTGTTTTTCACATTAATGATGACACCAGTGATGTTCACCTCATGGGTCTGCAAGTACCACGAACGATTTAAGCTTGCAAAATTATGCTTTGATTGGTACTTTACCTATGAGCATCTGATTACCACCAAGACCGCAAGGATCATTGGTGCCGTTGGTATTGCTTTTGGTATATTGACTATGTTTGGAGCTAAAATTCAACAGTATTGTGGTGATACCACAGCAGTAATATTTGCTAGCTTGGGACTAGCTCTCATGACTATCTTTGCTGCAACCACTGCACTTGTCATGGCTCAAGCTGAATTAATAACCAAGCGTCGCCAAGGCTCTTGATATTCAAATATAACTGCTAGTACTAAGTTAGGCTACCATCCTGCCAGAACGTCTAGTAGCCAGCGGTAACAATAAAAGGAGAGCGTAATAGTTCTCCTTTCTACCAACCACCGTATGATAAATTCCTGGTAAGGTACTAACTCTATTCGTCTTCTTATAGATACAGTACAACTAACCACCTCATATCATCACGGAACAATTATGTTCAAGAAGATCCTCCGCAAACTTACTAATCAACACGACGATAGAGTCGTAGATTACCTGACTTTACTGGTTAACAATAAACTAGCAGGACACAACCACTTCTGCTTCGCCAATAACTGTAAAGTCTGCAAGAAATCAAATAAACTCGAATGGCCACTAAACCAACAAGCAACCCTGGAACTGGCAGCACAAACATTCGGCGGCATGGACCTGTACGAAACTGAACTCAACTTCAATAAGGACGAACCCAATACCATCACCACATTCAGATTGGTCGCCTTCGCAAATCTACTAGCCGTACACCTACATGACACCATCCCGTCAGAAGAAATAGTACGTAAATCATATTCCAATCCACCAAATAACAACATAACGGATTTCCCCGAATACCAAGAAATGCTACAAAAAATCAAGAACTTAGAGGACGAAAACAAAGGCCTCCAGGTACTAATGGCATTGAATAAATCTAAATAGAAACCACACTTGGCAACAAGAAGACGTTATAGTCGAGCCTATCAAGGATGTTCCATTGGTGGCTATTCCCCTAAGAACCAATTCCTCACGAAGTATTCAATGAGGTTATTAACTCTGGAAATAGCACCGTGGACTCTGGCTGAGAGTGACGAAACCCAGAGAGAACTCTCGATACTCAATTAACAGGAAAAGAAACAGGATGAACAATATGATGAACCCAAAACGCTTTGACCCCGAAGTAACTGACGACGCTTTTGCCGCAATGGTCGAAGTCGATGCGGGCGAGTTTGTAAAGTACGAGACGTATGTTGAATTGGTTGCTCATGCTATCGATGGTGCCGCTAATAAGGAATTCCTGGAAAAGCAAGTACCCGAGCTTAAGAAAGCCCTGGTGCAGATTCTGATGTTGGCCGCTACCGGAGAACTTGCTGGTGATGGCAAGACTGCGTTTGCTGATATCGCTCACTTGGCCAGTAAGGCATTGTCAAAGTGAGCGCGCCCGACGACTTCAAGAAGAACTGCGATGATTTGCTTGATCGTCTGAAGTCGGGCAAACCACTTGAGATGAGTGAAGAAACTCGAGCATTGGCTAAAGAGGTAGTGGCATATCAAGCCACTCAGCAGAACCTGTCGCTTGACGAGATCAAGGCCTGGGCTACGGGGTTGATTGATAGTATGTATGGTAAAGACGTTGACTCTAACGGTGAATGAACTTACATTTGCACATTCTATCCGGAGACTGTATGAATAAGCATCATGACTTGTTGATTGCCTTTTCTCAAGCACCAGAAGACCAGATTGATTCTAGAATTACCGAAATGCTGGCTGATATGGCAAAGCAGGATGTGGTGACTTCTGATGAAATGTTATCGATATTGGATCAATGTGCATTTGCTTCATTAGCCAGTGCATTTGCTATGGTGGCCATGAATCGTTTCTTCATGATGTTATGTGAGGACGAAGGTATCACTACTGAGCAAGCTTACCTTGCAGCTGAACCACGCCGTACTTCTTGGGATGCGGTAAAGTAAGACTTAGACTAAACGTTTTAAACTGGCAAAAAATGCTTGTGTGATAAAATGGCAACACGTAGAATAGGCAGAAACGATGTTTCTGCCTTTTTACCATAAGAACAAAATGAACGGTGTAAAAATAGAATGGTATCGCTTTGTCGATACTTACGATATGTTTCATAAGAACGGATTTCGATCGGGTCACAATTTTATTATTTCGGTGGAAAAGGAAATAACAAAAGATTTGATTGTTCGTATGACCGACATTGCTCCAGACTTAAAGATTGTTGCCAAGCAGCCAGATTTCGATAACAACCGACTATTCGTTTCTGTGGAAAGTGATGCTGAAGCGGTGGCATTGAAGATAGGGCTCGTATGAGTTACATCATACCCAGTTGGAGTAAAATGATCTCAGGTGGAGTAAAATGATCTCAGGTGGATTTCCTATTGGCATGATACCTATGCTTACCGCTGTTCAGGGTCGTCAGACGGGTAAAACATCAATGATGCGTGACTTCTGGGCTTACACTTTGAAAGAAAAATGGAATACTTTACGAAGGCAGAAAAACGGCACCTGGAAGATCACCATTTCTAATGACATCGAAGAAAAGATCGAATGGTGTCGTAATGCTTTGGGTGATGGTGGTAACGGTAAGAAAAGCCTATGGCGTATCAACTGGATTGAATATAGGGCTCTCCAAGGCTATGAGGGAGAGTCGATTACACTTTGGCTTAAAGATGACGCGGCGGTGCTCTTTAAGCTTCGTTGGTGTGTAGGATGAGGTTGTATCAATACAAAGCAGCAGGTAGTAACTGGTATGTCATAGCAACGTTCAATGTTATTAAACACGGTGACTATAGCGTTCAGGATATGATCGAGGCTTGGTGCACTGACACGTACGACGCAACCACAAAAACCAAATGCTATGTTGGGATGGATGCTCCAGTTGAGAGCACTTGGGGTTTTGGTAGTGGTGACTATTATTTCAAAAACGAATCTGATGCATTTATGTTCGTACTTAGGTGGTCTGGTGAAAAGTAGCTATAAAGTTGATGTGACCAACTATTTTTCTGTTGGGTGTAAGAACAAGAGTAATCGTATGGTTATTCGTCAAACGATAGTAGACTGGTTGGAAGCCCACGTTGGTTCAGTGGTTAAACGATTTGCAGACGGTACGCCCAACGCAGGTGATGGTTGGCAGTTTATCAGTAAGACTGAAATAGCTTCAATTGAATATGCAGATAACATTGGTCAAACCTACAAGGAAAAGCTCTATCTTGTATTTGATGATGACACCCAAGCAATGCATTTTAAACTGTCATGGAGTGAACGATTATGAATGAAGAACAGGTGAAGTATAAATTTTGGGTCCCTATTTTCGCTGAAGATTCTACGCGTCTTGCCCTGCAACGATGGTTGACTACTCATGTGGGTCCACTAGTCAGCAGCAACATGAAAACCCAGACCTATGAAGGTAATGGTTGGAGTATGACCGCAGTTGATGGTGATCAACAATACGTAACTATGGATTGGATGTTTGAACATGACGAACCAGATCCTAGAGTGTTCGTTTCCGCATATGACGTCACTATCACACACTCTTCACACGCACTACAGTTCAAACTAACGTGGGCGGATGCACGCGAAAGCTGATAAACAAAGGCGAGGCGTAGAATTGCGGTGTTATCATATAGTATCAAATGAAGAGGCCTATGATGATAGACATCACTGAAAATATTCTAGAAGCCCCCGCCCCCAATCAGGATCGACTGCAAGAGATACTTGATTGGTTAGAACAGTGCATTGGGCCGAAGTTATCAGATTCGATCGTAGTAGAGACGGGTACACAGCAACACAAGGGGATAGGATGGGAGTTGGGGTGTATGCGACCTCCCGGGAAATCCAAGCGGAATACGCTGACGTTCTATGTCAAATTTGACGACGAACGAGATGAATTAATGTTCAAATTGATATGGTCGAACTCGACATCACAGATTACCTAGATGAAAATGAAGGTAATATTAAAATAATAAAAGAGTGGTTGCAGGTAAATGTGGGTGGATTGGACTTAGATTGGTATCTCAAATTCGGCCAATCAGCACATGAGTCAGAAGGACGAGGTAAGGGTTGGCAAATATCATTTGCGATTGGTAAAACTTTTCGTGCTCATCGATATCCCCTTACATTACTCAGCTGGATATTAAAAATAGAAGATGATCTGGTTGCGGTACAATTCAAAATGATCTGGCCTGAATCACCAGTAATCACATCAACCGTCTCATCATAATCATGAAGTTTGATATTAAAGAAACATGGAACACTTTCTTTTCTGGTAGGGCCGGAAAAGAAAAATGTCTAGACCTATTGGAATGGTTAGATGAATATGTTGGTTGGAGGATGTCAGATTCTATTCACGTTTTGCCAATTATGGGTAGAGGATGGAGGATTGAATCTGGTATTGTTCAAAACCCAGATTCACAATATCCGTCATTCGGTGTATGGCTGGAGATCGACGATGATACTTGTGCTGTACAATACAAATTGGCATTTGAATAATGCAACGAATTAGAATTAATAATTTCCAGATGTTGCCAGAAATTATAGAATGGCTTGACGAGCATGTTGGTGACACTGTAGATATCACAAAGCGTTACGATGTGATACATGAAGCTATTGGTGAAGGTTGGTCGATAGTTAGAACGTTGATTAGTTATCCGGCATCAGACGCGGTATTGCGTGAAATTGGATTCAAAAATGTCAATGAAGTTAGCTCTGAATATCGTAATAATTTGTATCCAAAGGCTATTCATTATTATATCAATTTCGATGACGATACACAAGCAGTTCAATTTAAACTAAGCTATGATTAACGTTGATAAGTACCTTTTTACCGGCAAGTACAAGGATTTGGTGCTGGAAGAATATTATCGTATGATCGATTGGTTGGCTGAAAATATTTCTGAGCCTGCACAGGGTTACGAATACGCTTACAACAAAACTGCTCTTGGTCGTCATGGTCCTGGTTGGGAATTGAGATTGCATTGGATCGGTGAAAAAAGCCCAAAACCCACCGACGGCTTTGGAGTGTCGCGTCGTTCTGTTGAATGGTGTATATTTATTGACGATGACCAATATGCGGTAATGTTCAAATTGATGTGGCCATGACGTTTGACATATCTGAATATATAGATAATCAGTATACCATGGAGTCGTTGTTTAAGCTCCGTGATATTTTGATCAATGAAGTTGGAATACAACATGAATATAAATCCCAGTATCAGTTATCTGGTGATGGCTGGTGGATTAGTGCTCAGAGCCGTAATCGGTTGGTTACTGACCCAATTAAATGGGAACTATATATACAGGATGATAACCTTGCATTGATGTTCAAATTAAAATGGCTATAGAAATAACAAAAATTATAAACAAGCATATGGTGGGTCGTCCAGTCGATTCCATGCCATTGTGCATTAGTTGGCTTTACGACGTAATCGGTAAGCAACGAAAACCAGAAGCCAAACTCGAGGGAGTTTGGTGTGGCCGCGGTTGGGTTGTATACGAGCGTGATACTCGATACATTCTAGAATGTATCGAACCACACAGTGAACAGCGATTTTCTCTTATTTGGTTATGACTCCCGTCGATGTAAAACGATGGACGCTGCGCGATTTTCCGATGATGCACAAGTATACGGAAGCAGTCATACTACAAGAAATAATAGACTGGCTATATGAATATATGGGTCCCGGCAAAAAGGGTCCATATCCTACCGACAACGGTCCTGACTATACAGTTGCTCACTATGGACCAGGCTGGTTCATGGAAGTTCGAGCATATCAGGGATATTGGTCGGATGGTACGTATCACCCTTGCTGTGCTCATTTTATACACTTCGACAGTGACGCACATGAAGTTATGTTCAGGTTGATATGGCGCTAGATATAACAAAGATGGGATTAGCTGGTATAGGTCTTGATGTAATAAAATGGCTATGCCAGAATGTAGGTGGCTTCCATAATCTCAAAAACACTTGGTTGTATGATCATGAAATGATGAAAGGCGATGGATGGAAAATTTACACCTATCACAAAACCACGTTCATCTCAATTGATGATCCGCTACTTGAAATGCAATTTAAACTCGTATGGCTTTAGAAATAGAAAAACTAACAAAGTGTGTTAGATCTCAAATGGGTGTCCCAACCGTAACTGGGATAATCATGAAGTTGCCAGACGATATACTATCTTGGTTAACGGGTCATATTGGACCAATTGAACGTGAACGTTCTGAACCATACAATAACGTGTGGAAGAATGTCGTTTATAAAGGTAATGGCTGGCGTACCTCAGCTCACGCCGAATTGTATTCAAGGTGCGGTTATTGGCTTTATATAGATGACGATGCATTGGCACTACAGTTCAAATTAACATGGCTTTAGACATCAGTACCCTTTCAGAAGTTCGAGTCATTGACAAAGCGCGAGGTTTGCATGTACTCGAAATCAATAATAGGGTCATCAAATGGTTACATGATAATGTTGGTGATATGACTAGTGTAAAGGAAACTTACTATCTGACCCTTTGCCATACTATTCACTATCGTGGTGATGGTTGGCAAATTGAACCACCTGACAGCACACGATTGGAGAAAGGCTATCGAGTTACCATAATCAATGATACGCTTGCTCTACAATTTAAATTAACATGGCTATAGACATAACGTACAAAATCCTTGGTGAAGTGTTTCGAGGATCGAAATTGAGTGATGACGACACTAGCATAATTAAATGGCTAGTCAAGAACGTTGGACCTACTACAGAGCAGCCAGATATGGAAGTAGTTCCTACTGGTACTGAACATCGTATCTATAATTGTGGCGTGGGTTGGGTGATTGACTATCAGAATATTAGGATTGATAATCCTTCCAAACGAGAAGAACATAATGTTGGACTATGTGCACCCTTGGGGCCGTGGCAACCAACTATTACTATTTCACAATACCGCTTGCATATAGCGGATGAAACATTAGCAGTACAATTTAAACTTCGGTGGATGTAATGAGTGACACAAAGACGGTAGTTGAGATCACGAAATATATTGTTCAAACTGATAATCAACTAAGTGCAATTCGAGATTGGCTATTAGAAAACGTTGGGCCTTCTGAGACGGCAGGTTCGCCAGTATGTCGTGAGGGTGAAGGATGGCGTATTGAATACAAGAGTGAGATGGTTGGGGTCGCCTATACCTATCACATCTTGGTTGAATTTGCAAGAGCAGACGAAGCGGTGATGTTCAAGTTAATGTGGCCATGAAAAAACAAACGCGATTCAACCTTACCAAAAAGATTGCAATACACGATCCGATAGTAGAAGAAATTTATCAATGGTTGAATCAGCAAGTTGGCTTAGAAACAGCGAAACCCAGATTGTCAAGTGGTTATGACTATGTGGGTTTAGGATGGAAGATATACATATCTCCACTAGCTCACGGTAGCTTTAAACCCCAATACTACCTAGTGTTTGATGATTCCAATCAAGCGCTAATGTTCAAATTACGATGGTCAGCGTTAATCTAAATATTCTCTCGCGAGATGTCCCCCTACATAAACGAATAGAACATCGAAACGAGATGCGTGCTTGGCTGGCCATGAATGTGGGGCCGCGCGGGGTTACACCTTATGGACAGGATCTACACAATTCTGGTGCCGGTTGGCATATACGATGCGATCATGAAGTAACACCAATCACTTGGTATGCTGATATTGACGACGAGCAATTGGCATTAATGTTCAAACTATGTTTTTCTTGATTATGATAGATCTCACACGTCACCTTAGCTGTGTCAACTTTTCCGAACGATTGTACAACGTCGTGAGCTGGCTCATTACCAATATTGGACCTATGAAGTTTGATAAGCTTGGGCACACGCAAGGTCACGGATGGCTACTAATTAGTAAGACTGACACCGAGTATTCATATTACGAGTACAAGTTATATTTTGATGAACCAAATGATGAACTTATGTTTAAGCTAGCCTGCTTATGACATCATCCGTTTATCGACTTACTGATATCAATCAAATTATCAACCCTAGTCCAATGCTTTCATGGCTTGATGCCAATGTTGGCCCCCTTACCTTCCAATACAAAACACTGCTGGATAACGATATTGCGGCTGAGGGTATCAATTGGCGCGTAGTGAAATTGTATCAACGTATTGGCGATGGTTCATATCAATATTCAATATTCATTGAATTTCAAAACTCCACCGATCTTATTCACTTCAAACTTGTATGGGGATAATCGATGTCACCAATATGTTTTATGATGGACTGTACAGCCCCAAATACGATACGATGCTTGCATGGTTGGAAGAGTGTTGTGGTCCTAGAATATTCGGAAAACGAGAGCCAAATGCAAGTGGCATAATTCCAGTGTGCCAAAGTAGCAATTGGCGGCTATTTGCTATATCATACCCCTTACGTAGAGCATACCCCGATATACAATTTCGATCATCTGGATGGGTCATTGAGTTTGATAACGATAGTGACCTTCTGATGTTTACGCTTAGATGGAAATGATAGACGCATGTACGCAATTGATGTTAGTGATAGGACTGATGGGCGAGCCGATGCATTTATTAAAATGCTTGATTGGTTGAACGAGGTAGTCGGCCCTCTTATATCGGAAGATCAGAGAACGGCAGAAATTAACGACAATGGTTCAAAACGTTTTTTCAAAATTGAAGGTACCGGTTGGTATTATGAGTACTGTTCAATACGTATTGGCGCCAATGATACTCGTGAATTTAAACTTCCAAAATTCTTCCATGACGCTGGTCAACGTGCAGGTGGTAGCACCCTATATACATCTAAAGTCATGTACATAGAAGACCCTATTCATGCTGTGGCATTCAAATTGACATGGTAAGAATAGATCTACATGGCATACGCACCCAGACTAGTCTTGAATGCTGGTTCGAGTGGCTAGATCATAATATTGCGCCGCGAACGGTCACCAATCATGATCCTAACGAGTCATTACCTAGCGATGTTGTCGATCATCATTTTTACACCGGTGGTCCTGGGTGGCAATTTCATTATGTAATGACGACATTGGCACCAGCAGATTGTGATAGAAATCTTTATGAATGTGTTTTTGCTGCAGAGGAACGCGGACCAGCAGAATTACATTATGTTGCCATGTATTTTGAATTCGAAAATGATGCAGAAGCCGTTATGTTTAAACTAATAATGAACGAGATCTGACCATGCATGTCTTTAATGCATTCTTGCTTGGTGACGTAACAACTTTGTTTGATTGGCTTGAAAGTAACGTAGGTGACTTTGAATATGAAAGCCCCAAACACCCACCAGAGCCGCATTCATACTACTTTGAACGTCGTGGTGCTGGATGGCGATTTAAGTACATTACCACCTTGAATCATATGGACATTTACCCAGACGATTTTGCACATAAGCAATGGCATGTTGTGGGTGCCGAATCGTTTGATGTTCGCCATTATGCAGTAGTAGAACTTGATAGTGATGCCGATGCAGTTATGTTTAAACTTCGGTGGACCGGCCATGCATCTATTTAATGTAACTAAATGGGCTAGAGAGTACGATTGGTTTACGTTCGAGAATTGGCTAAACGATAATATTGGTCCTAGAACTGCTCTCACGATGCAAAGCAAGCGCCGCTTCATGACTTATATTGGCGACGGTTGGCAGATGAAAGTCGTTTATGGTACACGACCACAACGAGAACGATGGAATATAGTACAGGCTATTGTTAAAATAGGCGAAGAGTATGATGCGGCTGCTGTGATGTTTAAACTTCAATGGATGTGAAATGGCGACGTTTGAAAACTTCATTGATGGATGGGACATTGCAAAGGCCGAGATGGTCAAGGCATGGTTGATTCAAAACATTGGTCCGCAGCTTGAAAAAGTTAAAGGATATGAATCAGTTGGTGCTGGTTGGAGTTTGACTGCATCTTCTCCTGGGTTCGTGCATAATAACCATACCCTTGACTTCGTTGCTCCATTGTGGATACTATCTATCGAAGATGATGTATTAGCATTGCAATTCAAGCTAACCTGGCTGTAATTAGTTAGAAACAAGAAAGCCACCCGAAGGTGGCTTTTTTACAACTAGACGGGTTTATTGACCCTTGTATACAGCAGCTGGTGTGTTTGTGTCTACTGGAGTAGCTTTAACGTGCACCATTACGTATACCAGACCGACCACCAAAACAGCAGCAACGATCATAGCGATTTTCTTCATCATGATGAAATTCTTTTAGAAGTTTGAGGGCCAAAATTAGCTCTCCTTCTATTTAAGGTGAAAATCGAGTAGGTAAAATCATTATTTTATATTGTAACCAAATGGCAACAATTGACATATCTGAGTTGGCGACATCAGATATACATAAGTACTACGATTTGCTAGATTGGCTTGAAACTGAAGTAGGTCAGCATGTAAAGAAGGGTAACAACCATGCTATTTGTATTTTTGAATCAAAAGACTATTCGATTCAAAGATCATTTGGTATTGGCTGGCATCTTGATTACATCGTTAACGAGGATATGACCCATCGTGTCCTAACGGTGTATGACGAATTGAAAGCATTGATGGTTAAATTGATTTTTTGCGGCGCATGACTACTACTTTACCTATAAAGATAACAAATTCGATAGCATTAATTCCGTTCACTATGCATTGTGATAGGAATAATCCTAATCGAGTAAACAAGTTTGGAAGAGAATTGCTTGAGGGTGGTTGGACTATTGTGCCGGCCCTTCGACACAATTTTCTGGTGTTAACTGATTGGTGTGCCGCCAATTTTGATCATGCTGACTTTGGTTACAATCTAGTAGTGCGAGCGTTCATCTTCAAGCATATAGCCGAGGCAGTCCAGTTCAAGCTTGCTTGCTTGGGGTCTTAGTGCTATCATATGAGCATGGCACACCAAATAGATAATTTCATGAGTGACTGGCTAACTGATTTCATTACAAATCAGGGTGGAGTTCCAATTCATGCGGATATGGTTGAGGCTGGTTGGGTATCAGTTGAAGTTGCTGGTGGTATTCGATGTATTGAAGCAGAGGTACTTGCGGTTAGATTGTTTGGAACTACTGGATTCATAATGTGTCGTATGACTCGACATTTTTGGTTTGATACTGATGCCGACGCATTGATGTTCACCTTAGCTTTTGGAAAGTAACATGACGGTTTCGATTACCGATTACTATTTGAGCAACGTAGGTGATCCGACTAAGGTGAGCACTGCTGGACTTAACGCGGCGGGCTATTCTTACTGTAAGCTTCCACGTGATTTTGACTTTAGGCGCGCCTATGTGACTGCGCTGAATCTAGTTGGTAGTAAGAACTTTCTTACCATGGATGCAAATATGTTCTGGTTTGACACCGCAGCCCTTGCGGTTCAATTCAGGTTGATGCTGTGATGCACAGAAAAGACCAATTATGTTTGTAGAACCAGCTATGCTGTGGGGACTCAGGAATATCGTCTTGAATGATTCAATTACTGAACAACGAGAACATTGGATCCAAGAGGCTGAGCGACATGGATATTTTCTGTGGGTGAATGAGTTTCCCGGCACTAGACTCGATTATCAACGTCTTCAGTTGACGTATGATGTCCTGATTCAGATGTTTGACTCCGATCAATACCTAGTCGAAGTTAGAGATGACATGCAGTACGTATTATTTGATTCAGCATCAAATGCGATCTTATTTCGCTTCGAGATGGCGGAGCAAACGGCGTAACGGCAGTGTACAAAAGTGATCTCACGCGTGCTAAACTAGGCTGTACGATATGAGGAACATATGAGCAAAGAACAGAGTAAAGCTGCCATTGTAGAAAGTTATGCAGAGCGAGGCGTGTTCACTGTAGCAAGACAGTGGATTATGCAAAGGGAATGCACATATAACGGAATAACAATAAGGGATTTCCTTAACGACAAGCTAGATATACACAGTTCTGTCGTTGAAATTAATGGTGAATTTTTTGCAACAGACGATTAAACAGCCAGAAAATCTGTATTCTTGGATGCAAGAAATGGTCGAACGCAAGCCAGCTTCATTATCAGTAGAAGCTCAAGCCGTTGGTTTGTCCATTGTGGAAATTCCGATAGAACAAGTTGTGGATAAGTGGACGGCAATATACAACTGGTGTTGTGAACACGGCGTCCCTCAACAAGATTTCCAAATGTATTGGCATGAACGAATCTTAACCGGATTTTTCAAGTCCGTACAGTTGGCACTCATGTACAAGTTGCGATGGGGATGATATGAACGTTCGAGAGTACTTTAGGACTGAAGTGTATAGTGTCAGTGAAAGTAATAAAGAACGAAAGCGATTGATGGAAAATGCGGGGTTTGTTCAATTACCGTGCCCGCAAAAGGTTAGAGTATCAAGCATCGCCAAATGGTGCGACGAAGTAATAGGACATGCGAATTTTGTTATTTGTCAGAACCTAATATTCTTCCAAGATGTCGATTGCGCCTTAAAATATAAAATCATGTTTGAACTCAATAGTAATTTGCAATAATGACGTTAACTGAATTTTGCGTTCGACAAGGTCCATCCAAAGCAGGAAAAATGGTGTTGCCTGATTTGCAAGTTCAATTTCCAATTGAAATTCAGATACCACCAGCATTGCATAGCGAAGCTGTATATGAGGCCGCAGCAGCTTGGGCAGATAATGCGTTCGGCAGTACATGCTTTGTTGAAGTAGCGTACCGGTTCTTCTTTACGACTGATAGTAACGCAATGCAGTTCAAACTTGCTTGGTGTTTATGATGTATATAAGTGACGTCATGAAGATCAGTGATGGCAGTAATCATTTCGAATTCACGCTGCAACATTACAAATGGATGATTGACCTCAATAATCGTCCTGATCTCAGTATGGATCATTTCCGTGATGCAGATCAATGGTGTGTCACAAATCTCCCAGACGATGATTTTGTAATTGCCCCACGCAAATTCTTCTTCCGTTATCTAACGGATGCCACACTCTTCCGGTTAATATTCAGTTAGGCAAATTGTTCTGAATACCAAGTTGTTGTAGACTTGCCATATGCAATGTGGCAAGGAGACCTATGACGACACGCTTTTACCTTGATGTAGACTACAATGAAGCATTAGAAATTGAACGATGGCTAAATGTGAATATTGGCCCTCAAGTAAAAGAAGTCATCCCCAAGAAAAATATCAAAATAATGAATTGGGAATCAAGGTTTCAATTTAGTGCAGACTGGGAAACTAGACAATTGATGGTAGAAATACTTGATGACCGCGATGCGGTCGTATTCAAGTTGACTTGGACCGAACAGATTCTACGAAACAAAACGGTAAAGTTAGATTGGAAATGAATAGAACAACAATAAATGACATTTCGTTCACAAGTAAACAATACGATAAAATTCGTATGTGGCTTCGTGATCATATCAGTCCACAAGATCTAGATATTCACCTAGAAGAACGATGGGATAGTTTTGGTCCAGCTTTTGATAATTCGGTGGTATTTGGTGGCATTGGCTGGCGACTTTATATATCAATCGATACCAATCACAAGACAGGAACTGCTACCGTTGATATCGAGGACGACACTATGGCAGTAATGTTTGCCCTGATGGCTAGGGATTTGTGATGGCGCATTTCACAGTAGTAAAAGATATGCTGGCTATCGATATTGTTGACTATCGCCGTAAAGTCTTAGAATGGCTAGCTGCTCGTGCAGGTAGTTATCTGAAACATGAGAATCAAGAGTTATTCAGTGAAACTTATACTGCTGACACCTGGTCTGTAGAAGTGCTTTCATTCCTTGGTAAGTTTCATAATTGGCGTATGGAATATGAAATTGAAATCGCCGATGATATCGTGGCTGTTGAGTTTGCACTGATAAAAGATTCGCTGTAACAAATTGGTAAAACATCTTTAGTAGTTGCCAGTCTTTGTTTATAATTGCTTCTGGCATTTAGAACTGGCGCCCATCGATGAGTATAATAAAAACACGCTTTACCGCAATCGAGCAGCGGAACGAAGCTTTCACATGGTTACGTCAGAAAGAAATTCATTACGCCGTCCATTCTATAAATTCTCAGAGAACACATTTGGCTCCCCATGCGGATGCCTACTTCACTATAAGTGATAAACTGGTTGCTCTGGAGTTCATGCTTAGATTCGACGGCGTTTTGGTGCCGGAAGATGAATACAACCACATATTGGCCGTCTTTCACGCCGGCGGCCTTATTTCACGCTAAAACTGGAGCTTATATGATTTATGAACGACAAGCTTTTCTTAGGAACTTTTCAGATGTATCGAAGGATATCTTATTGATTCCCGAGTATGATCCAGCTTTTGGCACTCCATGTAAGTGTCAATTTTTTACAAATAGATCCCCATTAGAATGGGATGAACCTGGATTCAAGAGTCAATTCTGGGCTTGGGTGGATGCCAATATGCGCGGTGAAGTTCGAGTATTTTCTAGTGGTGACGAAGCCGAATGGATTGGGTTCACCAATTACAAAGACGCTTTCGAATTTGTTTTATCGTGGTAACAAACAAGTTTCGTATTACTCATTTGGTAAAAGATCGTACCTTACCAACAACCTCTATCATAAACGGTTGTGTGTACGTTAACCTGATGTCGACTGATGCTCAAATACTAGCCATTCAAGAATGGGTAGACGACAACGTTGAATACGATAATATTACGGTGACGACTGATACTATCTATTCCACGACTGGTGGATGGATACAAAATTACTATGTGGAGTTTGACAATGATGTCGATGCTCTTATGTTTAAACTGAAATGGCTCTAAAATTAAAATACGAATTCGAGTCAAATTCGTGGCATCGATATCCACATTTAGTTTCGTGGAGAGAAGCAGACTCCAAACCCAAACTAACTGATCCGAATGAAAATCTAGTGGGTGAAATGGCGGCATTCTTGCGCCATTCAAATATCGACCATAGTCGATTGATGTTGAATGAATACAATATTCATACTTACAAAATGCCATATAAGATTATGTCAGGTTTTCGTTTCTTAAATGAAAACGAAGCTATGATATTTTGGTTGAAATACCAAGGTATTGAATAATGCCATTAGTACTCAGACATCTTAAAGAATGGCACCCAGAAGATCCATTTCCTTATCGAGTATATTGGGAAAAAAAGGATGAACGATTCCCATATGGTAATAGACCGCATACCATGTTATTAAATGAAATGGAAAATTTCATTAGGGATCAAGAATGGAAATTGGAATCTTATTGGGAATCAAAATCGAATGACTATTATAAAAGTTGGAATACAACATTCCATAGTGGCTTTAGATTTAAATGTCAGGAAGATTCTATGTTGTTTTGGCTCCGATTCAATGGAGATGCAAACGACAAATGATTGTACATAATGAACCACATTGGCATCACTCTCACAAATGGTGGGTGACCTGGAACAATCATAGTTCACATGGAACGCAACTAATTGCGTGCGCTCAGCTTTCTCTTAGTGTCGATTTTAGAGAATGGCTTGAAGCAGCGAAAATTAACTTTGTTGTAGATAATAACAAGCAAGGCAGAGCTGGATATGGTTTTAAAACTAGAGAAGATGCCTTACTCTTTTATCTGCGTTGGCAAGATGATGCCTTGGGTGTATTCTATTGAACATAACGTATGATACCAACATCCCAGAATTCAATTGGTGGGTAATTTGGCCTAACACTCATGCGTATTATGAGCAATACGAGTTCAATCGTAAAGTAAGAGCATGGGCCGAAGAACGTGAAATGCCATTTAGAGGGCGAAGCATTTACCATCTTGATACCACTAAGCGATACTTTGGATTCAAGACTGAATATGATGCATTAACTTTTATTTTGGTATGGTCGAGTGATTTGATATGAGTTTAGAACTAGTAGAAACCCCCAACGAAGAATATTGGAAAGCTCGAGTATATTGGACACCTACGAAATATGATAGCTTCATGGCTGATAATGCCTATTCTACGTATTTGGCTAATCAAATACTTCTTCGAATGGAAGTGATTGATTGGTGTAAAGAACAAGAAGGCGATTCTATGATGTTACCAACCCTATGTGGTAATTCTGGCGTAGCGTTCACGAACATTGCTGATGCCACAGCATTTGCTTTGGTATGGTCAGCTAGAATATCAGAGACGGCGTAATAGCAGCAAAATTTACACCAGGTATTTGTTAAATTGGCAACATGCAGTAGAATATATTTCCACAAAAACAAAAAGAGACACAAATGACGCAAGCATTAGCAGCAACTTTTTTCGATGAAATCTCCGGCGAATTGATGGTTGATGTGCCACAAGAGATCATGGACGAAGTGGGTATCACACCTGGTGATGTGATTGTTTGGAACATCGACGAAGACGGTCGAGTTACTATTACGAAAAAGACCGAAGAAGAATAAAGTATGATGTTACCATATGAAATTATGGTAACCGGGGAGAACTGAATGTTTAATCTGTTTCGCAAGAAGGAAGTACCGCAACCAGTCTTGAAGTCAAACTTTAAGAAGGGCGACTTCGTTTATGGCCCGGGTGACTATCCCCGTTTCCCAAAAATCGTGTACTCGATTATTACGAGTGGTCATGTTATGGCTGCCGAATTTATGGTCACACGTAATGCACAGCGTGGATTGAACGTTCAGTTTGTCAGAAATGTTTGCGAGGAACCTGATCGTTTGAGTATCAAGGAAAATGAAAAAGAGGTGGAAGACTTTCTCATTGCTTCGCAAAAGCATCACCTAGCAACTCATGAATTCATCGAAGACCTGCAGTTGCATGAATATGTAAACGCCGTATAAAAACAATTGACTAGCCGGTTGCCATTTAGTATATTGGCATACTGGCAATTAGGGGAGGAGACACCGTGGACCAAATTCTCGTAACGTGTGAACAGACGAAGAAGTCTCTCAAGGCGGACGTGCTTAGTAGTGGCAAGAACACTATGAAAGTGGCGATCGTGGGATCAAACCTAGTGCTGGAGTTACACCGGCAGGGTAAAGTATTTGAAGGTCGAGCTGCCGGCCTGACCTTCGAGAGCAACGGGGATATTATTTAATACCCTTAGCCCCTTTGTTTCAATATGGCGTCGTTATATGAAAGCTGTTCGTGACACATTGATTTGTGTATTGATCATCTACGTGATGATTTGTTTAAGCGATCAGTTTACGATGGGCTTGAGTTACTTACAAATCAGTCTCGAAAACAATATTAATTGGTAAGGTTGTAAAATGCAGAAACATGTTTTTTCAGATGGCGATGGGGTACTTGCAGACTTCGATACAGGTTTCGAGCAACGTTTCGGCGTCGGCATGAAAGGCCTCAAAGTAGAAGTCTGGCAAGACATGATTTTGCAAACTCAAGGTCAGTTCTTTGAAGAGCTGCCACTGATGCCCCAATGGGAATATTATTGGGGTTCGATCCTTCAGTATAAGCCACTTATACTGACGGGTTGTCCAAGAATCGGCTATGACTTGGCTGCTGAAGCCAAGTATGCTTATTACATGAAGCATTGTAACCCATCATATAGAGAGCTTCACGGCGAAGATATGACGATCATTACGTGTTTGAGTAAAGAGAAGCCAATTCACATGAAGGCACCGGGTGACATCCTGATTGACGATATGGTACATAACTTGAAAAAGTGGGAAAAGGCGGGTGGTAAAACCATCTACTTTAAGACTGCCAAACAAGCTATACATTTCTTCAAGCAGGCGATCGAAGAAGATCCGATCAAAGCTGCGTAAACCACATGCGCAAGCAAATGAAGGGGAACGAAAGTTCCCCTTCACCATGAGTGGCAAGTAAATGTTGCAAATTGGCAAGCCATTCTGTATTCTGCTCCTATTAAGGAGTTTCCAGCAATTATGCAAATCATCCAAGAAGAAAAACTCGATTTCTCATCAGTGCTCATCCGTCCGGAAAGAAGTACTCTTGGTAGTCGAAAAGATGTGGTTCTCAGCCGCACATTCCAATTCAAACATACCAACGCCAAGTGGACCGGAGTGCCGATTATTGCGGCAAACATGGACACAACTGGCACTATTGAAATGTTTAAGGCATTGAGTCAACACACGATGTTGACTGCGCTACACAAGCATCACGATGCTCAGACTCTGGTCGATCATTATATGGCTGGTACAGACCCAGAAAAGGTTGTTCAACATTTTAATGAACAAGCCGAATGGGCGAATAAGTTTGGTGACGATGCTGATGGCAAAGCAGATCGAGAAGATGACGACGAGCGTGGTATCGAACGTCACGAACCATATCTGCATGGGGTACAGCGCCAATTTATTCAAACATTGGCAAGTAAATTCAGCTTCTACAGTATGGGCATTACCAATACTGATATGGAGAAGTTCCGCAATCTATACACTCACCTAAGCAATCTTTGCTATAACTTTGATCCTTCTCACTCTCATGGCACAGCTCATCAGGCGCATCCTATTCGCATGGTTTGTGTTGATGTGGCAAATGGTTACACTGACACCTTCGACACGTTTATCAAACAACTGCGGAAAAACTACCCGCACTTGATTATTATGGCTGGTAATGTAGTTACGGCCAACATGACTGAGCAATTGATCATGTCAGGTGCTGATATTGTCAAGGTTGGTATTGGTCCTGGTAGCGTGTGTACCACCCGTAAGATGACTGGCGTTGGCTATCCCCAACTGTCAGCAGTTATTGAATGTGCATCCGCTGCTCACGGCGTGGGTGGTTTGGTTTGTAGCGATGGTGGATGCACGGTTCCCGGTGACGTCGCCAAAGCTTTTGGCGGAGGTGCCGACTTTGTGATGCTAGGTGGTATGTTGGCAGGTACGACCGAAGCTGCAGGTGCCATAGTAACCGACGATGACGGCAATATGTTTAAAGAGTTCTATGGCATGAGTTCTGCTACTGCCATGGGGAAGTATGCTGGTGGTGTAGCGAAGTATCGTGCTAGTGAAGGAAAGACCGTACAGATCCCCTACAAGGGTCCTGTAGACACTGTGGTGCAAGATGTATTGGGTGGATTGCGAAGCACCTGTACCTATGTGGGCGCAAGCAAGCTTAAAGAACTAACAAAACGAACTACTTTCATTAAAGTAGCAAATCAAATTAACAATGTATTTGGCAAATCATGAAATTAAAGAAAATTCTCAAACTGTTTGACTACCGAATTAGTGAAGGTAGCGAATTCATGTGGAAGTGTTTTGGTCCAAATGCTCGCTATTTGGATTTCATCAGTCCTGACTCCATTCAAAATTCAGTTAGCGTGGTATATGATACCCTGACAACTAAGATCTATGCGATGGATTTCTGTTGTGAAACTGTCGATGGCGTCTATAGTTGGGTTGATCCCAAGTATGAAGTCGCTCACGCTCGTGAATGCAAGGAACATAACGTTGATCGGAGAAATCAATGTTTCAGTAAGCAGTCGTTTTTGACCATGGCAGTTGATGCTTATGCAGGTCGAACACCTGATGTTGATTTGGCTTTGGATGTTGATCTTGATTTGGAGCCTAGTGTTGTTCACCAACTACACTTGATGGCTGCTGCGAAAGGTATTACATTTGATGAATTAGTTAACCTAGCGATCTCTCAAGAACTTGCAATCCTACAAAATAAGAAAGAATGAACAGAATCAAGTTACACGATGCGTTAATCGATGTATATGAATATGCTCTGAATCATGACATGGAGTTTCAACTCCTTGTCTTAGTTACAGTGGTGTATGCTAGGTACTTCATCTAAGGCATCCCAAGTAGAAATGAAAAAAGCGACGCAATGCGTCGCTTTTTTGCCTAGATTTAATGCTTCTTGAGATACACCACATAGCTGCCGCCGTTGCTTTGAACCCGAGAGTATCGAACATACTGGGACAATGCTGGGTTGTCTAACCAACCTTCAAATTCACGTCGGATCTGTCCGCTTTTGCCGGTGACGATCGTGATTGCATTTATGTGATAATTGAAAGCTCGAGCACACAGCTTGACGGTATGCTCAAATGCTTGTTGAACCGTCATACCATGTAAGTCGTAACCCAAGACTTCTTTTGGTGGGGAGGAATAGATGGGGCGATCTTTCATGGATATCGTTTGTTTGACATCCAGGGGCTGAACTCCCGCTACTGCTTGCTTCCACGCATCTTGATCTTCGTTGTTAGTGTCCATAATTTTTAGCCATAAAGAAAGCCCTATACTACAGGGCTTTCTCATTACTTGCTAATATCATCCATGGCTGCAGGTGTTGATGTCGTTAAAATATCACGCATTATAGATGCAAACTTTGAACCAAAGTCAAACGTGCTATGAGCTTCGCCTGCTGCAATTATGACTATTGATTATACTGTGATCGACTGGAATACTTGCGTGATAGCACTGCCCGAGCTATCTTTAATAATAAAGCCTAAAGTATGGGTGCCAGAACTAAGTGTTAATGCAAAATTTGCTGGTGCACCATCCAGTACAGCGAAAGATGTAATTGGTGTATTAATCACACTTCCATCAGTTACGTAACAAGTGTATTGTTTAGATGTGGTTGAACCAGAAACACTTATCAATGTTCCAGTATATTGGCCATTAGATAAATTGGTATTCGTAAGATACGCACCAGAGCTTGCGGTGAAAGTACTAGCAATGGAAGTTGCCGGATTATCCAGACTTAAAGTTACATTGAACAGTTGACCAAGTGTTGGATAATAAGTATTTGGCAAAACCAATGTAACTTGACCGTCATTTACGTTGGTTTGTTGATATGTACCAACGCCATCTACGGAAAAAGTAAGAACACTAGCGTTAGTTCCAGTGTATTTTGAAAATTGTGCTGTAAAATTACCATTGAAATTCAAATATGGAACATTAATAGGTGGTGCAACTTCACCTACAATCGTAGTTAGCTTGACTACCATAGCTGCTAAGTCTTCAAGAGTAATGGATTGAGTGCTATTTGTTGGTATAACTGAAATATTAGCCATTTGTAATTTCCTGTATTAAATATTTTATTAATTTATGAAGGCATGGAAAGTGTTATGTTTTCCATGCCTTGTTTACTTACTAATTACGTTGCTGACATCAAACCCGCATTGATTAGCTTGGTCAACAATGCGTTGAAAGATCCTTGTGCTGATGCATCTGTCCAGCCTGAACCTTGTGACTGCAATGCTGCCATCTTAACAACACCTACTGTTGAAGTAGTTGCTGCTGGAGTTGCTGGAATAGCTGCGATAGCTGCTGCAACGAATGCTGTTGAAGCTGCGCCAGTTGTGCTGTTACCAAGAGTCAATGTTGGTACTGTTACTGTACCTGTGAATGTTGGTGATGCCAATGGTGCTGCACCAGTTACGTCAGCGATGGTCAGAACAACCGCACCTGAACGACCAGCAACTGATGTAACACCAGATCCACCTGTTGGTGCTGTTGCTACGTATGCCAGTGATGCCCATGCTGTTGCGCCGTCACCAATCTTTGACTTGCCTGAGTCGGTTTCAACGCCGATTTCACCGTTTGCCAAAATTGTGTTTTCTGCTGTCCAATCTGCGGCTGTACCTGCACGACGCAGTGCTTGAACTCGATAAATGCCTGTAAGTGCCATTTTAAATCTCCGCATATTTGAGTAAAACCATTTTTACCCATACAATGCTTCTATTATTTACCTTTACTTAGCATATGGTAAAAAGAGGACTTTCCTCTGGTTTCAAAATACAATGAAAACTAACGCATTTTTATATAAATGGACACAGCTTACCACTGGAAAATGGTATATAGGTTCAAGAACTAGAAAGGGTTGCCACCCAAATGATGGTTACTTGTGTTCTAGTAAAACAGTAAAACCGTTGATTGTATCCCATCCTGAAGAATGGAAAAGAGATATTCTGGTTGTTGGAAATCCGATTTATATTAGAGAAATAGAAACGACTTATTTGGTTAAGTTTGATGCGGCCAAGGATACTAATAGTTTTAATTTATCCAATTCTCATGGCAAATATTCTTTTACTGGACAAACTCATTCTGAAAAAACGAAATTAGCTATAAGTTTAGGTAATAAAGGAATAAAACGACCTGGTAGCGGTAATCGAACCTCTAATAGAGGAAGTAGCGAAAATAGAGGAAATAAAAAATGTCACAAAGGCAAAAATAATCCTTGCTACGGTCGCACGGGCAAACTAAATCCGATGTTTAATAAAAAACATCCACCAGAAATGAAAAAGGTGCTATCCGATATCAAAATGGGTGGCAAGAATCCAAATTCTAAACGAGTACTAACACCCTTTGGCCATTATGACACTCTGAAAGAAGCAGCACTTGCTTACAAAGTTTCGTCAAACACAATTAAGTATTGGATTACTACTAGTAGACTTGGATTCAGTTTTATAAATTTAGAAAAGAATAAAGAAGAACAGAGAAATGACAGATAATACCAAGAAAACAGGTATGACAATTACAGTATCCGATGAATTGGTTGCTGACCTGAAGACCCTGCATGGCATTGATGCCGTTACCGAAATTGTTAATTCGGTAACATCAGAGCTTGAATTGGAATTAGAACAACCAAAAGAACCAGAACGTCGTGTGTTTTCTATCGATGTTGGTAATATGACTCCTGAACAAGCCAAGGAAGCAATCACCGCAATTCAAAACAAATATGCCGCGCTTGATAGTGCATATAACCCCATGACTATGGGCGAAGACTACTTTTTTGCACCTGCGCCAAAGAAGAAGTTTATGTCTACTAAGACATTTAATACTGATCGCGGATTGAGCTGCTGTTTCCGTCAATGGCGTGCCACCCATTCACATTGCTCAACACTGCACGGCTATTCAATCGGTGTGAAGTTTGTATTTGAATGTGAAGAACTGGACGAACGCAACTGGGTATTCGACTTTGGTGGTCTGAAGGATATTAAGAAATGGCTTGAGCATATGTTTGACCATACATGCTGTGTTGCAGAAGACGATCCATTGTTGGAACAATTTAAGGCATTTGCAGCAACTGGCGTTATGGACTTGCGGATTGTCCCAGGTGTAGGCTGTGAACGTTTTGCCGAAATGATTTTTGATCATGTCACTAAGGTGTTAGATGATTCCCGCGATACTATGTTGAACAAGACTGCACGACTTAAGTCAGTCGAAGTCTTCGAACATGGTGCTAATTCGGCGATCGTTGAACGCGACTAATTCCAAATAGTACTTGACTGCCATACTAGATGAACCTAGTATGGCATCGTTACACACAAACTAACTGAGGAGAAAACAAAATGGGCTTTAGCCTTACTGCTTCATCCGTAAACTCGGCAATGATCCGTGTTTACAACTATGTCTTTGCTGCTCTGGTTCTCACTGGTGCGGTTGCATTCGGCGTAGCAAGTCAGCCGGCGTTTCTGAAGGTGTTGATGACCGGCGCCGCACAGATCGGTCTGATCGTACTGACGTTTGTATTACTGTTCAGTATCTCGTCGGTCCGTGAGTCAGAAAACGCGGTTGCTGCGAAGGTGATGTTTGGTGCATTTGCTGTTGTATGGGGACTTTTGTTCTCTGGCATTTTCGCCGCATATACGACTGCAAGTATTTTCGCTGCTTTGTTCTCTGCTGCGGTATTATTCCTGACTATGTCCGGATACGGTTACTTCACCAAACGTGACATCACGTCGTTCGGTCAATACTTGTTTATTGGCTTGATTGCAATCATTATCGCAAGTGTCGTTAACTTGTTTGTCGGTAGCAATACTGCATCATTGGTGATTTCAGGTTTTACTATCCTGTTGTTTATCGGTATCACCGCATGGGATGCGCAAACGATTCGTGATTCTTTGATGGCAGCTGAATCGCAAGCCAATCTTGATTACGTTGTTGTCAACGGTGCGATGTCCCTGTACTTGGACTTCTTGAACTTGTTCTTGAGTTTCCTGCGCTTTATGGGTGTTCCAGTTCCTTCGTCAAGTAACGATTGATACAAAAGTAACACGGTAACAACTGGCATGGCCCCCTAGGGGGCCATCATACCATTCAGCTACTGGGTACTGAACTAATATCACCAGAGTAACCATGAGGGTTTGCTGACTTCTAATATATTCCAATATGGCAACAAAAACTATTGCATAGTTGCCACATATCTGTAGAATACGATTTAAGGTGCAGACATGCACTAAGCAACTGGCAAGTAAGCGCTCCGCGGCCAAGTTGTATCCTAAAAAGTGAGCGTTAGCAGTAACTGAGTAATTTTTAAAACAAATGGCAACAAAGCAATCTACCCGTAGTGATCTGGAAAACTTCCTGGCTGGTCTTGACCTCGCAAACAAGCCTGTCATCCATGTAAATGGTAAGGAACACCCAACCGCAGTAGTCGTAGTTGACTTCGGTTCACCCCTCACGCAAGTCAAACTCTCCCCTGAGCAAAACCAAGAACTCGCAGGCAAGCTGCGCAAGTTCGCCCGTGAACTAGTCAACAAGGATGCAAACCTGCGCATCTCGTCGGACAACTACTTGGGCTTGATCTTCTGGGCGTCATCAGCACACTAAGCTGAAGATAGCAACGATAAGAAACGCACTACGGTGCGTTTTTTAATGAGCCAATGAATCACAAAAGGTGAGTTTGAACATGACAGCATAGCTGATGCTACGAAAGCGATATTCGATCTTGTTTTGATTTGATATAGATGTGATGACGTTACAGTCATCAGTGTGGACGGTGAACTTGTAATCCACCCATACGTCATACTTGCCTACGTTCTCGTCAATCCAATCAGCAATCGTAGCTTGAACTTCAGGCAGGTTAGTAACCGTGACTGAATGTCGCCATACGTGCTTGGCGACATAGTTGGCGAAACGATTGCTAGATTTGCGAATCATCAGAGCGGATACACAATAATACTACAGTATAGTTACTTTTGATCAGACCATGACAGTCTAAACATCATACCGCTAGCATCGGACTCGAACTTAACGTAGAACTTCATTTCTTCAGGCTCAACGTCTACTTCATAGTCGGTGATGTTGTGCTCACTAGCCCAGGTCTTGAACGTGTCATTGAGTATTACTGTAACATTCAACAGATCGCTTGCCTCTTCAACTGGATCCAATTGAATGCGATATAACGAATCGGGTATAAGAAATTTCATGACCATGTTAATTTGAACCTGATGGCTTCGGTTGCATCGTTAAAGTAAACATCTATAGCATGACTCCCAGACTTCGATACTTCCCAGTCCCAGTCAACCCATTGTGCCCCAACAAGTTCTTCAAGCTCAGGCCTTATAATTTCATTTGGATCAGAAGTCACAAATTCATTATCATTATCATCCTGTATTATACGCTCGCTTGGCCACGGCACGGTAACTGAATATGAATAGGCAGTAAATTCTTTTAATTTCATTGTATGATTGGCTTGACTCTTGCTCGATCGTTCCAAGCAAGCTTGAACATTAAAGCCTCGTTTTCACTCTCAAATTCCGCGGTGAGACCAACATGAAACGTATTTATGGCATATTTTGAATCTAGCCGTTCAGTACACCATTCTTTTATTTCTTTGACAAAGGCATCCCACTCAATCCGTTCATTTTTGGTATCGAATGGGTACATCACCTCCATTTTTAATCCCCTGGGGGCAAACCACCAGATCCTGAACGCCTCGTAGTCTTCCAAGTCCACAAACGTTAGGGTCCAGCATGAGTTTACTTGAGTTTGGGCAAATACGACATTCTTGCATTCAGTCTCAAACCAGGTATCAAACTCAGCACGTCGCCATACTCGATAGCCTTCAATCTCGCTAATTTGAAATGTTAGCTGTCGATCGTAAAACGCTGTCCTTCCGTACCAAGCCATATGATCTATTAATGGATCATATATCGCATAATAATTATGCTGGTTATGGGTAATATTACCCATAACAGGAAGATGCACTCCGTCAGTAGACATTACGAATAAGTTTGACGGACTATGACTATATGACTTAATAGGAACATGCGAGCCATTAACCATAATGGCATCCTGAGAGAAGTGCAGTGACCCAGGAATGATAGTAAGCTTGCTTGCCATTATCCGTGCGTCAATTTAAATTTGATAGCATCCGTATCATCCATAATCAGTCGATGAGATGACATCTGGAAAGGAATCTTACCATCCGTGATCCAATTCGGATCATCACCAATAGCCCTAACTCCCTTTTGGTATTGCAGTGAAGGATATTCTTCCTTCAATTCTGCATAGACTGGGGCGGTCCAATCGAATGTTTCAGTAGTCATGTTGCGTGGATATGGCCGAATGATCCAAACCGTGAACGGATCAATATCAACTTGCACGAAGTGATGAAGGCGATCACCCAAATAGTAATTCTTGTTTTGATGGTAGTCGTTTTCATTTTTGTAGACAACCAACTCATATTCTCTAATCAGTTTCATAATTGGTATTGGATAAAAGGAATTGAACTTGTTCGGCCTCGTCATGAATTTCCACATGAAGATATTCACCGTCGTATGCATATTCAACACTGGTGTAATGACCGAACAGTAGTTTGCATATTTCACTATTCTCAAAGTCATGACATTTTTTCCATAGAGTCTTGTTGCGTATGACTTCTACTTTGGAATGCTTGATCACTTGGAACCGCAGTGGCGCACCATCAAGATGCGGGCAAACTTGAATAACTGTTGGAGTTGCCTCGATTTCCCAAGCAGGTATACCACGAAATAGATAGCTATAGCTGGAACCTTGATGCATGGGAACATACGGATGCATTATCAGCAGACTGTGATGCTCTGGGAAACTTATTATTTTTCTTTTCATATCATAACGATGCACGTTTGTACCATTATGACATAGATGGCAAGTAATGTCTAGCCAGTTGTGACTAGCAATACTTTAATTTGAAGTGAAGCGCCTCGGTATCATCTTTGAATACCAAGTAATCATTGACTTCGCCCTCTAAGTAGGGAGCGTCTGGGTACAGATGCCGTTCTATTGTGATGCTAGGGAAATCTTCTTTGAAAAATGCAATGAGGGAAGATTCATTAATTGGTTGATATCTGGATTTGACCACAATCAACCGAAATTCAATCTGCTCCTCAAGCCGCAACACCAGTTCGGCATGATTCATCATTGCTCGCGAAATTGGTTCCACTTCTGACATTATCAGAACCGAATTGCCAAATTCCCTAAACATATGCAGCATGTCAGCTCCATCGTAATCGAAACAATACTGCTTCATTTTCCTGTGGTAGCTCTATGCGGATCCGTATAGAGCCGATAATTGCGAATGGATTCACGTACTCAAAAAGAATGCGATATTCAATCGCATTCTCCTGTAACCACTGGTGAACTAATGGGAATTTATCCAATAGCCATGAATCACCAGGGTCACCTTTGTACGATCTATCCCAAAACGCGTCTTCATCTACGGTTGCTAGGATAAAGTTATTGCTCATTTACTTAATTTTCTTCAAGTCGTCTAATTCAGTCTTGTAGATTTCACGCAAACGCGCAGGAGACTTCAAGATCGCTTTGTGTTCCTTGATATTACCTTGCAAGCGAGCAATGTTTTCCTTTGTAACACCAAGGAAGTCAGTAGCCCATTTGAAAGTTGGCAAACTCACAATCTTATCAATCTGTGATGCATCAAGACCAATCTTCGATGTCAACATATCAACATCACTTTCCACTTCAGCCTTGTTTGCTTTCTTGCTCAACCGTTCTGGTAGCTTACCATCAAAGCAAGCCTTGATACCTTGCCAATACTTGAGTTCGTAGCTGTCATCGTCCAACATCTTTGCATAACGGGTCGTGTACCACTTCAGACGCCATTCCACAAATTCTTTGACTAGCGTTTCTGCACTGGTGTATTGACGAATACTTGTGCCATTCCAATCAATAACCACTATACGCTCAGTTGCACGTTGGCGCAACTTAAAGAATTCAATTACGTCCTGTTCCGTCCAGCCCTTCAACTCGCCACGCTTGAATGTGATTCGAATATCAATAACTTTGGTACTGTCATCCACGAAAGTAACAATCTTATCCTCTTCTTCCATCTTGACTAGACGCTTACGGAAAGCTTCTAGGGCTAAGTTTGGAGGAAGTTCCGTAATCTTAACCAATGACGTGTTGACAATCTCAACCTTACCAGTAAACTCCCAGACATTTGGCTCGAGGTTCTTGACTGATACGTCCAAGTAATCGAAACTTGGTTCCAAACCCTTTGGTTCCTTACCATCAAGTGCTTGCTGTGTGGCTGCAACCAATTTCTTGAGGTTACGGGGTAGAATATCAGTAGACCAACCCACAGCAATACCACTAACGCCGTTCAACAGAACTAACGGGATGAGTGGCAGAAAGTGTTCTGGCTGTTTCGTTGAACCGTCATAGTTGTCCTTTACTGGGACAATATCCAAGTCCTTGTAAAGCAACATGTCACTTGACTTGTTCTTCTTTACATAGGTATAACGTGGGGCACCGATGCCTTCCACTGGAGCAACACGCGTACCAAATGCACCAATGCCATCAAGCAGTGTTACATTGTTGACGTATGGTGCAGCCAACATACTGATGGCCATTGCAGCTGAAGTGTCACCAGCCAGATATAGACCACCGGAAATCATTTCACCAGCTAGTGAAATTGTCTTAATCTTTTCTGATTTATTTCTAATAGTCCAAAGTGCCTTTCTTTGACTGTCTTTTAGACCGTCAGATACGTTTGGAATGGCGCGCTGTTCGCACACATAGATAGAATAATCTCTTGAAGTGTCTTTGATGTAGTCACTAGTGGTAGGGATTTTTATTTTAGTTGTCATAATACCTATTATAATTGTTTTATTTTGGTTAACAGTACTTTAATTTGAACATTATTGCGTCTTCTACATTCTGAAATGACCAATAGCGATTCAATAAATTACCTTGAATCTTGGTTGCGATATGACCTGGAAAATTGGCATTCATCCAATAACCAGAACAATGTTCAGCACACCAAGCGCTGAACTCTCTAGTCATATTTCCCAGCTCTAACAGATTGTTATTCTTAATTCCTCGATTGGACACATCTATAATACAAAGATGCGGACAGACCTCGAAAAAGGCTTTACATATCGTCTCATAACCTAAAGTGGCATAAAGCTTATTATCAACCGCGTAACGAGAAGATAGACGAAATTTCAGATACTTGTCTTCAAACAGACTGGCATCAAATGTTACGATGTTGCTCATAATGAGATTATTGGTGGTAACTTGTCATATGTAAGTGCGGTTAAAACGGCATCAATGTCATTATCGCAATGTACGATAATTGATATTTGATTCTTTGCTGGAGTCATGGGTACAGAAACTACAGTTACCCAAGCTGGTTCTTGCAATGAGCGCTTAACCCATAGATTGATGTCATGTACGGCGGCAACTAATTCCAATACGATGTCACCAATACGACTCATTGAAGTTGACCAATATGAAACACCATAACGTGCCACGGTAAAAGCGTGTTTACCGGTGCGTTCTGGCGTTCCAGTGTTAATGTCAACCAAACAATTACTGATCATTACGTCGTAAAGCATATCTAAGTCCATGTTTACACCCAATCTGTTAAGAGGAGTTGTCACTCCTCTTACTTACACAGCCAAATTCTGGAATATCTGGTGACGATCTTCAATCAGAGTTCATATACTTTGTGACTATTCGATTGCATACCATTTAGCTTCATATACATGCCAATCATATCCAAATCATCCTGTGTATCAACATGAATTGAGAGAGTTAATTCGTAAGGAGTAACTTGTGTTTTCTGATCAATCTCAAAAAACAAATGGAATTTACCCATTACGTTCCCTTCTGCTATTTCCCATATTGGCATACAATCTTGCAGCAATTCAATATCCACAGCGTCATAGTCAATGTCGCCATAGGGATTGTTTATGTTAAACGCTGACATCGAATCCACCGATGCAGTTAAGAACACAAGCGAAAATTTACGAACTACCGTGAATGTTGTGAACTTGTGCAATCTAGGGAATGGATGTTTACCCTGTTGCACCAGCTTTCGATTTTGTTCTTGTGATTGAATAGTCAGATAATACTTTTCTGCCGCACTTTTACGCCATTGTTCTTCGAAAAATGCGTCTTGCGCCGCTCTATCCATCTTACAATCCGATCCAAGCTTTACGATCATCTGATCTCTTGGAATTAAAAATCAAATCCAATGTTTCTTTCATATCGCCGTTTTCATCAGTCAACGCCATAAGCTTTGGTTCAGCAAGAGAATATGACCAGTCATCTTCAGTCAATGTTCCCAATCCCTTAGCTCGGGTAATACCCCAGCCCTTGTATTGCTCTGAATCGAAATCCAAGTGGTTATCACTGTACCAATACTTTCTAGTCTTACCCTTTTCAGCAATAATAAACGGAGTCATAAAAATATGAACTACCGGTTCCTGCTTGGGGTCGTACAATTCTGGCCAGTACGTGAAGAAAAAGTTATTCAATAACGCACCAATATTCAGACCGTCTGGATCCATGTCATGAGCGATATAAATCTTACCAAAGCGCAGATTTTCACGCTTTGCTTTCTGACCTGGAATCAGACCAACCGCATTCATGATATCCTTCAATGCGCCATCTTCCAGAACGTCCTTGATTGCTGCTCCATGAACATTCATAACTTTACCCTTCAATCCCAAGCCCCCGTGGATCTTTGGATCGCGTACCGATGCCATACCACTGATAGCTGACAATCCTTCGGCCAGGAACAAGATGCACTTTGTACGATCGGTACCGCTTGCATCCATCAGACCAGCTACCTTGCTGCGCAGAACTTGCTTAACTAGCTTATTGGTATCAGCCGCATCTTTCTTCATCGTGCGTTCAGCACAGCGAGCATAGATTGCGTCTATCCAATCGCCATACTTCTTGATAATGTTCTTGAAGAAGTCAGGATCCTCTAATGCTTTACGCACGTGAGTGGAAGTTTCTTCGTTATTCAGTCGAGTCTTGGCTTGAGAGTTAAAGTTTGGCGCATCCATGGTTGTGATGTTATACATCAAGAGACCATCGGCTAAGTCACTTCGGTTTGGTTGCAACTTACGCTTCTTGCTTTCACGCTCTAAGGCAGATAACAACCCGGAGAAGAAGTAACGCTTGAAAGTGTCCATGTGGACACCACCGTCAAATGCTGGAATGGAGTTGACTAGTGAATGTTGATGCTCACCATCTTCAAAGAAATGTGGGATCAACCAAAAGTCACTAGTGAAAGAACCTTCCTGTACACCAATATGAATTGGCTTAAAGCCTGGGAACAAATTCTTTTCAAGACCTGGCTTAACTTTAACCTTAGTGCCGTTATAGTAAATGCTGATTTTTGGATTACACAGAGCGGCTTCGTAGATACGAGCTTGCAAGAATTCTTCAGGCAATGTCATATCTGGGAATACTTTTGATGACAGTTTAAATGTCACCATAGTGCCTGTTGCTTTGGCAGTATTCTTTTTCTTGATTACTGGGGCCTCGACGATTAGATCTGAATCTAATTCGGCACCTTCAGTAAATTCTTGACGGAAATGTTGATTATCGCGTTCTACATCTAGATGAAACCACTCTGAACAGAAGTTCACCACAGACGCACCAATGCCGTTTGTGCCTCGAAGCTGTCCACGTTCACCGAAGTTACGACCAGCCCTGGCATGGCTCAATGCCAGCGTCGCAGCATGTACGCCGTGCTCTTCGTTAAAGTCGATTGGAATACCACGACCATTATCAGCAACGCTGAAGATCATAGTGGTTGGATCATATGTGATATCAATTCGATCGCCATGACCATGACCTGCAACTTCGTCAAGCGAATTATCTAAGATTTCACGGAATGCAACGAATACTGACGGAATCCACGTTTGTTCGGTGGCGTAGGGTGCACCATTTTCATACTGTAGAACTATTTGTGTATGAGGATCACGAGAACCCAAATACATCTCAGTTCGAACCCGTGCGTGTCCTGCTTCTGTTAGCTTAACAATTGTGTCGTTTGCCATATTTGCTCTCAATTAAAGGTTGTATTTGTAACATTGATTAGTTAAAGGTGTCAAAATGCCATTTAGGCATGGCTAATATTACTTTTCACCATTCCATTTATACCGCGGCATAATATTATTTACTTTGGCGCTTTAGTCATAAATAATCTGATTACGGATTAGGAGTCCTATATGCAAACAATTTACAATGTATCAATTGCGGCCTTTACTGGTATGTCAACTCAGGCTACGCTGGGATTTGTTGACAACACTACGGTTGCACAATATTTGGCATTAAGTCCTGCCCCAACCAATTTTACTCTGGGACAATCAGAAGCTAAAACGCAAGGCAACTGGCGCTGGAAATATATTCTGCAATCGCTAGCTCTAATGGCAAACCCATATGTGATGAATATGATCGCTACTGGTGGTGCAGCGAACACAGATCCAACGAACTTTAGTTTTGACGTTTATTTCGAACGCGATTCAGCTGTTACTACGGTTGACAATAATGGCAATATTTTGGTTGGTGCCCCAGCGGTGCAATTTGTGGTGGCTAGCGCATTATCTGTTACGCAATCACCAGTCCTTGAATATTATGACCCAACATTGTCAACTACCGTACAAGATGACTTAACTACTGGCCCTTGGGATTATGATGATCAACGTGTTGGTACCTTGGTTATCGGTGCCCTTGCTGCCAATGCTGCTGCGGCATTGTCAAATATTACAGTTACTGTGATCGCGTGAAGACCTTTCATACACTCACGAAGATTTACGAAGTCGCAAAAGAATTATTCGAACGCGGCATCATTGATCGAGACAAATTACGTGAGTTTTATGAATTGGTTTATCTAAATCAACTTAACGTCGTCCGCGAAGCTTATAAGGCCAAGCGTGACGCACGTAAGTAACCAAATTGCCAGTTTCAGCTACGATAAATATTTTATGCTGGTGCACACACTCGCTTTATACTCTATCTAAACTAAAACAAGAACAAAATAATGAAACTCTTTTCTGGCATAATTACAATACTTTTTGCATTACTCATATCGGCAACTGCCGCATGGTTTTCCGTAGCTGGTCTTATTGCTTTGTTTGCAGCGACCGCTATTCCGGTTATGATCATGGGTACCGTTCTCGAGACTAGTAAGCTCGTAGCCGCAGGCTGGCTACACGCTAATTGGAAAAACCGTAATGTCAATTTTCTACACAAGTCATATCTAACATTGGCCGTACTTGCTTTGATGTTAATTACATCTATTGGTATATATGGCTTTCTGTCAAAGGGTCACTTGGAACAATCTGCTCCAGTTGCTGGTATTGAACTACAAGTCAATGCAAAGCAACAACAGATACAAATGTTGACCGATACAAATGCACGATTGACTACTGAGCTTAAACAGCTTGATGCAAGCGTTGATTTGTTCCTTCAAAGTGGCAAAGCTACCGCTGGGCTTCGTGCCCGTAAAACCCAAACATCAGAACGTGCTGACATTCAGAAACAGATGAATGACAACAATGATCAGATCTCAAAACTGAGTGCCGATATACTGCCACTCAAGCAACAGACTGCAGAAGTCGAAGCTAAGTTGGGTCCAGTCAAGTACGTTGCACAGTTGTTTGGATGGCAGGATACCGACAAGGCAGTCCGTTTGGTTATTATGGTCATTATGTTCGCATTTGACCCATTAGCCGTTATTTTACTTTTGAGTGCCACAATTTCTTTTGCTGAATATGTAGAAGAGAAAGCGGCAAAGAGAGAAAAAATGGCCAAGGAGCCCTTGCCATCAAACGAAGACATGCGAGTGGTATCACCAAGTATGGCGTATTCATCAGAATATCGATTGTCAAAAGGTCAACTTATTGATCCAGTCCTTAACAGTAACAGTGTTACTGTAACAGAACCTGGTTTTGATATTACTGGCAATCAAGCAATCACACCTGATCCGAGTTCTCAGGATGAGGTGGCAACAAACGAAAACAATGTTGAAGTAAAGAACGCAAGTGAAAATACTATAACATCAATTCGTCACGACCTAGAAGATTTACAAGGTCGTATTGAACCCACTTTCGGTACTCCTACAACAGTAGTTGATACCGAAGAGCCAGTCTTCCAACAAGAAGAACCAGCGCAAATTCACGAAGATAAGCTCGCGGAATTGCGTGCGACTGACCAAATGTCTCCAGAAGTTGGAACTATTGACGAGGTTGCCCCAGAGACTGCGCCAGAAGCTCACCAAGAGCCCACTGTCGTATTCACTACTCCTGTTGTTGAACTGGCACCTAATGATAAGGAACGTCTTATCGAGATCCTCGAGAAACGTCCTGAAATTCTCCAAGACTTAATTGACGTGATTAGTTCACATCGTCAACAAGAAGAAACAACGGTTGCGAAAGCTCCAGTTGTTAATGCTCCAGTGGTTAATCAGCCAAAGCCTTGGATTAGCTAATCGTTAGGACTACATAAATACCTTTACAGGACTTTTAAGGGAATTTTGATGTCAGACGTCGACCAAAATCTACATTGCTCTTTTTGTAAAAAAGGAGCCCAAGAAGTAAAGAAGCTTATCGCTGGCCCAGAGTCAGTTCACATTTGTGACGAATGCGTATCATTGTGCTACAGTATTCTTAATGATACAGAACAGGCCTCATCTAAGCCAGCAGAAACGAAAACAGATTTGGGCGATATTCCAAGTCCGGCAAAAATCAAAGGGTTCCTTGACCAATATGTTATTGGTCAAGATTACGCTAAGATGGTTATTTCAGTTGCCGTTCATAATCATTATATGCGTCTCCAAAACCCCATCATTGATGAGGTTGAAATCGAGAAGAGTAATATCCTGGTGCTTGGTCCGACCGGGTCAGGTAAGACATTACTTGCGCAGTCAATTGCTCGTTGTTTGAGCGTTCCGTTTGCTATCGCGGACTCAACTGGCCTCACAGAAGCTGGTTATGTTGGTGATGACGTGGAAAGTATTGTCAGTCGTTTGTTACAGAACGCTGGTGGTGATGTGAAGAAAGCTGAACAGGGTATCATTTACCTTGACGAAATCGACAAGAAGAGCAAGAAGGATTCAGCTTCTGGCTCACGTGACGTTTCCGGCGAAGGGGTACAGCAAGCACTGCTGAAGATTATTGAAGGTTCTGATATTATGGTATCGGCGGGTGGCAAGAAAGGGCCAAATGCTGAACAAGTTAAAATCAATACTAGAAATATTTTGTTTATCGTTGGTGGTGCATTCGTGGGTGTTGAGAAGGTAGTTGAGAAAGCTTTGAACAAAAACAAGGGTCTTGGATTTGGTGCAAACTTGAACGACCAGAAGATTGACATAAATGATTTACTGCGTAAAGTTGAACCATCACATTTGATGAACTACGGTATAATTCCTGAACTTATTGGCCGTTTGCCAGTTATTGCTCCTTTGCAAGAATTGTCAACAGATCAAATGGTTCGTGTATTGACTGAACCCAAAAATGCAATTGTCAAACAATTTGCAAAAATGTTTAAACTTGAAGGCGTCGAACTTGAAATCACACCAGAGGCCCTGGCTGAGATATCAGAAATCGCAATCAAGCGCAAGACTGGTGCTCGTGGATTACGTTCCATCCTCGAAAATAACCTGATTGCAACACAATTTAAGTTGCCAGATCTAGTTGCTGCGGGCGCGACTAAAATTCTAGTAACTCTTGAAACAATCCGTGAAGGGAAAGAGCCGCAAATCCTTTATGGCAATGATAACAAATCAATTGCGACTCAATAACGAGGAAATAGTGACACCAAAATTGGAAATGAACGAGCGAATCACAAGTCAAAAGGTTCGCTTGATTGACGCACAAGGCGTTCAAAAGGGCGTAGTCAGCATTCGAGACGCCCTGTATCAAGCACGACAAGCTAATCTGGATCTGGTGAAGATTGCAGAAGCAAACCCGCCCGTTTGTAAGATTGTCGACGCTGGTAAATACGTCTATGAGCAAGACAAGGCAAAGAAAGAACTTGCGAAGAAGCAGCGTGCAAATGCTGTGGAACTCAAAGAGGTTCAGTTGCGTCCAACCACCGACCTGAATGACATCAAAATCAAGGCACGTAAAGCACGTGAATTTTTGGAAGATGGCGATAAGGTGAAAGTTGTCATGCGTTTCCGTGGTCGAGAAATCACCCACAAAGAAGTTGGCCAAGCAGTCATCAACCAATTCATCAAAGAACTTGGTGAAGTGCGTATGGAGCAGCCTGTCACCCAGCAGGGCAACCAAATTACGGCGCTAATCGCCCCGGCAAAGAAAGAAGCCAAACAGGAAAAGGCAGCTTAACCAACTTTTAGCTGTACAAACAACCTGGAATTGCTTACCGTTAACTCTGTAGGTATTTCCAGGTTGTTTTCATTTGTGGCTTTACTTCTAGACTAGATGAACATATCATCTAGTATCATTGCATAGGGAGTGAGTTATGGTTGTTAAAATGATCATTAAGGAAATCGAGAAACGCGACGTGCTGGAACTAGCACCTGATGAACTATCTGACGCGTTCGCTAACCGTTATGTGAATGATTTGTATAACGGTCGACATCTGAGAATCACATGTGAGGAAGCTGTCGATACCTTCATCTATGTTTCCGAAACCGCCCACCCGAAAAGCAGAAATTCAATCTCCGACGACCACCGTCTGAAACTCATTTACGATCTCGAGAGCAACCTCAAATCTGGGCTGCTCAGCAACGGAATCGAAGGAGCAAGCAATTCAATCTATCATACAATTTCAATGGTCGCTCGCGCGGTCTTGTCAACCGAACGCAAATTGAAGGTAGTTAGGCGCTGAATATGACCATCCCGTTCACCCACAAAGCTTTCGAGGATCTCCTTATGGAAGATTCCGAACGAGGTATGAAGGCCGTGGGTAGAGCATTGATAGCGCTGACCGAACTGCAAACTGAATACGAACGACGAACCAATCAATCGGTTAATCACAACCATAAAGGGTTCAATGCAGTTGACGCTAGGATAGGGATGGACAATGCAGATCACTTCAGACGCTTTGGTTTCCTGCAACCCGTGCAACTTCGGTACTGGCGAAAACAAGATAAATTCGGAAATGTAAGAATTTGTAAATACATTGAACAGCTCATAATAATCGCAAAAAGAAAAGCTGGCTATGTGGAAAAGCAGGAACCACAGGCTGTTCAATTGAGCTTACCGTTGTAACCAGACATACTACCGGGGACTATAATGACAACAGTACAGAAAAGCCTTGACTCAAGTGAAGATTCATCTTACATTGACTACATGGCAGCAGAAATTTACGGTGATGCAAGCTTGTTAGGAAGAGCAGACATCATCTACAGTAACGGACATGCAACAGAACAGCTTGATATGCGCGAACGTGTTGATATTTTTGCAACACCACACGACAATCTCAAGAATCTTTAATTCCGAAAGGAGCAGCAAACGGAGGTGCGTATCATGGGTGAACGATTGGGTGCGGAAATTGCAGGTGGTGTGGTCGGCGGCGCCGTGTTCTTCGCTGGATGGGGCCTGGCAAAACTGCTTACCGCTCCCTTCCGTCATTCCCATAACGCAATGAAGAACGAAATCCACGCTAGTCAAGAACGAGTGTCCCAAACTCGAACAGTGACGAAGACATGTTTCTTCTTCCAAGCAACGCAAAACACCCAAGAGTACGACGAATACGATATCGGTAATATGATCGAAGCAGATCAGAAATGGAAAGCTGATGCACCCCGTCGTCAAGCAGATGCAGAACTCAACATGGTGTTCGCCCATGCAAGAGAACAACAAATCCAAGCAGAAGGCGGATACCCGTGGCAACGTCAAGCAGCTTGGGATGCTGAAAAGGCAAGAAAACAAGCAATCAGGAAAGAAAAAGGCTGGATCGTAGCACTGTTCGCAAAGTAATTCGTAGCATCGAAGACCTCCTAGCTTCCGGACCATTACGGATTACTCAGGAGGTCTTCACCATTCAATCCACCCTCACTAAAATCTTTCACGAATCCTTCAGGAACATTCATGGAGGTTAATGATAGCTCTCTTTACTATGACGAAACCCAGGGAGAACTATCAATTCTGGTCGACATAAACTATGTGTTCTCTCATACGCCATAAGCCATAAATATCCGTTGGGAGATTGTAACCCTCAGGAGAACATATGGAAGCAGGAACTACACTAGACAACCTCGTTGCCACCGAAGTATTTGGCTATGTGGTTGTTATCGATACCCAAAGTGGCGAGAATTATATCATGGGAAAAGATCACGTCAAGATTGATCTGCCCAAGTACAGTGAAGATATTGAACAGGCTTATAAGATAACTGAACATCTTTATAAGTCTGGTTGGAATCTAAGTGTTAAGAACGAAATCATAGAAGGCCACAATCGCTGGCTAACAGCCTTCGTGAAGCAAGATGGTCGCCAGTACTTGCCCAGCTTGGCAGACAGCCTAGCAGTCGCCATATGCAAGGCAGGGGTAGCCGCAGCGATAGGACAGAACATTCGTAAAAGCTAAGTCATAGAAAGAGCGAGACCATGGTCTCGCTCTTTTCTTATTCAGCGTCGTCTATGTCATCCCCACAACACAGCCGCTCGATCAGAAGATAATTCTCATATGCTTCCTTGAGTGCCGGATAGTGTTCATGTTTGTCTAGTGCTGGTTCCAATATACACATACGGCGTTTCATGATCTTCATGAATTCAACCGCATCCACGACTTCATCTACCGAAACCTTTTTCGTCCCAGCAGCATTATTGAATGTAATTTGGCCACTCATGGCATTATTGACATATTGAGTAGTAGCAATTTGCGTACCAGTAAAAACAGGATTTGCGAGATATGAGCCACTCGATGCCAGTGGTACCCATCTGGTTCCATCCCATACTTCTTGATTGCCATTATTGTAATAGATGTCACCCGCTCGTGGATTAGATGATCGAGCACTTGTTGATGCTCCTGATCCAGCCATTCCTGAGAAACCACCTTGAGTCATTGGATTAATATTATAGTTTGTCGACATATTTTGCCTTCCTTGTTGATAATGTTATTGTACACATCATAAGCAGAAAGCAGTAATTGTGGCGCCGTATAAATCAGGTGACTAACAATAAGAATAAAAACAAAGATAGCTCAATGAATACAACAATCATTTCCAGTAGCCTGAGAAAGACATCAAGCTCGAACAAACTGGCATTCTATATAAACTTACGTGGTGAGCATATTGAAGCTCTAAATCTCAAAGAGAACAGAAACGTAGAAGTAACTAAAAATGGCGACCGATATAAGGTACGATTTCTAGCAAAGCCAACAGCACGATCTAGGGCACTACAATTCAAGACCGACCAGGGTGCATCTGTATATTTTGCACCAGAACTGTTCAAACTTAATCACACTGAGCAAGTGGCTGCCTTCCGTATGGAAGCAGAATATGTGGAGAACAGTATTGAATTTTTATTTGATCAAGAAGAATTCTTTAAACCACGAGCCACAGTTGCCGAGACTAAAAAGATTACTACTCCAGAAGAGAAAGCAGCCGCAACCTTTAAGGTGGATACAGCTTGGGCGGTAAAGGTGCAAGCTGAAATTGACGAGAAGATCGATGCATTAATTGCCAGTTCAATGAAGAAGAAATTTGAAGGTCGTTAATGCCATCATCAGAACAACTTCAATCTATCGCTCAACAAGTAGCAGTACATGCCAAGTACATCACCGACTTCCAACGCACGTTTGATTACGGTGAAGTTAAATTATATTCCGAGACTGCTGGTAAATTAGTAAGTCCTCCTGATAAGCTTCGAAGACTTAACGATTTCCTTGCCGCCGCGTATGCCCACGCAATCGCCATATATGCAGATAGTGGTGACGATTGTATCGATCAATTTGGCAATGCAATCGAATTGAAACTCGCCTTTATCAAGGGTAAGGACATGCGAATGGGTAACAGTGGTAAAGCAATTGTTACCGGAGCGGGATCAGTCAGCTTCACTCATGCAGTCAATGCCAAATTTCGAGTCTACAGTGGTACCGACAAGCAACATCATAACAAAGACACCGCACTGGTGTTGATGAGCTTAGACCATAATTGTTTCATCTCTGGGTTTATGCTTCCTGGTGAAGTCATTACTGACTTAGTTCATAGTGACACGAAAAATACGGTGCAACGTGATGTCTCTCTCAATTCTTTCATAAAATATGGTTATGAATTTGCCAGTAGTGTTCCCCATATTGGTTGGGGTGAATACTATGAAGCACTGCGCAACTTTATCAATGCGAAAGAAAAGAGATCACCAGAAGATGAGTGGGCCGCTGCCTATGCGAAATGGGTTAGTTTTGCGGACGAACGTAATTTGAAGCGTTTGTGACTCTGTGTTATAAATAGATTTGTAGGCGCTCACGATGAGTCCTACAACTGGCAGCCCAATGTGGTGCCAAATTTAACATAATAAAACTCGCTTAATTAAGGAGCATATATGCCTTCAGATCTATTCGATCGTCTTTTCCGTTCAACTATTGGTTTTGATTCATTAACCAACTTCGTCTCAACTCTCGACGTCTCCAACTATCCTCCGTACAACATTGAAAAGGTTGATGACCAACCGTTGTATGTAGTCACTATGGCAGTAGCAGGCTTTAGTAAGACTGAACTAGAGGTATCACTAGTTGATAATTTGCTAGTGATCAAGGGTGAAAAGAAAGCAACGCCGGAAGTAAAAAAAGAAATGCTACATCACGGATTGGCTTTCCGTAATTTCAAACGTGAATGGCAACTTGGTAAGAACGTCGAAGTAGAAAACGTATCACTTGTTGATGGCTTACTGGTAGTCGTCATCAAAGAGAACGAACCTGAGTACAAAACGAAGAAATTCGATATCAATTAATTGATAGTTTGACTCAAAAGAAACCCCGGTCTTTACTGGGGTTTCGTTATTTCTACGATACTTATTGCGATATGGCAATGCCATAGTTAGACTTGGCATAGGAGATTTTAACTATGCATCGCATCTGTTTTATTGGCAACGCGGGTTCTGGCAAGACTACCCTAACTGCTGATGTATTCGTAGCACTGAAAAAGCAACATAAGAACGCTGAACAAGTTCCTGAATTCATTCGATCAGACATTCAAAAGAATGGTCCTATGCGTAGCATTTGGGAACAGTATCGAACACGTAGCAAGCAAAAAGAGCTTGAGGACAACACGCCAGAAGTTGACTTCATGGTTACTGATAGTGGCATTCTGACGCCATACTTCTACGCTTGTCTGTATTCAGATAAGGCTGATCCACGTTCACGTCTTGTATTGTGCGACATGCACAATTATCTGCTGGAAGATTTGTACAACCGCAGATATTCCCATATCTTCTATTTGCCAATGGCAGAAACCTATGCCAAGAATCCAAAGATTCTGCAGGATGGTACTCGCTATCAAACAGTAGAAGAAATTCAAGCACTTGAGGCACACTTCAGCCTTGTATTCACTCAACACCACAACCTTGACAACATCTATGTTCTTGACTGTCCCTTGGAAGACAGACTGAACACAGTACTGGAAATAATCACAAAATGAGTTACAACCTTTTCATCGACCCAACCAAAGAACCACAACGCGACGGCAAAAAGTGGCAAACGGCTCGAAGCACAATTGCTGCTGAAAATATTATGAAGCAACTGGGTGCCCCACTGGCAATCTCAGTCAACTACGATCTTGGTAAGAACGAACCATATGGTGCTGAAATTGCTCGTTGGTTGGTACAACTGGATCTAAATTACAGCATTCTTAGCCATGATCTTGATATTGAAATTCATGGTGGTAGCGTAGTTGACGCAACGAATATGAAGACCATTCTGCGCAACTACTTGAAGTTTAAGTTCAAGGAAAAAGTAACTGCTTGACAGGTTGCCATATAGGCAATAAACTGGCGACTTTAGTACACCAAATTCAATATGACTACAGCAACGAAAACCACAACCAAGACTCGTTTCAAAGAGATTTCAATGTTCCAAGTGCTATTGCACAATGATGACTATACTCCTATGGAGTTCGTGTCTGAGGTGCTGATGCAATTCTTTGGCAAGAACAAAGATGATGCTGATGCGATCATGCTTACGATCCATGAAAAAGGTATGGGTGTTGCTGGTGTGTACACGAAGGAGATTGCAATGCAGAAAGCAACCGAGACAATGAAGACTGCAAAAATGTATGGCCACCCGTTGAAGGCTTCCGTTAAAGAAGCTTAAACAAATCGAGCCTAAATAAAAGAGCTGAATATTTAGTTATTCAGCTCTTTTACATTTTGCGTATTAAACGGGATACGACTATAATAAAGAAATTACCGTTGGATAATAAAAATAATGATAAAACACCCGAAAGGATATGCCGCGTTTACTCCGAGCATATCCCAGATGTATGTATTGGCGCATGCTAAAGAATGGCCCCGTCAACCCCTACCTTTTGGTCCCTTGGATTTCCTAGATCCGAAAAATGCCGATCTCTTTCACCATCAGTTTGCTCTTTATTCTGCTGGCCACGCTTATTTGGATCCAGCAAAAAGCGATGAGAAAGAACCTATGGTGCAATTGCGCGACCGTTCAAAGACCGTAATGGTCGGTGATTCGGGTGGGTTCCAGGCAGCAACTGGCGTTCTAGACTTTGATTGGAAAAATCCACTCGGTGAGAAAGCAAATGAGCAGCGTCTCGCATTGATGAATTGGCTTGAGCATACAGCTGATTACAGTATGATTCTAGACTGGCCAGCATGGGCGATTACTGCTGGTAAGGCACTATTGCCTGAACAATTATTCCACTTTGACCCCTCGACTGGTGAACCAAGTCAAGACGTGTTCAGGAACTGTCTGAATGGTACAGTATGGAATAATGAATTCTTCATGAAGCATAGAACACCAGGTAAGACAAAGTTCCTGAATGTTTTGCAAGGTCGCAGCATTGAGGAAACTAATATTTGGTTTGATGCTGTTACACCATTCAGTGACACCAAGAAGTACGGCGATCGCGCATTCGAGGGCTGGGCACTTGGAGGTTCAACGGGAGGCGATCCAGCGGTCACCATGCGTCTGCTGATTAAGTTGCGGGATAAGGGACTACTTGACGGTGACGATCGCTGGATTCACGTCCTAGGGCGTTCACGTCTTACAACTGCTGCTTACTTGACTTCAGTCAATCGCGCACTGACGGAATTTGTCAATCCAAATATTCAAGTAAGTTATGATGCAGCCAGTGCATTTTTGTATGCAGTGAATGGCAATTATGTTGTAGATTGGCAAGTCAATGATAAGAGCTTGAATCTTATCAGTACTGAATTCCCAATGCATGAGAAATATATTGGTAGCGATACTCCATTCATCTATAACGGCGTGAAGTCAGATCGATTGCATTCAGCAGAACACTATAAGAGTCCAATCAGCAAGCAATTGAAGATGGGTGATTTTATTCTTCAAGCAGAACCTGATGCAAAGAAGAAATATCGTATGGATACTGCCAGCTATTTTTACATCATGGCGCACAATGTTCAAATGCAAATTGCCGCTATCAATGATGTATCGGAAAAGATGGCTAGTCCTGATGCAGCAAATCACGTACCGACAATCTTTATTGAATTTGATGAATTTGTACGTGAGTTGTTTGTGACCGAAAAGCCATTCGAATTAATTGATAAGCATGCAAATAAATTCAGTAACTTGATTTCTGGTGAGCGTCCTGGCGTTAGCGCAATGGAAGACCCTATTTTGTTCCCTAAAGAACTAAAGACCATGGAAGAGATTGAAGATCGAGTTCGACGCAAGAAACCAGTTAAGGTAGTTCCAAAGAAGATGGAAAGTTTGTTGAGTAACATTCTCAAGTAATGTTCAAATTCAACATTACGAGCAAGGAGACAAACTACGGTGAATTATCGTCGTGGTTTGCCGCCAGAGACGCCAAATATGAATTTGCTTTTATTGATGTCAATGATTGGATGCATCATAAAAGCTATCAGCTTTATGATATTGCCATTTATGATGAGCATGTGGCAGTTGAATTTAGGCTCACGTTTGGTGCTAATGTGGGCGAATCTCACAGACATCGAGCACTTGATTTGGAAGCCGAAATGACTGCTGCACTTTCAGTTGACCTTGCTAACGCAATTGATGAAGAAATTTATCAAGAATTACTGGCTGCTTGTGCAAAGAAACAGTAATGGCTGAATTTTTTATTGCCAAAGCCAATTACGACAATACCGCCATTGTTACTTGGTTGGAAGAGCAAGGATGTTCCCACTATGCTCTATTGTTGGAAGCGACCTGGGCAACGGAGAGTACAGTTTACGGCTTTAATTCATACAGCTTGAGATCGGGGGTGGTGGTCGGTATTTACGACCCCACGATAGCGATGATGTTCAAGCTGAGATTTGATGCCAAAGAAAGAGCATCATTAAACAATTAATGTGGCCAACACATATGATTTCTTTCTACTCCATCCCAGGTAGTAGATATGACGAATTTGGTATGTTTGCTTGGTTAAATGCAAACTGCGATAAGAAAGATTGGCAATGTTATGGCATGCAATTGCTTGGCATCTATCCGCAAGCTAGTGTGAACATACCCATTCATGCTTGGACTTTACACGATGACGATGTGGCATTGATGTTCAAGATCGTATTCAGTGCACTTCTGCATACCACACCTGAATCCATTCACGATGCATATGTGAATCATTACTGATATGAATAAATTTTACTGTATGGCGCGTGGCCAATCTCAAGTACTTGAGGACTGGTTGATTGACAATGGCACTGGTTATGATTGGAGTATTCATCAAACTATGATATCGAATATTGTTGATGATTCTGACATTCCAAACAACTTTGCGAATGTGTATATGATAGCCGACGATCAATTTGCTATGATGTTCAAGATCATGTTTGCTGATGTAGTGTATGACACTCCTAAAGCATTTGGTGACTTCATTGTGCAAAAACGGCTATTAATGAATATTGTATGAACCGCGTAAACGTTTATACCCCTTTGACTGATGGTAAAGAACTTGCGATTGATCAATGGATGGCTGAGCGTCAATGTGTCAATTATATAATCACGTCCAAATTCGCTGGGTGGCATGGCTCGCGTACTGGAGTAATACTTGAATTATGGGTAGTAATGCCACCAGAACATGTGTTGGATTTCCTACTGACATTTGAATCTAGGTTGGCAACACCAAAACGTCGTGATTTAGAAATTCTTTGACTATCAGTTAACAAATAGATTTTTGACCAATATCACTTATAATACGAACAACTAAGGAAAAGAAATGGCATTTATGTACAAAGGTGCACCAGGACAACAACAACATGTCAAACCTGGTGTTGAAATTCAAGCATTCGAATTGCACAAGCGCTACACTGAACTAGGGTGGCAAATCTTGGACAGTTCGTATTCAGCTGCTCGTCGAATCATGACTTTCTCGTTTGAAGGGAAAGAATTGGTACACATCACTGATGAAGACCAGAACAGTTTTACCATGTTTACCTGGCCGGGTTGGTATCTCGTCGGCGCACCACACGCAACCAAGTAAAGCTATGGCTCCTTGGGAAGAAGGGCTGTATGTCATGCGACTGGATGCTGGTGAGACTCGCAACAGTAGGGCTCTGCATGCCTCTGTGGATCGGTGGTTTACTGATAATGAGGTGAATCAATGGTTTTTAACGGTAGTATCAAAACCCACTGATGCACCAAACTATTCACGCCATCGAGCATACGAATTGGAAGTATCAGTTTATTATGAAGAAGAAGCACTGAAATTTATGTTAGCCTTTGGTGCCAAATTACATAGGACGCCCCTGTGACCTCGTTCTTCACTCTCGATTTCAAGTTTGGTAAATTTGATAATGAATTTCAAGATAAGCTAACTGAGATTCGTGAATGGTTTGTAACCAGTAATATGCCCGAAACCATTTGGGGATATTCCACAGTACAGCATCCGGGTACTTTTTATATTCACTTACAAATTATAGTTGATGCCGAACTTGCTGCTTTGCAGTTCAAGCTTGCTTGGGCTGATTATATATTACCAGATTTCATGAGAACTTCCAGTGATGCATAAATTCAGAATGCGACTTGATCCGGTCTATGATCAAGACTATGTTACTCGTAACGATCAAATCACCACTTGGTTTCGAGAGCGGAATGTGACTATTGATCAATGGCGTGGTGGAATGATCGTTGATCCCAAGACATTCGCAGTAGTAATGACGGTCTTTATCAACGATGACTTACTGGCAATGCAATTCAAGCTTACTTGGTCTGAAGACCTAATTACTGATTGATGCTACCTGCTGATATGACCGTGCTGTATTCACATAGGTTAATACGTCGACTTATGATAGTTGATTGGCTACTTGAACATGCTGATACAAAATCGTGGGATTGGAACTCGGTCGCACTTATTGATGTCTATCCAGACAGTGTGCTCGAATCACGGATGATTTACGTTTGGTGTATTGACGACAATAATATTGCTATGCAAGTGAAACTTATCTTCAGCGACGAATTGTTCTCCCAACCAAAAAGTGTTCATGATCAACTAGTCAGTATCCGCAGAGCCGCTGGATTCCCTTGGTAACATAATGTCAAGTAAGTTCTATTTTGAACTAGAACACCAAGATTCTGGTTACCACGTAGTTACCGAAGTAAAAGATTGGATACTCGAACAGGTATGGGCTAAGTGGTATAGATGCGAACATCAATACAAATGCTATGATGGTTATTTGAGTTATTGGCAAAGCGTCGTATTATACGATGTAACACTGGCCGTACATTTCAAATTGCGGTGGTCTGATAGCATAATTAAAGAATTTCATTCTTGAGTAGCATTGATTCAAGAAATATCGAACATACGAGTCAACACATAGATTTTTGGTTGACATCGTTTACAATACAAAATCACTAACACATAGGAATACACAAAATGGATCGCACACAACCAGTTCGTTTCTTCAAGGGTCTCGAAATTGAAGCAACGAATCATTTTTTACAACCAACAATGATTGCACCTGGTCAATACGACTATGATGAATGCAAGCAAATGACACTTGATCATAAGTGTACCCACATCCTCATCGGTTTTATGTACGACCCTGCTGGCAATCCACTCGATATGGATATTCCACGCGCATTCGAAACTGCAAACAAGCTTATGGCTGACGGTATCCGCGTTACACTGGAAATCCGCCCAGACCAACTGACTGACGAATTTGTGGCTGCTTGCCCAGATCCAGAAGGTGCATTTGGTAAGCTGTTCGTTATCCTTATTGGTACGCGCTTTCCAAACATGCCAAAGATTGGACCATACACAACACTGAAGCTCCACAGCGATTTCGACAACACAGAAAACGGTGGCGTTTGGTGTGTTAAGGCTGAAGAATTCAAGAAGGCTGGAATTTTTACTCCCTGGATTGCCTATCAAGAAGATATTCACCTAAAGTGAAATTGACGATATAATAAAGGGGAGCAATTGCTCCCCTTTTTCATTTAAAAACAAACTTGATCATGCTGCACGATCCATCTTCATTGTTCAATTCATACTGATCAACAAAGCCCATAGCCTTCCAGAACAAAGTTGATTCTTGGCTCTTAGACCACAGCTCAACTCTTGTCACTGTATCAGGAAGCGATCCTTCCCATTCACGGTATTTTGCACTTCCGCGTCCTTTACGACGTTCTCCATGCACAACCAAGCGCAGTACTTTTGCGACATTGCCTTCGATTACAAAGGAGAACTCAATGCCGTCATCAGGAATAGGGGGAGTAATGAAGTCGTTCTCCTTGAATCAGTGATGCGTTAAGATTGATATTCTTTCGCTTTGCGACGAACAATTCCAGCCACCAGGTAATCGTCATCTTTCATATCATCAGGAATATCGATTACCAAATCGTACTCTTCGGTGTCATGGGGAATGCTCGTCCAGAATCCTAGCCAATCTTCAATTTCTCCGTCTTCTTCCTTTGTTAGTGACCCGGCACCATATCCGTCAGAGATTGATCGTGCACAGTCAATGATAGCATCATGCATCGATGCACCTTCACTCAACGTAATTGCAATTTTCATTTTATTGATTGTGGGTGAGAACGATGAAGTCCGTGTAATCACCTGCATCGTACAGATCGTAATAGATGCAATGCGTGTGAATCTTTTCGGAAGTGATTTCGATGTTTTCCAGTGTAGCATCGGGCCACTTAATCTTTGCTAGAATCAACAACTCAGCAAGTGAATGACCATTACTTGAGTGAAGGTACATGACTGTTTCGGTATCATCAGGTGAGAAGTCGGTGATCTCAGTACCGGGTCGTTTCTTGTAGCCCATGATGTTCTCCTGTTATTTGATGTATGTAGTATGTGTTCATTTGACTGTGAGGTCAAGTGTTGATGAATATATCAAACAAGTATATCATATGGCTACTGGTAAATTCAAACGGGGAAATAATGGAAGACTTTGTTTCGATGCACAAGGATAATAAGACCTATGGTCTTGACGGTATGGCATTCCAGGCGATGGATAGATTGCTTGATGAAGCGGTAAAAGCCCCTACCCCTCAGGAAGGTCGAGATGTTCTTAAGTATATAGAAGACTGGAAAGTCCTAGATGCATTTACGGACAAGTATGGTACGCGAGAACGTATGCAAGCTGCCTTGGATGATTATCATATCTACTTGACCCCTGAAACGACCGATCAAATTGAGCGTTTGCAATTCCTCTGCGCGCACTATGGATTGACTGTTGAAGAAACGAAAGGCAACAGAAAAAAACGCGATCTGGTGACTTGCGGTTACGACGATGTACCGTACAGCCTAGCTCTTTGGGATGGCCATGGTGGTATCAATCCTAGTAAGATTCGCCATAGCGTTCTACATTATCATCTCATGATCGAAAGACACCATACGCAAATCAAAGGCGTCTATGAGCACCTTGTGAAGAACCACGGCGACACCGTGGGTGATGTTTGGGTGATGTGCGGGGGTGGTGGTCAAATGCAAGCATTCTTTGGTAACCATACGGGGTACTTGGGTATCTTGTACTTGACCTTGGAAAATATGAAAGATCAAAAACGACTAACCGAAAACGGTTACTTGGCCGCTTGTGGCAACAAGCGCTTTACTCTGGTGGCAAATTGGGAAAAGAACAACCCGCTATTTGCTAACATGAAAGTAAAAGGTGTTAAGTTTCAAAAGAGCTGATACCTTATATTGAATAAAAAGGGGAGCAGTTGCTCCCCTTTTTCATTTTGCTTTGGCTTGGAAGTAGATCCAATTCTTTTCACCAGTAGACCATTCAAACTTTACACCAGGATATTGCTTGGAATAGTCATTAACTATACTCTGCAATTTGGCGCCGGACTCATCCGACAGTTCTTCCCAGTCATAGTCCTCATAAGCTTCATCTGAAGGATCAGCATCGGCTGGAAGTTGCCATTTACCCCAGTTACGAATTTCAGCAGTCCATTCATTATTGCCTTGTTCTGGTCCACGGGCATCGTAACTTCCCCACATGTCCCGTGGTTTGATTGATGCCACATATCTAAGCAAATCACGCAATGCTTCTTGAACGTCAACTGCTCGAGGTGCTGGCTTAGGTGCGGCCTTTGGCAACACTACCGTTTTAGTGGACTTTTTCTTGAGACTCTTGATCATTTGATCATTTGTCATGACTCTAGAAAGCAGGAAGCTAGTCACATAATTGGAAGCAGTGTTCACTTCAGCATTGAGATCAAAACCAGGTTTGGTCGCTAGAAATGCCTTGATTGCCTGGTAATTGGCAACTCCACCCAATAGTGCAAGGGGTACTTCAAGTACCCCTGTGTAGCCCTGACCACGAAGGCGATCATTCAACCCGTTCTGGTAACTAGAATCACTTGCTTCGGTGACAAGTTCGTTGTATCTCATTTGGAAACCTCAAATAGTATATGTTTATTTAACAAATAAGAAGTGGCTTTTTATTTGGCTATAAGATTGCCAGTTGTGTTAGACTTAGTTTTTAATTGGAAACATTGGCATGATTCATATCCGTTTTAATCAGATCAATTCACTTAGCAACAAAGATGAGGATACATTCATTATGCGTGGCAAGTGTGAATATGTACCTTCTATTGGTGAAGTTGTTAGTTTGAAAGGTGAGCCATATATCGTTCATGAGCGTTCATGGGCATTTGGTGATGAAGCAGAAGTTTTGAACCAGCACTGTTACATCAGAGTGCTACCGCGCCCCAGTACCCAACGATAGTATAACCAGAGCATAATAATGGCACGAGTAAAAGCAGGTGACTTGGCATATTTGGTCCGAGCAACCAACCCAGCAAATATCGGTAGAGTAGTTGAAGTACTATATCAAATTGATTTCATCTTGAGTGATGTGCCCGGTACTCATTGGAAAATTCGTTCAGCAGCACCAATGATGGGAACCCGTTCCTTTACTGGTTCTACAGTATATGCAATGGAATTTGATTGTCCTGAAAGCTGGTTAGTTCCAATCGCTGGTCCATCAATTGCTGAAATGATTGATGACGAAATTGATATCACGGATGTTCTACCCGCCGAAGTAGAGTAAGCCATTTGTTGATTGTGTTCATTATGAAAGCTATACTGAGTACCTCAATTATCAACAAGGATTAATTATGATGAATATTCGTCAACGTTCAGTTAACGTAAAGCGTAGTGAATTGCTTACCGCATTGCGAGCAAATCTGGAGACACACAAGGAAGAATATAAGCAAGCGCTGATTGACTTCAAGCTGCGTCTGTTGGAAGACCTTCAAGCTGGTGTTGAAAAGGTGAATGCTTCTGAACCCAAGGATCTTGCAAAGTTCAATGTGCAAGTCATGTTCCCGCAGAACCATGAAAAGGACTTCATGGAAGTTATCGAGATGCTTGATATGTCCGTTGATGACAACATCAATCTTGATGCGGAATCGTTCCGTGCGTACTTCAAGAATGAATGGTCATGGACCGTTGGCTTCCGGTCACTCACTGAAAGCTACAAGGCAGCTGGTTCATTCCTAAGTAACTAACCAATATGGCTACATTTTTAAATTGGTGGTTGGTTCCTTTCCACTGTGCATGTGTAGCCTTTGGCTTGATGATAGTATGTGGAATTGGTGCTATTATTCAAATGAATAAGATGGAAAAGAACTCCAAAGTGTTGCATAAGCTGCTCACTGAATCTAAGTAATTGAAAAAGCCACTTAGTGGCTTTTTCTACGTGTCACACAAACTGGCAATCTTCTGTTATACTGTGGATAGTAGCTAACTACCATAAAAAACTAACCACATGTCAGACGACTATCTAAAAGCCCAACGCGAAAAGAGTCTTGCCGATTCTTCCAAAATTTCCGAAGCAGAACTGCATACCGATAATGATGGCATCAAGGATGGCTGGCAAGCTATTCAAGATATCCGTCGCAAGATTGCAACCGCAAAACAAGAAGCGATCAAGAAGGTCGATGCTGAATTCAAGGATGAATTGAAAGATGCTGAAGACAATTATGCTCTTCTTATAACGCTCACGAGATAATTATGCTTTCAACAATTAAAATTCCAGAGAAGGTTTACGTTGGCTTCCAAGGTCGTCGTAGTGAAGATGAAGTACCGCTTGGCTTTATGACGCCATACACAACGGATCAGGCCGGAATCAAACGCCGGGCATCTGTTGATAAGTGGGCTAAGGGTTATTACAGTAACACTGAGAAGACGTTTAACAGCGTCATACTTGATAACAAGCCCATGATTGGCTTCAAGATTGGTCGTGACATCCGTCGCAGTGGTGGTTGGAATGGTAGCGGCGCCAGTTATGTTCGAGTAGCGGATCCGCGTGGATTTGAACTTGAGATCACGATCGAAAACCTAGTGATGTGTATGAGTGCGAATCTAGTCGATAATGGTGAAATCATTCAAGAATGTGTATGGGGTCGTGATGGCAATCGTAATATCCTGTTGCCAACCAATAGCGAACCATTCAAGGACTCTATTCAGACTAAGGCCAAGCTTGATACCGTTATTTCATTGCGTCAAGTTAAGCCTGGTGATGAAATTGCATTGATTACTGGTGAGACTGGTATCTATTTTGGATCGATGTTCTCGATCAACATTGATCGGTGGCGCCGTCCTAGAAAGTTTGCAGTTGGTGAAGACAAACGTTATGTGATCAAAATCACAGATCGAAATGGTATCAGGTTTGAAGGCCTGCGAACCATGAAGGTCACCGAGATCATCAAGGCAGCAGAAAAGAAGATGACTCCCAATGAGATCGAACAAGAAATCATTGCTGGACTTGCTATCAATCCAAATTGCTGTAACGATACCAAGGGTAGTTATTCGTTACGCACTTGCGCTTGGTTAACTGGTAATAGCTACACGGTCGTCAGCAAGGCTGAAAACAATCATACTGACTCGGAAATCAAGAGCAATCCTGATTACTTTGAGAACGTTGGTATATATGCAGAAGACGATAAGAACCAATTCTTGGAATTGTCATATAACTTCCGTGAAAACTTTGTGTCTGATCGATATAGAACAGATCGGTATTATGATGATGGTTCGCAATCACGGTACCATTCAGGTTATAACTACAATCAAAACTACAAGAACGCCTACGTGTATACGAGTGGTCTGATTGGTCAATCAGTAAGTATTGGTGATTATGTTACTAGCAATAGTGATAAAACCACGCACTTTGAAGAAGCCAATGTGAAGCGGTACTTCTCAATGGTGTTTGAATTGAAGACAAAGGCTGGTGAAATCATGAAGTGTGCTCTGTGATCACAGAAGCATCGTAATAAAAAAGCCATCGAAAGGTGGCTTTTCGTTGACTAGCATATTGCCATATGTGTTAAACTGCGGTTCTGCAATATTCCTTCAACATTCATTCTAGTAGAGATCAAAATGAGCAAGACACTTGTGTATTACTTCATTGAAGATGGTCAAGACGGTTCCGCCTCCCTCGAACTGTTTGCTTCCAAGGAAGCACGTGATATGGCAATGGAGCTGTCGATGGACAAGTATGGAATTAGCGAACTTGCTTCTGGTCTTATTGATCAAGATGACCTTGACAACGCCACAACACTTGACGAAGTTCAAGCTGAACGTACTGCTTATGATGAAGAAAACGCTTAGGACGAATAATGAAAAGAACAACGGTTGTTTCTCCGCACGAGCTTTGTGAATTTGCTGAAGAACACTATGGTATCAGCAATATGAAAGCAGATCGTTTGGTTAGTTGGGTCCGCCCGGAATGCGAAGTCAAGACCTACGATTATGAATTGGTATATTTGGAAGATCCTGAGGACGATTCATACACCGATCACGTGGAAGCTCGGCAACTGCTTATCGACTTCATGAAGCATAACAAGTTGAAAAAATTTACGCTCACACAATGACTGTGATAGCCTAACGGAGAAATAATTATGAGACGTTCTGTAGTTTTGGTAGAATTTTCAGACCTTCTTGGTTATGCTCAGAAAATTGGAATTCCGTGGAATAAAGCTCATGATATTTTGGTGAAGGATGATGTTCCACCAATGTATGAAGTCAATACCCGAGAGTTTTACTTCAGTGAGTTAGTGTCAAACGACGCAACGGATCGTGCCGATCCATACGGGTTCACGGATGATACTGTTCGTATTCTGGTGGGCTTTATGGTCAAAGAAAAGCTTAAAGAATTTACTTTGGTAAATGATTGATGCCTTGGGAAATAAAAGTAATGCTTGGTCTAGTGATCTTGCAGTGGGGTGCATCAATTGGCTTTATTTGGTGTATACGGGGTGACTTGAAAGCGATTTGGAAGGCCCGCAAAGCTAGAAAACAAGCTAATTCATAGTTGGGATTGAATGACAAAAGGCTGCTTCGGTGGCCTTTGTTTTGAACCTAGAATTCATTTGGTGCTTGACTTACTGGCTACCTGTTCGTATCATCTGAATATGGTGAACTAACAGGGAGAACAAAATGCAAACAACAGCCGCGGTTCTGAAAACGTTGCAAATCAAAGAAATCGCAGTATTGATCGAAACTGATTGGGTGAAGATGAGCCCCCACGCGTCTCCGTTTGTTGATGCAATGTTTTCCCTTGCAACGATCAACGATAAGTTCTATGCGGATTCTGGTATGTATGTGGTGTCGTATTTCCTGTCCAATGCTGGAACGTGGAAAGGCGAAACTGCAAAGCTGGTGAAAGCAGAATTGAAAGCACGCTGCGTCGCATACGAAAAGGCACGCAAGTAAGGAGAATGGAATGAAATTTAAAACAGTTACTCTTCTTATTGTGGGGATTTGCACCCCGTTGTCATTGATCAGTATCTACCATGCGCAACATGCTGAAAATGTGTGTATGATGCATGGTTATCCTGAAGTCAGAATGAATGACAATTTCACCTTGAACCCACCCCGCTTTTGCTACAAACAAGTTTTGGGTAGTGATGTTCTTGTCCCACTAGCTCAAGTGGAAAAGGAGTAAAAAATGGCACGCAAAAAAGTTTGGAAAGAAGTTTCGACTCGTTCGGTTGGGAACTATACGTACTCGCAGCTTGATGACATGATTGCTGACTTGCAAAAACTGTCGAAGCAATATCCTGGTGCTCGTGTAGTTGAACGCTGTGAAGACTACTCTGAATACAAGGTGATTTCGATCCAAGTCGAACGTGACGAAACGGATGCAGAGATGCAAACGCGTGAAGCGCAAGAAGCGGTGCAGGAAGAGCGTAACAAAGCTCACCGTCTTGCACAGTTTCAAGCACTGCAAAAGGAATTCGGTGATAAGTCATGATCACTGCAAAGGAAGCCCGAGAACGTGCTCAAAACTCTCAGGAAGCAGTCGTACAGTTTCTTGAGGTTTTGGGCAAGAAGATCGAAGAAGCTGTAGACAAGGGCTTGTTCTCGTATACTTACTCGGGTGGTTTGCCTGGTGATCCGGCCGATCATAACAAGCTTTCAGTTGAAGCATATATGCGTTTCGAAGTCCCGCAGTTTTGGGGGCTGGTTATGGCTGCTCTTAGCGCCTACCCGAACAACTTCCATGTGGCGATCGAAAAATCCGCACCCTACATACCACGTGGCTTGATGGATGATCATGATCAAGGCCCCGAGTATGTCAGCTACTCGATGAAAATTACCTGGTAGGAGAAATTATGATCCAAGTAACGTTTGTGACAAAAGATCGAAAGACCTATGAGCCAGTCGTGCTTGGTACTGCATCGATGCCAGAGCTACCAAGTAAAAATGAGTACGTAGTGCTTGATGGGTTGCGTTACGTGGTGTCACACCGAGAATGGAAGATTAATACCGTGGAACGACGTGGTGAACGAGCCGAAAACATTGCGGCCACTGTTCACTTGATGCAAGCAACTGAATAACGCTTGATTGACTCACCATGTGAATGTATCATTTGGTTATGGTGAACAACAAGGAGAATCAAATGAACGTTGAACGCAAAGAACATTTCAATATTGTATGTGTATGGCCGGGCACCGTAGTTGACGGTAGGGCCGATGACTTTACCAAGTTTATGATGGATGAACTTGGCGTCCGCGTACAATATCTCGAAGAGATCAAAACCAACCCAGACAAGAAAAACGGTGTGATCGTTCCCGGTACTGGTGATCGCAACGACATATTCTTTGCGATTCACTCTGAAGATGTGGCCAAGTTTGCACTGCCCCGTTTCCAGTACGGTATCCGCTGGCTTGAAGACGTGATTGCTCCGTATAATCATGGTGCACACTTGTACCCCAAGCGGGTAAAAGAATACCTGAAGTAATATTCATATGATGCTTGATTGTTCATTCAAATGAACGCATCATAGGAACATGGCAAACAAAACAGGAGAGCAAATTATGTCGCAACTGCAACAGATCCTCGAAAACGTGAACGGTGCTTCGTTTATCTCGATCGACACGCTCACGTCAGTAACACTTCTGGGCGGTAAAGCAAATCCGTTCCAAGGTCGTGTTACCAAGCGTATGACCAAGGCCAGTGTTATGGTGTTCCAGAACAAGAAGTCGAACGCTTACGAAAACATGGTCGAGCGGCGCTTGGCTGCTGAAGGCAAGGATCCGAAAGCATTCGTTCTCGGTGAACGTCGGTGGGGAACGCGTATTCCGGAAACCCCGTTCATCACGCACAAGGGTTTGCTGTACTTGGAAGTGATCTTCCTGAAGCCTGGTGAAACGGAAATCCTGGTTGACGGTAAACCGTACAACGGTGAAATCCCCGGTCTCGAGAAAGAAGAAAAGGAACCGACGGGCCAGGGTGGACTTGAAAATCAAGTGATCATCCGCACGTTCAAGGCTGACAGCATTGTTCGTATTCGCGTTGATAAGCAAGAATACGTGCTGTAATGTTCAACGGGGGTGTTGGTAGCCCCCACTTACTTGGAGAACATTATGAACGCATTTGATGATAAGTGGAGCCCGTTATTCCAGGGAGCAATTTCAAACAATGGAGCTTGCTGGGCACGCAAAGCAGACAATTACTCCTTCAGTGTGCGGGAATACGAGGACGGGATTTACACGTTGGTCGGTGGCAAAGATTCGGTAGTCACGGTCACACAAGAGCAGCTTGGAGCGGATTTTCGTCCCACGTAATACAACTGATCAGTTAAAAGGAGCCCCACTGGGGCTCTTTTGCGTTCTATGCTTTACAGTTCATATGAATTACTTTATCATATGAATATGGTGAACACAGGAGAACAAAATGAGCTATGAAGTACCCCGCAAGTCGAAATTGAAGATCGACGTACAAAGCAAAGTGATCGGCGACCCATCAGGCGGGAAGCTGTATAAGGCTGGCAAAAGCTGCACGACCCAACGCAGTCCGGCAAACCCTGGTGAATTCATTATCTGGTTTGGTAAGAAGGAATTTGCCAAGGTGCAAGCCCTCGATCTACGCAATACTATCGAATACATGGACGGTCGCCCTGAGGGCCACCAATGATCATCTATGTAGACGGTGGGGCTAAGGAAGTCCCAGGTACGCGATCGTTCAATATCTCGTGGGGCTTAGTGGTTCACCACAACGATCAAACTGAAGAACGATACGGTGGCTATAAGCAAGTTGATCGGTATTTTTGTGCTCATCATGAGCTAGTGGCATTTGCTTCGGCGGTGTTGCATGCTAAAAAAACTGGTGTTGCTTACGAGGATATTTCCTTTTACTGTGACGACTTCCACGTCTGTAATGCCGGCTCATGGTTTCACAAAGACAACTGGGTTGCGACTAGCGATGTTGACACGCTAAAGAAGCGGCTGCTTGAAACCTGCGTGCAATTCTTTACACCAGAACTGTACGATGACTTGCTTGACTGCTTGATCAAAGCACGCTTCACAAAGGTAAAGGGGCACAGCGACGTGATCTATAACCTGCGTGTGGATTACTTGTCCGACTATGCCCGAGGGCTACTCAGCGGTGCTCCAATACAGTGGATTAATTTTGAAGCTTGGTTAGCTAAGGGCTTTTTAGTGTATAGGTCCCCAAGGGAAGCCTATACTTGGTACGCCCCATTTAGTGAACTGTCGCTAAATCAAACTTAATCGAAAGCTGACGCATGTACAGATGGCGAGTATCATAGCTATCTGTCATCAAACGTAGAGCAATCAAATGCTGTGGATGATCAGTCCACCGCAAAAAGCCGTGATCTCGTTCTAAACACCCGATTTTGAGTGCAATGTTGATTGCATAATGAGCATAGCATTCATCAACATCCAGCAAGTGTAAAAATAGTCGAACATGCCCCAACAGTACATTTTTAGGAATACCTGTTGGGTGATTGCCATCTTGACAAAGGTCCTTCGCTTTGTCAACCACCAATTTGAAAACCTGAATTCTAGTCAAGTATTCACTTTCATCAGCTTGGCGTGATGCATTCATGTTAAGCCTTTATATTGATTTCAATCGACTCAGTTGTGACTTTATATTTCTTGGCGATAACTTTCTTGATATCGGCAATTGAAAGCTGCTCAAGCTTTTCAAATAACGCAATCAATGTTCCGTTTTCATCCCGTAATGGAATTGAGCCGACTTTCTGCCAAACAAGTGCTTCAAAGTCAATACCCATATCGTCTGAATTGACATAAGTGAATGGCTTGCGATTGCCAGGCCAAGCATTCGGAACATCAATTTCAGCATATTCCTCAAATGTGAACATCACGCGATTCTCATTTGGGTGACGATTCACACCCTTCACTTTGATGACAAACTTAGCAGCTCCATTATCGATGCCGCCTCGATGAGCAACCACGACATACATTACTTTCTGTGCTTGTTTGAAACTCGCGGCCATCCAACCAACCCCTGCACGTTCAATACAGTCAAGCAGCGTGTTTTCAGTAATAGTAAGAATCGTATCGTATTGCATAAGTCACCTATGTGTTTGAAGTTATTTGCTACAGTCATAAGGTTATAGTGTGTTTATAGTTAACGCAAGCATAACCTTGATATAACCTTGATATAACCTTGCATTGCAATGAAGTCTTAGAATGAATGAAAGCCCCTCATTTGAGGGGCTTTCACCTTACTGCTTACTGCTTTTGATCCAATATCATCTTGCAAGCATCAAGCATGAATGCGTGATCACTAAAATGACCGTCATACATACCGCTGTTGAACCAAGCGTACTTCATAGACAACAGCATGGTGCCCATTTCCTTGCCAGGCTGCATACCAAGCTCCTTCAAGTCATCACCAGTAATAGGAAACACTGGGACGTCCCATTGCTTGATTTGATCTGCAACTGCAACTCGGCCAAGCATCAATGCTGCTTCCACTGCATAGTCAACTGAAGCACCTTGCATAACGATGCTTTCTTTGAGACGTTGAACAAGAACAGCATCATCCTTAGACTTGTAGTCCCTGAACTTCACCAAGTATTGCATCAAACGCGTGTCCTTGGTGCTGATCTTCAACCGCTTACCAAAGTCTGCGACTTGTTCCGTAGTTTTGAACAACGTGGTAAACACCGTTGCTGCATTCTTCGTATGTGCAACAGCAACCTTCATTGCTGCCAAACGTGTATCAGTGGGTTGTGGCAAGTCGCTGGGCATCAATACATTGCACTGTGACATTACTTCATAAACGGCAGGGGCGGACGGGTGCGTCATCATCTTACTGACTTCCTGCCACACACGCTCACTAGATACTTGCCTCAAGCCTTCAGCATATTTTGTGATAGCTGCAATCTGCGTGACATCGTATGCACCTTTGCTGAAACGACCTGAAAATCTAAAGAACCGCAAAATGCGCAAGTAGTCTTCTTGAATGCGCAAAGCAGGGTCACCAACAAAGCGCACAACTCCAGCCACCAAATCCTTCTGGCCTTCGTACGGATCGTCCAACACGCCGTCAAATGTCATCGACATCGCATTGATAGTCAAGTCACGCCGAGCCAAATCCTCGTACCACAAACGCGTGAATGTGACCTTTGCATGACGACCATCCGTCTCCGTATCGTAGCGCAAGCTGGTGATTTCGTATGTTTCACCATTGATGATTACCGAAATAGTACCGTGATCAATTCCGGTTGGCTCGAACCGAATGCCAGCCTTAGTATAGATACGAATAGCTTCATCAGGAAATGCGTCAGTGCAGAGGTCGATATCCTTGGGTGTTTGATCGCAGAGAATATCACGAACAGCACCACCTACGATTCGAATATCGAATCCGTCGGCCTGAAACAAGGCGCGTAATGCGAGCAAATCAGCATTAACTACTTGATCAAGTATTTTGGTATGCATTGTGTTCATTAATTCTCCTTGGAATATTGACGTGTTTATCAGTTACTGCCAATATACACTATAATAACAGGATTAGTCAAGCCATATGAATACACCAAATACAATAAACTCTGTGGCTGGACCTGCTCCCGCGACTACGCCTTGGTCTGGTGTTACACAGCAACATCAAGGACAGTTACCGCTAGGTAGTCCACAATATGGGGCTAACTATCAGCAGCCCTCGGTGGGTGGGGTATTGATTGGTAATGCAATACAGCTCTCGGCGAACGGGAACGTATCAATAAATACTAACGTATCAATAAATCAATCAGCATACATGTTCTATAAATGGAACCTGGGGTATGATTTTCCCAAAGAATTATTAATATCTGGCGTTCCATTAGTTCCAGCACTTTATATAGATAATGCTTGCACTATGATGTTTCATATTAGCGTATGGATAGAAGTATGCAAACCCAATACTGCTGATTTTGGTGTGATGTGGGATGGCAAGGCAACCAAGTATTCGTCGTTGAGTGGGGCATTAAATACTACTGAAGAATTTGAAGGTGTACTTATGATCAAGCAAGGTGTCACGTTCGATACCTTTAATGTTTGGTGGGATGAGTACACATCACGATTTGATGGTGATAGCTGGAAGTTTGAGCAGTTACCATTGGTCAAAGAAGGTAAGGAAATTTCTGGCTGTCCCATTGCGCATGGTGAGAAAGTAAGCTATACTGGCAAACAAATTATGGCAACCGATAAGCTATTTGATCGTTGGTGCTGGATTGTTGAACGGACTAGTCAGCCAGTATGGTTTAGTAATGACTTTTGGTTTTTCAACAACACATCAGAAATGCTGATGTACAAATTGATCGATGAAAAATAAAAAAAATATATTTGTCCGTATTTGGCGTGCAATCGTATGTGCTGATTTCGTAGAAGAACGACTCGTTGCAATGAAAGCGCAAGAACTGGATGCACAAGCTAGTCTTGCTGCCGGTTATGACGATCCTATGGAAGATTCAAGGCAAGTGCTAAGTCCTTCTGATGACGATACGGCTAGGGTACTGGGTGGTAGTGGTCATTTTATTTGGCGATTATATGATGAATGGCCCTTAGAAGTAATTGACGGCGAAAATAAACCCAAGATAGCATTGAAAATGGATGCAAGGGCTTTTATGTTTCATGTGAGTACTTGGGCACTAGTAACTGGGCGTAAACAACGTAATTTGTGTGTGTCAATTAGAAATATGCGCGATGAAAATTTCCAATCACATCACACTGGTATTTTGCTTCTACCAGAAGGTGAAGAATATGATTCTTTCCAAATTTGGTGGAAAGCATATGTGGAACGATTTAGCTTACGATATTTAAATGGCGCCAAAACGATTGACAAATATGGCAACTCTGAAGTTCATATATTCCCAGAGATACCTGATAGTTATTCTATAGAAGGCACTACCTTCATCCATGAAGGTATGGAATACATGTCTAAATCGGATTTTTGGAATCCCAGTAATGACTTATTTAAGCAGTGGTGCTGGATTGTTGAAAATTGTACAGGTAATGTTTGGGTCACTCATAAGCATTTCATATTCGAAGAATCATCAGACGCAGTATTATTCAAATTAGTAAATCCAGAAGACAAATTAGAAGAATAAAAAATGAGACAAAACGTATTTCAAAGAACTAAGCGACGTATTTCCGATTGGTACTTCGGTATTGACTACGAAGATGGACGAATTACAGCAAACAGTCATGATGATGATGATGACTGTTGCGCGGTGGGTGGTAATTCATTCTCACTATATGCAATGTTAGGTACTGAGCCTGATTGGGCCGAAACCGTTCTTACTGGCACTAATAAATTTAAGGTTGGTGATAAGATAACTGCGGTACTTAAAACTGACGAAGCTCTTGGTTCATTTTTCCATATGGCTGCATTTATCCAGATGACTGGCGTCAATCATGGTTATCATATTTCAGTCAATAAGTATGAAGACAAGCAGAATGATGATCATTTTCCATCAGTGGTATTGATTAGTGATGAAATCAAACCACAATATGACGAATGGATGGAAACTTATAGCAAGCGTGTTTGTGATTTCGAACGAGCACTACCAGTTATTCAAGAAGGCGACGAAGTAACCGGTACTGCAATCTCGTTCAAGGGTAGAATACGTCGTGAAAGCTGCCCTGATGACACCCTATTCAACGAATGGATATGGATCATGGAAAACTGCGATGGTCGCGTGGTTGCATCCAATAAGTGTTGGATATTTGAAGATACTACCGACGCAGTAAAGTACAAATTGGCTAGATTCTAAGTTAGTCAGTCAAGAAAAAGCCCAGCAATGCTGGGCTTTTTCTTATTTCGTGTTATTCAATCTGCGCAACTTGCGTACCGCATCGACAACTCCCGTTGTCGTTTGTTCCTTCACCCCTCGATGACGAATCGTTGCTTCAAAGTTCGCCATTTCCTTGTCACCAATAATGACAACGGCTGGAACACTTTTACCCAAGAAACCTTTCATTCGTTTGTTGAAGTGCGACGGATCTGAGTTGATCTCAACTCGTATGCCTTCACCTTCCAATTGCTCAAGTACATTCTTGGCAAAGCGTAAATGATCCGCACCAACAGGAACAATACCCACTTGCAAGGGGCACAACCAGAATGGTAGTTTCCCTTCATGATGTTCTAATAGAATGCCCATAAAGCGTTCCACAGAGCCTAGGATCGCCCGGTGCAGCATAACTGGATGCGCGCTTGTACCTTCCGTCGTGATGTATTGGGCCCCCAACCGTTCAGGTAGAACTAGATCGAGTTGCAGCGTTCCACATTGCCATTGACGCCCACGTTTATCCGTTAGGGTGAATTCAAGCTTGGGACCATAGAATGCACCTTCGCCTGGTTGCAGTTCAACTACCAAGCCGGCGGCGATCGCAGCATCAGCTAACCCCTTTTCAGCTAGATCCCAAGTTGCATCGGTGCCTGCTCGCTTTTCTGGTCGTGTTGACAGCTTAACTGATACGTCATGGAAGCCGAAGTCTCGGTAAACATCCAACAGCAGCTTGCAGAACTTCACACTTTCTTCATTGATTTGTTCTTCAGTACAGAAAATATGAGCGTCGTCTTGTGTGAAGGCACGCACCCGCATTAAGCCTAGAAGGGAACCTGATGGTTCATTACGGTGACACGCACCGAATTCAGCTAAGCGCATGGGAAGCTGCTTATATGATACTAAGCCATGATTGAAAATCTGCACATGGCCGGGGCAATTCATTGGCTTGAGCGCTAGGTACTTTACATCTGATGCGCCACAGTTGCAATCAAGGCTGCTTTGCGATTCCCAGGAAAAACAATTTTCCTTATGATTGTGATCTGCATCTTGTTCAGTGACAAACATGTTTTCACGATACTTGTCCCAATGGCCAGACTTTTCCCACAATGAACGATCCATCAGCTGGGGAGTTTTTACTTCCTGGTAGCCATCTTTACGAACTTTGTCTCGAATATATTCTTCAATAGTACGGAACAACGTGTAGCCGTTTGGATGCCAAAATACGCTCCCAATTGCTTCTTCCTGTATATGAAAGAGATCCAAGTCTTTGCCAATCTGGCGGTGATCTCCCGCTTCTAAATCATTCACATTAGTCTCCATGAAATTAATTGTATGATTTTATAGGAAAATAATGTTTGGTGCTATATAAGCCCACGAATGAATGAAAATAGTAAGACCCTTTGTTTAACCAGGCGGTCCATGATTACGGAAATCCTTACGGGCCGTACATCAATTACTTTCCTGTCGCGTGTGGTCGGATCACTTGCTCATAGCTTTGGTCCGGGGTTTCCAAAGCCGTTTTTACTGCACCTACCGATCGTGCCTATAGTATATCAGAGTGTCGGGTGACATACGTCATTATATAAATTGGCTATTATATATCAAAATAATTATTTCTATTTTGCATCCTATGTGAAATGGCACCACAATGCATTCACTATGACAGCAGAATATCTTAAAGCTGCCCGGCTTAATGGGCAACGTATTGACACTACAGTTACTGAGGCAGAACTGTTGATCGCTAATGATGGAGTGAAGAGCGCTTGGGAGGATATCCAACGCATTCGTGCAGTAATAGCAGAAGAACAGGTAGCCGCCGTAAATGCAATCAAGGACAAGTATGAACACGAACTACAAGATGCGTACACCAACTACGCATTATTAATATCGCTGAGTCGGTAATATGGCAAATTTAGTTATAAAGTTGTTTGACAAGATGTATGTGGGTTTCCAAAAACGTAATACCGAAAGTGGTTCACCGTTGGGATCATTGACCCCTTGGGGCGAAGATGCGGTATCTAGAAAAAAGATGACGCAAGTTGATAATTGGTGTAAAGACAAACTAAAAGCCGTTATATTGGACAACGTACCAGTATCTGGTTTCCGTGTTAGTGACAGCGCTCGTCAAAGCAGTTGGAGTGGAGAGAATACTTTTATTCAAATTGAAGATCCTCGAGGTTTTGAATTGTTTATCTCTGTTGACAACATGGTTCAAATCATGAACGGCAATACTATTGTTGATGGTGAAATCAAGATTCCATGTGTATGGGGACGTGACGGTAGTATTAATATATTGTTACCAATCAATAGCGAACCATACAAAAATGCAATTGAAAATACTGAACGTGTAAAACAAACGTTCAATATGCGTGGTGTAAAACACGGCAACAAAATCGAATTAAAAGATGGGCGCATCGGTATCTACTACGGGGCGTATTATCAAGTTATACGTGAACAGCATAATGAAGATATTAAATCTCCATGTGGTACTATGACTTTAGACCGTCAATTTGAAAAGGTTGCCATTAATCAGCAAAAATTACATATCACTCATATTGTTGAAAACAAAGCACAGCCAGATTTTAAGCCTCACTTTGATATCACAAAGACTATACGGGTGTCTAGGCAAATTAACCCAGACTCGATTACAGCAGCTGAAGCTGAACAGTATGTAAATGATCACTTGAAGGATCGTAATACTTACCGTGCTTGTATTGGATATACCGCATCACTTGATCTGGATTTTAAGTTCGAGATCACTACTGAGGTCACCACTTCTGACGCTTTGCGACAGCAGCAAGGGGCCAAGAACAGTTGGTCAACTGGAAAGACTATATTTATTGCTAAACACGAAGCTGATGATGTTTATCTATTGTGTGACGGAAGTATTCTTATTGATATGACACGGCCGAATAGATATGTTTACGGTATGGGTCATGTGACCAACGATGCCCGTGTTTATGGCAGACAAATTGACATGGAACAATTTTTAACTGGTGAGTTTGATATTCTCCAGCGATTCAAAACTGGTGATTTGAAAACAGACAATAAAATCAAAGCATATGATGAAGCTGATTTGGTATATCTGCAACCATATGTGATTTACACTAGTTCCAAGACTGGTGTTGAATATAAGATGCCCTACTAACGGACACGACGTTTCACGTAAATAGTGGAACGGAGTTCAATAATGACAACCATTCTGTACATTCACGGTGCGTTCGCGACACCAAGTAGCTTTAATCGTATTAAAGAAAACCTTCCAAATCACGAAGCCATTATGCTAGAATATAATGTTGGTGATAATATCAACAATGTTATATCCGATTGCACAAAAAAATTAAAAGAAAATGGCAATCGAGTGTCCATTGTGGCACATAGTTTGGGTGGCGTATTAGCCGCCATCATTGCACAAAAATGTCCCCTTGTGGACAAGACTGTAACAATGAGCACACCCTTTGGTGGCAGCAAAGCAGCAGATATGATGAAGTGGTTTAATCCACATCCTATGTTTGAAACTATTAGTTCACAAAGTTCATTACTTCGGAATTTGTATCAATCCAAAGCTGGCTGTCCAACACTAAGTCTCGTTACCACTAAGGGTCAAAACCCTATGATTAGCGAAGATAATGACGGAGTGGTCTCGGTTAAAAGCCAGACTGCTTGGCTTTCGCCAGAATACATCAGCGTGCCGTACAATCACTTTGAAGTGTTGTTGGCTGATGAAACAATAATAAAAATAAAAGAGTTTCTGTTTGATGAAAGATTTGATAATGATGATCGGAGCAGCGGGCTCCGGTAAGAGCACTTGGACCAAAAAGTTTCTTGCCACCACGGATAAACAATATGTAGTTCTGGGTACTGACGCCATCTTCGTAGAATGGGGCAATGCGATTGGAAAGAATTATTCTGAAGCATTTGCGCATTTTAAATACAAGGATGTAGAAAATGAATTCAATCTACGTTTGGGCTCGGCAATTGCGGCAGGTAAGAACATAATTTGGGATCAAACCAATTTGACATTGAAGTCCCGTTCTGCAAAATTGGCACAAGTACCAAAAGCATATAAGAAACGAGCAGTCGTTTTCAACTTGCCAAAGTCAGTTGTTATGGAACGTGCTCGCAATGAAGATCGCATCGCTGAGGGTAAGAAGATCCCAACGATGGTTATTCATAGTATGTTTAAACAATTTGAAATGCCGGATCAGTTTGAATTTGATGAAATCATCGAAGTGATTACGGCATAAAGTTGTTGCAATCAACAAGCCAGTTGTGCATATAATTGGCACATTAGCTTTCAACCTCAACAAGAAATATTATGGCAGACGATAAGAAAGATATCTTTGAAACCGCAGAAGATGAACTTGAAGCACTTGGGTTTTCAGCTGATGAAATTGAATCTATAAAGCAGAAAGTGATTGCGGTACTCCAAGATCCAGATCTGGCTGATGCATTGGAAAAGGGTGAAATCAATATTGCCCTTACTTTCGAGGATTTTGCAGATAATTTGGTATCAGATCGAAATGACGGTGTTTGGTACGATGAAGACGAAGAATTCAATTGGGAAGCAATGACGCCAGAAATTCGTGCGGCAATGGAAGAATTGTACTATAGTGATGAACCGCCCACTCTTCATTGAATAATGACATATACGATTCCAAAAGATGTTGAGATCAATACTGAGGTTATTCGTCAGTTGGAATTGATATGTGCCACTTCACAGCAAGTGCAGGACCAGATCGATAATATCGTTGAATGGGCTTACGATATGGCTTATGGCGGTTACGGTAGAGATACCAGCACGCCTAACAGCTAACGTTCATAACTTCCCCTAGGAAGACCGTACATCAGTTGATGTTCATAAAGCTAAATATAATATCATGAACATCAACGACTTTACTCCCTTCAAATCCCGTTTGGACGAACTTGGTACAATCGTACCAGGAGTCAACACGACTTGTGATGTCGGTGTTGATGAAACTCCCCAACAAGCCAAGAAATTTGGCAATAAAGTATCCCAAGGTGGCATCCCACCAACTCTCAGAACTGACGGTAAGTTGTCAGAAACTCGCAGATCAATCTCCTCCCACATTGCAACTGGCAAATAATTGTTGCAATCAATTGCCATATTGTTAAAATAGCGTTTGTTGTGCAGCAATGCACGAAAACAATGCGGCGTTAGCTCAGACGGATAGAGCACGAGCCTTCTAAGCTCGGGGTCACTGGTTCGAATCCAGTACGCCGTACCAAAACTGACAATTGTGGCAATCGTAAATAGACGAACGTTTATGATGTCGGAGAAACAATGAAGTATCTTTCAAAACAAGATTTGTTTGACCATGCGGTCAAGCACCTTTTCACACAAACGAAAGCAGGTTTGTTGAAGGGTGGTGGTGGTGCATATCGTGGCCAGGGTGGCGGACGCTGCCCAATTGGTAGCCTTATCGCATCAGTTGATCATTGTACGGCAATGGAAGGTGTTCCCATCCGTTACATTTGTCGAACCAATAAGATTGGTATCCCACATTCTATGGATGTTGGTATTGCTGCACTCGAACGAGCTTTGCGTAATGCAAGGGTCGATATTGACGAGCCTGGAATGCCAGACTTTCTCAGTAAGTTACAAAATGTTCATGACATTTTTGGTACTTGGGAATGGAAAGATCGATTTGGTTCAATCGCCCGTGAGTACAGTCTCAATATAGATGCAATCAATCTATACTGAGGTGTCAAGTGTTTGTGGCACAAGAAATATTCAATATAGTCAGTCATCATTTACTGACACAGAATGACAAGTCATTTGATGAAAATGATAGCCCAAGATACTTTGGGCCTTGGGGTAAAAAATGCGCAATAGGTTGTTTAATCCCACCTGAGCATTATGACCCGAAAATAGAAAGTTATGGTGTAAGTCTCATAAGGTTTCACCGCCCTGGGACAGTTGAGCGTATTTTAGCAACAGCACTATTCAAATCTGGCGTGGATGTTGATAATGATTACATACTTGAAATCTTAATTGATTTACAAGAGTGTCATGACATTATACCCACTGACCGATGGTATTGTGAATTGGACGCCATTGCCCGCAAGCATGGCTTAGCATTTCTGCTCTAAGTCCAGTTTCGCCGACAATATGGTACCGCATCGAGTAATAACGCTTAAAGGGCGGTTTTACTCATCGCAAGAGTACCATAAATAATTATATCGGGTCTGCCATCTCACGGTGTCAGGCCCTTTATTTTTTCGGAAGGAAGGAGAGAGCATTGAGAATAAGACATTTCTTATCAATGTTATCATTCTTCGCTGTTGCCCTTGTTTGCATACCTAGTTTTGCAGATCGAGGAGCATCGATAGTACCACCCGTGGCACCGTTACCTATGGAAGTAGTGACGATGCCAAAGATGGTATTAACGCCGCAACAGCAAGTTGATAACGCAAGGAATATTGTAAAATTAGACCAAAGCTATGTTTTAAATTTGAAGCAAAGTGATCCAACGATGTACTGTCTAGCACAGAACGCATTCTTTGAAGCACGCGCCGAAAGTTTAGAAAACAAAGTTGCGGTCACCGAGGTAGTTAAAAACCGCTTAGACAGCGGTAAATATGCTGGCACTCTGTGTGCCGTTGTTCGTCAACGGAATTCAGGTATATGTCAGTTTAGTTGGGTGTGTCAGCGTTTGGGGAACGTTCCACTTCGTAATGGTGATGGTACTTTACGTCCTGAAATTTACCAGCAATGGTATGACAGCGTTCTCGCTGCTTATATCGTTACTAACAAAATAGTCGACCCTGTAGTACCGGGTGCTTTGAACTTTTATGCACAACATACAGTTCATCCAGCTTGGGCCTACAAATTTAAACGAATAGCTATCATAGGTGGCCATACGTTTATGAAACCTCGGGACTAAAAATCCTTGGATGTGAAAGCCCGCTAAATATAGCGGGCTTTCCTTTTAACCAACATACAATGTCAAACTGCCATCCACCAAAACCACCACTGCTACCCATCCCACCTGCTCCTCCATTACCAAGTTGGTTCCATGGGATTCAAAAAATATGGGATGACCTCTCCTGCGAAGAAGATGGATATTTTTGCATTGAAGCTCAGCGAGTTGGTTGCTTCCAAATCGATATAGCTGCTGATAGCTATGTTATGGTGGGTATAGTTCAAACTATGCCTACACAAGACTGGTCCATGCGATGCTGGTTTAGCACCGTGCAATATGGATCTAGTATCACATTTCAAAATGATGCCGTTTCAGGTTGGAATCCAAACAGAACAAAGCTTTCTGTAATTTGCCTGTATACTGGCGATAAAATTGGCCTCGACCCCGATGGTGCTAGAGTCTACCCATTCAAAGTAACACCAGGTACGTACTTTCTTAACGTTCAAAATCTGTTCAATGGACGAAATGGCGGCTATCTTCTGTTGACTAATTGCACCGTTTAGCTAGAATGTTAGCACTAGTCAACAGAGGAGTGCTCTATGCTTTACGGATACCGCAAGGACAAAACCACGCTAGTGGTTACTGCCATTGCTAACAACAATGTCGCAACGTATGAAGAATGGTTTACTACCGTGGAAGGCGATGAATTGGTAGCTGATGTACGTCAAACATCATTCATGGATCACTTCAGTGATGAGTTTGCACGTTGTCAAACTGGCGTCTATATCTTCGAATTCGCAAACGAAGAAAATCTCGATGCATTCGCTGCAAAACACGAAATTACAATTCTTAAGAAAGAAATGTCCCTCGATCGCCATGCTGATATGGTGAATTACGATGCTCCTGATTTTTACGATGTGAGCGAAACCCGCACAATCGAAGAAATCGAAGGCCTCGATCAACACGATCCATATGATCGTCGTACTGATGATGAAAAGGCTGAAGACTCAGCATACCGAGCTAAGGTTGAAGAGTTGAAGAAGTCCGGTCAACTGAGTGGCGACGGTAGCTTCTCACCACGTAAGCCCAAGGACGGTGATTCAGCTGCACACGTAACTGACATTCGCACTACGCGTAATGCAGACGGTACTGTGTCTATTGACAATGTGCTGGCAGTAAAAGACTACAGCAATCTCAAGAAGACGCTTGCTGATTCAGACAAGACGGATGATGGGAAAAGTACCCCTAATACCTGATAACGCACTGTTCCGCACATTCATTAAGTCAATTGAAGAGCCTGGTAACACAAGCCCTACTATTTCCTTTGTGAGTTTGCGGTTCATGCGACCTGAATTCCAAATTTGGGTCGACAGTTCTATGTTACGCGATGCGGCAAAGTCAGCACTTAATGCTGACTTGCAATATCTTAGATACAGTATTGATAACATGGGATGGCGAAGTTTACTACCCAGGGTCAGAAAGCAACTAAAGAATCTAGCAAGTATTCGTGATCAACTCTTTGCTGATTACGAATTCCTGCGCAAACTGGTGGCCGGTGATAATATCGCTATCATTCTAAGAAAAACAAAATGAAAGTTCCAAAAGAATTAGCACCAACAGATATCCTATGGAAGGAAATTGCTTCGCTTGAATTGTTTCCATATCACTCTGATCGTATTCGAGTAGCAGTTGATAAAGGTTATTGCCCCATGGATCAATACGTGGACAGTATTTCGGTTTGCGAAGAGTTGATGGCTGCTGGTCGAGATGTTGACGTGGAGATAGCTGATGCAGTGGCTGATCTGTTTGCCACCAGACTATCAACTTACGGGTTGGAGTGCTTTGCTAATGCGTTTAAGAGGGTATATGACGCTGATGAAGCAGAACGACAGAAACGAATACTAGCAATGCAGAAATGAAAAAAGGGGAGCAATTGCTCCCCTTTCCCTCATTCGGGTCAGAATGATGCGGCAGTGATTTACTTGAGAATCTTGAAGATTGACAAGAATTTAGCAATCATCTTGCTGAAAAAACCTGATGCCTTAACTTCAGCAACAACTGGTGCAACTTCAGCTTGAACTTCAGCAACAACTGGCTGCACTTCAGCAGTAACTTGAGCAACTACTGGCTGTACTTCAGCAGTAACTTGCGCAACCACTGGCTGTACATCAGCCTTGATTTGTTCAATTGTAGGTGTAACAGTTTCAGCAACTTGCTTGACGATATCGTCCATATTATTCTCCTAGGGATAACAAGAGAGCGGCCTAGCTCCCCAAGATATTTAGTCATGAATGTCGCACATTTATACCATCCTTTTAATTTGTAAGTATTTGTTACTCTTGGCGAACGTGCGTAAATACGCATTGACTGTGCAACCAAACTTGTGTCAACTGTGCAAACAGTCCAATAATTACCAAGTTACAAACGGTGCGTATATTTGAATAAGTTTAACAATAGCTTTTTCTAATTACGAAGACGCAAGTAGAACCGGTTAAGTTCGCAATCATGTGAATATAAATATTCACATGAAAGCAAATGAATTCGACCAACTTAGTATCAAGCAAACTATCATGGATCTCAAAGGCAACGGCTATGAAATCCTTGGACGTGGGGCAAGCGCAATTGTCCTCGGAAAGGACAACAGTGATGTCGTGAAGATCGGTAGCCTGCGTGATGGATGGCTAACGTATGCTCGGGCTTGTGAAGGCCAGACAAATCCATACTTACCAAAGATTCACAATCTTGAAATGATGGATGGCTATTATATGGCGGATATCGAGAGATTGCATCCGGTATCCGAATCATTCTTCAAGACCAAACTGTTCAAACAATTAGCGGCATACATGGTCGTATGTGGGGGATGGTCCAATGCTCGTTATGTTTATTTCAGTAAACTAACACCCATACAGATAAAGAGTTTGGCCAAAAGTTTGGTAGCAGAAAATACTGAACTGGTCGATGCATTGAAACTCATTATCAAACACAAAGGCGATCACGTCTACGACATTCATCCTGAAAACCTTATGAAGCGATCAGATGGATCCTTGGTTATTAGCGATCCCCTAGCTTCACTCTAACATTTTGACGCGATTGCCATACGAGCATATCGTACGGCATGCGTAAACCCATCAATGTTCTAATCACCGGTGCTGCTGGCTTTATTGGTTCAGCACTTACTCACTACCTGGCGTATTTGGGCGGTTGTTATAAAATAACAGCCGTTGACAACGTTAGCTTTTCTGACCCTAGTTCAACTGCTCAGCTAGCCAAATTACGAGCCAAAACATATCTTGCTCCTGCAAGTGGTAACGTGACATATGACACTTGCGACATCACTATACCTGAAGACGTTGAGCGAGTATTTTCATATGCTAACTTTGATGTCGTAGTTCATCTAGCCGCTAAAGCTGGTATCCGAGAATCACTCACTGATCCTTATGCCTATGCCACCACGAACCTTGTGGGGTTCACCAATGTGATCGAAGCTGCCCGTAAAGCTAAAGTTAGACAGTTTATCTACGCATCATCCAGCAGTGTCTATGGTGCTGACAGCACATTACCGTTCTCTGAATCTGAACCAGCAAATAGCCCAATGAGTTTCTATGCCGCAACCAAACGGGCAAATGAAATGATGGCGTATAGCTATTCATCAGCACACAATCTGCATACAATCGGATTACGATTTTTTACAGTCTATGGTATGTTCAGTCGTTTAGACATGGCTCCATTTAAGTTTGCAGATGCTATTATCAATGAACGACCTATTGATGTTTACAATTACGGTAAGAATACTCGAGACTTCACTCATATATCGGAAGTGATACGATATATTGAATCTTCGTTTTATGAAATTCCTGATGACGATACTATTCCGGCAATCATCAAGAACGTTGGTAATGGTCAGCCGTATTCAGTATTAGAATTTATAGGTGATATTGAGCAGGCAGTGGGAAAGAAAGCGATTACAACCTTGATGCCACCACAAGTCGGTGATATGGAACATACCGCAGCATGCCAGAATGGCTTGAATGATCGACAACGACATGTATTCGCTAGTAATGGGCTGTCACCTGAAGCCTATGTAAGTTGGAGAAGAGTGCAAATTCAACAGATGGTGAACTGGGTGAAATTATACCAATCGTATAATAAGCCGCTCACACCAGCTGTCAATCTTCTGTTACAATAATGGCAAGTAAATTACGGATCACCCACTAATGTTTTTAATCCCACCAGACGCATTGAAAGGCAACATCAACGAATATTACACCACTTATGGTGGTGATCGCGGTGAGCTATTGGGATACTTTCCATGTTCAAACACTGAAGACATTTGGTGTTCGTATTATACCGTGTTGTCTAATGACAAACTGCAACGATTCGCCCCGGTATTCTATATTGACGATATGCTATTTGATGGCGAACCACGGGATGCAGCGCCAGGTCCTGCTTTGTTTTTTATGGGATGTGACGACGGACACATGGGGATGAAATTCGTCAGTAAAGAAGAAGCAATTGACTGGATTAGATGGTGTCCATATGTTGACTTCAATGCACTATATCAAGCGTACAGCGAACACAAAATAGATCTTTATTTCCATAATTGATATGAATTTCCCAGCTCCAAATCCCAACCCTGATATGACCGAAGTAATCGTCAGGGCTGAAGAATGGTTAAAGCATCGAATCGTAGGTGAAATGGATTCGAGTGCTGAAGTAATGATATTTGGGCCATTGATACAAGCCATTTATGGGAAAGATATCTTTGATAGACTTAATGCAATCGAGATCAAGAGTAAGGCTAAGTGATCTGTATGTATTTCTTAATCTTAGCCATGCTTGCTGAATCGTTCAATACACCCTGAAGGCCAAAGTGTAAGGGTGATGGTAGCTGGTCAAGCTTGAACCAATCTGCTCGTTCTGTTTCCCAATCCAAACGCGGTGTAAACTCATTATCAACTATAGCCAAATAGTTGAAATATCGAAATGTGCCTGACTTGAATATGAATAACGGTTCAAGCTCAAAGTGTCCATGATACCCCGCCTCTTCGCTTACTTCCCTGCGTACTGCAACGGTAGGTGTCTCGTTTTCATCAATAGCCCCTCCCCAAGTACCCCACGTATGCGGTTGTTCAACCTGTACCGAACGTAGGGGAAGTAAGATTCGCCCCGTATCTCTAGCTAGTATGATACAACCAGCACCAGCACGACCCCAGAAGCCTGTGTCATCGAGAGCTTTTGCATGTTCTTCGTCGTTCTCGTACAAATTTACAATTTGATGATATCGCATAATATTCCTAATTTACGCAATATTTATGTAATATTTGACCGTGGTATATTCATGCAAATACAGCCAGTTTGAGTGTAGAATATTAGCATGTTCAAAAAGCTTCTTAAACATTTTTCCGATAACTCATTCCTAGAAAAAGATCTGATCGTCAATCAGCATCGTTATGCATTCAATGAATGGAGCGAATGGTTTGCCTGGTACCCGGTAATTCACAATGACGAACTATATTGGTTTCGACGAATTTATCGTCGATCGGTGTTCATCAAAGTTATCGACATAACTACACATCAATATACTACTCTTATGGAATTCTTGGCACAATCATGACTAAACCCCAACCCATACAAGCTTTTCCATTTACTCATTATGGTGAATGGAAAGAAGTACGTGCGTGGAAGTCAATTATGATTAATGATGAGAAATATTGGCTAAAGAAAGTGTGGAGACGCTTTGTTTACAACTCAGATGTTGGATCATATTGGGAATATGTTACAGAGGCGGAGTACCTGGCAATTAAATCGTAGCCAGTTAATATTAAGCTTGACAGCATTATCAGTAGGTAGTTCAATGCGAACTACACAACTGACCTTTCACCATTAGGGTGACAAATCGAATTCTATGCCAAAAAATACTGAATGGACAACATGGCGAGAATGGTTTGCCTGGTACCCCGTACGATATAACGGTAAGCATATTTGGATGTCTACCATATATCGTCGTACCCGTAAGGTGCATGGTCGTGAAGGTATTTGGACCCAAAAAGAATATATCACTCTCCATGACTACCTCAAAAACAAATAAGCCCCGTTGTAAGTTTTCAACAATGACCGATTTCCATTCGGGTAATTGGGAACCCTTTTTCCCTAAATGGTTCCCAAGGCAATCAGAAGACGGTACGTGGTTTTGGCGTATTCATATTTTTCGTAGACCCTGGTGGGACGACTACCTGGAAGAAGGTCCGATATATGAATATGCAGAAGAACCGTACGGCACTCAAACTCAGTAACGACTTGTAATATTAATTTAGGAGAATATCTTCAAAGACATCCTTCCAGGCAGAATTAGACACTCCTATACGGAGTGGAAAGAGGTTTACCTTGAGAAACCGATTCAATATCGTGGTGAAACTTTGTGTCATGAAATGATATGGCACAGAGAGCATCGAATGATTGATAATTGCACAGTTACGATAGATGAATATTGGAATGTAGCCGATAAGTTGGCAGAACTTGAACCAGTATGTATTATGAGAAATTTGCAATTCATCTAAAACGAGTGTATAAATAAGATTACAGTAAGCGATAGACGCGAACTGACAAATTAACATAGGAACTATGTTAGCCATGACAAACCTCTCCCGCTGGAACGCAGACTACGATCGATTCATCAATTCTTACAACGGCAAATCGCTGTTGAAAAGCCACGACTTGGCCGAAGTTGGTATTTGGTTGGTTCGCCCTGAAGAATGTGATCAAGGTGACGGTCGTCGCATCTACGGCCAACCTGATGTTGGCACTTTCGAAGGTGTACTTGAAGACATCATCCGTTACGTCGTTCGCAAATCTGAATTCATCAACAATGCCGGCTGCGGTACCATCAGTAAAGTAAAAGAAAAAACTCAACACGATTTGGCATTGCCAGTCTATAATGCGCAAATAGCAGATAAGAAACGTCTGCTCCGTATTAGAGACGAGCTTAGCCAAATGCTAGTTGATTTGGATGAGCGTATATCAAAACTGTAGTAACCGATTGCGGATAGACCGCTTTTGTGGTAAGCATAGGAATTATGTGTAATGAGTAAGTCACTAAAAGATAGTCAAAAAGACTACGAACGTTTCATTAACTGTTATTCAGGCCGAGAATTATTGGCGACTCATTCCTTGAGTGAAACTGGTATTTGGCAAGTATTTGGTGAAGATCCAAATTGCGATATGCAAGGGTCACACGTACAGCCAGACTTGGGATTGTTTGAGGGTAAGCTGGATGACGTTATCCGTGAAGCAGTCAGTCTTAGTAATTTTTGGCAATGGGGTAGCGGCGGTCGTATTGTGAAAAAGACTACCCCAGTAGTAAAGAAAGTAAAGACTCAAACTGAACGTATGTCAGCTGAGTATGAAGAGCTTGTAGCAATGAAGGCCGAATTAAAAGCAGCACTGGCAAAAGTTGATGCAAAAATGAATCAAATCAAATAACAACGAACGCCGATAGACGGCATTCGATTTAACTTCATAGGAACTATGATGACAAACATTATTACCCCAGCATCGCAACGAACCGACACAATCAACTTCATCCTGCGTGGGCAACCACAGCACATCGCGCATGAAAAGACCTTTCACGAAGCTGCTAAGCAATGCGGCACGCTGAACCTCATTTACGGTTGCGCAAACCAACCGCGCGATGATGCAGATCCCTTTTACCAAGAAGAACGTATTGAAGTCGGTAAGCGTATTACTGCCAACTTCAAGCAAAAATACAACTGCGACGTGAATTTCCTGTCGGTCGAGAACAGCATCTACAACAATACCCAATGGGGTAACTGGGTTGCAGAAGCTGTTGCACCGTATGCACACGGTAAGGTAAAGCTGATCGGCCACAACAAGGACGATACTAGCTTCTATCTCAACATGTTCCCGCAATGGGGCGAACCTATCCTGCTGCCGCAATTCGACGTTCTGGATGCGAGCACAATTCGCAACCTGTACTTCAGCAAGAAAAACAACCTCGACTTCTTCCGTCATGTTTGCCCTGATGCGACTATCAGCTTCTTGGAAGAGTTCATGCACACTGAGGCTTACGACTACATTGTCGAAGAAGCCAACTACATCAAGAAGTACCGAGAACAAACCCGTGCTGGTCAAAAGTATGCACCTACGTTCCAAACGGGCGACGCAATTGTTATCAAGTCTAATCACGTTCTGATGATTCAACGCCGTTCCCAACCAGGCAAGGATCTGTGGGCATTCCCTGGTGGCTTCCTGCGTTCAGAAGATGAAATGGTCAATGGTGAATTGAAGAAGGCTGATCTTGACGTTGTCGATACTGCTCTTCGTGAACTTACGGAAGAAACTCGTATCAAGCTTCCGCCAGCACTGTTGCGTGGTAGCATTCGTGCTGAAAAGCGCTTTATGCACCCGAAGCGTTCCCGTCGTGGTCGCGTGACTACCACTGCGCAATTGATCGTTTTAGATGATTCGGAATATAAGGGTTTCCCGAAGGTCAAGGCGCGCGATGATGCAAAGCAAGCTGAATGGGTTCACATGAACGACGTAAAGCGTCGTGAGTCCTTCGAGGACCACTTCGATATGCTGCTCTGGGCAAGGGCAATGACTTCTGACGTTCGACTTTAAAGCTTGCGAATGATCCCACACCCTGATAGATGGATCAACTGTGGATCGGGGATCGCAAAGAGGAGACAAAATGGATGATTTACAATACATGACACGTCGCAACAATCTGCTGAGTGAGCGAGAACGTGCGCAACATGATCTTGATCGTATTAATCGCCGTATCGAAGAATTGGATACCGAAAAACGCGTTCAAGATAGGCAAGAAATGGTTATTTTGATGAAGAACACAAACCTCGCTCAAATTAAGTAAATTTTGCGAACTGGCACAGAAATGTTATAACCATATCTACTGTAATTACTATGGTAGATATGGATGCAATGAAGAATAACAAACTCGTATTGGATGAAGACCTGAAGGAAGTGTTGCAGTATCCGCAAGTTCGTAAAGTAACTGAGCGCTTGCAACAACGGTTAGAAGCCAAAGCAGAACGTAAAGGAAAAACCATGAAGGGCACAGTTGCAGAACTTAAAAAGATGCTCAACAACATGAATGACCAAGATCTAGTTGTTACGCCTTTTGGGCGAGAGCGAGATCAAGTCACTCAAGCTGTACCAACAATTATTGAAGTGCTTGCTTTTGGTAAGAAGCGTGTCTTTAATGAAGAACTGTTGGAATGGAATGGCGATCCGCGTGAATATGGATATCCTGACATGAAAGCCCTACAGGCTGACGGTGGTAAAATTGTAAAGGCAATTGTATTACGATGAAAGTAAAAACATTAGAACAGCATCGCCAAGCACTTGAAGATCTCAGTAACGGGCGAGACACTGGTCATCGATTGTTTGCAGTCTTTGATGCAAGAATTAAGAATATATCACTTGAAGAAGCACTTGAACGAACGGCAGTCGCGGTTAAGAATTCAGTAGACCTTTTGGTGCGTGATATTAAAGATGGTGTTGATACCGCACTAATGATGGACATACTTGACGATGCTCGCAATTTATTGGTTGACTTAGCAAAAGAATATAATAAGCCACCCGTCGAATTTAAATTAGCACCTTGTAAAAATATTCCGCTTTCAGAAGAAGCAAAAAGATTGCAACACAACTATGTGGCCCAGAAAACGCAACGGGCTGATCGATTGAAAGACCTAGTTGCAAAGAATAGAGTTGGTTTTACTATGCTTTAACCATATTTGGTGCTTGCACCAAATACTGGCAATGTTATAATTTGCCAGTGTAGTATTAAACCCAAGTCCTCGAGATAGACTTGAGGCACATTAACTTGATAAGGAATTTATCATGATCACAACAAAACTTCTCAACGACAACTTCTGCTTGGCTGCAGATGCCTATAAGTTCATGCACTATGCTCAGCTCCCTAAGGGTCTGAAGTTTGTGCAGAGCAGCGTGGTTCCACGCAAACCCAACGCGCATACTGATATGCTGGTAACTGCCGGTATTCAATACCTTGCAAAGTACCTTGCAAGCGTGCGTATCGACGAACATGATGTCGATGAATTGGTGTTAGAAGCAGGACAACAAGGCTACGAAGTTAACGAAGCTAGCTGGCGTGATATGATTGCTCGTTTCGGTGGTCGTTTGCCCCTTCGTATTGAAGCATTGCCTGACGGTACGGTCGTTCGCCCGAACACCGCGGTCCTGACTATTGTCAATACCGACCCAGCATTTTACTGGTTGCCCTCGTATGTTGAAACAGTCGTCCAACGTATTATCTGGAAGTTTATGACTGTTGCTTCGATCAGCCGCTCGCTTTACAGCTTGCTGATGCAATATGCAATCAAGACTGGTGCAAATGTGGATATGGTTGTATATCAACTCCACAACTTTGGCGATCGCGGTGCTGACGCCGACGAAGCTGCACAATGGGCGGGAATCGCCCACGCAATGGTGTTTTCTGGCTCAGACAATTCCCGCGCCAATCCAAATATCAAGCGTCTTTACAACACTAAGAAGGCCTACACCTCATCTGTCGATGCAACTGAACATAGCACGATGTGCGCTAATTCTGATGCCAAGACGAAGAATGACTACGGCGCTGCTGTAATGCTTGTTGAGCGTCTGGAAGAAGCGGTTCGTCGTGCAGGTCGTGGTATTGGTGTTCCCGTGGTTAGCGGCGTAGTTGATACCTACAACCCATATCGTTTTATCCGTGACTACTTGGGTTCTCCCGAACTGAAGGCGCGTATCGAAGCGTGTGGTCGTGCAGGCGGTAAGCTTGTTCTGCGTCCTGACAGCGGTGTTCCAGAAATCGAAGTGCCTAAGATCCTCGAGATTGCAGGTGAAGTATTTGGTTTCTCGGTCAACTCGCTGGGTTACAAGGAACTGGTTCCATATATCGGCGTGCTGCAAGGCGACGGTATTAATCAAGAATCAGTACCACGTATTTTGGTAGCAACTTGCGATGTAGCTCGCTGGTCGTTTGGTAGCTTCCTGTTTGGTATGGGTGGTGGTTTGGTGCACGAAGCTGGACGTGATGAATTCTCATTCTCACAAAAGGCAACGGCTATGACGTTCAATTCGGACCCAAGCGTTAATGGTGACTGGATTGATCTGTTGAAGGAACCTATTACCGACACCAAGAAGAAGTCACTCACTGGATACATTATCAATGTGAAGGACGCTGATGGCACTATTCGCAGTATCAATCGCAAGAACTGGTACGGTGAAGCTATCGTGTACAACACTGTTGTTTTTGAAAACGGTGAAGCATTTGTTGATGACGTCAACTTTGACGATGTTAAGGCTCGTGCTGTTGAAGGCATTAGCAAGACGGAACTGAAGCTGGCTGCATAAGCAGCAATGCGGGATGTAAAACGATGAGCCCCAATTGGGGCTCATCGACCATTTGAGATTTCTACCACGCAAGCACAATAATTGCTGCTCTGTTGTTCCTTAATTTAACAACGAGAATGACATGAAAATTTTGATGATAGGCCTAATTGCAGCAGCAGCGTTTGCTACCCCCTTAGCACAAGCCAAAGGCTGTCTGGTGGGAGCGGCAGCTGGTGGAGTAGCGGGGCATGTCGCTGGTCACCATGCGATTCTAGGTGCTGCTGGAGGGTGTGTGGCGGGTCACGAAATTGCAAAGCACAACGACCGCAAGCGTGCTGAGGAACACAACCAACAATATAGTAACTCACAACACAACGACCACCGCACTGAACAACAGAATTAATTTTTAGGTGAAAGAGCACCATGTTTGGTGCTCTTTTGCCGTGTGGCTCTTGCATTTGCATTCATATGAAATTACACTAAAGAAAATAACTGAAAGGAAGTCACATGAGCATCTCGGTCGAAGAAATCGCAATTGATGTTAAACAACTGGTTGACAGCTTAATCACCCAACACGATACCAAATACGATCGGTTGTTACTTGAAGTAAAAGAAATGAAAAGGGAATTCATACACGCAATTGACGAAGCTCGTGTGATTCTGCTTGAACACAAGGACAATGCCCTGACCGCCAATGCGATCGAATGTGAAGGTTACCTGCGTGCATTGCTTTCGATGCAAGTGGGCTTCAATAGGACTTTTGATTCTTTCATAAAAGAAGATGAGACTCCACATGATGATTCGAACTGAAGAAGACGTCATCCGTGCTTACGGTTATGCGACTGATCTGTCCAAGTTGCTTCGAAACTATTTCGAATTGTGGCGTAAGCATTGCAACGGAATCAACAACATCACAATTCCCAAAGGCAAGTTCTGGGTCCAAGTACTCAGGCCGGTAAGTGAAACGATCTTGTTGGTTCGTATTGTCAATATTGATAAAACGGAGCATTCACTAGAATACCGTACGCCAATATATGATCTTGGTGCTAGTGAAAACGATGGGGCAGATGGCGTATTGTATTACGATACTGGTACTAATACCTGGTTCGAAGACCTTCTGGATGGCTTTCGCGTCAATGTTTCAGTACCAGGATTATTGTGTGAAGACGTCGAGGCACATTTGATTGAACTTCGCAGAGATCACGACGAACGTGAACGTGAAAAAGCACGAGTGCAAGAAATTCAGGAACTTGAAAATAGACTTACTCAGCTCAAGAAGTAGGCTGGACGATGTAGTTGCATAGCAACAATTCCATGACAGTGTTGCTCCTTACTACGGTTAGCTATAGATTAAATGCGGTGGCTAATTAAGGGGAACGATCATGTTTACCGTATTACGCTTGCGTTTACGACGCAGGGCGAACACTAGCAAATTCACGAAACGAGTAGCTTGGCAGGAACCGTGGACTGATGTTATAACTGACTTCTGTTCACATTTAACGTCAGAGTCGGATTTCAAACCAGAAGAGTTAAAGGACAAGTTGGTATCGCTAGTTCAAATGGAACTGTTTTTCCGAACTACGTCCTGGGTGGATTCCAGTGACTTGGCTAAAATTGAATCATATACCACGTCTCTGATTCAGTTTGCTGAAGAAATTGAGCAGATAGAACAAGACTTGCTGGCTGGAGGTTCGCCATTCGCCAATAATTATAGCTGCATGGTGTAGACATTCACATGTGACTATGGTTGTTTTGTACAATAAGAGCGCTAGAGAAGGCGCTCTTTTGCCATGTGGCTTTTATTCGCTTGACTTACATTGGTAATCATTTAAAATGAATGCGTAACCACTGAAGGAGTAATCATGCTGCCTATGTTCCAAAAGATCTTCGGCTCGAAGACCTCAGAACCAATGAATTCGCAACTGTCAAAAATCCTGCTCGATATCGGCCCTGCAAAGACAGACGAAAAGTTTGACGGCTGGTATCATTTCATAAAAGATGTGGTCTCATCATCCAAACAACAAAATGACGCCTTAGAATGGGTGAAAGATTCCGGTGCCTGCAAGTACGAACACGTCTTGTGGAAGTCAATCGCCAGTAACATCTACTTCCGCACTAAACGGCATCCAGATATCGAAGCAATCAAACAACTGGATCGAGCCGCAGTCAATAACTGGGATTACATCAATCAACTCGCATACAACTGCATGCGATACGAAGCCGAACTACTGGCGGCTCCCGACCAAGAAGCACTGACAACCCTGCGCGAAATTACCGCATCACTGGCATCGGAGTGAACGTGGCCAAAGTCAAAGTCACCATAGAAATGGATATCGATCCCCGCTTCCTAGAACAAGACGGTAAGGGAAAACCAGCCCCCGGCTTCGCGGAACAATACGTATTCGATCACTTGATCAAAGCAGCAGAACTGCATCATCGCGTAAACAGTCTACGTATCATCACTAGTAAAACAGTGGACCCCGAAACCATCCAGGCAATGATCAGACTCAATGAAATACACCTGGATACCCTCAGTAAAGCTGAACAACGTATGGTAATAGAATACCTACCAGACACTCTATAACCCTCACCACTGCTCCAGTAATGAGCGAATGAGACCTAGTAACTACATAATAACCAAGACCATACCAATGATTACACGACTTATGAATAAGAAAATGATTTCAATAATCATACTTGCTCTTTTGATTATGGTCGGTCTTGCAATGTACTGCCCCGATATACCCATCATTATCGCTTTTCTGATACTGCTCATAACCCTACCAACAGCGTTTATATTCATCTCATAACAACCGAGGAGACCAACAATGAAATTCTTCCATAAAGATCGCCTAGTACGATTGGCAATCGCCCCAGTAATCGCATTCGCAATCACGTGGTTCTGGCCACGAGAAATTCATAGCCTACCACTGATACTCACCTTGACTGCAATAGCTACTGTGGCATCATGGCTATTACAACTCTGTATCACTGAACCGAAACTAAAAGTTAACTGGCCGCTAGTCCATTACTGTACCATATTACCAGCAATAGTCCTGACAGTAATGACACTGCTAACGCACCCAACTACACACCAACAAGTAATCTCTACAGTGATGATATCACTAGCGATTACTATCTTGGTATCAGCGGCAGAATTCTTCCTAGTTGGTATACCTGGTAAGAAGAAGAGATCAGAACAGTAACTCCCCCTTCCTGTACAATGGCTATCAAAGGATTCATGGAGGTTATTAACTTTGCCTAATGACTACTTGAGATCAATTACAGAAAGCTACGGAACCCAGATAGAACTTGTGATTGTGGCTCCTTCACGATTCTTCTTCTAGAGGAATTCATGGAGGTTTCTATCATAAAAAGGGACATCTGGGACCCTTCACGGATGACATCAAACCCAGATAGAACTCTCGATACTCAACATGGACTTTTACTGTAAGCTAAACGTAGTCGCATTCAGTGATGGACTGCATTATTACTTTGTTCGAGTATTTGGTGATGGCGCATTGGTAGAAGACATGCCACATGATGGTATGTGCAGCGATTCAAAGCAAGCAGATGAACAGCTAGTTGCCTTTTTGGAAAAAGCGAATATCGAACGAGAAATCACGATAGTTGATCCATCTGGGGTTAGTAGAACCGTAACATTGGACGATAATCCTGATTACTTCAAACGCAGATACTACCGAATAGGCACTGCTGAACTATATGTTAATTTGTAAATGAATTGTACCCAATACGTGGTCGTATATGAAGAGCTTGGTGACTTTTACTTCCTGGAAGATTCGAGTTCTGCCAGGTTCGTTACTTGGTTGCCCGTGAGTAATTTGTATGCCACAATTGAACTTGCTTGGTGGGGTTTATATGAAGCGATTGATTATGGTTTAAAAAATGGCATACAAATCGTAGGGGTGCGAGCCAAAGACATAGATGTGATTACCGATCATTCGCATCCACTTTTTTATATTGGCTATCACAATATCGTTCCAGTTAAGTTGGAACTTCAGGTTGATGGCAAAGTAAATGCCAGCCGTCATTTGAAGGGAATGTATGATTGATTTGCCCACCAAAGCTCAATTGTACGTGGTCGTTTATGATGACGGCAACGAACGATTGTATTTGGACAAAAAGAAGGGATTGCTTACGAGCAAAGTGCCACTACGTTCGTTGACACCAGACCCCGCGGTTGCAACCCGATGGATTACTAGTCATTTACAATGGGCAGATCGTTTCAATATGATGTATCATATTGTTTCTGATCGTATACATTGTATGAGTACCGTATGGCGAGAAAAATATCCGCAGTATTTCAAGCGCGAAAATTATAAAATTGCCGTGGTGAAAATAGAAGTGATTTTGTAAGAGTGATACTGTAACACTGTTACAGAAATATTGATGTGTAGGCATGGTCTATAACTGCTACAGTGTTACTGTAACAGTGATTCGACGGACGGCATATAGCCAGATTGACTTTATATTCTACTTGAACAACACCGAGAGATCAAGTGAAATTTCATTTGGTTGCAGGAAACTTTTGGAAGTCCTGGTGCCTTTTCCGTTCTTATAGTAGGCGCTCGTTCGCATTATCAATCAAGCATTAAGTGAAAATAATCATTTGGCGCTTGCATCTGTGCCACACGAGCGTATCATGTGAATAAGATAACAGACCGGAGAATGCAATGAGCTACAGCGATTTCACTACTGCGTCCTTGGACGAGATTTATGCGGAGGGCAAGCGTCGTGGACTTTCGTTCGGTGGCGGTGCTGATATGCCCCAAGCAGGGGATCGGTGCTATGTAGACGACGGTAGCCTTGTTGAAGTCTCTGACACTGCAACATTGGAAGAAGCGATGTTGTATCAAGCATACAATGCAGAAAACCATGGTCGTGACTACTCTCCGTTCGAGTTTATCGCTGACGCGATCAATCAACGCGGCGACAGTGAACAAGCCTGGGAGAAGTACAGCGCAGGTATTGACGCGGGCATAAAGGAAAACATCGAAGCCAGGATTGCTGCTGTTGCAAGCTACTGGTTTAACGGGGAGGAAGCATAATGAAAATCGATACGCGGGTCCAATACGTTGCTAACGACGGTACTGCATTCAACAGAGAAGACGATTGCTTGGCCTACGAAGAAGAAGTTGCCGAACAAGCCAAGAACACTACGTACTGGTATGTTGTGTTCAATCCCGACCTTACAGAAGGGCGTGGATATTACGGCTATGCGGCGTTTAAGCTGATGACCGCGTATATGGCCAAGGAATTCATGGAAGACTTCTGCTTTGATAATTATGGCCGGAAGGTAGCGTTTGTGCAGGGAGCTTCAGCGATGACAAGCTGGCATCTCTCCAAGATCGAAAAAGAAGTATTCGATCGTCCAGTTGATGGACAGTGCGGCGACTCGAAGATTAGGGGTAAGAAATATACCCTGAAGTTTGTCGATCACAAGTTGGTTATCGACAAGGAAATTTAAGCGAATGATTAAAATGGCTACTCAGGTAGCCATTTGTGTATAATGCGATATCGCATTTAAATGATAAGGAACAAAATGACTGAACGAATTCACCCTCCTGGCTGGGATCCAATTGCATACCTGAAGGGTCGTCATACGAAGCAATTGCTTGGACTGAAGGACGAACTGTACCGCATGAACGGCGGCGGTCGCGATATTCAACGAACGCTTGGTACTGAACAACAAGCGTCGGTACACGATGATGTCTACTTGGATGTTATCGGTGAAGGCAACAGTGGTTGCATTGTGACTCTTTCTGAGATCAAAGCAGAACTAGCCACGCGTCCCCATGTACCGAACAAGCAAGAGGCTAAAGCTATTCGTCAAGGACTGGCGAAAGCGCAGCAAAACAGATGAGTGACGACCTGGAGCGGTTCAACGTTGAACGTGCTTCTCATGTAACTATCGGGGATCAGCATTTTGTGATCCTTGATGGATACTTGGGGCAATATCCAGTTGGGCCCCGCCCAGAAGGAGTGACCCCAGTAGTGATGCAGTATGAGCTACAGCACTTGACGGTTCCGCTGGATCGCACTCAGTATCGCATGATGCAATTACGTGATAGTGATATGGTGTGGATCAAGTACAAGGTGGAATCTGGCAAGACTGGTAATGAAGATTACAAGATCCATATTATTACAGAAGCACGGTAATCGCTTGTGTTCCTAGCCATATGAACTTAGAATGGTTTATGTGAATATCAGCAGGAGCGAGTATGACTAGGACTGCTACTCAAAAGGCAAAACGAAAGGCAAAGCGCACGGTAACTTTCGCCCAAACAGGCCCTAAACCGCAGTCTGAATTAAAGACACCCTGGAACCCTAGCAAAACAGCGATAGCTAGGGTGAAGGATGTATTACCGATCCCCACCAGATGTCATCTGTGCCAATGTGAAAACATTGAGATCGTAGATCATATCACGATTTACGGACGGCTGTTTGATAGTGACTGGCCTTGGTGCTATCGTTGTACTGGCTGTAAGGCATATGTGGGGATGCATCCATTCACCAATTTGCCAGTCGGCACCCTTGCTGATGAACCTCTACGCTATGCTAGAAAGCATGGTAAGGAACCGTTTGAGAAGCTGTGGAAATCTGGTAAGATGACTCGTGATCAAGCATACGAAGAGCTTGCTGCACATTTGGATATTGAAAAAAACGAATGTCACTTCGGATGGTTTGACGAGGAACTCTGTTGGGAAGCAATGGAGTGGGCAATTGAAAAACAAAAAGAACTAGGTCTTTACGTAAGGCCAATAACCGAAGAATAACATGCAGAATGAAGTAGTTACATTGAAAGACGATGAACATCGAGTTAAGTTTCAAGGCAAACTAACCACTCGTCAATTTACAACTAAGGGTGCCGCGCTTTCATATCTTATAGCCCTTGCCGCAGGTAAACAGCAGCCAGAATTCATTATTGGATACAAATGACTGGAATCGCACACATAGTTTATTTGGTTAAATTCGATCTCGGATACTACGCCGATACTCAGTTTGATTACGATTGGAGTTACACTACTGACGTGTATGCTGCGAAGCGTTATAACTTAGAAGATTTGGCACACGAACGAGGCGAATGGGGAATTGGTTTGATACAAAATGATCTACAACCAATTCCAACCTCCTATGTGGTTGAGCAGTTCAAAATTACAACTATTATGGAACCTGTTTGATGACGCTTGCGGAAGCACACGCTTATGGTATTGATGTAACGGAAATTGGTGATAAGCTTTATTTTGTAAAAGGCGGTCAACTGGTAGAACGATCGTGGATGAAACCAGAATATGATGGTGATAATTTCATCCCTCGTTCAGGTACAAACGCATACTGCTATCATCTGATTTCACCAGAAGAATCAGCCAAATATGCGTTCGATGCCGTCTATTTTACCGATGACGTAATCTTGAAGGACGTAATGACTTTTATGCTGGCCAATCCAGCATATCAAGCCATAATTGGCTGTCATTGCGTTGAAGTGAGTGAGCGTGGATTACAGCGCTTTATTCCCGTTGACAAACTTGACGGTGACATAGAATACCTGGAAGTATACAGTTTGGAAACAATTGACAGCCATTCGGTTTACTATTGTGATGACTCTGAAGTTCAACAAGAATTACCAGCAATTCAAGGCTCTAGGTTCCCAAGCTTTCATGGTATCGGTCGTGTTCTTGAGAAAGATCAAGAACCTTATAAAAAGGGTGATCGTATTCAATGGGGGATATCAGCAAGCAATGCGGAAACTTTAGCTGCATTACCATTGCGTTTGAATCATACACATAACATTTATGATGAACGTATACCATTCAGCAGTTCTACAGAATATAAACCGTTGTTGACTTACACCAGACTGTATTCAATGTTGGATGTATTAAAGGCAATCTTTTGGGAAATGACCTGGTATGGTCCACCAAAAGATCTTGATGATCTGGATGAAATTGACATTTAACAAAAAGGCCTCCGTGGAGGCCTTTCTTTTACTTACCTGAAATAAACGCGTTCAACTGCGTTGCTTTTGCTATAACATTGGCTTCTGACGGATATTCAGGCAGTACCGGTTTGGTCGGACTATTACCACGGTCCAGGTTATGATCGTATTCGCGCATTATCAATTCGCGTTCGCCATAGTATGCCTCGCATAGCATCTCTTTAGCCATTTTCAGAAGTTCGAGTCTGATCTCGTATGGATTCTTGTTATTGTCCATTTTGTGTGTCTCTGTGTGTATTGATGAAACTATTTCATCAACCATGTTTATACAATTGGCAACCAGGTTAGTCAATATTGCACTTGATAGTGCATCAATTATCTAATATATTGGTAGTCAATTGAAATGAACTTTGAGGACTCGGCACATGAGCTATATTGATACCGTGGATCATTCATACGTAGGGCGCCTATTTGGCTGGCCAGTATATCATCCTCTGGGTGTTTACACTGACGATGAGTTTGATGCTGATCCGTCCAATCTGGTTATTGGTGGTGGTAGCGGTGAACATCCGGGTATGGTGATCAAATCGCTTGACGCTTGTGTCTTACAGTATATTGAATTTTGCTATGAATATGCCAAGCTAGAAGAGCCTGACTGGCTCGGGAACCTGTACAATGAAGTGGCCGATTCCTATTTTAATCTGTTTGATCATAAGTGGCCAATGCAATCAGTGTCAACTTTAGCTATCAAGGTAAAAGCCGCATTTGAAGAAGCGGTGGCCGACAAGATTAAGAATCCACCTCATATTGAAAATATGCTTGCGATCATGATTGGTGAATTTCTGTATTATTCTGCCCGTCGCTTGCTATCTGAAAAAGTGAATATAGCATTGATCGAACAGTTCAATGACGTTTGGGCATTTTCGTTTTTTGAGGTTATCACTGTACCTGCAAAGGGTTATCCATCAAGTGGTCGTCGTCTAGGTATGGAGAATGGTGAGAGTAAGGTTATTTGGGGATTGCGCTTCGAAGACGAGCAAAAATATCTTGATGAACATTCATCGAACTGCTAGAGTGGTGGTATTAAATACAGGATGAACACTATGTTTCTTTTGAACGACGATAATCGCGATAATATGTTGCCTTTGGGTGACAGGCGATTGCTCGTGCGTTAAAACGACAACACTGACATCCAAAGGCGCTCCGTAAAACGAGCGCTTTTTTGTTGACTATCTGAATCACACTTGAGGAAAATAAAATGAGAGAACTACCAACAACCGTACACGAAGCCCCACACTATATTGGGCAAACGGTAACCATGTATATGATTCTGGAAACCCTACGCGATCAGAAACACATGCAATTCATCATTGGACGGGAACGCACTGGCACTTTGCAGCTTGTGATTCAAAAGTCCAAAGTCGCAAACCATGCCGATATCTCGGAACTCCAACCCGGCTCTACATTTGCTGTGACTGGTACACTAGTCGAAGCTACCCAAAGCAAGACTCAGGGTATCGAGATGCAGGTTGATAGTGTTGAGATTTTCTCCAAAGCATGGCCGCGCCCTATCACGGAGGAGTCAGGTATTGAAGCACGCTTTGCTCATCGAGTCGTTGACTTGAAACTTCCAAAGTGGCAGCTGATGATGAAAATCAGAAGTGCCTTTGAAATGGGATGTCGCGAGTACGCACTGGAAAACGGCTGTACGGAGTTGCATACTCCGAAGCTGATGGCCAGTGCCAGCGAAAGCGGTTCACAAGTATTCAAAGTTCAGTACTTCGACAAGTTTGCTTATTTGGCCCAGTCACCACAGTTTTATAAGCAGATGGGCGTAGCATCAGGCCTTGATGGCGTGTTTGAAATTGGTCCAGTGTTCCGTGCTGAAGAAAGCCATAGCTCCCGCCACATGACTGAATTTACTGGCCTGGACGTTGAATTTGCTTGGGCATTTACCACTCAGGATGTGATGACCTTTGAACTTCAAATGCTGCGTCGTGCATTTGAAAAGTTGCGTCCATTTGCTGCGCAAGCCAAAGAACTGTTTGGCGTTGAACTGCCTGAACACCCAGAATGTCGATTCATGACGCTTGCTGAAGCAAAGGAAATTGTCAAAGAACGTGGTATTATTCTTCCTGCCTCTGTGGACTTGTCTGACGAAGCAGAACGGGTGCTATATGAAATTACCGGCATTGACTTGATCTTTGTTACCGACTATCCAATAGGTAAGCGTCCGTTCTATCATATGTGGGACAAAGAAAAGGGTATCACCCATAGCTTTGACTTGATCTTCAAGGGTATTGAAATCACCACTGGTGCGTTGCGGGAACATCGACTCGATATCTTAACTGCGCAAGCAATTGAAAAGGGTGTTGACCCCAAGTCGATCGACCATTACCTTGACAACTTCCGCTATGGCTGTGCTCCTCATGGTGGGTTCGGTCTGGGTGTTGAACGTGTGATTGCAAAGCTCCTAGGGCTCTCTAGTGTGAAGGAAGCTGCATTTGTTCCTCGTGACCCAGATCGCCTCGTTCCATAAACTGCTTGATACGATGCTCATATGAACTTATCATGTGAGCATCATTTTCATGGAGGTATTATGGTTACCACAGAGAGTCTGTTTCAAAATATCAACGATTTCCTTGCTGAGCGTAAGGAAAGCAGCCCGGGTGGTGGTTGGGCACCAGTCACCCAAAAAGAAATGGAGGCCATGTACGATATTATCAACGGCTTGATTGAACTCAAATATGAGTACGACGCGGACCATGACCTCCCGATGACCGTACGGCTGCTTGATCGCACCATGTTCAAGTCGAGCTTCTATGACCCCATGTTTCAAGACCATGCGTTTGACGGATACACGGAAGCTGACATCGCGAAGCTCAATCTTAGCCGAGCAGTCATGAATGTTGGCATAGCGGCCGACGAAGTGAAGTTAGCGACGCGTGTGCTTGATATGCACATTACTGGAAATAAAAAATGACACTGCGATGTACGCATTGTGGTTCCCTCGGTGTCATTCAAACCCAGGTAACTGTCCAAGCACCTGGTGATCTTTATTTCCAGTTTACAAAAAGAATGTTTAAGCGAAGTGATGTTCAGATCATTAGTGCACAATGGGAGACTACTGATTTTATCTGTGGTAACCCTGCTTGTGGTCGGGTCCGAGATAGCTTGGGAAACTATGTGACTAAGCTAGAACGTAGAGTACAAGAACTTGAAGATCAAGTTGCTCAACTGGAGAAGAAATGATTTCAAAGCCACAACTAAAGACTGATACTGTTGATCAGTCAAGCTATTACATTCAACTTTTTGATCTTTCTGGACCAGACCTGGACGTTGACACTGGTCTATTTTTGACGAAACCATTTCAAGTTATTGCTGTGGTGGATGTGGAAGGGGAAGATGAGCTTGACACCCATGACATGTCAACAGTCGAGCGGTTCTTGACACTGTACTTGGGTAGCGGTAATGACGGTGGGTTGCTGTGGATTCCGTCAAAAGCAGCAGACGCATTCCCGGAGTTTGCAGCAACGTTCCTGAAGACTGCATACCGTGCCGACGAACTGAATCTTACAAATGGTCCAGTATCTGAAGCGTTTGCTTTGTTCAAAGCAGAAGACGGGTTGGTTGTTGCTGTGCTTGACCCAGAATGCTTCACCGAAGTATTTGACAACGCATTCAATCAGTTTGTATCTGAACAAAAACTTGAAGTATGGGATGATGTGACTCAGTTTGACCCAGAAAAGGCATTCTCATTTAGTGATTGCCATCTTGACTGCAATCTCAAACTTGGACGCAGTAGTATAACTGTCGATGTATTCTTGCAAGCATTGCAAACACGTGGTCTTCTGGGTGATTTGGAATCTGATGTCTAATATCAAGTAGACTGCTATTCATTTAATGCTTGAATAAACAACCAAATGAATATATCATGAACGTATGACTATTGACCTGGAGCGTTCATGAAAAGCACTATGGATTCATTGAAGTTGCTGTACGATCAGCAAGCTGATGAAATTTACAGTCTACTGCTGTGCGGTGCTTGGTCTGAAGAGCGAGTAGCTAACTACATGGCAGGTATGAACGCTATGTTGGAACTGACCTTGAAACATACCCGTTGTTTTCAAGGTTACGTGCACATTGGTTCCACTAAACAGCAAACAAACAATGTTTGGCGTTACATTGTAGTCACCCCCGATCATCCTGAATTTAAGGAATGGCGCCGGCGTTATTTGTGGGACTAATGGCAAGCAGACCGGGGAGCAATTGCTCCCCTGTTTATATGACTATCAAGATGGCGAAAAGTCGGCTACTTTCAGTTTAGCATACCAAATGAATATCAATCAAGCGAAATAATATTCATTTGGTGCTTGCAACCAAGTTCAAATGAACACATAATAGGAACATGGTAAACAACAAAGAGGAAGCAAAAATGTCCAAGTTTTACTTTAAGCGGGTAGTTGGTGCTTACAGCATGTCCCGCGACAACACGCCTGACTTCCTCGAAACCAAGGTTCTCCAACAAGTGTCGTATGCGACGATTCCGGGATTTGGTCCCGGTTATGTGAATACGTCGGCTGAGATTGTGCGCCACTACTCTGCAAAGATCACCCGCAAGCTTACCGACGAGGAAGAAAAGCAACTTGGTTACTTCCTGATCGGCAACACTAAGTTCGATGACCGTGCAGCTATGGCACTGGATGCAAAGCTGGCGAAAGCAACCGCAAAGGAATTCATCCGCCGCGAAGAAGCCGCTTGGAAACGCCAAGGACGTGCGTAATGCAGTTGACAACTCAACAACTTTCGGATTTGTGGGCGAAGTATTACCATTCCCGTTCGTCGTATTACTGGCTTGACTTTGCCGAAGCATTGCTTGGTCTCATCGGTGAAACACTTACCGAAAAACAACTGGTTGATTTGTGGGAACATCACTGCTTGACTCGCCTTCCGCAACCCGGATATCTACATTTTGCCGGCGAGGACAAGAACAAAGGTGTCGAATTTGGCCAAGACATTCTCAACCTGTTCAAATAATTCATTTAACACTTGCTACCATGTTCAAATGAACTTACCATAGGAACATGGTAAACAAACAAGGAGAAGGTAAATGAACGTAGATCAAGTTAAAACCGCCCTGTTGAATAACGTTGAAAACGAACAAACGCAGGACGACGGTGTTTGGGGTAGTGTGTATCTCGACAACGCTCGGTTTGATCTGAAGATCAGTAAGCACAGCTTCGCTGGTTATCTGTCCGCACTTGAAGGCCGTGGCGAATATCGCCAGTCGCCCGACGACGATGGTTATTTTGGTCGTGTGAAAGTCAGCTAACGTTCAAGGAGTATTATATGGCCGGTCTAATGTATGAGTGGACTGTGAAATTCAAAGAAGGCTTCGAAATGAAGATACCGGCCGACAGTGAATTTATGGTTCGTCAAGAAGTGAAAGAGCACTTGGATGCTCTTGGGTTTGGTGATTGCCCAATTGCGAGCATAAAGGTTGGGCGTCGATTGTTTCCTGAAAAATAGTTCATTTAACGCTTGCAACCAAGTTTAAATGAACGCATCATAGATACATGGTAAACAACTTAGGAGAAAACAAGATGAGCTACGCACAACAAACTGGCAGCTTGGTCAATCATCTGTTTGCACGTGGTGTTAAGGGTCAGCCGACTCCGGAAGTTGGAATGGGTGCAACGCTGTTGAGCTACACTGATCGTCATGCAGCAACGATCTGCAAGGTCGAAACGATCCGCGGTGTTCTGTATATCGGCGTGCAAGCAGATAACGCAGTGCGTATCGACAAAAATGGCATGAGCGAAAGCCAAGAATATTCCTACTTGCCTGACCCGAACGGTTACGTGCAGATGTTCCGCTTGGGTAAGAGCGGAATGTGGGAAGCGATCGTGAAGAACACGGAAACGGGTCGCTGGAAAAAGACTAATAATGGTGGTCTGCGGATCGGTCACCGCGAAACGTATCACGACTTCAGCTTCTAAGCTTAGAAGCTGCTACGCAAAAAGCGGAACTAAGTTCCGCTTTTGTTCATTTGACGCTTGTGTTTTAATCATATGAACGTATAATGTAGTATGGTTAAAAACGGGAGAGATACATGAAGGTACCGCCAGTTGGCTCAAAGGTCACTGTTATCGTTAGCAACGATACTAGCTGGATGCTCATCGATGCTCCACAGGAACGTATCATTTCCGGGACAGTTGTAAGAAGTGCAGATTGGGATGCTGAAAATACATTTCGGTTATTCACTGGCGACCCCAACAACCCCACCTCAGTCATTCCCGTCTCCCACGTAAAGAGCGTAACTGACGGAGCTGGCAAGACCGTTAAAATGAATGCGGTGCGTATGATTGATCGTGGTGAACCCAAGATCGATGCATGGCAGGTAACTGGTAGCAAGGGTGACATCTACACTGTTACTCGAACGGATGACTTCTGGACTTGCTCTTGCGTTGGCTTTCAATTCAAGCGTAATTGTGGCCATATCAAGAAGAAACAAGAAGAACTGGCAAGCAAGAAAGCTGTTGCCAGTTGAATTCTTACATATGGGAGTGGCGTTATGACTGATATGTTTGACTTTCTGCAAGAAGCATACGACCAAGGCTCAGACGCTTACTACGCAGGGCTCCCACGCGCCAGTAACCCGCGGATATCAGACGAAATGCGTGAATCGTGGTTTGCTGGCTATGATAGGGCCAAAGAACTTGATGATGAATAATGCTTGATTGATTCACCATATGAATACATAATTCAAATATGGTGATAACTGAAAAGGGGAACATATGTCGCAGAATAAGAAGACGCCCAAGCATCTGATCGATTTGATTCAACGGCATCTCAACCAGTCGTCCTTCACCGACGAAGTGCTTCGTGCAAAGAAGCTGCCGCTTGAAAATCAAGCGGACATGGTCAAGATGAACAGCGAGGATTGGTGGATTGGTCGGCAAGTAGGATTGAATCAGATGCTGGACGATGCCCTTTGTGCGTATGGCTGCTACAACGGCTTCCGCTACATTGCAGAGACTGTCACTACGATCGAAAGCAAGCGTATGCGTTTGCCTATCGGTCCGGATCATCCGGAATACAAGGAATGGCGCGTCGAATACTATGTGAAAGCATAAGCGACACTGCATCAACAAAAAGACCAGCAAATGCTGGTCTTTTTCATTTGATTCAAATAATGCTTGATTGGTTGCCATATGAACGTATCATAAGAACATGGTAAACAGGCAAGGAGATAAAATGAGCATTCGGAAAAACATCGGTTACCACACCCGCTCACGCGTTGACAACAGTATCAAATTTACTGGCGGTAGTTTCGGTGGTACATTTGACCAAGAAACTATTGAGCGCCTGGTCAATGCTCACTTCACAGTGAAAGTGAAAAGTAACGGCCACGCTGTATTCATTGATCGTGAGGGGCGCGAATGCTGGCTCTACGTAACGGTTGATCCTGACTCCACCGCAAAGGGCAAAGCTGCATTGGCTGAATACCGCAAAACGGTAGAACAGCAACAACGCATCGAACGTGAAAAGGAAGATCGTTTAGAGATATTGATGCAAAGCATGACCACCGACGAACTGCTGAAGCTCTTAGAAAATAAAGGCGACTGAAGCGATTATCAATGGTAATGCTTGATTCTATTGCCATATGAACATAGAATTGATACATGGTAAACAAACAAGGAGAAACAAAATGTCGAACAAGCATGCACTGCAAACGTATCTGGAACAAGTTCGTGATGATGGTTATGAATTCGAAATCCGTAGCTACAGTGGTCGTGGTATGTTCGGTGCTTCCTGTGTTGCCGTTACGTTGGACCGAGACAGCATTTCGCAGTGCGAACTGATTGCTCGTGTCGTTGCTGCCGCTGCTTACGAAGGTGCCGAAAAGGCAGAAGAAGAAGGCGATTTTGCTGCTGAAGGCGTGTCGTCCAACACGATGGACATTGTTGACGCAATGCGCAATACGAGCACTGATAGCATGGGCCTTGGTACTGTGATCTACTGGCCGAACGTGCCCTATGTTGCTGGTGAAGAAGCCAACGAGGAGACGGAAGAAGATGATTCTTAATCGTTACCGCATACGTTACTGGTCTAATGTAGATTGGTGTTGGATTAGCGAAACGTTGATCGCTCAAACGGAAGCACAAGTGATTGAATACGCGGATAAACAATGTGCTCCGCAGTACCGTATGCGGCTTGATCTCTCAACGAATACTAAACGTCAAACGCTTGAGATTGAACACGAGGGGCCCATAACATTGCCCTATGTGATCGACTAACACTTGCAAGGATAGTCATATGAACATAATATATGGCTATCTTTTACTTTGGGAGAATCACAGTGGAACAGTATAGTGAAGGTTGGTATAAGCACTTTACGGCAGTTCAAATAGAAGCCTTACTTACTGCTGGCTTCGTTCGTGTCTCTCACAGTGGTGAGCATGGTTTCAACAAACGGGTGGCGTACAACCAACTGCCCCAAGATGACATTGAGGATGTCATGAGTCCCGATGATATCATCCTGGGTAAGGAAGAAGTCATCGTACGAATTTATGCGGACGACGGCAGCGTTTCAATTGAAACCGCAGAGGCATACGTTGGCCCGATCCCAGCAGACAGCAAACTTGCGGAAAAGATCCTGACTAGCTGCTTTTAACACTGTATTTAAAGCGATGGCTTTACTACAATAGATTAAAACTAATAGTGGTTCTGGCTCATAAAAACAGGAGAGTAAAATGGTTCATGTGATTGTAGACAAGTCCCAACTCAAAGTGGATGAATGGCTGTTGCACCAACATTTGGGCATGGTGCGTTATACGCAAGATTGCCAGCGTTTGGAAGCTATGCATGGTATGCCCGGCACCCTGTACATCAGCGACAGTGGTGAAATCAAAGAAGTCACGTTGGCTCTGCTGGAACAGTCAAGTCAATAACTTCATTTAACTGTTGATCTCCGCCTCAAGTGAACATATCATTTGATACATGGTAAAACACTTTACGGAGAAACAAATGAAGAAGATCGCTGCTCTCGTGCTTGCATTGGTTGCAACTGTTGCCCACGCTGATGAAGTACGTCCCATCGCCACTTGTGGTGAAGCGGCCCAATTGATCTCCGGTATTAACGAAGGACGAATCAACGGTCAAAGCGAAGCGGACGTCATTGCACATATTCGTGCGGAAGACGACATTTCACTCAACGAAGAGTCGGCAGCACTGCACATGGTAAAGTTCGTGTACCACAACGATGTGAAGGAACTGCGCGCTGGTAAGGCTCTTCTGAGCGCTTGCGTAGTTGCTGTGGTCCGATAAGCATACAATAAGGAAAATTCAATATGCAGTTCTCAACTACCCCCAACGATTTTTACGAAGTAAACTATGGCTCAGCTGATTCGGTATTGGCTAAACTTACTGATAGCGTCAGAGACTTTGTAGACGAACGGATGCAAACGGCATTAACTACCGCCGCTACAAATTTTACACCTGTGACGACGATTACAGCCAATACAAATCAAATGGTTTGTAGGACACGCCCCAACGAAGCTATGCTGGCTCGAGCAATTACCAATGTTGTGAATGGATTAGTTGCTGCTGGGTTTACGGCCCACACCTCTAGCTTTGATCGAGATTCTGATCAGGATATGATTGTTATCACATTACCGGCCATTGATCCTAATGAGTTACCGCCGGTATTCACCGATCGTGAAAAAGAATTGTTGAACAAGCTGGAAGAACTGGTGTGTAATGCCCCGAAGAACATACCTCGCATGGCGTCGACTAAGGTCTTCGAGTCAGCAAACGAATTGCTTCTTAAATACCGTCCCGATTTTAAGGTACCATGGGAGAAGTAAATGAGTAATGAAAAGTTGATTCAACAGATTCAAGAATCGCTGCTGTTACACCTTAATGCAACAGTAGGCACTGATACTGATCGAATCGATGCCGCATTTCATATGGCAAACAATCTTATGGCAGCCGCCGATGCACTGCGTCATGATCAATCAGAAATCGACCGCCTGCTTAGATGCATCGATAGCCTCAATACGCAACTAGCACTGACACGTTCAGGTATTACGTAAAACTGTTGACGCCATGTTCAGGTGAACGTATCATTTGAACATGGTAAACAACAGGAGCTGATATGCAATACGTGATTATGCGTGGTGTCAAAAACACTAGCTTCCAGTATCATCCCCTCCCCCAAGAAATTCACGGCAAGACCATCAAGCGTGTTTGGCTCCTGATCGACGAAGCGAAATTCCTGGCCAACAATGGCGTGCCCGTTCATTGGGAAAACGCTTTTCTGGAAGACTCAAACCACGACTGGGAACAAAAGGGCGACTCCCTGCGTTACTACGCCCACAGCAGCGCACCTGACGACGTGGTTGACCTCATCGTGTACTTCGAATAAGGAGAATGAAAATGGAAGATCAACGCAAAATCGTAATCGTCGGTGCAGGTTATCACAGCCCTGAAATTACCAAGCAATTGATGGAATGGGCCAAAGACAACAGCGTTGAAATCATTAGGCACGAGGAGCCTCTTTCTCCTAGCGATGAATTGCAAGCACTGTTCGGTGAAGTTGCTCTGCGTTTGGATCATAGCGTCTACGTACTTGCCACGCTTCAGGAAGAAGCAGAACTTGAATTCCTCGAAAGCATCATCTACAAGTACGATGTTCGGGTCATTGCTACGCCCCATAGCGATGGTGTCACTTGGTTTAAAACCAAGTTCCCTAAGGCGCTTGTGTATAGCTGGCAGCAAGCTCAAGAACTTGGGTTGCATAAACACCGGCCACTGTCTCAGCAAGAAATTGCACAATTGAAAGATCTCAATCGTGCTACCAACAACGGTCGCGGTTCAAGCGTGCTTGATAGTGTCATCTGTAGCTTGGAGCAGGGTGACATTGAGGGTGCGTACCAGATAGCGTATATCGATTCCGACAAGCTGCGTCAGTATCGAAACGTATTCAATCGTTTGCTTGCATTGGGCTTCGATGTGAATTAATCATTTGGCGCTTGACGTCGTGTTCATATGAAAGCACAATAGGAACATGGTGAAAAACAAGGAGCGCTAAATGCCCAAGCTTAATGTGTTCAAACGTGGTGACAAAGTCCGTATCAAGAAGGGAACGATCGTTTACGAACGGGGCGGCAAACAGCGCGTAGCTGGTCGTGACTATATCGTAACGGTATATCGTGACTCGGCGGGTTGGTCTGTTAGTGCTCATGTTGCGCTGAATGATCGTGATTATTACGGCCGTTTAGTGCAGCAAGGTTATGACATGGATGCACTGCGCAAACTCGAAGTCGACAATCCCCTGGAGTTTGAAAACTTCCGTGTTGAGCTTGAAGCACCGCGTGTTATCTGGAGCGGAAAGGGCGGCTGGTGCGAAGCCAATATCTCCGACGTTGTGTGGGTGCGAGAGGACTAATTGCTTGCTTGGTACGTCATATGAACATAATATGACGTACGGTAACTCACAGGGAGAATAATCGATATGGCGTCAGATCTCGACTTGTATATTTGTGACACCAGGGCACGTCGTGCATTTGCTCGACAAGAAGCTCGTACCCGGTTCAACGAAAGCGGTGGTGACGAACCTTCACAGTATGGCTGGATGGAAATGAAGGTCCATGGAATCTGGCTACATGAAGATGTTGTATTTGGTCAGGATCTAGAATACACCGACGTTCGTCGTAAAACCTATCGACAACGTTATAGTGTTGATGTGTTGCGAAACGCCGACTATGTATGGTTGGGGCGTATGTCTTGGGGCAAAGCATCAATAGACGGTGATGTCGATCGTTACGTGCCTGAGCTTGTGCAAAAGGTCAGTGACCTTTTCCAAGGCCGAAAGCTTGTGATGATTAACGATAAGTTGATTGCACTTATCGAGCAAGCATTCAAGGACTCTGCACCAAACGAGCATTACAAAACCGCCGAACGGGAAGAAGTGATCAGTTTTCTCAAACAGCACAAAGGCAAACGAGCATTTGCCCTGAATTCATAGGAGAACACAATGGTTGCACCGATTAGTCCAAACGAAGTAGAACAGATGCCAGAGAAGGCATTTCCAGATTTTGTCCTGGAAGCCTTCAATGAAGTGATTCAGCGGAACTATCGCAATGGTCGAGCACGTTTTGCATTCGACGAAGTCGTGAAAGAGATGGTAAGGCGTTCGCCGAAAAGGCTGACTAGAGAGCAAGTGTATACAAACGGCTACCTGGATGTTGAGCAAGTGTACCGTAAGCAGGGCTGGCGGGTAGAGTCGGATTCTCCAGGCTTTAACGAAAGCGGCACGTCTACTTTCACTTTCTCGAAATAATACTTGCAGGTATAGCCATATGAATTTACTATAGCTACACACCAATCATGGAGAGCATAATGGATAACAAATACGGTAGCATGTTGATAAACGGGAAACGAGTTGATGAGCTGACTTTGGAAATTCCGTTTATGAATGTAGCCCAATGTTATTCATTCTCCAATGCCATACTCGATATGAGTGCTGCTGCTGAGGACGTACAAGAAGGTGGATACAACGAAACTATCGAAGGGTTGTCTGAGCCTTTCGAGGCGGTGATTGCTCGTCAGGAAGTATTGGCGGTTGCTACTGCTGCCGAAGTAGAACGTGGTATCGACTCTGGACGCCTTATTAAGGTTGATCATACCGTTTATGAACGTAGCGTTCACGCGTTGCTGGCTATGCGTTCTATGTTCGGAGACTTGGTTACTGACGTGTTTGTCGATCAACAGTATTTGGAGCACCAGGCTCTCGAGAGCCGTGCATTTGGTGAAGAACGAATTATTAAAGCAGAAATCAACAACGACGAGCAACTTGAAATGGATATCAGCGGTCTTAATATGATCGTGCAATTCGCCGATGGCCGTCGTATCGAAATGACCAATTCTGAATGGGGTCACTTCAAGCGTATCGAATAAGGAAAAATATGTTTTGGGTCTTACAGAAAAACCTCTTTAACGAGCAAGCCTTTATGAGCTTGCTCGAGCAGCTTGAACGGCAGGATGTGCCACATGAGATTGTGAGCCTAGTGCCGTTTATCCAACAAATGACGCCTGACATCAATCCTGAAGGACTGGTGTATGTATGCGGTTCTACGGGTATTGGTAAGGTTGCCCGTAAGAAGGGCTGGACCCCTGGCTACTTTGATGACAACTTGGATTACGAGTTGGTCATGAAAAATTACGGTGAAGACTGCTTGAACTGGCGTGGTCACGTCACGACAATGCGCGATGCCAGCAAGGAGTTACTGGTAAACCCAGAAGTAAAGTTCTTTACGCGCCCTTGCTCTGATACGAAATCGTATTCCGGCCAAGTAATGGAATGGAAAGAATTCGACGAATGGCGAAACAAAGTAGTCGCACTGTCGGAAGATGGCGAAGATAACTCGCTCACCACCTTGCAGCCTGAAGATAAAATCGTTATCGCCCCGTTGACTACCATTTATTCCGAGACTCGTTTCTATGTTGTTGATGGCGAAGTGGTTACTGGCTCCCTGTATAAATTTGGTAATCAAGTACAGTACAGCGATGATGTGATGCCTTTCATTAAGGACTTTGCCCAGGAAAAGGTAAATCAGTGGCAGCCAAATCGAGCATTTGTGCTTGACATTGCAGACACTGATGAAGGTCCAAAAGTGATCGAAATCAACGCCATCAATTCGTCAGGCTTTTATGCTTGTGATATGGGCAAGTACATCGACGCTATTAATTCAATGGAATTTTGATATGTTAGTTAAATCAAACCAAGATGCTTTTGGATGTTGGCTAGTTGATTTGTTGAATGGTGAGCAAGCCAGAGAACAAGCATGGATTGAACACTGTAAGAAAGAAAGGCAATTCCGTGACCGTAAAAGACGTGCCAAGGCGATAAAAGCGCGTTTGGGTAAAGGTAGATAAATTTCATTTGGTTCTTGCAACAATGTTCAAGTGAACATATCATTGAGTATGATTAATCAAGGGGGAAATATGAAGAAACTGATGATGTTGATGCTGCTGTCTGTGGCTACGGTTGCCCATGCGTCAAGCAAGCAAGAATGGGCTGATGCAGTTTGTCGCATCAATGCTAGTGAAGCTTCGGAAATTGCACAGTACCGAGATGCTGGCTTTCCAATCACAGAAGCTTCCAACCGTGCGATCAAGTTCATGGCAAGCACTGGCCTCTTCAATATGTCCCCTACGTTCAATGATGCCATTATGACTGAGACGTTGGAAATTTATACCACCGACGTCATCAAGACCGCCCAGCCTGAAGCAATCAAAGAAGCTATTTTGCTGTCGTGTGGTATGGACATTTACGGTGTTCGTCACAGTAAAAAGACGAAATAATTCAGTTGGCACTTGCAACCAGGTTCAAATGAATCTACCATAGGAACATGGTAAACAAACGCAAGGAGCAACAAATGGAACTGATGGCAGATACCACCAATTTCGAATCCCTTACTGTTCGCTGGTTGGCACGGCAGAATGAAGAAGTTGCTGTTGCTCTTGGCCACAAAATGTACTATCAAAGCTTTCACGGTACCAATGATACTGAAGTTAACGGTGTGTTGGTCGACTTCCAACCGGTACGTGATAGTGCTACGGCATTCAAGCTGATGGTGCAAGAAAACATTCAAGCTCACACTGAACCGCGTGGCGAATACGTGTACGTGACTGCTCATTGCGAAGATGGGCCGGTCTGGTCTAGCACGGTTTTTGCGCACGGTGCTGAAGCCGAAATGCGTCGGCTGATTTGCGTAGCAATCGTCAGCAAATACACGAAGTAGAAATAATTCATTTAGCGCTTTACTTGTGAGTCAAGTGAACGCATCATAGATACATGGTAAACAACACACGGAGAAATAAATGACTGATCAAGTGAATGTTGCAACTGATGTTAACGGTGTTCGTGAGTGCTTGCCGTTGGGTCCTGTGCACATTTATACGGTCACGGTGACGAAGTTGCCCTGGGGTGCAGTCGATTCGTGTGTTGCAAGCCTCCCGTTCACTGGTGACGTTACGATCCCGAAAATGTATGTTGACTGGGCATTGTCGGTTGCTCTTGTTTATGAGTTGTACAAGAAGCTTAACGCGGCACCGATCAACACGGGTATTGTGGCCCTTGTGAAAAGTCTCCGTGACGAAATGCATTGCGGATTGACCGAAGCCAAGAAAGTTGCTGACTTGCTGATTGGTCGCAAGAGCGACAAGTACACGAATGCCGGTGGCATTGTTACTGCGTTCATGTACTACCAGGAAGAAGAAATGACGCTCGCAGAAATCGAAATTCGCAACCAAATGCAAGGACGAAAATGAGCGATGTTCAGTATAAGGTTACACCGATTCACTTTCAATTGTTGCTGACAGTGACCCCATCGAATGTAGTTCACAACTGCCAACTTACAATGCCCAACGGCCGAGTTATCGACGTCCCCGCAGTGTTCGTTGAGTTTGCTCGTACGGTGCGCAACCTAACCGCTATGCTTGACAGGTATGGCCGCCCGCGGGGTATGTCGTCCGGGTTGGTCCCGCTTATTAAAGAAGTACGTAGGGCCCTTGATATTGGGCTGTATGATGCCAAGCAACTAGTTGAGGTTCTGGTTGCTCGAGAAGGTTACCAACGAAACTTGGTTACCTATACGTATCTCGAAGATATGTATGATCCGTATCAAAGCCATATCGATAGCGAACAGGCGGCCGCGGAACTTGACACGGTAAAGCAGATGCTCACCAAAGAAGAAGGTCATCAATGAAGCGCGGCGATATCGTATGGCCTTGCTATGATGGCAAACTGGGACGGGCTGTTCCTGGTGTCGTAGTGCGCACCAAACAAAACAATATGCTGCTCGTTCGCTTTATTCCTTGGGTGAGTGACACCCAAACTACAATTGACGTATGGTTCCGTCGACGGCTGAACACTCAGGATTCGTATTGGTCGAAAACTGGGAATAACACTGTTCAGAAATTTGCACCCCGTCATGTGTTCTCTGCATGGGCAATTGAAGACGACACAATGAATATGTTCATTGGTGGTGGACAGGGATCCTACTATTTGCTGCGTACCGAAGCGATGATGACTTGGTATGGCCCTCCCGATTTTAAGGAAAAAGAACGCGATACCATTGCTTCATTGCTTGCTACTCTTTAAGGGGGATAACATGAAAAAATTGTTAGTTGCCATGGCTCTGGTTTCGATTTCGATCAGCGCATTTGCCGGTAAGCCGAAAACCGAATCGACTGTAACCGGCTCAGCAATCGTACAGAGCGTGACCATGACTAGCGATACCGTGACTATTGACGATGCCGCGAGATGCAATCAAGAATCATATCAACTTGATGGTATTTTGCAAGGGCTTGCTGGTGGTATGAGTAAGAAAGCCATCGCCACGCTTATCAAAGACGCCCCGCCAGAAATTGCTGATGCTAACGCATTATTGCGTGATCTAGAATTGGTGACTAGCGATCCGCACTTTGTGACTGCTGACCCCAGTGTTGTTTTGGGCTTCGTATTCAAAGCGTGTTTGCTGGCTAGTATTCGGTAAATTCACTTTGTGCTTGCAACCACGTTCATATGAAACTAATATACGAGCATGGTAAACGCAAAGGAGAACAAAATGACGGGAACAGCATTGACGCAAGCAGAAAAGGTAGCACGTCGCGAACAACGTGCAGCAGAACGCGAAGCACAAGAAGCTCGTGACAATGAACGTCGCGAAGTGGAGCGTAAGGAACGTATGGAAAAGATGCCTGGCATTTTGTTCAACCTGATGCTGCGTGCTGAAATGTTGCGGCGTGCGGGGATGCAAATCAGTTGCAATCTACACAACGAAATCCCCAAAAGCATGGCATCAAATAGCGACCATGTTGGTAAGGTCGGCTTGGTATTTGTTATCGATCACCGAGCAAAGACGCTACTGAGTGAAGACTGGAATGAAGAAGTTAGCGTGTCGATCGATGCTGCCAGTTGGGAAGTGGAATCCATCGAAAACAAATTGAATGAACTGCAAGACGAAGCTGATGAAAGGCTGAAGCGTAAAGCTTTGGCTGACGAAGCAAAGAAATTGTTGACGCCGGATCAATTGGCCGCCTTGCGCGAATTCTCCTAAGGAGTGCAACATGAATTACACGATTGTTGGTTACAAGCCTGATAGTGCGGAAACTAGCCGAGGCTGTGTGATTAAGCGGTACGACAGTGATCATGTACTGTTCTTCACCACTGACGAGTTGGACTTTGTTGAGAAGTGGGCTGAATTGCTCTTCAAGAATCTGATTCGTAAGCATGGTGAGAGTGAGTACGAAATTACGGCCTTGGTAAATGGTGAAAATCTGAACGATTTGCCAGACACTCCAGAACTAAGCTATTACAATCTGGCTAATCAAGCTGATCAGAAATATGTTTTATTGCTTAGGGCGCATGAAGAGCGTGAACAGTTGCAGCAGCAAGCGAGAGCACGAGCACAGTCATCTGCTATAAGAGAATCAGAGCTTTGGCGACTGGCTGAACTGCGGAAAAAGTACGACGGTACTCAATAGGCTGGCTGAGAGAGCCATGGTTACTCTAGTTTAGCTAGCAGCTACGCGGAGTAGTCCCAAAGAATGGCGAGCTTAACGGCTCGCCATTCTCATTTAAACGGTGCTTGCTACTTTGTTCATATACACGTATTCTTTAGCAAACATCACTCTAATTAATTATGAAAACAAATCCAACATGGCTAGTTCAAATAACAAGTAGGCACGACACTACTATCAAGCAGGAAGTTGAATCACTAACTGAACTTGGCCTACCTTGGAAAGATTTTGGGGTAATTCCATTTACGACCGACATCACGGGACTGGATGCGCCTTATACCAACTTTGTTGTGCGTGGTGGCACCAAAGTATTGTCCATGATTACAGATGATCCTACCTTGTGGTTGAAGGATGGTGTCTTTTATGACAAGGATAAGTTTGACCAGAATCAATACCAGTCCCTGGGTTTGCCACTCTTAAATGCTGATGCAGAGTTCTTCAACCTCCCTGATTTTCCGTACCTGATGTTTGAGCAGGAAATGTTCGTGAAGCCTTCCAGTGACTTGAAAGCATTCACAGCCGGAATATTGGAAGTAGGTCAGAGCGTGCAGGAGTTTATTGGCGCACAGATGCATCAATCGAATGCATTCTCAGAAATCATTCTAGCCGCTGAAGCAAAGACGGTGATTGATGAGTACCGCTTCTTTGTACTAAACGATCAAGTCATTACTGGGTCACAATACCGGGTTAACCAGCAACTGCGCTATACCGCACTTACAAATTCTGCGGAACATGTTTCAGTGCTAAAAGTTGCACAAGATTACGCAAAATTGTATCAGCCTGCCGAGGTATTCACGCTTGATATTGGTAAGACGGTAGACGGGGTCTACTCTATTATAGAATATAACTGTTTCAATGCATCAGGTTTGTACGCTTGCGATGTGAATCTGTTGTTTACTACAATCAGTAATTTTGTAAGGTCTCGTGTTTAGTAAGACCACATAAAATGGTGGCATGTACTATCATTGTTGGTAGGCTGATAGGTTTGTCTGGTAGGTATAACAATAATTTAACTGAAAAATAGAACATGGTTCACTTGATTCACTTACCATATGAACGTATCATTAGTGAATACACAAGAGCTAGGGGAGTTGATCATGAGTGAACAAAATGAGTGTAGTGAAGCAGATGCACTTAATGACTACGATGACGAAGATTTTGAATTTGTCAACGGCAACGCTGAAGAGGGTGGTGAATTTGTAATCTTCCCCAACAAGCTGCGTGAAGAGGTTGCTCACTCGTTATTGGCTCTACATCATTCAAGAGTGGTTGAGCAAGAAGATACACGAACACAGGCTGAAGTCATTGCTGACATGAAAGCCCGGTACGTGGTCGCGAAAGCAGCCAAGGTTGGAGAAATCATCGAATGTGCTTGCTGTGCGAAGAAAGTGGTAAAGACTTCGTATCAGATGGCATTCTGCTCCAACGGCAAGAATAGAAAGAACACCCTGTTGGGAAACAATAACTGCAAGGACCGTTTCTGGAACTTGACGGATGACAAGCGTCGTCCCTTAGCAATCAAGTTCGTGGAGAAACGTAATGTTAAAGCTTAATTGGTTGTTCTCCGATTGCCCCACTTGTGATAACCACAGCCCAGGCTACTGCAACGGTAATATGGTGGCGATTGAAGACCAGGGGGTTGTTGACACTCGAGATGGTGAATCTTACGGTGTCGTATACTACTGTGATCATTGTGATACGGTATGGCAGATCACCACTGGAATTCGTAAAGAGGCCGAAGCGCTTTACGATGAAGAACGTGAATCGTACCTGGTCACTATGCGCGAACAACAGGAAGAGTAGTTGCTTTTTTTGTGTGAACGTATAATACCAAAGTTGTTCAACTTTGGGAGAACAGTTTATGTTTGCGGCCACCAAAGCAGCAATTGACGAACGAGCCCTAAATGAATATTTGAGTGTTGACTGTATTTTTCAGCAAACCCTTGAATATATTGAATGCATTAGCAGTGCCTTTCATCCTTTACATGTATTATGGGGCAATGTTAGAGTAAGTGAAATTCGTGAAATCACCGACTTTTACGGCTCGCCACTGCTCATGAAATATTTCACTGATAGTGTCGTACTACACATTATTGGTAGTGCTATTGGGATGCGACGACACCTGACCACCCAAGCTGGTGATCGATGTTATATAAACAGTCACGGCAATCAACACGAAGCAGTCAAACTGCTTATGGCGTATTACAGCAAGGGCAATCCTCCAGTCACACTTGCACGCTCGCAAGAATTGAATGAAATTTACCTGATGTGGGAAGAGCGCTGCCCTCAGTTGCGTTATGTGAATTCGTTTTAACCATACCATCCTCGTATATAATACAAAAACCATATATTTGAATGTACTAACATGAGTGGTTACGGTAAACCTGATGAAGAGCAAGAAAATGCCCAAGCGATGGTTGACAACGCGGTTGGGCTCGCCCGTTTGATGATTCCCAAAGGACCATCTGCAAAATACTGTGGCGATTGTTTGGAACCAATCCCACAAGCACGCAGAGAAGCACAGCCAGGTTGCAAGTATTGTATAAGCTGTCAAGTGAATCACGATCGTCCACCAAATCTCCGAGTGGTCACCAAAATGCTGTAGGAGTCCCACCATGTATAACCCAGAAGATGACCTCTTCAAGTACAAGCAAATACATGACAGTCGTATCGAGGTGTATTCGGGGGCCGTGATGGTGGGTAACATCGTGAAGCGGGGTGACAAGTACCAATACCTACCCAGCAACAGTAGGCGCAAGACGGGATTTTTCAAAACGTTAGATGATATAAAAGCATTCATTAATGGTGATGACATGGCGTAAATGCTTGAACTCCCATTCATATGAATATAGAATGAGCTCCATAGAGGGGCTCATTCTATTTGGAGAACGACATGGGAAAAGTGGTTGCGCCTGAAGTTATTGCTGAACGCACACTAGAAATAGTGCAGCGTATCTCTCGTCACATTGTGGCGATCGAAGATCCACGTTCAGTGTTTGGATTCAATTTGTGGTTCAAGAATCGATATGTGAACGTCTACATGCGACAAGGACGTCGTGTCAATGTTGATACTCGAGCTTGGGTGCATACGTTGGAAATTTCTAGCATCAACGTGAAGACTGAAAAGAAAGGCTACTTCACTTCGTTTCTCAACCAAATGGAAAAGCTAGCTGCAACACATGGTTTGACTATTCTGGTTGAAAACGTTGCGAACGAACATTTGCAAGCATTCATGCTTAAGCGTGGATATGCAGAATATCGAAGCCCTGGTGGTGGTGGTGACTGGCCGCCCACATACTGGCAAGCTTGATTCATTAATATAATTGACTTACAAGGTGTGAACACCTTGTAATCTAAGGAGAAATACATGCTTTTCAAAGGCAAGATGCGAATCGAAAGTGGTGTGGGTACATTCATCGATCTTACCAATATCGAAACAAACGCAGTTAAAGTTCTGACTTACGAGTGGTCAAAAAAGAAAAAAGAGCGTGATGGTGTGGTACCTCAAGTCTCAAAGATTCCAGGGTTTGTGTTCCTGTTCACTACAAACAATGATCATTTCTTTGAGTGCGATTTGGCAAATTTCATTGCTCTAATGAATTCTTGATGATGTATAAGTTGAAATTATAGTAGATTCATTTAACAAGTGAATATACCATATGAATAACAAAACAACCGGTAACTACAGTGAAACACAAATACATTGTATTCAAGGATGGCAATCTAGAAGATATCATCACATTCTCGGAGTTGATGGATCATAGTCAAGCTGCCCGTGCACTGGATCGTGACCGCATTATTTCTGCAGGATTTATGGATATTGCGGTAAACGAGCAAGGCAAGCTTGACGTGACGTGTTTCGGTAAAAGTATTACACTTGAACTACAATCGCGTGGTGACCTGGATAAACGCGTGGCTATGTCGAGACTCTATGGGGAGAGCTACTGATGAAAGGCGTCAACTATCACCGAGATGCATTTGAAAAGCAGTTTCGATGGCTAAACTTGCGCCGAGTACCGGTCGATGCTGATGAACACGCAGGCAAATATAAAGGGGAACTCGCTCTAATTGCCTGGGAGGCCTGGTGTGGAGCGCTTGAGCTTAGCTTCAAACAACAGAAGGTCACAAAGAAACAGGCCCCGAAAAATGAGTCAGATCACTAAAGCGATATACGATTATATCGCAGCGCACCCTAACGTAACTTCAATCGAGGTTGCTAACGGGTTGCAAGCGCAAAGCAATGCTATTGGTATGAAGGCTGGGTCGGTTATTTCATTGATCAGTCTGCTGACTAAGGCTGAATTGCTGCGAAGCTCGAAAGCGCACAAAGGTGCCGCAAGATTATCTATCGACCGAGTTTACGACGAAGCTGTACTCAAGGCGCATCGACAAAGCGTGTATAAAAAGCGAATCGCACGCAATGAATATAGCAAAACAAAAGCAATCGAATTATCCAAATTGTCCGTTTTGGAAAGTTTGCCAACCATAGTAGATACCGAGTATGGTGTAGCCAAGCATACATTTATGTTACGTCCTGGACTGGCTATACAATTTTCGTTACCACTAGACTTGACTATTGACGAAGCAAATAGACTGGCGAACTGCATTAGAATTTTGCCATTTGGCACAAAGTTTGACTGAAACTGCTTGCATGCCTTGCCATATGAACTTATCATTTGAACATGGTAAACAACTGTGGAGCGCAAACTATGCAAGTATCAGACAAAGCAATTTTTGATTGGTCGCATGTTATCAAGACGCTGCGTACTTTTGTAGCATCGCGCGTTAAGACTGACAAAGAGACGCAAGCGTACATCAACCTGATGATGTTCCAGACTGACACGTTCCATGACTACGACAGCATGGACGCGCTCTACAATCGCCTCACGGACAGCGTTGATGAACGTGTGTGGGATGCACTCTATGAAGCTATCCATCAAATGGGCGAGCAAATCACGGAGCATTTTGCAGATCCGTGGAATTTTGCACCCGGCTACACTAAGCCGAAAAAGCTGGTCGTTCCGGATGTTGAACGCTTGTCGCGTGCTGTAACGGACAAGCTGCTGAAGGAAGCCGCACCCTTGGTGTTTGATGACATGAAGAAGTATGAAAAGGAACGCAAAGCGTCGCAACTAGCAAGCAAGAAAGCGAAAGCTGCTGCCATTAGCGATGAGCGCGTGGCGGAGCTGGCAAAGCTCTACAATGACAATCTGCTTGCTGCGTGCGACAAAGCGGTGAGGGGCTTTAAAAAGCGCTTGTGGCCTGACGATATGTCGTTTTTCGAAATGACTGAAGAGCAGATGAAAGGCTTCAACATTGGTAGCGAGTTTTTGGCAGCGTTGGAGGCAAAGTACCCCGAGCCGGCCAAGCTGTTGGACAAGTGCTTCGAAACGGTCATTTACGAGAAAGCATTTACGCGCAAGCGCACCGATGATTTCTGTGCCCTGTATTACGACAAAGCAGGTCGTAAGCGTCTCATTGCTGCGATCAGCGCATAATAAGGCTTGTAGCCAGACTTAGATGACTATATCATTTGAGTCTGGAGGAAATGCAAGGGGTGAATGATGACTGCGATTATTTCCGAAGTAGAGCTGTACGGGGAGATGCTAGTAGTTGAGCGTCTTGACAACGGTCTTTACAATGTAGTACATGGCGGGATAATTCGTCATCCTGGCCTCACAGCTGAAAATGCTATTGGGGCCATGGCACACTACATTCATAATCTCAACTATTTGCTTTTCAAAGCGAATACGGAATTGAATCGGAATACGTGATGGTTACCCTAAAGCAGATTTCAATCGACACGGCTAACGGACTTAGCTTGCAAGTTGCAGCAAAGCGTATTGGAGTAAAGACTGTAGGTCAGAAATATAAAGTGGCTGTTTACAATGAACGAATCACTCTTGATGAGGTTGAGCTATTGCGACAGAGGCTGAAAGCCCTGCAGGTAAAAACTATACCTGAATTCATTCAGAAGCGGCAAGTGAATGCTTACCCAAACTTTCCTATCGTATACGCAACGGAGTAGAGCATGGCTGGAAAAGAACTTGAATTTGCAATTGAATCATACAAGATACTGATTGGTTTGCCCATCACTGCTCGTATTCGCGTGCAAAAACAATTGTGTGCCTTTCGTGATTTGATTGCGGAATACACTGGTGAGGATGAACAGGTAGTGCAAGCTCGATATGAGTATGAAGTACACATGCAGCAACTAGCCGATTGTGACGAGGCTTAATTACAGATGAACCCTTTTTATTGGTACCTTTTAACTTCAATCATCAGTGCCTTGATTGGTGCTGGGATTATGTTGGTATTTGTCGTGCATCGTTTAGGTTGGCGATTGGATGTGATGAAAGCAGAAATAACGCGCATCAATTTTGACGGTAGCCAGCATACTTCTAAGCTTGTGTTTGTGGGTAACGATGCCTACTATTTGAAAGAGTGATGATATAGGGTTCATTTTCCGCTTGATGCTATGTTCATATGAAATTACCATATGCTCATAGCCAAATAACAGGAGAATGAATATGACCCCTAAGGTCCGGAAACATATTTTTGAACTGACTAACGCATTCGCTGAAGTCGAACAAACCGTAGAGACTTGGTCGAACACCAATCGATTCCAAGAACGAGCCCTTCGCACCCTGCAACTGCAACGGGAAACATTGCAAAATTACATCGCCCGTCGTAACATGAAAGGTATCATGGCCCTTACTGTGCCGCATGTACACGGAACAAATGTGATTTGGAACGTAGCTTGATTGGTTTGCCAGATGAACCTATAATAGGTGTATGGTAAACAAACAAGGAACATCAAATGATCGAAGCATTGGCAAATCTACCCACTGACCCAAGTTCTTGGGGCTTGATTGGTGATCCCGAAGCGGCTCAAATGGTTGCCAACACGATTGTGGGTTACATTCAAGAAGCAATCAACGAGCAGGAAGAAGACGAACTGGATGAAGGACAACACCTGTACCTACAGGTGATTGCTACTGGTGCTCAAGATGAGCGTCGTTCATCAGCTGATGGGCTGCTTGAAGGTTTGCGCGATTATATGGATGAAATTTATCCAGAAAGTGGTGATCCGGGCGACGATGAAGATGAAGACCACTATGGCAATGCTGATGACGCACGCTGTGGTCTCGGTGACACTGAACAGCGCGAAGCCATGTACGATCACGTCTACAAGCTGTTTGGTGTTGAAGATCATCAATCCAGTACGTTCGCAGCGTATCGACTGGATTAAAGCTTGCAGCCACGATCAGATGAATATATCATTTGAGCATGGTAAACAACTGGGAGAACTAATCGTGATCGAGCAAGTCCAAATTGAAGCAGCAAATGACATCAGCTTGCAACTGGCAGCAAAAACCTGTGGTCTCGATGACTGGGGCACACGGTATGAAACTGCAATACTTACTGATGATGCGCTTACGGCGAAGCAGAAGTCATTGTTACAAGTTGGTCTCCGTAATTGTCACGTAGTTACGCTTCCGCAATACGAGCGTAATAACAGTGGTATGTATCCGTGGGTATCTATTGTTTTTGAATAGATAACATGAATTTAATACGGGTTAGTTAGTACAAAGTTCAACGAACGCAGTAAAATAAAAGCCTACATACACTGTAGGCTTTTTTGTGACTAGTCATTCCACTGTTGATGTACAGTTCAAATGAACGTACTATGTGAACATAATAAACAACACAACGGCATAAACATGGCAATCTACTATGTTGGCGACGCTCCAGATCTAACTAAGTTAATCCTGGAACGCTATTTCCCCAGAAACGTAATACCTGAACCTTTAGAGTCCGAGATTCGGCGGTATTTGTGGAATACTGCGAACTACGGTTATGTTGTCGACTTTAAAGATGAAGGTAAAGACGACATCATGTTTCGCAAGTACAATAATAATTTCATATATGACAAGCGATCAGGCTTAGTCATGTTTGACTTTGATTTTGGTTACCATCAGCTCATGATGGCGTACTTGGAAGGGCTACACTACACAGACATTACCAAGCCCATCGAACACTGGCAATATGACGCCAAGTACCCCACTGACTACAATTCAACATCACAGCTTGCTGATGATTATGTGCGCAACGGCCATGGCATCTTTATGTCAAGTACGCATGATGATCATACGGTCATGGTTAGTAGCATATTCGCATGGAATCCCATCGAACGTACCGTGTTCAGCGATTACAAAAAGATGATTATTTAAACCTTGCTTTGGTTGCCATATGAACTTACTATAAGAATACGGTAACCAAACAAGGGGAACAAAATGTCGACACGTGAACAAGAACTGAATGCAAACGTGATTGAATTTCGCAAGGAATTGGATCGGTCGATCACGCGTGGCGCCCATCGAATTTCTTTATTCATTGGTCATCTGAAAGAGAATGCGGACACCGCATTTGTTGGGTATGCCGATAAAGCGATGGCCGTAGCCGCTGATATACAAGTGAAAGAGCAAGTCAGGGCGGCGATCGAACACGGGCTGGCATCAGGTAAGGCAATTGATCTTATTATCAAAGACTTGCACACCTGGGCTCTGAAAACCGCATTGAATGCGGCAGAGTATCCGGAACGCAGCACGTCAGTAGTCAGCAACTTCCAAGCCCAACTTCGAGGTGCTGCTTGGGCCGAAATGGTCCGTTCACTAGAAAGCCTGTAAGGATTAAAACAAGCGATGCGGTGCCATGTGTAATAGAATGGTACCGCTTTCACCATTTACAATAGATGTTGTGGGGGATATATGATTGCGAAAGTAGAAAAACAAACGACTCTCGGCAAAAAACTGAAGAAGGTTATTGCTGATATGGAAAAAACAAAAGAACGAATTGCAAAGGAGCGAGATACTCTGCGGGATCAGTTGGAAGAAGCAAATGCAATTAAAGAGGACATGGATGGTGCTATTGACGTGATCAATGACGCTCTCCGTTCAATCGATGATGCTGCTGACGCCTTGAGCAAGTATCTGTAAGGATTGATGAAAAATATAACAATAATCTCCGTTGATGGAGAAGTAGCAAAGATTGAAGGGCATTGTGGTTGTAGATTTGCCACTATTACCGAAGAAGCGATTGCACTAGCAGCCAGTCTCAACCAACGGGTTGAATATGATTTCAATGGCGTGGTCTGTGTGGTTACTGCTGCTAGTGATGCTGAGGTATTGTGGCAGCATGTTCAAGATACCTGGGAACGGGAACGGATAGCCCGCGAAGCAACTCCAGAGTATGCGGAGCAGCAACGTCGTGGAGCAGAAGCGGCAATTGTTTGTAGCAACGAAATGAACGCTTTACTGGATGAGCTTGATCGCATAGTCACTCAAAATATCGAACTAACCACCATGCGCTGGTTGAGGGGATTTTTGGAATATGCCGACTGGAGTGATGTTCGGTACGACAAGCAAATGGTTGCCGACAAGTTCAAGCTGATGGGATATATCAACAATGATTTAGTTGGTAGTTTCCCGCAGGATCCGTCAAACACTGAGGTATTTCGTTGGATAATTGGGCAAGCTATCAATATGTTGGAAGATGGTGCATCGCCCCACCCAGCGCTGATTCCACAAACTGATCGTTGTATTGAGACGGCTGAGTATGAAAGTTCTTTACTGACTAGAATGATGACTGCATCATCTGTGTAATACTTAAATGGGAGAATCGCAATGGCTGAATTGAAGATCACCGCATCCGACAAAAAGCGTATTGACCTCGTTGCTGATAAGCTATCGAAAGAACGAGCCAAGCTGGAAGATGCAGTCAGTGTATTCAACGAAGCGGTGAATACTGCGCGTAATGCACTGTCGATTCAGATTGACTCCTACAATGAAGTACAGCAAGAAGCCCTAAACCTGATCGAAGATATTCATCGTGAGCAAGAAGAAATTCTAGATGATAAGTCTGAAAAATGGCGGGACGGTGAAAAGGGGCAGCTTGCTCGTGATTGGGTACAGGGTATTGAAGAGATCAAAACCACTCTTGAGGGTGAAATTTATCACTCAATGGTTGATCCACTTACGGTTGAAGAACTGTTGGGTGAAGATGATCCCGAGGTTGCTGACATCAGCACGCAGTTGGAAGAGATACCCTTGAAGCCAAGCGATACTGCTGAAGATGAATAACGCTTGATTGTTTGCCATATGAATGTATCATAATCAATATGGTACACGACAAGGAGAACAACATGGATGCAACCACAGCATTGAAGATTATTGATGGCTACGAATCGTCATTGACGGTAGCTCAAATTTACGACGATGACGATCAGTTTGCTGATGCAATGCTGTCGTTGTTTCCGCATTTCGAATATCCGGACTTTTCACATTTGACCGTGAAACAAGTGCTGGGACAATACGGACGGATTGCAAAATGACTGAACGTTGGTATTCCGACGAATTGAACAAATTCGAGGAACGGCAGAAGAATTTTATCCGTATTGCCGAAGCCGAATTTGAAGATCATATCGTAATTATGAAGAAGTCACCGGAGATTGCAGCTATCCGTTCGGTGAACTTGTTTGAAGATGTAGCTACGCGAAAGTTGGCGTTGCGGTTCCTTGAACTATTTGGGGAATTCCGTGCACCTGCATGCGATTCAATCCCCAAAGGCAGCTACCAGCGGTTTTTCGATGAGCTTTATTCACTGTGCGAAAACACATTGATCGCTATGTCCAAAACACCCCAGGACAAGTCATTGGGTGAGCGACTACTGTATGATGCCACACGGGACAGATATTCACATGAATTGGTATATCTGTCGGCCCGTAAGAATTTTATTGAAAGGAAATAATCATGAGTCATAACTCTGGCTACCGACCAATTGCCCATTCACCGGCTAAGGAAGGTGAATCAACCTGGTCTGATCATGGAATCGATTTGACCCCGCCTATTACAACCTCCGGCCGTCTTCATGTAATTGCACAGGAAATTGCAATCTTGGAAGAACGACTGCAAGTGGCTGTTGAACTTTTGAAACGTGCACGCAGCGAATTTCTGCAGACTGAACCGACATTCTCGGATGAGCTTGACGACGAAATGGTTGCGTTTATCAACACGAACACCACAATTAAGCAAGTTGCTCGGTAATGGATAAGCTATCAAAAATTACGGCATTTTTACTGCTGTATCATAATTATCACCGCACGGCGGACGACTACAAACTAGTTGGGCCGGTGGTAGCTAAGCTATTGCTTAACGACGTGGTGACTCTCCTTCGTGATGAAGGGACGGAAATTCATGAGCTTGAAGAATACCATTATGGTATGACTCAGTTGATTGCTGACTGTGCTCTATTGCAAGCACACGGTTATATTGAGTCTCGACATGTCAAGAAGATCCTCAAAGACTGCTGGAATTATCCCTATGTGGGGTTTGATCTAGTGCAGTATGCCCATGCATCTAAAATCTTTGATGAAGCTAGTGGTGACTCTCTTATGATTGAAGTGCGTGCGGTACTGGCTGATGTCAACTATGCGAAAACTGTCGAACAGGTGAAGGGTGGTAGGGACAAAGCCATCGGCGCTCTCGTTGGTGCAGTAATGAAGAAGGTGAAGGGCGATCCCAAGCAGATTAAAGAAATGCTGGCAAGCGAAATGGGCGTAACCCTATCAGCATTAAGCAGTTGATGTACCGCTCAAGTGAGTTTATCATTTGAATATGGTAAACACACAGGAGCGGTAATGATCAAAATCCGTTATACGGCATCTGATTCAGTTGCTATGGCCGATGCCAACGTCAAGCTGTTTGTTAGTGAAATGATTGCTCGCAATAAGCGTGGCGAGAATTGCCACAATGTAGCGATTTCAAATGAATCAGTCATCTTCGAATTTCGTATTCGTATTGGACTTGGTGAGCTGACAAACACGGATATTGAAATTGTAGATGCGCGTGACATTGATAACGTGATGGTGCTGCCGATCGAAACGAATGGCGGTCTGGGAACTAATGTCCCGGCCAACTTCTGTGACTTTACCTCCTTGCAAGCTCTTGAATTACTTGGTGCAATGCTAAAGAAATAAGGATAGGCCGTGATTACCAAAGAACAAGCATTACAACTTAAACGTGGTGATAGGCTGATTCACTTTGGCCATATTGACAATTACACGGGCAAGCACAGTGAATGCATCTGTACTGGTAAAGCGCAGACATGGGTGACTCGCCCCAATGATTTTAGGATTCCAGTCAAGCATACATCGACTAAAGAACGATTTGACGTGCATGATTTGCATGGGCTTGGATACCCCAACGGTTCTTGGAACAACGATAATTGGTGCTTGCCTGAACTGCATGCAATAGAGAAGTGGCATATATAATCTGATACAATACTGAGGGCAAAACGATATGGAAAACTTGTACTGGATAACATACGACGATCAGAATGGCGACGTGGTGCCGGACGGTAAAGTTCGTCAATATGTAGATGACTTCTTGACGGGACCTACCCGTTCGTGCGTCGTTGGCTCAAGTTTATTGATCGATGAATTCCGTATGTTGGTAGTTCGAGGCTTGGTTGCTGGAAATCAAGTTCGAGTTAATTATGATGGCGAGTGGCATCCCATCAATGCCAATGCAGTACTGGTAAAGTATCCGCCAGATTTGAGCTTGCATTACGCTAGTGAATTGCTTCGTTTTTCATGCAGGAAACAACGAGCTGAACGAGAATCATCCAACTGTTGATTCTTAGCTCAAGTGAACGTATCATTTGAATATGGTAAACGCATAGGAGTTTAAATGATATCGATTCACTACGATGCAATGAACGGATTTTCTGTACCGGATGCGGGAGCAGCACTTTATGTTGATGCTGCTCTTGAAACTGCTAAGGAATTCAACCCGGAAAATCCGGAACTGTTCCTTACTGTCGGCTGCGAATCGATCATCGATGAATTTCGTGTTCGAGTTGTTCGTAAGGAAATCAAGCCGGAGCAAATTGAATTTCTCTTTACTGATCCCGAAGGAATCAAGCACGTTCTCAAGTGCACTGAAGTTGGTTCGATCACACCGTGGCCGTACGACTTCTGCAGCAGCAAGATCAAGGCTATTCAAGAAATTGGACGTGCACGTCGTAGCAAGGGAGCGAACAATGCCCAATAAAGCCAAAAACTACTGGCGTTCGGCCCATGAAGAATTGCCGCCGGTGAACAAGTACAATCCTGCCAATTCAGTGACTGTCGTTTGGTGTGATGCTGATGCAGCCAATCCGGAATATGCCCAGCATATTGGCCGTTTGTGGTATCGAGACCCCGATATCAAAATGGCAATTGCACGTTTCGATTCAGGTTCTATATCCCAGTATCTGATCAGTCCCATCGATGGTACCAAGCGTGATTTGTACTGGAGATACGCCGAGGAACTCCCGAAAGCAGTAAAGCGTTAATCACATAAGCATTGCAACACAGCCAGATGAGTGTATCATCTGGCTATCATTGTTTAGGGAGAGTGAAATGGATGCAGCTAAGATACACGTTGATTTGGTTGATCACCAGTTTAATGGTGGTGGTATCAGTGGTGAAGTTAATAGCCCGGAGCTGTTCAAACCGATTGCTTTCGACTACGACGATTGGCGCGGTCCAATGCTCTTCAACACTAAAGTAGACGACGCGTTGTATAATAGCCAGCTGCCTTGGCTTGACCCCTTGGATGCCTTGGTAGTAGTTGACGTAATTGAACGGGTGGTCGTTGAATATTTGCGGGCCCGATTTGAACAAGCAGCTTGATTTAGAATATAGATGAACGTACCATTTGAACATCGCATAAACGAGGGGAACGCTATGAATCAGATGTTTGAGGTAATTGCATGAATTATCTGCCATTAGTTCCCTTCATTGTTCCGGTCATCATGGCCATTGTTTATTTTCGGGCGTAAGGAGTAAGATGTCACCATATCAACAAGCGATGGTCAAAATCGCAGATCTCGAACGACAAAATGCTGATCTGCGGAATCAGATCAAAACAGAACATGCTGGAGTAGTGGCCGGGGTCAAGCTTGAACGTGATAAGTTTGCTGAGCGATACGACATGAAGAATCGTATGTGCGTTGACTTGATGCGCGAGCGTATGCAGATGGTCAATGAAATGCGTAGCTTGCAAGATGACAAAATCTTGCTAGACTGGTTGAATGAAAACAATCATTACATTGAAGTAGATTTTCCCCCTGGCGCGCACCTGACGACTGCACAGTGGGCTTTCTACTGCCCCAAAGACAGCGGCTATAAGCCTGTACGGGAACGCCTCAAAATCGCTATGGTCGCTTCTCTTGGTTCTGATTCAGAGGAATTGTAATGAAATATCTCGAATACAATATCAAGGGTTCACCGAAGAAACTTGAAGTCGATGTGTCAAGCGGTGATATTATCAAGTATTTGGTACGCCATTCCGGTGGACGTGAAGAAAACCAAATTCGAGAACTTGCTGAGATTGTTGGTCTCATTGCTGATGCGGCCAAGGTCGACATAACTAAGGCACTTGCCGATAAGCTGAAGGGCAAGCCGATCAGTGTTAAGTTAAATGAACCGGAGGATACGTTATGATCAAATACGAAACGAATAACATTCGATGGAATCGTGAACCGTATGGTGATGAATTCTGGACCGGTGCTGATGGTGGCGACGTACTGATGCAAGTGGTTAATCGCCCCAAGCATTACGACAGTATGAAGGGTCCAGGGCTGGAAGAGCAACTGGAAAATCTAGTTCGTGCTGTTGGGCGTATTGCTGACAAAACTGGTATCAATCTGCTTAACGTATTTCAAGAAGATGAAGTGCGTGTGCAATACCGTTTGCAACAAGGCGATTGACCCGCATTTGAAGGAGCCGTAATGAGTGAAATTATCAATTTCTTCACACGTCGAACCAAAAGAGTACCGTCAGTAGCATCGACTCGTCCACGGTATTTTGATGCCAATCCGCCAGCAGTTCAAGCGGTAGTGGTGGGACACGGTATTCATTATCTTGCAACCCAGCGTGGTTTTTTGAAGGGATTCGCTACATATGATGGGAACCGCGTTCCGGAATTTACCGGCAATGCTCGGTTCGCTAAGCAATTTGATTCATTTCAGGAAGCAGATGATGAAGGTAAGCGTTTGATGTTGCTGCGCGGTGGTATCAAGTATTACTCAATCTTTAAACCTGCGTAGCTTGAAACTGGCGTAGTCAGCCACGTATAGAGTAAACGAAAACTAAACAAGAAGGCCCGCAGATGCGGGCCTTCTGCCAACTAACAATATTAGCCATCAAAGCTATAATGGTAGCAATATTATTGAATAGGATACTGATGATTGAATACGATCGTCATCTGAGGATTTGTGCTTATTGTAAAGGTACTGCTGAGCTAGTGAAGGTGAGCAGCAAGTTTTGTGTTGGCTGCACGAATTGCCCCACTACGCTTGGTTTGGTGGTGAGTATGGTAAACGGTAAACCTATTGTAACCGGAGCATATGATTCTCCCGGAGAGGCAATTGCACACTGGAATAAGCGTGCTGATAATGATGACTTGATTGATGAAATTGTGGGGCAAGTGAAGGGCCGGATTGCCGAAAAGCAGCAAAGCAAGGAAGAGTTAAAACATAGGTGGGGTGCTTGGGCGGGATTCATTAGAGAGCTTGATGCTCAGATGAGTGAACTGCAGATGTTTGCACAGCGGTTAGAACGCTTCAAAACGAAATAAGATGCTGTCAACTGGTTGAGTGTGTGGTAACTAACACACAGCAGCTTATTTACTTGTTACAAGTTGTATTGAGCAAGTGTGTTAGCGGACATAACTGCGGTTCACTTATTACTAATACTAATCGACCATATGACTCATCTCGCCGCAAGAAATATCGGGAGGAGTTTATAACATGACGTAAACATATTATTTGGGGTTTCAAATGCGTAAAGATCTATCGTGCTGCTGCCTTTGTGGTGGGGTAGCAATAATCAGATCAAAAGATCCAGTTCACCGAAGCTTGTATAAATTCAAATGCACTGGTTGCGGTCTATCAGTTGATAAAGGCTTTCCGACCAGGGAGGAAGCTAGTGAAGCATGGGAGGCTATCAATACCCCAAAAAATAGAACAATACATGGCATAGTTGTGCCATGTGGTTACACCTTAGTGCCATCAGCCATATTCAAAGAAGCTTGTAATTTTATTCGCCTCAATAATTTCGTCTTATTCAAAAGTTTGGCACAATATAATATTTGGCATAACAACGATCCAATTAACCCACCTGCTACCCAAATACATGGATCCACTCAATTGATTTCGAACGAATAATTGTTGCCTTTCTGTTGATTGTCTTATAATAGACACTTGAACGGAGGCATAATGAATCATATTGATTCAGACTTCACCCACAACATAATCATTCATTTAATTCTGGCTTCAGTTGCCTTGTTTTGGACTCGTAATTTCAACCGAAACAATATGATTTTGAGTGAACACGTATTTGGTATATTCTCCATGTATCAAGTTATCGTTGTGGGATATCACCTATCACTAATATTACAATTACAATAATATGCAGCGCGTCAATAACACGGTTTACCTAGGTGTCAAGGATTTGACAACTGGTGCCGATTTCATAACCACCGCTACCATCCCACGTTTCAGTGGTCGAAAGAAGCGAGTAAGCTCAAACATCACCTACAAGCGATGGAGAGGTACCACGGCTACGTTGGATGAACTAGTATTACGCACAGCAGAACAACTGGTTAGCCAGAGGCAACGTGGCTATAATGCCTCATTTTCAGCTGAAGCCATCGCATACATGATGAAGATCAAAGTTGATCAGATTCGTCATTCATTGCATCGATTGAACCTTGTTGGTAAAGTGTCTCAGCGCTACAAGCATTGTGCTGAAGGCACGAATCGTGCTTGGTTTCATTATGGAAATGATAGTGGATGGGCGGCAAACAGATATACACTTTGGTTTAATGGCTAAACTTTGATAGCTTATACTATAAGCTAGATTTTTGTGTGTGAAATGCTATACTACCTACGCTATGTGACGAACATAGCTTAACTACAGTTCAATAAAAGGTCTGCATATGTCGACGACACCGACTCGCATACGATGGACTGAGGTAGAGAAGATAGCGTTAGCGCAAGCAACATATGGCTATCTTCGGATCTACCCAGGAACCAGGCTAATGAAGGCGTTTGCCGCTGCTCAAGATGTACTTGAGGAAGGTCGAAAACGGAAAATATTAGCCAAAGCTGAAATATCTTGGATCGACGATTACCTAGTTAAGGTAGAAACGGATACCGAAGACAACTTGTTTAAGTTGGCAGCTGAACGTGATCGTAACCCAGAAGCGAATAACGTATTCCAGTTCCAAGCAAAACAAGCCCCACTCCCACTAGACTCATTGGAGCACACAGCTCCGTCGCCGCAAGCTCTCCAAGTCGATCTACAGTCTATTCCGTTAGAGGAACTGACTACAATATGGTTAAGTCGCTTTGTTCAAGAACATATAATGCCCAACGTTGACAAGATCGTGGAAGACATAGTGAGCAAAAAAACTGCTGCAATGCTTGAGCAAATTCAAGTAATGCAAGGTGAACAAGGTCGATTGCAAATCGTAGCACCCCGATATGCCCAGCGACATATGCGCCGCAAAGTACTAATACTTGGTTTGTTGGGTAATCAAGTTACAGTTATCAAACAGCGATTCGACAATCAGCTTGATCTAACACTGGTCGGTACCGATCATAATCACGACGGGCTAATAGGCTTGGCCAAGTCGCATGATGTTGGTATAGTGATGACTAAGTTTGTTAATCACTCCCAGCAGGATCAAGTTAAACGCAACTCCCCGCATGCAGTAATGATTAGTGGTGCGACCAGTGACCTATCCAACGTGCTTAATTCGTTAGTTTCAGAAGGGAAGAAGGGATTAGACGGACACCATTATGGTAAGGGCCAAAACGGATTCCAATCATAATAGTTAGTGGTAATATAGAAAGCTTAGTTCTCGCTGACGAGGTGGGACCTAAGCTTTCTTGCCATCAGGGCTTGCGTAGTTCTTCATATGAATTTATTATATGAGCAACATAACTTGACGGAGTTGATATGCAAAATTTGGGCCGTGAGCTGCGCAACAAAGATCTCCAAGGGCATCTTGCTGATTCGGGCCGAAGCGTTCAAGAGTTGGTTATGGGTATTGTCAACGAAATTGAAGATGCACTTGCTCTCGAGCGCAAGCGCATGAGCTTCATGGTGTATTACGGGCGCTTTATGTGCATGGACGACCGGGGTAACTACTGGATGGCACGTATTGACGGTCATTTCAAATGGAAGACGAACGAGTTTCGTTCACCCCAAGAAGCTATTGATGCTGGTATGATTATTAATAAATGGAGCGGTCAGTGAACGCAATCACCCGTATGCCACCGGATATTTTCATTGGCCAAAACGCGATTGTCAACCGAGAAGTTGGTACCGTTACTGGCTTTCGAACTGACTTCCCACATGAATACATTGCAGTTCAACTCAAGTCGAAGGGATATGCATCAAACTACAGCCCTCATAATGTCAAGCTGCTGACCCCATTGTCGAACGAATATCTACGTGGGGTGTTGCGCACATTGGAAGCTGCTAGGCAGCTTATTGGGACCGCCGATAGCTTCAAAGCCCCTGAGGTTCTTGCAGAGCTTGAAGCTTCAATACTTCATACACGGGAGATGATTGATGAGTGAAATGTCACCGACCGATACTAGGGAATGGGCAAAAGAAGAGCTACTTGATGCGCTCGATGCATTCATTGTCACCTGGAAGGAGAATGAACGTCCTCACAGTTATGCCATCGAAGAGCTGAATGCGCTTTATCTTCAGAGAAATCGTGTAGCAAGACTGTTCAAATTGGCAGTCAAAAAGGTAGATTACACGCAGGGTTCGTGACTGCACCTTAATTTAATTTCAAGTCTGTAACAATATGGCAATAAGCCGCCTTGATATGGCGGCTTTTTTGCCATATCATACGCTTACATAGAATAACTACAGCGTATGAAAATCAACTACTATTTGACCTATCACGCCATCGAGCGAATTCAAGAACGATTTGGGGCACTATGCATGCAGCATCCACAACTAAAGAAGTGGAAGCGTGGTGACGACATTCTCGCAGCAAAAGACACGATTGATGATTTTGTTCGGGCTGCTGAAGAAAACAAATCTTTCATTAATAACACCAAACATATGGTGTACTTGTATGAAACCTATGGGTACTCTACCGCATTTAAATTTTTAGAATATAAAGAACACGCGATGGTGCTGATCATGTGTCAGGTACCAGACAAGGATGTGTATCGACTAGTTACAGTCACACCAACAAGCTACCGTCCCCTTGCCACAAACGTAAAATACAACAAGACTGATCGAATTGAAATAAAGAAAGAAAAGGAATTGAAGTCTTGGTATAAGACATTGAGTCCAGTTGCCCAACAGAAACTTGCTCTATCAAAAGATGAACAGCTTGAGCAAATGCTCAAACTAGCAAAACACGAGCGGCGGGCAGTTTTGATTACGCACCGCCCCAATGACAGTTCACTATATCGTGTAGTGATTAATAAAAAAGCATATAGCTTTACTTACTTGGTTTCTAGAGCTGATTGCCGAACTACCACCACGATTGAAGTTCAAAATATTGAAGATGTCGATGAACCAGATTCCACACCACCGCCACCAGCGGACGCAATCCCGGTGAAATACAAATCGTTCAATATTGATCCGGATTTGCAATTGTTATTGGATGACAAATTGAAATATGCTCTTTCTGGAGCCGTATATCGAGGTGAGGCAAAGCAAGTAGTGCGTCGAGAAGGTAATACGACAGTTGGTCCAGGATGGTGGAAAGTGGTATTGGATGGCATCGAATACGAATATATTCGTCATGCGAAAAAAGTGAGACTTGACATTTATCTTTTGAAGGTAACTAACTTATTTGGGGTGTTAAATGCTAGCAGCGGAAATTCGTAATTTGATGGAGCGACTGAACCAGGCTGAAGAATCTTGTGATGGTGATGCCATTGAGTGCGCTGAAGAGCAATGCGCAGCAATGCTCTATCGAGTAGTGGATATCGTAGAGAACTATGAATTTTTAGCTACTCATGTTGCCTACATGCAAGTAGATTTTGATTGGGGTGGCCGAGACAAGATTTACAATGACAGTAAAAACTTCAACACTTTTCATGAAGTAGTAAGTGACAGTTTGGAACAAAACAAGCCTAGTGAAGAGGCAGATGATGAATAATTATTGGATTTCATGGTATCACAAAACCGATTTGGGTGAATTTGAATTACATTCACCTTGGTGGGTTTCAGGTAGTGATTTAGACGGAAATGTCACAATTGTTGCGGCAGTTAAAGCGGATGATGAAGATGCTGCTCGTGTCGTTATTCATGAATGTTATGACAAACCGCCATTCACTCTTGACTGGCGCTTCGTAAATGAACGAGAAGCTGATTGGTCACCATATTGTGATCGGTTTCCACAAGCTAATTGGATGAAGTGGTAATAACGCTTGATTAGTAATGACAGTTGCCATAATATGGCAACTCCTAAAAATAGAATTAAGGTAGTGAAATGAAAGAGATGGAAATTAACCGAGGTAGCTGGCACTACAAGCTGGCGAAGAAGTTTGGTGGACTGACTTATCACCACGATGACTTCTGTTCATATACGCGTCGAGTGCTGTTGGGGATGCTTAGTTTGTTTTGTCTGACCCTTCTTGCTACCTTGGCAGTCTATATGGTTACGAGTGGTGCATACTTTATCTACTTGCGCTTCGCACTTGGTCATTGGCCCAAGGAAGGCTGGTATGCTGTTGGAGTTTTCATCGACGTTGTGATTCTTCTTGTATGTGCGATCATTGGTATTATCGCAGGCGGTGCTTGGTGGTTTGAACGGGCAAAAGACACAAGAGAAGAACGGAGACATCAGCAACGAGTGGCTGATGAAGAGTATTATGCACGGCATGGCTCTTATCCAGTACGTGAACCAGAAACGCACTTTATCCGTGATTCATATCGCGCATTTAAAGAAAAGACTTGCTATCGAATCACACTCGAATAAGAGATATGGCTTGATTTCATAGCCATATGAATGCATCATGTGACCATCGTAACTAGAGGGGAACATGATGCTTACTCGATTGCAAAAGACGTTGTTGATGATCACCGCCATTCTGTTTGCGTTCGCATACTTGCTTGACGGATCCTCGATTGGTCTTTTATTTGGTCTTGCTGGTGTGTCGTTAGTCGTGTATACAATTCATAAACTACCCAAGCGTTCTACCAAGTGCACGGGTTTGTAAAAGAAAAATAAAATGATTCCACCATCTATTATTCAACATAATGATGAACTGTCGGGCAAACACAAGCTATTGATGATCTTATTCTTTGCCTCTGTGTCGCTTGGCTGCGCGAGTGCAAAGTATCATTGGTATTGTATATTGGGGACGGTACTGTTCTCGACCGCTTGCTACGGGGCACTACTGTGGTCATTGATGCTCGATATTCGTAAAAGCAAAACATCTAACTGACTTACATTGTTGACATTGCCAGTTATCCCATTATAATTGGCAATAAGAATAAAAATAATAAAGGATTAACATGAAAGCCATAGCAATCGCAATTGGATGCGTTATCGTATTTCTAATTGCAGTGATCGGTCTAACTGAATTCGGATTTCGACTCGATCAGCATTATCAACCACGAGAAGAACAAGTTCGTAGAGATACGTTCGCACAAAGTCAAACATACAACGAAGGTATGGCTCGTGACTTGCAAAACCTGCGTCAAGCATATTTGGATGCAGACACACCAGAGAAAAAGGGTGCAATTCAATCTACAGTACGTCAGCGTTATGCTGGGTATGACGTAGATCAGCTTCCACCTGATCTAGTTCTGTTTTACAACAAGATGTTGAACCCAGCCCAATAAGAATAAAATATGAAACTGTATCATTTGTATCTACTGCCGTCTGCTATTTGTGGTGTTGCCTTAATGTTGGCTGGTTGCGATCAACAACCGACAGCAGATCAGATCCAGAATCAGCGCCAAGAAGCTGTAAACAAGCAAGCGGTCATGTCAGTGGGTTTGCCGACTATCCAAAACTTCCAAGAGAAGCGGGTTCTTAAGCAAATTTTTGAACAACGAGATCAAGCGATCTCCACTGTCACCTATCTGACAGACTTCAATGCGCATTTGCATAAGCTTTGCGATTCGATTGGTTACACGATTCCAGGTGGCACTCAGTTCACCAATCCACAACATTTGGAACAAGCCTACAGCGGTAGTGGCTATTATCCTATGCCACAGGCAGATCCAAATGGCCTGTACTCACCAGCCTCTGCTGACGGTTCTTACATCATCTGCAAGAATCCAGCAAACCCCACTGAAACCGGTGCGGTATATTCTGAGCCGAAGCTAATCACAAGTCCGTTCCCACTGGACGTGAAGTAAGTTTGAATGTTGCCAGTTATCGTGTAATATTGCGAACTGGCAACTTTGCCATCTAAAAGAATAATATGAATAATCTTATCGCCCCCATTATCGTGTTTGTGCTAGCAGTAATCGCCAATGTGTTGGTTCATGTTGTACATTTGCCAGACACCGGCAGTTATCTTTTTACGTTGCTGCTGTCGGGCGCTTGGCTTTATTCAGAAGATAAAATTAACAAGCTTGAAAAGCAAGTTGCTGCCCTGCAGGCAGATATCATTAAAGGACATACCTCTTAATCATGAATGTCGATGTTGAATACCCTAATGCCCGTCGTATTATTCCTCAAGAAAAACGCGATGAGCCGGCTGCGAGTGCGTTGACTGGTAGCACGCTAACAATTGATAGCTGGCATCTCAAGGAATTGCTTACTGACGTAGTATCAAAGCAAACTGGCCATAAGGTCACTGCCGTACAGTTCAATACTGGAGCAACTGCGAGTGTTTGGTCTACAGATCCAAAAGATGTATTTCAATCAGTGACCGTGACCTTGGGTAACAAACTGTAATGGGTACACCTTGCGACATCGCTATTGTGCATCTTGACGGAACCGTGGAAGCAATAACAGTCAACTATGACGGATATTTGTCGGGCATGGGGCCATTGTTGCTGCATCACTACGATGATCGTCAAAAGATTATTGATATGCTTGCGCTTGGTAATTATAGCTCTTTGGGTGAAGACTCGCAGAATTCGATCGCCTATATACGTGATCGTGGTGAAGGGCCGGGCGAGTTGTCAAGGACGTTTTTGAGCACACACGATTACGACGAATCTTTACGCTACGATGCTACCTACCAATACATTTTCGGGAACGACGACACTTGGTATTATTCGTCTTCGAACGAAGGGGAACTTCCGTTGGTGGTTGCCTTGGCCTTTCTCGCAAAGTACGAAGATTTCCGTTGATTACTGCCATACGTAATGTATCATACACATATGGCAAGTAAGTGAAAGAACTGGCGCATCAAGTTGGATAGATAAATGAAGACTTACATTTTGAAAACGGCGCAGTATTTTGCTGCGCATCAATTACTAAAAGCTAACGGGTTGGAACTTGAACTTTTTAGCGGCGGTGCTCTATGGTGTCAGGCTATGCTTAGTGAACAGCAAGTGGCTATCCTGAATGCTCGTGGAATTACAGTAAGGGAGCTATAAGCAATAATTACTGCAATACTAGTATGGTTATCTATTAGTAAGCAGATATTGCTTGTAAAACTTGGTAAGCATATGCATACTCGCAACTCCACTAAAGATGGCGTAAAAAGCGGAATTATGGAAGTCGAAGCGTATTTCATAGTAGACACAGTTGGCAAGAATCTCAATAAGGTTGTCGGTGGTCCGTATTGGAACGAAGTCGAAGCTGAGATGAAAATGGAAAAAATGCGTGTACAAGTAGGTGATGAATCACGCTTTAAGATCCGCCCTGCAACCATGACAATTCACTTTAAACCAGAAGAGGATTAATGTTTGATACGATCTTTTTAGATTTGGAAGATACAGTGATTGAGTCCTGGCACTCTCCGTATTACACCAATCTACAGAAAGTTCGTAAATGGTTGAAAGATAACACAGTTACTGAAGTTGGCATTTTTAGCTTCGCTATTCATAATGATGCTGACAAAGCAATTTTTGATCAGCAAATGCGAGTTGGCTTAACTGATGCGCTTGGCATAAGAATAACCACATGGCCATCAGTCCTCGAGATGATGACAATTGACACCAAATATACGGGTGATCATTGGGTACGTCCGGGAGTAACCCAGAGCGAAGGGGTTACTGACTATGTCAACATGCGGGGTAAGCAGAACGCTTTCATTAATTTTGTGAACGCGACCTTACCCAATTCACGTCATGCTGCTTTATTGGATGACATAGTGGAAGATGTGACGCTTACATATAGAAACACTGGACGACAAATCAGTATGGTGAATGTACTGAAATTGTAAGCACCATATCAATACCATGACGCCGCGTTTGCGGCGTTTTTTCATTGCAAAAATACAACAGTATGTTCATCTTGTGGTGCTACACTACAAGGTTCGCTGATTAGTAATACCGTTTCATTTCAGGAACAAAACTTCAACAAATTGCCATTCTTTTGTTGACTGATGAATGGCAGATCAGTATAGTTTGACTCTGTTGAAGATTAAGTGAAAGTTGGGATCGAAAACATCAAAGGCGTGCCACAAGGCCGGTCCCGTTTAAATGTGAATAATAAGGAGAACGAATATGGGTTTCAAAGCAGCAGTAGCAAACACGGAAGTTTTTGGCGAAACCGCAAATGGTGCGGCGACTCTGGTATCGAGTCTGGATCCAGTAGTTGATTTGTTCTTTGCCATCGGTTCCAGCCGTGGTAAGGATCTGACCGCCCCGTTCGCTGCCGCTTATGGTGCTAGCCGTGAACATGCTTTGCGTGTACTGGCTTGGGCACGTGATATTCGTGGTGGAGCAGGCGAGCGTGACACGTTCCGCAAGCTGCTTCAATACCTGGAAGCAAATCGCCCACTGGATGCTGAACTGATGGTACCGTTCGTGCCCGTGTATGGCCGTTGGGACGACTTGTTCGCGTTCAAGACCGACCGTCTGCGTCATGCTTCGTTTGCGCTGATTGATCGCGCATTGAAGAACCAAGATGGTCTGTGCGCAAAGTGGATGCCGCGCAAGAACAAGGCCGCAGCTTTTAAGGATGGCAAGGAATTGCGTCCGGCTGACAAGACGCAACAAGAACTCATGAAGTTTATGGGTCTGTCGCAAAAGCAATACCGAAAGCTGTTGGTTGGCTTGACGAACGTGGTTGAAACGAAGATGTGCGCAAAGGATTGGGATTCGATCGAGTTTGGTAAGATCCCGTCGATTGCAGCGTCGCGTTATCAAAAGGCGTTTGGTCGCAATGCAGCAGATTCGTACGCGAAGTACAAGGAAGCACTGGAAAACGGTGAAGCGAAGGTTAACGCCTCTGCGATCTTCCCGCACGACGTAGTGAAGTCGATGTTCGCTGGTGACCGTGTTGTCGCGAAAGCGCAATGGGAAGCACTGCCGAACTTCCTGGGTGATGATTGCATTCTCCCAATGGTCGACTTGTCGGGCTCGATGAGCATGCAAAACATCCCCGGCTGCACCAACCTGACCGCGATGGACGTGGCGATCAGCTTGGGTCTCTACATTGCTGACAAGCAAAAGGGTGCATTCTCGGATATGTGGCTGACGTTTGCCGATACGCCGAAGATTGATATCCTGAAGGGCGATATCATCAGCAAGCTGGACCAAATGCGCCGTGGTGAAGTTGGCTACAGCACGAATGTGGAAGGCGCGTTCAAGGAAGTGTTGCGTGTGGCGGTGAAGAACAAGGTTGCGCAAGCAGAAATGCCCAAGTATATCCTGTTGCTGAGCGACATGGAATTCAACGCGGCAACTGGTGGTGCAGATGTCACCCTGTACGATCAGTTCCGTGTTGACTTCGAAGCTGCTGGTTACGAGCTGCCGAAGATTGTTTTCTGGAACCTCAATGCTCGTGCAGGTAACGTCCCTGTGCGCTTTGACGAGGCTGGTACTGCGTTGGTTAGCGGTTTTAGCCCGGCAATCCTGAAGTCGATCCTTGCTGCTAAGGCATTCTCGCCGAAGGATATTATGTTGACGGCGATTATGGACTTGAAGTATGACGTGCTTGGTACGCAAGTTGCTGTGGCTGCGTAATCGCAAATAGCAACATAAACGGCGAGCTAATAGCTCGCCGTTTCTTTGAGTAAAATACATGAATGTAGTCACAAAAGATATGCGTTGGTATGGCGAGCCTCCCGAAATAGCGGTAGTGCAGCAAGTACTGAAAGATCCAAATATCAAAGATCAATGGTCTATTTGGATTTATGATGGTTATGGTTTTCAAGCACTAGGTGATGCAAACCTGTTATACTCTACATGGTATAAAAGCGCCAGAGCGGCAATCAGCCAAGCACGGGTGATTCAACAAGAAGACACTTGGAAACATTTGCCAATCGGTGTGTATTATGGTGGCGCAAGCTTCAGTTCGAAAAAAGAAACACCACATACGCGGATTACTATAGAAAGCGATTTTGATGCTATACAACTAATACTGACTATGGAGTAACAATGAATAAAAATCTCACAGATTTAAGTAAGTTCCTCAGTTACGTTCTGCGTCACAAGCCAGAGTCCATTGGCCTAAAGCTTGACAGCGAAGGCTGGGCCGACATTGCAGAATTGATGGCAAAACAGCAAGCAAATGGTCCAGTTGCCATGTTGCTGGATGACATTATGACTGTTGTGGCTGACAACGACAAAAAGCGCTTTGAAGTGAAGGATGGGAAAATTCGTGCGGTGCAAGGACATTCATCCAAACAAGTTGATCGAGAATTCAAAGCCGTAGTGCCGCCAGTGAAATTGTTTCATGGCACGGCAACCAAGTTTGTAGACTCAATTCTCAAGCAAGGATTACAGCCACAGTCTAGACATCATGTTCACCTGTCTGCTGATATCGAAACTGCGGTAAAAGTCGGTCAGCGTCACGGTAAGGTGGTGGTATTTGAAGTTGATTCAAAGCGTATGTATGCTGATGGAATCAAGTTCTTCCAAGCTGAAAATGGCGTCTGGTTGACGGACGTAGTACCAGCCAAGTACCTGTCACAATAAGCTTTGCTATGACTGTAACACTCGTATAACATTACCTTACCACGTTTTACAACAACGGGAGGGGATGATGAAAAAGTATGTTGCAGTCATAGCAGCACTGATGTTAGCTGGTTGTGGGGGAGGGGGCGGTGGTGATAATTCAAATACGTCAGCCGCGTCCACGCCGGCTAGTTCACCCACACCAGCATCAAGCCCAGCGGTGGTTACCGCTTCAGCACAAGGCATTTACAACACTTCAGTAGGTGCAACGGGCGCACTGACTAATATAGTATTGCCTGATGGTTCGTTTTACATATTCAATGTCAATAATGCAGTCTTTACTGACATTGTTATTGGTGATAGTACGGTAACATCAACAACCATCAATTCCACAAACGCGGTTGATTTTTCATTCGCAAATGCAAGCAGCACCAATGTTTTGCTTGCGGCAACTTATGTGTCGAAACAGACCCTTAATGGTTCGTTAACGATAACGAGTCAAGTAGTACCGTTTGCTAGTGATTATAACCAAGCATACGACAACACGATCGCATTGACTCAAATAGCTGGTGCGTATACGGGGGCGAATGCAACGCTTAGCGGCCCCGTACAAAATCAGATCACGATAAAACCTGATCTTTCTTTCATAGGGGTGTCAAGTACCTGTCAGTATGCTGGACAATTAACTGCAAGTCATGGTTCACTTTATACGGTAACCATTACATTCCCTGCAGGTTGTCCGTTTGCCGGTACAGCGATAACTGGTATTGCAACATTTGATCCAACTCTCAACCAGCTAACCATCGTTGCGTCGCCCCAAAATCGAGCCGATGTGTTTCTTGCTATAGATACCATGCCTGCAACAGCACCAAGCACCGCTCCAGGTACTTGTAGTGTGTTTGCACCGTCGTCAAGCTGTTCACCTCTAGGTACTGTTCCCGCAGCCACTACACCTGCTAGCTCAACTTCCGCTACGCCATCAAGCCCAGCAAGTGGAACGACACAAACCGGTAGTGGGACTGAGACGTGCACTAATCCGACAGGCTGCACGTCAAGTGGTAGTACGACAACGGGGGCCACGGCAGGTACGTGATATTATAAGTTGCATCAAGTAACAGTAATTTTAACGGGAAGCAATTGCTTCCCGTTTTTTTACGTAAAATTTACTTGCGTGCCATGCTAACTTTGCTAGACTAACCTGCACCAAAAACTAGATACTGCAAAGACTAGATTAGTCATGGAGGACGACTTGAACGAATTTGTATTTTTTCGATATGCCGCGAGAAATTTCTGTGTTAGAACCTCTCTGGTGGGAAACAAGGATGAGTTAGATTCGTTCTTGAATGATATTCAAAATGAATATGCTAGATTGAATGTGAATTCACCTCATCATATTATCGCTGTGGAAAGCTATCAGAAAGCCCTAGATGCTTACCGAACTGCATTGACGCGTCTTACCTAACTGGTAATTATACTTGACTAAAAGCCATATGATTGTACTATATGGCTTTCCTGTTTGGAAGAACAGAAGGCATGTACTAGACTACTAGCGCATGACAACAATATTTACTGGCTAATTTGGAGGTTTCATATGCATATCAGCGAAATCAAACTTGACCGAGTTTACATGTTCACCAAGAGCGGAAACGAAGTACGTGTTCAGAACGTTATCACTGACGGCGACTATAAGGGTATGATTCAAGTGGAACGTACCACGTCAGGTAAGAAGATGCTGGTTACGGCTGCTGGTCTGGAAGAAGTTCCGGCCTACGAGCTGGATTAAACATGCCCACGCAATACAAACAAGAACCCAAATTCACCAAGGGACGTATTATTCGCAACCTCGCTGCGGTAGTTGTTGGCAGTGGGGGTGCGTGTTTGCTATTAAACGGCGGAGTGCCTAGTATCATACTTGGTATTGGATTGGTGCTGGTTGCATTCGTGTTGCTCGAACGAGAACTGACAACAGGCTAAATTTGTTCATTTGGTGCTTGACTGGTTACCAGGTGAGTGTATCATTTGATACATGGTAAACAACGTTAAGGAGCTACAAATGTCGAAGCAAACGAAAATCCTGTCCCTCGAAGACTTCCTTGTAGATGTGAACGACGGTAAGATGTTTACTGTGACGTTTGTTAAGAAGACGGACGGCGAGCTGCGCACTATGACTGCACGTCGCGGCGTTAGCAAGGGCGTTAAGGGAGTTGCAATTGATCGCGCAGGTGAAGACAAGCGTAACAACGTTCTTACCGTGTATGACATGCAAAAGCTGGAAGAAGGCAAGGATGAAAAAGGTGCTTTCCGGCGCATCAACCTGGAGTCGCTGGTTTCCTTGAAGCACAAGGGCAAGCAGTACGCTTACGCACACGCACGCCAAGAGTTTGTTGAACTGGCATAACGCGTAGCTAGCGCAAACACACGAAGAGCCCCAGTGGGGCTCTTCGTCATTATAAAATTAGTGTATGATAATTGAAAACGCTGTTGTCATAGAAGAAACTGATATCACCGCCGACTTGGGCGGTCACCGTTATCCTGTATTCAATATCACGTTTAGCGTTGATCCTGAACGGGTCGCTTACCAAATCCAAACATTTAGTATTAAGGAAGCGTTTAGGAAAGCGAAAGAATACGGTCGATGCTCCCCCATTTATTTTAAGGGCCTAGACTACAATCTGCCTAAATTGGTGGACGAAATACTAAAATTGCAACTTTATTTGACTTTTGAATGACATGTATCCATACGATCGTATCTATATAAAAAAATTACTAACTCTATTTGACGGTGGAGATCCAGTTCCCAATGCGTTTTTGGTATCAGCGTCAGTGAACTTGATACCAATTAGTATGAAGTATGTTGGATTCATGAACGCACTGCACTGGGCAAAAAAACTGCGAGAAAGCAACGAACCCATTTATTTCAAGTTAAGTGATGATGCCATACCGCAATTGATCGACGACGTGCTAGAATTACAACTTTATTTGACTTACTGCAACTGATGGCTAAGAACGGTGGGAAGCATTACAAATACTTCATGTTTTATCATAAATTGGCGCTTGATCCGTACTGGCAAAAAAGTTTTAAGCAGTTGTATGAAAGCGAACCCTTTTACTTGCTAACTAGACAACAAAGTCGGTGGCATCTACGGATCCCGATGGTGCAGTATGGTGAAGTTAGACATGTTGGCATAACTACGTTGATTAAAAAAGAATTGTTCAACGTACAGAGCAGGAAGAGAAAGGGATTTACCCTTGATGAATTGATGGTATATTTTCATGATTTGAGAATAGTGTGGGGTGATTTTCCCCTGCATGTTCGAGTTGGATTCGGACCTGGTGGATCGTACATTACCGAAGACGTAACACATGAAGATGAGCTTATAATACAGTTGAAGTATATGAATGTTGCTTGCTGACGGAGGTTGATATGAGTGAACAGAACAAAGAATTGTGGGTGGAGGAATACGGATACACGGACTACGTTGAATTTCCAAATGAAAACAACGCGTGTATTAATCGCCTCATGTTCACTCACGCGCTCATCTCCGAGTTGACAGAAAGCGGGATGTACGGGGACCGTTGGTGCTACCACAGCTACGAAGCGGCAAAGGCTGCTCTGGATGCATGGGATGGCGAAGGGGAGCCAACAGGCTGGCATCGTCACCCAACTACGGGACGTCGTCGTGAAAACGGTGATCCACAAAAAGAAACCATCAATTGGTGACCTATGGCCTACTCTCGTTATAAGTATTTCAAGAATGTGAAAGCCATGCAGTGGGGAAAGCCGGCTGTTGAAAAGGCATTTCTTCAACAAGTATGGCCGGAATCGACTAAGTGTCATTTTTCTCTTGTGAAAAATGAAGGCGACAACTGGGAGATCAATATCCCATTATTGAACACTAAAGATGATTCAATTGAATTTCAAACTCTTGAATGCTACAGTGAATATTCAAGTAACTGGGATGGAGTTTATGATGGAACGGGCTTCTTTGAAATAGCCGGCCAATATCCATACAAGACGTTTCGTGATGCATTTATGGCAGCTAAAGAATTAAAAGAGATTTATGCCAATTTGCCAATTGTAGTGGTTCCTGTAAGTGGCCAAGACGGTGTTATAATTGGCACAACCAACGCAGATGAAGTTGCCGCCGTTCTAACCTATAGCTAACTCGAATGACTACAGGAATTATCACGATAACTGCTCGCCCAGACGGTTATCACTACTCAGTTAGATCTCCTATTCATCAACCACCCATAATGACTAAAGTATATTGGCCTTGCGGACCACAGAAGATAACGGCGGCCATTAAAGCTGCTCAGCATCTACAGTCTGCTATGAAAAACGCCAGTCATCCAGTCACTTATCGTATCTTTGCCGGTTTCGAAGATGGAGAATATATCTCGATAGAAACAGAGAACGACGTGTTGCAAGTAACATTGGCGTTAGGGTAATCATGCACCGCAATAAATTGAATATGCTAGAGCCTGAACTTGGCGAAGTTTTGATCTGGAAGGATCGAACCGACGACGATGAGTGGGATGAGTGGGTTGTTGAATATTCCGCCTTAGAACGACGGGTTGATTCAATTAGCTGGATTACTTGCTACCATCCAATTTATGGCTTGAAAGCCTCGATATTATTAGCTAGAAAGAAAGTTGAAGAAATAAAGCATAGTCTCAAAGGCCAAGACGAATCAGTATCATATGGGGTATTCTTCCTAATACCCGACAACGATGACTATGTGGACATCACAGAGGATGCATCAACCATCCAAGTTCTGTTTCAATACGATAATTATAAATGACACAACTAAAATATTTTGAACCAAGTACTCGAATCGCTCTGGCTGATGAAATGCTGCCATTACTAGTCAATCAAGGGTTATGGTACGAACTGCGTGAAACCACCTCATATGGTTGGCAGCTTTATGTTCCCATGTTGGTGAACAAACACACACATCATTTTATCAATTTAAGGATTACTCAACCAAGTTGGTTGGGAGCGAAGTGCTTGGTGAAATTCGAAACTATCGATCTTTCACTTAAAGAGGCGATTTTGATTCTTCAGGAGCTACAGCTGGTATACACTAGACTTGAAACTAGAGTACTTTCTGGTGACTGGCGCAACAGCGATACTTACGAAACGATATCCGCAGATTGTAGTGATGCTGAACTACTGCAATTCATACTGGCTCACTGTTAGCTCTTGTGTGATTCACCTTGCGAAGCTATCATATGAATTATGGTTAAACGCAAGGATATAAAATGAATATTGGTGTACATACTTCCCACTGCTGCGCTCGTCATGGCTGCAAATACAGCAACGATGAATGCCCCGTGGTGCTTGGCACGCATAAGCAGGAGTACCCCTGTGAGTTCTGCGGAGAGGAAGCAATTCAACTCGAACACGACGCGCAATACTTCGCAACGCACCCAGATCGATTCATTGAATTGCTTCAGGCAATTAATATGGCTCCTGAAATTGAAGAAGGAATTCATCGGGTAATAAAGGATGCTCTTAAGCAGTTTGGAATTGATACGAGTGAAACTGAATTGACTGGAGCCAAAAATGTCTGATCTTGAAGTAGCCAGAATTGATATAAATGGCTTTAAAGTGCCGGCCACGTATCACGATGCTTTGTTGCTACTGATCGATGCATTGACCTACGGCGAAGTCAACATGGGCTGGAGTGATATGGTCGGGTTTATGGGTGGGACGATGCTTGATAAGCAAACCCCAGTTGGTTTTTTCCTGACCGCTGATCAGATTCGAGACTATACTAAATCACCAAGTCCGGTTGAAGAATACGGCGCAATCAACTTTGAAACGATGTTCAGTATGCACATTGACGACATCGTTGAAATCCAAAGCTGGTTCAACGTATTGAAGGACAAAGTCAAAGATCAGAATGAAGATCCCAATACCGCCCGTGTTGACATGATCGAGTGGATTCGCACGCTATTGGATCTGCGTGTTGATTATCCAAATCCAGCCATAATTTAAACTGGCAATAAGTGCTTGACGTTCATTGTAGTTGCCATATAATTGGCTTCTATAATTCAATTTGAGTAACGGACAAGCACATGAAATATGAAGTTGAATACAATTTTATTCACGATCGTCAAATCCCAGCAACATACCACGATGCAATCAAAAAAGTCATCAATGCGGTAAAGAAAGGTAAGCTACATCCTATCCAGTCAAATGACACCTCTGATACCATCTTCAACGAAAAGAAGGGCAAGTACGTTGAGGCATTTTCATTGTTGGGTCTTTTTCTGAATGAAACCGAACGTAAACGATTTGATTTCAATGATCAATTCGTTTATGGTGACAAGGGAGTAACCGTACGGAAACTGTTGGGTATCAACAAGCTTGAACTTAAAACCATCTTTGGTATGAAGCTCAAGGACCTCAAGAAACTCAATGATACGTATGTTGACTTTGCTGAAGAATATGATAGCGACTTGGTCTTCTTTGATGAAAATGAAGCGGTCGACATGTTCAAACATGATTTCATCGAACACTTGGAGTCATTGCTGTGTCATGCAGAAAACTATATCAATCCCGGAATTTCCGCTATTGATTAAAATGGCAAGGCTTTATTAAAACGTTGACTTGGCTCATATGCTTGTGTAGCGTATGAGCCATAATAACGACGGAGAGTGTCATGTCATCTACTACATTCACTAGAATTACCGTAGGGAATAGGGAAGTGCCAGCCAGCTTTCATGATGCATTACTGAAGCTAAAGGATGCGACCGCTAAGCAGTGGGTATCACTTGAATCTGATGGTGGGTATTCAGTTGTTAAAGGTGATAAAAAGATCTACTGTGCGATTGGTTATTTGCTTCCGTTAGATTTTCGTAAACAGTTGGTTGACTGCGACAAGTTTGTTAACGATCTACCAGAAGTACTCGGTATTGAACAGCATGAATTAGAAGTGGTGATGGGTGTGGCAATGGAAGACGCGATTGAAATTCAAACCAAGTTTGATGATCTTTCTCGCAATTACCTAACTGCTACTCATCAACCATATGTGCGCATTGAAGCAGTAAAAGCGGCGTTTGCCGAAAACCGCAAAGCATGGAATCAGTTTTTGACTGGCTTGTTTGAACGAGAAAACTATTCGTTTGAATAATCATTATTGCACGTTGACTTGGCTCATATGATCTCATATCATATGAGCCATCGTACTACAGGAGAACGATAATGACTGTGAAATACAACTTGATCAATATCAATGGGTTCGACGTGCCAGCCACGTTCCATGATGCTATCTTTAAAATCAAGGATGGGTTTCAAAAGGGGATGATTTCATTCTACACTGATACCTTCTGCGTAACGCATGATGCTATTAAGGATAAGAACGTGTTCAGCGCTGTTGGCTATTTACTTACCCGCAAGCAGCGTATGATTATTGACGAGCTGCAATTGAGCGACGGCGCAGTGTTGTTCACCGACGAACAAGTCATTAAGCTTGTTGGTGAAGCGAATCTGTCCGCTATGTTGGGTATGACGTTGAAAGATGCCAGTGACCTGAAAGTGCAATTTGAAGAAATTAGCGAAGGTATTGGCATTAACAGTATTGAAATCGTTCGCCAGAACTTTAACAAATATTTGAATAATTTGCTTACTCGCCCCAACTACGAAAATCCCGCACTTGTCTACGCATAACAATTCGTAGTTAATAAGCTTTCTCTGTAAAATGGCGGAATTAAGGTTCCGCCATTTTGTTTGGAACAGGGAAAACGATGTCACAAAAACTAGAACAATTCGACAACATTAATATGAATCTGCACCTTCTCTCCGAAGAGTGCAAAGAAGTTGGTATGTGCTGCTCCAAAGCACTGCGCTTTGGTCTCATGGATGTAGACCCAGATAATCCTCTTGCCGTTCCCAAGTATGTTCAATTAGAACAAGAGATTGGTGACGTATTGGCTCTTATTGATATTCTCAAATCAAATGATATTGGTTTGACTGACGAGGGTATTGAAGCAGCGAAGCAGCGTAAGTTTAAAAAGCTTGCGGGTTATTACGGAGCTTTCGTTGTAAATACATCGTTAAGGAAATAAATGAAAGCCAGTCGTTGGTCTGCTAGAAAGGCCAAGAAGCGCGCTCCCAAGCGAGTAGTATCCGGGACACCAGTAGCGGCTACCAGAGTAGCCATGAAGAGTCTAGTGACACCACAAGCAATTCCCTTAGCACTATTTGAACAGAAACTCATTGCACTACAGAGCCTAGTGCTTAGTCGCTTGCGGGATAAAAAACATGATTCGAAAGGGATTGGACGCAGCTAAATTTTTAGCTCTTATTAGCGTCTTTATTGGTTCATTGGCGGCCATGACAGTAATTATTTTACTGTCTGGTGTCCATGAACAGAAGCAATACATCACAGAATGTGGTAAAGAACAGGTTGTATCTTTATGTGCTGATAAATGGCGCACAAGAGAAAACGTCATCGTAACTAAGGTGGCGTTCTAAATATAAAAACTTAAGGCAAAACGATGGTCGTATTTCCACTGTTGATCATTATTGGCATCATGTGGCTGGTTGCTACGGCAGAGCACGATGTGAAGATGCGTATTCAAAAGCATAACCAAGAGAAGGGGCAATAATGGATCGTAATAATAAAATTGTAAATGGTATGTGCACGACATCTCGTCATGATTTTGGACTTGATAAAGTAGAAGGTAGTTTGTCAAGCGGTATGACTGAAGCAGAACGCGATTCATTATACCGTGAAATGAATCAACTCTATTACCATAATGTGCTGCCGGTAATTAGTGCATTGGAATATGAGCTGGACGGTATGACAGATGAAATTGCAACATTGAAAGCTGAAAATACTAAACTGATAAATGAATTACGTCATGAACGTGACTTAGTGCAGCGATATCAGAACAACGGTCAGTTCTGAAACAACGAAGGGGAGCAATTGCTCCCCTTTTCTACGACTGTTACTTCTTACTGAACTGGACTTGCTGCGATTGCCGACTTAAGTGTGCTATATGTTGCTTTTTTGGCCGTAGCACTAGTCATTACACCAAATGCATCGTTGGGATAATCATATAGTTCATACCATTCAGCACCAATAACATTGTATGCTGCCTTAGCTGCAACCAGCTCTGGGATCGTCTTAGTGATATATGCCTGCTGTGCCGCAGTGGATTGATCTGGACTAGAGCCAATCTCAGTAAACATGATGGGCAAATTGAACAACGTGTGCAATTGAGCCAGCGTGTTGTACGTACCTTGATTACCGATCGCATTCTCGAAGTCACCACCATCCTGATACCAATGCCAGTTAATGATATCAGTTACGACTTTCTGATGCCCTGATGTTCCGTCAGGCTGCGTACCATTAAGCATACCAGCCACCCAACCAACACGAGTCCAGCCAGCAGCGGCGGTTGCCATAATTTTAGTAGTGTGCTGAGTATCAACAGAATGCCATCCATCTGCAGAACCACGCAGCGAACCTCTCCAGATAGGCCACGTATTGTTATCAAAGTCAGTTACGTTTTGGCCATCATTGGCAATTGCCGCGTTATGACTATCAATGTCATATTCATTACCAAATTCAACTACCGGGATGCCCTTAAATGCGGTTGCTGCATGAGCGGCAATAGTGTACGCATAGGCATACGCGCTCGCTTCTGTCGGTGTGCTGCCATTCAGGGACGGATCATTCCACGGGTAAGGGATGATACACGGTAGGACTTGTACATTAGCACCAAGCCCTGGAATTACTGTGGATGCAATTGTGTCAATGTCCTGCGTCGAGTACATATCCTGTCGGAAGCTACGAACACCCAAATCCGCCAGTGATGCTGCTTGAGTGCTTAGTGGTACCGTCTGTGACAAACCGCCCTGTACATAATGCCCATTGATACCATAAAACGGAATAGCTGCGGCTGTCGGGGTGGTGGGCGTTACTGGAGTTACCGGTACCGTGGGGGTAACTGGTGTAACGGGAGTTACTGGCACGGTAGGATTCGACGGAGTTACTGGTGTCGATGGAGTCACAGGGGAAGCAGGCGTGGTTGTTACCGGAGTAACGGGCGATGCTGGAACAGTTGCCCCAACGCTTGCTGGTGTGCTTGATGGAATGCCGGCGATTCCAGCATCACTTGCGGTGCTAGCTGCTGATGCTGGAGCAGCCGCGCCGGTGGTAGTCTTTGTGGGATCTGAACCTCCACCGCCACATGCGGCCAGTGCAAAAATCGATGCACTAACAAAGAGTGAAGTAAAAAGTTTTGAATGCTGCATAGTTACCTTATTTGTAATAGTTCTGCCATCTTTTATGGCAATCCTATTCTACAAACATGGTAATAAAAAACAATCTACGCTTTCCGTGTATAGATGCCAAATATAGATGGCAAAAGGGTTTGCCCGTTAGACAAACCCTTTAGTTACACAAACTTTATAATTAACTACCAATTCAGTAGCTATTACGGATAATAAACCGTCCAATCCACGTCACGCCATGCTTCTTCGAGAACATCGATGTACTTCATCAATTCTTCTTTCGTCATACGATCCGGAGCACCCTGGGGAGCATGTGCGTGAAGAACAATCTTTTGCATCGCATCACGAAGTGCCAGTTCCGTAATACGATCGCTATCATAAGCCATTTCGTTCTCCTTTCTGTTTACCATGTTCAAATGATACATTCACCTAAACATGGTTGCAAGCATTTTATTCATCCGACCATTCGTTTATGGGAACGCTACCAGTTTCAGCTAGCAGTTTTTCGCCATCCCAGGCAAGGAAGAATAAGTTCTCTGCATAACCACCTTCATTGTCGTCTTCCCAAAGAAAGGAATTGTTGTGGCGGTGAATTGCCATCACGACCCATTCTTCGTAGCCTTGAGCTGCAAATGCTTCAACCAATTCTTCACACGTAATGTCCTTGAACATTACGTCATCACCGTCCATTGTGACGCGATCACCGTATTTGGCTTTGCACGAATTAAACAATTCAACGTAAGCTTGCTTGCGCGGAAAATGCGAGTTCTTGAGGGTGACTTCAACTTTCATCTTGTTCTCCTTGTTTACAGACCAGGTTCAAATGATATACTCACTTGAACATGCAAGCAAGCTTTTCCTTTATTGCCCAGTATAACCCTGTGGTACGGTCGCATTGGCTGCTGCAACTGTCGCATTTGTCGATACTACATATTGGGGAACTTCAGTGAGTGTTAGTGTCACCTGACCATTGGTATATGGGACTGTAGTCACGTTACCATAGCCATCAATATCAGTCACGTTACCTGAAGTACCTGCCGAATCAACTTGAAGCGTGTATGGGGTTGAGTATGTCTGACTATAAAGTCCACCGGTTGCTGGCCACTGTGCATTGTTGTGTGTCCATGCAGCAGTCACGACCTTACCACCACCAAGTTGTTGAAATGCATATGCAAACACACCCGCGGGAGCACTTGTGATTCGACCTAACGTATTAGTACCATCGAGTGCTCTCGTCATAGCTGCGAATACCATAGCTTCAGGCTTCGGAGACAAATTAGATGCACCGTATGCCCCTTGTGCATCGTTCAGGTCGAAGAAGGTACCGTATCCAACTTCACCTGGATAATCTGATCCATAGAACAGGGTCGTCAATTGTGCCCCACCGCCGAGCGTGATAATGTGTGCCCTAACTCCAACCGCAGCTTGAGCAAACAACTGATTTTGCGATGGTGATGTGGGTCCATAGTTAATACCCGGATCATAGCTTGCTCCAGCTTCAGTTACGAACAACTTCATATTCGGCTTGCCGGCTTGCATGACTGATCGCAATAGAATCAATTGATTATCAAGTGCATTGGCTTGATTGGCTGGATCTGGATCTGAGTCCTGTAATTCGGGCGGATGGGCTGGATATGTGCCAGCATTCCAATAACCATGGGTTGACACCGCATCGATATAATTCCATAGACCAAGAGCACCATAAGTCTGCAAATAACCCGATGTGCAAGTATTGCAGTTTGCCGCGAATGGATTAGTGGTCCCCATCACCACCGCATTTGGATCGGTTGAATGAATCCCCAGATATGCGGCTTTGAATAGAGTAACAAAATTCGCAGAAATGTCAGCCCATCCTAGGCTTGGTTCCCATGTCACCTGATAATAATTGTTTTGCTGATTTGGATAATTTGCCGCCTTGATTGCACTAGTGTCAGTACCAACCTTAGCCATGAAACTCTGATATTCAGTTAGATTCACGGGGGCATAATATGAATCCGTGTATGCGCCAGTTGGACTATTCCAAGCGGGAATACCATCAAGACGCACTATGCGCATCTGGTCAGGGTTAGCCTTGTAGAATGGGTCCAGGTCGCTCACGCTTGGGGTATACGTGTTAGGGCCGTTTGGCTCCATGACAGATTGTTCTCGATCATCAATCGTCCATGAAATACCCAAGTCATGCAATGCGGCAATGTTGTCATTGAACCCCTGCATGCCGAATCGATGCTGATCCTGGTGGGCATAAGTTACTGTACCGATAACTGACGACAGGTTAGGCAAAACACCGAATGTGGCTATACCAGTGGGTCGTGTGCCCATAGTCGGTAACGTGCCTCCATTAGATTGCAATGTGGCCGAGATCGCTCCATAACCCGACCATGTTGATACGCATGCCATAGTGTTAGTCAACGTTCCGGTTCCAACTGGAAAACTACCTTGTGTACGGATAGTACCAGTGGCATCAACTATTGACCATATTACCGTATCAGCACTTGGTGAATTGGTGGTTACTGTAAGATTGAATGGCGTATTATTTTGGAAAATACGCATACCATCAGTGGTAGTGGTATCAACGCTGATTAATCCATTGGCGGTGCCGCCTGCTGATTTGGTTGGTGCACCACAACTAATAGCTGATGTGGTACCAGGTACCACAGGTGTAGTTGGATTTGCTGGGGAGGTGGCCGACGCTGCGGTGGAACTACCAATTGCAGCCCCCGTAGTGCCTGCTGGCGCTGTTGCACTGGAACCAGTAGTGCTAGGAGACGTGGAACCGGGAGCGGCGGTTGTAGCTGATCCTGTAGTGTTAGGAGTGTTAGGAGTGCTGGTAGTGCCAGTTGTACTAGGGTCACCTGTCGCACCAGCAGCACTTGCACCACTTGCGGCGCTTGCAGCGCTTACACTACTTGTTCCATTAGAACTACCGCCGCCACCTCCACAAGCTGATAGCGAAGTGATTGCGGCACTAACCATCAATGCCATTAATAGTTTGTTCATTATCATTTCCTAAAGTATATTGCCATGTTTGTATGGCAAGGTATATATTAAGGAAATGAAGTGAATTGTCAACAGTAATGGCAAAACCAAGTTTGCCATTATGTGTTCTATAGATGGTAAAAGGGTCTACAAGACGTAGACCCTTTTATTCTTTTGTAACTGGTTGTTATTTGGCTTTGTCAGGGAATATCATCATAGTGCGCATGAATGGATCATATTCCATAAACGTAGTCATGTACATTTCTTTACCGCAAAAATACACTTTGTTGGTGCCACCACCAGCCACCTTACCGTCATACTTGCTCCATACGAAATCCGGAGCATACGGATCACCAGCGATTGCAACAAACCTCATCAGGTTCGCAGTCATTTCGTTATCGGTGCGGCTAGCGTGATGCTTGAGCCCTTTGTATTGATGTACCCCAAGTAAGCACAATTCCAAACCAACTTGACCCAGAATTACTTTAAGGATTTCATATTGCTCTCGGTATATACGTGAGAATCCGAAGTCGTCTGGGTGGCCTACGAATGTTTGGGTGGGGAATTTGAGCGTTTTCTTTTCGAAACCAGTTCGAATACGCGGGGGATAGTTGTGGGGATAATACACAGCACCTCCTGAAGTTTTACCATACTAGATGATAGCTTCAGTTGGTGCATAAATCAAACTCAATCACCCTGCCATACAGCAGTCGGACAAAGTACCGCCAGGTGCATCATCTGAATCAACGCTATTTTCACGTTGCCTTCAGTGGCCTTCCAGTAATCTTCATCCGTATCATCTGCTAATTTACTAATAGCAGTGGCGATAAGCGGCCAGGATTCCATTCCAGTTTTGCCGTACAGAACGCGAATGCCTTCTTCCGGGTCCAGAACCTTACGCAGGATCGCTCCATAGTTGTACGTGATGTTGATGCTGGCGTGGTCATCACCGCCGACAACATACGTGCCTTGACGTAAGTCCAGCTTCATAGGAAGCTTCGCACAGTCACCAGTCTTCTGATCAATCAAATCAATATCATAACTCATTTGCTGCCTCCACAAAATTTATATCTGACGGTTTCACCAGCGCATAGCAGCGTTTATTATGTCGATTACGGTTACAAATCACAAAATAATTCTGTTTGATCACTTCATGAAATGCCCATTCAGGCACCTCTGATTTCCCAGCAGCAACTTGGCTTGGTGATCGTACCTGAACCTCATGGAACTGTCGTGTCTTACGTGTAACAAAGACCTTGTAAGGGTAGTGATCATACTTTGATTCCCCCTTGGTATAGACGCTACGGGGACCATTGAGCACATTATGTGGTGCATAGATTAGGATACTAGTCCCTTCTTTTACCTCCCACATCACAAGCTCCTTGAAACTAAGAAGTTCAGATGATACGTGCAGGTGGCACAAAGTCAAGCATTGTCATTCGACATCAAATATCGGCGATCGAGTTCTTCATCCAGTATTGCATCAAGTGCATTAGCTCTTAGGATTGCTTGCGGTCCGAAGAATGCTTCTATCGCAAGCTCTCCGTGATCGTTTTCAATATAGTAGCGCACCAGAGCATATCGCTGCGCGTCTGAGCGATTGATCTCAGACTCAGCAGCTAATCTTTTAATAAGCTTAGCATCACTATGGCGCGTCATTTGATCGACGGTAATTAGCTGTTCCAAGCTGTCGCGCTCTTGTACCAATGAATTCATTTCATGTTGCATTAATAACCAATTAATGCCAAAGCCAAGACCAAATACAACCGCTAGCCCAATAATGAAACAAACATCAACAAGGTAATTACTATCAATTATTTGATTCATCATAATACACGCTTGCAAGTGGCAGTAAAGGTTTGTGTTGTTCCATCTTGTACGGTGGAATATGAAGTGGTATTCCACTTACAAGCACGGAAGAATGCTTGGGCACCCTGTTGTGCATAGCTGGTATTGTCACACGCAGATAAGGTAAATGCGCAAATTGCGATTAGAATTATAGTTTTCATTTAATGATGATAGTTGCGTTTGGTCGGCGATCACGAATAAAGTCGGCTACTGGAACACCAGCTGCTTCGTAAGCCCGAATTTCAATTGTGATTATTTCCCAATCACTTGGTATACGATATATTTCAATAGCATTTTTATTATGAGTATATTCTTTCAAGTAATTGAAATGACTCATCAATCCACCAATGTTGGTCCATGTCTTCCCGTTCTTAGACCAACTTGGCGGTTTACCACCAGTTGAATAAAGCCCAGTTGTGCGACTTCTAATTTTGTAATGCAGGAGCATGTCGGCCATATGCTAGATCACTTGCTATTGATTTTGCTGATAGCGTCTTCTTGAGTGGTTACACCAAGTTGCTTGTAGATGACGTGCAGATTGTGGTGATTCTTACCGAACCACTTATCAAATTTAACACCCAGATAGATACCAAGTGCAAGAATGGCAATGCCACCAAGATCAAAGAGGAAAAACATGTGAGTCCTTTATTATTAATTGAAAACGTATTCCAGCTTACCAGTGCGATACTTACCTTTATCCACTCGACTCAAATCAAAGTTGAAGTGATTAACGAACGCTCGACTATATGAATGAATCATTTCTTCAGCAACGGTGCAGTGCGGTTTATCAGTGTCAAGAATCTTGAGCATCTTCTCGATCAAGTGCAACCCCGTTCCTTTGTTTTGATAACTGGGTAACACTCGAACACATCGCAATTTGGTTTCATCAGGGGTGACCTTGCCGAGTGCAACTCCGACAATTTGTTCGTGTTCCTTTGCCAGAAGAAGCACGTCATCACCCGTGATCAACCCAGGAATCATTGTGTTTACATACCAGTATTCAAAATCTGGGTAAAGCTCAGTCAAACTGTTGAGGATCGGCAAAACGTTGAATGCCTCAACGAATGACTTTGACTGGTGATATTCAATCATTTACACCACGCAAAATAAAAGGTGCCATATTGTGGCACCTTTTATGAATGGCATCAAGCGTAATTAAAGATCTGGAACTTCGTCCCCGAATACGTTACCGATCATCACCTTACACACAGCTTCACCTAACGTGGGACCCTGGTATCTAATTCGACCACTGGTCGCGTCATACGCTCTTGGTCCCTTTGGTCCCTTTTCAAATCCCTTGCTAGCATACTTGCATAATGGGATTGCGTAGATATCATTGCTGCTCATCGTTCCAAACATTGATTGAGCGTCGTTGTACGGTTCATATTTCATGAACCTGATCTCAGTACTGTTGAAGTCTTGCAACGTGTATTTAAACAAGCATTCGCCCTTCTCCATTTTCACCAGATCTTTCGCCCCGGTGGCAACTGCAAACCAGTATGACAGCAACGGCCCAGACAAATCATTAGTTTTCATCTAATACCTGTAGTTGATGTTCTGCTTCATGAAGTTTGATACGAAGAGCATCGCGCTCTTCGGTCAAATTGCCGACCATCATTGCAATGTCGGTCAGAAAGGCCTCAGTATTGCCTTTATGCGTATTGAGTAGTGTTCGGATCTCGGTCCGATAGAACCGAAGTTCACTGTGAGTCAATGCCATATTTTCACCTATCAAAAGAATAGTCCCGTTAAACACCATTTCAGTTAAATGATAACATGAAACTAGTGCATTAACGGGACCGTGTTGTTTTCTTTTCCTTGACGGTTTTTCTTTTACTTAGTCAGCCTGGTGGTAATCATATTTGGGCGAAATCGTCTCGTATTCAGGCTTTAACACTTTACATGGTGGCTTCATATTGGTTATTTCGAGTACCAATTCCTTTACTCGATTCTGAATGAATAACTGGCAGGTCGTCCAACCGGCTTGCCCAATTTCATCAACTGCTCGTTTGTAAGCTGCAAGTTCTAGATTGTCAGAAACCATCAAATATCTCCAAGTTCTTTGTTGTATTGTTACTCCCCTGAGTGTCAATACTATACATAAACATAAACGCGGTAGTAGATACTAATGCAAAAAAATGTAAGGAAAGTTAACTGACTTGGACATTGAAAATGACCACAATCAAACTTGTGGTCATTTTCAACTACCAGTGATTGTGAATTAGGCGATAGCCGTCTCGCGCACTTTTGCTCTCGTTATCCGTCGGCCGTGTTTGTACGTACTTTCCTTTACACGGATTGTATTTAGAATCACTACGGGTGGTTCTCTGACTATTACTGGACCAACAATTCCAATAGCCGCCGCCGCCCTCAATACTGCATATCGAGTAGCGCGAGCGGAATTATGGTTATGAACGTCGTGTTGCTCGATAAGCAATTGCACATGCCCCCCGTCAGCGTCAACTTTCGTAATTACCGTCTGCTTTTTAAAAGAATCAATACTTATATTCAACATTAGCGCTTGTGCCACTTCCAGTGTTTGCCGATCACATATAAGAGGATTGAAATACAGCATCTCTCCGATTGTTAATCCCATTGCGCGGGCGGCCATCTCTCGAAGTTCTTCATCGTTCATGTTGCACTCCATATGAATTATGAGCTATTTGATCGCGACTTTAATTTACCAATAAAAATCTTACATTGTGCAAATGTTTCGCTTGCAAACCCCAACTTATTCATTTCAACGACGTCATTCGTTTCGACCATATTCAAACAATGGTTAAGTAGACGTTTCATGTTGATGGTTGGCAATTCTCGATTCACCTGCGCGGCCTGTTGCTTCTGTTGTTGAGCAACTAGGTATTCACGCACCTCCAGTAGTTCACTTTTCGTGCCACTGTAGTCATTCCCATGGGCCCATTCAATAGCTCGATCGATTGAATAAAACCATTGTGGAAGAACTCCCGATGAAATTTCCAACTCACCAAGCGAGCTATTGTTTTCTGAAGTATCGCTCATGTATTTCCTCAATTGCTTGGACAAGCACGTAAACTCTACGTTTCCGTGTTTGCGCATATAATATGCATAAACTAGAAGTGAACCGCAACAACTAAAAACATCAAAACGTTGCATTTATGCAACCTGTACGTTACGCTAAGTTACCGTACATCGTTATTGCTGTTTCCGTAACGAACTCAGTTCTTTAAGTGCCTTACGAGCTATCTCTCTTAACTCATCAGGATCGTCGGTCTTAGATACCGCGATGGAGCCTATTGTCTGTATCAAGAGTTCTCTCTGGGTTTCCACGTTCAATTGATACGTCCCAACCTCCATGAATTTATTCAAGAACATCTCTATTACCTTCAGTTCTTGTAAAGATGTGATATTTGGAGCTTTTATGGGAATTGGATTACGACATCTTGCATTGAGTGCATCATTGACCGCCTGTAGCACTGCTGGAGTAAAGGATGTGTCTATGACTGCGTATGGGGAGAAGCCTTTATTACCGTAGACCATTGCAGCGCCTTCGAATTGACCCCAAGCGTAGTTGAAGCTCATGAACATGGTACCTGACCACATCGCGACTGGGCCTAGTCTTCCGTCTCCGTAGTACCAGGCTCCTCGCTGCATATCTTCTAGTGGTAGTTCCATTGGAATCATTATTCGTGTGGTACTTTTGATTTGTGTATGGTCAGGACTATTTCTGCCAGTTCTCTTGGTGTTTTTGCTTGGGCGAACATATTGAAATCGGTGTCATCGTAATCGACTCCAAATTCATCTGTCAAATCCAGTTCGAGTTCGGCCATGCTTAGTGAATCTAATTCCAAGTAGTCGAAGGTATCATCCAGGTTTACTTCGGAGAAGCTACCAATCGATGCATCGATTGATTCCAGGATTGTTTCTTGAATGTGTTCGATTTCGGTTAGTGCTGCTTTGATCAGCAGGTTTTTCAGATATGGTTTGATATCTTCGTATCGGACCAGGGTATCTGGGGAGATGGTTGTCTCTTCGACCAGTTTTCCGTTTTCTAGTTTAAATGTTTTGAAGAGTGGTTGATTCATGATTAATCCTTTGCTATGATTGCTTCGATGGCTGAGATTGTTTTAAGCCATTCGCAATCATTGTGATGAGTTTCATTGTACACTGGGCTGACTGCGGCGCCACAGCTGGTGCAGAGTCCAGTAGCGTTATCGAATTCTCCGTCGTGTGCGAAGTCGTAAAGTTGTTTGAGCAGTGGCAAGGGGACTAGTGTCATAGTGCTACGGTAATTTTGATCCACTACTTGAATCAACTCGTCATCCATTGCTTCGGAAAAGATTTCCGAGTTCCTATCGTCCCAGCCGTTATTCCACAGAATGCGAGCATCGCGTTGTTTGAATGCGAAAGGATCGGTTTCATCAACGTGATGGGGATTGGCACTTCGTTTGACATTATTTGAACGAGCGTTGCGCCCTTCGTAATATGCTTCTGGCATAGTCATTCTGTTTTCTCCAAGTATCCGGCGAAGACTGCATCTTTATCCTCGTAGCCGCGATTCCATTCAGCTTTGCATTGTTGCTGGGTGGGGAACACGTACAGATGTTCCTTGTATGGGCCGTAGGGATTATCGCTTTTGGGGAAGTTACCCAGACGTGCAAGGACACCCTGATAGTAATAGGGTTTGAGGGCTGTTCTAAGCCGCAGATGAACGTGATCGTAATATGTGGTCATTCAGATTCTCCTTTAGTGAAGCCTCGTTTAATCAACCACTGTTCGATCGTTTTGTAGTGGAATACTGGACCACCGTTCAGATCAGCAATAGGCTGCGGGAAGTCTTTATGTCGCCTGCGCCAGTTACTGACTGCTTGTCGGGTCAATCCCACCATGTTTGCGATCTCAGTCACTCCTACGAGATTAGCTACTGATAGTGATTCTTCAAAGTGTTGCTTCAAATCCATGTAATCACTGTAGGACACATACTGTCCTATTCTACTTTCATCCATCTCATACATCCGGTCCCAACTGGGATCGTATCTTGTTACCATGTGTCACCTTTACATCATTGGATGGCTTGTGGTGCGCGCCATTCTAGTTATTAAGCACCCACACTATATCGATATTCTGGTACGTGTGGTGAGCTTTGTACGACGTCTTACCAGGGATTGTCGTTTGAGCTTGGCTTGACTGTTACTGAATCTGCCCCAGTTGTGAATGATTTGCATCGATAGCTCAAGCTGTCATCATCGGCAAGGGTGAGACCAACTTCGACTCTAACGACGTCATCGTGCTGGTAATAGTCTTGGCCGTGGGTCACCGATACCTCAACGGTCAAGTTTTCCTTCAGGTACGACCTGATTGCGCCTTTGAATGCGTCTGAGGCGAACAGTTGTTCCATGTCTTCTTCGCTGAACGTCATAGCGTTCTCCTATCTATAATATGGAATCATGATACGTTCATGTGAAAACCATATCAAGCTTGAAGGTAATTGAAGCCAGAATAAGAATTGAGTTTGGCAAGAACTGCCATTGCCGCCCCGCTAATTGGCTTAACGATACGCTCATGTCTGTGATGAACATGGTAGTCCTTATCGTCACCTTCTTTGCGGAAAAGCATTGAATGCATGGGCATGTATTTACCACCCCAAGGAGTCTTGTATCCGTATTTGTTCTCGTAATCTTCCATGTCAAACACTACCGTCCAGCGTGGGCCGAAGGGTTTGCCATGATCGTTGAGAAAGCGAAATCGTTCACCATTTTGTAGATGGCACAATTGCACCCGTTGCGCCAAATTGCCATCTGCTTGCCAATCAGCGTGCCTATCATGGTATTTGAACGGGATGCCTTGTGCTAACCTTTCCGCTTTACTGAGTTTTATAGGTTTGCGGCTAGGATTCATCAACATTCACAGACCTCCTCCAAAGTTATTTCTGGCGCTTGTATTGACTAAGAGCATAACAGCAGTTGCCACAATAACGACAGCAATTTTTGCGAGAATAATGGTCATTTTAGAGGAGTCCCATCAGTTTGAGAACTTTGTCACGAGTTTCGATTGTCATACCGCAACGAAGAATGGATGTATCAAGCTCTGTTTCCTCCAGGCGCCGCTCCAGATTACGAGGAGTGCACAGACCATCATCGTGAAGGCAAGCAGCCAAAGTATTGATAACTGCCTGGCCTGAAACACAACGATAATGTGCCTCACGCTTTTCATTGACATATTCAACGAATACAATTCTCGGCATGGGAACACGAAGCAGCATCAATTTCAGGATATTTTCATCAATTGTGTGTTCGATGTTGGTGATAGGCATGTTTCGAATAACCTCGAGTGCCACTCGGTTGCGTCGTTCCATAACGTCAACGGGGCTAGAAGTAACCGGTTCCATATCACCAAAACTTTGAAGTTGTTCAGTCAAATTGATCATTTCTTATCCCTTGTTTAATCTTCGTCGTCTGGGAAATCTTCAGCATCTTGTTGAATCGCGTTCCACAATGCTTCTTTTACGATCACTTCCCACAAAAAGCCATCGGGGTGATCTTCGTTGAACATGTCAACTTCGACAAACTTAAGTGGAACATTGTGATCCAGAGCGAAGTTGTTTGCTTGCGTAATAACTTCGTCAATTTCTTCTTCCGTGAAGTCACTGAACAACTCCAGAAATTCTTGAAAAACGCGATCAGTTGGGAAATATTGTTCCAGTTCATCATCACGTAGTGACTGTACTTGCTTGTTCACCATTTCTGTTCCCCTTGTTTGTTTACCATGTTCAAATGATACATTCACCTAAACATGGTTACAAGCGTTATTCGATTATTTTTGCGATTTTCAGCAAACGATTGATATCATTCGATAATGCTTTGCTGACAATCTCGGTCGAGTTGTACATGAATTGGTCATACTCTACTTTCTGAACCTCTTCGAACGTGGGAATGGCCAGTAACTCGAGTCCAGCAGCGCTTGATTCATTTCGAGCCCTAAGTCGTTCATTTGTGGTCTGGAGTTGTTGAATGAGTTTCCCGTAGAAATCGTTCCACAGTGTAGTTCGATTTAGATCCTTGATATCGGCTCGCGGATAAACTTCGCCGAGACGTTCCCATTTTGCCCCAGGTCCGAGGACCATAAGATCAATATGATTGGCCAGGAACTCAGTATTGTTGAACTCGAAAGTGATACGAAGCCGAGTCTCATACCCTTGATAGTCACGAAGCCCCAATCTGGGACCTTGATAATATGATTCATATCGAGTCACATTGTCTTCCACGAACAGCTGATCTTGCATGAACTTGATCGTCATTAATTTCTCCTGGTTGCCAGAATTACTTGGTTAAGACTGCGACCACTTGCTGGGGATATTTCAAGAATTGTGTACCCATGTATTCAAGCTTTACTTTTTGTTCAGTGAAGCCGATCACCTGGCAAATACACAGCGCATCTGTATATCCAGCAACATTTGTGGCTACCCGGCCATTGATCTCAATGTCGTTGCCCACTACGTCGAGCATTCGCACAAGCACGCTTGCATGTTGACAGAACAAGCGCTGGAACACACTCTTTTCTTCGCCGTTGCTGTCACGCATCACGACATGCGGTTCTCCGTAAGGGGTTCCGTCGGCGCGTTCAGTTTCAACACGGACAAAGAACACGCGCTTCCAGCCACCATAAGAAACGGGAGTGCCTACATGCATGCAACTCATTTGCGCTTGCGAGATCATTTTTTGCTCCGTGTTTTGATAATCAAATGATAAATTCACCTACCACTTTATGCAAGCGGTAGGTGAATTATTTTCGAATAGCTTAGTCTGCGTCAAATGCCGTGATATACACTTTATGGCCAACCAGAAGTTCCAGTTCCTTGGAAGCTTTTGCCCTGTCGTAACGGTTACTGATATTACGGATGCTGAATTGGTAGCCAGTACCAAAGCCTGAGGGGTGATACGAGTGGACTTTACCAGCTTTGAGTGTTGCGATCATGTTGTCGATCGCCTCTTGGGTCATGAACAAAGTGACCGGGCCCAAGTTGCATTTGGTGCTGCTTGCAAGACGCTGTTGTGCTTTGCGAGCGCGTTCGACTTGCTCTTGGAACTGTTTTCGAAGTATGTCCAGTGACTCGAAGTAGAAGCTAGCTTCTACTCCTAGACGATCGAATGAAAATTCCGAACCCGCAGCTTTGTACCGTGTTTCGCAGTGGACATACTTGCCCGAAAACGTCATTTCGATTCGCATACCATCACCGACGGGTAACGACATAATAAGCGTTTCGCTGTTTCCACTTGGCGTGCGTTCGACCGTGGTGGGCGGAATTTCACGTGCAAATTCTTCCATCTTTTCTTGAACGAAATCGATCAGTTCCATCTGCATATCTCCGGTAGTGTCCATTACCAGATGATATGTTCATGTAAATGAAAAAGCAAGCCGTAAAAAAGGACCCTTGTAGGATCCTTTTCCAGCTAGTTAGTTCACAGTATTTTCCATCGAGTCATCTAAAATTTTCTGTACTTTGTTATAATCTACTGGCTTTGTTAAGTGATAGTCAAAACCTGCATTGAATGCCATCTTCTTATCAGTATCTTGCCCATACCCCGTGACTGCTACAATTACTATTCCTCTCAGCTTGGGATCTGAACGGATCTGCTGAGCAACTTCATATCCGGTTAGAATCGGTAGGCCTATGTCCAGCAGCACCACGTTGGGATATGTATGTTCTACTGCGGTTAAAGCGGTAGGGCCGTCGTACGCCTTGGTTACGACGTGGCCTGACATTTCGACAAGCATTGCTAGACTATCTGCGGCATCAGTGTTGTCATCCACAACAAGCACTCGTAATTCCCTCGTTGCTCTGCGAGTTTCTTGGGGTATATTATTCTCAATTGGAAATGACGGCGCTCGAACTATTGGTAAAGTAACAACAAATTCACTTCCTTTACCCAATACGCTATAAATGTCAACGTGGCCACCGTGCATTTCAACTAGTCTATGGACTAACGCAAGCCCGATACCCAAACCGCCGCGAGAACGATCTAGTGACCGTTCTGATTGCGAAAACAAGTCAAAGATTCTAGGTAGTAGTTCAGGCGCAATGCCCACCCCAGTGTCACTTAATCGTATAACGCATTCTTTCTTGTCATCAAGTGTCACACTTAGCGCAATTTTCCCACCATTGTTGGTGTACTTTGCCGCATTGGTAAGCAGATTAACGATGATTTGTTCCAAACGAGCTGCATCTGCATGTAGCCAAATTGGTTCGAGGGAAAGAGTCACGGTTAAATCATGCTCATGTTCGATAATGAGCGGCATTGCTGAAGCAACCGCGTTTTCAATTACACCGTTCATTAGAACGAGATCGTTTCTAAGTTGTACACGTCCGGTAGTTATGCGCGCCACTTCCATCAAGTCATCAACTAACCGAGTCAATTGCACAACTTGACGTTCAATCATAGTTCTAGCTTGATGTTGAAGGGGATCTTCGTCCTGCTGTAACCTTAGAATTTGAACGGCATTGGAAATGGGAGCAAGCGGATTTCGTAATTCATGACTAAGCATCGCCAGGAATTCATCTTTTCTACGATGTAAATCAGCGAGTGTTTCAGCCTGCTCTTGCAGCTGACGTTCCATTACGAAGCGTTCGCTGATGTCACGTATGTTGCATTGCGCAACTGCATGTTTTCCCACCAGGTATATGTTGCTTATGAATTCAACTTCAACTGTTTTGCCATTTTTTGATTCTAATGGCAAGTGTTCATAACGCACATACCCTTGTTTTTGTAATTCAGCATACATGTTCAAACTAGCTTGCTTATCGCCGAAGAATCCAAACTCCCAAAGCTCATGATTCATAAGCTCATCGTGATCATAACCAAGCAAATCAGATATAAATTTGTTTGCGTCAATGATTTTTAATGAAGTAGCGTCAAGTACTAGGATTCCATCCTTTGCACTTTGAAACAGTCGTCGATATTGCAATTCGGATGTCTGTACCGCTATCGCATCTAATTGTCGTTCAGTGGCATCTCTAAAGATCAAAACTGCCCCAGTAGTACCGCTTTTAGTGCTCCTGATTGGTGCCGCACTATCATCTATTGGCCGCTCTGTTCCATCTTTCGCAATCAAGAGAGCGTATTTCCCAATATCGGTTATTTCATTTATTGCTAGAGCTAATGATATTGGCTCTTCAATTGCTTTTCTGGTTTTGCTATTGATTAGCCTAAAGACCTTGGACAATGGCAGGCCTACTGCTTCTTCCTGTGTCCAACCAGTCAATGCTTGCGCTACTGGGTTCAAAAATACGATGACGCCATTGGCGTCAGTTGTTATTACCGCATCACCAATACTGGCGAGTGTTGCATCAAGTAAGTCGCGCTGTATGCGAACAGACTCGATTGTTTCTTCAACGGGATTGATCATGTGAAGCTCCGAAGCAACGTCAGATCTACGAAGTGATTCAATACTTTCATCACTAGAAGCTTGATACTGTAGCACGGAACCTATTGTTCGTTTATTAAGATTACCTGACCATCAACTGGTTGTTGACAGTATCATCTGCAGATATTCCGCTGGAGTACCAACATGATGTACCCAGAGATTTCCTGAAATAATTGAAGTTGTATTGGTATCAAGGTTACGAATGAATACCGCGGTATTGCTGTATTCAGCTCCGTAACTTGGTGGGATGGATATACGGACAAAGACTGGTTGTTTTAGGTGAGACAGTCTTTGTATTGATCGGTAGCAGTCAAGTTCAAACATGTCACCTTCAACCATGTCTTTTATCAAACACTTTCCTTTCACTTTACGGCAACCAGGTTCTGGGTGAACCATTCATCGAGTGTGCAAATGTCGATTTCATACACTTTCTTCAATTCAGAGCTGTAAAAGTGTGTGAAATTCCAGTGTTGTCCAAACAGATTGACTTCGGTATCAAACTTAGGGACGCGATTATTGAATCGCCATTCGCTGATTTGTTCAACAGTCACACCGCGTTTATTACGAAATGTTTTTTCAGCCTGGTCATACTCGGAGTAGCAATCCAACAAATCTTGTTGGGCACGAACCGCTCGCATAACTTCAGCTTCGATATCAACCAGCAGTTGTTCAGCTGAATCGTATTCTACCGGCATCACATGATCGCATGAATACGTGTATCCGTCACCAGTAGAAAAACAAACGACTAATTTCATGCTATCTCCTCATCGATCTTCCGCAACATCGCAGATTTCCAATCCGTTGAACCCAACGTAGCATTGCCGATCCATGCGAAAGCGGGAATGTGTTCAATCTCAACATCCTTCCACTTGTTGAGGTGACCGACTGATGACCAAAAGCTACGGCGAACTTGAAGTACTTGATAATGCTCCACAGTTGCTTCCGTGTAGCCCCGTTCAAGTTCTTTCACTGCCCGACGCACTACGCGATGCAGCTTGCCTTTATATTGAAACCCCTTGTAGTCCATGATTACTCGTCGCTTTCTTGCAACAGCGATTCAGCAGCTTGACGTCGCTGCGCTATGCGCATCAGTGCGGATGCATCAACTTTGTTAGTAATTCCGGTAAACATCGAAGCATTAAACGGCTCAATTGCGATATCAAACACTGGAATGCCAAGCGCTGCTGCAACTGCCTTCATATCAGCCGACGTGATCATTTTGCTCTCCTGTTATTTGTTAACCAGATGATGCATTCACCTGACCAGTAAGTCAAGCGCTTGCTACCATAGTAAAGTAATTCCATCCTTCGTTCATCATCCCGTGGTTGGCGATCTTCGGATTTTTCCTGCCCTTGGCCCAAGTGTATTCAACTTTCTCGTCGTAATGATCGTAAATTTCCAGCTTGTGGTACTTGGCAACACTACGCCAAGTACGAACTGCCTGTTCGCCAATGTTAGTGCTTGAATGAATTCGTTTCAATCGATTGATAGCACCCAAGTACAGAACGGTTCCTAGTCCACGCCCACGATATTGATTGCAGAGATAGACCGCTCCAACCCTATAACCTAGCTCTTCAGGTGAACAATCATTGGACAACCTAATCATACCAATATATTCACGACCATCTTTCAAATAGATGAAATGCTCTTTGTATTGATCTTTGATGTAAAATAGATCCAGGCCATCTTTACTACCTAGATGTTTTGGTTTCTTTCGATTTACTGCCTGCTCGATAGTAGTAATTGACCACTCGAAGCTCGATTTACTGTAATTGGTGCCGGAGACAATGTTCATAGATGAAAACAAGTTGATGCCACAATTGGCAACTGCCAACAGTACACTAGAACAAATTGACTGCAAAGCTTTTGTTGCCATATTGCAATAAATTTATTTCTAACTGGCAACTTGTAGTAAACTGGCGGTAGTTTCACCTATAAGAAGAATCTTAAATGAAAAAACTAAAAATTGCAGCAGTGCTTATGTTCATACTGGCTATTGCTGGTTGTGACGATGGGGTAATAGCTGCTAAAAAAATGAACCCGGTAATCACCAACATTGGTGACTTCGACGGTTGTAATGTGAAGTATGTTGATCGTGGGTATACGAGTGATTCATTCTTTATGGCTAAGTGTGGCGACACCGTGACCCAGTCCAATACATATCAATCTGGTAAGACCTCGCAGCGTATGATGACAATAACGCAGAAGATCAATGATTTGACTGCTGAGCGTGCTGCTTTGGTTAAAGAAGAAGAAGCAAAACAAGCAGCATTGGCCAAATTATCGGTACAGGACCAAACAGCTTTGGGAATTATACCTCCGGCGAGCCAACCACCACAATGAAAAAACTGTTCTGGGTCCCCGCATCGATGGTGCTGTTTTTTGTTGGTTTTGCTGGTTTCTTTTTTGTGTCGATCCTTGCTGTTATTGGCATGGGTCTCAATTTTGTTGCTGAGGGTCTAGGACTTATTTTTGATTGGTATCAAATTCAACTTTTACATCTCTTACGCTATGTGGGAAAGAAGGCATTCAATGACTAAATGGATTGATGGTAATCCTTATGAAATTGGCGCCACTATTGCTATAATGGCACTTTACATTTGGGCAAAACTGAGTTTGCACAACGAACAGAAACAAAAGAAAATGAAAAAAGTAATTAATATCCTGCTAGCAATGATTGCATTGCTAGCCACTCCAGCATTTGCGTATCAGATGGATGTTGCTTGCCATGCTGATGTTGAATTCAGTCCGAATGGCGGTGGCGAAGCTATGGTAGTTCAAGCTATCGGCACGGCACAAAACCAGATTTTGTTGCAAGCATACAACTTTACCTCACCAGCGATCTTGAATGCTTTGGCTATTGCAAAAAGTCAAAAGCATGTAGATGTCCGCTTCATTCTGGACAAGAGTAATGAAGAAGCCCGTTACGCTCCTATCATTGAGCAGTTGGCTCAATTGGGTATTCCTATCGTTACTGACTATTCAGTAGCCATTGCACATAACAAGGTGATCATCATTGATGGCACTGATGTGATTACTGGTAGCTTCAATTTCACGATGTCTGCGCAGCGTCGCAATGCGGAGAATGTGATTTGGTTTATGCATTGCCCAGCATTAGCCATACCGTATATTCAGAATTGGAAAAACCGATTGGCTGTATCACGTCCCTATAACCCAAGATAGACTAAATGGCTTCCATAGAATTTCTTAACTGTATAGAAATATTTCTGATATTTCTAGTGATACTGTGTTTTTACGGAATATGTTATTTCGTATTGTCATTAATTACCGACTTCATGGGTCTTTGCGTATTCAAACTGGGTACTTTAATTTGGACACCAGAAGAAATAGAAGCATTCACAACTAAATTTAAAAAAGAAAAATGATATTTCTTCTTGTAATGTATGCGGTAGTTGCTGCCATTAGTCTAGGTAGCACGCTTTACACCGTATCTAGTCTGGGTGAAAATTCAACTAATGCTCAAACAGCTAGGTTGTTTTTGAGTTTGGTATCATTTGTGGTTGGTATCGTTATGATTGACGGGCTTCCCATTCCTGCGTTCATTGTGCTAAGTTTGAGCATGGTGTTCAGCAACTGGGGTTATCTGTTTAAAAGTTACTTTACTAAGTGAATGATTCACCTTATAATGAACTATGGAAACTTTGAGGAGTAGCCATGGTCATTGTGATGACTGTGATTAGTAGTTTAATGGGAGCCGTGCCTGGCCTACCTGGACAAGGCTATGTCTTTGATTCAATTGAACATTGTAGCAGTCAAGCTCAAGACTACTTGCATTCGATGCCGCCTGCTGAAGCCATGCAGTTACAATATGTGTGCAAGCCTGGCGGAGTCCCATCCTACGCAATCTCCCCAGACTATATCAACCGTCATCCTAGGGGGTTCTGATGGAAGTCAAAGATTCACTTGGCAAGGTATTAAATGTTAGTCGTATCGGTGAAGCGGTAATTACTGAAATGAAGAGCTTGGGTAATTACATGAAGCCCAAGGAACAAAGTGCCGGGGTGGCGTTGATTCTGTTGCTTGAAGGCATAAATGCTCGTGCGCTGAATGAACAACTTGCGAGCGATGTTGAATTTTTCATAACTACCAGTGACAGACCGTACGAGCTTCGAGAACTTGGTAATGAAATTGCTGGCTTAGTACAGAAGGGCATTCGGCAACGTGGGTTAGATACTGCTGGTCCTAATGTAAATCCAGCAATCTGGAATTTGATCAACGCCTCGAGTATTTGGTGGCAATCATGGGGTGCTATCTTTGCTGGAGAGGCCTCGCCTGAAGCCGAAGCTTTACTGAAGTAAGAAAGGGAGCCAAGTGCTCCCTTTTTGCTTTTCCGGCCACTTCATGTATCATTGCACAAACAATAATAATTCAAGCTATGAATACATGTGGAATATGCGGCCGAGAACTCGGAACCGTATTAATCGAAGATCACCATTTAATCCCCAAGACCTTTAAGGGGAAAGTAACAGTTCCCTTCCATAAGATTTGCCATCAGAAACTGCACACGGTTCTAAGCGAGCGTGAGCTGTTCAATTACTACCATACTGAAGAACGTATTCGTGAACATAGCGAAATGCAAACGTTTATCAAGTGGGTAGCGAGTAAAGATCCAGCTTTCTACATTAAAAGTAAAGACACCAAGGAACGTAATGGCAAACGTCGTCGATAGTTCAATATGACTAAGTATAGAATAATAAAAAGTGGCGACTTTTGGCAAGTACAATATAAATCATTTTTGTTCTGGCATAATGTTCTTGTCCCAACCGAATGTTGGTTTATATCGTATATGACCAAGGCATGCTATTTGTACAAACGCGATGCTGAAGAAGTAATGGCTGATTGTATTCGATACGGTCACAACAAAAAGTAATAACAAATTGCCGTAAGAAAGGGAAGCAATGCTTCCCTTTTCGCACCTATAAAAATAATAAAATGGAATACAGTCAAGAGATTACTTGGGATCAGTACTTTATGAGCATGGCATATTTTGTGTCCATGAAGAGTAAAGACAAATCAACCAAAGTTGGATGTGTTATTGTCGGTGACGATAACGAAGTGGTATCAACAGGCTATAATAGCTTTCCCCGCTTGCTCAATGACAACGTACCAGAGCGTTCTGAGCGACCCTTGAAGTATATGTTTGTAGAGCATGCAGAACGCAATGCCATCGCAAATGCTGCTCGTATAGGCGTTTCCACGAAGAACTGCCGCATCTTTACTCCCTGGTATCCTTGTGTTGAATGCTCGCGCATGATGATTCAAAGTGGCATTAAGGAAATCATTCTTCATACTGAATTCCCAGGTAATGTAGTGAATACGGATCAATGGAGTGACAGTATGAAAGTTGGTCAAGAAATGTTGAAAGAGTGCGGAGTTGATGTGCGATGGTGGTCTGGCAAAATTATTCAACCAACTGGCTTCTTTCAAGGTAAGCCATATTATCTTTAACAGAGTAGTTAATAGATAAAAAACGAAGCTAAATCAGGAATGGTTCACCGCTTTGGAAAGATTTATAAATAAAACATTAAGTTAATAATTCCTTTCCGAGGTTGAATATGAACATTTCCGATATTATGCGCCAGTACATGAAGATGCTGGAAGACGCAATGACAGACGCACCTGCTGCTGAAGTTACCGATACACCGGTGGCAGCACCAAAACGCTTGCGTGTTGACCGTCCTGAAGTCACCTTTAACGAACCATCCGCTGAGAAAGTGGTAGCCGTTCTGAAGTCTGATGTGAGTGGTCGTTACACTAAGTTGGCACAAAACGTCCAACGTATTGCCACACTTGAAGCAGAAATTAAAGAAAAGAAGTCGCTTGTCAAAGATGACACGCGCGAATTGATTGCTGATTTGTTCTCATCTGATGACTGCGCTCGCACTCGTGTAGTTGATACTTTGAGCTTCATCATGACTCTTAGTAAAGACCCAAAAGTCAGCGAAACTTACAAATACGAAAAAGTACTTGACGAGTTAACGGCGCACTTGACGCCAGAATTGATTACGGTTTTGGAAGCTATCAAGGCGAAGTATAAGAGTGAAACACAAAAAGCAGCTTCATTGAAGATTGCTGCTAAGACAGCAGAAAGCGTTGATTTGTCAGAAGGTCCAATGGACACAATGAAGTCATTCTATGCAAAGTTTAAGAATGCAATTTTCGGTTGGGCTGCGAAGTATGACCAACAATTAGAAAACTTGAAGCGTTCTATCGGCGAAATGTAAGCAAGCTTCGCGGTTAATGCATTAACAGGGCGAAGCACGATCTTCGCCCTTCTTCATACAGAAAGTAGAAATGAATCGATCAATCAAACAATATACGATTAGTGAACTGCGAGCGTTAAAGAAGCGCTTAGATCTGCATTTCACAGTCAAGGGTGATAATGTCACCGATAAAGAAAAGCAACTCATGCAAGTAGTTAATGATGAGTTGCAATCCCGTCCTGATTTCACATATGGTCCTGAAGTAAATTACGGTAAACCAACAACGATCTCAACTAGTTTGGTGCCAGCTAGATCAGTTCAAGATGAAAGTATCTATGTAAACCCAGAGCATATGGGTGCTTACAAGACTATGGAAGACTGCTATGAACCCGGACAGACTGAAATTTGGTATGTTAAAAAAGGTGTTGCCGCGCGTCTTCTTAAAGCAGTCGAAGATGGCAATAAACTGTTGTTGCCACAGCCAGAAGATCTAGAGAAAACTCACATCAAGGTTGGTACTGTTAATTCCACTGATCAGCGTGAAGTATTTGCTGCTATGCAAGGTGATCAATGGTCACCAAATGGTGAAGCTAAGCGCATGATTTCCCAAATGGGATTAGGACATATTTCAATGGGTCCGGGTGATGTTATTGTATTTCCAGATCGTACAGTTATGGTTGGTCGACGTGGATTTTACGACTTAGGTCAACGTAGTGACGTAGAAGAGAATTTGGATTTTGCTGCAATAATTGATGGCAAACGTGAATTATCTGAAGGGCCTGCTCCTATGGCTTTTTCGGTAGGCGACACTGTATATTATGGTTCACGTAACGGTGTATTGGTGAATTTTGCTGGTAACGATCGCGATAAGTTGTTGGTTGACTTGCCAGATGGATCTCGTGATATCTTCCCAGTTCAAGGTACGACACTGAAGAAGCCAAATATTATGCGTCGAGCAACACAATGGGCGATGGGTGAAGATTCACTAAGTTCGAACGGTATTGGGCAACATTCTGAACGTAGCAGAATGCCTGTAGGTTTGGCCACTGGCTCTAATGCTCATTATCTGCCTGGTCAAATGCTGTATCAAGGTTCAGTTTCTGGTAAATTTATTCGCTTTGCTGACGGTCTGCGCAAAAAGATGATTCTAGTTCAGAAAGAGGACGGCGATCACGCCACTGATAAAGCTACAACCACAAAGCCATCATTTATAAATCGAACAAAGTCATACATTCGAGGCGAAAGCGTTAATGAAAACTTTGCCGTTGGATCAACCGTGTACTGTGGCTCCCGTTCTGGTGTTGTACAGGGCTTTGCTCAAGATGATCGTACGAAGCTCTTGGTGAAGCTAGCCAGTGGGAAGACTGACGTGTTTCCAGTCGAAAAGACTAAAGCGGAAAAACCAAGCTTGATTCGTAAAACAACACAGTGGGCAATTGGTGAGCAAATAGATCTT
>Ga0209888_1000004_pt1 | contig 196429 bp, 172 predicted proteins | sample OrgsoiDNA_201059_FD_185807 | JGI IMG/M metagenome (GOLD analysis project Ga0209888, IMG submission 185807) | Permafrost soil microbial communities from the Arctic, to analyse light accelerated degradation of dissolved organic matter (DOM) -... | ecosystem: Environmental > Terrestrial > Soil >...
CGTAAATCACTTCACCCAGGACATTCTCGCCGGCAAGCTGGAAAACCCGCTTGGCAAGGTCGACTGCCAATGTCGTACACGACGACAAATCGGCAGAAGACAGGGACTGATTGATCGTCGTATCCTTTTTCATGGACTCACCCTCGCTGTCGTTGGCTTTCTTAGACTGCCACCGTGGCGCATTGACGCCTCGGCGCGGGTGAGTCCATCCAATTACAACGATGGCATCGACGACAACACAGTGGTGCGTTCGACGCGGATCGTCTGGTGCGTGTTTCTGATGCTGATCGTGTTCGGGGCCTGGGCCTATTACTTTGAAATCGACGAGGTATCCACGGGCAGCGGCAAGGTCATCCCCACGTCCCGAGAACAGGTCATCCAGTCGCTGGAGGGCGGTATCGTCACGGAACTGGCGGTGACCGAAGGCGATATCGTCAAGAACGGGCAGACACTGGCCAAACTCGACCCCACGAAAACCGAGTCCAACTTCGGTGAGAGCGCCGCCAAATACCGGGCCTCTCTGGCCAGCGTGGTGCGCCTGCATGCCGAAGTGAACAGCAAGCCGCTGGTGTTCCCCGCCGAGCTTGCAAGTTACCCCGCGCTGATTCGTGCTGAAACCGATCTGTACAACACACGGCGCAAGGGTCTGGAGGAGTCCCAGGCCGGGGTGCGTTCATCATTGGCGCTGGTGCGCAGCGAGCTGGAAATCACCGAGAACCTGGCGAAGGTCGGTGCTGCAAGCAATGTCGAAGTGTTGCGTCTGAAACGCCAGAAGGCCGAACTGGAACTGAAACTGACCCAGTCGCGCTCCGAGTACATGGTGCGTGCGGGTGAAGAACTGGCCAAGGCCAACGCCGACGTCGAGACACTGTCATCAGTCATGAGGGGGCGTTCGGATTCTGTGACGCGCCTGACCCTGCGCTCCCCGGTACGCGGCATCGTCAAGGACATCGAAGTCACGACCATCGGCGGCGTCATCCCGCCCAACGGACGCCTGATGCAGATCGTGCCCCTGGATGAGCAACTGCTGATCGAAGCGCGTATTTCGCCACGGGACATCGCCTTCATCCACCCCGACCAGGACGCCAAGGTCAAGATCACGGCCTACGACTACGCCATTTATGGCGGGATGGACGGCAAGGTTGTGACCATCTCCCCGGACACCATCCAGGACGAAGTAAAACCCGAGGTGTTCTATTACCGGGTGTTCATTCGTACCGATTCCGATGAATTGAAAAACAAGGCGGGCAAGTCATTTTCCATCGTGCCAGGGATGATTGCTTCGGTGGACATCAAGACCGGTCAGAAGACTGTGCTCGATTACCTGATCAAACCGATGAACCGGGCAAGCGAGGCATTGCGCGAGCGTTAGCCTCGTCTGCGGGGACCAGGCCTCGCTCCTGCAGGTTCTGTGTCTGCCGGAGATGTTCTGGTGTACCCAGATCAAGGTGGGAGTGAGCTTGCCACGAATGCGATGCGTCAGTCGCCGCTGATGTTTCAGGCCTGACGCCCTGACAGGAAAGCGGTGGGGGATTCTTCGGTATTTTTACGCAAGTGAGCATAACAAGCGATTAGTTGCTGTTCCAAAGGCACGAGAACTGCCAGTAAAAAATTACCAAGGCCTGGGGCGTCGAGGGATGATTAAAAACGCTCGCTGAATCAAAGCGCGCAAGCAATTACACCCTGGATGAGTGGAGCGTAAGTATTAACGACGTTTATATATCAGGTGTATGTGGCTGAGTCTTCGCTTACATGTGGCGGCGCAATGGGGTTGGTTTGTTCCTCATATTCCTGAAGATGGTTTCTTATCAGTTTCCTGAGGATCTGGGAGACCGTGAGGTCCACCGTCTCTGACAGCGTCTCAAGCTTTTGCTTGGTGGGGTGATCGATGAGGATGGTCAGGCGTGTCGTTTTGTCAGGCATGGTGTTGCTCCTTGTACAAAAGCGCGGTTTCTACTGCCGCGTGCAGGGAAGAGATCTGACGACGGATCCAAAGTAGCACGTTGAAACTCTAATTCAAACGAATTGTGTTCTCCAGAAAACCAGTCCAAAAGCACCACCCTTGTGAAGCAAAGCACCCTTTTTGAGTGTGGGTTAAGGCAGAAATTATCATCCTGTTGTAATCGTCTGCTAACCCGTTGCGCTCCGGGTTATATGAAAGCAGATACCTGTCAAAATGCCAGTATTCCTTGTGATTAATGACTTGGTCCGGTGCGTAGATAATGTTTTGTCACAAAAAGCCTGATCCAATAGAGACCGGCTAGTACTGAAAATCGACGTTGCATTGTGATGTGGCGATGGGGCGACTATTGTTTGTTTCATCAAGTACACCATCGCCAAGAAGGGAGACATTTCAGATGCCTGCTGCTTTTTTCGTGGTGATGAGAATTGTTCAGCGAGCGTTAAGGAATTTTTCGCGGGTGTCATGTTCTAATCCGCTCAACGGCCTATCAGGCCCCGGCTCGCTGCGCCCTAAGTCAGTAAAAAGTAGGAGCTTCTCCATGTTTACCTCGCGTCGTTTGATTATTGTCGCTACTGCTGTTGCCCTGTTGTCCGGGTGCGCATCGCCTAACCCTTACGACAATCAAGGCCAGGCCCAAAGCTCCGGCGGGATGAGCAATACGGCTAAATATGGCGGATTGGGTGCTCTGGCCGGTGCGCTGGCGGGTGCTGCCATCGATCACAACAACCGTGGCAAGGGCGCGCTGATCGGTGCTGCATTGGGCGGTGCAGGCGCAGCGGGTTATGGCTACTACGCCGACAAGCAGGAAGCCGCCTTGCGCGCCAGCATGGCCAACACCGGCGTACAGGTTCAGCGCCAGGGTGACACGATCAAGCTGATCATGCCGGGCAACATCACCTTCGCCACCGACTCCTCGTCGATTGCCCCAAGCTTCTATGCACCGTTGAACAACCTGGGTGGCTCGCTCAAGCAGTACAACCAGAACGTGATTGAAATCGTCGGCTACACCGACAGCACCGGCAGCCGCCAGCACAACATGGACCTGTCGCAACAGCGTGCGCAGAGCGTTGCCACTTACCTGACTTCCCAGGGTGTCGATCCATCGCACCTGTCGGTTCGCGGTGCAGGCCCGGATAACCCGATTGCCAGCAACGGCGACGTCAATGGCCGTGCGCAGAACCGTCGTGTAGAGGTCAACCTCAAGCCGATTCCTGGCCAGCAATACCAGCAACAGCAGTAAGCCCGGAAGCGTCCAAAACCCCGAAGCTGTTTCGGGGTTTTTTTTGTCCTGGGCAATCGTTGTTGATCATTTCACGTCTCAATTCTTCGCTTTCCGTCAATCCCTGCCGTTGTCCCCACCCTAGATTAACTCCCGAAGCAGGCTGCCGTGCCGTGCGGCCAGTCACTGTCGAGGAGAACATCCATGCAATCTGTGCACAGTCTCAAGCAGCAAAGCCAGGTCGACGGCTGGGACCATCAAGACCCTGAAGAAGCCTTCACATTGCAGTCGCGCTACTTTTTCGATGAGACCTTGTTCAAGGCCGAACGCGACAACATTTTCATACACACCTGGCACGTAGCCGGGCACGTCAGCGAGTTCGCCGAGCCTGGTCAATACGTCGTCTGCGATCTGTTCGACCAGAGTGTGGTGGTTGCCAAAAATCGCCAGGGGCAGATTCACGCGTTCCACAACGTTTGCCAGCACCGGGGCAATCGCCTGCTTGAGGACCGGCGTGGCACTACAGGCGGGGTGGTGCGTTGTGCCTATCACTCCTGGTGCTACGAGATGGACGGCAGCCTGCGTGGCGCGCCTCGTTGCGACCGGATGAAGAATTTCGAACTGCAGGCTTGACGCCTTCGCGAGCAAGCTCGCTCCCACCCTGATCTGGGTACACCCGAACATCTCCGGCAGACACAGCCTGTGTGGGAGCGAGCTGGCTCGCGAAGGCGTCCTCCCAGAAGCATCGTGGGTGACTGGCCCACTGCAATAGAGGGCAAGATGGATCGCCACCCCGGTCGCTCCAATGGGTATTCATTTCACCGCGCCGGATACTGCTCATGCAGCCGGTCCAGCAACGCATCCTTGTCTTCCCACAACCGGTTGATCCACTGCTGGAATGCCAGGCGGTATTCGCCGTCCTGGTCATAGTTCTTGCCAATGAACTGCGGCGGGATCTTGATCTCTTCGAAATGCGCGACCACCTCCCTGACGTTGCCGCACAACAGCTCCCAATAACCGGAATGACCGTCGGGATAGTGGATGGTGACGTTAACGATGGACTCCAGCTGTTCGCCCATGGCGTCCAGTACAAAGGCGATGCCGCCTGCCTTGGGTTTGAGCAGGTGACGGAACGGTGACTGCTGCGCGGCATGTTTGCCGGGAGTGAAGCGGGTGCCTTCGACGAAGTTAAAAATCCCCACCGGGTTGTTGCGAAACTTGTCGCAAGTGCGACGGGTGGTTTCCAGGTCCTTGCCTTTCTTTTCCGGGTGTTTGGCCAGGTACGCCTTGGAATAGCGCTTCATGAACGGGAAGCCCAGCGCCCACCAGGCCAGACCGATGACCGGCACCCAGATCAGTTCCTGCTTGAGAAAGAACTTCAGCGGCCGGATCCGTCGATTCAGCACGTATTGCAGCACCATGATGTCGACCCAGCTCTGGTGATTGCTGGTGATCAGGTACGAATGCTGATAGTCCAGGCCTTCGAGCCCGCTCAGGTGCCAGCGGGTGTTACCGATCAGGTTCATCCAGGCCTTGTTGTTGCTGATCCACGCTTCATGGATATGGCTCATCAACCAGTCGGTAAACCGCTGGGCAGCCTGGAAGGGCAGACACAGTTTGAAGATCGCCACGATGAACAATGGCGTGCAACAAACAATGGTATTGAGTGCCAACAGCAGCGAAGCGATGACACCGCGCAACGGGGCAGGTAAAAAATCCATATCGGATCAGGCTCCAGAAAAAATATGGGTGCCTCCAGTCGAAACCGGGGCACCGCCAGTGTGGTGATCAGATGTGTCAGGAAAGCGTGTCAGCCTGAATCGCCGTCAATGCGATGGTGTAGACGATGTCATCGACCTGGGCGCCGCGAGGCAGGTCGTTCACCGGTTTGCGCAGGCCTTGCAGCATCGGACCCAGGCTCACGCAGTCGGCGCTGCGCTGCACGGCTTTGTAAGTGGTGTTGCCGGTGTTGAGGTCCGGGAAGACGAACACGTTGGCGCGTCCGGCCACGGGGCTGTCGGGCGCCAGTTGCCGGGCGACGTTTTCGTTGGCGGCGGCGTCGTATTGCAGCGGGCCGTCGATCAGCAGCGAGCGTTGCGCTTCGTGGGCCAGCAGCGTGGCTTCGCGAACCTTTTCCACTTCTTCGCCGCTGGCGGAGTTGCCGCTGGAGTAACTGATCATGGCGACACGCGGTGTGATGCCGAACGCCACCGCCGAGTCCGCACTTTGCAGGGCGATTTCGGCCAGTTCCGCAGCGCTTGGGTGCGGATTCATGATGCAGTCGCCATAGACCAGCACCTGCTCGGGAAACAGCATGAAGAACACCGACGACACCAGCGTGCAGCCCGGCGCGGTCTTGATCAATTGCAGGGCCGGACGGATGGTGTTGGCGGTGGAGTGGATAACCCCGGAAACCAGGCCGTCCACTTCATCGAGGGCCAGCATCATGGTGCCGATCACCACAGTGTCTTCCAGTTGCTGCTCGGCCATCGGTGCGTTCAGGCTCTTGCTCTTGCGCAGCTCGACCATGGGCGCCACGTAGCGCTCGCGAATCAGGTCCGGGTCAAGAATCTCCAGCCCCGGCGGCAGTTCGATGCCCTGGGCCTGGGCCACGGCGTGCACGTCTTCCGGCTTGGCCAGCAACACGCAGCGGGCAATGCCCCGCGCCTGACAGATGGCCGCCGCCTGAATGGTCAGCGGCTCGCTGCCTTCGGGCAGCACGATACGTTTGTTGGCTGACTGCGCCCGTTGAATCAACTGATAGCGGAATACCGCAGGCGACAGGCGCATTTCCCGTGGGGTGCCGCAGCGCTGGTGCAGCCAGGTGGCGTCCAGATGCCCGGCGACGAAATCGGTGATGATCTCGGCGCGCTCGCGGTCATCGATGGGGATTTCCTTGTTCAGCTGGTTGAGCCGGGTGGCGGTGTCATACGAGCCGGTGCTGACCGACAACACGGGCAGGCCGGCCTGCAAGGCGCCTCGGCACAGCTCCATGATGCGTGGGTCGGGGATGATATCGCTGGTGAGCAGCAGGCCCGCCAGCGGTACGCCATTCATGGCCGCGAGGCTGACCGCCAGGATGATGTCGTCGCGATCGCCCGGTGTCACCACCAGTACGCCCGGTTTGAGCAGGCCTACGGTATTGAGCACCGTGCGCGCGCAAATGATGATCTTGCCCATGCGCCGCTGTTCGTAGTCACCGGCGTTGATCACGGTGGCCCCCAGCATGTCGGCAACGTCGCGGGTGCGCGGTGCGTTGAGATCAGCCTGGAACGGAATGCAGCCCAGCAGCCGGAAATCCCCACTGCGCAGCAAGGGCGAATGTTCTTTGAGGCGTGCGGCGAAGGCATCCATGCTTTCGTCGGTGCGGACTTTATTGAGGATCACGCCCAGTACTTTCGGGTCTTTGGGGCCACCGAACAGCTGCGCCTGCAACTCGACGCGGCCCGACAGTTCGGTCAGCACCTCGTTTTCCGGCGCGGACACCAGGATCACCTCGGCGTCCAGGCTCTTGGCCAGGTGCAGATTGACCCGCGCCGCGTAGCTGGCGTTGCGGGTCGGCACCATGCCTTCGACGATCAGCACATCTTTGCCGACGGCCGCCTGCTGGTAGAGGTTGATGATTTCTTCCAGCAGCTCATCGAGCTGGCCGTCGCCCAGCATCCGCTCCACATGGGCCAGGCCCAATGGTTTGGGCGGTTTGAGGCCGTGGGTACGAGCCACCAGTTCAGTGGAGCGCTCCGGGCCCAGGTCACCGGGGTGCGGTTGGGCGATGGGCTTGAAAAAGCCGACTTTCAGTCCGGCACGCTCCAGGGTGCGCACCAGACCGAGGCTGATGGACGTCAGACCCACACCAAAATCAGTGGGTGCGATAAAGAAAGTCTGCATGCGTGTTCTCGATTGGGCAGTGCAAAGGCCGCAAGCCGTGCCTGCGACCGAATAAAACCAGGGGCTGTCGAATTGCAGCGCCTCAACGGGGCCTAAGGTTATCGCTATCGGGGCGCACAGCACCACACCAGCCACAGTTAAAGGCGCTGCCTGTTTTCTGCCGGCGCTGGACCGGATCAAGCACCCAGGCGCGGGATTGCCAGGGCGGATCGTGACGCAGATGTTGTGTATGGCCACAGGAAAGCGCCACTATCCAGTGGCCTTCCTCGTCTTGCCGGAATTCCACGACTGTCGGATTTTGCATTTGGGCCCGTCCGTCAGAGTTGCGTTCGCTTTCGTGCGATTGCTTGGTTAAACTTGCTCGTTCTCAAATCATAAGCAAAAGGTCTCGCCCCCATGCCGATCGCCGCCAACAAGGCTGTCTCCATCGACTATACCCTGACCAACGACGCTGGTGAGGTCATCGACAGTTCTGCCGGCGGCGCGCCGCTGGTTTACCTGCAAGGTGCAGGTAACATCATTCCGGGTCTGGAAAAGGCACTGGACGGCAAGAATGTCGGCGATGAACTGAAAGTGTCCATCGAGCCGGAAGATGCATACGGCGAATACTCCGCCGAGCTGGTCAGCACCCTGAGCCGCAGCATGTTCGAAGGTGTCGACGAACTGGAAGTCGGCATGCAGTTCCATGCCTCCGGCCCTGACGGCAACATGCAGATCGTGACCATCCGTGATCTGGATGGCGACGACGTGACCGTTGACGGTAACCATCCGTTGGCTGGTCAGCGCTTGAACTTCGAAGTCAAGATCGTCGATATTCGTGATGCAAGCCAGGAAGAAATTGCCCACGGTCACGTGCATGGCGAAGGCGGCCATCACCACTGATTCGTGCTGCAAGCGTCTGATAGCTGGCTAGGCGCCTTGCGGGTTTTTACCTGTGGGGCGCCTTTTTAGTCTGCTGGTTTTTTTAGGGAGTTCGTCATGAGTGCTTTTCACGAGATCACATTAAAAGCTCTGGATGGCCAGGAACTGCCTCTCGCGCCGCTCAAGGGCAAAGTCGTTCTGGTGGTCAACGTTGCCTCCAAGTGCGGCCTGACTCCGCAATACGCCAGTCTTGAAAACCTCTATCAGAAGTACAAGGGGCGGGGCTTCAGCGTGCTGGGGTTGCCATGCAACCAGTTTGCTGGCCAGGAGCCGGGCACTGAACAAGAGATCCAGGACTTCTGCAGCCTGAACTACGGGGTGACATTCCCGTTGGGCGGCAAGCTTGAAGTCAACGGAGCGCACCGCCATTCGCTGTACCGGCTGCTGGCCGGTGAGGGCGCCGAGTTTCCCGGGGACATCACCTGGAACTTCGAAAAATTCCTGCTGGGCAAGGACGGCCGGGTGTTGGCCCGTTTCTCCCCGCGCACCACGCCTGACGATCCTGCCGTGATCCAGGCCATCGAGAAAGCGCTGGCCTGATTCATTGCCAGCCGTTTTTACTCGCCGGGCGCACCCGTGGCCCGGCAAGTGTTGTTCCCGCCCCTGTGGCTTCTAGAGCCAAATCACTTGAATCAATAGTACTGGGCCATCCACAGGCTCGGCTCTATTCTGCATGCTTTGAATTTCCGCTAGGAGCCTCACATGCCCGTTAAAGCCTTGTTCAAACCCTTTCATCTGGGCAGCCTGGAATTGCCGTCCCGGGTGGTCATGGCGCCGATGACTCGTTCGTTTTCGCCGGGTGGTGTGCCCAACGCCAAGGTCATCGAGTACTACCGTCGACGTGCGGCGGCGGGGGTGGGGCTGATCATCACCGAAGGCACCACCGTTAATCACAAGGCGTCGAACGGCTATCCGAACGTGCCGCAGTTCTTTGGCGAGGCCGCCCTGGCGGGCTGGAAGAAGGTGGTCGACGCGGTACATGCCGAAGGCGGCAAGATCGTCCCACAGCTCTGGCATGTGGGCGCGGTTCGTCGGCTGGGCGTGGAGCCTGATGCGAGCGTGCCCGCTTACGGCCCCAACGAAAAACTCAAGGACGGTCAGGTCGTCGTGCATGGCATGACTCACCAGGACATCCAGGAAGTCATTGCTGCGTTCGCCCAGGCGGCCAAAGATGCCCAGGCCATTGGGATGGATGGCGTCGAGATCCATGGCGCTCACGGGTACATCGTCGATCAGTTCTTCTGGGAAGGCACCAACCAGCGCACCGATGAATACGGCGGCGATCTGGCTCAGCGTTCACGGTTTGCCATCGAATTGATCCAGGCGGTGCGTGCGGCCGTCGGCCCTGCATTCCCGATTATTTTCCGTTTCTCGCAATGGAAGCAGCAGGACTACAGCGCCCGCCTGGTGCAAACCCCGGAAGCCCTGGCTGCATTCCTCAAGCCGCTTTCCGAGGCCGGCGTGGATATTTTCCACTGCTCGACGCGTCGTTTCTGGGAGCCGGAGTTCGAAGGTTCTGACCTGAACCTGGCGGGCTGGACACGCAAGTTGACCGGTAAGCCGACCATCACCGTGGGCAGCGTAGGGCTGGACGGCGAGTTTCTGCAGTTCATGGTCAAGACCGACAAGGTGGCGCAGCCGGCAAGCCTTGAGAACCTGTTGCAGCGCCTGGGCAATGACGAGTTCGATCTGGTTGCCGTTGGCCGTGCGCTGCTGGTAGACCCGGACTGGGCCTTGAAAGTACGCGAAGGCCGTGAGCAGGACATCCTGCCGTTCAGCCGTGAGGCGCTGACGAAGCTGGATTGATGGCTCCTACAGAAAAACCATCATCTGACCCTGATCACCGCTTGCCTTCAGCCGCCGTGATCACCGGTGTTTTCACCTGAGCCTTGCTTCTTTCCTTTCCGGGGCCTTTGGGCAGTGCGCCCCGGTGTTCGAAGGCAGCGCGCAGCTGCATCTCCAGTAACTCGACCATCGCCCCCCAGCCCTGGCGGCTGGCGTGCTGACGCGCATTCAAGCGCACCCGACGCAGGGTTTCGCTGTCGTCCAGCATCCAGCAGGCAGCATCGATGAAGGCCTCTTCATCGCCATGCATCGCCAGTGCGCCGTTATGTCCGTGACGGATATGTTGCGCCGCCGCTGCCTCATCGTACGCCACCACGCCAAGCCCCGACGCCAGCGCTTCCAGCACCACGCAGCCAAAGGTCTCGGTCATGCTGGGGAACAGGAACAGATCGCCGGAGGCGTAGTGGGTGGCCAGTACTTCACCCCGTTGTGCGCCGCAGAAAATCGCTTCCGGTATTTGCTGTTCAAGCGTCGCCTGTTGCGGCCCGTCGCCCACGATCACCAGCTTCATGTGCCGTTCAGGGTGAGCCGCCTGCAAGGCGTCGAAACTGGTCTTGAGCAAACCGAGGTTTTTTTCCGGGGCCAGCCTGCCCACATGCAGTACCGCAGTGTCCCCAATCGCCAGGCCCCAACTGTCACGCAGGGCCTGTGAACGCCTAGAGGGATGAAACAGCTGGCTGTCGACGCCGGGCGAAAGCAGCTCCAGCCTTGCAAAACCACGGCGCTCCAGCTCCAGTTTCTGGCTGATGCTGGGCACCAGGGTGGCGTAGGAGCGATTGTGGAACCAGCGCAGATAGTGGGTCAGCAAGCGGGTCACGAACCCCAGCCCGTAATTGTTGCTGTACTGATGAAAGTTGGTATGAAAGCCGGTAACCACCGCAATCCCCAGCTTCCTTGCTGCCCGCAGGGCCGATAGCCCCAAGGGCCCTTCGGTGCCGATGTACAGCACGTCCGGGCGCTGCCGCTGCCAGCGCCTCAGCAACTTGTGCATCGACGACTGTCCCCACTGCAAACCGGGGTAACCCGGTATGGGCCAGCCGCGGCACAGCATCAGGTCGTCATCGACCGGAGCGCCCGCATCGTCACTCTGACGCGGACGAATCAGCTCGACTCGATGGCCGTGCAAACGCAACCCCTCGCACAGCCGCACCAGGGTATTGGCGACGCCGTTGATCTCGGGGGGAAAGGTTTCGGTAATCAGGGTGACATGCAGGTTCGTGCTCATGCCCGCATTTTCCGCCGCAGGCATTTCGCTGCTGTGGCGGTTAGGTGATGAATTTGTGACGAAACGCCGGAGGGCGGCATTCAGGGTTGCTCGTGATTTACATATAAATAATGTCGAGGGTCAAGGGGCTATTCAAACGTTCCTACTTATTTAGGATGAATAAGTAGGACGCTTCCTTAGTTGTTTTTGGTGTTGAGAAAGTTGTTGATTGAACTTTGGTGGTGTGTAACGTGGGTTTCGTTCAGGTTGTTTAGACGTTCTGATGACAGGGCGTTAAACCTGACAAACCCCCTTATATGCAGCCTAAGGCTTCAGGTCGGCGGCTGCCAAAAATAATAATTCAAGGATGTTTGGCATGAAAATCAATTCGTTTAAGAAACGCTGCGTTACTGCTGTGGGTGTTGTTTCGGCGCTGTGGGTTTTTTCTCACGGCGTTTGGGCGGGTAGTTATCAGTCGTCGGTAGGGATGCCAACGATTTACTCAAAGGGTTATCCGTATACGGCGCAGTTTTCTGTGCCCGCTCATGCGCCGACTAATAAAAAGATTAAATCTGTAGCCTGGACCTGGAATTATCACCAGTGGGTGCCTTTAAATGTGCAGCTTTGTAGCAGGGTCAGCAACGAATGCATCAATGTTTCAAGGCGCAGATCCGGGTCTCATTATGACTTCAGGAACGCTCGTGCTAATGATCAGTTTTATTTCAAAGTTGTAATTCCGCAAAACGGGCGTGTCCCCCAAGCGGGAAGTATAGGCACTCTAGTCGTCTCTTGGTAAAACCAGCATTGCCCTTGGGGATCCCCAAGGGCAATGGCTATTACCAATAGGCCATATCTTTAAGTCTCTGTGGTAATCCATCATTGAATGCTATCAGGTGCTCCAAAATCTCCGTAGGGGGCATGCCTTCGTCCTTCAGTCGTGCGTATAGCTGAATCCTTTCATTTTGTGCCTGCGTTGACTTACTGTTGAAGTAAAACTGAGACTCATCGGTCATAGCCTCTCCCGTCGTGTAGTATCGATCAGTCCGCATATCCCTTCCATTTAAGATGGCAACATGTACCGTCGAAAAAGCAATATTCTGCGCGCACTTGTCAGCTTCAATCGGATTATCTTTTAACTCTTCGGTCGTTTGCTTTAGCCAGATCTTGCGGTCCAGTGCTCTCATTTCAGGTGTCGCCACCTCATAGCCAGGCTTGACTACATTCACTACACCAGACAAAACATTGGAAAAGCTTTGTCTGAACTTGCCTCGCTGGGCAATAGTGTCGCCTATTGAAGCTGGCAGGATTTCTCGTGATGCGTACCGCTTTTTCGTTTCGATTTGCATAGCCATCTCACTCCTTCGCTTTGGCGAAAGCGTAAGAGCAAAAGAGGTGCCAGGTTAACGGTGGGAATTGTAACTGCGTAAAATGGCGGTTTCTATGTGCCATTCACAGGGCGTGGCGCTACTTTTTCGTTAAGAGAGACGGCAGCTGGATGCCGTCGATGGAAAAAGTTGGCCGTATTTACCTTGTTTACGATAATTGTGTAGGAAACTTCTTTATTTATCTTTTGTACTTGAAGTCAAATCTGAACAAGGCCCTTGAGTCATAAACAAGGGCCTTCTGGCGGATCAGCGTTTGTCAGCAATCAAGGCCTCTGCGCCGCGCTCACGAACCCAAAACAAGGTCGCGGCCGCTACTGCCGCAGGCATCATCAACAGGTTGACCACCGGGATCAGCAGCGCAAGGTAGACGATGCCGCCGAAGCTCAGGCTCTGCCAGCGTTTGCCGCGCAGCCAGGTCAGCATGTCTTGCCAGCTCATCTTGTGGTTGTCGGCGGGGTAGTCGATGTACTGGATCGCCATGGTCCAGACACCGAACAGCAGCCATAGCGGTGCTGCGACCAGGTTGACCACCGGGATGAATGAGAGGATCAGCAGGCCAATTGCCCGGGGCAGGAAGTAGCCGAGTTTGCGCATTTCCCGGCTGAGGGTGCGTGGCACCATTGCGGCCAGTTCGCCCCAGCTGAACGCCGGGAAGTCATCGGTGCCCCGTACCACCACTTCGACCTTTTCGGCGAGGAAGCTGTTGAAAGGTGCGGCGATAACGTTGGCGATCATGGTGAAGGTGAAGAACACCATCAGCACCACCAGTGCTACAAACAAGGGCCACAGGATGTAATTGAGGAAGCTCAGCCATGACGGCAACGTGGGCATGAAGGCATCGACCCACAGACTGAACTGGTGGCCCGCCAGGTAAATAAGGCCGACAAACAGGATCAGGTTGATCGCCAGGGGCACCAGCACGAAAACACGCAGCCCAGGGCTGAGCACCAGCCGAAGGCCTTCACGTAGATAGTCAGGGCCGGACAAGACAGAGTCAGAAAGAGGGGCGGGCATGGAAGCCTCCGTGCAATAGAAAACGCGCCGACCTTACCGGCTTTGTGCCTGTGGTTAAAGCGGCCATTAGGCAGATGGCTCGAGGCGCAGGACCGTCGGTCGGCTTACCGTGCGCGATGGACATTCGCGGTAACAAATCCTGCGGCGTAAAGTCTATCTGGCAGGGTCAATACCGGGGTTTCTCGATATAGATGCTGCCTATGAGGTGGATTGTGAATCGATATTTCCTTAATCTTTGCGCGCTCGATAAGCTCCACGACAATTTATCAGCCTCTCTTTTTTGAGATCCGGTCCCTTGAGGATTCTGCATGAGTGTTCTATCAAACATGAAAGCTCCGGATTTTAATGACCTGGCTGAAAACTCGAAAAGCTTTTGAGACGTCGCTGCGGCCAGGGCCGCAGCCTCTGACTTTTTCAGGACTGCCGCGCTGTAAGGCCTTCCCCAAGGCTTCGGTGGTCCTTTTTTAATTCCAGCCGGTGCGCCGGCGTTCCGACCATGGTGTGGTGATGGCCGGCCGATAGGAGTGTGTCATGTCCGAAGTACGTCATTCCCGAGTGATTATCCTGGGCTCCGGCCCTGCCGGTTATAGCGCTGCGGTCTATGCTGCCCGCGCCAACCTCAAGCCTCTGTTGATTACCGGTATGCAGGCTGGCGGTCAGTTGACCACCACCACCGAAGTTGACAACTGGCCCGGTGATGTCCACGGCCTGACCGGTCCGGTGCTGATGGACCGTATGCGTGAACACGCCGAGCGTTTTGAAACCGAAATCGTTTTTGACCACATCAATGCAGTCGATCTGGCGGGTAAACCGTTCAGCCTCAAGGGCGACAGCGGCACTTACACCTGTGACGCACTGATCATTGCCACAGGCGCCAGCGCCCGTTACCTGGGCCTGCCGTCGGAAGAAGCATTCATGGGCAAGGGCGTTTCCGCCTGCGCGACCTGCGACGGCTTCTTCTACCGCAACAAGCCGGTAGCCGTGGTCGGTGGTGGCAACACTGCTGTCGAAGAAGCACTGTACCTGGCCAACATCGCCAGCACTGTGACCCTGGTTCACCGTCGCGAGACCTTCCGCGCCGAGAAGATCCTGATCGACAAACTGCATGCGCGCGTTGCCGAGGGCAAGATTATCCTCAAGCTCAACTCTACGCTGGATGAAGTCCTGGGCGACAACATGGGCGTAACCGGTGCGCGCTTGAAGAACAACGATGGCAGCAGCGACGAGCTGAAAGTCGACGGCGTGTTCATCGCCATCGGCCATACGCCGAACACTGCGCTGTTCGACGGCCAACTGGCTCTTAAAGACGGCTATATGGTTGTGCAGGGCGGCCGTGAAGGCAACGCGACTGCTACCAGTGTCGAAGGTGTTTTCGCAGCTGGCGACGTGGCTGACCACGTGTACCGTCAGGCGATTACCTCTGCCGGTGCAGGCTGCATGGCGGCGCTGGACGTTGAGCGTTACCTGGACGGCCTGCAGAACGCGTCGTTCTGATAGCGTTTTGCGGGTACAAAAAAACCGGCTTCGGCCGGTTTTTTTGTATCTTGGGTTTATCTGTTGGAGCGATTCCTGTGCAGGCTGTGTGAAAGCTACTGCGGGGCTGTGCACCTTCGGCGTTACGCGCACAATACTGCGTTAAAAACAGACGAAAAATGCTCATTTAGAACACCTGGACGTCGGACGCGACCCCGGCCGTTTTTCGCCTGTTATTGCCTTGTCCTGCCTTCGCTCGCTACGGTTTCACACCGCCTGTGTGGGAGCGAATTTATTCGCGAGAGGCCAGCACATTCAACATCTCTGGTGACTGGCACAAAGCATCGCGAATAAATTCGCTCCCACAGGTTTTGCATATGCCACAGGTATTTGTTTCGGACACGACCGCAATCGCGGGCAAGCCCACTCCTGCAATGTGTCCTACACCTTGCGCTTGAGCGGCTGGGCGTCGAATTTCACACCGGCCAGGCCATAGGCGATCAGAGCGCGGATGTTGCCGTGGTCGCTGCCCTCAGGAGTGGCTTGTACCGAGCGGTAATGCTCGCCGAAAGCCAGCAGGGCTTCTTCGTCGCTCAGGCCTTCGAGCAGGGCAAGGCCCAGGGTCTTGCACGAGCCCTCGTTCTGCCCTGCGGCGTTTTCGACGCTGGCGTTGATGAAGCGCTGCGGCTGGTATTCATAACCTTCGGCGATGAAGGCCAGGGTCTCGGCGAACGTGTGTTCGCCGGTGCGCAGGCTGGCGCGCAGGGTGTTCAGATCAGTCATGCTTGGGTCCTTTGGCGAACGCGGCCTGTTGCTCCGCGCTAGCCTCTTGCTGGTACTTGGATTTCCACTCGCTGTACGGCATGCCGTAAACCACTTCACGGGCAGCGTCGAGGCTCAGGTCGATTTGCTTTTCATCGGCAGCGGCCTTGTACCACTTCGACAGGCAGTTACGGCAGAAACCGGAGAGGTTCATCAGGTCGATGTTCTGCACATCCTTGCGGCTGTCCAGGTGCGCGACCAGTCGACGAAAGGCGGCGGCTTCAAGTTCGAGGCGTTCTTGATCGGTCATGGTGGGCTCGCTGAAGGTCAATCGTGGTGCGGATGATAAGAGTGTGGGCAGTGTGGGGCAATGTCTGGCCTCAACGCTGGCCCGCCAAGGTAATGGACACCGACTCGGCGAATCGCAGGGCGTGAGGCTTGTCGACTTCCACTTCGGCATACAGCACGGCTTCATGGCTCATCACCAGGTCGAGCACTTCCTGGGTGAGGCGCTCGAGCAGGGCAAAGCGGTTGCCTTCTACATGCTGGATGATGGCTTTGGTGATGGTGCGGTAGTTCAGGGCGTGATCGATATCGTTGTCACGCACCGCTTCCTGTGCGGCGTACAGGATGGTCAGGTTGATCAGCACGTCCTGTTTGTTGAGGATTTCATCTTCATTGATGCCAATGAAGGTACGTAGTCCCAGATCCTTGACCCGAATGCGCGCCGTTCCTGGTTCAAGTCTTGCCATGCTTTATTTGCTCCGTCCGATCAGTTGCAGAAATTCCACACGGGTTGTGCTCGAGTCACGGAACGCCCCGAGCATCACTGAAGTATTCATGGTCGAGTTCTGCTTCTCGACGCCACGCATCATCATGCACATGTGTTTGGCTTCGATGACCACGGCGACACCGGCAGCATTGGTGACTTCCTGGATGGCGTCGGCAATCTGCCGGGTGAGGTTTTCCTGGATCTGCAGGCGGCGGGCGAACATGTCCACCAGGCGAGCGATCTTCGACAGGCCCAGCACCTTGCCGGTGGGGATGTAAGCCACATGGGCCTTGCCGATGAACGGCAGCAGGTGATGTTCGCACAGCGAGTACAGCTCGATGTCCTTGACGATCACCATCTCGTCGTTGTCGGAGGCGAACAATGCGCCGTTGACGATTTCCTCGACGCTCTGCGTATAGCCATGACACAGGTACTGCATGGCCTTGGCTGCGCGTTTTGGGGTATCCAGCAGACCTTCGCGGTCCGGGTCTTCTCCCAGGCCAACAAGAATCTCACGGTAATGCTGTGGCAAAGATAAGGTCATGAATAGGATCCTAGGGGCGGCTTACTTGACGTGCCGTCCGCCGTTTACGGTCAGGGTAGTACCGGTGACATAAGGGTTGTCCAGCAAATACCGCAGGCTTTGGTAGATCACCTCGGGCCCAGGCTCGATGCCGATGGCGGATTTGGCCAGTGCGTGAGCGCGATACGTCGCGTCGTCGTCAGGTTGGAACATCAGCAGCGCGGGGGCAATGCCGTTGACCTTGATTCGGGGTGCGAACCTTGCGGCGAACGATAGCGTCAGGTTGTCCATGCCAGCTTTGCTTGCGCAATAGGCGACATGCTTGCTACTGCCCTTGCGCGTTACGTCATCGCCGATATGAATAATGTCGGCGACCTCCGAGCGATGCAAGAGCCCGGCGCATTCAAGGTTGATCAGGTAAGGCGCCAACATATGAATGCTGAACAGCTGTGTAAAGATTTGTGCTTCGTTGCCCGGGGTTTCTGCCAGCCATTCGGATGCGTTGTGGACAATGGCGCGCAGGCTGTCGGTATGGGCCTTGAGCCGACCGATAAAGGCGCGGATGCCTTCTTCTGATGAAAAATCACCCTCAATGGCAACGGCGCCCCGTGCGCGCAGGTCGTCCAGGGCCGGGCGCTCGCTGCGGTAGCTGACAATCACCGGCTGCCCCTCGTCCAGCAGGCGCTGCGCGCAATGCAGCCCCACGCGCTGGCTGGCGCCGGTAATCAGGATCGGGGCAGGGGTAACAGCCATGGGCAACTCGCGCATCGGAGTGAACAGAAGGCCGGCTGTCATCAACAGCCAGCGATGCGCGCATTGTATATGCTTTTCAGTGGCTCAACGGGTAGACGCTGACCTGGCAACGGTCTGTGATGATTTGGGGGCGGCATGCAACCAGGGTGCGAGCATGCGGGTCGACAACGGGATAAACCAGAACACCATCACCGGCGTCAGTACCAATGTGCTGATCAGGACCCGTGGCAACAATTGCAGATGGCCCAACAGTGGACCCAGCACGAAGTTGAACAATAGCGAAACGGGAAAGAATGCCAGCCACACGGCAATCGCCTGTTTCCAGCGTGGAGGCGGTGATCCGCTATTGCCAAACCAGGCGTCCATTCCCCGAGCCCGATGTTCCGAAGGTTGGGCAAACAGGCCGCTGCCGCGCACCAACCAGGAGCCTCTGGAGGCCGAATGCTCCCAGGCGTGCATGGTGGCTTCATCGGCGAAGCGGAAAATAATCTGAAATTCATCGTCGCCAGGCGGCGGGGCGAGTACGCCGGAACCCAGATAACCGGGGAAATCAGTGGCCAGTCTTTCGCCTTCATGTAGCCAGGCAATCAATTCATGGTAGCGGCCATGGGCCACGCGACGGGCAACCATCAGGGTGACGGGCAGGGTAGACATTGTATATCTCCAGAAAAAACCGGTGAGCTACCCGGGTAGGGAAGTCACATGACGCGGCCTCGGGGTGGTGGGCTGTGTCGGCTCGACATCGAGCAAGCAAGGATTATTCCTGAAACTGGCAGATAAGCCAGCAGCGTTGATCTGTTGTTGCGTTCAAGGTTCGGTCGCAGGGCCGGCGCGTCCGGCTTTTAGCGATTTGTCGGCGGGCAGGCGTACAATGCGCCCACTGTTTTCAAGCGACTCTGACATGACTGACCCTGTCACCAGCCCAACCTTGTCCCCCGGCCTCAAGCAGGAAGAGCTTTTCCCCATCCGAGAGGTGTCTCGGGTGACGGGTATCAACCCGGTCACCCTGCGTGCATGGGAGCGTCGTTACGGGCTGATTCAGCCTACCCGCACCGACAGCGGTCATCGTCTGTATTCCCAGGCCGATATCGATGAGGTGCGCAGCATCCTCGGCTGGATTGACCGTGGCGTGGCGGTCAGCAAGGTCAGCAAGATCCTCGCCAAGGCACAGACCGCGCGAACCCAGCCTGTGGCGATTCAAAACAATGTCGTCCAGGGAGAGTGGAGCGAGTGGCAGGCCCAGTTGCGCGCTGCCGTGGCCGGGTTCGATGAGCATCGTCTGTCGCTGTTGTACGGCCAGGTTTTCTCCAGTTATCCGCTGATCGTGGTGTTCCAGGACATTCTGATGCCGCTGTGGCGCGAGCTGCTGGTGCATCAGGATCAGTTCGGGCAGGCCAGCGAATGGCTGTTTCTCGACAGCTTTTTGCGCGCCCGCACCTTTCAGCGTTTGCAACTGGCGGGTAATGTCACCGGTCAGCAGATCGTCCTGGCTGCGATTCCGGGCCAGTGTCGAGAGCTGGAATTGTGGGTCGCCGGGTTGCTGCTGGGCAGTCACGACACCGGCGTTCATGTGCTGGCGCTGGGGCAGCCGTTGGAAGAACTGAGCCTGGTCTGCGGCAAGATCAACCCCCTGGCGCTGGTATTGTTTTCCAATCACCCGCCTGCCGCTGATTTTGCACGTCGTATCAAGCGCCTGGCATTGGCGCTGGATTGCCCGGTGTTGCTCGCCGGTGAAGCTGCGGAATTGGCTCAGGAAAGCCTGGAGGGTTCGTCGGTTGCGTGTCTGGGGAGCGACGGCCGTTCAATGCAGAGGCGTTTGCAGCAGTTTCTGGCCGGGCACCTCGACACCTGAGCACCTGGACACATAAGCCGCGCTACTGATGTAGGGCAGGGTGTACGCGTTGATGCTGTTGCAGTATGTACTGGCGCAGCTGTTCGGTGTCTTCCTTGCTGCGCTGGCTCAGGCGATAGGCCGCAAGACCCTGTTCGGTCAGGCGTTCGAAGGTGCCACGCAGTGCAATGGGGGCATGGCCTACGGGGCAGAACCAGGCGGCGAAATGCTTGGGTGGTTTGGTCTGCCGGCGGTTTTCCAGCAGGATTCCCTTGAACGAGATCTCACGCACCCATAAGGCCGTCAGCGCACCCTTTTCTGTTTCCAGTGGCAACGGTTCGGGCAGCGTCAGGCGCCACGGACGAAGGATGGGACCGTCTTCATAGATGCTGGGCGCTCCCAACTCCAGATGCAGGGCGTGAAACTCGTCCTCAACCAGGTGCAGGGGGAATGTCATCTGCTGGTTGGGGAACTGGGCCAGGAGGGTGACCTGCTCATGGGCCACCAATCGTGTCAGCAACTCCTGCACCTGCACACCGCCATTAACCAGCAAGCTGCGGGAAGGATCGCGCACGTTCAGGTTGGGGGTGTGCTGCATGTCCTGGATAAATTTCAGCTCATCCTGGGTCAGAAGGGTGTCGCGCTGCATGATTAGGCCCGATTGAGCGGCGATTGAAATAATTGACCGTTATTGCAGCTTTTTGTTGCACACCGTCGGTCGCATGGCAAAGCGCCTGCCCTCAGCGGGACAGTTCGGCAATCTGCTGGCGAGCCAGCGCCAGCTCGTCTTCGAGTTCCAGTACGCGTTGCTGGGCCTGGACCTGTTCGGTCACGTTTTTCTGAATACCGATGAAATACTGCAGATGGTCGGCTTCGTTGTATACCGGGGTGATGGACAGCTCATTCCAGAACACGCTGCCGTCCTTGCGGTAGTTGCGCAGGATCTGCCGGCAGGGTTCGCCCTTGATCACGGCCTGGCGAATGTTCTCAAGGCCGGGCTGATGACGGTCGTTGCCCTGAAGAAAGCGGCAATCCTGGTACAGAATGTCTTCCACCGGATACCCGGTCAGGGTTTCGAAAGCCTTGTTGGCGTAAATCAGGATGTTGTCATCGCCTTCCTGTTCCGCCACCACGATGCCGTCATGGGAAGCGTCGATCACCAGTTGCAGCAGTTTCGCGTTGATCATGAAAAGATTCCGCAGCAGATCCTTTGGATCAGCATTCTAAGACATCGGGCTTGCTTGGGGCATAATGCCCGACCTTTTTACTCGTTCATCCAGGCTCGTGGAACCCGGCGTTCCTTTATATAGCCTGACAGCAGGAGCAGTCATGAGAATCGCCCTCCTTTCCGGTTCGGTCTATGGATCGGCCGAAGAAGTTGCCCGCCATATCGAGAAAATTCTTCAGGCCGCGGATCATAAAGTACAGCACAACCCGCGCGTCACTCTGGCGCAACTGCAGGAATTCTCGCCTGAGGCGTTTCTCGCGGTGACCTCGACCACTGGCATGGGTGAGCTGCCCGATAACATCCAGCCGATCTATTCGCAGATCCGTGACGTGCTGCCTGCTGCGTGGCGCGGTTTGCCCGGTGGCGTGATCGGATTGGGCGATGCGAGTTACGGGGATACCTTCTGCGGCGGCGGCGAGCAAATGCGTGAGCTGTTTGCCGAGCTGGGTATCCGTGAAGTCCAGGACATGCTGCGCCTGGATGCCAGCGAAACGGTAACACCTGAAAGCGATTCGGAACCGTGGGTCGCCGAGTTCATCCGTCTTTTGGAACAGTAAGCAGTGCAGTAAGCGCAACGCCGGTCAGTTATGCCACGAAATGACGATAAAAATGACTCGCCAGGCCATTAAGCTGGCTGCCAAGGCGACTACGGGGGTTCCAGGCGTGACTAGACTGCTCTGCACGAGAGCACTCTAAATTGCCGAGGAAATCCCCGTGAATGTGGCCCCGATCCAACAAGCCGCTGCTCCGATCGCCAGTCTCAAGGACCAGGTCAGTGCAGCGGAATGGCAAACCCGCGTCGACCTGGCGGCCTGTTATCGGCTGGTGGCGATGCACGGCTGGGATGATCTGATCTTCACCCATATCTCGGCCAAGGTGCCGGGCACCGAAGACTTCCTGATCAACCCATATGGCCTGATGTTCCACGAAATTACGGCGTCCAGCCTGGTCAAGGTCGATCAGGCGGGCAACAAGCTCATGGACAGCCCCTACGAAATAAACCCTGCCGGCTACACCATCCACAGCGCCGTCCACGACGTACGGCACGACGTGGTGTGCGTCCTGCACACCCATACGGCGGCAGGTGTGGCGGTTTCTGCGCAGAAGCAGGGCCTGCTGCCCATCAGCCAGCAATCTATCTTTGTGCTGGCGAGCCTGGCCTTTCACGCTTACGAAGGGGTGGCGCTCAACCACGATGAAAAGGTGCGCCTGCAGGCGGACCTGGGCGAGAACACCTTCCTGATGCTCAACAATCATGGCTTGCTGACCTGCGGCGCCAGCATCGCCGATGCCTTCCTGGCGATGTACACCTTCCAGCGCGCCTGTGAAATCCAGGTGCTGGCGCAGAACGGCGGCGCTGAATTGATCCCCATCAACGGGCAGATTCTCGCCGGGGCCAAGGCAATGCTGGCCGGGGTGATGAAAAGTGCTCAGGGGATGGGCGGGGCGCTGGCCTGGCCTGCCTTGTTGCGCAAACTCGACCTTCACGACGTGGGTTACAAAGTCTGATGGCTCTCTCAGAGATTCCCCTCAGCGTCTGGCGAACCCGTGGGCAGAGCTTCACGTTTCGTGGCCATGACATTCGCTACTGGGTCGGGGGCCAGGGTGAGCCTTTGCTGCTGGTCCATGGCTTCCCCACGGCCAGCTGGGACTGGCATTACCTGTGGCAACCCCTGGCCCTGCGTTACCGGGTCATTGCGTGTGACATGCTCGGCTTCGGTGATTCGGCCAAGCCCCGGGATCATGACTACCGCCTTCTGGAGCAGGCAGACCTGCAGCAGGCACTGCTCGAACACCTGCAAGTCAGGCAACCGGTTCACGTCCTGGCCCACGATTACGGCGACAGTGTGGCCCAGGAGCTACTGGCCCGGCACCACGAAAAGAACTTCGACATGGCCAGTTGCGTGTTTCTCAACGGTGGCCTTTTTCCCGAGACTCATCGCCCGGTCCTGCTTCAAAAGCTGTTGCTCAGCCCCATTGGCTGGATGGTAGGGCGCCTGTTTGACAGGGACGCGCTGGTCAAAAGCTTCGGTGAGATCTTTGGCCTCGAGACGCGGCCCAGCGAAAGCGAAATGGATGACTTCTGGAACTTGATCGCCAGCAATGATGGGCAGCGCGTCATTCATCGCCTGATCAATTACATACCCGAGCGCGTCGCACTGCGTGATCGTTGGGTCGCCGCCATGCAACGCGGTGAAGTGCCGCTGCGGGTGATTGTCGGTGCGGTCGATCCGGTTTCAGGCGCGCACATGGTCGAGCGCTATCGCCAGCTGATTGCCGACGCCGATGCCGTCCTGCTTCCCCGTATCGGTCATTACCCACAGATCGAAGCGCCCTTGCAGGTGCTGCAGCATTACCTGGAGTTTCGCTCGGCCGTCGTGGACTGCTACAGGCAGCTAGCGGTTTCCTGATAGCTGCCTGATCATCCTGCTCCCTTATCGAACACCATTCAGCGCTGGCCCTGTTGATTGTGACCGGCACCCGGCTGGTCGACACTGGGCGCACTTTCTGCAGCTATCCGGGTGTTTCCATGAGTGAGTCCGTGCGTTTCGAAGACAAGGTCGTGATCGTCACTGGCGCGGGTGGAGGGCTGGGGCGCGCCCATGCGCTGTTGTTCGCCAGGCATGGCGCTCGCGTCGTGGTCAACGACCTTGGCGGCTCTGCCCACGGTGAAGGCGCCAGCGCCTCGGCGGCAGACCGGGTGGTCAGCGAGATTCTGGAAGCCGGTGGCATTGCGGTCGCCAACCACGACTCGGTGACCGACGGGGAAAAAATCGTACAGAACGCGCTGGATGCTTTCGGGCGCGTCGACGTAGTGGTCAATAACGCCGGTATTCTGCGCGATAAGACCTTCTCCAAAATGGAAGACGCCGATTGGGATCTGGTCTATCGCGTCCATGTGGAAGGGGCCTACAAGGTCACTCGGGCAGCGTGGCCGCACCTGCGGGAGCAAAACTACGGTCGCGTGATCTTTACTTCGTCGACCTCGGGCATCTACGGCAATTTTGGTCAGTCCAACTACGGCATGGCTAAGTTGGGGCTATACGGCCTGACACGCACCCTGGCCCTGGAAGGGCGCAAGAACAATATCCTGGTCAACGCCATTGCCCCCACGGGCGGCACGCGAATGACCGAAGGCCTGATCCCGGCTGAAGTATTCGAACTGCTCAAACCCGAACTGGTCAGCCCACTGGTGGTGTACCTGGGCAGCGAACAATGCCAGGACAGCGCCGGTTTGTTCGAAGTGGGCGGCGGCTGGATCGGCAAGGTCCGCTGGGAACGCAGCCTGGGTGCCGGTTTTGATCCCCATGCGGGGTTCAGCCCGGAGGATATCGCTGCGCGATGGCACACCATCAATGACTTTGAAGGCGCAGCGCACCCGAATGACAGTATCGAGGCCTTGAAAGAAATGATGGGGCATTTACAGCAGTTCAAACGATGAGCTAACTATCAAGGCAATAAAAGCGTGCCCTGAAAGTTGGATCCTGAAATGGGATGCTGGAATAAAAAAAGCCGCTGTATTGACAGCGGCTAAACAAGACGTGGATTCAGGAGCTTCAAAATCAACGTCGGGAGGGAAACGGGGGTTTGATCTTCGGTATAAAGGATCCAAAAATGGCTTCGAATGTTCTGGGCTGTTCTGCCGAAGCCCGGCCAGAATATAGGGGCTGGAAACGACAAAAAAGACTCATTTGCGACATGCACTGTTACCGCGCGGGTAATAGTGAAATTTCCTATGACTGCCCAAACTATCAAGGTAAATAATCCCTCACTTGATTCTTGGGCTTTCTTCTTTGTGCTGTCGGTGGAATGTTTGAATCAAAGCAATAATTACCGCGATACAAACTTGCCGACGACGTTTCATTAGGGCTCTTTCAAATTGCTCATATTCTTCATCCTGAGGCTAGGTGAACGTGGGCAGCAACCTCTGGAACCCCTTGTCATGACCGATCTATCCATTCTTTCGCAGCTGCCGCCAAAAGTTTCAACGGCGGCTGCCGGTACCCTTTTGCACGCCATTACCTCCATCAGCGAACACGCGCTGTTGAACGTTCAACAGATCTACAGGGCACCGTCCTTGCGTGATATCGCCAGGTCACTGCTGGCCAGCCGCTTAAAAGACGTGTTACCCGTGGCGAATCCAGATATCTATTTCATCAGTCGGGCCGGCTCGTCCGCTGTTGAGTGCTCCGTTACTGACGGGCTATTGCAGGCCCTGCTGCAGGGGCCAGACACCTTCGAGGGCAACGGTGTCGAGGTCTACACACGGCATGACACCTTCACGCCCGAGCATCAACTGCCCGCCGATAACGTCGCAGTAATCCAGGATGCCCTCAAGAGTCTGGCCGGGAATCTTTTGCAGGCCTATGCCGCTTCAAGCCAGAACTGGTGGCAAGAAGGACAGGAAATAGCAGGCACCCCCGGAAAGTTCATGAGCCCGCACCACCAGTTTGCCCAGCGGCAAACCCAGGCGCTCATCAGCGAAATACACCTGCAGCAGTTCAAGGAGAAGCTGGACGCAGTCCAAAGCAGTCGCTTGTTGAGGCTGGCTACTTTCAAAAACAGCGAAGGTGTATTTACGCCCTCGATCCAGGCGCGCGATGGCACGTCGGTGAAACTGCAATCGTGTTTTGTGATGACCCTTCAGGAAGATATCGGGCGATCGCTGACAGTGGAAACCAGCACTGGCGCGGTGTTTCTCGTCACCCCGGCGTTGGGGCTGGAAAAATTCGACTCGTTGACGATGCTCAACCAGACACTGGTTAAACGAATGGCGATGCCAGAGCGTCGCCAGGAACTTATCAACACGCTGTTGCTGTCGGATCAGGCCCGCTTTAAAGACGATGAACTGGCAACCTCTGACTGGGTGCCAGACTACTGGCCGCTGATCGAAGACATCTTCGACTACCGCACGTTTTTTCTCCTGCACAAGCAATTGCAGGACCTGGACTTCGTGGTTGCCCAAGCTCGACTGACGGGGGAGGACCTGCCGGGTTTTATGCGTAAGGTGCGTGATATCGAATGCATGAAAGAGTTTGACGAGGCGATGAAGAGCCATGTCCTGGCGCTTCTGGCCGCCGAACAGCCCTACGCCTTACCGGGCTGGTTACGCCATGCCGATGAGGGTGATCAGGATCAGTTCAAACGGTTGGTCACGGACCGCGAGCGTTTCGAAGTTCAGTTGCAACAGCAACTTGAGACCGTGGACACACTGGAACAGTTTTCATTGCGCAAAATAGACGCTTACATTCGCCAGCGCCTCGGTTATTCGGTCGACCCCCGGCAGATATTCATCACGGTTCCCGATGAAATCCAGATGGCTACGGGCACTTATCGCTGCACCTACAGAAAATCGCTGCTTGAGTTTGCCATGGGCGGGTTGCCTGAACCTGTCAGCGCGACCCCGCGGTCGATAGAGGTTCCCGAGTACGCCATCAACCCGGCCCTCACGATTGAGTTCGTTGAAGCGCTGATTGAACAGTTGGATGTCAGCCACCTCTATCACCAGGAAGTGGCGAGGGTGCATCGTGATCGGCAAGCCCGGAAAACAATGCTGGCCCTGCGAGACCGAACCATTGCGCTCAATGCATTTGCCGCCAGGCTTCAGAGGCATCTGCAGGAGAGGGGCTTTGCGCTGGTGGAGGCGATGCGCGCCGATCGCTCCGACGCGGGCGTGCAGCGGGCAATGGGCGGTGTCGTCCTGGAGGTCGGTAAAAGCTTCTTCAAGGACATGATCGTTTTCCGCGAGATCACGGCCACCGACGAGTTCTATGTGCTCTATGCTCCTGGAGCGCCAGCAGGGTGGGACATGTTTGAGTTCCCTAGCTGGCGCAGCCTGGCTCTGGAAATCGGCAGCTGGACCAAAACAGCAGCGGGCACTCGATACCTGATCGATCAGACTTCCATTTGCGGAAGCAGCGACAGTGCACTGTTTATTTCGCAAACCCATGAAAAACCCGCTCACTGGTCCGTGGAGAGTGTTGAGAGCGTCATCACCGAGGGGCTGAACTATCAGGACAGCCTGGGGCAGAGGGTTGATCAAAGAACCGAACGATACCTGGCCGAGAACAACACCACTCGAAACGACGCTGTTGAATACACAAGTCGCGATTGCAAGGATTTTGCATTGCTCAATGCCCGCATCGATGAGATCAAACGCGCGTTTCTGGATCTTACTCCCCTGGTTTCCTATCGCGATTATGTGCGTGCAAGAGCCAGGAAATTCATTTCCAGCAACTTGGCTAATCAGGGGATCGACAGAGATGTCGACCCGGACACCGTGTATTTCGATCTTCGCAATACCACCCGCGAACCCAACCCTGACTTCAGTCCGTATTCCAATTTATGGACATTTACTGATCTGTTGATGGATGGTTTCTCGGACCGTTATGAGTTCACGACAAAGGCGGTCAGGTATTCATCGGTAGGCCAGGATCTGACGGGTATTTCCAACGTACTGATTGATGAGTATTTGCGGGGAGCGAGGTTGGGAGAGAAGTACCTCGAGGAATTAAAAAATAACCTGTTAAACCCCAATCATGGCGACTACCCCCAGCGTCGTGCCTTGTTTGCCAAGCAACAGCAGTATGAAATGCATCGGGCGGCCCTGAGCGAATACCGCAAAGGCACACTGGCGCGTGGCGAGTACAAATGGATTGTGGACGCTATCGCGCGGCTGGATAAAGAAGGTGGCGAGGGAGGCGCAGAATCCGTCAATACGCTGTGGTTGAAAGGGTGGCGGCTTGAAGGCCTGTTTGTATTCAGCCGCGGGACAGACCCGGAGGGTGCCTGGGTCTATACGCCTGATGCGCCCGACGGGATGTGGTTCCGCACACCGGCCGACGTGATTGTGTCCATGCAACGGCCTGGCATGGCTGGCTACTATTACGATCGTGCCTCTTATAAGGGGCGTCGCGTCATCGGAACCCTGGTCGACCAGTTGGCAAGGACGCCCTATGTCGACAACACGTTGGTGACCATTGACCCCGTGGTCCCGGTAGATCGAATTCAAAGCGCTTATCAACTGTATGGCTTGATGCTCGAGCGTATCAACCAGGATGTCGATGATCGAACTCAAAGCTCCAATGAGCGATTGGGTCTGCTCATTTACAAAATCGTCAAGGTTGCGGGAAGTGTATTGCTGTTCCCCTTCCCACCGGCTTCGCTGGCGTGGGGCGTGCTTCATTCTGCCATTGCTTTACAGAGGGGCATATTGGCCTACGTCGAAGGCGATCGGGCGTCAGCGCTGATATTCTTCGCAGGCGCTTACGTGGGGGCCCTCTCGGCGCCGATGGGTATCTATGAGGTCAGGGCCGGCGTCAGTGTCTTCTATCCGATCACGGGGTCCGTGAAGGAATGGGTCACCGGCAAGGCACCGTTTTCGACTCAGTGGTACCCGCTGATAGCCGGTAGCTGACTCAGGCGTTCCGTGAGCCGGATGCGCTGAACCGGATCCTCGCTTAGCATCAGGGCATGCTCCAGGTCGAAACGCTCGGCCTGCGGGCAATCAAGGGACTGATACAAGCTGGCCCGGGCCAGGTGATCGCTGGTGGTCGCCTGGCCCAACTCCAGTACCCGGTCGGCATCCTTGAGTGACGCCAGGGTATCGTTGGTCATTTGATGCAAGTGCCTGAGGTTGCGCGACAAGCGCTGCAGCATCGCCACGTCGGTCGCGCGAACCATGTGCAGCGATTTGAGTTGCATGTCGGGTCCGAACTGGCGGATCAGCAGTTCGCGACAGTCCTTGGGGTACAGCCGCCGCCCGTCGCAGGGGTCAAGCGCGTGGTCGGCACCGGGCACCCGCAACAGAAAATGCCCGGGAAAGTTGACACCTTCCAGTGGGATCTCCAGACGCCTGGCAATCTCCAGCGCAATCATCGCCAGGCCCAGTGGCTGACCCCTTCGACGCTCGATGATCATGTGCAGCAAGGCCGAGTCGGGTTTGGGGTGGGCCCAGTCGTCCTGCTGAAAGCCCAAGGCAATCAATCGTCGCAACAGGGGCTGGGCCAGCTCGCTGGCAGGCAGCATCGGCAGGGCAGCGCTGACCTGACGGGCCAGTTCTTCCATGCCCTGCAAGGCCTGTGACGGGGAAAACCCAGGTTCATGCTCGGCCGAGACCCACAATGCGGCTTCAAACGCCGAAGGCGGGTTTCGTTGCAGGCAAGCCAGACAGTGTTGACGTGGGGTCATGGACCTCTCCCGTTAGATCGGGCGCAGCAAGCATCAGCCGACACTGTCCGTTTTAGCCCTCGCGTCGTATTTCGTCCAGCCTCCTGTGCAAGGTCACCAGGTTATGTCCTGAATGCAGAGCGGGGCCGCCTGCATATGCAGGAGTGATCAGTCGGTTTTTCCCCAAGCGCCTATACTCGCCATATAAAAAGGGGGGGCACCCGGATGTTCGCTCTTATGCAAGGCTCACGCGTTGAAACGCTGCACATGATTGTGGATCCGAAGACAGGTCTCAAGGCCGTGATCGCGATTCACAACAGCCGCAAAGGCCCCGCGTTGGGCGGGTGTCGCTATCTGTCATACCCCAATGAAGAAAGCGCCATCGAAGACGCCGTTCATCTGGCCAGGAACATGAGCTACAAGGCTGTGCTGGCGGGGTTGTCCCAGGGCGGTGGCAAGGCCGTGATCATGCGTCCGGCCCACATCCCCAGCCGTGCCGCACTGTTTGAAGCCTTCGGGCGGTTCATCCAGACGCTCGATGGCCGCTACATCACTGCGGTGGACAGCGGTACTTCAAGTGCCGACATGGATTGCATCGCTCAGCATACCCAGCATGTCACCAGCACCACCGAAGCCGGCGACCCCTCGTTGCACACCGCCATGGGTGTGTTCGCGGGGATTCGCACCACGGCCATGGCGCGCTTGGGCAGTGACAATCTGGAAGGGCTGCGCGTGGCGGTACAGGGCCTGGGGCACGTGGGTTATGCCCTGGCCGAGCAGCTTCACGCAGCAGGCGCCGATTTGCTGGTCAGTGACCTGGACAGTGGCAAGGTGCAACTGGCCATGGAGCAATTCGGCGCCCACCCCATTGCCTGTGAAGCGTTGCTCGGCACGCCGTGCGATATCCTGGCGCCGTGTGGCCTGGGCGGTGTTTTCACGGCCAAGACCGTGGCCCAGTTACGTTGTGCCGCTGTTGCAGGGGCTGCCAATAACCAGCTGAGCACCCTGCAGATGGCCGATCAGCTGGAAAACCGCGGCATCCTGTATGCGCCGGATTACGTGATCAACTCAGGTGGCCTTATCTATGTGTCGCTGCAACATCAAGGCGAAAGCCTGAACACCATTACCGGTCATCTTTCCCGCATCGGCATGCGGCTCACCGAGGTGTATGCCCACGCCCAGGCAGAAAAACGCTCGCCTGCGCGGGTGGCCGACGAGCTGGCGGAGCGTCTGTTGAATATTGATTGAATGAAAGTCCTTCGCGAGCAAGCTCGCTCCCGCAGTATTTTGTGTTCAGACCCGATCTACGGCAAGGCACAGAAGCTGTGAGAGCCGAGCTGTTCAGCGCGTGCCCGGATACCGCGTTTCCATCACAACCGACAACGCATCCGGTCGCCAAAACTCCTGATCAAACTCCACCGGCTGATCATCTTCCCCAAAGTTCAGCCGTTGCAGATGAACGCTGGTAGACCCTGGCGACAATTGCAGCAGCTCCGCCTGCTCCTCGTTCACCGTGCCAATGTGCATCTCCAGCTCACACCGCGACTGCACCCGGGAAAAGCGCTCGCGCAGCAGTTGGGTCAGGGATGTATTCAAGTCAGCCTCCAGAAGCCCCGGACACCAGCTCACCAAAAGCGCGTTGAACTCAAGCAACACCGGCCGGCGGTCAATCCAGCGTCGCCGCTGGAGGAAGAACACCGGCTCGTCTGCTGACTCCAGCCCCATCCGTTTAGCCAGCCACCCACCCGCCGGACGCACCTCGGCGTGCAGGCATTCCGTGCGCGGCGTGCGGCCCTGGGCACTGACGTAATCCATGAAACCGCTGATACGCGTAGGGTCATAGCGGATCCGCTGCGGGCTGACAAACCAGCCCCGGCGATTCTCCCGGTACACCAGACCCTCAGCCTCCAATTGCTGCAGGGCCTGACGCAAAGTGACTCGGGTACAGCCGAAGCGCTCGATCATCTCCCGTTCGGACGGGAACTTCTCATCGGCCTGAGGCACGCCAGCGCCGATATCATTGGCGATCTGTTCGCGGATGCGCTGGTAGTGAGGTGAAACGGGATCGAAAGGCATCCTGGGGTTCCGTGTGCAGGCATGACGTGGCGCTGACTCTACCGTTCCTGCAGGCGCAGGTCACGTTGCCACGCCCGCAAACCATACGCGGCGAGCAGCACAAAGCCTGCGTAGAGGGCAGCGGTCAGTTGCAGATCCTTGTACAGAAACAGCCCCACATACACCGTGTCCAGCACGATCCACAACCACCAGCTGACCACATACTTGCGCGCCGCCCAGAGGCTGGCGACCAGGCTGAACGCGGTGAGCAGCGAGTCCAGCCACGGCAATGCGGCGTCGGTAAAGTGGTGCATCAGTGCTCCCAGCAGCAGCGCACCTGCCACGCCCGCAAGCAGGTGGCGCCAGGCTTCCTGTCGCGGCAGGCGCTCCACCCGCACCTTGCCCGCGTCGATGCGCCCGGTGCTCCAGCGCCACCAGCCATAGCCTTGCAGCACGGCGAAGACCAGTTGCAGCAGCATGTCGGAATACAGCTTCACTTCAAAGAAGATCCAGCCATAGAGCAACACTGCTACCACACTCACCGGCCAGCACCAGCGCACACGTTGTGCGGTGAGCCAGACCCCGGCGATGTTGAAGATTACGGCGACTATTTCCAGCGGCGACATAAGGTCCCCTCGACGTTAGTTTTGCAATTGCAGCGCCTGCTGCTTGAGCTGGCGTTTGCGTTCAAAAGGCAGTTTTTCCTGATCGCCATACGGCGCGCTGTACCAGTTGCCATAGGTCGGGTTGGGCAACAGGAACCAGCGTTGGCCAAGCCAGCCAAGGTAGGGTGCGGCGGCCTTGCGCTGGGCTTCGAGGGTGTTGTGCTCGGCCTGCACGAAATCCCCCAGCGAGTCACCGGCCTGCATCAGCACACGGGCGTGGCTGGCGACCCACTGGCGCCGGCAGTCCTTGCCGTAGCCGGCCTGCTCGCAGTGGCCGATGGGGGTGCCTGCAGCCAGAACCTGTTCGTTGCGGTCTACCGGGAAGCCGCGCAGGCGCAGGTTGTCGACAGTGGCCTGGACCTGGCTGTTTTCGCGGTTGGTGATGTAGTACACGGTGATGCCTTTTTGCCTGGCAGCCTGCAAAAAGGCCACTGCGCCGGGCAGTGCCTGAGCCTTGGCCTGGTCGACCCAGGTGTTCCAGCGGTCATAGGAATAGACCTGGTTGTTGCGGATATCCCGGGCGTTGAGGGGGATGTTGTCCAGCACGGTTTCGTCGATATCGACGATCACCGCCGGCGGCAACCCGGCAAGGTTGCGCGGCGGCAGGGGCAGGGCGTCCCAGTCCGGCGTCTTGAGCGCAACATCCAGTTGGCGGGTAGCGCTGGCGAACACCTGGCGATAAATCAGCTCGTGTTCGATCGACGTCTGGGTCCACAGCACGGCATCGAGCTGGTCGTTGGCAGGCGGTTGCTGCTGGCAGCCAGCCAACAGGCACACAGTGGCGAAAATCAGATTACGCATGAACAGTCAGCCTCAAAAATTGACAGTGGTGGATAGCCGCGCGGTGCGTGGCGCACCCAGGAACAGGTAACCATCGCCTGCGGATTCGCCGACATCGCGCCAGTAGCGTTTGTCGAACAGGTTGTCGACGGTCAGGCGCAGCACCGTATCGTAACCACCGACTTTTGTGCTGTAGCGACCGCCCATATCGAACACCGCATAGTCGTCGACCTTCACGCTGGCCTCGCGGTTGGCGTATTTGCTGCCGCTGTATTGCACGCCGCCGAGCAAGGCCAGGCCGGGTACGCCGGGAATGTTGTAATCGGCGTGCAGGGTCGCGCGCAGCTTGGGCACGTTGATCGCCTGGTGGCCGTCATAAGCGTCGGTGCCGCTGCCACTGACCTGGGCACGAATCGCCGCAACGCTGGCCGACACTTGCAAGTCGGAGGTCACCCGGCCATTGGCGGACAGTTCCAGGCCGACGTTCTTCTGCTTGCCCTCCTGCACAAAGGTGATGCTGCCGTCGTCGTTGGGGCGGTTGTATTGCAAGGCCTGGGTGATCTGGAACAAGGCGGCGGTCAGGCTCAGGCGCTGGAAGTCGCGCTTGATCCCCACCTCCAGTTGGCGCGAGGTGGTGGGTGGCAGGACTTCATCGGCATTGCTGCTGAACCATGCGGCTTCACCGCCCAGCGACAGGCCTTTGCTGTAGCTGGCATACAGTGAGGTGTCCGGGCGCGGCTTGTAGATCAACGCCACCTGAGGCAGGAACACGCTGCGCAGGGTATGGCGTGTGGTGTCGCCGGCCTGGTTGAAGGTTTGCTCGTCGAGGCGTACCTGGCGGCCACCAAGGATGGTTTGCCATTGTTCGTTGAAGCTGATGCGGTCGCTGGCGAACAGCCCGTACTGGCGGCTGTCCAGGCGCCGGTAGGTGTGGCCCAGCGGCCCCTGATAGGGTTCGAGCACCGGCGGTGTTTCGTAGATATTGCCCTCGCCGATGTATTCATTGACCGACTTGCGCCGGTCCACCAGACGGCGAAATGCGGTGGTGCCGATGGTCAGGTCGTGCTTGAGGAAACCGGTGTCGAACTGACCGTTGAGGGCGGCTTGCGCTTCTTCGTTGCTGCGGGTGTCATCGGGGCTGCGGTAGTCCGAAATGTCGTAGTCACCTTCGGCGCTGAAGTGGTTGGGCACAGCGGTGTTGGCGCAACTGGCGGCACCGTAGCAGCCCCAGGCAAAGGTGCTGTAATCGTCGATCACCACGCGGCTGCGCGAAGCGCTGAAGCTGGCCTTCCAGGCATCGTTCAAGCGGTATTCGAACAGGCCGTCAAGGTTCAACGACTTGATGCCCACCGGGTTCGACCAACTCTGGTACGCCAGCAGATCCCGTGGCGAGACGTTGTGGGGCACCGTCGTGCCGCCGAGCAATTGATAGCCGGGCACCGACCGTTGCTCACGGTTCTGGTACTCGGCATTGAGTTGCAGCAAGGCGTCGGGGCTGATGTTCCAGTCCAGGGCCAGGGAGGCAAAGTCGCGCTTGCCGTCGGCGTGGTCGACATAGGAACGGATGTCTTCGTGGGCCAGGTTGATCCGCACGCCGACTTGCTGCTCAGTGCCGAACCAACTGCCAACATCGGTGGCCAGGTAACGCTCGCCATGCTCGTTGGTGGACACGGTTACCGAACGCACATCCTCCGGGCGCTTGCTCACGTAATTGACCAGGCCGCCGGGCTCGGATACGCCGCTTTGCAGGCCGGCCAGGCCCTTGAGCACTTCCACTTGTTGCTTGTTTTCCAGGGCAACGTTCTGTTCGCCACTGATGGTGCGGCCGTTGATCTTGTAGCTGCTGGCCGGGTTCAGGGCGAAGCCGCGGACCACGAAATTCTCGTAGTAGCCGACGGGCGCATAGCTGTCGCCCACCGAAGCGTCGTTTTTCAATACTTCGCTGAGCAGGCGTGCTTGCTGGTCTTTCAGGCGGCCTTCGGTGATCACCGACACCGAGGCTGGGGTGTCCAGCAACGGTGCATTATCGAAGCCTGCGACGGATGCACTTTTCGCCTGGTAGTCGGTGGCCTCCTGGCCGACGACGGTGACGGTGTCCAGGGTCGCGTCCTGGGCATGGACCGCCGTGGCGGCGAGCGTAATGCTCAAGGCGAGCAGTGTGTGGCGAGAGGGTGTTGCCATAAAAAGAGTGCTCCAATGACCTGCCCGCTGGCGCCTTACGCTTTTATTGGGCGCAAGAGTGCCCAGCGCTGCGCAACGGACGGGTTGCCAGTACGAAATGAAAAAGCCGAGTTCGCCAAAAAAGGCGTCAGGCCGGAGCTGCTCCGGTAGTCATTGGTAAGCGCGTATCAGCGGCCCATTCCTGGAGTGAGCCGTCGTAAATCATGATGTCCTGACGGCCAAGCAGGGTCAGGGCCAGGGCGTTGGCAGCAGCAGAAATACCGCCGCCGCAATAGAGGATCAACGGACCTTCGCTGTGCAGCAGTGTGGGTCCGATTGCCAGGGCCAGCGCGTCCTTGGGCAGGTAGCGACCGTGTGCATCGAACAGGCTGCGGGCCGGCAAGTTACCGCTGCCGGGAATGTGCCCGCGCCGGGCGTAACGTGTGGGCGCAGTGCCTTCGAACAAGGCCGCACCCAAGGCGCATACCAGCAGCCCCGGCGCATTGCCCGCGACCACGGCTTCAACACCGGTGCGGTCAATCCATAGTTCCGGGCGTGGGTTGATCGCCAAGGGGTCGGTGATCGCAATCGGTGTTACTGGCCCGCTGTGGAGCGCCTGGCCAGCCAGGCGCCAGGCGTCCAGTCCACCGTCGAGCACTGCCGCGTCAATGCCCAGACCGCGCAGCATCCACCACAGGCGTGCGGCCCAGAAACCGTCGGCGCGGTCGTAGATCACCACCGTGCTGCCTGCGCCTACGCCCAGTGTTGCCAGTGCTTGAGCCAAGGCTTTTGCTGCTGGCAAGGCGAAGCTGTAGCTGGCCCGGGTATCCGCCAGGGCGCTCAACAGGTCGGCATGCAAGGCGCCGGGGATATGCGCTTGCAGCCATCCTGCCTGCCCGCTGGCCACTCGGTAATCGCCGTCAAAACGTGGGGATGGCAGGACTACGGTGGCGTCCAGCACGACCAGCGCGGGATCGCCGAGGTGGGACTGCAGCCAATCCGTATCCACCAGCGTGTTCATACGGACTTCCGCTGGAGGTGGCTGAGCAAGCGTTGCCCCTGGGCACCGGCAAACCAGTGCAAATGCCCCAGCAGGTAGGCATGGTACGCGACGTCGGCGCTGCTGGTGGAACCCACTACGCCCTGGTAATACGCGACTTCGGACAGGGCGAAATCCACGTGCACCAACGGCAGCAAGGCGCTCAGGATGTGCAGGTCGTTGGCGCTCAGCGGCCGCACCTGGTGATAACCGGCGAGTAGCGCGTCGATGCTGTCCAGGTCCGCAACTGCCGGGCCGCCGCTGTCCAGGTCCAGCCAGGGCACGGCGTTACGTTCAATGGCGGTGGCCAGGTCGTAGAGGGCGAAGGTGCGGTCTGCCAGACCGAAATCCAGCACGCTGGTGACTGCGCCGTCCTCGCTCCAGAGCAGGTTCGAGGCGTGCCAGTCGTTGTGAGTCCAGAGCGCCGGTTGTTGTTGAAGCAGTCCCGACACAGGCGTGTGCCAAGGCAACAGCAAGTCACCCAGTTGCGTGCGCCAATCCTTGTCTGCCAGGTAAGCGCCCAGCGCCGGGTCGTTGGTCGCAGCCTTGGCGATGGCCTCAAGGGGCGCGGCCTGTTCGATCAACCGGGCGTTGGCCAGTAGCACGGGGGTCTGGCGCGGTGGCGCGCTGTAGCCGTGCGCCGCCTGGTGCAATCGGGCGAGGGCCTGGCCCGCTGCCACGGCGTGTTGAGTGCTTTGGAACGGCGACCACGACAGGGCATCGCGGTACAGGTCCAGGCCCTCGGCGACGTGATGAATCTCAAAAGTCCACGGCCCTTGCACCGTGGCCGTCCCGCCATGGCGATTGGGCACCACTGCCGCGACCGGTGCACCCTGGCGATGCAGATGGGCGATCAGCCGGTGTTCTTCTTCCAGCCACGAGGCCTGGCGCACTTGTTGATGATGACGTTTGACGAACAGGGTTGCGCTGCTGGTGGTGATCAGCCCGGCGGCCGAAAATGGCCGTGGGCTGTGCCAGTGCAGGCTGCTTAACTGGCCCAGTTGCGGGTAGTCGCGCAGCAATTGTTCGATATCGTTTTCCTGCAAGGCCGGCCAATCCGCAGCCACTGGATCAAGCCCCAGGCCATGGGCGGTGCGTTCGGGTTTCATGCGTTGGCCCCCGGCAGGTAGGCGTTGCTTGTTGCCCCTTGCCACACCTGAGGATTATCGAGCACCGCATGCTGATGCAGCCATTGCGCATAGGGTGCCAGCAGCGCTTCACGTTGCTCACCCCAACGGCCTTGGTGCAGCCAGGTCGGGGCAATCTTGTGCAGCGATGCGCTCAGCAGTTCCGCCGGGAAATACGGCGTGATTTGCTCATAAGCCTGCAATGCAATCGCGGGCTCCTCGGCCACGGCGAGATAACCCCGTGCCGTGGCCGCCAGAAAGTTGCGCACAAGCTCGGGCTGCTCAGCGAGGGTTCGCTCATGGGCGCCCAGCAAGTAACTGTGGTAAGCCGGCGCGCCAATCTCATCCACCGGCAACACCACTCGGCGCTCGGCGTCGATCGGGCTGTGCATGAGCGCTTCCCAGGCCCAGTAGCCACCGAAACTGGCGTCGGCGATACCCTCGGCCAACTGCTCGGGGCGCAACTCGCGCACGCCGCTGTCCACCAGAATCACGCCGTCGGGATCGCCGCCATCGTTGCTCACCAGATGCCGCACCATCGCCAGACCCCGTGGCGTGGGGTTGAGCGCCAGGCGCTTGCCGACCAGATCTCGTGGCCGGCGAATGCCGGAGTCGGTCAGTGTCTGGATCGACTCCAGACCCGCATGGTTGATCGCCGCGATGCCTTGCAGGGCCTGGCCCTGATTGCGACGCACCAGCAGTCGATTGCTGGGGAATACACCGAAGTCTGCGGCACCGTTCAACAGGTGTTGCAGGGTGTCGCCGCGGTAAGGGTCGTGGACCACCAGTTCGACATCCAGGCCCAGTTCCGCATACCAACCGCGTTCGCGTGCCAGGTACAACCCCGCCGAATTTGGCCAGGGATGAAAGTACTCCAGCATTACTTTTACCGACACCATCGCTTGCTACTCCAGCCCGCCTTCTTTTGATGGGGCGATTTATAAGGGAGCAATCTGGTATATACCAATATCGTTTATTACTATCGTTATGCCCGAATGCCCACCAGGGACAGCCTTTACAGGGGCGTCAGTGGTGCGCTAAAAGCGTCGAGCGTTGGATGCCGGGGGGCTTGAGTTCAGGCTGGATGAATGCAGGGTTGCAGCGGGAGGTAGGGGGGAAGGCAAGTAGTGCGTTGATTTAAAAAATAGTTTCAGGTGAAGAGAAGCTGTAGGAGCGTTCCGATCGCTCCTACAGGACTTCGCCCCATCACTCGTCTTCCGACGCGCTCAGCAATTCATTCAACGCGTCAGGCTGGCTCTTGAAGGCCCGGGCGAAAATGTCGCGGTTTTTTGCCATGTAGATCCCGGCTTCTTCAACCTGGGCTTCCGTCAGTGACGGCACGGCCTTGTTCAATACGCTTGCCAGCAACTCGGCGAGTTCCAGCATTTTGTCATGACGATCAGCTTCGGCTTTATCCATGAACAAACGCTCCAGATCTCGGCTGCTGCGGTATACCACTTCGACGGCCATTCACCACCTCACATGCCTTCACAATAATTGTCTTGGGCGACTACTGTATTTTTATACAGTGCGCAGAATAAGCGAATTGACTCGCTTTGAATAGTGGCAATTCGGCCCTCGTTTTACCCTCCCGATGTGCCTTGCGACAACCCGTCACGCTCACAACCATAGCCAATGGCCCTGTTCCTGCTTTACAAAGCGGGCACCTGACAAAGCTTCACGCATGCGCGGCATCATTCGATCTGCAATCAAAGGGTACAAGGTAGGGAATCATGGAAATCAAATGGGCTGAGAAGCTGCGTAGTCACCTGCATGCCGGAGCGGATTCGATAGGGAATCTCGCGGTCGAGGCGTTTCACTACCTCGCGCTTTTTGGCATTGGCGCGATCACGGCTTACGCTGCCGTACACACGTTCATTGAGATGATGGGCAAGGGAAGCGTCAGCGTGGATGACATTCTCCTGTTGTTTATCTACCTGGAACTCGGGGCGATGGTCGGCATTTACTTTCGAACCAATCATATGCCGATCCGGTTTCTGCTCTATGTGGCGATCACTGCGTTAACACGACTGCTGATAGGGGATGTTTCTCACCATAATCCGCCTGACCTGGGGATTATCTATCTGTGCGGCGGGATTTTACTGCTGGCCTTTGCCATTCTGGTCGTTCGCTTTGCGTCATCCAAGTACCCATCGGTCAAGGATAAGAATGAAAACTGAGGCGTCGAACAACTGCCAGTGAATTGAGGCAGTGGTTGGTATCGCCTCCCCTGCAAAGGGGGAGGTGGTGTCATTGGGGCGCGTGAGTTGTATCGGCGGGCGTTGTAAGGTCGATAGCCCGCTGTACGTTCGATGACAGGATTTTTACCCCTTCGCCAGTGGGCAGCAAGTGGTCATAGTCACCAAAAAAATCATCCTTGAATGTGCTGTCGTCGAAGCCGTTTATAAGCTGGAGGCTGACGCCAGGGTGCGCGCTCTTGAACCGCTCTAAAATAGTGAGCAGATCCCTGAACAGATAATTGAAATCCCCGCCTGACGCAGCTTTGTAATCTTGACGGACCGGGGGGATGACGATGATTACGTTGTGATTCAATTCATTAGCCATCTGCAGCATATTCAGCAAGAACACATTGGCCGTGTTGTCGCTGTTGAGCTTCAGATGCTCTTGCGCCCGACGTTGCGCCCCATAGCTTTCAGGAAAAAAGCTTTTCTCGGTGTCTGGAAAAAATCCTGAACGACCGTCGAGGTCGATTGACACGTCGTCAAGCCGGCCCTTTATCAGGGCACTCAGGCTCGAAAAGTGTGAGCCTTCATAAGTAAGGCCCAGGTCGAAAATCTCATTCAGAGCAGCGCAGGTCTCATGTTCTCCCGGGCTACGCTCCATAAAATTTCCAGAGGAAAAAATGGAGTAGAAAAGCACCAGGTTTTGAACGGTCTTTACCGTTTCGCAGGTTCGCTTATACAAGTGAAATGAGTGCTTTAAATCTTGAGATCGACAACAGAGATTGAATGAGTTTTGGCAGTACTGAGGATCGAATCCGAAATCGCCATGGGAGGAGCCAACCACCAGGGTATTGAGCCTGTCCCCCATTTCCCGGAGCATTTTGCGCTTGGCGCCAAATTGTAAAATGGCGTTCTTGAAGGACGGGGTGATTGTGACGTCTATATCAAGCGCTAAGTCCATCAAACGCATGGGTCTTTCTTCCGTTGGTTTTAATGTCAATAAACGGATAAACAGTTCGTCAACGTGCAGCTGCCATCCAGGGCGTTAGTGGGCATTAGGTTAACGGGAAAGGCAAGATTTGATGCCCCATCTTTTAAATAAAAATGCCCTGTAAACAGGGCATTTTTTGCAGGAGAGGGCAGGGGGATCAGTTCACCCAGACACCAACATGGTAGTGCCAGCCGTCATTGCGTTGTTCCCAGTGCGGGTGCACGTAGCGATAGCCTGGGCGAACCGCTTCCCAATGACCATGTACCGGCACATAACGCCCGCCGTCCCAATGCCAGTAGCCGCGAGCCCAGAGGTAGCCAGGCCTTGGCTCAGGGTCTACTTCAATGACGCGTACGGGCGGAGGCTGCGGCGCGACGACTTCAACGTACTGGCGTTCAACCACACGCTCATGCACGGGGCGGTCATGGACCACGCGTTCTTCAACGCACCCGGAGGCTGCTACCACCACCGCTAAAAGAGCCGCGTAACGTAAAAACATGTTGTTGCCTCGAACTCGCCAGGAAAGACTTGACGCTACAACAGCCTGCGAATCCCGGACAGCGGATTTACCCGCTCTTTACATCGTGTCGGCTTCGACAGGCACACGACACAATGGCGCTACATTCCCGGGGTCTGTCTTGGCCGGTCTCGAAGCCAGTTTTCCCGCACGGGAGGGGGCAACTGGTTGAGGTTGTCGCCGTCGGTCATGGCGGTGAGGATTTTCATGGCGCTATGACCTTGTTCGATGGCGATGCCGAATTGCACGCTTTCGATCAAACGGCTCAGGCGCTTGGGTTCATTGCGCTGGGCCGCGCTGATCAAGCGTCTGGCGACCACTCCGGTGTCGTTGGAGAGGGTCAGCATGATGGTTCCATCCACTCCCTGGATGCTCAGGTTCACTCGATAATCGGGATAAAACGCATCGGTGATTTGCTGAAAAGGATTTTCCATTGCGTGCTACCTGCTAAGGAATCTGCATAAGTTGACTGGGCTTTAGTCGCTTTAGTTCTCGACGATGGATCAACGGTCGGAAATTTTTCACGCTTGCTGTCCCCTTTGATAAATGTCATCTTCCGCGTTAATGATAATTTTTCGTGTTTGAGAAGCGTTAACGCATGCGAGAGTTTACCCCTTCGGCATCCGGTGGTTCGGATCGGGCCTGGATGATCCGGCAGCAGCATCTGGCGCTGCTTTACAGTGATCATCACGGCTGGCTGCACACGTGGCTACGCAAGAAGCTGGGTTGCTCACAACGTGCGGCCGACCTGGCTCACGATGCCTTCATCCGGGTGCTGACCCTCCCCGAGCCGCAGGATCTCAAAGAACCCCGCGCATTCCTCACAACCACCGCGACCCGTTTGCTGATCGATGGCGGCCGCCGTCGCAAGATCGAGCGCGCGTATCTGGATGCCTTGGCGCTGCACTGTGATGAGGCACATTCCCTGGGCCCAGAAGCCATTCATGGCGCGTTGCAGATGCTTGAAAAAATCGCTCGCCTGCTCGAAGGGCTGCCCGCCAAACCGCGTCAGGCGTTTTTGCTCAACCGCCTGGATGGCCTGGGTTATGGCGAAATCGCCGAACTGTTGGGCGTGTCTGCGAGCATGGTCCGGCAATACATGGCCACGGTACTGACCCACTGCTACAAAGCCCTGCATGGTTCGGGCCAGCCGTGATGAGTGAGGTCTACGAACCCCATCACGAAATCATCGCCCAGGCCGCAGACTGGCTGGCGTTGTTGCATGGCGACCAGGTTAATACAGCAGACAGACAAGCTTTCATTGCCTGGCGCAACGCCGATCCGCGTCATGTGCTGGCCGTGGCGCGCATGGAATCTTTGTTGGGCAGCTTTGATGAGTTGCCCCCGGTGCCCGCGCGCAAGGCAATGGACAGTGCCTTTGCCGGGGAAGAGCGCAAACCGTCATCCCGTGGATTACAGGCCCTCGCCCTGCTGGGCGTGCTGCTCTGCAGTTGGGGCGGTGTGCAGCAGGCGCCGCTGTGGATGGCGGACCAGCGCACCGGGGTCGGTGAGCATCGTGAAGTGGTGTTGTCAGACGGCAGCCGCGTGCAGCTCAACAGCAATTCGGCACTGGATGTGCAATTCGACGGACGGCAACGGCTGATCCGGTTGCGCCGTGGGGAGGTGTGGGTCGAGGTCGCAAAAGACCCACAACGGCCATTTGTGGTGCGCACTGCTCAGGGCACTGTCACAGCATTGGGCACGCGCTTTCTGGTGCGTGAGACGGCAGACGACACGACCCGGGTCAGTGTCCTGGAATCGGCGGTCGCTGCCAGCGCCAATAACGGCAGCGCAACCAAGGTGGCTGCCGGTCAGCAAACCACGCTGAGTGACGGGCAGGTACAGGCGCCACAACCGATCGGCAATGCCGACCCCTCAGCCTGGACCCGAGGGTTGTTGAAAGTTGACGACCAGCCCTTGAGCGAGGTACTGCAGGCGCTGGGCAGTTATCGTCATGGCCTGTTGCGTTTCGATCCGCAAGCGCTGGAGGGCATGCGGGTGTCAGGGGTGTTCCGCCTCGATGACACCGACGCTGCACTGGCCACCCTGGCCGACAACCTGCCGATCAAGGTCGAACACTTCACCGATTATCTGGTGCGGGTCAAACCTGCGCGGTAACGAAAAAGGGCGGGGTTGCTCAGCAACTCCGCCCTTCGCTAACGATGAATTGTCAGTCTTTGATCAACTTTGCAGCGCTTCTTCCTTTTCCTGTTCCTTCTCCAGGAATTCTTCTTGAAGCAGGGCGTCCGGGTTTTCCGAATCCTGATCCAGGGCACCGTTTACGGGCGATCCTGCGCGTTTGCTGCGCAGTTTGCCGAACAGGTGCTCAAGGGCGTGATCGAGTTTTACGGCAGCGCCATCCACAGCCAGGTCCAGGGTTGCGGCTTTGTGGGTGACTGAAATGGGTTGGTGTCCTTTTGGCCGGGCTTCCATCTGGCAGCGGATGTCATGCGGGCCAGGCTTGTCGCCGTTTTCGTCGCGGATATGGACTTCGATACGGGTCAGATCTTCCTCGTAACGTTCGAGCGTGCTTTCAACGGTGGTACGTACCCACTCCTCCAGTCGGATGCTGCTTTCGATGTGGTTATCGCTATTGACCTGGATTTGCATAGTTCTTCCCTTATTGGCTTGCTCGTGTGAGATCCGACGGCCTCTCACTGGGAGAGGTTCATTTTCGTCTGCTCTCACTTACAGTGTTGGCGCCGATGAGGAAACATTTCAACCCCCTGAAGACAGAAATATTTCGAAGTAGAAATTTAATTTTCAGGGCCTCGATGAACGGTCGAGATAAAAAAGCAATTTGCCACTGTCAGTTTTTGCGGGCCGTGCGTCATGGCTAAGGAAGATCAAATTCCACCGCCAAGGATTGTTTATGTCTCGCCCTGTTAGTTCGTTGCAGCCACTGGCATTTGCCATGTTGATGAGTTGTGTCGCCATCCCGGTCAGCGCCGAATCGCTACCCGATGAAAAGACCAGTACAGCAAGACGTTTTGCAGTCCCGGCGGGGGAATTGGGCCAGGCACTGACGACACTGGCGGAGCAGGCGAACCTGGCGCTGGCCTACGATCCAGTGTTGACCCGTGGCAAACACAGTGGCGGTTTGCAGGGCGAGTTCAGTACGGCGGACGCCATCGCCCGCTTGCTCAGTAGCAGTGGCCTGCAGGCAGTTGCGTTGTCGGGCAATCGCTATCGCATCGAACTGCAGCCACTCGGCGTCGTGGGCACCATGGAGTTGCAGGCCACCGACATCAACGGTGCCCATCACAGTGAAAGCCCCATTGGTCCGGTGTCTGGTTATGTCGCCACCCGCAGCCTGTCCGCGACCAAGACCGATACGCCGTTGATCGAAACCCCACAGTCGATTTCAGTGGTCACCCGCGACCAGATACGTGCCCAGGATGCCCAGAGCCTCAACCAGGTGCTGCGCTACAGTGCGGCGGTGATTCCGGAGAGCCGAGGGGCCACGGCTTCGCGTCTGGACCAGATGACCATCCGTGGATTTTCGCCAGCGACTTACCTCGATGGTCTGCGCATGCCCAGCAGTCGTGATGCGCTACCGCAGGAAGATGCCTTCGACCTGGAGCGGGTCGAAGTGCTGCGCGGTCCGGCTTCGGTGCTGTACGGTCAGTCCAGCCCAAGCGGCGTGGTGAACATGGTCAGCAAGCGCCCGCTGGACACGCCCTTCCATGAAATCGGCGTGCAGTACGGCACCTTCGACAAGAAGCGCACCACCTTCGATTTCAGCGGCCCGCTGGATGATCAGGGCCAGTATTCCTATCGTTTGCTGGGGCTGTATGACGATGCCGACGGGCAACTGGAACACACCGAAACCCGTCGCCAATCCATCGCGCCGTCCTTCACCTGGCGCCCGGATGAAGACACCCGCTTGACGCTGCTGGGGCATTACCAGCGCGATCCGAAAGCCGGCTCCTATGGCGCGACGCCTGCGTATGGCTCGGTGCTGCACAGCCCTACGGGGCGCAAGATCGACGTCGATTTCTACGATGGCGACAAGGATTTTGAAAAGAGTGATCGCGAGTATTACTCCCTCGGTTATCAGTTCGAACACCGTTTCAACGATGTCTGGACGGTGCGCCAGAACGCCCGTTACCTGCGCAGTGAAGGCATCTATCGCAGCCTCTACAACGCCTCGGTACTGGCTGCCGATTACCGCACCATGAGCCGCTCAACCATCGCCACTGACGTCGATATCGATGCCTACACCCTCGACAACCAGGTGCAGGCCAACTTCGCCACTGGGCCGTTGCAGCACACGCTGTTATTCGGTGCCGATTACCAGAACACCAGCACCGACACCAAGTCCGGGTCTGGAAGGGGAACGTCGCTGGATATCTTCGACCCGGTCTATCGCCACGACAATGCCGTGCCCGCATTCACCACCGACGCGACGCAGCGTAACCAGCAGAAAGGCCTGTACCTGCAAGAGCAAATGAAGTGGGAGCAATGGGTGTTGTTGATGGGCGGTCGCTATGACTGGGCCGAAAGCGCCAACAGCTCGCTGAACCTCAACAGCCGCGTCAAGACCAAGACTTCGCAAGACACCGAAGCCTTCACCGGGCGGCTTGGTCTGGTGTACCTGTTCGATAACGGCCTGGCGCCGTACATCAGCTATTCCGAGTCATTCGAGCCGCAATCGGGCACCGGTTTCGGTGGCTCGCTGTTCGACCCGACCGAAGGCAAGCAGTACGAAGTCGGCATCAAGTACCAGCCGCCGGGCAGCAACAGTTTCATCAGCGTGGCCGCGTTCGACCTGCGTCGCACCAACGTGCCGACCCTCGATCCGGACCCGACGCACCTGTGCAACGGCAACCGCTGCCAGGTGCAGGACGGCGAAGTGCAATCCCGTGGGTTCGAGGTGGAAGGCAAGGCCAGCCTGAGCGACAACCTGGACATTACGGCGTCGTATGCGTACCTGGATAACAAGATCACCAGGTCCAACAACACTACCAGTTTCGCGCCGGGCGTGACCGGTGTCGCCAATGGCCCGAACGTCCCGGTACAAGGCACCACGACCTACGCGATTCCACGGCACAGCGCATCGGCCTGGGCCGATTACACAATCCATGACGGCGACCTGAAAGGCCTTGGCTTCGGCGGCGGTGTGCGCTACATCGGTTCGTCCTGGGGTGATGCGGCCAATACCTTGAAAGTCCCGGCGTACACCGTGTTTGACGCAGCGATGCACTACGACATCGGCCACATCAACACCGCCACCGACAACCTGCGTCTGGCCGTGAACGTGACCAACCTGGCCAACAAGGAATACGTCGCGACCTGCTATTCCTATTCGTGGTGCTGGTACGGCTCGCAACGGACCGTGCAGGCGAGTGCGACGTATCAGTGGTAAGGACTCTGATCCTTGACCTGTGGCAGATTTGTTGGAGCGAGGCCTGCCCGTGAATACAGTGGTCCAGATTTGAAGACGGTTGCTGACTCGACGGGCCCTTTCGCGGGCAAGCCTCGCTCCAACAGGTTTTGCATCAGCGCAGCCAATTGATCATCAGAACGCCAACGACGTCTGCACATACACCGTGCGCGGCTCACCCACGTATTTGCCTTTGTTGTTGTCGTCGAACGAGCGGGTGAAGTACTCATGGTTGAAGATGTTCTTCACTCCGACGGCGACGTTCAGGTCTGACAGGCGTGGGCCGAAGTCGTAGGCGGCGCGGGTACTGAACAGCATGTAGCCGGGGATCTTGCCGTTGCTGCCGTCTGCGCTTTCAGCGTGGGTGTTGGCGTTATCGGCAAACTGGTCGCTCTGGTACGAACTGTCCAGGTTCAGCTTCCACGGGCCTTCGGTGTAACCCACGCCCAGGGTGCCTTTGTGACGCGAGGAGAACGGCACGCGATTGCCTTTGTTGTCGCCGTCTTCGCGGATTTTCGCGTCAACGAACGCATAAGTGGCGTACACATCGAAGCCACTCAGCGCCGGGCTCAAACCATCGAGTGCGTAGTTGATGCTGCTCTCGATCCCTTGATGGCGGGTCTGGCCGCGAGCGATCACGGTGTCGTTGGTCTGGTTGCTGTCGTACTGGTTATCGAAGTTGATCAGGAACGCGCCGATCTCGGCCCTAAGGTTGCCGTTGTCATACCGGGTGCCCAGTTCCCAGGTGCGGGCTTTCTCCGGTTTGACTTCGCCGCCGGTCACGCGATTGGGCATCTGACTGTACTGCACGCTGCCGAACGAACCTTCGGTGTTGGCGTACAGGTTCCAGCTTTCGGTCAGGTGGTAGAGCACGTTCAGGGCAGGCAATGCCGTGTTGTAGTTGCCCTGGTATTTGACGTTGGTCAGGTTGTTGTTCTGGCCGGTGTCGATCATCTCGTAGCGAATGCCGGGGGTGAACGTCCACTTGCCGATGTCGATACGGTCATCCAGGGAAAACGCATGGGCTTCGGTGGCGCCACGGGTGTCGCGATCCAGGCGGCTGTCGGTGGTCGGCAGGTTATCGGTGGTGGGTTCGCGATAACGCAGTTCGTGCCCGGCCTCGTTGATGTAGCGATAGCCCAGGCCGATCTCATGCCAGCTGTTCCCCAGCGCGAAGCCTTGTGAGAAGTGGCTTTCCAGCCCGCGCACCCAATACTCGCGGGGTGACAGGGACACGAATGAGCCCTGATCCAGATAGCCGCTGCGCAGGGTCGTGGTGAAGAAGGTATTGGCGGTGAAAACCCGCGCGTCCTCTTCGTAGCGATAACCGAAGTTGACCATGGTGCGCCGGCCCCAGAACTCATCCTTGGGGCGGGTTGACTGGTAAGGGTCGGCCTTGTAGTCCGCGACGTTCAGGCCACCGGGCATGTCTGCGCGGCCTTCGTAATACTGGGCCATGGCATTGACGCTGTTGGCGTCGTCGATCTGGTATTTGCCCTTGAGGATCAGGTCGTCAATACGGGTGTCGCTGTGCTCGCGCCAGTCGCCACCGCGCACGCCGGAATACAGCAGCGCGCCGCCCAGGCCGTTGTCAGCGGTGCCACCCGCCAGCAGATTGCCGCTGGTCTTGAAGCCGCTGTTGCTGGAGGGGCTGGTTTCGGTTTGCAGGCCGCCTTTGACGGTCGGTGCATCCGGGATGGCGCGGGTCACGAAGTTGACGATACCGCCGACGTTCTGTGGCCCGTAACGCACGGCGCCGCCGCCACGCACCACGTCCACGGCGTCCATGTTGCCCATGCTGATGGGGGCAAACGATAACTGCGGCTGACCATACGGCGCGAAGGGCACCGGAATGCCGTCCATCAATACGGTCGAGCGGGTGGCCAGGCGCGGGTTGAGGCCACGAATGCCGAAGTTCAGCGCCATGTCGTGGCTGCCAGTGCCGTTGTTCTCGGGGGCGTTGACGCCGGGAATCCGGTTCAGCACTTCCCGGGCCGTGGTGGCGCCGGTGCGCTCGAACTCGTCGCGGCGCACCACATCCCGCGCGCCCGGGTGGTCGAAGACGTTGGTTTGTTCGGCTTTACCGAGCCAGTCACCCACCACCGTCGAGGCGCCCAATTCCACGGGTGCATTGACTGGAGTCGCGCTGTCTTTGGCAGTGCTGACCGGCTCCAGGCTGAACCCGTTGTTGCCATCGGCCCTGGCCTGCAAACCGGTGCCCTTGAGCAACGCCGCCAGACCTTGCTCGGTGGTGAACTCACCTTGCAGGCCCTGGCTCTTGAGCCCGCTGGTGACGGCCGAGCCATAGGAAATCAGTACGCCTGCTTGCCGACCAAACTGGTTCAAGGCCGTTTCCAGCTCGCTGGGGGCGATGTGGTAGGGCTTGCTCGACACCTCGGCGGCGAAGGCCAGTGGCAGGCTGCTCAGCGACAGGCTGGCGCCAAACAGAACATGGCGAAGCGTGAGGGCGAGACGGGTAGGGCGGGGTGACATGCAGAAGTCCTTTTGGAAAGACGAATGAAAGGTGCTTTCCCTGTCTGTCACGCGAGGTGGAGAAAACGGCTCAATTTTTTTGGAGATATTTTTTCGGTGGATGATATTTGCTTCCACAGGGTGTTGCGCCGGATCACACCCGCCCCTGCACCGTCACCCAATACCGGGTAAACCGCTGCACCCGCACGGGCAGCGCAATTTCGAGCATGTCGAGGATGCGTTCACTGTTGGCCAGTGGGTAACTGCCGGATATCAACAGGTCGGCAACTTTCGGGTCGCACGTCAGGCGCCAGCGACGGTAGCGGCTCAGTTCCGTGAGGAAGTCCGCCAGCCTCATGTGCGCCGCCACGAGTATGCCGTCGGCCCAGGCGCCGCTGCTGGCGTCCACCGGTTTGATGACGCCCCAGGTCTTGCTGTCAAAGGTCACTTGCTGCGCGGCAAGCAGCTGCAAACCCTGGCCGGACAGGCCGGACGGGTTGAGCTCGACGCTGCCGGCAAACACCGCCAACTGCGTATGCCCGGCGAATTGGCGCAGGTTCAGGCGGGTGCCAGCCTGTTGGGGACGCACGCTGCCTTCTGCGGTCAGCAATTGCAGAGGGCGGGCGTCGGCGGCGACAGTCATGAGCATTTCGCCTTCCAGCAGCTTGATCAGGCGCCGCTGGCCATCGAACTGCACATCCATGGCGCTGCCGCTGTTGAGCTTTACCTGGCTGCCATCGCTAAGCTGGATCTTGCGCTGCTCACCAATGTGGCTGCGGTAATCAGCCATCAGCGGTTCGAAGGCTACGCGCTCGCGTAATCCCCAACCCGTTGCCGAGCCTGCTCCCAACAACAGCAACACTTTCAGTGCCCGACGCCGCGCTGCGGACTTGGGTGCATTGATCGTTGCATGGGCCAGCGCGGGTGATAAACCGTTCAAGCGCTGATTGACCCGCTGGATGTGCGCCCAGGCCCGTTGGTGTTCGGCATGGCCGTTCAGCCACTGCTGCCAGGCCTGTTGTCGACGTGGGGCAAGCGCCCCTTCCTGCATCTCGATCAACCAGTTGACGGCTTGCTCGGCGACGGTACGGGAAATGTCCGGGGTGTCCGCTTGCATGTTCAAAGGCAGGTTCACAGGGCGAAATAACAGCGCAGGGCTGCCTTTTGCAGGTGGCGTTTGACGGTGGCGATGGAAATACCCAACTGATTGGCGATTTCACCGTGGCTCAAGCCATCGACCTGGGCCAGCAGAAAGGCACGTTTTACCGGCAGCGGCAGCCCATCGAGCAAGCGGTCCAGTTCCAGCAGGGTTTCGAGAATGATGGCGCGTTCTTCTTCCGACGGCGCCACGCACTCAGGCATTTCGGCCAGGGTCGCGTAGTAGGCGCGCTCCAGTTCCTGGCGCCGATAGTGATTGCACAACACGCGTCTGGCGATGGTGGTCAGGAACGCGCGCGGTTCGATCAGTTGCGGCGTTTCACGGGCCAGCAGGACTTTGACGAACGTGTCCTGGGCCAGGTCCGCTGCGCTCTGCGGGCAGCCGAGTCGACGCCCTAGCCAGGTCATCAGCCAACTGTGGTGAGCGTGATAAAGGCCTTCGACGGTGCGATTGAGAGCTGAGTGGGCGAGGGGCATGACGTACAGCGATCCGCAGCGAACCAATAATTAGCGGCGATTCTGTCAGACTCTTTTGCATATGAGAATATTTATCATTAATATTGCGATCCGCTCCTGCAGTAATAACCGAATTCTCCTACTCGACGCGCAGCAACAGGAAGCCACGCCATGCCGAACCCGACTTGCCCCTTCGAAACCCCACTCTGTCGCTCGGGCTTGGTGTTTTGATGGACAGCCCGGCCATGGTCTGCCCTCTGGGTAAAAAGCGCGTGGTGCGCAGCAAGGTCGGTGCACCTTCGGCGTCGTATCGGCTGGCGGTCATCTCTAGGGTGTTGGCGGCTATTTTCGCGGGCTATCTGCTGGCGGCGCTGACCAGCATCTGCGCGGCGCAATGGCTGCCCATGCCACGGGCCGAAGCAGTGGTGACCGGCATGATGCTGTCATTCCTGGCGTACCTGGTGGCGGTGCTCTGGTGTTTTGCCTGCCGTACGGCGTGGCAAGCGTGGGTCGGCCTGTTGTTGCCCAGTGCCTTGCTGGGTGCAGGTTTTGCTGTGGGGCGCTGGTTGCTATGAAAGAGGGTTTTCGTCAGGCAATGGCCTGGCTGCACACCTGGATCGGGCTGCTGTTCGGCTGGTTGCTGTTTGCGATTTTTCTGACCGGCACGATGTCGTACTTCGATGCCGAAATCAGCCACTGGTCGCAGCCGGAAATCCCGTTGCGCCCGCTGGACTCCGGCGCCAGCGTCGAGCTTGCCCAAGGCTACCTGCAACAGCACGCAAACGCGGCCAGCCGCTGGTTCATCGGTTTGCCGGACGAGCGCGCGCCAGCCCTGTCGGTGATGTGGCAGAATCCCGGCAAACCTGGGGAGCGCGGGACGTTCGTGCGCAAACTACTGGACCCCCAGACCGGCGCCGAAGTGCAGGCCCGTAAAAGCCTGGGCGGCGAGTTTTTCTACCGGTTCCATTTCCAGCTGCAAATGCCTTACCCGTGGGGGCGTTGGCTGTCGACCGCCGCTGCGATGGTGATGTTCGTGGCGTTGATCAGCGGCATCATCATTCACAAGAAGATCTTCAAGGAGTTCTTCACATTTCGGCCGCGCAAGGGCCAGCGCTCCTGGCTCGACGGGCATAACGCCCTTGGCGTGCTGATCTTGCCGTTCCATTTGATGATTACCTACAGCAGCCTGGTGATCTTCATGAGCATGGTCATGCCGGTCAGCATCCTCACCAGTTATGGCAAGGACACCCAGGCTTTTTTCAATGATCTGTTTCCGGCGGCCAATGCGGCCAAGGCAGCGGGTAGCCCCGCAACCCTGGCACCGCTGCGGCCCATGCTGGCTGTGGCGGGCGAGCAGTGGCAGGGCGGCCGGGTGGGGCGTCTGGTGGTGAATAATCCGGGGGATGCCAACGCGTCGGTGTCCTTCTATCGCCACGGCGGCGACCGCGTCGTCCACACGCCCGGCACCGGCCTGCTGTTCAACGGGGTGACGGGCGAGCTTGAAAGTGAAAGCGCGTTGCATGCCGCGCCATTGGTCATTGCGGGTAGTTTTTACGGCCTGCACATGGGCCATTTCGCCGGGCCGCTGCTGCGCTGGCTGTATTTCCTGTGCGGGATCGGCGGCACAGCGATGATTGGCACGGGCCTTGTGATGTGGCTAAAAAAACGCAGCCTCAAGCACGCGCAAACCGGTGTCTTGCCGTTCGAGCTGAAACTGGTGCAGGTGCTGAACATCGCCAGCATGTCCGGGCTGATGATTGCCGTCGCGAGTTTCTTCTGGGCCAACCGTTTGTTATCCACAGGCTTCGCCGAGCGCAGTGGCTGGGAGGTCAACGTGTTCTTCATCAGTTGGGGCGTCACCTTGCTGCATGCTCTTGTTCGCCCTGGTCGCAGCGCGTGGCGTGAACAGTTGGGGTTGGGGTCGTTGCTGTTTGTGGGCATCCCCGTGATCAATGCGCTGACCAGTGACTACGGGTTAACGGTGTCCATTCCCCAGGGTGATTGGGCCATGGCCGGTGTGGACCTGACGTCGTTGGCGGTAGGGGTGTTTTTGGGCTGGGCGGCACTGAAGACTTTTGTAGGAGTGGGCTTGCCAGCGATTGCGGTCGGTCAGACAAAGCGCGTCAAGCCCATCGCAGGCAAGCCAGCTCCTACAGCGCACGAGGTTCACTGAATGCTCCTCGCCCTGTTGCTCTGCTACGCCGGGTTTACCGCCCTGTGCCTGTCCATGCACCGCCATTACAGCGACCTGCTCGGCCACAAGCTGACCCCCGGACGCCGCCTGGCACTCAAGGCTGTGGGCTGGCTTTCGTTGGGGTTGTCGCTGTGGGCCGGGGTTGCGGCCCGGGGTTGGGATATCGGGCTGGTGGAGTGGTTCGCTGTGTTGATGGCCAGTGCCGTGACCCTGGTATTCATGCTGCCCTACACGCCAAGGTTGGCGCTGGTGCTGGCTGCGACCGGGCTGTTGATCAGCCCGGTGGTGGCTGTCCGTCAACTTCTGGTTTGAGCCCGCCGTCATGAACCGCGTCCCTGAGTCCGAGCCGTCCGAGATCACCCCATCCCAGGACGAGCACGTTTCGAAAAACGGACGTGCCCATTTTCTCCAGGTGTTCCTGTCCCAGCGCCCGCAAATGGAGGCCCTGGTCAGTCGCCGGGTGGGCTGTCGGGCCACGGCGGCGGATCTGGTGCAGGATTTGTTCGTGCGTTTCTGGCGTCGTCCATTGGTTCAGGTCGAAGAGCTCAGCACCTATTTGCTGCGTTGCGCGGGCAATATCGCCATCGATCACCTGCGCAGCGAAGGGGCGCGGATGCGGGTCAGTGAAAGCCTGGTGTCGGAGCAACAGGACATTCAGGGCAGCGAACCCCAGGCCGCACTTGAGGCGGGCAACGATTTGCGCCATGTCGAGGCGGCCTTGCGTGACCTGCCGGAGAAGACCCGGCAGATTTTCCTGCTCAACCGCATCCATGGTCGCAAGTACGCGGAAATCGCCAAGGCCATGGGGCTTTCCCAAAGTGCTGTGGAAAAACATATGATGCGCGCCCTGCAAGCCTGCAAGGCGAGCCTCGACTCGGCTGGCACCCTGCGCACGAAGTCAGGAGAGGCTCGTCGATGAACCCGCAGCCATCCCACATCCCGGTTACCCCAGAGCTGGAAGCCGATGCCTTGCGTTGGCTGAGCCGCTTGCATGATCAGCCCGACGCGGCTGACCAATTGGCGTTCAGCCGCTGGTTGCAGGCCGACCCCGCCCACGCCCAGGCGTATGCCCAGGCACAGGTGTTGTGGGAACTGACCGAAAGCCCGGCAGCGCAGTTGGCCGTCGAAGACGTCGATGCCCTGAATGCCTTGCTGCGCGCCATGGACACGCCTCGGCGCTCCCGGGTGCCTCGCTGGTCGGCCGGGTTGGCGATGGCGGCCTGTCTGCTGCTGGCAATTTCGATTGGCCTTGGCTGGCAGCCCCAGCGCTGGCTGGATGACATGGGCGCGACCTATGTGTCGGCGCCGGGCCAGGTGCGCTCCGTCATGCTGGCCGACGAGTCGCAGGTGACGCTGGATGCCGACAGTGCCATCGGCGTGGATTTCAGCCATGGCGAGCGGCACGTCACGTTGCGGCGCGGTGCGGCTTTTTTCCACGTGACCCACACCGGCGAACCGTTTTTGGTGGACGCTCATGATGGTCAGGTCAAGGTCCTGGGCACACAGTTCGAAGTGCGCCTGCAACCGGTGGGGGCGCAAGTGACGGTGTTGTCAGGGCGCGTTGGCGTCACGGCGGCAGGCCAGCCACAACGGGTTTTAACCGACGGCCAGCGCGTAGCGTACGACGATCACGGGACTGGCGACTCCCAGACGGTGGACAGCGAAAACCAGCTGGCCTGGCGCGGGGGCTGGCTCAATTACTACAAGTCGCCATTGGCGGATGTGATCAGCGACCTGAGCCGTTATTACCCTGGCCGCATCGTCGTTTTCAATGATGAGCTGGGCAAGAAACGCGTCAGCGGCAGCTTCCCCAGCGCAGACCCGCAAGCCGTGCTGGCGGCGTTGAAAACCGTGGTGGGGTTCGATCAGTACACGTTGTTGGGGCGGGTGATTGTGTTGCGGTGACGGTTTTATCCCCAATTTTCGCTCCCACAATTGATTCTTTAAACCAGTGGGGCCAATGAGCAAGCAGTCCATGGCGAAACCCGCATCAGTGAGAGGTTGGCTCGGCGCGTCGATCCTGGCGGCGTCCGGCTTTGCCTTGAGCCCCTGGCAAACGGCCCGCGCTGACGAGCCTGCCACTCAGCAGCAGACGCTATTCACCTTCGCCATCAGTGCCAAACCATTGCCCCAGGCCCTGAGCGAGTTCAGCCGTATCACCGGTCTGGGCGTGATCTACACCCAGGAAGCGCCCTACAGCATTAAGGCCCCTGCGCTGGCGGGCCGGTTCAGCGCCGAGCAGGCCCTGACGCGCTTGCTGAGCCAGTCCGGGTTCATCGGGCGCCGCGCCACCGACCGGGCTTTCACCCTGGAAGCCGCGTCGAGTGAAGGGATGATTACCCTGGCCCGGACCCAGATTGATTCGCGCCTGCAAAGCGCAGGCAGCTATCAGCCCCCCATCGGCAGCTCGGTGGCGCGCTCCTCGACGCCAACCCTGGAAACACCCCAGGTCATCAACATCGTTGCGGCCCAGGTGCTGCGCGACCAGGCCCCGCGCAACCTGGATGACGCCCTGACCAACATCAGCGGCGTCACCCAGGGCAATACCCTCGGCAGCACCCAGGACACCCTGATGAAGCGCGGCTTCGGCGATAACCGAGATGGCTCGATCATGCGTGACAGCATGCCGATCGTGCAGGGGCGCAGCCTTAACGTCACCACCGAGCGGGTCGAGGTGCTGAAAGGGCCGTCGAGCCTGCTGTACGGCATTCAGGACCCTGGCGGAGTGATCAACGTGGTCAGCAAACGTCCGCAATGGCAGGCCGCCACTGAACTGACAGCCCGTGGCTCCAGCTATGGTGCAGGCAAGAACGGCGGTGGTGGAACGCTGGACAGCACCGGGCCGCTGGGGGATTCAGGCCTGGCCTACCGGTTGATCGTCGATCAGGAAGACGAAGATTACTGGCGCAATTACGGCGTGCATCGCGAGTCGCTGGTGGCGCCGTCGCTGGCCTGGTCGGGGGACAACACGCAATGGCTGGCATCCTACGAGCATCGGGAATTCCTCTACCCCTTCGACCGTGGTACCGCGATTGACCCGCGCACCAACCACCCGCTGGCTATCCCGGCGACCCGTCGACTGGATGAGCCGTTCAACAGCATGGAAGGGCGCTCGGACCTGCTGCACATCGAGGCCGATCATGAGTTCAACGACAACTGGAAAGCCCATTTCGGCTACAGCTACAACCGCGAAACCTACGACGCCAGCCAGGTGCGCATTACGGCAGTGGACCCGCTCAACGGCAGGCTGATCCGCTCCATGGACGGCACCGATGGTGCGTTGAGCACCGACCGTTACGCCACCTTCACCCTGGATGGCAGTGTGTCGCTGGCGGGTATGCAACACGACGTGCTGGCGGGTTTCGATGATGAGTACCGCAAGGTGTACCGCGCCGAGCTGATACGGCAGAAAAGCCTGACCACCTTTAACTACCTGAACCCCGTTTACGGCCAGGAAGTGCAGGGCACGACGGTCAGCGCTCCAGACAGCAACCAGAGTGACCAGTTGCGCAGCGATTCGTTGTTCTTCCAGGACTCGGTTCACCTGACCGACCAATGGATCTTCGTCGCGGGCGCCCGGTTTCAGACCTTCGATCAACTGGCGGGCAAGGGTATTCCGTTCACCGTCAACACTGACAACAAGGGGCAGAAATGGGTGCCTCGCGCAGGGTTGCTCTACCGCTACAACGATGAGCTGTCGTTTTACGGCAGCTACACCGAGTCATTCAAACCCACCTCCAGCATCGCGCCCCTGACTGGCGGGCTGGTGCTGAATTCGGCGGTCGTGCCCGAGCAGGCCAAATCCTGGGAGCTGGGCGCCAAGTGGGACAGCCCCGATGGCATGAGCGGTACCCTGGCGTTGTTCGATATCCGCAAGCGCAACGTGCTGGTGGCCAATTTCGATGCCGCCACCGCCAACACCGTTTACAGCACCGCCGGGCAAGTGCACTCCCGTGGCCTGGAGCTGGACCTCAGCGGGCAGTTGAGCGAGCGCTGGAGCTGGATCGGCAGCTATGCGTACACCGATGCCGAGGTCAGCCGGGACCCTTTGCTGCAAGGCAATCGCCTGCAGAACGTGGCGAAAAACACCGGGTCGCTGTCGGCGGTGTATGACGTGGGTGCCTTGCTGGGCGGTGACAGGTTACGGGTGGGGGCCGGTGCACACTATGTGGGTGAACGCGCCGGGGACCCGACCAATGACTTCAAGCTCCCTGCCTACACCGTGGCTGATGCCTTCGCCAGCTATGACACGCAAGTGGACGGGCAGAAGGTCAAGTTTCAGCTCAACGTGAAAAACCTGTTCGACCGCACGTACTACACCTCGGCGGTGAGCCGTTTCTTTGTGTCGCTGGGCGATTCGCGGCAGGTGGTGCTGTCCAGCACGTTGGCGTTTTGATAACCCGTTGGAGCGAGGCTTTGTATTCGCCGAAGCTGCGGGTCTGAACATAGAACCCTGTGGGAGTCGAGCAAGCTCGGTTCCCACGGGTTCTGCATTCATCACAGAGTTTGCGTTTGCCTGACATTCACCCCAACGCCAGCCGATACTCTCCCGGTGTCGCGCCAGTGGCTTGCCGGAAGCGGTTATTGAAATGGCTGGCACTGGCAAACCCGCACGCCAGGGCAATGTCGCCGAACGGCTGGCGGGTGGTGCGCAGCAGCACCTTTGCATGGGTCAGGCGCCGCGACAGCAGGTATTGGTGGGGCGGCAGGCCGAAGCTTGTGCGGAACATCCGGGCGAAGTGGTATTCGGACAGTGCACACAACCCGGCCAGTTCACCCAGGCTCAGCGGCTCGGCCAGGTGAGTCTCGATGTAGTCCACCAACTGACGCCGCAAGTGCGGAGCCAGCCCACCTTTGAAGCGCAGGCCGTCGCGCAACCCGACCTGATCCAGCAGCGCGTGGCTGAGCACTTCATGGGCCAGGCTGCTGGTCAGCAGGCGCTCGCCCGGTTCCTGCCAGTTCATGTGCACCAGTTGCTGGAAGCGCCGGGCCTGCAGTTCGTTGTCGTGGAAAGTGTTCTCGCGCAGTTGCAGTTCCCGGGGTTCTCGGTCCAGCAGCGTGATGCAGCCCAGGGCGAACTGCTCGGGGCTGACATAAAGATGCGCCAGACGGATTTCGCCGTTGATCACCCAGGCTGAATCGTGCCCGGCGGGCAGGGTGCAGAGCTTGTTGGGCGCGCCTTTGATGCCCGGCTGGTCACGGCGGAACGTGCCGGTGCCGCCCGAGATATAACAGGACAACGTGTGATGGCTAGGCCCGTGGTATTCCTGCGCATCGTGGCGGTTGTTCCACAACGCTGCCACCAACCCATCGCCCAGCGCCGCGCTTTGCTCCAGATGAGCATGGGGCGAACTGTTCAGCGATTGGAAAACCTGGAGCGTGTCCAGCGATGACGATGGCATTGTGGCGATCCTCTGAGGGCGCATCCTACTCTTTCCCTCTTGCCGGGAACCAGCCAGGCGATGAAAAGCGCAAGTTTGTGCAAGTGAGGCGAAGGCCCACGGCTCAGACTTGACGCTCATTCAGGAGCCTCGACATGAACATCACGCTTTATCTGGCCACCGTCCTGATCTGGGGCACCACCTGGATCGCTTTGAAACTGCAACTGGGCACAGTCGCAATCCCGGTCTCCATCGTCTATCGCTTTGCGCTGGCGGCGCTGGTGCTGTTTGCGATCCTGTTGCTGACCCGGCGCCTGCAACCGGTGAACCGGCGTGGGCAGCTGATTTGCGTGGCGCAGGGCTTGTGCCTGTTTTGTGTCAACTTTATGTGTTTCTACACCGCCAGCCGCTGGATCCCCAGTGGTCTGATCGCCGTGGTGTTTTCCACCTCGACCCTGTGGAACGCCCTCAATGCGCGGATCTTCTTCCGCCAGAAAGTCGCGCGCAATGTACTGGCCGGCGGCGCATTGGGGCTGCTGGGGCTGGCGTGCCTGTTCTGGCCGGAGCTGTCCGGGCACAGCGCCAGCCACGAAACTTTGCTCGGCCTGGGGCTGGCGTTGCTGGGCACGCTGTGTTTCTCGGCCGGGAACATGCTGTCGAGCCTGCAACAGAAGGCCGGTCTGCGGCCGTTGACCACCAACGCCTACGGCATGCTGTACGGCGCGGCGATGCTCAGTGTCTATTGCCTGGTCAGCGGCACGCCGTTCAGTGTGGACTGGAGCACGCAATACATCGGTTCATTGCTGTACCTGGTGATCCCGGGCTCGGTGATCGCATTCACGGCGTACCTGACCCTGGTCGGCCGTATGGGGCCGGAGCGCGCAGCCTATTGCACGGTGTTGTTCCCGGTGGTGGCGTTGAATATTTCAGTGTTTGTCGAAGGCTACCAGTGGACCTTGCCGGCGTTGCTGGGGCTGGTGTTGGTGATGGTAGGCAATGTGCTGGTGTTCAGGAAGGTCACTGCTAAAAAATCAAAGGAAGTCGTACTTTCAACGTGATAATGCATCGCCCGATTCGTTATACAGCGAAACGTTCAAGTTAATACACCTATGAGCAGACGGTGGGCCTGAGGCGACGGGCCCCGAGCCGCCCACTGTCATTTATGCCAGTTGACGCTGATTTAATCGTAGCGCGAACATCAGTAAACAGGTGGCGCGCAAACGAGATAGATAAATACCCATGACCCTGATGGATGGCGCTTGCCTGGTTACTTGATAACTGTTCTTTCAAAGGACGGAACGATCATGGACGACAACGTCGCTCGTTATGCGTGTGTTCCACTGCTCATGGCAGTGTGTTTATTGACTGCTGGCGCCACGGCAGAACGTGCTTCGGCTGAACATGCACGGCCTGCCTTCAAGGGGTTTGCCGATCCCCGTACGTGGCGCAACGATCTGGACGGAACGTTGCGCGGGCAAGTCGATTTTGCCCAAACCCATGTCATCGCGGCACAACGCAGAATCTTTGACCCGTTGCTGGTACCAGAGAAAGATACGCTGGTTATGTTTACTCCGGCGGACTCCGATAGTTTTAGCTCCGTCAACATGGTGGTAGAGGGGACGTCGCAAGGCGACCTTGATATTCCCATGGCGCCGCCGACAAGGCTTCCGGCCGCCGCGCGGTATGACGAAAGTAATACCTTTTCAGGCACGCCAATCGTGGGCAACTACGCCATGCCCCTGCGTACTTTTTCAGCCACGCTGCCGTGGAATGTATTCGGTCCGACGGTTCGTATTCATTTTTACGCTAATAACAACCCAGGCTCGGTGGGAGCGCTGAACAGCAATAAGTTGATTTTCATGAGCCCGGAAAGCGAGGGCATCGTGCTGATGAATATCAAAGGCTGCATCTTCATTGAGCAGAACACGTGCAGGACGACAGTCGATCAATTTGACATGGAGCAAAATCCCGAGCTGGCTAAAATTGCGGCGCGTGAAATGTTTTCCGAGTTACCGACCCAACGACTGGTACTTGGTATGGGCCAGGCGTATTGGCCTTATGTAATTGCCATGGGGCCGGATGGAAAACCCCATCGTTATTCACTGTCTGACAGGGATTACCATGAGTGGTCTGATTATGGTGACAAGACCATCGCGGCGAAAGTTGGAATGGGGAATTACTGGAGGGCGGCTTCTGGGCTGGGTGCCAAAGCGCCTGGTCAATACGTGGCGGTTTCAGGGCAACTGATGGATGCGCCAGACGATGTTCCCCTGCTGCCGCCCGGCGTGGGTGCGAGTTGTGGCCCTTACAGCTGTAATTATCCCGGTTACCCTGACGGGTACTGGCATGAAACAGGTCATGGGCTTGGGCTCCCTCACGACACACCTCCCCGGTATGAGGATTGGGCCTACCGAGCCTACGATCTCAAGTTACTGCCCAACTATCATCCTGACCCATTGCGTTATGGGTTGGGCCTGGACTACTTGGGCTATCACTACTTTGGTCACGTCATGGGCGCGTTGACCGAGCCCGCCTGGCCAGACGCCACTGCGTCCGCACCGCTGGTGGATGAGTTCGAAAACCTGCATATGAACAACCCGCAGGCCACGACTGACTGGAAAAGATACATTGCACCTTATACCCATCAGCAAACTTTGAGATTGCAGCAAACGTTCGGCCGTTTTCCTGACGGGTTGCAATATGCTGCCATTACAGACGACCACCGTCCGCCGCCCGGGTCGCGCGTGGGTGTTGTTGGCATGCACGCGGGCCAGGCTAAAGAATCCCTGATCGATAAAGGTATCGATGATCGCCCGTCGCTTCAGGCCGATGAGCTGCTGCAACTGATATCACCCGGACAGACGCCCGTGCTGAGTGGTGTGCCCGTTTATACGTTAGTGGTGACCCTGTCAGACGCTAAAAATGACGCAGAAAAAATAAGCCAGATATATCCGCCGATCATTTCCAACTACGGGAATGTCTTCACTCCCCCTCCTTCGCGATCTGTGGTGAAAGGCGAACACCAGGAACCCTCAATTATTGAGGGCATAAAAATTCAATCGCTGATGACCGGTAGGTGCCTGACGCGCTTGAGTACGGGGACGGTAGCGCTTGAAACGTGTGACCACATGCGTCCCGAACAGTCGTGGAATCAAGTAAGTGATGAATTTTTTCATTTAAGCAGTGGGAGTGACGGGGCTTGCCTGGATAGCGACTTGCGGTTGTCGGCCTGTAGCAGTGAGCCGACCCATAGCTGGACGTTTCGTCATGACATGACGGGTGGGGCCCCCGTCGCCAAGCTTCAGAACCTGAAAAGTGGAATGTTCATTACCCCGGATTCACAAGGGGGCGTTGTTATGGCGTTTTTTTCATTTGACGGACAAGACTACCTCGTGCTGGATGCCTCTGATTCTTCAAGTGGCATTGAACTGGAGATTCGCTACAACGATGGTTCGCTTGATACCTGGAACCTCTACCCTGGCAGCCTGCCGCCTGACACGTTGAGGGCCGTTGCCATCAACGTTGCCCCCGCACGTAAACCCCTGTCTGCGGAACTAAAAAGAGGGGGCAAAAGTATCGATAAGCGCACTTTCGATATTCAACCCGATCCCGTTCCCGCTGTTTCTGTCGGGGCCGAGTTTGGCTACCCCGTTATCAGCCCGCGCTTCCTCAGGTCTGAATCCACGGGCTTGTGTCTCACCCGTGCCGGGGCGGGGTTGACGCAAAAAAACTGTGACATGAGGAGTGCCGATCAACGGTGGGGATTTGCGGAAACGTTAAGTGCATCGGGAGCGGTGTTTTCTCTAACGGGTCCGAGTACGGCGAGCTGTTTGCTGAACACGTTAGCCTTGGTTAATCCCTGCCTTATCAACCAGACCGTCGCCCAGTGGGACCGTCGGCCGGATCTCGGGCATCCCGGATTCATCATGCTGCAAAACGTCAATACGAGTCTGTTCATCACGGCGGCTGCGAATCAAAGCGTCAGCTCTCAGCCGTTGAACCGGGGCGCGGAGCAGAACTTTCGGTCCATGGGGATTGAGAATTTCACTCGGTTACAACGAATTATTTCGGTGGCGACGCAAAAGTGTATTGCTCGTGTAGGGCAACGTGTCGTTCAGCAGACATGTAGCGCGGACGTAGCTCAGCAATGGCGTGCTGCGACCGCTGAGTCTCCAGAGACAGGCGGTGAGCCGTACCTGGCAATTCTGACTGGCGATGGTGGTCGTTGTCTGCAAACCGGGTTGATCCTCGCGTCTTGCGACCCAAGGACGGCCAGTCAGCGTTGGGCTGGGCGTTGGGATCTTACCAATGGACGGGACTACAAACTTCAAAACGCAGCCACCGAAACGTTCGTGACGTCCAATGAGGACGGTTCGCTAACTCAGACCGCGCCTACCAGCAATGCTAATCAGCTCTATCAGCTTGTTGATTACGTTCAACCTCGGGGAATCATCGCCAATGACCAATCCCATTGAACCCGGTGCCGCTCAGACAGACCGTCCGGGCCAGACATACCGCCATCGCGAACAAGGCGGCGATCCACCTTGCTCGCGAAAGCGTTGGTTCAGGTGATGTTGATCAACCCTTCCACACCTGCGGGTTCACCAGGTCTTGTGGCCGGTGACCCAGCAACGCGCTGCGCAGGTTCTGGTAGGCTCGCTCGGCCATGGCCTGGCGGGTTTCGTGGGTGCCCGAACCGATGTGCGGCAGGGTCACGGCGTTGCTCAACTGGAACAGTGGCGACTCGCTCAGCGGTTCTTTCTCGTAGACGTCCAGGCCCGCGCCACGGATCGTGCCGTTTTGCAGGGCTTCGATCAGCGCGGGCTCGTCCACCACCGCACCACGGGAGATGTTGATCAGAATCGCGCCCGGCTTCATCAGGGCCAGTTCACGACGGCTGATCAAGTGACGGGTCTTCTCGCTCAACGGCACCACCAGACAGACGAAATCTGCCTCGGCCAGCAACTGGTCCAGGCTGCGGAACTGCGCGCCCAGCTCTTGCTCAACCTCGGTCTTGCGGCTGTTGCCGCTGTAGATAATCGGCATGTTGAAACCCAGGCGACCGCGACGGGCAATGGCTGCGCCGATGTTGCCCATGCCGACGATACCCAGGGTCTTGCCATGCACATCGGTGCCGAAATGTGAGGCTTCCACCGAGCGCTTCCACTGGCCAGCCTTGGTCCAGGCATCCAGTTCCGCCACGCGACGTGCGCTGCTCATGATCAACGAGAAACCCAGGTCTGCGGTACTTTCGGTCAGTACGTCCGGGGTGTTGGTCAGCATGATCCCGCGTTCGTTGAAGTAGCCGACGTCATAGTTGTCGTAACCCACCGAAATGCTCGACACCACTTCCAGGCGGGTCGCGCTTTCCAGTTGTTCGCGGCCCAGCTTGCGTCCCGCGCCGATCATGCCGTGGGAATGAGGCAGTGCTTCGTTGAACTGGGCATTGAGATCGCCCAGTTTCGGATCTGGCACGATCACCTCGAAGTCCTGTTGCAGGCGTTCGGCCATTTCCGGGGAGACGCGGCTGAAGGCAAGTACGGTCTTTTTCATCGGGCAGTTACTCTCGGACAGATTGCTTGCGGCTGAAAAGGGAGCGCTCAGCGCTGGGTTTGCAGATCGGCTTCCTGGGCGGCGAGGATTTCCGGCAACGAACCGCGCAGGTATTCGACCCAGGTCTTGATCTTCGCATCCAGATACTGCCGCGAAGGATAGATAGCGTACAGATTCAGTTCATTGGAGCGGTAATCGGGCATTACCCGGACCAGGCTGCCGTCGCGCAGGCCGTCGATGGCGGAATAGATCGGCAGGATGCCGACACCCATGCCCGCGCTGATGGCTGTTTTCATCGCATCGGCCGAGTTGACCATGAACGGCGTGCCGCTGAGAGACACCACTTCCTGGCCTTCCGGGCCGTCGAAGGTCCAGCGCTCCATGGGGAACACCGGGCTCACCAGGCGCAGGCAGGCGTGTTCGCTCAGGTCCGTGGGCTTTTGTGCGGCGCCGTGGTCCTTGATGTAGTCGGGGGAAGCGCACACCACGCTGTAAGTGATGCCCAGACGCTGGGACACAAAGCCCGAGTCCGGCAGCTCGCTGGCCAGCACGATGGATACGTCATAGCCTTCATCGAGCAGGTCCGGCACGCGGTTGGCCATGGTCAGGTCGAAGGTCACGTCCGGGTGATTCTTGCGGTAACGGGCAATGGCATCGATGACGTAATGCTGACCGACGCCTGTCATCGAGTGGACCTTGAGTTGGCCGGACGGGCGCGCATGGGCGTCGCTGGCTTCGGCTTCGGCTTCTTCGACAAACCCCAGAATCTGCTCGCAGCGCAGCAGATAGCGCTTGCCGGCTTCGGTCAAGGCAATGCGGCGAGTGGTTCGGTTCAGCAGGCGGGTCTGCAAATGGGCTTCAAGGTTGGAGACTGCGCGCGATACGTTGGCGGTAGTGGTATCCAGCTGTACTGCGGCTGCAGTAAAGCTGCCCGCTTGCGCCACGCAACTGAAAGCGCGCATGTTTTGCAGGGTATCCATGGGCAGTTCTCTGGTGAGATGGCAAATTGTGACATGAAGTGTGGGCGGCGTGGGAGCCATACCAAAGGATTATCACCGGTTCGGTAACAAAGAATCGCAGTTCTCCCGGCTTATCGGCGTCTGGGGCGGCCCCTAAAATTGCGGGTATTCAGGCTCCTCCATCACGTCGGGAATTCGCAGCTGTGCCGCTTCGCATCATCAGAGGGTTCAAGCCCCTCAGTGTCTGGGCTTTATCCCTGGTTATCAGCGGCTGTATCGGGACGGGTGGCATTGCCCCACAAGGCAAGGCCATAGCTGTCAATTCGCTGGTCACCGACCAGGCCATCCAAAGCGCCGCGCAGGATGCCCACTGGCCCGCAGGGCAATGGTGGCGGGCCTATGGCGACGATCAACTGAACCACTGGATCGATCTGGCTGCCCAGGGTAATCCGAGCCTGGCAATTGCGGCTGCACGCGTGCGCCAGGCCAAAGCCATGGCCGGGGTGGCCGAGTCGGCCGAGTCGCTGCACATCAACGGTGACAGCACGCTCAAGCGCCACAACTGGCCCGCCGACCAATTCTATGGCCCGGGCGAACTCTCCAATACCACCACCTGGGACAACAATGCGTCCCTGGGCCTGAGCTATTCCCTGGATTTCTGGGGCCAGGAAAGCAATGCCAGCGAGCAGGCGATGGACCTGGCACACATGAGCGTCGCCCAGGAGCGCCAGGCTCAGCTCGAGTTGCAGGACAACATTGTCCGCGCCTACATCCAGCTGTCGTTGAACTACGCCCAGCGCGATATCGTTGAGGCGATGCTGGCCCAGCAACAGCAGATACTCGAACTGGCCCAGCGGCGCTTGAAGGGCGGCCTCGGTACGCATTTCGAAGTCAGCCAGGCCGAAACACCCTTGCCGGAAACCCATCGCCAGATCGATGCGCTGGATGAGTCCATCGCCCTGAGTCGCAACCAGCTGGCGGCCTTGGCCGGCAAAGGGCCGGGGGAGGGCGCGAGCCTGCAACGGCCCACCCTGTCGCTGCACAACGCGCTGAAACTGCCGTCCACGTTGCCCGCCGAGTTGCTGGGGCAGCGGCCAGACGTGGTTGCCAGTCGCTGGCGCGTGGCGGCACAGGCGCGGGGTATCGATGTGGTGCACGCCAGCTTCTACCCCAACGTCGATCTGGTCGGCAGCCTGGGTTATGTCGCCACCGGTGGCGGCATGCTGGAGTTTCTGGCCGGCAAGAAATTCAACTACAGCATGGGGCCGGCGATCAGCTTGCCGATCTTCGATGGGGGGCGCTTGCGCTCGCAATTGGGTGAAGCAGCAGCGGGTTATGACGTCGCGGTCGCGCAATACAACCAGACCCTGGTGGCGGCGCTCAAGAACATCTCCGACCAGTTGATCCGTCGGGCGTCGATGGACAAACAGCAGGATTTCGCCACCGAGTCTGTGGCGTCGGCGCAGAAGACCTACGACATCTCGCTCATTGCCTTCAAACGCGGCCTGACCGATTACCTGAACGTGCTCAATGCCCAGACTCTGCTGTTCCACCAGGAGCAGGTCCAGCAGCAGGTCCAGGCTGCACGCCTGAGCGCCCATGCCGAACTGGTGGTGGCTTTGGGTGGTGGACTGATGGCGGGCAATGACGCACCGGCGCCGGACAAGACCCTGCCGTCGAAAGTCCCGGCTGTGCTCGCGGCGTTTGATCATTGAACCGGTTGCCTCAACCTGTTGGAGCGAGGCTTACCCGCGAAGGCGATGGTTCAGGTTCACAGATGTTGTTGCCTGTACGGGCCTCTTCGCGGGCAAGCCTCGCTCCAACCCGAGCATTGGTCCATCCTGTTCTTGCGGAACCGCATCCATGCTGACCTGGCTCAAATCCCTGGAATGGCGTCGGGAATTCAATGGCTGGGCGCGCAGCGACGGGGTGACCTGGATCTACATCTTCAAGGTCCTGATCGCTGCGTTCCTGACCTATTGGGTCGCCCTGCGCCTGGAACTGCCGCAACCGCGAACCGCGATGATCACCGTGTTCATCGTGATGCAGCCGCAAAGCGGGCATGTGTTCGCCAAGAGCTTTTACCGCTTTATAGGCACGTTAATCGGCTCGGCGGTGATGGTGCTGCTCATGGCCCTGTTCCCGCAGAACTCCGAACTGTTCCTCGCCAGCCTGTCCATCTGGCTCGGCATCTGTGCGGCTGGCGCTGCGCGCTATCGCAACTTTCGCGCCTATGGTTTTGTGCTGGCCGGTTACACGGCGGCCATGACCGGCCTGCCTGCGCTGGCACACCCGGATAGTTCGTTCATGGCGGCGGTATGGCGCGTGATGGAAATCTCCCTGGGCATTGTCTGCTCGACGCTGGTCAGCGCGGTGATCCTGCCGCAAACCTCCAGCGCGGCCATGCGCAATGCCTTGTATCAGCGCTTCGGCGTGTTTGCCCGTTTTGTAGTCGATGGCCTGCGAGGCATCAACGAGCAGGCCACGGTGGAAAGCGGCAACGTGCGGTTCATTGCCGACGCCATCGGCCTGGAAGGGCTGCGTGCCGTTACGGTGTTCGAAGACCCGCACATGCGTCGACGCAATGGCCGGCTCAATCGCCTGAACAGCGAGTTCATGGCCATCACCACACGCTTCAACGCCTTGCATCAGTTGCTCGAACGCCTGCGAAGCCGTGAACCCCAAAACCTGGTAACGGCCATCGAGCCGGGCCTGGACACATTGGCGCAGTTGCTTGAGGACTTCGCCGGTCGCGCCTTGACCAACGCCGATGCCGCTCTGTTGGCCGAGCGCCTGGCAGCCTACAAGGCCGATTTCCCCGAGCGGGTACGCAGCCTGCGCGCCAGGTTAATGGAGACATCGCCGAGCGACGGGGATTTGCTGGATTTCCATACCGCTTACGAGTTGCTGTATCGCTTCGTCGACGACCTCCACGATTACGCCCAGACCCATGCGTCTCTGGCCGATCACAACCACGCCCGGGAAAAATGGGACGAGCCGTTCATCCCCAAGACCAACTGGATGGCGGCCGCCGCTTCGGGGATCCGCGCCGCGTTCATCGTGGCCCTGCTCGGTGCGTACTGGATCGCCACGGCATGGCCCAGCGGCGCGATCATGACCCTGGTTTCCGCCGCGACGGTTGCGCTGTCCACCACCACGCCCAACCCCCGGCGTCTGTCGTTTCAGATGGCCTGCGGTACGTTTCTCGGCGCGATACTGGGCTTTATCGAGACGTTCTTTGTCTTCCCGCTCATCGACGGTTTCCCGTTGCTGTGCCTGGCGCTGACCCCGGTGTTCATACTGGGTGCCTTCCAGGTGTCGCGTCCGCAATGGGCCGGTTACGGGCTTGGGCTGCTGATCTTTTTCGGCATCGGCTCGGTGCCGGACAACCTGACGGTCTACAACCCGTACGTGTTCATCAACGAATACATCGGCATGGTCATCGGCATGCTGATCTGCGCGGCGGCGGGGGCGATTATCCTGCCGCCCAACAGCCGCTGGATGTGGCGTCGGCTGGAAGATGACCTGCGTCGGCAGATACCTTTCGCCATCAGCGCGCCGCTGCGTGGCCTGGGTTCACGTTTTGAAAGCAGCACCCGGGACCTGATGCATCAGGCTTATGGATTGTCAGCCGGGCAGACCCAGGTGCAACGCAATCTGTTGCGCTGGATGTTCGTGGTGCTGGAGATCGGCCACGCCATCATCGAGCTACGCCGCGAGCAGTCCGTGTTGCCGGTTCATCCGTGCTATGCCGAATCCCAGCCGTGGCGCCAGGCAATCCGGGCGATGGGGCGGTCGTTGATGCGGCTGTTCATCCAGCCTGATGCGAGCAACCTGGAGCGCAGCCTGAGCGCCGTCGACCACGCCATCACCTGCGTGCAGAACACCGATGAGCCCTTTGCCCGGCACTTCGATACCTCGGCATTACGCAGGGTGCAGAGTTACCTGCATTTCATCAGAACCTCATTGCTGGACCCGCAATCGCCGCTGGCGGCCTATGCCCCACAGCCTCAGCCGCAAGGACTTGTGCATGCCTCGTGAAATCGCTTTCCACGGCCTTTATATGCCGACCGTGACCGTGTTGTTCCTGATCGCGGCGGTGTTGGCCTGGGCGCTGGACAGGGTGCTGTCCGGGCTCGATCTCTACCGTTTTTTCTGGCATCCGGCGTTACTGCGCCTGAGCCTGTTCACCTGCATCTTCGGCGCGCTGGCGCTGACTATTTACCGTTGAGCCGCCCGATCTTGAGTATCCACCCATGAAAAAGTTTTTCAGTCTGATCGCCACCTTGCTGGTGCTGGCATTGGCCATCTGGATTGGCCGCACCCTGTGGGTGCACTACATGGACACGCCCTGGACCCGAGACGGTCGAGTCCGCGCCGACGTGATCAACGTGGCCGCCGATGTTTCCGGCACCGTGGTGGATGTGCCGGTGCATGACAACCAGCAAGTAAAAAAAGGCGACCTGCTGATGCAGATCGATCCTGATCACTACGCGCTGGCGGTCAAGCAGGCGCAGGCCCTGGTGGCATCACGCAAGGCCACCTGGGACATGCGCAAAGTCAACGCCAAGCGCCGTGCGGACATGGATAACCTGGTGATCTCCACCGAAAGCCGTGATGACGCCGGCAATATTGCCTTGTCTGCCCAGGCCGACTACCAATTGGCAGTGGCGCAGCTAGAGGCCGCGCAACTGAACCTGGAGCGCACCCGGGTGCTGGCGGAGGTGGACGGTTATGTCACCAACCTCAACGTGCACCGTGGCGATTACGCGCGTATCGGCGAGGCGAAGATGGCCGTGGTCGACATGCATTCGTTCTGGGTCTACGGCTACTTCGAAGAGACCAAGTTGCCCCATGTGAAGGTCGGTGACCCGGCGGACATGCAATTGATGAGCGGTGAAGTCATGAAGGGCCACGTCGAAAGCATCACCCGCGCCATCTACGACCGCGACAACCCGCAGAGCCGTGAGCTGACAGCCGACGTCAACCCGACCTTCAACTGGGTGCGTCTGGCCCAGCGCGTGCCGGTGCGTATTCACCTGGATCAGGTGCCGGATGGCGTGGTACTGGCGGCGGGGATTACCTGCACGGTAATTGTGAACCCGGAGTGATCATTCCTGGATCACCGTGCCCTTGAGGGATTTGCCAGCGGTGTTGGCAGCGGTGGCTCTGATGGCCGCCAGGCCCTCCCTGCGGAGGGTGACTCGGGCGCTGGTGTGGATGGCGTCCTGGTTTGCAATGAATTTGCCGTTGCGGTCATAAGCGCCCAGCACGGCCGAGGCGGGAATGTCTGTGCCGTAGTTGATTTCCAGGGGGGCCGTCGCGGTTGGATCGATGCCGGGGTGCATGGCGGTTTCCCGGTTGAAATACAGGTGATAACCGTCGAGCTTTCGTGCATCGATCACATAGGTATGGCCGCCCTTGGCCCCTCCGTAAGTAAAGGCACCGACGTTGTTGCTGTTATAGAACGCCGATGTCGAGATTCCTTTGCCGTCGGGGTCCAGTGCATCGTGTCCGCCGCCAAAGCCGCCCTTTACGCCCGTCACTTTGTGGATGTCTTTCTGGATTTCCTCGGCAGAGGTACGCAGGGTGAACCCCTCCTTGAAAATTTGATCTGTGGGGCGCATGTCGCCGCGAAAGACGTAGCCACGGTAAATGGCGACGTCGTGGGGGGCGATGAATTTCATGTGGTACACGGCTGATGCCTTGGCCATTTCTTGAGCCGTGTCGGGTCCCTTTGCCAGTTGTCGGGTCAGGCGTGCAGCCTCGTGCCTGGCCCTGCCTTTGGTCGGGCGGACTTTTGCTGCGGGGCGAGACAGTTTTTTCAGCCGTCGGGCAGCCTGTTTGCCCAGTTTGCTTTTGGCGGCGGCAGATAACGGTTTGCCCAGCAACTTTTCCCCCAGTGGCCCGGCGAGTTCGCTCAGGACACCGATGACGGCCTCAGTTCGCCGTTGCTCGGCGACATCGGGCCGGTCTGCAAGCGTTGCCCTGGTGGCATCGGTTGCTGAAGAGCCCAGCCCCAGCAGGAAGGAAGCGAATAGACGAACCTTGAGCGTAGCTGCGGTGGCAGCAGGACCGAGCGGCAACGTGATGAGCATCGACAGTAATTGCAGAAGATGCCCGCCAGCTTCAAGCAAGGCATCGGTCAGACGCTCGGCCTGGGTGGAAACCAGGGTGTCGATATCAGACAGCACGCGCTGGAAATACAGGTTGTAGAGGTCCTGCTCGATATTCGCCGAGGTCTCGAAACGCAAAGGCTCGACCAGGTATGTCTGGATACTGTTGCGAATGCGTGTGTGTCGATACCTCACATTCTGGTTGCCATCCCTGAGTTGCTCGTAAAGCGGGATATGCTGGCGGACCAATTCATGCAGCAGCGGGCTGTTTTCGATGACGCGGCGACGTGCGTCAAAATTCGCGGGCAGTTCAAAAATTCTCTGTTGCTCGCCAAAAAATACCAGCAGGCCGCCTCGCCCGGAAATGCTTTTGCCGTCCGCAGGCAGGAAAACCGCGTTATCGAGGGCAGCAGTGGATTCTCCCTTGAAGACCACTCGCTGCCAGGTTGCGTTGCCAGCCAGCGCGGCCTGGACCAGCTTTTTGCTCGCACTGGACGTGCGACGCTGGCTGGCGAATGAACGCAGGCCTTCATCGAGCTGCTTGCGCATCACCACCTTGTGCAAGGCCTCGATATCCGGGTTGCCCAGCAGTTGGGTGATGCGCTCGGTAAAGGCGCTCTGCAGATTGGCCTGGCTCACTGCCTCGATCAACTGCGTGGTGAACCCTGGTGGCCAGGTAGTCTGGACAATCTGTTTATCGGACAGCGCTCGCTTATGTTCGCCGACTATGACCTCCCGCAGGGTGAATTGCCGGGTTTCAGGCGCCGATGGAAACCAGAGTTCATACGCCCTGAGCAGAGTGGAGGGAAACAGCGGGCGAGGTTCCTTGAACTCGACGGTGACCGTCGAATTCGGCCCCAGGGCTTGTTTTGCTTCGACGGTAGCGTCCGAGCGATCGATAAGCTGTCTGATCGAGTGCTCAATGAACGCCTCGGGTGAGAGGATGTTCTCGGCAGTTGTTTCGTTGTACAGGCGTTCGATGCGTTCAAAGAGCTGGTGCTTTACCGAGGGTGGCAGGTCTGGCTCGCCTTCGAGGGGCTGTGATGGGGCTGGGGGAACCCGGGCTGCTGGGCTCCAGTCCTGTGGCTTCCTGGCGGGCAATGCGGCCGCACTTGCGCCAGGAAAACCCACATTACCGATTCGGGTGTCGATGCCCTGCAAAAAAGACGTTATTGGAGCAAATGAAGACCCGGTTGACGACCCTGCCGCACCATCCGGGCATGCCCAACCCAGCAGGCGACCCATCCCCGAGGGGATCAACCCGTTGGCCACCAGGCCGGACAACAGCAAGACGGGCAAGTGTGCCTCTGTTATCAGCCTGCTCGCCATGAGCGCATAGCCCCAGTTCAGCGCTTCAGTTTGCTCCTGCCGAGCGCGACCAACGGCTTCGGCCACGGCCAGCGGGATGTATTGGCTTTCAAGATGCTTGATCTGGGCGAGCAGTGCATCGGCTTTTACTGCATCTTTGTTCTTCATGACTGCCGGGTCGTAGCCTGAGCCGAGCATTAACCAGCTCTTCAGGCAAGACTTGAACCCTGACGTTTGCGGACGCTCTTCGAAACCTGCACGCGCGCGATGAAAGTTGTAGGTCTTGATCAGTTCTCCAATGAGACCGCGAAGCTTCTCGGGCTTTTCTAATACTTCCTGCCATTGGGTGTCACTGGCTTTTGCAGGGGAGGGCGCAGTATTGGGGGCAACGTAGGGCATAGGACGGCTAATCGTAAGAGACTTGTGGAGGCTTTAAGGGAAATGCCATTCAAGTGAAGTATTGTCCGGTGACCTGTTTTTGGGGGTAGGAAAATTCCTGTATTGCTGGTGTTATCAGCGATGCATCAATGGGGAATTGATGCATCGCTCCAACGAAAACGTTAAAGCCGGCCCGCCAACCCGAACCGTTTTTTCAATACGGCTTCCAGCAACCCCTTGGGCAGTAGCCACGCCATCAGCGGTAATGCACGGCAGCCATTGCCCAGTCGTAGCAAGCGGGGTGGGTTGGTTTTCTGAACGGCATCGAGCAGATCCCGCGCCAGGCTGGCGGCGGGTGTCGGATTGTTTTGCGAGGCTTTGGCCCGGGCGCGGATGCCTTCGCGGATCGGCCACCAGGGTGAGTTTTCGCTGATCAACTGTTCGGCTTCGCGCCCGGCATTGTTGGCGAAACTTGAGGCGATGGCCCCTGGCTGAACCTCCATGACCCTGATGTCAAAAGGGGCCAGCTCAAGACGCAGCGCATCGCTCAAGGCATGCACTGCGGCCTTGGAGGCACAGTAGGCGCCGGCAAACGGGGTGACCAGTACCCCGGAGACGCTGCCGATATTCACCACCAGCCCCTTGTTACGGCGCAGCAAGGGAAACAAGGCCTGGGTTACCCCCACCACCGAGAACACATTGGTCTCGAACTGGCGCCGCATGGCCGGGGCACCGCCATCGAGCAGCGGGCCCATCGCGCCGTAGCCTGCGTTGTTGATCAGCACATCCAGCCCACTGCCATGACGGTCAAGTTCAGTGGCCAGTCGTTGCAGCGCTGCGCTGTCATTGACGTCCAGTTCGACGGCAATAAACCCCGCTGCTTGCAAGGCCGCAACGTCTTCGGTTTTACGGGCCGTGGCCCAGACCTCGTAGCCTGCGTTCTTGAAGGTGTCGGCCAATGCACGGCCAATGCCGCTGGAGCAGCCGGTGATGAGAACTACAGCCATGTTGTTCCTCGATCATTGAGTGTCATGAGTGTGGCCGGGCGTCGGGTATCCGGGCGGGCACAGTAAAGATTGCTGGCTGGCTGCCGACTGAAACAATAAAGGTGTAGCGTATGAGCCCTCGAATGCGAGGTGCCGTCCAACACCTTTCAGCCGAGTTAGCAGGCCCCTGCATTTTTCAATCAGAGCGTAACTCAAATGGTTTTGAGAAATTTAACAATAGCTTCCAGAGCCTTCATCGGCTTCGCCGCCATTGCGTTCCTGAGTATCTTGCTCGGCCTTTTTGCCTTGAAGCAGATCCGCGAAGTTCAAGCCCAGGCCACCGATATTCAGGACAACTGGATGCAGCGAGTCAGGATCCTGGCAACGGCCAACTCCTCGCTGGACCGGTTCCGGCTGGGGGAAATGGCTCACATCCTGTCGTCCACCGACGCCGAGATGCAAACCTACGAAGACAAGTCGGCAGGCCGTCTGAAAAGCGTCAAGGAGCAACTGGCGCAATACGCCGCGCTGTTGACCACGGCCGACGAAAAGTCCCAGCTCGACGTCTTCAATCAAAGCCTTGATGTTTATGCGAAGAACCACGTTGAGATGCTCAGGCTCTCACGCGCCGGTGACAAGGCGGGCGCCCGGGACTTTATCAGCAGCATCCGGCAAACCTATGAGCAGATGACCAAGAACTTCGATCAATTGATTGATCTGGCCAACAAAGGCTCAGCCCAGGCGGGCCAGAAGTCCATCGCAGCCTACGAGTATGCGGTGCGAGGTATCGCCATTGTCATTCTGCTGGTCAGCGCCGGGACTGTGCTGGTGGCCTGGTTACTGACCCGCAGCATTACTCGTCCCATCGTTGAAGCGGTGCAGGTGGCCGAAACCATTGCCAAGGGCGACCTGACTCAACCCATTACCCCAACGGGCAACGACGAGGCCACCCGGCTGCTGAAGGCGCAACAGATCATGCGCGATAACCTGGTGCAGACGCTCAGGCAGATCACTGGCTCGTCCACCCAGCTCGCGTCGGCGGCCGAGGAGCTCAATGCCGTCACCGCGGAAGGCAGCCGCGGTTTGCAACAGCAACATAGCGAGATTGAACAAGCCGCGACCGCCGTTACTGAAATGACTACGGCGATTGAAGAGGTGGCGCGCAATGCGGCGTCAACGTCCGACCTTTCCCAGGAATCGCGCAGCATTGCCCTCAAGGGCCAGCAGCGAATGGTCGAAACCCTGGACGCTATCCGGGCGTTGACGTCCGGGGTTCAGGCCAGCTCCGAGCAAGTCGGTGGGCTCGCCGGCCAGGCCAAGGATATCGGCAAGGTGCTGGATGTGATCCGCACCATTGCCGAGCAGACCAACCTTCTGGCACTGAACGCGGCCATCGAGGCTGCCCGTGCCGGCGAAGCGGGCCGTGGTTTTGCCGTGGTGGCAGACGAGGTTCGGGCCCTGGCTCACCGCACTGCGCAATCGACGCGGGAAATCGAGCAAATGATCGGCAGCATCCAGACGGGCACCTCGAATGCCGTCAGCACCATGGTCACCAGCAGCGACATGACTCAACAGGCCCTTGAGTTGGCGCTGCTGGCACAGACCGCCCTGACTGATATTGTTGCGGCCAACGACGAAATCAACGACCGCAACCTGATGATTACCACCGCCGCCGAGGAACAGGCCCATGTGGCCCGGGCAGTCGATCAGAACCTGCTGAACATTCAGGAGCTGTCCGTTCAGTCTTCGGAGGGTTCCAGCCAGACCACAGCGGCCTCCCAGTCCCTGGCAAGCCTGGCGTATGAGCTGAACACAATGGTCAAGCACTTCCAGGTTTGATCGATTCAGGCGGCTGCGTTAGTCCGAAAAACTGCCCTGCAAGCCTTCGGCGCGGAACTCAACCGTCTCCGCGCGATAGCCGGGGCGCAAGGGCGGGGCGGGCAGACAATCCTGCCAGTCACCGCCGGCCTTCAACTCGCCGGGGCCGCGATAGCGGGGAGTGGAATAGACGTTATCCGCCAGGTTCACCGTGTCTCCGGGCCTGTACGCCGCGACACGCCAGCGCAGGCTGAGCAGTGGCACCTCGTTGCCGTTATGCAGGCTGATCTGCAAGGGCCGGTCTGGCGGGCACTGCTGTGGTTCATAGCTCAGGCGCAGTTGCAGGCGCTCCAGTTGCCGGGTTTCGCGGCTGTCCTGCCAGATCACGCACAACGCGACGACCCCTAGTCCCAGCGCGGCAGCCAGTGAAACAGGCAGGGCCTTGGCCGGGTAACGCAGCAGCAGGACTAGCCAGGTCAGGATAAGGATGGCGCCGATGAGCATGGGGGCAGCTCTTGAAAGGAGATGCGAGCATCGTACCGAAAGAGGGGGCGGGTTGACCAATGGGCACTCATGATCGCTCCCACGCGTAGCGTGGGAATGATCAATCGCGGGCAAGTTCAAGTCCACTCCTACAGTTGAAATGCAATCTCCTGTAGGAGCCCACAGTTATCAGCGTGCGAGGGTCTGGCTCTTCACGTCTGCTTCCAGAACACTGGAGCGACCATAGACATCTTCAAACCGCTCGATGTCGTCTTCACCCAGATAACTGCCTGACTGCACTTCGATGATTTCCAGGGGGATCTTGCCGGGGTTCCTCAGGCGGTGGACCGAGGCGATAGGGATGTAGGTGGACTGGTTTTCAGTGAGCAGAAACACCTTGTCATCGCAAGTCACCTGGGCGGTTCCGGAGACCACGATCCAGTGTTCGGCGCGGTGGTGGTGCATTTGCAGCGACAGGCTGGCGCCGGGGTTGACCGAGATACGCTTGACCTGGAAACGGCCGCCCATGTCCACCGAGTCGTAGGAACCCCACGGGCGATAGACCTCAAGGTGATTCTGGGTCTCGCTGCGGCCCTGTTCGTTGAGGGTGTTGACCATCTGCTTGACGCCCTGAACCTTGTCCTTGTGGGCGATCATCATGGCGTCCTTGGTTTCCACCACGACGATGTTGTCCAGACCGATCACCGACACTAGCTTGCCATTGCCATGGATCATGCAATTGCGGCTGTCCTGGATCACCACGTCGCCCTTGCTGACATTGCCGTTGAGGTCTTTTTCCTGCACGTCCCACAGCGACGACCAGCAGCCGACATCGTTCCAGCCGGCGGTCAGCGGTACGACGCAGGCGCGCTGGGTCTTTTCCATCACGGCATAGTCGATGGAGTTGTCCGGGCAGCAGGCGAAGGTGGCTTCGTCGATGTCGATCTGGTCACCTTCCTTCTTGCTGCGTTCGAGCGTCAGCATGCAGGTGTCGTAGATGTCCATGTCGTGCTTTTTCAGCTCTTCCAGGTAACGGCTGGCGCGGAACAGGAACATGCCGCTGTTCCAGAAATAACCGCCTTCCTGAACGAATTCGGTGGCGCGTTTTTCGTTGGGTTTCTCGACGAAGTGCGATACCCGGCTCACGCCTTCGGGCAGCAGCGCGTCGGTGGTGGATTTGATATATCCATAGCCGGTTTCCGGCTTGGTCGCCGGTACGCCGAACAGCACCATCTCGCCACGTTCGGCGGCGACGGTTGCCAGGGCCAGGGCCCGTTGCAGCGCTTTCTGATCATCGATGACGTGGTCGGCAGGCAGCACCAGCATCAGCTCGTCGCGGCCCTCGGCGAGCAGCATCATGGCGGTTATCGCCACGGCAGGCGCGGTATTGCGGCCGAACGGCTCCATGATGATTGCCTGGGTCTCCAGGTTCAGGGCTGCCAGTTGTTCGGTGACGATGAAACGGTGGTCCTTGTTGCACACCACGATAGGGTCCTGCATGCCGTCGAACACCAGACGTTCGAGGGTTTGCTGGAACAGGGTATGTTCGCCGGTCAGTGCCAGGAACTGCTTGGGGAACTGTTTACGCGAAAGCGGCCAGAGTCGGGAACCGCTGCCACCTGACAAGATCACTGGAATCATTTTGTTTCTCCAATAGCGTTCGAATGGGCTGTACGTCGTTTCTGTCGTTTCAGTCTTGTTCTTGTTGCGTGTCAGGCGGCCCGTGATGACAGGGCCGCCTGCTCTGATCCGTTAGCGCGTCGCAACCGGTGGCTTGACCCACACCGGCGACAGGCCGCTGCCGCTGCCCGTGACGTACAGCACGGCGGCTTCGCCTCGTTCCAGGGCGATGGGCTTTAGTTCGCTGACTTTTTTGTCGCCGTCGTACAGCGCCAGGGTGACCTTGACCGGGTTGATTTCCCGCTCCCCCGTGCCTTTGGCGGCTACGGCCTTGACCACGTCGGTCTTGCCGTCGGCGGTTTTCAGGGTCAGGGTTTTGTCGCTGAGGTTTTGCACCCGAACCAGGGATTTCTGCTTGTTCTTGAACGGTGGCTCTTCCACCAGTTGCGGCGCGCCGGACACGTTGTTGACCAGGGTGTAGTAATGGTCGCTGGCTAGTTTCACCGGCAGGGTCTGGCTGCCGAGCTTGGCGGTGTAGTCGCCCTGAGGCAGGAAGCTGAAGGCGCTGCTGCCCAGCGGGGCGATGTCGTTGAGGCTGGTATTGCCGACGCTGGCGCTGATCTCGGCGTTGCTGGCGTTGTAGACCCGCACGAAGGTCGAGCCTTTGGGGGCAGTCGGGCCGTAGAGCGCGGCATCACCACCGGCGAAGGCTTGCATGGAGAACAGGCCGATACCGGCCACCAGGGCGCAGGTTTTCAGCAGGCGTTTTTTAGCGGGACCGGTGTTGGCCGAATGTTGCGCAGGTGTCTGTAAGGTCATGGAGGAGTCCTCTCAGTTTTGCGCCCGATTGGGCGACTCGGAGTGATTGGCGTTGAGGGCCAGGTTCTGTTGCGGGTCACGGGCCTTTTTCAGCTCGGCGATCCACTGGGGATCGAACTCGCCAAGGTCGTTGTGGACGGGCAGGTAGCGTTCCGGGAATTCCCAGATCAGCACCTGTGGCGGGCTGTTCCTGAACGCGTCGGTTTGCAGGTACTTGAGCATCGGCAGGATCGGGCCGTGGCCGTTCTCGGCGTAATTGACCACGTCGCTGCGCAATGCCTGCTGGAGTGCACCGAGGAAGTTCCAGTTGGGGTTGGCGCTGTAGCTGGTGCCAATCAGCGCCACCGGTACTTCGCTGTCAGCGAACAATGCATCGTCGCCTTCGGCGCTGGCCTGGGCGGGGTGGGTGCTGCGTTGCTGCAGATCGTCGGGCTTGGGCAGCAGGTTGCTGAACAGCGGGTCCAGGGGCAGGAAGGAGGTCAGGTCGCCTTTATAAGGTGCGCTTTCCTGCGCTTGAGTGATGAAGGTTTGCGGCTCGCCACTGAGGGGCGTTTGCCTCAAGATTGCCGCGCCAAGTTGCTGGGCGACGACTTCAGCGCCCATGGGCGTCCAATGGGTGTCGGTACGCAGGAACACCTGCCCACGCTGTTTGGCATCCTGCAACGGCGCCAGCAGATCCGGGGCGAAAATGCCTGCCTGGGCGGCTTGGGCGTGGAACTGGCGATACAGGTCGGCGTGCAGGCGAGCGGGTACGTTGTTGCCAATGTGCTCCGGGTACAGACGGGTTTTTGCCGGAACAATCGCCAGCACCAGTTGCGTGCCCTGTTTTTTCAGCGCGTCGCGCACGCCCTGGATCAACGCCAGGTTGTCGGCTTCGTTCTGTTCGCCATTGGCCACCGGGTCGAACTCTTCGTCGGTGTACAACCACTGATCGCGGCCCAGCACCACGCCGGGACGACCCTCGTTGAACAGTTTGAAATCCAGCGCAGCCCAGAGGTTGGTGCCCAGGCGTTTGATCGGGAACTCATCGTCGTAATGGGTTTCCGCTGCCTTGGTCCAGCGCCCGTTGAGGACGGTGGTTTCTGCCGAGGTCGAGAAGCTGCCGAAACTGCGCAGCGACCAGACACCCAGCACCAGCAGGATGGCCAGGAACAGGGCGATGTAGAGGATGCGTAACGAACGGGTCATGGTCGGCGCCCTCAGAACTGGAAGTAAAGGAACGGCGAGAAGCTCTGCGCCGAAAGTTTGAGAATCGAGGCCACGAACAACAGCAGCACCAGGGCGCGCATGGCATAGCGCGGCCAGTCTGCGACCCAGAACGCCGGTTGAACCTGGGCATCGGTGCCGACGGTGTAGCCGGGCAGGTGAGTGTCGCCGGGGTTGTCACCGGGCACGGCTTTGATCAGGCCGTGCACCTCGGCGACTGCCTGGCCTGTGTCTGTTTTCGGACGGTTGGCGTAGAAATCCCGCAGGCCGAAGAACGCCAGGGTCAGGTAGGCCACCACCAGTGTCGAGACTTGCAGGCCGGTGAGGCTGGCGCGGTTGAGTTCTGAGAGCTGCCACTGGCCGAAGCTGAACATGGCGCCGTACATGCGGCCGGCGACGTGCAGGTTTTCTGCGCGGAAGATCACCCAGCCCATGATCACCAGCAGGAAGGTCAGGGCCCAGCGAACCGGGTTGAAGCTGCGCGGGCTGGTGTTCAGGCCCAGTGCCTTCTCGATGGCCAGCCACATGCCGTGCCAGGCACCCCACACGATGTAGGTGATGTTTGCGCCATGCCACAGCCCGCCCAGCAACATGGTCAGGAACAGGTTGCGGTAGGTGGTCAGCGTGCCTTTACGGTTGCCGCCCAGGGTGATGTACAGGTAGTCCCGCAGCCAGGTGGACAGGCTGATGTGCCAGCGTCGCCAGAACTCGGTGATGGACTGGCTGATATAGGGCTGCTTGAAGTTCTCCATGAAGCGGAAGCCCATCATCAGGCCCAGGCCGATGGCCATGTCGCTGTAGCCGGAGAAGTCGAAGTACAGCTGCGCGGTGTAGGCCAGCGCCCCCAGCCAGGCATCGCCGGTGGTGGGGTGGGCCAGGGCGAAACAGTGGTCAGCCACCACCGCCAGGGTGTCGGCGATGAAGACTTTCTTGATGAAGCCCTGCATGAAGCGCGTCGCGCCTTCGGAGAACTTGTCCAGGGTGTGGGTGCGGTTGTTGAACTGGTCCGCCAGATCGCGAAAGCGCAGTACGGGACCTGCGATCAGGTGCGGGAAGATCGCGACGAAGGCGGCAAAGTCGATCAGGTTGCGGGTGGCCGGGGTGTCGCCCCGGTAGACGTCGATGATGTAGCTGATGGACTCGAAGATGTAGAACGAGATCCCGATCGGCAGCAGCACGTGGGTCAGGATGAAGGGCTCCAGGCCCATGGAGGTCATCAGTGCGTTGATGCTGTCCACGCCGAAATTGGCGTACTTGAAGTAACCCAGGATGCACAGGTCCACCGCCACGCCGAGCAATAGCCAGCGTTGGGCCGGTTTGGTCTTCACCCCTGCGGCGCCAACCTTGAGGCCTATCCAGTAGTTCCACAGCGTCACGCCGACGAACAGCGCCAGGAAGTCCACTCGCCACCAGGCATAGAACACGTAGCTGGCGATCAGCAGCAACAGGTTGCGATAGCGTTGCCCGCTCAAGTAGTACAAGCCGAGGAAGATCGGCAAGAACAGGAACAGGAACACGTTGGATGAGAAAACCATCCTTATCTCTCCGTTTGTCCATCATTCAAGGGCACAAGCCCCCCCAAACCCCCCCGTGAAACTGGAAGGGTTAATTGCATCAGCACAGCTTTCGGCTGATTGTTCCCACAGGTCAGTTGTCGCTCTTGTCGCCTTTGTCATGCGTCGGGTCGTACACCCGGGTCATGTCGCCGCCCAGGCGGAAGTTCTTGAACGGTTGCATCTGGTGCTTGCGCTGGATCACGTCCGGGTTGCAGCTGTAGAGCGAGCAGTAGGGTTCCAGCCAGGCGAATTTCATGGCGACTTTCAGGTCGTTCATGTCCTGGGGTTCACCGCCACGGGACGCAAATGCGCCGGGATCCTTGATGCCGTTGAGGATGTTGTCGCCCAGGCGCTTGAGTGCGCCGTTGTTTTCCGGGCGCAGGTCCACGCCGTTGACGTCGGCGAAGCTGGCGATCATCGCCAGCGGCGTGATGGCGTAGGCGTGGTAGGCAAGAGCGCGCTGTCGGCGCTTGACCTCGTTGGGCAGGAAACCATCCTTGTCGACCTGGTCGGCGCCGACGCGGAATTCTTTCACCGACCAGTCGAACAGGTCGCGGCGGTTGGTGGCGACGGAGGTTGCCACTACCGACCAGGCGGCCCAGTAGGTGTGGTTGTTGTTCTTGGCCAGGGGCAGATTATCCCAGTCGCTGATCACCTGATCGGCCAGCTTACTGAACCAGGCTTCGATGATCTGCGCTTGCTGAGGGTGAGATTCGAGCGGGTGGGAACTGGAAAACTTCAGGCGCAGATAGGCCGAAGCGATGCTGCCCAGCGCCCATTTGCGCATCGATTTGCCCGTGTGGTTGAAGTCCCTGGACTCCAGCGCATCGGCTTTGGCCCAGGTGGTCAGCAGGTTCAGGGCGCAATCGAGCTGTTCCGGGCGACCGTCGCGCATGTACTGCATGACCACCTTGCTGGTGTTGCGCTCCAGGGTGGTGATGCTTTTGGTGGCGTCACGAAACGCCTGCTCGGAGTCGACATTCAGGGTTGCCCGGGCCTTGTCCGAACCTTCGTACTTGCTGCGAAACACCAGCTTGTCGGTATAGGGCTGGGGAATCGCTTCGCAGTTGAACTTGCTGTTGCCGGTCTTGAATTTCTCCACCGGCTCGTAATAACCCTGCGGGGGCACAAGGGCGGTAGCGGCAGAGGCGTTGGTGGTAAACAGGCCCGCTGACAGTATCGACAGGGAAAGCAGGCTGGGAATCATCATCTTACGAGTGTGCATAAATAGCCTCATAACCCGGCTTGCGCGGTGTGCTGCGCCGCAGTCGGGAACACGTTGCGTTTGCAGATTTTCGCTTCGACCTGCAAGGGTGCAGCGCCCGCTTCCGGGCCCTGTACTTCTAGTGCGAGCAATTGCTGGTCAGCCCAGTCCTTGTCATCGCGCAGTTCAAAGGCGAAGCGCCCGTCGGTATCGGATGTTTCCGGTTTTTCGATTTTCAGGTCTTCGTGCCGCCCGTTCATGTACCAGAGCCTGGCCTGAAGGGTTTTCACCGAGGTGTCGGCGAAACGGATGTCGACCTGATTGCTGCCGTTGCGCACGTCCTTGATGCCGTTTTTGCCGTTGACCAACAGTTCATTGGCGCCCGGCTTGAGGGTCGCGCTGCTGCTCATGAGCGCGGGTTTACCTTCGCAGCCGTTATCCAGCAGGGCCATCATCTGGCGAAAGATGGTTTCCTGGTCCAGGCGATAGAGCGGTGAGAACTCCCAGATCAGGATCTTCGGTGGTCGTTTCTGGAAGTCTTCGCTGCCCAGGTACTGCAGCATCGAGCCTTCCAGGCCGCCGCCGGGGAAGGCCACGTTCAGTACGTCGGCGCCGATGTACTCCTGCAGGAAGCCACCGAAGTTGTAGTTCTTGCCGCTGTGGCTGGTGCCGACCAGGGTGATTTCCGGGTTGCCGGCGTCGCTGAACAGATCGCTGTCGCCTGCCTCACCCTTGGGCTCGGTGACGAACTGGTCCATGTACTGGACCGCATAGCTGGTGCCGCACAATTGCCCGGCCATGTTATGCAGGGTGCCGGTCTTGCCCATGCGTCCGGACTTGTGGCTTTCGAACTCGCGCTTGGGGATGTCAGCAAAACCGGGCACTTTTTTCACGGTTTCGGCGACGATTTTCGCTGTGCGTTGGGCCCCGTAGGGCGTCCAGTGCTGGTCGCCGCGGAAGTAGAAATCATGGGCCTGGCTTTCGTTGGTCAGGGCCTCATTGGTCAGCGGCGAAAGGTCAGGCACCCAGTAACCCATCTGGCTGAAACGACCGAGCATGGCCTGATAGTTTTTCAGCGCGGTGTCGTAGTCGTACTTGTCGCGTTCTGCCGGGAACAGTTTGTTGCGATCCACCAGGCCACGGGTTGGCTGGTAGACCACCACCAGTTCCACGCCCTTGCTCTTGAACGCGTCGTGCAGTTCCTTCATGCGCCGGTAGCCTTCGGGCGTGGTATCGAACACCGTGCGCAGGTCTTCCTGGGTACGGAACAGCCAGTCGCCCTGGGCCTGCACCAGCGTGGTGAAGTTCTGCTGGTAGCGCGTGGTGTAGTTCTTCGCGTCATGGGCCTCGGGACACAGGTTGCAGCACGGCTCGGCGGTGAACGTCGGTGCCTGCACCTGTTCTGCACGTGCGCCGCCACTGGCCAGCAACAAGGCGGCGGTAAGGCCGGGCAAGGTCAGTAACTTGATCAATTGCGCATTCATAACGGTTGTTTTCCTCATTCCCGCAGCTCCGCCTGGCGTTCGACCGGGTCGATCAGTACGGCTTTCTGTTGGCGCACCAGCAGGTCGAGAATCTCGCTCTGACGCTCGCCCAGAATTCCGTTGAAGCTGATGCCGCTGGCCTTGGTCGGTGCCAGCATCGCCACGCGATACAGCTCGACGCTCAAGGGCGAGTCGATGGACAGGGGGCCGGAGCCATTAGCCGTCAGCTCGCCGCCCACCACGGTCAGCGAGACTTCGGTGTCGAAGGGGTCGAGCTTGATGTCGCGGTCGGTGTCGCTCAGGTCCTTGATGTGGCCATAGATGCCCACCAGGCCGTTGCTCAGGGCGACGTTTTCGTAGAGCCGGATGTTCACGCTGTTACGCACGCGAATGCCGTGGCGGCGGTTGGCGATGACGCGATTGCCCCACAGCAGGTTGTCACCGCTTTCGTACAGGGTGATGCCGTCGGTGTGGTTTTTGAAGATGTCGTTGTAGGCGACCAGGTTGTTGACGCTATTGCGGTCGATCACCAGCCCTGAGAGGTGGTTGTCGTAGCTCTTGTTGTTGAAGATGAAGCTGTCGTTCACCTCCCGGGAAATGATGATCCCGTGCTTTTTGTGCGTCCCGTAGACGGTGTTTTCAGCAATGATCAGACCGTGGGAACGGTCATGGGGGTCGATGCCGTAGACGATGTTGTCGCGGTAGGTGTTGCCCTTGATCACCACATCCCGTGCTTCATAGCAGTAGAAGCCGTACCACATGTCCGAGAACTCGGAACCGATGATCCAGCCGGTCGGTTGCGGGCGCTTTAGTACCTTGGCCATGTTCGGCGTGTACTGGGAAATACTCACCCCGTAGGACTTGCTGTTGGCATAGCCGAAGCTGGCCATCCTGGTGTTGACGATGTAGGTCTGGGTACCACCCCAGGCCAGCAGGAACGGGCGAAATTCGTTGGGCGTGCGGAACGTCGCCGGGCCGTTGTCCGCTTCACGCCAGCCTGTGACTTTCGTGTCACGAACAAACAGCTGGCCGTCGTTGATCAGGAACGAACCGCCTTCCTGGGACAGGCGCAGCTCCTGTGTCTTGTTATCGATTTCCAGGACGCCCTTGCGTCCGACCACGATGGGCAGGCGCGCCAGGTAAACCCCCGGCGAGGTTTCGCTGAAGTACTGCCTGGGCAGGGTTTTGCTCAGATCCCGCAGGTTGACGTAACCGTCGTCGATAAAGATGGCCTGGGGGATGCCGTGCTGGCGGGCCACCCATTCGGCCATCTTGTTATCGCCGCCGATGAAGTCCTTGAGCGCATCCTCTTGCATCATGCGCTTGAGCGTCACCTTGCCGGGTTTGCTGCGCACGATTTTCGCGGCAACCGCCTCGGCGGTGTAACCCTTGAGGTCGGGCAGGACCGGTTTTGCCAGGTTCAGCGGCTCGATGGGGGCGCTGCTGACGGTGTAGGTGTTGGCCTTCTGTAGTTCCTTGACGGTAGCTGGCTGCGCCGTCGTGACGGGGGCAGCATGGGCGACCGGCGTTGCGCACAGACCCGCGCCGCTCGCCAGCAACAGGGCGCTGCCCAGCAGGGCGCTGCCCAGCAGGGCGCTGCCCAGCAGGGCTCTGCCGAGCAGACTGCTTGGTTGACTGTTCATCTCATTGCGCTCCTTTGGCGGTTTGCATCAGAAGCGCCAGATCACGTCGACAAAGGCGCGGTGCATGTACGAATCCACCTGGCTGCCATAGGCGTCACCGGGCTTGAACACACCGCCGCGAAACCGCACCAGCGCGGCCGGTTCGTCGATGGACTGGCTCAGCGCTGCCGGCAACAGGCCCTGCTTGAAGTATTTGGTGACCACCAGGTCCATTTCCTGCCCCAGATCTTTCTTGCCATCCATCAGGGGCAACGAGGTGCTGGAGGTGATGCCGCCCTCGGCGTCGAAGCTGTTCTGTACGGCGTCGATGCCCGTGGTGCCGACCGGCTTGTTGCCGTCCACGCGCCAGAATTTGTGGTAGATCAGGCTGGCGTCGTAGTCCTCGCGCAACTGCCAGGAGCCGAACAGGGTCGCGGCCTGCACGTTGTTCATCTCACCGCGAAAAGCCTCGCCGAAACGATGGATGCGCGAGCGGGTGCCCGTGAAGGTGGAGCGGTTGCTTTCCAGGCCGTTCTGTTCGTAGTTGCCGCTGGCGCGGGCATAGGCCGCACCCACTTGCCACTGCGGGTCCAGGCGCAGACGAATGCCCAGGTCAGTCGCCCAGCCGTTGATGTGCCCGCTGGATTTCTCGCCTGCCACGGTCACGCCGTTTTGCGAAGAGGGTGTGATGCTGTCCCGTGAACCGCTGAGGCCGGTGATGCTGCCCCAGTAATTGACGGTGTTGGTGTTGCGAAAATTGTAGGCGTCGCTGTTGGCTTCCAGGCCTAGCCAGGTCAGGTCGCCATTCTCGGTCTTGTCCAGGGAGTCCACTTCATCCAGGCCAGTCTTGAGTTTGCCGTCGTCGTGGGTGTGATGGGCGCGAATGCCGACCCATTGGCCGGGTGTCCACTGGGTCGAGACATCGCCCCAGACATGCAGGCGGTCCTTGTCCTTGGGCGCCAGCTCGTTGATGTCGGTGCGGTATTCGCTGAACCGTTCGGCGATGCCCAGGTTGGCGCGTAGCAGGGTGGTGTCGAAGGTCCAGTTCAGGGCTTCGATGTTGGTGTCGCGCCACATGCCATCGTCGTTGCGCAGGCGCTGGCGACCCAGGCGCAGCAGTTCGCCGGGGTAGGGCGTGAACCCGCTGTAGGCGAGCCAGAACTCACGCAGGGCCAGGTAGCTTTTATCTGGCTGGCGCTTGCTGGCGGAGTTGTCGTCCTGTTGCTCGGGATTCTGCAGGGTGTCGGTTTCGATGATGTCGGTGGAAGTGACGGCCTGGCCCATGACATAGGCGCTCCAGTTACCGCGCTCGCCGTAGGCCCAGGGCCGCAGGTCCAGACCGATACCATTGACGTCACCGCCTGCGCGGGTGCCCAGGTCGCGATCATCTTCGGACTGGCCGGTGATCTTCACTTCCAGGCCGAAATTCTTGTTTTCAGTCAGTGCGGCCAGGGTCGGGCTGGCCCACAGCAGGGAAAAGCCCAGGCCCAGGCCTGCGGTCATCCAGGGGTTCAACTTCATAGTGCGTCCTCGCCGTCTTCTTTCTGCAGGGCGTGCAGGGCCAGTGCGTTCTGGTTCTGCCGGGTGACGCCGCGAACCTGTTGCTCTTGTTGCAGCAGGTTTTCAGCTTTGGCACGCAGTGCGGGCGGCAGTTGTTCGTTGAGTTGTTGCGCCAGTTCGGTGGCCTCTGGCGTGCCCTGTTTGAGCGCCAGTTGGCTGAACACCCAGGCATTGACCGGGTCGGGCCTGGTGCCCTTGCCCTGGGAGAAAAGCTGGGCAATGGCGTAGTCGGCGCTGTTCTGGCCACCGCGTGCAGCGGTCAGCAGTTCATCCACAGCCTTTTGCGAATCCACGTGGCCCAGGTAGCCACGGCGGTAGATCTGGCCCAGGTAGTAATGGGCGGCGATCTCCGTAGCCTTGGCTTTTTGCAGGTGCTGTTCGGCCAGTTGCGAATCGGCGGGTACCCATTTGCCCTCGTAATAGAGTTTGCCCAACAGCAGTTCGGCTCGGGGCTGATCAGCGGCGCGGCCATTGTTCAGGTATTCCATCATGGTGTTGACGTCACCCAGTTCGGGGAAGTCGTAGAGCAGCTTGGCCAGGGTGACCCAGGAAATCGGGTAGCCCGGCGCAACGTTCTCCAGCAACTGCTGGGCGGTTTTTTCATCCGGTTTGCCCAGCTCGGTGTCGCCCAGCACGCGGGCCACGCTGTCCACCCGCTGGGCGTCCACGGTGCCGACGGCATAGGCCCGTTGCAGCTTGTCGATCAGGGTGGCCTGTTGTTCGGTCTGCCCGCGCTTCTGGTAAACAGTGGCCAGTTCGACGTAGCAGATGTCGGTGGCAGACAAGGCCGCCTTGCAGATGCTTTCGACATCATCCAGGTGCTGGTCGTAGGTGCCCTGGGTGCGATAGAGCAACACCTGGGCCAGGCCCGCTTCCGGGTAACCCTTGGCCCGCCACTGGCTGATGGTCTGTTGTGCGTTGATGCGGGGGAAGCTCTGCGGGTATTGCAGGTAGAGCATGGCCAGCGGGATGAGGGTGCCACTGTCGCCGGTATCGAATGACTTTTTCAGCAGGCCCTCCGCTTCCTTGCGTTCGGCTTCGGTGGCGTCTGGCTTGGCGGCCAGCAGCCGTCCGAGGCGCGATTGCGCCCGTGGCGAGGTGTCCGCGGCTGCGCGGTAGGTGGCTTCGGCCTGTTTGAGCGCCGCCGGGTCGCGGCTGGCCACCTGGATGTCGGCCAGGCCGACCTGCGCATCGCTGTAGCCCAGGTCCGCCAGTTGCCGATAGTTTTGCTCGGCCAGTGCCGTGTCGCCGTGCCTGAGGGCTTCGTTAGCCAGACGCTGATCGGGCAGACCGGCACAACCGCTCAGGCCGATCGCGACGGCGAGGCTCAACAACGCAGGGTTCGACAAGCTTCGTAGTGGGCCGGCCATGTCAGAGACCTGCGGCCGTGGCTTTGTCCACCAGCCAGTTCAGCGACGGACCACGGTCGCTGGTGACTTCCACCGGAAGACCGGCGAGGCGTGTGTCCAGCGGTTGATCAGGCTTGATCTGCACGCGGATGTCGGTGGACAGCTCAACGTTGCTCAGGTTGGTACTGCTGACGATTTGCCCGGTACGAATGGCGTCTTCGCCAGCCACCTGGAAGTTCACCCGGGTGCCGGGTTTCACGTCGCCGAACTGGCGATAAGTGAAGCGTGCTTCGACATTGGCCGTCGCGTCACGTGGCACCAGCCGGAAGATCACCTGGCCCTTGGCCGCGTACTGACCGTCCGCCACCAGCTGTTTGGCAACCACACAATCGCAGGGGCTGGTCAGGGTGCCGCTCAGTTGTTGGCCGAAGAGTTGCTCGATCTTGCCCGGTTGCAGTTCGTTGCCATCCAGATTGCCCTTGAGCATTTCCAGCATGTTGGTGTTGAACGAGGCCAGTGGCGCGCCCTTGGCGGTCTCACCATTGGCACTGACCAGGCTTTGCACGGTGCCATCGCGAGGCATGGTGACGTCCATGCTCGGCAGATTGACCAGCCCGGCAGAGGCATGACTGACGAAGTACAGGCCGTAGACCGACTTGAAAACAAAACCGAACGCAGCCAGGCCGACAACGAAGATGCCCAGGCTGAAGGTCACGGCACGCAGGCGACCGAATGCGCTCATGCCGCTGCCGCCGTCCTTGATCTTGCGGGCCCTGGTGAAGTTGTCGCGCTGCAGGGTGGCGAGCACTTCACCCATGCTGACGATGTCACCGCTCAGGTGGGAGGTGATCAGGTGGCGCAGGGTGGCGATGTCCTGTTGTTCCAGGTTCTGGAACTGGCAGCCGGTGCGCCCGGTGTTGGTGTCGAAAGAGCGGACCTGCAGTTCGACGTCCATCGCCAGGCCAAGGTTGTCGATGACGAATTGCAGGCGGCCCTTATGGACTTCACCGACCTTGAGTCGTTGCTGGCCGGCGTTGAAGCTCAGGCCACCTGCGGACAGGTCGTCGACGCGGACTTCCAGAGGGGTGCGCTCGGGGCCAAAAAAACGCAGCTTTGCGGGGATCCTGACCCGCGCATGCTGGCGCTGGGCTTCGGATTCGTGGACGACATTCACATTCACGGCTGTATTCATGGCGATAATTCCTGTTTGATCGATTGATCCAATGGCTCAGTCAAACCATCGTCATCAGCACGGCGACGAAGATGCTGCCGGCGGAGAAGGTCATGGTTCTGGACGACCAGGTGTTGAACCAGCGTTGAAAGCTGGCCAGGTCGCGGGTGAGTTTTGTGTCCTGGCGGGTCCAGGACTGCTGATCGAGGCGGAAGAAAACGTAGATCTTCACCAGCGCACCGACGATCTGGTTGTAATAGAGGATCACCGGGTAGGCAGGCCCGATGTGGTGCCCGGTACAGGACAGCAACAGCGTCAGGATCAAACGGGTAATACCGATCCACAGCAGGTACATCAGGATGAACACCACGCCGTATTTGAAGCTGGCGAGGATCGCGACGGTCAGGCCCAGGATCGAGGTCCACATCGACACCCGCTGGTCGAACAGCACCACGCTGGTGAACAGTCCCAGGCGGCGAACGCCCAGGCCCAGCGCGCGGGAGTTCTGGCGCAGGTTGTTGCCGTACCAGCGGAACATCAGCTTGCGGCTGGCCTTGATGAAGCTCTTTTCCGGGGGATGCTCCACGGTGTTGATGGCGGCATCGGGCACATAGAACGTGTCGTAGCCCAGGCGCATCAGGCTGAACCAGCTGGACTTGTCGTCACCGGTCAGAAACTTGAAGGTGCCCAGACGCCAGTGCTGCAGCGAGTCGTTTTCGACGTCGGCGATGAATTCCGGGTTGGTGACCACGCTGGCTCGGAACACTGACATACGACCGGTCATGGTCAGCACGCGCCTGGACAGGGCCATGGAACACATGTTGATGTGGCGTTGGGCGAAGCGCAGTTTGTGCCACTCGCTCATGATGTAGCCGCCACGCACCTCGCAGAACTCGTTGGTGGTCAGGCCGCCGACATTGCCGAACAGCTGGAACCAGGGCACGGTCTTGCGCACGACGCCTTCACTGAGCACGGTGTCGCCGTCGATAACCGCGACTACCGCGCGCTCGTCCGGCAGGTGGCGGGAGATGGCGCGGAAACCGAAGGCCAGGCCGTCACGTTTGCCGGTACCGGCGATACGCACGAAGTCCAGCTTCACCCGGTCAGGCGGGTTGAGCCGGGCCCACATGCTCTTGACCAGCAGCTCATCGGACATTTCCACCAGCGAGCACACCACCGTGGTGGGGAAGCCGCAGTCGATGGCTTCGCGAATCACCGAGTTGTAGACCTGGGCGGTGGTCAGCGCATCAATCCGGAAACTGGTGACCATGAGAAACACATGGGACGGGTCTGCCGATTTGCCGAGCTTGCGTACCTTGCGCCGCAGGTGCGGGTAAACGATGTAGAGAAACAGCATGCCGCGCACAAAATGCGTGGCACCCATGGAGTAGCGCCAGATACCGATGGCGCCCACCAGGAAGATGAAGTTCTTCGACTGTGAGTCAAAGACACTGGTGGGCAACGCCAGCGCGAGGCCCATCAGTAACGTCAGGTAAAACAGCCAACCTGCGGCCTGTAAAAGGCCGTGCTTGAGCCTGTGCATAATCGGTTTCCGTATCGGATTTCGGGCACATGCAGGAGCGGGGTGGACGGCCAGTTCTTGCCCGCGATTGCGGTATGCCAGGCACACCTCGATCGCGGGCAAGACTGCGCTTCCCGGCCTCTCCTACAGGGTGCAGAGCTTTACCAGCAGATACCTTCGATCCGGCCACTCTCGCTGGTGGCGTTGGACATGAAGCCGACCAGATCGACCACATGCTTGCCCGCAGGGGCCTTGTCAGCGAGGGCGCGGAAGCGCTCGTCACGGTTGCCCAGGATGATCACGTCGGAATCGTTGATCACCTGTTCGAAGTCCGAATTGAGCAGGGAGGAGACATGGGGGATCTTGGACTCGATGTAGTCCTTGTTCGCACCATGGACACGGGCGTATTCGACATTGCTGTCATAGATGCTCAGGTTGAAACCCTTGCCGATCAGCATTTCCGCCAGTTCCACCAGCGGGCTTTCGCGCAGGTCATCGGTGCCGGCCTTGAAGCTCAGGCCCAGCAGCGCTACCTTGCGGGTGTCGTGGCTGGCAACGATGTCGAAGGCGTGCTGGACCTGGGACAGGTTGCTGCGCATCAGCGAGTTGAGCAGCGGTGCATCCACGTCCAGGGTGCTGGCGCGGTAGGTCAGGGCACGCACGTCCTTGGGCAGGCAGGAGCCGCCGAAAGCGAAGCCGGGGCGCATGTAGTACTGGGACAGGTTGAGGGTCTTGTCCTGGCAGACCACTTCCATCACTTCACGACCGTCGACGCCGACCGCCTTGGCGATGTTGCCGATTTCGTTGGCGAACGTGACCTTGGTGGCGTGCCAGACATTGCAGGTGTACTTGATCATTTCCGCGACGGCGATGTCCTTGCGGATGATCGGGGCGTCGAGCTCTTCGTACAGCGCTTGCAGAACGTCGCCGGATGCCTTGTCGAATTCGCCGATCACGGTCATGGGCGGCAGGTCGTAGTCCTTGATCGCGGTGCTTTCGCGCAGGAACTCGGGGTTCACGGCAACACCGAAATCAACGCCGGCCTTTTTGCCGGAACAGTCTTCGAGGATGGGAATGACCACATTTGCGACAGTGCCTGGCAGTACCGTACTGCGCACCACGATAGTGTGGCGGGAGGTCTTTTCACGCAGCACGAAGCCGATTTCACGGCAGACCGATTCGATGAAATCCAGTTCCAGGTCGCCGTTTTTCTTGCTGGGTGTGCCCACGCAGATCATCGACAGGTCGGTCGCGCGAATGGCTTCGGAAAAGTCCGTGGTGCCGCGCAGTTTGCCGCTCTGAATACCCTGTGCCAGCAGGGCTTCCAGGCCGGGTTCGACAATGGGGGATTTACCGTTATTGATCAAATCAATCTTGGCACTGGAGATATCCACACCGATAACATCATGTCCCCGTGCAGAAAGGCAACCCGCGCAGACTGCGCCGACATAACCCAAACCAAAGATGCTGATACGCATCGTATTCTCCTCGATTTTTCACGCCATTAGTTGGCCGGATATAAAATTTGACCAGCAGTTATCGCGCACTTGAATAGATGACAGGCAAGTGTCAGGTATTAAGGGCAGGCATAGTTAAATAGGTGAGGGCCTAAATTAAGGCGAACTCAAATCGTACCGAATATCGGTGGCAAGTAGCCCATAGATATATATGTGGGCTCGTGCTCTGAGATGTGCTGAAACACTCCAGAGGGTGGTTGCGGGCAGCGCTGAATGGCCAGAAGCCCCAAGGGGCAAGCCTTGGCGTGACTGGACGAATCTGCTGCTACAGACACCCGGATGGTGCTTCGCGCTATCTATTGCAATGACTGTCTGATGCGTCTCTCCCTGATATCTACCAAATTGACTGCCAGGTCAAATAGAGGTGTTAACTTCCAAGTCATTCCCGGTGAGGTGTAAGTGCAAGCTTACAATGCAGACGAGATTGTTACGGGATGTAGGAGCGCCATATTTCCGATTAAGTTCCGCTCCACGTGTCCTCTTTTTGAGAATGGGCTTAGTCTTAGAAATAATGAGGGTGGTCGCACATTGATAGCACTGTGTGGTTTGGCCCTTAGTTGGCAGGGGTTATCGTTGCACCCATGTAGTTATGCCACTATCGATAAAAAGCGAAGTGCCAGCATCAAAAAAAGTTGTTAATTTTTTGAGACGAGATAGTTGAAGGAGTTTGATGTTTGTTTGTTGGCGTCAATAAAACGTCAAAAGTCATTTGTTCAGCGGTGGGTGAGGGGGAGGGATCAGGCGCCACCTGTGTCTGGCTGCGCCTGAAAGGCCATCACTCTTCGGCGTTATCGCGCAGGAAGACCAGTTTGTCCGGTTTCGATTGCTCGGCACTGTAGTAGTAGCCCTGTTCGTTGAACGCTTTCAGGTCATCGGGGCGGTTGATTTGCTCGGTGATAACAAAACGACTCATCATCCCCCGGGCTTTTTTGGCGTAGAAACTGATGATTTTGTACTGGCCGTTTTTCCAGTCCTTGAACTCGGTATCGATGATCCGTGCGTTCAGGGCAGATTTCTTCACCGCGGAAAAATACTCGGTGGACGCCAGGTTCAGTAGCAGGTCGTCGCCCTGGGCCGCCAGCGCCTCGTTCAGCCATTCACTAATACGTGTGCCCCAGAATGCATAAAGGTCCTTGCCGCGTGCGTTGGTCAGCCTGGTGCCCATCTCAAGGCGATAGGGTTGCATCAGGTCCAGAGGGCGCAGCAAGCCATAGAGACCCGAAAGCATGCGCAGGTGATCCTGGGCGTAGGTGAGGTTCGCGTCAGTCAGCGTCTCGGCCTGCAGGCCGGTGTAGACATCACCCTTGAACGCCAGCAGCGCCTGCTTGGCGTTGTCGGGGGTGAAAGCGGGGGTCCAGCTGCCGAAACGCGCGGCGTTCAGGCCCGAGAGCTTGTCTGACAGGTGCATCAGTTCACCGATCTGTGCAGGCGTCAGCTCACGCAATTGAGTGATCAGCTCCTGGGAGTGATCCAGATATTGCGGCTGGGTAAAGCGTTGCGTAACAGGCGGGGTGTCGAAATCGAGGGTTTTCGCTGGGGAAATCACCATCAGCATAAAGTCGTCTCCTTTGATCGTGCGGGGATTCTAGGGGTTGTGGCGGGATGACTCCAGCTATGGCGGTGATAGCTGTGATCGTTCAACAGCTTGGGGCTTTGTATCAGCCGCGACATAAGGGCCGCCGTACAAATCCGCTATAGTGCCGCGCTTGGATCTGAATTCGATTCTCGGTCGGGGGCTCTTCGTGTTGCGCATTGGTTTATTGATTTTTGCGGGGCTGTTCTGGCTCAACGCCCAGGCGGCAGCACCTGAAGTGGCGACCATGGACCGCAGCGTCTGGCCGGAACAGTTGACCACGCCGGAGCTGTTCGACGTTGCTTCGCGTGCCGAAATTCTTGCCTTTGCCCATGCCCTGCTGGTCAGTGAGAGCCTGGATGAGGCTGCCCTGAAGAAACGCCTGGGGTTGCGGCAAATCAACCTCACGTCGCTGAACCTGATTCGCGGACGCTTGTGGACCCGCCTGCTGGAAAACTATCAGTACGCGCAAAAGAGCTGCGAGCAAGATGCATCCTTTTGCGTGCTGGTCGAAGACATGCAAATGCTGCGTGCCCGGGCTGAAGAGTTCCACGTCGCGGATGACTCCTTCTATGCCGCCTGGGCCAAACCGACCGCTGCGTTCAACGAGCGCTATCTGAACGAACTGCTGTATCAGGCCGCCTTGTTTCCGCAGACCAGCAGCGAGATCGAGCGCTACAACTCCGACGAGTTGAGTGGCGATGAAATGGCGGACCGTTCATTCCTGCTCAATTTCGACAGCGGCCCGACGGTGGTGGACGGCGGCACCGACTGGATGACCGACTTCCTGCGCCAGCAGAAGCTCAACGCGACCTTCTTTGTACTGGGCAAGAATCTGCAGTCACGTCTGGAACAGAGCTCGGTAGACGACCTGCAGGCGCTGTACCGGCAGCAGTGTGTCGGCCTGCAAGGTTGGGAGTACCGTTCCCACAGCCACTGGTTACACTGGCAGGACTCGATTCAACGCAGTGCCGGTCTGGTCCAGCAGGTACTGCCGGATAACTTCGTGCCGCTGTTCCGTCCCCCTTACGGGCATCGTCGCGCCGACAGTGCCGAATATTTCCGTGCCCAGAACTTGCGAGTGGCGTTGTGGAATATCGACTCGCAAGACGGCAACGGCAGAATCTCTGCCGTCCAGGCCGCGGACCGGGTCATGACGTTAATGTTGCTGTGGCGGCGCGGCAGCATTGTGTTCCATGACATCCATGACAAGGCACGGACGGCGTTGCCTTCCCTGATGGTGAACACAGCTCAGAGCGGTGTGGAGTGGGCTGATTGCCACAGCTACCCGGAGAAGCCCGTGGAATAAGGGTTTCCATGCGTTTGAATGGGGCTGGTGGGGAAAATTCGTACAAGATTTTGGGTAAGGCGGACTTCCGACTGTAAACGCGCTTGGGCAGGTCGCCAAGGGCTATTCGTCATGCTGTGAAATAAAGTTCAAAAAAGTGTCAAAGTGCTTTTTTCTGTCATCGGTTTTGCGGTATTACCTCAACTAGACCGCCGAACCCTGCAACACAGGTGGCGTCATCCCAGACCCACCATGAGCAATTCTTCCCTGCCTGAAGGGGAGAGCCCGGCGGCCTTTTCGTGGCGCAGCATTGTAGTGGTACTGCGTCGCTTGGCTTTTACAAAGGTGAGCGAGTATGGATGATCACGGACGCACCCCTTCCTCTAACCAGCCAATCATGTATGTGCTCGATACCAACGTATTGATTCACGATCCAAATGCACTGCTGAACTTCGAAGAACACCACGTTGCCATCCCCATGACGGTCCTTGAAGAGCTGGACAAGCTCAAGGCCGGCAAGCATTCGGTCGCTGCCGAGTGCCGTCAGGCCATTCGTTTGATCGACAAGACGTTAGGCGAAGCCACACCGGAGGAGGTTGAGAAAGGCGTACCGATCGATCGCGGCACAGGCGTGCTCAAGGGCTACCTGTCCATTCTGATGAGCAAGCGCGATGAACCCAACAGCCTGCTGCCTGAGCATTTGAACGACAACATCATCATCAACCAATTGATCGACATGCACGCGCGCGACAAGGATTTGCGCCTGGTGCTGGTGACCAAAGACATCAATATGCGCCTCAAGGCCCGTGCGTGTGGGATCGCCGCCGAGGACTACAGTACCGATCAACTGGTCGACGACGTGTCGATGCTGTCCCGTGGTTACCACAACATGACCGGCTCCTTCTGGGACCGCGTCAGCAAAGTGGAAACCCGCCAGGACCATGGCCGCACCTGGCACCGCGTACAACTGACCGACAACCTGCCTGCGCTGCACATCAACGAGTTCATCATCGATGAGCAAGGGTTCGTGGGCTGGGTAAAAGGCATCAAGGCCGATGAGCTGCTGCTTCTGGACATGCATCAGGAACCTCTGTTGCACCAGGAAGCCTGGGGCCTCAAGCCGCGTGACATCTATCAGGGGCTGGCACTGTTCGCCTTGCTCGACCCGGATATCCACCTGGTCAACCTGTCCGGCGCCGCCGGTTCCGGCAAGACCATCCTGGCGCTGGCCGCTGCCATCGAGCAGACCATGGTCAGCAAGCGTTACCGGCGCATCATCGCCACCCGCAGCGTGCAGGGCCTGGACCAGGAGATCGGCTTTTTGCCCGGCACCGAGGCGGAGAAAATGGAGCCATGGCTCGGCGCTATCACCGACAACCTGGAAGCGCTGCACATGGATGACGAAAACACCCATGGCAGTGTCGATTACATCCTCAGCAAGGTGCCGTTGCAGTTCAAATCCCTGAACTACATCCGTGGACGCAGTTTCCAGCAAAGCCTGATCCTGATCGACGAGTGCCAGAACCTCACACCGCACCAGATGAAAACCATCATCACCCGTGCCGGTGCCGGTTCCAAGGTGGTCTGCCTGGGTAACCTGGCGCAGATCGACACCCCTTACCTGTCGGCCACCAGTTCCGGCCTGACCTACCTGACGGAGCGCTTCAAGGACTTCCCCAACGGCGTGCACATCTCCCTGCAAGGGGTGCCACGCTCCATCCTGGCTGAATACGCTGAGTCGCATTTGTAACGGCTAGCGCAACATCTGTGGGGGCAAACGTGCCCCCACAGTTTTTAAGGCCAGCTTAGGTTTACAATCGCCACTCCTGTTCAGGAGTAAGGCTTGTGCTCACTCATCTCGATTCTCAAGGTCGCGCCAATATGGTCGACGTCACTGAAAAAGCCGTGACGTCCCGTGAAGCCGTGGCCGAAGCCCTGGTGCGCATGCGCCCCGAAACCCTGCAAATAATCGTCAGCGGCGGGCATCCCAAAGGGGATGTGTTTGCCGTGGCACGCATTGCCGGCATTCAGGCGGCGAAGAAAACCAGCGATCTGATCCCCCTGTGCCATCCGCTGATGCTGACCAGCGTCAAGGTCGAACTCAGCGCCGAAGGCACGGATGCTGTGCGAATCGTCGCCCGCTGCAAGCTGTCAGGGCAGACCGGTGTGGAGATGGAAGCACTGACCGCCGCCAGCGTGGCGGCACTGACCATTTATGACATGTGCAAGGCCGTAGACCGGGGCATGGTGATCGAAGCCGTACGCCTGCTGGAGAAACTGGGTGGCAAGTCCGGTCACTTCGTCGCCGGGGACCAGGAGCAGACATCATGAACGTGCAAGTGCATTACTTCGCCCGCTACCGCGAAACCCTCGGCCTGGATGGCGAGCGGGTGGACGGCGATTTCTCCACCATCGACGACCTGCGTGCCCATTTGGCAAGGCGTGGCGGCGTGTGGCAGGTGCTGACCGAGCAAAACCTGATGTGCGCGCGCAATCAGGACCTGTGCCAGCTTGAAGAACCGGTGTCGGACGGCGATGAGGTCGCGTTCTTCCCCACCGTGACCGGGGGCTGACAATGGCGATTCGGGTCCAGGTGGCTAAGTTCGATCCCGGTGCCGAGGTCAATGCGCTGCATGCCGCCAATGTCGGCGTTGGTGCGGTGGTGAGTTTTGTCGGCTACGTGCGGGATTTCAATGACGGGCGGGAAGTGGCGGGGATGTTCCTGGAGCATTATCCCGGCATGACCGAAAAGGCCCTGGAGAAGATCACTACCGAGGCCCGACAGCGCTGGCCGTTGCTCAGGCTTGAGGTGTTGCATCGGGTAGGGGCGCTTGAGCCGGGTGAGCCCATCGTGTTCGTCGGGGTTGCCAGTGCTCATCGCCAGGCCGCGTTTGAGGCCTGTGATTTCGTCATGGACTACCTCAAGACCCGGGCGCCGTTCTGGAAGAAGGAAACCACGTCAGAAGGGCCACGCTGGGTGGAAGGGCGGGACAGTGATCATGCGGCGGCGGGGCGCTGGAAGTAATATCTGCGCCCGGCACAAACCTGTGGGAGCGAATTCATTCGCGAGAGGCCAGTACATTCAACGTCTCTGGTGACTGACGCACCGCATCGCGAATGAATTCGCTCCCACAGGTACCACGCGGCTTTTAGACGGGCTGCGCCGGCTTGCGCACCACGGCCCTGAGCAACTCGGTTGGTGGCGTTTCGCAGCTGATCTTGCGGCCCAGCTTCTCTTCGATCGCTGGCAACTGATACGAATCGTCTTCACCGGCAAAGCTGATCGACACACCGCTGGCCCCGGCACGACCGGTACGGCCAATGCGGTGCACGTAGTCGTCCGGTACTTCCGGCAGGGTGAAGTTGATCACGTGGCTAATGCCGTCGATGTGAATCCCGCGACCAGCAACGTCGGTGGCCACCAGCACACGGATCTTGCCTTCGCGGAAGCCTTCCAGGGTCTTGATCCGTTTGTGTTGCGGCACGTCGCCTGACAGCTGCGCGGCGTTGACGCCATCACGTACCAGGCGCTCTTCGATGCGGCGCACTTCGTCCTTGCGGTTGGCGAAGACCATCACCCGTTCCCAGTCGTTGCCGGTCACCAGGTTGTACAGCAGCTTGTATTTGTCGGCCGCAGCCACTGCGTAGATGTGTTGCTCGACCATCTCGCTGGCGACGTTTTCCGCTTCGATCTCGACGATGGCGGGTTCCGTGGTCCATTGCTTGGCCAGGTTCATCACGTCTTCGGTGAAGGTCGCGGAGAACAGCAGCGTCTGCCGCTCGCCCTTGTGGGGCGTCTGGCGAATGATCTGACGCACTTGTGGGATGAAACCCATGTCCAGCATGCGGTCAGCTTCGTCCAGAACCATGACTTCGACCATGTCCAGATGCACTTCGCCACGCTGGTTGAAGTCCAGCAGACGGCCTGGGGTAGCCACCAGGATGTCGCAATGGCGGGCTTCGAGCTGCTTGAGCTGCTTGTCGAAGTCCATGCCGCCGACGAACGTCATGACGTTCAGGCCGGTGTACTTGGTCAGGCTGGCCGCATCCTTGGCGATCTGTACCACCAGTTCCCGGGTGGGGGCGATGATCAGCGCACGTGGCTCACCCATGTAGCGCTCTTTGGGCGGCGGGGTTTGCAACAACTGCGTGATGATCGAAATCAGGAAGGCAGCCGTTTTGCCGGTACCGGTCTGGGCGCGGCCAATGGCGTCCTGACCCTTGAGCGTAAAGCCCAGCACGCCCGCCTGGATCGGCGTGCAGTACGGGAAACCCAGGTCATGGATGGCATGCATCAGTTCAGGCGACAGCTTGAAGTCGTGAAAGCGGGTTTTGCCTTCCTGTGGCTCGACAACGAAGTCTTCCAGTTTCCAGGTGTTGACCACCGGCGGTTTGCGCACACGCTCGCGGCGCGGGCGTTCGGCCCGGGCGGGCTCGGCGGCAACGGCGGCCGGTTCCTCAGCGCTGGCTTCCAGGCGCGGCGATGGTGCAGGCGACGCTTTGGCCTGAGCCTGCACAGGCGTCGCAGGCTGTGGATTACGGTCCCGTGAATCGCCTTCGGCAGGGCTGATGGAAACGGGGAGGGATGCGACAGCGCTGGGCGCGAGCTGCTCAGCCTCGCTTTTACCGAACATCTTTTTGAGTGCTTTGAGCACGGTCATCTCGTCAATTGATTAAGGAATGTACGCCGGGCAGTGTAAAGCAAGAACCCGGCGCGGCGTAGTGCTGTACCAAATGGGCTACAAGAAGCGTTCTGCAAAGCGTTGCCTGGAGCCCCGGTGCCGACGCTTATCGCAACCGGTCCTTGAGCCACACCCCGATATCGGAGATTTCCTGCGGTAACACTTCGTGCCCCATTGGGTATTCCTGCCATGTCGCGGTTACGCCATGGCGCTTGAGGTGCTCATAGGCGGTCCGCCCCATGGCGTTTTGCACAACTTCATCATAGTGCCCATGCAAGCAATACACCGGAATGCGTTGCTGGCTGGCCGAAAGGGTCAGTTGGTCGTCGAAAGTCGGGGCATAGGTAGACAGGGCAATGACCCCGCCCAGTGGACCCTGCCAGCGCAGGAAGGCCGCGTGATACACCACGGCGCCGCCCTGGGAGAAGCCGGCGATGAAGATCCGGGATGGGTCGATTCCGCTGCTGCGCTGCTGCTCGATCAGGTCGATGACGTGTTGTGCCGATGACTCCATCTGATCGTGATCGATAGAGCGGGCGGGGCTCATGGCCCGGATGTCGTACCAGCTTGGCATTTCGTAGCCGCCGTTGACGGTCACGGCGCGGGTCGGGGCCTGGGGCAGGATAAAGCGCGTGGTCAGCAGTTGTTCCTGCAGTGCTTCAGCCACCGGGAGGAAGTCGTAACGGTCGGCGCCCAGGCCATGCAACCAGATGACGCAGGCGTCAGCGGTACGGCTGGGTTGAAGGATCAAGGGTTCGGTCATGGCTGCTCCAATAATGTGCGTCGGCGCTTTGGCAGTGCATTGGCACGGTGCGCAAGTAAATGAAATTCTGAAAGAAGATGTCGCACGGTTGCAAGTTTCGCTCTTGACCTGTCGCGTATTCAACTTCGAACGTCGGATGGTACGGGCTTTGCTATAAAACCTGTGCAGTGAACGCGCTTCCCTCGGTCGGTAACACTATCAGGCTACTACTGGTGACCGCCGATGACAGCAATGAATCCATGCATTCGGATTCTCGGCACGGTTCGTCCTGAGTCGGTTTGACCCAGGAATATCATGGGGCTTGCGTCCACTTGGCCGATCAATGAGTTCAGAACAGGGATGATGAGATGAGCTCCCCCCTGTTTTTGATTCAGGTCTTGCGTCGCGTGACCCAAAAAAAAGCCAGCACGGGTCATTAATGCCTCATAAGGGTGCGACGGGGCTCAAGCTCCTACACAACAAAGAGCAAACTGGAGGTTTGAATGAAGATGTTGAAATCCACCCTGGCTGTAGTGACCGCTGCAGCAGTGCTTGGTGTGACTGGGGTCGCTCATGCAGGCGCTACTCTGGACGCGATCCAGAAAAAGGGTTTTATCCAGTGCGGCGTCAGCGACGGCCTGCCAGGTTTTTCCGTTCCAGATAAAACCGGCAAGATCCTGGGTATCGATGCTGACGTCTGCCGTGCTGTCGCTGCTGCCGTTTTTGGCGATGCCACCAAAGTCAAATTCAGCCAGTTGAACGCCAAAGAGCGTTTCACTGCGCTGCAATCGGGTGAAATCGACGTGCTGTCGCGTAACACCACCTGGACCAGCTCCCGTGATGCGGGCATGGGCCTGGTATTCACCGGCGTGACTTACTACGACGGCGTTGGCTTCCTGGCCAACAACAAGCTGGGCGTGAAAAGTGCCAAGGAACTGGACGGTGCAACCATCTGTATCCAGGCCGGTACTACCACCGAGCTGAACGTTTCCGACTACTTCCGTGCCAACAACCTGAAGTACACCCCGATCACTTTCGACACCTCTGACGAAAGCGCCAAGTCGCTGGAGTCGGGTCGTTGCGACGTGCTGACTTCCGACAAGTCGCAGCTGTACGCACAGCGCAGCAAACTGGCTTCCCCGAGCGACTACGTTGTTCTGCCGGAAACCATTTCCAAGGAACCACTGGGTCCGGTCGTGCGTAAAGGCGACGAAGAATGGTTCAGCATCGTGAAGTGGACCTTGTTCGCCATGCTCAACGCTGAAGAAGCTGGCATCACCTCGAAAAACGTTATCGAGGAAGCCAAGTCCACCAAGAACCCGGACGTTGCTCGTCTGCTGGGTGGCGACGGTGAATACGGCAAAGACCTGAAGCTGCCGAAGGACTGGGTCGTCAAGATCGTCAGCCAGGTCGGTAACTACGGTGAAGTCTTCGAGCGCAACCTGGGCAAAAGCACCCCGCTCGCAATCGACCGTGGTCTGAACGCTCTGTGGAACCAAGGCGGCATTCAATACGCACCTCCAGTGCGCTGATTGTCCCTGCGCCTGACAGCCTCGGCTGTCAGGCGTTGTTTCTGTTCCATTTTTCCTGGGGCACTTCATGCAAAATCAAATCGGCGCACCAAAGAAGGGTTTCTCCCTTACTGATCCGAAAGTGCGTGCGTGGTTATTCCAGATCATCACGGTTATCGCGGTAGTCTCCCTGGGCTGGTATCTGTTCAAGAACACCCAGACCAACCTGCAACACCGTGGCATCACCTCCGGTTTCGAGTTCCTTGAACGCAGTGCCGGTTTTGGTATCGCGCAACACCTGATCGCTTACACCGAATCCGACAGCTATGCCCGGGTATTCGTGATCGGCCTGCTCAACACCTTGCTGGTGACGTTCATCGGCATCGTGCTCGCGACATTGCTGGGTTTCATCGTGGGTGTCGCACGCCTGTCATCTAACTGGGTGATCAGCAAGCTGGCGACGGTCTACATCGAGACCTTCCGTAACATCCCACCGTTGCTGCAGATCCTGTTCTGGTACTTCGCGGTGTTCCTGACCATGCCAGGGCCACGGGGCAGCCATAACCTGGGCAACATGTTCTACCTGAGCAACCGCGGGTTGAACATGCCCGGCGCGTCCATGGCCGATGGCTTCTGGCCGTTCGTGGTCGCAGTGATCGTCGCCATCGTTGCCATCGTGCTGATGGTCCGTTGGGCCAACAAGCGCTTTGAAGCGACCGGCGTGCCGTTTCACAAGTTCTGGACCGGTCTGGCCTTGCTGCTGATCATTCCGGCGCTGTGCACGGCAATCTTCGGGGGTCCGCTGCACTGGGAAATACCGCAGCTCAAGGGTTTCAACTTCGTCGGTGGCTGGGTAATGATCCCGGAACTGTTGGCGTTGACCATTGCACTGACGGTCTACACCGCAGCGTTCATCGCTGAAATCGTGCGTTCAGGCATCAAGTCCGTCAGCCACGGCCAGACCGAAGCGGCACGCTCCCTGGGCCTGCGCCCTGGGCCGACGTTGCGCAAGGTCATCATTCCGCAGGCTCTGCGAGTGATCATCCCGCCGCTGACCAGCCAGTACCTGAACCTCGCAAAAAACTCCTCGCTGGCAGCCGGTATCGGTTATCCGGAAATGGTTTCGCTGTTTGCCGGTACGGTACTCAACCAGACCGGGCAGGCCATTGAAGTCATTGCCATCACCATGAGTGTGTACCTGGCGATCAGTATCAGCATTTCCCTGCTGATGAACTGGTACAACAAGCGCATTGCGCTGATCGAACGGTGAGGAAACGCGCATGACAATCCATATTTTCAAACCCGATCTGGCGCCACCGAAAATGACGGTGGGCGTCGTCGCATGGATGCGGGCGAACCTGTTCTCCAGCTGGATCAACACCCTGCTGACACTGTTTGCGATCTACCTGATTTACCTGATCGTGCCGCCGCTGCTGAGCTGGGCATTCCTGGACGCCAACTGGGTCGGGACGACCCGTGCTGATTGCACCAAGGCCGGTGCTTGCTGGGTGTTCATCGAACAGCGTTTCGGGCAGTTCATGTATGGCTACTACCCGGGCGACCTGCGCTGGAGGGTCAACCTGACTGTCCTGCTGGCAATCGTTGGCGTGGCCCCTTTGTTCATGTCCTGGTTCAAGCGCAAGGCAATCTACGGCCTGTGCTTCCTGGTCATCTACCCGATTGTCGCCTTCTGCCTGTTGAGTGGCGGCGTGTTCGGCATGACCAGTGTTGCCACCAGCCAGTGGGGCGGCCTGATGCTGACCCTGGTGATCGCCACGGTCGGTATCGCCGGCGCATTGCCGCTGGGTATCGTGCTGGCGTTGGGTCGACGGTCCAACATGCCGGCGATTCGAGTGGTCTGTGTGACCTTCATCGAATTCTGGCGCGGTGTGCCGTTGATCACGGTGTTGTTCATGTCGTCGGTGATGCTGCCGCTGTTCCTGCCTGAGGGCATGAACTTCGACAAATTGCTGCGGGCGCTGATCGGCGTGATCCTGTTCCAGTCGGCCTACGTGGCCGAGGTGGTGCGCGGCGGTTTGCAGGCGATCCCCAAAGGTCAGTACGAAGCAGCCGCGGCGATGGGCCTGGGTTACTGGCGTGCGATGGGCCTGGTGATCCTGCCACAAGCCTTGAAGCTGGTGATCCCCGGCATCGTCAACACCCTGATTGCACTGTTCAAAGATACGAGTCTGGTAATCATCATCGGCCTGTTCGACCTGCTCAACAGTGTTCGACAAGCTTCCGCCGACCCGACCTGGCTCGGTATGGCGACCGAAGGCTATGTCTTCGCGGCATTGGTGTTCTGGATCTTCTGTTTCAGCATGTCCCGCTACTCCATGCATTTGGAGCGTAAGTTGGACACAGGCCACAAGCGTTAGGAGTTTTGTGATGAGTGAAGCTATCAATAAGCCTCTGGGCGCTGAAGGCATGATCCGCATGGAAGGCGTCCACAAGTGGTACGGCCAGTTCCATGTGTTGAAAGATATCAACCTGAACGTACGTCAGGGCGAGCGCATCGTATTGTGCGGCCCGTCGGGTTCGGGCAAGTCGACGACCATTCGCTGCCTCAACCGTCTGGAAGAACATCAGCAAGGTCGCATCGTGGTCGACGGCACTGAACTGACCTCGGACCTGAAGCAGATCGAAGCGATCCGTCGCGAAGTCGGCATGGTGTTCCAGCATTTCAATCTGTTCCCGCACCTGACCATCCTGCAGAACTGCACCCTGGCTCCAATGTGGGTGCGCAAGATGCCAAAGCGCGAAGCCGAAGAAATCGCCATGCACTACCTGCAGCGCGTGCGTATCCCGGAGCAGGCCCACAAGTTCCCGGGCCAGCTTTCCGGTGGTCAGCAACAGCGTGTGGCGATTGCCCGTGCCCTGTGCATGAAGCCGAAAATCATGCTGTTCGATGAGCCGACCTCGGCACTCGACCCGGAAATGGTTAAAGAAGTGCTCGACACCATGGTCAGCCTGGCCGAAGAGGGCATGACCATGCTCTGTGTGACCCACGAAATGGGTTTTGCCCGTACCGTGGCGAACCGGGTGATCTTCATGGACAAAGGCGAGATAGTCGAACAAGCCGCGCCAAACGACTTCTTCGACAACCCGCAAAGCGACCGTACCCGCATGTTCCTGAGCCAGATCCTGCATTGATCGGCTAAGGGCGATGTGAAGAAACCCGGACCTTGTGTCCGGGTTTTTTATGGGGACGCGTGCGGCCTTTAAACAGGAAGTGGGCTTATGAGTTACCGAAAAATCTATGTGACAGGCGTTTCGCGTTGCTGAGGAAGCCACTGTTTTTCTGGAGGGGGTGGGTGGGCGGGATGGTTATCACGTACTCGACGTGGTCTTGCTCCAGTTGAGAGCCGGTATTAACCGCTGTTTGCATGGTTCTGGTTATTGTTATGGTTAGATTTTCTTTGGTGGGTAAGTCTGGGTGTTGTAGCGTCATCAGCGCAGTCGCTTTTACCGTTGCCCCTTTGTCGTTCGCTTGAATATCGACTTCAAACATTTTATTGGAAGCAAAGTAATTGTCAGCAAGCATATGTGCCGTGAGTTCCTTCACGGGAGCTGCCAAGGCACCTTGATGTGCTATTTCGGAGACTTTTCCTCTCACAGTAGCGTGGGGCAGTAGCCCTGAAAAAAGGTCTAGACGATCCTTCAGCTCAGGTTCATTGGCCGTCAAGCTAACTGGAATGGAGTCTGACGCTGCCGTCAAGTGAACGTAATATTGATTGCCTCTCTCTAGGTCTTTGCAAAAAGCGGTGGAGTAACCATCGGTTTTTGTGTTTTCGCTTTGAGTCCGCTCTGCCTTGGCAAATGGTTCGAATGTGCGTGCGAGCGTGATCTGTATGCCGCCGTTTTTATTTTCCGAAATTGTGTAATACCCGCTGATGTCATCCAGTTTTAAAATTTGAGAAGCCCGCGCCAGTGAGCTGTTTTCTCGTTGGGCGTTGTGGGGGAGCAGGTCGAATGGGAGAGCCCCGAATAACGGCCGTGTACCAGGGTTTGTAGGCCGAAACAGTGATTTTACTGCGGTAGATATCGACGATGAGAGCGGTGTATTAGAGCCAAAGATTTGCATGGTTACTTTCTAATTTCGGATGTTTAAAAGCTTACTGTATGAGTTTTCTTCGCAGCCCTACCAGTTGGTTCAGCGTGTCGGCAGCCTGGGCGGTAGTCAGGTCATGCAGGGCGCGTATGTAATACATGTTTATGGTGTCGCACGTGTCGACACCAATCCATGCACCGCCCAGGGACAGCAGTTCTGTATTTATTCGCAGATAATGTTCCGCGGTGTACGGGCTCTCACTCAGTGCGCATAAAGGCGAGCAGATTAAAAGCGTGTCTTCTTGCGGTGACACTTCAATGTGCCAGTCGCTCCCGTCCTGGTGAGTCATGGCCGTGGCATTGTTATCGAATATCAGCGTGAGGCCCAACTGCTCGCCCAATTCCATCATGAATAGTTGAACGCGTGTCATGCTCGCTCCTGTTCGTGCGATGAGCCTTGCACCGTCAAAGAGTTGGATAAAGCAAAGGGGTGGGAGTCAGCGCGGGGATTTTATAGAGGGACAACGACCGATACTTGTAGTTAACGCTCATGAGTCGGCGTATGGGGCGTTAAAGGGTCGTGCCTGTGTAAAGCGTTCATGCCAGAACCTTCGGCCATCAAAGTTTGTTGGAGCGAGGCTTGCCCGCGAAGAGGCCTGCGCAGTCGGCTAACATCTCCGGGATTTAACCCCTGCATTCGCGGGCAAGCCTCGCTCCAACGGATGTGCGTCAAACCTTGAGTAAGTGGTCAAAGCTGCGCCCAAACTTGTGTTCTGTGCTGTTCTCCAACAGGATGCCCATCGCGAATGCGATGAATGTCACATCCAGACACAGAGAATCCAATGACGACCAAGGCGCCGCCGGCGAGCTCCAACCAGACAAATACTGCCTCCACTGACATCGACAAGTTGTTGATCGACTGCGAAGCCGATGACGAGCAAGTCCAGCAAACCCACCCGGTTTTGAAACGTCCGTGGCTGTTGTTGCTCGGCCTGGTGCTGGTCGCGTTGAACCTGCGGCCTGCGTTGTCGAGCATGTCGCCGTTGCTCAGTGCGGTGTCCGACAGCCTTGATCTGTCGGCGGCGAAGGCGGGTTTGCTGACTACTTTGCCGGTGTTGTGCCTGGGGTTGTTCGCCCCGACGGCGCCGATCCTGGCGCGGCGTTTCGGCAGCGAGCGGGTGGTGCTGGGGATTTTGCTGACCCTGGCGTTGGGTATTCTGGTCCGCAGCTCGTTTGGTGAGGTGGGCCTGTTCGCGGGCAGCATCATGGCCGGTGCCAGCATCGGCATTATTGGCGTGTTGTTACCGGGCATCGTCAAGCGCGACTTCGCGAAGCAGGCCGGGACCATGACCGGCGTCTACACCATGGCGCTGTGCCTTGGGGCAGCGTTGGCGGCCGGTTCCACGGTGCCGTTGAGCCAGCATTTCGACGGCAGTTGGGCCATCGGCCTTGGTTTCTGGCTCATACCGGCGCTGATCGCCGCTGTTTTCTGGCTGCCTCAGGCGAGACACGGGCACGGTGCTCATCATGTTGCCTATCGCGTTCGCGGCTTGTTGCGCGACCCGCTGGCGTGGCAGGTGACGTTGTTCATGGGCTTGCAATCGTCACTGGCCTACATCGTATTTGGCTGGTTGCCGTCGATATTGATGGGCCGTGGCTTATCGGCGACCGAGGCAGGGCTGGTGCTGTCCGGCTCGGTGATCACGCAGTTGGTCAGCTCTCTGAGCGCTCCCTGGTTCGCCACCCGCGGCAAGGATCAGCGTCCGGCGATTGTAGTGGTCATGCTGTTGTCGCTGGCGGGCCTGTTCGGCTGTCTTTATGCCCCGCTTGAAGGGCTGTGGGGCTGGGCCGTTGTACTTGGATTGGGGCAGGGCGGTGCGTTCAGCCTGGCATTGACCCTGATCGTGCTGCGTTCGCGTGACTCTCACGTCGCGGCCAATCTGTCGAGCATGGCCCAGGGCATCGGTTACATCATCGCGTCCATGGGGCCATTTGCCGTCGGTATCGTGCATGACATGACCGGAGGCTGGAACGCCGTGGGCTGGATCTTCGGGATTATCGGCCTGTGTTCGATTGTCGCCGGGCTGGGTGCCGGGCGGACCTTGCACGTGCAAGTGACCAGCGAAAGAGTCTGAGCTCGGGTATTTGTCCCTTGAATGCTCATGGTAAAGCGCCGCTTGTGCGCTTATCGTGCACGTCTCTTTAGTTTTCCATGGAGTGTGCCCGCATGAGCGAAGCCAACAGCACGTTGATCACCGAGTTTTACCAGGCTTTCAATCGGCTGGATGCCGAGGCCATGGCGGCCTGTTACACCGATGATGTGCTGTTCAGCGACCCGGCGTTCGGCGAGCTGCGCGGGCAACAAGTGGGTGACATGTGGCGCATGCTGACGACCCGGGCCAAGAGCTTTTCCCTGAAGTTCGACAAGGTCCGCGCTGACGAACGTACTGGCAGCGCGCACTGGGTCGCCACCTACCTGTTCAGCCAGACGGGCCGCACCATCGTCAATGACATTGAGGCCAGTTTCGTCTTCCGTGACGGCAAGATCTGCGAACATCACGACCAGTTCGACCTGTGGAACTGGTCGCGCCAGGCGCTGGGGTTCAAAGGCCTGCTGTTGGGCTGGACGCCGGTGGTTCAGGACGCCATCAAGGCCCAGGCACAGAAAGGCCTGAAGGCTTTTCAGGCCAGTCGCTGAGGAGCGTGTTTGCGGGTGACTGAAACGGCCATCCGCAAAATATCTATTTACGTCTTTGCGGCAGCCTTGCCGGGTAACGTCGTGTCTTTATTGTTCAGCAATAAGGATATTGCGTTATGCCTTCAACACCTCATCTGCATGCAGCCGCTCCCGGCTCTGTTTCACCGACACACCAGCAACTGCAACAGCAGTTCCAGCAAGACCCAGTACTCGGCGTCATTCAGCAGAATCTGCCAGCGGCGTTCAGCGAGGCCTCTCCTCAGGCGCGTGAGGACTACCGTCGTGCGCTGCTGGCCAGCAAAACTGCCAGAACACAGCTCAAGCAACTGCTCAAACCCCTCAAAGGACTTTCTGAGTTCGCCGTGCCGTTGCTCAGAAATGCGCTGGATAGCCGATTCGGCCAAGGATTCGATCCTCAGGTCGACACTCTTTTTCACCCCGTGCTTAGGCCGAACGGCGCTACGGGTTCGGCAACACAGCTGACACTGCTGGAAGCTGCGCTGCACAATTTCGAGCGCAAGGAGTCCGTGACGGGTGGTTTTCTCGCCTCTGCCTCGATTTATCAGGGGATGGACACACCGCACCCTAAAAACATCAGGCCCGAACAGTTTGCCGATGTTTGCCGTCATCTGAACCTGGGCCGTAAATATCAGGATCATCTCCAGAGCGTACTGGAACCCGAATCACTGCCCGGTGACGCGCCGGACGCAGGCCCGCGTAATGCGCGAGCTGTTTTCATGCTCAACGACCAGACGGACATGGAGCTTTATGCCCAGGCAGCCTTTCTGAGAAAAACCATCGGCAGCCACGCACTCAAGGCGATTCAGGCAGTGGCCCGGCAGCAGTCCGCACCGGAGTTCGACGGTTATCCGCTGTTGCTTGAGCGCTTGAGTATTCTGGATGTCGAAATCCCCCGTGTCGTGCTGATAAAACCCCGTGCGACCTGGACGTTCACTCAAGTTCCGATTGTTTTGTACATCCCGCAGGATCCGGTCAGCCCGTTCAAGGAGTACAGCTCCATGACTGCACTGGAGGATGACTTGCGGGCACGTCTGATGGACAAGTCGTACCAGACCTTTTTTGCCCACTTCATTGGTGAGCGTAAAAGGGCGGAGTTCTTCGCTCGCTTGAACAAGCATTTGTTCACGCTGACGCCGGTTGATGGCAGTCACTTCACCCGGGGGCTTTGGCACCGTACCCCCGATCACAGCGCAGATCTGCGGCTGGAGACCGACGTGATCGACGGTCATCTGTTCAAGAGAATGTATGAACAACAGATCTCGCTCATCAAGGACAATGCTCGGTTCCTGGCCGTACCCACCGAGGATGAAGACGCCAAAAGCCGCAAGGCGCGACTTCAGGCCTGGTTTGAGGCCGGCATGAGCATCGCCAATCTCGCTTCTTTCTTCGTCCCGGTGTTGGGCCAGTTCATGATGGTTTATGCGTCCGTGGAGCTGGTCAGCGAGGTTTATCACGGGCTGGAAGACCTCAGCCACGGCGACCTGGAGGAAGGGCTCGATCATCTGACGGGCGCTGCCGCGAATATTGCCTTCATGGTTGCATTGGCAAAAGTCGCCCATGGCGCCGGTGGTTCTGCGCCGCCACCGATCAAAAGTAATGAGTTCGTAGGACAAGTCATCCCCATTCAGCTCAAGGATGGGACAACCCGGTTATGGAAGCCTGACCTTGCACCATTCCAGGTATCCGTTGAAATTCCGGCCGATGCCAAGCCCGACCTCCACGGTGTATTCGAGCTTGATGGCAAAAAGTACCTGACCATCGAAGACCGGACATATGAGGTTCGGCACCGTCAGGACCTGAATAAATGGCAGCTTCAGCATCCCAATCCTGACCATCGCTTCTCGCCGGTGCTTGAGCATAACGAGGCGGGGGCTTTTCGGCATGAGGGTGAAATGCCTGAGCAATGGTCCAGAAACAAGCTGTTCAAGCGCCTGGGGCATTCTGTCTCGGGGCTTTCCGAAACCGCTGCCGACCGGATACTGGCGGTGACGGGAACCGACGAAACCCTGCTGCGCCAGCTTCATGTGCAAAACTCGATTGCTCCGGGGCAACTCAGAGACACGATCAAGCGCTTTGAGCTGGACTCTGCACTGGAATCCTTTGTCGCGGAGGCTGACAGCTCCCGCGCGCAGCAATTCGATCGACTTTACAGCCAAAGCGAAATCTCCACTGACCCTGCAGCGCGCCTGCTCTGCCGGGATTTTCCGACATTGCCGATCTCGGTCGCAGAGGAACTGGTTGCCACATCGTTGCCTGCGCAGGCCCAGGAAATACTCACAGCCGGGCGCGTGCCGATGCAGCTTGGCGAGGCAGCGGCATGGCAGGTCGGGCAGACGCGCTTGAACAGAGCCATGGAAGGCTTCTATCTCAAGTCGGTCATCAACCCTGATACCGAAACCCTGAGCCTGAGCCTGCTGGAAAAGCTGCCGGGCTGGCCCGATCAGGTTTTGCTGGAGGTTCGTAAAGGCACGGTACGAGGCAAGCGGTTGTCCAGCGTGGGCAATCTTCACGCCGCAGAACGCAAGATTCTGGTCAAGTCCGCAGGGCGCTATCAGGCCTTCGATGCTGACGGCAACCCACTCAATAGCGTGCCGAAGGAGGGCAATAACCTGTGTGATTCAATCCTGCACGCCTTACCTGACCACGCGCGTCTGTCCATAGGTTTTCCTCATGTCGGGCAGGCGGCGGACCTGAATGCAGCGTTGGCGAAGCTGGCTGTTGGCAATCGGGATCAGGCATCACGCTTATTAGGGCAACGCTCGAAGACCCTGAGGTTCAATGCGCCGCAACGATTGAAAAAAGGCCGTCTGGGCTATGGCTTGAGTGGGCGGGGTCAATTGCCAGGTTTTGTCCTTGAGGACCACCTGTTGGACAAGATTGGCCTGCTCGAGCTGAGTGACACCTCCTCTCAGGCGGTGCTCGCGGGCATGCGTCGCGAGGGCCTTTCCAACGCAGATATCAATGCTCGACTGGATGTATTGCTCGATGAGCGCCAGGCATTGCGAACGACCCTGGATCGCTGGGCTGAGGCGTCGGCCGCCATACCGAACATGAGCGAGACCAGAGCGGCGGGCAGGACCTGGATTGCCGATGCCATTCTGAGGCATTGGCAAACGGCCAGTTTTGCGGCGCCTGGCGGCGCACCGATTGTCTTGCGGCTGGAGTCAGTGGTAATCCCGGACTTCCCTGCAGAATTGCCCGACTTTTTCTATGCTCAGGTTGAGCGCCTGCAACTGCACAACACTACCTTTCATACCGGCGTACCAGTCCTCATGGAAACCGACGGCATCCATTATGTAAGGCAGCTCGATGAGTTTCTCGCCAGGTTTACTCAATTGACATCGCTGGAAGTCAGCAGGCCCGTTTCGAGCGCTTTTCGATTTCCCGAGTTCTACGACCTGCCACGCATTGTCTCGACCCGACTGCCGCAGTTACGAAACCTTAGCCTGACCAACCAGGGGATCGGCATTACTGCCCGTGCCCTGGAGTATCTGAGCGACCTGAGACACCTTGAAACCCTCGACCTCAGTGGCAACAATTTCAACCTGTATGACTTCGCTCCGGGCACGGTCAATCTGCGTCTTCGCAGACTCGGGATGGATCAGGTGCAACTGGAACGCTGGCCTGAATGGCTGACGCAACTGGTGCCCGAACATATCGGGGAGGTTTCGCTGGTTGATAACCGAATCGGCTTCATTCCCGACTCCATATTGAACAACCGGGTCGAGTCGCCGCACAGAACACTCATTGCCCTGAGAGGTAACCGGTTGTCGCGCAGCGATGTTATCGAAGCGCGCCTGCGTGAAGTCGGCACCGACCGCCCCTTCAGGTTTGATATGGGCGAATCGTTCGAACTCCAGGAACGGATAGGCGTGTTACTGACTGAGCAGGCTGAGCTGGAATCGGCGATTCGCGACTGGGTCGAAGCCTCAAGCTCCAGCCAGCCACTGAGTCCTGAAACCTTGCAGATCAGGCGTCAGCTGGGTGTGTCGCTTGTAGACCACTGGCGCAGCACGGTTGCAGGCCGGGTCTCGCGGCCTATTCTCATTGCGTCGGTTGAATTGTCTGCGTTCCCGCAGCGGCTGCCTGAAACCTTTTACAACAGCGTCAGCGGTTTGCTGCTGCGCAGTGTCATCGCCGACGTTGATCAGCTGAACTTGTTCCTGGGGCGATTCCCGAACCTGAGAGCGCTGGATATGGTGGGACATGTCATCCCCCTTGAGGCGCCACCACAAGTACTTGCCACGCTTCCAAATCTCATGGAGCTTAGCCTGGTCGACCAGGGCATGCTGATCGATCAGGCAGCCATGGACTTTCTCAGTGGGCTTCACAGCGTCAGGCATCTTGACCTGGGTGGCAACCGTCTGGGGTCGATTGTCATGTCACCTGCCATGGGACGTCATTGGGAGTCATTGACGCTGGATAACGTCGGTCTCGACAGCTGGCCCGCATGGCTGGACGCTTTTTTACCTGGCGGTATCGATTCGTTGTCGCTCTGTCGTAACCAGTTGACGGAACTGCCTGAAGAGCTCATCAGGAATCGACGCAATGACTCGGCGCATACCGAGATCTCTCTGGAGGGCAATCCGTTATCACGCGAGACCATGACAGCCGCTCATATTAGCGAGTATGGCAATCGCCGATCATTCAGTTTTTACATGGACCTGCCGGAAGACATTCGTGCATTGCCACCTGAAAGGGCGTGGTCGTCGTCAGAGTCCACCACGGACTATGACTCGGATTACGACTCCCCGGTTCACCAGCATGGACCAACAGGCGCCGATACTGCAGAGCTTGCGGGTGTCAATCGCTGGCTCGAAGGGCCTCCTGAGCAGGTGGCTGCTCATCAGGCAATATGGAATCAGATCGAAGCCGCCGGGGATGCGCCGGTGCTTCTCACCCTGATCGGCCGTTTGCAGGAAACGGCAGATTATCTCCGTGCACGCGATGCGCTGGTGCCCCGCGTCTGGAACGTGTTGGAGGCTGCGGCCCAGGACGCGGAACTACGCGCCTTGCTTGATGGCATGGCGCAAGAAGCCATTGCCAGCCGGACGTGCGGTGATGGTGTGCGGCTGGAGTTCAATCAGATGGAGGTTCAGGTCTTCGCCCGGAATTCGTTGCGCAATATTCCGGACTCGGAAAGAGGGTCAACGTTGTATCGGCTGATGCGCAGGTTTTACCGGCTGGACGAAGTTGATCGACTTGCGCGTATCAAGTGTGGCAACCGGGATGAGGCGGAAGTGCGTCTGGCGTATCGTTTGCGCCTGGCCGACAGCCTCGACTTGCCACTGCCGCCAGCGAGAATGCTCTACAGGACGGCCGCCGCCGTTACGCCTCAAGAACTGGTCGCTGTGCAGAGCGAGGTGCTGGCCAGTGAGGGTGGCGAGGGATTTCTGACTAACGCCTTGAGCCGGGATTTCTGGGTGGGGTGGTTGCGCGAAACCTATGCTTCCGAGTTTGCGGAGCTGGAGGCTACGTTCAAGAAAGAGCGGGTGCGACTTGAAGACGAATTCCCGGAACTGAATGAGGACTATCTGGAGCGAATCAAAGTTCTGGATGATCAGCAGAAAGCCCAGGAGCTGGCGTTGATAAGGCAGCTTACGCACCGTGAGGGTCTCAAGTACGACCATTGATGTAGTACACGTAGATTCCGGTGGGAGCCGGCTTTGCTCGCGAAGACGTCATTCCTGATTCATCAGTGGATGACTGATACACCGCCTTCGTGAGCAAGCTCACTCTTATCAAACATAGATTGGGATCAGGGTTGGAGCGAGGCTTGCCCGCGAAGAGGCCGGTGCAGTCAGCGAACATCTCCAAACCCGAACCACCGCATTCGCGGGCAAGGTGGATCGCCACCCCGGTCGCTCCAACAAGGCCACCGTTTGCTGTGCGACAGCGCGGCGCGTTAGCGGCGGGACGACTCCCACGCGTCTGTTAGAATCCACGTTCCTTCTGTTTGTCGATCGCCATGTCAGACACGCCAACCCCTGCCGTTGAATCCCCCATCACCGAAAAGCCCTGGTTCGTCTATCTGGTGCGTGCGGCCAACGGTTCGCTGTATTGCGGCGTCAGTGATGACCCGCAACGGCGCTTTGTGGCCCATCAAAGCGGCAAGGGCGCGCGCTTCTTCTATTCCAGCCCTGCGATGGCCCTTGTTTACGTCGAGGCCTGCCGCGACAAGCGTGAAGCGCTACGTCAGGAACGACTGATCAAACAACTGAAGAAAAGCGCCAAGGAAGCATTGGCAGCGAGCTATTTAGCGCAGTGATGAGCAGCTATCAGGTTCAGCGGGTAGGCTGTCGAGGACTTGAGGGTTAAGCTGCGGTTTCACCTTTGAGGCGCAACGATCATGTCAGAGCTGATTCTTCACCACTACGGCACCTCGCTCTTCGCCGAAAAGGCCCGCTTGATGTTGGGCTTCAAGGGCTTGTCCTGGCGCTCGGTCACCATCCCGCCCATTTTGCCCAAACCTGACCTCACCGCCCTGACCGGCGGCTATCGCAAGACCCCGGTGCTGCAAGTGGGGGCTGACGTCTATTGCGATACAGCGCTGATTGCCCGGCGTCTGGAGCAGGAAAAGTCCTCGCCGACCCTCTACCCCGACGGGCAGGAGTTTACGGTCAACAGCTTCGCGGCCTGGGCCGACTCGGTTCTATTCCAGCATTCGGTCAGCCTGGTGTTTCAACCGGCCTCCATGGCCCTGCGCTTTGCCAAGGCAACGCCTGAGATGATCAAGGCATTCAGTGCCGACCGTGCCACGCTGTTCCAGGGCGGCAGCACCACGCGGCTGGCACTGGAACAGGCCCAGCATCAGTGGCCGACCTTGATGGGGCGTCTTGAGCTGCAGTTGCAGCGCAATGGCGAATACCTGTTTGGTATCCCGTCAATTGCCGATTTCGCGGTTGCCCACACGCTGTGGTTCCTGCGGCACACACCGGTTACCGCGCCGCTGGTCGACGATTACCCCGAAGTCCTGGCCTGGCTGCAACGTATCCAGAGTTTTGGTCACGGTGCTGCGTCGGAACTGAGTTCAGCGGATGCGCTGGAAGTCGCCCGCACTGCCACTCCCGCCGCGTTGCCGGACGAAGTGTTCGTGGACCCCAACGGCTTCAAGGCTGGCGACAAGGTGGTGATTGCAGCGACGGACTATGGTGTCGACCCGGTTGAGGGCGAGCTGGTGTTTGCCGGGCGTGAAGAACTGATTCTGCGCCGCGAGGACGACAGGGCAGGGACTGTGCATGTGCACTTCCCGCGGTTGGGGTTTCGGCTCGGGAAGCAGTAAGCGTCTGCTGAGCAGCCTTTGCGAACAAGGTGGATCGCCACCCCGTGCGCTCTCAGAGTGAATTTGTGTTCAGACCAGAATCTTTACCCGACACAACCTTTTGGGAGATTCCCCGTCGTCCAGCCGCCGCGCTGTCGCGCAGCAAACACGGCCCTCTGTAGGAGCGGACTCGTCCGCGAAGACGTCGGCACAGGCGATATCTTCTGTGCCTGAGACATCGCTTTCGCGGACGAGTCCGCTCCTACAGTAGTTTTTCGTCGCCATAAATAATCAGGTAAATCAACGAATTAAATCTTGTTTGATAAGAGCGAGTCAGGTTTTCAACGCCGCCAATATCTCATCCGGGCTGAACCCTCTGATCAACGTGCCGTTCACGTCGATCAGCGGAATGCCACGCCCGCCCAGTGCTTCGTAGGCTTTGCGGCCTTCGGCGGACTTCTCGATGTCGAATTCCTTGAATGGAATGCCTTTGCTATCGAGAAAGCGCCGGGTCTGTTTGCAGTAGCCGCACCAGTCCGTGGCGTAAAGCACCACATGCGCCTGTGCCTGGGTCTGGGCCGAGATACCTGAGGCCGGATTGAACGCGTGTTCGATCTTGCCCCAGTTCTGGTAGACCACCACGACCAGCAGTATCAGGCCGAACTTTTTCAGCGTTCGCATCAGCATGAGTTCGCTCTCCCTTACAGCTATCAGCGGCGCTTGAGCTGATCGGTGAGTTGGGTCGGCAGGCCTTTGATGATCAAGGTGCCCGCGGCTTCGTCATATTCGATCTTGTCGCCCAGCAGGTGGGCTTCAAAGCTGATCGACAGGCCCTCTGCACGACCCGTGAAGCGACGGAACTGGTTGAGGGTACGCTTATCCGCAGGGATCTCCGGGGACAGCCCGTAGTCCTTGTTGCGGATGTGTTCGTAGAAGGCTCGTGGGCGTTCTTCATCGATCAGGCCGGACAGCTCTTCCAGGCCCATGGGTTCACCCATTTTGCTCTGGCTGCTGGCGTAATCCACCAGGGCCTTGGTTTTCTCCCGGGCGGAGTCTTCCGGCAGGTCTTCGCTTTCAACGAAGTCACTGAACGCCTTGAGCAGGGTGCGGGTCTCGCCGGGGCCGTCGACGCCCTCCTGGCAGCCGATGAAGTCCCGGAAATACTCGGAGACTTTCTTGCCGTTCTTGCCCTTGATGAACGAGATGTACTGCTTGGATTGCTTGTTGTTCTGCCATTCCGAGCAGTTGATCCTTGCTGCGAGGTGCAACTGGCCCAGGTCCAGGTGGCGCGACGGGGTCACGTCCAGCGCTTCGTTCACGGCCACGCCTTCGCTGTGGTGCAACAGGGCGATGGCCAGGTAATCGGTCATGCCTTGCTGGTAGTGAGCGAACAGCACGTGACCGCCTACTGACAGGTTGGATTCTTCCATCAGCTTTTGCAGATGCTCGACGGCAATGCGGCTGAACGCCGTGAAATCCTTGCCGCCGTCCAGGTATTCCTTCAGCCAGCCGCTGAAAGGATGGGCCCCGGATTCGGCGTGGAAAAAGCCCCAGGCTTTGCCTTGCTTGGCGTTGTAGCTCTCGTTGAGGTCGGCGAGCATGTTCTCGATGGCCTGGGACTCAGCGAGCTCGGAGTCGCGTGCGTGGAGGACTGCTGGCGTACCGTCGGGTTTCTTGTCGATCAAGTGGACGATGCAGTGACGGATCGGCATGGGCTTCTCGGCTGGTGGTAAAGACTGAACGCGTGACGAACAGCAGGGCTGGTTTGAAGGCGGCAAGTGTAACGCACGGACAGTACTCGGCGCCTCCCGGGCCCCGGTTTTGCCCGGAATTGCTGTCGTTTCGGCATTTTTTGTGCATTTTTTGTGCAGTAAGGCGCTAAACCTGACCAAAAGGATAGGTAGGTGCGGATATTTGCTTGGCTCTGTGCTAGTTTTGCCCCGTCTTGCGCACTCTAGCGCGCCAAGCAGGCAGTTTTGTAAGCGTTTCGGCCGAACCAAAGCCCGGTTTCAGTATCTACATTTCGCGATTAATCGTGGCTGCTACTGGAGGGCCAGGTTCATTGCCTGGCCCCAGGCCGACGTTGCATTCTGCAATCCAAATGAATTTGATAGGGAAAACATGACCATGGCTCTGACTAAAGACCAATTGATCGCCGATATCGCTGAAGCTATCGACGCGCCGAAAACCACCGCGCGTAACGCTCTTGAGCAATTGGGCCAGATTGTTGCTGATCAACTGGAAAACGGCGCTGAAATCACTCTGCCAGGTATTGGCAAACTGAAAGTAACTGATCGCCCAGCTCGCACTGGCCGCAACCCTTCGACTGGCGCAGCCATCGAAATCGCTGCCAAGAAAGTCGTCAAGTTTGTTCCAGCCAAAACGCTGAACGACTCGATCAACAAGTAAGCAAACGCTTGTTGTAAAAAGCCGTGCTGCGGGTCAACCCGGGCACGGCTTTTTTGTGGCTGTCAGAATGTGCTTGATGCGAGGTGTCAGCCCTTGATCGAAGCCCACCGCGTCTCGCGCCACACCCGCTGCTGGGTGTTGTCCAGGAAAGTCCAGGCCACGAAGCGGCTTTGTTTCTGGCCTTGAGACATCTCCACCACGCGGCTTTCGAATACGCCGGCCTTTTTCAGGGTGCTCTGGATCATGGGCAGGTTCGAGGCCTTCGAGACCAGCGTGCTGAACCAGAAGACCTGACGCGGCACTTGCTTGCTCTCGTTGATCAATTGCGTGACGAAGCCGATTTCGCCGCCCTCGCACCACAGTTCCTGGGATTGCCCGCCGAAGTTCAACACCGGCAGCTTGCGCTTGGGGTCGGCCTTGCCCAGGGCGCGCCATTTGCGTTGGCTACCGCGTTGGGCTTCGTCCAGGGACGAGTGGAAGGGCGGGTTGCAGAGGCTCACGTCGAAGCGTTCGTCGCTGTGCAGCAGGTCCAGCAGGATCTGCTTGCGATTGTTCTGCAGGCGCAGGCTGATGGCTTTGTTCAGGCCATTGGACTTGACGATGGTCGTGGCAGCAGCGATGGCCGTCGGGTCGATATCTGAACCCAGGAACTGCCAGCCGTAGTCGCTATGGCCGATCAGCGGGTACACGCAGTTGGCGCCGGTGCCGACGTCCAGCGCCTTGATCGACGCACCGCGCGGGATCACCCCGTCGTTGCGCTCGGCCAGCAGGTCGGCCAGAAAGTGCAGGTAATCGGCGCGTCCCGGAATCGGTGGGCATAGGTAATCCGCCGGGATGTCCCAGTGGGCCACGCCATAGAAGGACTTGAGCAGTGCCCGGTTGAACACTCGCACCGCCGAAGGGTTGGCGAAGTCGATGCTTTCCTTGCCGTAGGGGTTGATGATCACGAACTCGCCCAGCTCCGGGCTGCTCTTGATCAGCTTGGGAAAGTCGTAACGGCCCTGATGGCGGTTGCGCGGGTGCAGGGCTGCTTGGGGTTTGTCTGGAGTTGTCATGATGAGTCCGAAGTTGTTGGGCCAGTTCAGGGGCTGTTTCATCGCCTGAAATGACGTCTTCGCGAGCAAGCTCGCTCCCACGTAAGACCTGGGAGCGAGCTTGCTCGCGAAGACGTCAGTAAGCAGCGAATAAAAAAGGGAAGCCACACTGGGCTTCCCTCTCACTGAGTTGCCAGTGTTACAAACTGGCAATCCGCGCGTGTTGCTCGGCCAGCTTGCCCAGGGCCTGTTCGGCTTCGGTCAGCTTGGCGCGTTCTTTCTCGATCACTTGTGGCGGTGCCTTGTCGACGAAAGCCGCGTTGGACAGCTTGCCGCCCACACGTTGCACTTCGCCTTGCAGGCGCTGGATTTCCTTGTCCAGGCGCGCCAGTTCAGCGTCCTTGTCGATCAGGCCCGCCATCGGCACCAGCACTTCCATCTCACCGACCAATGCAGTGGCCGACAGTGGCGCTTCTGCACCGGCTTGCAGCACGGTGATGGACTCCAGTTTGGCCAGCTTCTTGAGCAGGTGATCGTTTTCGCTCAGGCGGCGCTGGTCATCGGCGCTGACATTCTTGAGGAACAGTTGCAGCGGCTTGCCCGGACCAATGTTCATCTCGGCGCGGATGTTACGCGTGCCGAGCATCAGGCCCTTGAGCCATTCGATATCGTCTTCGGCTGCCTGATCGATGCGCGACTCATCTGCAACTGGCCAGGCCTGCAGCATGATGGTCTTGCCGGTCTTGCCCGCCAGCGGCGCGATGCGCTGCCAGATTTCTTCGGAAATGAACGGCATGAACGGATGCGCCAGACGCAAGGCCACTTCCAGCACGCGGACCAGGGTACGGCGGGTGCCGCGCTGGCGCTCGATCGGTGCGTTTTCGTCCCACAGCACAGGCTTGGACAGCTCCAGGTACCAGTCGCAATACTGGTTCCAGATGAACTCGTACAGAGCCTGGGCGGCGAGGTCGAAGCGGAACTGGTCCAGTTGACGTGTCACTTCGGCTTCGGTGCGCTGCAGCTGGGAGATGATCCAGCGATCAGCCAGGGACAGCTCGACTTCTTCGCCGTTCTGGCCGCAGTCTTCGCCCTTGTCCAGCACGTAGCGCGCCGCGTTCCAGATCTTGTTGCAGAAGTTGCGGTAGCCTTCGACGCGACCCATGTCGAACTTGATGTCGCGACCAGTGGAGGCCAGCGAGCAGAAGGTGAAGCGCAGGGCGTCGGTGCCATAGCTGGCGATGCCGTCGGCGAACTCGTCGCGGGTCTGCTTTTCGATCTTCTTCTGCAGTTTCGGCTGCATCAGGCCGGTGGTGCGTTTGGCGACCAGCTCTTCGAGTTCGATACCGTCGATGATGTCCAGCGGGTCCAGGACGTTGCCCTTGGACTTGGACATCTTCTGGCCCTGGCCATCACGCACCAGACCGTGCACGTAAACGGTCTTGAACGGGACTTGCGGGGTGCCGTCTTCGTTCTTCACCAAATGCATGGTGAGCATGATCATCCGGGCAACCCAGAAGAAAATGATATCGAAACCGGTGACCAGCACGTCGGTGGAGTGGAAGGTTTCCAGCGCCTTGGTTTTCTCTGGCCAGCCGAGGGTGGAGAAAGTCCACAGGCCCGAACTGAACCAGGTGTCGAGTACGTCGTTGTCCTGTTGCAGCGCAACGTCCGGGCCCAGGTTGTTCTTGGCGCGCACTTCGGCTTCGTCGCGACCGACGTAGACCTTGCCGGACTCGTCGTACCAGGCCGGAATACGGTGGCCCCACCAGAGCTGACGGCTGATGCACCAGTCCTGGATGTCACGCATCCACGAGAAGTACATGTTTTCGTATTGCTTGGGCACGAACGCGATGCGGCCATCTTCCACGGCGGCAATGGCAGGTTCAGCCAGCGGCTTGGTGGACACGTACCACTGGTCGGTCAACCACGGCTCAATGACAGTGCCCGAACGGTCGCCTTTCGGCACTTTCAGGGCGTGGTCGTCGACGCTGACCAGCAGGCCCTTGGCCTCGAAGGCGGCAACGATCTGCTTGCGGGCTTCGAAACGGTCCAGCCCGGCGAATTCGGCAGGCAGGGAACCATCGACCTGTTCATTGAGCGTGCCATCGAGGTTGAACACCTGGGCGGCCGCCAGCACGTTGGCGTTCTTGTCGAAGATATTCAGCAGCGGCAGGTTATGGCGCTTGCCGACTTCGTAGTCGTTGAAATCGTGGGCCGGGGTGATTTTCACGCAGCCGGTGCCGAATTCAGGGTCGCAGTAGTCGTCGCCGATGATCGGGATACGACGGCCAATCAGTGGCAGCTCGACGAACTTGCCGATCAGGGCCTTGTAGCGCTCGTCTTCCGGGTTCACCGCAACAGCAGCGTCGCCCAGCATGGTTTCAGGACGCGTGGTAGCGACGATCAGGTAATCCAGGCCGTCAGCGGTTTTCGCGCCGTCAGCCAGTGGATAACGCAGGTTCCAGAGGAAACCTTTTTCGTCGTGGTTTTCCACTTCCAGGTCGGAAATAGCCGTGTGCAGCTTGGTGTCCCAGTTGACCAGGCGCTTGCCGCGATAGATCAGGCCGTCTTCGTGCAGGCGTACAAAGGCTTCTTTAACCGCGTCCGACAGGCCGTCGTCCATGGTGAAGCGCTCGCGGTTCCAGTCAACGGACGAGCCCAGGCGACGGATCTGACGGCTGATGTTGCCACCCGACTGTTCTTTCCATTCCCAGATCTTGTCGAGAAACTTCTCGCGGCCCAGGTCGTGGCGGTTCAGGCCTTGTGCCTCAATCTGACGCTCCACCAGCATTTGCGTGGCGATACCGGCGTGGTCGGTACCCGGCTGCCAAAGGGTGTTGCGACCCTGCATGCGGCGGAAGCGGATCAGGGCATCCATGATCGCGTTGTTGAAACCGTGGCCCATGTGCAGGCTGCCGGTGACGTTCGGCGGCGGGATCATGATGGTGTAAGAGTCGCCCGAGCCTTGCGGAGCGAAATAATTCTCGGACTCCCAGGTTTGATACCAGGAAGTTTCGATAGCGTGCGGCTGGTAAGTCTTGTCCATGCGCGGCGGGAACCTGATTGGCATTAATTCGGGAAAGCCGGCAAGTATAGCAAGTGGGGAGCTTCAAGCTACAAGCGGCAAGCTCAAGCTGCCCTTGATTCTTGCCGTGCAGCTTGATGTTGTTTCAGTCTTCGTATTGGCTCAGCAACCGTTCCATCCGTGCGTCCATCCGGCGACGGATTTCGGTTTCGATGTGGGGTGCGAAGTCGTCGATCACGTCTTGCATGATCAATTGCGCTGCCGCACGCAGTTCGCTGTCCAGGTGCAATAGCGTATCTGGATTGGGGGGGACGGGCGCAGGTGATGCAGGTTCGGCGGGCCGGACCGGCTCAGGTGCAGAGGCCTGGGGTGTAAGTGTCGGGATGTCGGCTTCGTCGGTGTCGAAATCCTGGGACTCGCTGGCTTTGGCGCCTACGACGTCGAACAACAGCGGAATCTGGTTTTCGCGACTGACGGTATCGGTCAGTAGAGGGGGCTGCAGGGAGTCATCACCCAGCAGTTGGCGGATTGACTCAAGGTCGTCCAACAGGTGCGCGGACTCTTTCATGGGTTTGGAAGTATCCATCGTGTGCTCAAAGACGCTGTAAACGGTGATCTTGCAGAGGATAGCCCTGTTCACGATAGAAGCGAAAACTCTCTCGTGCGGCCAGACGAATTGCCGGATCTTCCACGACCACTTCTGCCACACGGGCAAAACGCGAGAAAAACGGCGGTACGCGCAGGTCAAGATTGACCAGCAGATCCTGATGCTGCCCCGGTTCTTCACCTATGCCGAGTACGACGGGTGCGTCGTGATCGTCTTCGGCAGCGCCATGGGGCAGAAAACACTCGCCCTTGAAGCGCCATAGCCGGGCGTCCAGTTCTTCGCGCTGGGCTTCATCGCTGCAATGCAGATAAACCCGATGGCCGAGGCGCCAGGCCTTTTCCGTGAGTTTGCAGGCGAAGTCCAGGCGTGCCGAAGGATCGGCGCTGGGCAGGATGTAAAAGTCGACTTGGGTCATGTCTGTTCCAGAGCGTGCAGCAGGGCAGCCTTGCGGGCCACCCTGCTGCGGGGCGCCTTACACGCCTGCGCGGTCCAGCAAATATTGAGTCAGCAGCGGGACCGGACGGCCAGTGGCGCCCTTGTCCTTGCCGCCGCTCAGCCATGCGGTGCCAGCGATGTCCAGGTGCGCCCAGTCATAGGCCTTGGCGAAGCGCGACAGGAAGCAGCCTGCCGTGATGCTGCCGCCTTTCGGGCCGCCGATGTTGGCGATGTCCGCGAACGGGCTGTCCAGTTGTTCCTGGTACTCATCGAACAACGGCAGTTGCCATGCACGATCGTCGGCCAGCTTGCCCGCGTCCAGCAGTTGGGCGATCAGCGCATCGTTGTTGCCCATCAGGCCCGAGGTGTGGCCGCCCAGCGCAACCACGCAAGCGCCGGTCAGGGTTGCCACGTCGACAACGGCCTGGGGCTTGAAGCGTTCGGCGTAGGTCAGGGTATCGCACAGCACCAGACGGCCTTCGGCGTCAGTGTTGAGGATTTCCACGGTCTGACCGCTCATGGTGGTGACGATATCGCCCGGGCGGGTAGCACGGCCGCTTGGCATGTTTTCAGCACAGGCCAGCAGGCACACCACGTTGATCGGCAGCTGCAGTTCCAGAACTGCGCGCAGTGTGCCAAATACGCTGGCAGCGCCGCACATGTCGAACTTCATCTCGTCCATGCCGGCAGCCGGCTTGATGCTGATACCACCTGTGTCGAAGGTGATGCCCTTGCCGACCAGCACGAATGGCTTGTCGCTTTTCTTGCCGCCCTGGTAGTTCATGACGATCAGGCGTGGCGGTTGTTCGCTGCCCTGAGCCACGGCCAGGAACGCACCCATGCCCAGTTCCGCGAGCTTCTTCTCGTCGTGGATCTCGACCTTGAGGTTCTTGTTGGCCTTGCCCAGCGCCTTGGCTTCATCCGCCAGGTAGCTTGGGTGGCAAACGTTGGGCGGCAGGTTGCCCAGGTCGCGGGTGAATGCTACGCCGGTGGCAATGGCCTGGGCGTGTTTGGCGGCGCGCTCGACGTCGGCCACGCTGACCTTGGCGGTCAGTACGGTAACTTTCTTCAGGGCGCGAGGTTCAGCTTTCTGGCTTTTGAAACGATCGAAAACATATTCGCCGTCGGCCAGGGTTTCCACCAGCAGGCGAGCCTTGCCGTAGGCGTTACGGTTTTTTACGACCAGTTGGTCGAGTGCGATCACGGCATCGGTGCCGCCCAGACCCTTCAGAACGCTCAGCACGCCGCCGACGATTTTGCGGAACTGACGGTCGGACAATTCGGCTTCTTTACCCGTGCCGACCAGCAGAACACGTTCTGCCTTCACGTTTGGCAGGTTGTGCAGCAGCAGGCTCTGACCGACCTTGCCGGCCAGGTCGCCACGCTTGAGAACGGCCGCAATGGCGCCGCCGCTGAGTGTGTCGATGCTTTGTGCAGCTTCGCTGAGGGTGCGATTTTCACCCACTGCAACCACCAGGGTCGCGGTTTTCACGGATTCTGGGCTGACGCTTTTAACAACCAATTCCATATCGGGGTCCCCGAATAAACTGTGAGCTTTCGCATATGAATGAACTGTGCGGCAGGGCCGAGGTGTCTCGCATTGCGATGCCAGCAACAAGGTCCGCAGTTTGACCCCGGCGAAGGACCGCTGACAACCCCGCGACAGCCGCTGTAGGAAGGCTGTGTACGATCTATCCAGTACGTGCAGTGACAGACACCCTCAATCACAGGATAATGCCGGATATTTTTTCGGTGGTTCGTGTCTCACGGACCGGGTGATTGCATTGGCTGATTCCTTTTTCCTGTTTGGCCACCTGAGCCCGACAACCCTGGAGTGTCTGGTTTGATTGTCTTCCGTTACCTTTCCCGTGAAGTGCTGGTTACCTTGAGCGCTGTGAGCGCCGTACTGCTGGTAATCATCATGAGCGGCCGCTTCATCAAGTACCTGGCCCAGGCTGCTTCGGGGGCGCTGGACCCAGGTGTTCTGTTCATGATCATGGGCTTCCGCCTGCCGGGCTTCATGCAACTGATCCTGCCACTGGGTCTGTTCCTGGGTATTTTGCTGGCCTATGGCCGTCTGTACCTGGAAAGCGAAATGACCGTTCTGGCTGCCACCGGCATGAGCCAGCAACGCCTTGTATGGATCACCATGGCCCCGGCCGCGGTGGTTTCCCTGCTGGTGGCGTGGTTGAGCTTCAGCCTGGCGCCACAGGGCGCCGAGCAGTTCGCCAAGCTGATCAACCAGCAAGACGCGATGACCGAATTTGACACACTCGTACCGGGCCGTTTCCAGACCCTGCGTGACGGCAGCCGGGTGACCTACACCGAGCAGTTGTCCGAGGATCGTTCGAAGCTGGGCGGCGTGTTCATCTCTGAAAAACGCATGTCGGCCACCAACAAGGATCAGGGCATCTCCGTACTGGTTGCCGAAAAAGGGCGCCAGGAGATCAAGCCCGATGGCACGCGTTACCTGATTCTGGAAAACGGCTATCGCTATGACGGCAATCCGGGGCAGGCCGATTACCGTGCGATCAAGTACGACACCTATGGCGCGCTGCTGCCCAAGCCGGAAATCAGCGACGACGTTTCCGACCGTGATGCGTTGCCGACCCGACAGCTGATCGGCAGTGACCTGCCTCGCGAGCGTGCCGAGTTGCAATGGCGTATCTCGTCGCCGGTGCTGGTCTTTATCGTGACCCTGATTGCGGTGCCACTGTCACGGGCCAATCCGCGTCAGGGACGCTTCCTCAAGCTGTTGCCAGCGGTCCTTCTGTATATGGCGTATCTGGTTATCCTGATTGCAGCCCGCGGTGCGCTGGAAAAAGGCAAGCTGCCTTTGAGCCTGGGCATGTGGTGGGTGCATGGCATCTTCCTGTTGATTGGCCTGGCATTGCTTTATTGGGAGCCCTTGCGTTTGAAAATGGTGAGTCGTCGCACCCCGCGGGAGGTGACCCGTGGTTAAGCTCGATCGCTATATTGGCAAGAGCGTGTTCATTGCGATCCTGGCTGTTCTCGGGATCATCCTCGGCCTTGCCTCGCTGTTCGCCTTCATTGATGAAATGGGCGATATCAGCGACACCTATACGGTGGTGGATGCCAGCAGCTTCGTGGCCCTCACTGCGCCGCGCCGCCTGTATGAAATGCTGCCCATGGCGGCACTCATCGGCTGCCTGATCGGCCTGGGTGGCCTGGCCAGCAGCAGCGAACTGACCATCATGCGGGCCGCTGGCGTGTCCATCGGTCGTATCGTCTGGGCGGTGATGAAGCCGATGCTGGTGCTGATGATCGCCGGTCTGCTGGTCGGTGAGTATGTCGCCCCCATGACCGAGGACATGGCCCAGGCCAATCGCTCCCTCGCCCAGGGCACGGGCGACGCGCAAAGCGCCAAGCATGGCCTGTGGCACCGCCAGGGTGACGAGTTCATCCACATCAACGCCGTGCAGCCCAACGGGCTGTTGTATGGCGTGACCCGTTATCGTTTCGACGACCAGCACCACATGAAGACCGCCAGCTTCGCCAGGCAGGCCAACTTCATGACTGATTACTGGGAATTGAAAGACGTCACCACCACGGTGTTCCACGACGGCAGCACCGAGGTCGTGACCGCACCTGCCGAGCGTTGGGACGTGGCCCTGAGCCCGCAACTGCTGAGCACTGTCATTCTGCCGCCTGAGTCGCTGTCGATTTCCGGCCTGTGGAATTACTCCCACTACCTGGCGGATCAAGGTCTGAACAACGGGCGTTACTGGCTAGCGTTCTGGACCAAGGTCCTGCAACCGCTGGTGACCGTGGCCCTGGTGTTGATGGCGATCTCCTTCATCTTCGGGCCATTGCGCTCGGTGACGTTGGGACAGCGGGTGTTCACGGGTGTACTGGTCGGTTTTACCTTCCGCATCGCCCAGGACCTGCTGGGCCCGTCGAGCCTGGTGTTCGGCTTCTCGCCACTGTTCGCGGTGCTGGTGCCTGCGGGCGTCTGTGCGCTGGCCGGGCTGTGGCTGTTGCGTCGGGCGGGTTGAGAGACTCGACCCCATCCTTGTAGGGGCGTGGCTTGCCCGCGATGGATCGCGAAGCGATCCCACCGAGAGAGGCTGCTTTGCAGCCAATCGCGGGCAAGCCCGCGCCTACAAATGATTTCGTTCTACTTCTGCTTCGGGATGCGCACCAGCTGGCTTTCGGAGTAAATGTCCTGCCAGCTGCGTTTCTGCTTGTCGAACAGCGTCCAGAGAAACCCCAGCCCCACACACAGCCATGAACCAATGGACACCACGAAGCGCAGCAGAGCTTGCCACAGGCTGATGCCGGTGCCGTCGGCGTTCTGTACGCGAATGCCCCAGACCTGCATGCCCAGTGTCTGACCCGAGTGGGTCCAGAACTTGGCGAAGAAGGCGAAGATGACCAGCAGCAGGATGGTGGAGAGCAGTGGGTCGCCATCCAGTGCGCCAGCTTCCGACAGCACGCGCAACCGGGCCTCGCCAATGATCGCCATCTGCACCAGCTTGTAGATGAAGGTCGTGACAATCAGCAGCGCCGTGCACAACAGGGCGTCATAGAACATCGCTGCGAGGCGACGGCCCAGGCCGGCAATGGGGAAGTCGCCTTGCGGGCGAAGCAGGTGTCGGGACATGGCCGGGCTCTCCGTGGCGGGCACTGTGTAGCGGATGAGGCTCGATTGACTGAATCGCAGCCATAAAAAAAGCCCCTGATGTTACCAGCAGGGGCTTTTTCGGTTGCAGCTAATCAGGCTTCTGCTTGAACTTCATCAGCCTGCATGCCTTTCTGGCCTTGCACTGCGATGAAGGTCACTTTCTGGCCTTCTTTCAGGCTCTTGAAGCCGTTGCCCTGAATAGCGCGGAAGTGGACGAACAGATCCGGACCGCTTTCTGGAGTGATAAAACCAAAGCCCTTTTCATCGTTAAACCACTTAACGGTACCGCTCTGACGAGTAGACATTTTCTTATTTCCTTGGAACTTGAATTAATGACAGCCTCTTTCACACGAAAGAGTACTGGGCTGGTTGCAGGAAGTAAGAAGCGTAGAGCGGGATGTAGCAAAACTTAGAGCTACTGCCCAGGTCACGGTTCAAGCGACCCATGCAAACACAGTGAGGAAACTCTACGCTAACTCTCGCAGGAAAAACAAGCCCCGGCAGAGCCCCGGTTTCACGCGGTTTTTCCGGCTGTTTTTGAACATGACAAATACCTGATCGGTTGCGCAGGATCGATAGTTTTCAAGGTTATTACCTTATGCACCACATTGCGCTCGCAAGGCTCTGGTACTGCACTTTCCCAGTGCATTAACTGCGATTGCCGAACCGCGTGACGCACTGTTTCGGCAATCGCATTGTGTGGCTCAACCGCGGAAGTAACGGGGTGCAACGAAGGGCATTTTGCTGACCAGCATTGGCACTTGTTTGCCACGCACGATGGCCCAGACCTGAGTGTCGAGCGCGGTAAAGCGATGGTCCAGATACCCCATGGCCAACGGCGCGCCAAGGGTCGGACCGAAGCCGCCGCTGCAGACGCTGCCGATCAGTTTGCCTTCGGCATCGACGATTTCCGCGCCTTCGCGAACCGGTGTGCGTTCCTGGGGCAGCAGCCCTACGCGCTTGCGGTCGACGCCGGTCTGCTGTTGCGTGAAGATCGCATCGGCACCCGGGAACCCGCCTGCACGTGCGCCATCGGCACGACGCACCTTGGAGACGGCCCACAACAGGCTGGCCTGGATTGGCGTGGTGTTGGTGTTCATGTCATGGCCATACAGGCACAGACCGGCCTCAAGGCGCAGCGAGTCCCGTGCGCCCAGGCCAATGGGCGCGACTTCCGGTTCAGCCAGCAGGCGACGGGCCAGGGCGTCGGCGTGTTCGGCAGGGACGGAAATCTCGTAGCCGTCTTCACCCGTGTAGCCGGAGCGGCTGACGAAGCACTCGAAACCCAGCAGGGTGACGCGGGTGAACTGCATGAAGGTCATGCTCGCCACTTCCGGCGCCAGGCGTGCCAATACGGTCACTGCTTCCGGACCTTGCAAAGCCAGAAGGGCACGCGCTTCGAACAGCGGCTCGACTTCGCATTGACCCGCCAGATGCTGCTGCAAGTGGGCCAGGTCCTGATCCTTGCAGGCGGCGTTGACCACCAGCATCAATTGGTCATTGCCCAGGTTGGCGACCATCAGGTCATCAAGGATGCCGCCTGTTTCATTGGTGAACATCGCGTAGCGCTGCATGCCGACGGGCAGGTCGATGATGTCCACCGGCACCAGGCTTTCCAGCGCCTTTGCCGCGTTGGCGCCGGTCAGACGGATCTGGCCCATGTGCGAAACGTCGAACAGACCGGCCTTGGCGCGGGTGTGCAGGTGTTCTTTCAACACGCCGGCCGGGTACTGCACGGGCATGTCGTAGCCCGCGAAGGGCACCATTTTGGCGCCGAGTTCGCGGTGCAGGGTGTGGAGCGGGGTGGTCAGCAGCAATTCGGTGGTCATTGGGGACTCCTTTGATTTTGATAGAGGCAACGGGGTCTGCCGTTGCCCGGGGCCTGGGCGCAACAGCCGCAGGACGCTATTCGTGAGGCCGCCATCAGCACTCGATGATGTTCACGGCCAGTCCGCCTCGTGCGGTTTCCTTGTATTTGCTTTTCATGTCGGCGCCGGTCTGGCGCATGGTGCGGATCACCTTGTCCAGCGACACAAAGTGCTGTCCGTCGCCACGCAAGGCCATGCGCACGGCATTGATCGCTTTCACCGAGCCCATGGCGTTGCGTTCGATGCAAGGCACTTGAACCAGCCCGCCAATGGGATCGCAGGTCAGGCCCAGGTTGTGTTCCATGCCGATTTCAGCGGCGTTCTCCACCTGCTGCACGTTACCGCCCAGCACCTCGCACAGGGCGCCTGCCGCCATGGAGCAGGCGACACCGACTTCCCCTTGGCAACCGACTTCGGCCCCCGAGATCGAGGCGTTTTCCTTGTACAGAATGCCAATGGCGGCTGCGGTCAGCAGAAAGCGCACGACCCCGTCTTCATTGGCGCCGGGGATGAAGCGCATGTAGTAATGCAGCACCGCCGGGACGATGCCGGCCGCGCCATTGGTGGGTGCGGTCACGACGCGGCCGCCGTTGGCGTTTTCTTCGTTGACCGCCAGTGCATAGAGGTTGACCCAGTCGAGCACCGACAGCGCATCGCGCAACGCGGCTTCCGGGTTCTTGCACAACTGGCGATGCAGCGCCGCGGCCCGGCGCTTGACCTTCAGGCCACCGGGCAGGATGCCTTCGTTGCGACACCCGGCTTCCACGCAGTCCTGCATGACCTGCCAGATGTTCAGCAGCCCCTTGCGGGTTTCGGACTCGGGGCGCCAGGCGGCCTCGTTGGCCAGCATCACCTGGCTGATGGACAAGCCATAGGTGGTGCAGTGGCCAAGTAACTCCTTGGCGCTCTTGAAAGGGAAGGTCAACGGGGTGCTGTCTTCGACGATACGGTCGGCCCCGGCGGCGTCTTCATCGACCACGAAACCGCCGCCGACGGAGTAATACTCGCGGCTGCGGATCTGCAGTCCGGCTTCATCGAAGGCGCGGAAAATCATGCCGTTGGGGTGGTAGGCCAGCGGTTTGCGGATCATCGCCAGATGTTGTTTTTCGATGAACGTGATGCTGTGTTCACCGAGCAGATTCAGGCGCTCGTTGCTGCGAATCTGTTGCAGGCGAGCGGCGACGTTTTCGGTGTCCACCGTGTCGGGGTGTTCGCCTTCCAGGCCGAGCAACACGGCTTTGTCGCTGCCATGCCCCTTGCCGGTTGCCCCCAGCGAGCCATACAGCTCGACTTTGACGCAGGCAGTGGATTGCAGCAGATTCTCGCGGCGCAGGCCTTCGGCGAAGCGTGCAGCAGCACGCATCGGGCCCACGGTGTGTGAACTGGAGGGGCCGATGCCAATCTTGAACAGGTCGAACACGCTCAGTGACATGGTTGGGCTCCTGGTCTTTCTTGTTGTGTGGTGTCTCAGGGAAATGCGATCAACTGTGCAGCCTGTGTGGGAGCGAGCTTGCTCGCGAAGAGGCCGGTGTGGTCAGTGCATATCTCCTGAACCTCAACCACCGTATTCGCGGGCAAGCCGCGCTCCAACAGACTCGATTATGCGTCCTGATAGCTCTCGATGGACGGGCAGGCGCAGACCAGGTTGCGGTCGCCAAACACGTTGTCGACCCGGCCCACAGGCGGCCAGTATTTGCCTTCGATCAAGGAGGCCACAGGGTAGACCGCCTGTTCGCGGCTGTAGGGATGGGTCCACTCGCCGACGATTTCCGCTGCCGTGTGTGGCGCGTTTTTCAGCGGGTTGTCTTCCTTGTCCAGGGTGCCGTTTTCCACTGCGCGAATTTCTTCGCGGATGCGGATCATGGCTTCGCAGAAGCGGTCCAGTTCTTCCCTGGATTCGCTTTCGGTCGGCTCGATCATCAGGGTGCCAGCTACCGGGAACGACATGGTCGGTGCATGGAAGCCGAAGTCGATCAGGCGCTTGGCGACGTCATCGACGCTGATGCCGCTGCTGTCCTTGATCGGACGCAGGTCCAGAATGCATTCGTGGGCCACCAGGCCGCTGCTGCCGGTGTAGAGCACAGGGTAGTGTTCTTCCAGGCGACGGGAGATGTAGTTGGCGTTGAGGATCGCCAGCTGCGAAGCGCGTTTGAGGCCTGCGCCGCCCATCATGCGGATGTACATCCAGGTGATCGGCAGGATGCTTGCGCTGCCGAAAGGCGCGGCGCTAACAGCCCCTTCCTTTCGCTCCATGTGACCATGGCCCGGCAGGAACGGGGTCAGGTGCGACTTCACGCCAATCGGGCCGACGCCCGGGCCGCCACCGCCGTGCGGGATGCAGAAGGTCTTGTGCAGGTTCAGGTGCGAGACGTCGCCGCCAAACTTGCCCGGTGCGCACAGACCGACCATCGCGTTCATATTGGCGCCGTCGATGTAAACCTGGCCGCCGTTGTCGTGGATGATGCCGCAGATTTCGCGGATGCCTTCCTCGAACACACCGTGGGTGGACGGGTAGGTGATCATCAGTGCCGCGAGGTGGTCGCGGTGCTCGATGGCCTTGGCACGCAGGTCTTCGATATCGACGTTGCCCCGTGCGTCGCAGGCGGTCACCACCACACGCATGCCCGCCATGTTGGCGGTGGCCGGGTTGGTGCCGTGGGCGGACGATGGAATCAGGCAGATATCGCGACGGTCATCGCCACGGCTCTGGTGATAGGCGCGGATGGCCAGCAGGCCTGCGTATTCACCCTGGGAACCGGCATTGGGTTGCAGGGAGATGGCGTCATAACCGGTGGCGGCGCACAGCATGGCCTCCAGCTCATCGGTCAATTGCTGGTAGCCGGCGCTCTGCTCGACAGGGGCAAACGGGTGCAGGTTGCCGAACTCGGCCCAGGTCACCGGGATCATTTCGCTGGCAGCGTTGAGTTTCATGGTGCACGAACCCAGCGGGATCATGGTGCGGTCCAGTGCCAGATCCTTGTCGGCCAGTTTGCGCAGGTAGCGCATCAGCTCGGTTTCGGAGTGATAGCGGTTGAACACCGGGTGGCTCAGTACAGGCGACTGGCGCAGCAGTTCGGCGGGCAGGCGCGACGGCGTGCTGGCGGCCAGGGCATCGAAGTCCGGCAGGCTCTGACCGGCACCGACGAACAGGTTCCACAGGGCTTCGACATCAGCTTGCGAGGTGGTTTCGTCCAGCGACAGGCCCAGGCGCTGGGCGTCGATTTCACGCAGGTTGATGTGCTGGCTCCGGGCCTTGGCGTGCAGCGTAGCCGTGTCGGCGCCTGTCTTGAGGGTCACGCTGTCGAAGAAGAAGTTCTGCTCGACGTTCAGGCCCATATCGCTCAGGCCTTTGACGAAAATGGCGGTCAGTTGGTGTACGCGATTGGCGATCTGCTGCAGGCCGCGTGGGCCGTGGTAGACGGCGTACATGCTGGCGATGTTGGCCAGCAGTACCTGGGCGGTACAGATGTTGCTGGTGGCTTTTTCGCGACGGATATGTTGTTCGCGGGTCTGCATGGCCAGGCGCAGGGCCTGCTTGCCATGACGGTCCACGGACACTCCGACCAGACGGCCTGGCATGTCGCGCTTGAACGCATCGCGGGTGGAGAAGTAGGCCGCGTGCGGGCCACCGAAGCCCAGTGGTACGCCGAAGCGTTGCGCGCTGCCAATGGCGACGTCGGCACCGAATTCACCCGGTGGCGTCAGCAGGGTCAGGGCCAGCAGGTCTGCCGCGACGGCGACCAGTGCATTGACGGCGTGGAAGCGCTCGACCAGCTCGCGGTAGTCGAACAGGTCACCGTTGCTGGCCGGGTACTGCAGCAGCGCACCGAAGTAGTCGCTGACATCGCCCAGTTCGATTTCGTCGGCAACCACTACAGTGATGCCCAGCGGCTCGGCGCGGGTGCGCAATACATCCAGGGTTTGCGGGTGGCAATGGCTGGAGGCGAAGAACTGGTTGCTGTTCTTGTTCTTGCTCAGGCGCTTGCAGAACGTCATCGCTTCGGCAGCGGCAGTCGCTTCATCGAGCAGCGAGGCGTTGGCAATCGGCAGGCCGGTCAGGTCGCTGATCAGGGTCTGGAAGTTGAGCAGCGATTCCAGGCGCCCTTGGGAGATTTCTGGCTGGTAAGGCGTGTAGGCGGTGTACCAGGCCGGGTTTTCCAGCAAGTTGCGCAGGATCGGCGATGGCGTGTGGCAGTTGTAGTAGCCCTGGCCAATGTAGGACTTGAACAACTGGTTCTTGCCGGCGATGGCCTTGATCGATGCCAGGGCGTCGGCTTCGCTTTGTCCGGCGCCAAGATCCAGCACGCTGGTGCCCTTGATACTCTCCGGGATGACGCTGGCGCTCAGGGCTTCCAGCGAATCAAAACCCAGGGTCGCCAGCATGGCCTGTTCATCATCAGCGCTTGGGCCGATGTGACGAGCGATGAATTCGTTGGCGGTGCTTAGTTGAATGCGGTCAGTCATGGCGGGCTCCTCAGGCTTCGGCGTTGGCTTTGATCAGGCGGTCGTAGGCGTCCTGATCCAGCAGGTCGGCGACCGCGCTGGCGTTTTGCGGGATGAAACGGAAAAACCAGCCGGCGCCCAGGGCGTCTTCGTTGACCAGTTCCGGGGTGGCATCCAGTGCCGAGTTGACGTCCACGACTTCGCCGTCGAGTGGCATATTGATGCTGCTGGCCGCTTTGACCGATTCAACCACGCAGACTTCTGCGTGTTGAGTGTAGGCCTGCAATTCCGGGAGTTGCACGAACACCACGTCACCCAGGGATTCCTGCGCGTACGGTGTGATACCGACCGTGACACTGCCATCGGCTTCTGTACGCAGCCATTCGTGATCGACAGTGAATCGCAACTCGCTCATAAACATTCCTCAAGGAGTAAAAGCCCGCGCCAGGCACGAGCGTCAATGGCGAACTGATCTGCAAGTTTGCGGCCAATCTAAAATAGTTGTTTTAAATCAATAATTTAGGTTTATTTTGGCGAGGTGAACGTACAGGGGCTGTAGCGATATCGCTACAGTTTGCGAGGGAGAAAAAAAGCGTATGGGATCAAAGCGTTGGCGGGCGTGCGCCGGAGTGGTTTGGAATGAAATCATTCCGCTGTATTGAATTCGGTACGGCTGGCGTGTTGGAGCGAGGCTTGCCCGCGAAGGGGTCGGTGCAGTCAGTAAACATCTCCAAAACAGAACCACCGCATTCGCGGGCAAGCCTCGCTCCAACAGGGGTAGGGGAGTCTAAGGCTTGCCGGAAATCCCGTACTTGCGCAACCGCTGGGCAATAGCGGTGTGGGAGGTCTTGAGGCGGTCGGCGAGCTGGCGGGTCGAGGGATGGCTGGTGTAGAGCTTCTGCAGCAGCTCCTTTTCGAATGCGGCGACCGCCTGTTCAAGACTGTCGACTTGCGCATCACTCTGCCGGGCCACGGAGGTGCCGGCGATGTCCAGGTCGCCGATGTCCACCAGGGTACTTTCGCAGATCGCCGCAGCGCGGAAGATCACGTTCTGCAACTGACGCACATTGCCCGGCCAGCGGTTGCTAAGCAGAGCAGGGTAGGTGCCGGGTGCAAGGCGACAGACCGGGCGCTGAATCTGAGCGCAGGCCTGCTCCATGAAGTAGCGGGCCAGCAGCAGGATGTCCTGGCCGCGCTCGCGCAGGGGCGGCACTTCCAGGTTGAGTACGTTGAGGCGATAGAACAGGTCTTCGCGGAACGTGCCTTCGCTGACCATTTTTTCCAGATCGCGGTGGGTTGCGCTGAGAATGCGCACGTTGACCTTCACTTCCCGGTCGCCGCCCACGCGCCGGAAGCTGCCGTCATTGAGAAAACGCAGCAGCTTGGCTTGCAGGTAGGGCGACATCTCGCCGATCTCATCGAGAAACACCGTGCCCTGGTTGGCCAGCTCCATCAGCCCCGGTTTGCCGCCGCGCTGTGCCCCCGTGAATGCACCGGGGGCGTAGCCGAACAGTTCGCTTTCGGCGAGGTTTTCCGGCAGTGCCGCGCAGTTGAGGGCAAGGAAGGGGGCGCTGTGTCGGGTGCTAATGGCATGGCAGGCACGCGCCACCAGTTCTTTGCCCGTGCCGGTTTCGCCCTGGATCAGCAGTGGCGCGTCGAGGGCTGCAACCCTTTGTGCCCGGGCCTTGAGTGTGCGGATGGCCGGGGACTCGCCCAACAAGGCGTCAAAGCCTTCGGCGTGATCGTGATGCAGGGCCGATAGACGTTCGCCAATCCGGTTTGGCTGGTAGAGCGTCAACAGGGCACCGGCATCGGTGATGGGGGTGGCGTCCAGCAGCAAGGCTTCACCATTGAGGGTCACCTCCCGCAAAGGGAGACGAAAGCCGTTTTCCAGCAGTGCGGTTTGCAGGCCGGGGTCGGCAAACAGCTCGGCGACCGGTTCCCCCGCAGGTTCGCGTCCGATCAGGGCGATCAGGGCCGGGTTGGCGAGCAGGACGTGTCCGGCACTGTCCAGGGCCAGGACCGGATCAGTCATGGCCGCCAGCAATGCATCGAGCTGCAGGTGTCGACGCTGGCCAGGAAGGATGTCCACCACGGTGATGGCTTCGACACCCCGGACCCGGAACAACGCGTCCTTGAGCTCTTCGAGCATCTGGTGGCTCAAGGTCGGGGCGTCGATGTAGACGTTCGGCGGCACCATTTCCACCGCATCCAGGTTCAGATTGCGTCCACCGAGGATCGCCAGCACTTCCTGGGTAATGCCGACGCGGTCGATGAAGCAGACATGGATGCGCATGGGGGAGCTGAAGGTTCCGGATGGGCGAGGGCGTCAAGTATGCCAGTAATCGACTTGAAACCGTGTCGTGCCATTCGCGAGCAAGCTCGGCTCCCACAGGTTTTGCATGGCCCTGCAACAGCTACTGCAAATGCTCAGGCTTGACCGGCTCGCCTGACTTTACCTTCAGCCGCTCACGAATGTCTTCGAACATCTCGTCGTATTGCTTGTGTTCGGTCAGGGGCAGGCAGTCGCTGTTGGGCAGCCCGTGCTTGATGGTGATGCGGCTGATGACGCTGGCGAAGTTGTAGGCCTTGTCGCGCAGCAATTCGAACTCGTCCTTGAAGTCCTTGCCCTGGATCTGGCCTTCGACGATGAAGTGCACGACTGCGCCGTCCTTTGCGTCCTGGCGGATGTCGTAATGAATGTCGATGTCGTACGTGTGATCGCTGGGTTGCAGTGCCGCACGGATGATATGCAAATGACCTGGTTCGAACATGTGCGTTGCTCCGTCGATGAGACTGGGGGTAACCCATAGACCTTGCAGCCAGTCCTAGGGTTCAGCAACGGATTTCGTTCGGTCGGTGAATCACGACACCGCTACGGCAGGTTCCGGTCGCGACCAGATCCACAGATTGCCCATGCTCATCCCGGCAATAGCCAGGTAGATCGGCCAGCCGTGATCCAGCACGCTGAGCATCAGGATGGCACAGAGCAGCATGCTGACGGTGGCGCTGATCTTGGCCCGACGAGCGATCAGGCGTCCATTGCGCCAGTTGCTGAGGATGGGGCCGAACAGTCGATGGTTCTCCATCCAGGCACTCAGGCGCGGCGAGCTTCTCGTCGCGGCCCATGCCGCCAGCAGGATGAATTCGGTGGTAGGCAGGCCTGGCACGACAATGGCGATCAGGCCGATGCCCAGGCTGACGTAGGCGAGGATGCCGAACAGGGCGCGGGAGAGTCTGGACCCTGGAAGTTTACTGGTCATGGGCTCGGGAAATGCTGAGTAAAAAGGTTCTATTCACCGGAACTGGCCAATGAAACGTCCGGCCACTTTAACAGGCCGGACGTGTGATCGCTCATTCAGGCCAGCTCTGCCTTGGGCGCAGAAGCGTAGGCTTGTTGCAGCAGGACGTTGAAACGTTCGAAGGCGGCGACTGCCCCCTGCTCGACCTGGGCTTCTTCTTCGGCGCTGAACTCCAGGCCGTCGAGGAGGGCGATGAAGCTTTTCCAGCCCGCAGCACGGCCACCGGCAGGCTCGCCCAGGTGACGTGCGCCAAAGCTGTCGCTGAGGTTCAGGGCAGCAGCACGTTTGATCAGGAAGGCTGCGCCGAGCTTGGAGCCTTCGGAGACAAACAGCCAGCCCAGGGCCTGAGCCCTGGTCGGGTTTTGCAGGGCGCCGGCTACCGGGGCAGGGACTTCGGTGTTGAGGTCCGCCAGATCGGCCTTGGCCTGTTCGGCGCGGCAACGCTCTGGCAGGTCGGCAACCAGTGCAATCAACTGCGGATCGGTGTACAGGGCTTTGAGTTCGGCCTGGAACAGGTATTGCGCAACCACGAAACGCGCATAGCTGGCCAGGGTTTCAAAAGGGGCGTTGGCTTTGACGGCCTTGTCGAGTTGCTCATGAGGAGCGTTGGTGATCTGGTTCAGGCGTTGTGAACGCAGGGCTGGACGTTCTGCTTGGGTGGAGGTCATGAGTATTCCTTGCGATAGAGGCGCTTTGTAACGAGACGAACGAGCAGCGGCTCGAGCGTAAAATCTCCCACAGGTTCATGCCAAACCTGTGGGAGCGACCCGGTTTAGATATCCCACACCACATTGACGCTGAAGTTGCGGCCCGGCTGGGTCAGGCGGTCGATGTTGGCGGGTGCGGTAACCCCGGCTTCGCCGACGCCGTCGTAGCCACGCACGTCATCCCAGCGCCAGTATTTCTTGTCGGTCAGGTTGTACAGGCCAGCGTTCACGGTCACGTCGTTGGTGACTTTGTAGAAGCCGCTCAGGTCCAGGATGCCGAAGCCTGGGGATTTGAACTGCGCGGACGAACCATCCGGGTTGTGGAAGTTGGTGCTGTCTACGCGGTCCTTTTTCTTGACCACGGTCCAGCTCAACAGCCCACCGTAGTTTTCCTGGTCGTAGCCCAGCCCGAACACGCCGGTCAGCGGGTTGACGCTGTTGAGCGGCTGGCCGTTGTCGTCGTTCTTGCCGTAGGCATAGGCCAGGGAGCCCAGGCTGTAGAGGCCTTGTGGTGCGCCGAAGGTATCGAGGTTCAGGCGACCCTTGAGTTCGACACCCTTGATGGTGGCGTGCTTGATGTTGTTGGACTGAAAGACGGTCTCGGTGTAGCCGGGGGTGATGGCGTCCTCGTTGATGAAGTCGCGGTACTTGTTATAGAACACCGCCACGTCAAAGGAACCCGCATCAAACTTGCCACGCAGGCCGGTTTCGTAGCTCTTGCTCTTCTCGGGTTCGAGGTTGGAGTTGGGCTCGACAATGTAGCCCTGCTGGAGGTTTTCGAAGCGGCCATACAGCGCCTTGGCGCTCGGTGTACGGAAGCCTTCGGCGTATTGGCCGTACCAGGTGTAGGCATCGTTGAACGCGTAGGTCACGCCGAATTTAGGCGAGAGGCGATGCCAGATCTTGTCCTTGTCGTCGACCTGCTTTTCGTCGGTCAGGTTGACGGTGTTGAGGAATTCCTGGGTGATGTGCGGCGACAGCCTGGTGTAGTCGTAACGCACGCCCGGCAGGAAGGTCCAGTTGTTCCAGGTGATTTGATCCTGTGCGAAGAGGCCATAGCTGGTGACGGTCGGGTCCGGGAAGTCGCTGGATGGCAACAAGCCGTCGGAAGCGGTTGGGCTTGGTGCGCCGATGGTCCGGCAGGAGCCCAGCACAGCAGCACAGGTCGCGCTGCCGGTACGCAGGCCGGTGACTTTCTGTTGCTTGATGGTGGTGCCGTAGGTCAGCAGGTGCTCGGTGTCAGCGATGGAGAACGCTTTATCCAGCTGTGCATCGAAGACCCATTGGCTTTCCTGATAGTAAGTGTTGCGGTTGCGCCAGACATCCCGGGAGCCCGGAACATAGCGTTCAAGGGTGGTCTGGTCGGTCTTGGCTGTCTGGTGATTCAGGCTCCATTTGACGTTGTCCACCAGCAGGCTGTCGACCGAGAAGGTGTTTTCCAGGCCGAAGCGCTCACGGCTAATGGTGTCGTTGCCGGTCCGTGCCCGATAGAAGCCAAAGCCGCTGCCATTGACGAAAGGGCCGCCCACTGCGCTGCGCTGGTTGGTGTCGGTGTCATCCTTGTACTTTTCATACGTCAGGCCCAGGCGAGAGCCTTCACCGTAGTTCCAGCCCAGTTTCGCCAGCACATTGGTGGTGCGAATGTCTTCCGGGTTGGCGGCGGTGCGTTGCAGGCCGGTGCCGCCGTGGTCGTCATAGGATTCGGTTTCGCGGCCGTTGCGTTGGCTCACGTGCAGCAAACCGTCGAAGTCACCCTGGCGGCCTGCGACGGTGGCGGAGTTGAGCCAGCTGTCATCGGCAGAGCTGAAACCGGTCTTGAGGCGTGCGCCGAAGTCCTTACCGTCCTTGATGATGTCGTCCGGGTCGAGGGTGTAGTAGCTGACGGCACCGCCGATGGCGCTGCTGCCGTACAGCACCGAGGCCGGGCCGCGCAGGATTTCCACGCGCTTGACGATCTCGGGGTCGACATAGTTGCGATGAGTCTGGGCATAAGGCCCGGTGAAGAAGCTGTCGGGCACTTCGACGCCATCGACCTGGGTCAGGATCCGGTCGCCGTCGATGCCGCGGATGTTGTAGCCGGTGGTGCCAGCGCGCTGGCCTGCGCCGCCGACCGACACGCCTGGCTCGTAACGCACCAGGTCGCGGATGTTGTTGACGTTCTGTCGGTCCAGCTCCGCACGGTCATGGACGGTCACGGTGCTGGGTACGGAGTTCACGTCCTGGGCCTGACGGGTGGCGCTGACGGTGACCTGATCCAGCGCCAGGACGCCAGCGCTGCGTTTTTCCAGCACGACGTTGTTGTTGCCCAGGTTGCGATAGCCCAGACGGGTTCCGGCCAGCAAGTGTTCCAGTGCCTTTTCAGGCGTCAATGCGCCGTTTGCGCCCGGTGAGATCACATTGTTCGCAAGCTCCGAAGACAGGCCGACCTGCCAGCCTGTTACCCGGCTGAACTCGTTCAGTGCCGACACCAGCGGCTGTTGCGCGATGGCGAACGGGTAGGTGCCCATGCTGCGGGCTGGCTGTTCGCCCGGTGTCGCCGCCTGTGCAGGCATGGCTTGCAGGCCTGTACCCAACACCGCGACGGTCAACAGCGACAGGGTGAATCGGTGTAGCCCCGCTGACGGTGATTTGAAGGTGGGGTTGAAGGGCTTGAACGTGGACAACATCGATAGCGCTCCCTGTCGTGCGGGTCTTTATAGTGTTCGCAAGCTGCATTCAAAATGCGAATCAGTTGCATTGGCTATAACTAGACGAACGACGAATGGCTATCGCGTAAAAATAATTATTCTCAGTTGAGGATCACCAGCGCGGGCAGTTCATGCAGGCTGGCTGATGTCACGTGGGCCAGTGAACGCACCACATCCAGCGGATTGTCCAGGCGGTAGTTGCCGGTGACAGCGACACTTTCCAGGCGCGGGTTGGTGTTGACGATCCAGCCGGGGTAGTAGCGACGCAGTTCGGCCAGCACTTCACTGAACGGGCAGTTGTCGAATACCAGCCGTCCCTGAACCCAGGCCAGGTCGCGTGTCGCGTCGAGTTTTTCAGGCTGCTCGAAACCAGCAGGCCCGATGCGCAGGCTGTCTCCTGCGTTCAGGCTGACCTTGTTGTTGCCCTGCATCGATTGCACATCCACGGCCCCGCGCTGGACCAGTACCTGCGCCACGCCATCAAGGTAGCGCACGGCAAACGCGGTGCTGCTGGCGCTCATGCGCACCGGCCCGGCCTGGATCTCCAGTGGCAGGCCCTGGGCCACGGGGACGTCAAAGAAGGCCTCGCCCTGATACAGCCGGGCCACGTGCTGGGTTGCACTGATTTTGCTGGAGAAGGCCGAGTCAGTGTTCAGCAGCACTTTTGAACCATCGTCGAGCTGCAGGCGCTGACGTTCGCCCACGACGGTGATGTGATCGGCCTGTATGCGCATGGGCAGGTTGGTGAAGCTGAACAGCCCAATCAGTAACACCGCGGCGGTGGCCAGAGGCTTCCAGTGCGGACGCAGGCGACGTATGAACGATGGGCGCGCAGGCTGGGCAATGACCGATGCGGCAATCACCACGGGTTCCGACTCCCAGACCGCCCGGGCTTTGTCGAACGCATCACGATGGGCAGGGTCGGCCGCCAGCCAGGTCTGAAACCTGGCCTGTTGTTCGGCGTCGGCGCTGTCCAGTTCGATGAGCCAGTTCAGGGCCTGGTCCATCGCACTGTCGCTCAACACGCGCGCTGCAAGCTCACGGTCGGTCAAGAGGGTTCCTCGGTCGCACGGTCTTGTTGGATGAAAGAAAACGTGGCGCAAGTGTATCGCCAGTTTTCAAAAGGAGGTGGCCAGATTTATCCGGTGTTCCTATAGGAGTTCTCTGACTCGCGAATAGACCATTACGAATGGTCCAGGCGCGTCGCCACTCCCACACAGATTGCCATAACCAGTTTGAGTTCCTTCTGCACAGTGCTGGCAGAGACACCCAATTGTTCGGCGATCTCCACATAACTGCAGCCTTGAAGGCGACTGAGGGTGAAGATCTGCTGCTGGCGCGGGCTCAACTGCGCGAGGCTGGCGCTCAGGCCTTCAAGCAGGCGTTTGGCGTGGGTGGCGTCTTCGGGCGTACTGACCTGGGAGACGACATTCTGCACTTCGGCCAGGGGCGCGTCTTCGATCATGGTCCGGGCGTGAATGCGCCGGGCGCGCAAATGGTCCAGCGCCAGGTTGCGTGCGGTCTGGTAGACGAAGGGTTCGAGATGGTCGATGGGCCGCTCGCTCAAGGCCCGGGTAACGCGCAGATAGGTTTCCTGCAGCAGATCTTCGGCAGTGCTGTGGTTGCTCACCATGCGTTGCAGCGTGCGCAACAGCACGACTCGCTGGGCAAGGAAGACTTGATTGAAGTGCGACTGACTCACGGGGGTACCCGACCGGAAATTCAGTGGATGATAATGCTTATCATCTGCGACGAAGGTCAAGTCTTTGTAGCAGTTTGTTCACAGATTCGTGTGCGCAGACTATAGGAGCGGACCTGTCCGCGAATGGGGTGTGCCGGACGACCACGATGTTGATCGTGATGACGTCTTCGCGGACAAGTACGCTCCTACAGCTATTTGCGATGGGGTCTCTTTACTCTGCGTTATGCAACGCCAGGCAGTTATCCAGCATACGGTTGGAGAACGCCCATTCGTTGTCGTACCAGGCCAGAACCTTGAGCAGCTTGCCGCTGACCTTGGTGTGGTTGGCGTCGAAGATCGACGAAAGCGGGTTGTGATTGAAGTCGTGGGACACCAGCGGCAGGGCGTTGTAGCCCAGGATTTTCGAGTGCTGGCTGGCCTCTTTCATGATGGCGTTGACTTCATCGGCGGTGGTTTCGCGCTTGAGTTCCAGGGTCAGGTCCACCAGCGAAACGTTGATCACCGGGACTCGCACGGCCATGCCGGTGAGTTTGCCCGCCAGTTCCGGCAGCACCAGGCCGACGGCTTCGGCGGCACCGGTCTTGCTCGGGATCATCGATTGCGTGGCCGAGCGGGCGCGGTACGGGTCGGTATGGTAGACGTCGATCAGGTTCTGGTCGTTGGTGTAGGCATGGATGGTGGTCATCAAGCCGTTTTCGATACCCAGCTCGCGATGCAGCACCTGCGCGACCGGGGCCAGGCAGTTGGTGGTGCAGGAGGCGTTGGAGATGACCTGGTGGGATTGACGCAAAACGTCGTGGTTCACGCCATAGACCACCGTGGCATCGGCGCCTTTGGCCGGTGCGGAAATAATCACTTTGCGCGCGCCAGCGGTCAGGTGCTGGGCGGCCTTGTTGCGGTCGGTGAACAAACCGGTACATTCGAAAACTACGTCAATCTCGTGATCCCTCCACGGCAACTCGGCAGGGTTGCGGATGGCGCTGACCGCAATACGGTCACCGTTGACGGTCAGGCTATTTTCATCGAAGTCGACAGTGCCGCCGAACGGGCCATGAACGGTATCGAAACGCAGCAGGTGCGCGTTGATCGCGCTGTCGCCCAGATCATTGATCGCGACGACTTGCAGGTCTTCCCGGTAGCCTTGGGTATAAAGTGCGCGTAGGACATTGCGGCCGATGCGGCCAAAGCCATTGATTGCGATACGAAGAGTCATGCAGCCGTCCTCTCTGAATTTGTTGTTGGAATTACAAGATTATTCGCATAAAAATAGAAAACAAGCCTTTTTAGTGGCAATATTTTGTTTTATCTACAACGAGTAACCTGCAAGGCCAACACAGTTGTTCGAAATCAAGCCCTTGCCGAGCAAGGTGGCGAGACGATATCTGGAGCAACCTGAACGGGTGACCACATCCGATAGCCTGGAGTTCATCACATGCATCCCCGCGTTCTTGAGGTAACCGAACGGCTGATAGCCCGTAGTCGCGAGACACGTCAGCGCTATCTTCAACTGATTCGAGGCGCCGCGAGCGACGGCCCGATGCGTGGCAAGCTGCAATGCGCCAACTTCGCCCATGGTGTCGCCGGTTGTGGTCCTGAGGACAAACAAAGCCTGCGCATGATGAACGCCGCCAACGTGGCCATTGTTTCGTCCTACAACGACATGCTTTCCGCGCACCAGCCGTACGAACATTTTCCTGAACAGATCAAGCAGGCCCTGCGCGATATTGGCTCCGTGGGCCAGTTCGCCGGGGGTGTACCGGCCATGTGTGACGGCGTCACCCAGGGAGAGCCGGGCATGGAGCTGGGGATCGCCAGCCGCGAAGTGATCGCGATGTCCACTGCTGTGGCGCTGTCGCACAACATGTTCGACGCGGCGCTGCTGCTGGGTATCTGCGACAAGATTGTGCCTGGCTTGCTGATGGGGGCATTGCGCTTCGGTCATCTGCCAACCATTTTCGTGCCGGGCGGCCCGATGGTCTCGGGTATTTCCAACAAGGAAAAAGCCGACGTTCGGCAGCGTTACGCGGAAGGCAAGGCCACCCGCGAAGAGCTGCTGGATTCGGAAATGAAGTCCTACCACAGCCCTGGCACCTGTACGTTCTATGGCACCGCCAACACCAACCAGTTGTTGATGGAAGTGATGGGCCTGCACTTGCCGGGCGCTTCGTTCGTCAACCCGTACACCCCCCTGCGTGATGCCCTGACCCGCGAAGCGGCGTATCAGGTCACCCGCCTGACCAAGCAAAGCGGCGAGTTCACGCCGTTGGGCGAAATTGTCGACGAGCGTTCGCTGGTTAACTCCATCGTGGCCCTGCACGCCACCGGCGGCTCGACCAACCACACGCTGCACATGCCGGCCATTGCCCAGGCGGCAGGTATCCAGCTGACGTGGCAGGACATGGCTGACCTGTCCGAGGTGGTGCCGACCCTCACCCACGTCTATCCAAACGGCAAGGCCGACATCAACCACTTCCAGGCAGCGGGCGGCATGTCGTTCCTGATCCGCGAATTGCTGGAAGCCGGTCTGTTGCACGAAAACGTCAACACCGTGGCCGGTTACGGCCTGAGCCGTTACACCCAGGAACCCTTCCTGGAAGACGGCAAGCTGGTGTGGCGCGAAGGCCCGATCGAAAGCCTGGACGAAGACATCCTGCGCCCTATCGCACGGCCGTTCTCGCCTGAAGGTGGCCTGCGGGTCATGGAAGGCAACCTGGGCCGTGGCGTGATGAAAGTATCGGCCGTGGCGCCCGAACATCAGATCGTCGAAGCCCCGGCCAAGGTGTTCCAGGACCAGCAGGACCTGGCCGATGCGTTCAAGGCCGGTGAACTGGAGTGTGATTTCGTTGCGGTGATGCGCTTCCAGGGCCCACGTTCCAACGGCATGCCCGAGCTGCACAAGATGACGCCGTTCCTGGGTGTGCTGCAGGACCGTGGCTTCAAGGTCGCGCTGGTCACCGATGGCCGTATGTCGGGTGCGTCGGGGAAAATCCCTGCAGCCATTCACGTATGCCCTGAAGCGTTCGATGGTGGCCCTTTGGCGCTGGTTCGTGACGGAGACGTCATTCGTGTCGATGGAGTGAAAGGAACGTTGCAAGTTCTGGTTGAGCCGTCAGAATTGGCAGCCAGAGAACCCGCGATCGGTCAGTTGGGCAACGCAGTCGGCTGCGGACGCGAGCTGTTCGGTTTCATGCGCCTGGCCTTCAGCTCCGCCGAGCAGGGCGCCAGCGCCTTTACCTCAGGTCTGGAGACGCTCAAGTGAAATTGGCTCTTGTCGGTGATATTGGCGGTACCAATGCTCGTTTTGCCATTTGGGAAGACGACAAGCTGCATTCGATCCAGGTCTTTCCGACCATCGATTACGCCAGTCCCGAGAAGGCCGTTGAGGTGTATCTGCAGAACCTCGAGCTGCAACGCGGCGATGTCGGCTCGGTCTGCCTGGCCGTTGCCGGGCCGGTCAGTGGCGATGAGTTCCGTTTCACCAACAGCCACTGGGAACTCAGTCGCTCGCAGTTCTGCGAGCACCTGAAGGTCGATCAACTGCTGTTGATCAATGACTTCACTGCCATGGCGTTGGGCATGACCCGGCTGCGCGATGACGAATACCTGACCGTGCGCCATGGTGTCGGTGAGCCGGAGCGGCCTCGCGTGGTGATCGGCCCTGGCACCGGCCTTGGGGTTGGCACCTTGCTCAGCACCGGTGTTAACCACTGGACTGCGTTGGCGGGCGAGGGGGGGCATGTGGATCTGCCGCTGGGTTCGGCGCGTGAAGCCATGCTCTGGATGCGCTTGATGGCTGATCATGAGCACGTCAGTGCCGAGACTGTCCTCAGCGGTGCCGGGCTGCTGCTGCTCTATCAGGTCAGCTGTGCCCTGGACGACGTCGAGCCGACCCTTAAGTCGCCTGCCGCCATTACCTCGGCGGCCCTGGCCGGTGATCCGGTGGCGGCGGCCGTGCTGGAGCAGTTCTGCGTTTTCCTGGGGCGTGTGGCGGGCAACAGCGTGCTGACCGTGGGCGGACGCGGCGGCGTTTACATTGCCGGTGGCGTGATCCCACGCTTTGTGGATTTCTTCCTCAACAGCGGCTTCAATGCAGCGTTTGCGCAGAAAGGGCACATGAGCGACTACTTCAATGGCATCCCTGTGTGGCTGGTCACGGCCGAGTATCCAGGGTTGATGGGGGCCGGCGTGGCCTTGCAACAGGCGTTTGGTGATGGCGAAGCAGTACCGCAATGACGACTTGAGCTGGACCAGAACGATAAAAACAACGTTGCATCGCTAACAAGGAAGGCCAACGTGAGTTCAGTCAGTAAATCGATTTTACTGGTCGATGACGACCAGGAAATTCGCGAGTTGCTGCAAACGTACCTGAGTCGCTCCGGCTTTCAGGTGCGTACCGTGGGGGATGGTGCCGACTTCCGTCAGGCATTCAACGACGAGCCCAGCGATCTCGTGATCCTCGACGTCATGCTGCCGGACGAAGACGGTTTCAGCCTGTGCCGCTGGGTGCGTCAGCATCCTCGGCAACCCCATGTGCCAATCATCATGCTCACTGCCAGTTCCGACGAAGCCGACCGGGTCATTGGTCTGGAGTTGGGCGCCGACGATTATCTGGGCAAACCCTTTAGCCCCCGGGAGCTGCAGGCGCGCATCAAGGCGCTGCTGCGGCGTGCGCAGTTCGGTCAGGAGCGCAGCGGCGGCGAGGTCTTGCTGTTCGATGAATGGCGTCTGGACATGGTCAGCCATCGGCTGTTCCACCGCGATGGGGAGGAGGTGATTCTTTCCGGCGCGGACTTTGCCCTGCTCAAGCTGTTTCTCGACAACCCCCAGCAAATTCTGGATCGCGACACCATCGGCAACGCTACCCGTGGCCGCGAACTGATGCCCCTGGACCGGATCGTCGATATGGCGGTCAGTCGTCTTCGTCAGCGTCTGCGGGACACCGGCAAGTCGCCGCGGCTGATTCGTACCGTGCGTGGCAGTGGTTACCTGCTGGCGGCCCACGTGATGCCGCAAAGCAGCAATGGCTACTGAGAAAAACCGGCGCCTGCCGGTGCCGCGATCACTGTTGGGACGCATGCTGCTGCTGACGCTGTTGGCGGTATTGCTGGCACAGACGCTGTCCAGCGTGATCTGGCTTTCACAGCTACGCGCCACGCAGACCGAAGGCCTGATCACCAGCGCCCGCAGCCTTGCCTACTCCATGGCCGCCAGCGTCAGCTACTTTCGCTCGTTGCCGGTGGCGTTCCGCCCGCTGGTGCTGGATCAATTACGCAGCATGGGCGGCACCCGTTTCGTGGTGTCCCTCAATGATCACCCCCTGAACATGCCGATACTCGGCCCGACACCCCGCAAGCAGGCGGTACTGGACGTGGTGGATAACGTCCTGCGCGAGCGCCTGGGCAACGATCCGGACATCTCGGTGTGGTTCGTGCGCCCGGAAGACCTGCGCATCTTCAACAGCGGCCTGAAACTCGATGAGCTGCCACGCTCCTGGGCGCATTACGCCCTGAGCCTGGAGCCGGTCAACCCGCCGGTGTTGGTGACCCAGATTGAACTGGCGGCCGGTGAGTGGCTGTACATCGCCTCGTTGTTGCCTGAGCCCTACACCACCCTGGAGGAACAGGACCTGCCGTCGCAGCAAATCTGGTTCATCGCCTTGACCAGCGGTTTCCTGTTGTTGTTCATCGGCCTGTTGGTCCATTGGCAGAGTCGGCCGCTCAAGCGTCTGGCCCAGGCAGCGCGGGAGATGTCCCTGGGCACCGTGGTCGAGCCGGTGGTGGAAGGTGGCGGCAGCGAGGTAGTGGAGGTCAGTCGGGCGTTCAACAGCATGCGTGAGCGCATCAGCCGTTACCTGACCGAGCGCAGCCAGCTGTTCAGTGCGATTTCCCACGATTTGCGCACCCCCATCACCCGGTTGCGCCTGCGGGTAGAGCTGCTGGAAGACGAGGCCGTCCAGGCCAAGTTCAGCCGGGACCTCGATGAGCTGGAGTTGCTGGTCAAGGGCGCGCTGCAATGCGTCAAGGACACCGACATTCACGAGAACATCGAGCTGGTCGACCTTAACTACGTGCTCGAATGCCTGATCGAACCCTACCTGCTGCCCTCGGGCAATGGTCGTGTGACCCAGGAGGGCAGGGCGCAGGCGTTCTATCCGGGCAAACCCCTGGCCCTCAAGCGCTGTATCGGCAACCTGATCGACAACGCCATCAAGTACGGCAAGACCGCTCACCTGCACGTCAGTGACGACTCTGGTGCCTTTGTCCTGCATGTCGATGATGAGGGGCCCGGCGTGCCAGAACAGCGCCTTGAGCAAGTCTTCGAGCCGCATTTTCGACTGGCTGGCAAACAGCAACAGGGCTATGGCCTGGGGCTGGGTATCGCCCGCAACATCGCCCATAGCCATGGTGGCGAAGTGAGCCTGCAAAACCTGCGTGAAGGCGGGTTGCGGGTGACCCTGTTCCTGCCGCGTACGGCGGATTGAAGCGCCTGTTTGCATCAGATATTGCTCGCAATTGTTGGAGCGAGGCTTGCCCGCGAATGCGGTTGTTCAGTCCCGGAGAGTTCGCTGACTGTGCTGGCCCCTTCGTGGGCAAGCCTCTCTCCAGCGGTTTGTATCTGTTGCAGACGTGAAACGGTTTCGTGTCTGCCTTGAAACGCCCGTCCTAGAGCTGTCACGCTGTGTTGCGATGAATGTAACCAGACTGTGACACTTGCGCATCCCTTCGTTACTGTTATTTCAAAACCCTTGGTTAGACTCCCCCTTAGCGCAAGCACCAGACTTGCTCATGCATAACAACAAAAAAGGTTAAATAAATGAATTCGATATCTCGCCTCGCTACTGTCATTTCTATCGCCTCGTTGTTCCCTCTGAGTGCCCTTGCCGCTGACTCCAAAGGTACGGTTGAAGTCGTGCACTGGTGGACGTCGGGTGGTGAAAAAGCCGCTGTTGATGTTCTGAAGGCTCAAGTCGAGAAAGACGGCTTCACCTGGAAGGACGGTGCTGTCGCCGGTGGTGGCGGTGCGACTGCCATGACCGTGCTCAAAAGCCGTGCAGTAGCGGGTAATCCCCCTGGTGTTGCCCAGATCAAAGGCCCTGATATTCAGGAATGGGCGTCTACTGGTCTGCTCGACACCGACGTGCTGAAAAGCGTCGCCAAAGACGAGAAGTGGGACACCTTGCTGGACAAGAAGGTCTCTGACACCGTCAAGTATGACGGCGACTACGTAGCTGTGCCGGTGAACATCCACCGCGTCAACTGGCTGTGGATCAACCCGGCGGTCTTCAAGAAAGCCGGTATCGAAAAACCTCCGACCACCCTCGAAGAATTCTACGCCGCAGGCGACAAGCTCAAGGCAGCAGGCTTCATTGCCCTGGCCCACGGCGGCCAGCCTTGGCAGGACAGCACCGTTTTTGAAGATGTCGTTCTCTCGGTCATGGGTCCTGACGGGTTCAAGAAAGCGTTCGTCGATCTGGATAACAGCACCCTGACCGGCCCTGACATGGTCAAGGCGTTCACCGAGCTCAAGAAAGTCGCCACCTACATGGACCCTAACCGTGCAGGCCGCGACTGGAACCTGGCCGCTGCCGACGTGATCAACGGCAAGGCTGGCATGCAGATGATGGGCGACTGGGCCAAAAGCGAATGGACCGCCGCCAAGAAGGTTGCAGGCAAGGATTACGAGTGCGTAGCGTTCCCGGGCACCAGTAACGCCTTCACCTACAACATCGACTCCCTGGCCGTGTTCAAGCAGAAAGACAAAGGCACCGCAGCAGGTCAGCAAGACATTGCGAAGGTTACTTTGAGCGAGAGCTTCCAGAAGGTCTTCAACATCAACAAGGGTTCGATCCCTGTTCGTAACGACATGCTCGAGAAGATCGCCACCAACAGCGAACCAGGCTTTGATGCTTGCGCCGAAGCTTCAGCCAAGGACTTCCTGGCTGACAGCAAGACCGGCGGCCTGCAGCCAAGCATGGCGCACAACATGGCCACTACCCTGGCTGTGCAAGGCGCGATCTTCGATGTCGTGACCAACTACATCAACGATCCGAAGGCTGATCCTGCTGATGCAGCGAAAAAGCTTGGTTCTGCCATCAAAGCGGCCAAGTAACAGCTTTAACGCTTGAACCACCGCTGGCTTGCCAGCGGTAAACCCCAGCCGCAGTTCGTGCTGATGGAGCCGTAGCCAGGTTTCACGAACGCCTGCGGTCTGGATTTGATGTTTACAAAGTGAGTTTCCCGATGAGCTCTGTCGCTGTGTTCAGCAAAGCCTCGCCGTTCGATGCGCTGCAACGCTGGCTGCCCAAGCTGGTGCTGGCGCCAAGCATGTTCATCGTGCTGGTCGGTTTCTACGGCTATATCTTCTGGACGTTCGTGCTGTCGTTCACAAATTCCACGTTCCTGCCCAGCTACAAATGGGCCGGGCTGGATCAGTATGTTCGCCTGTTCAACAACGATCGCTGGTGGGTAGCGAGCAAGAACCTTGCGGTGTTTGGCGGCATGTTCATTGCAATCAGCCTGGTGATTGGCGTCTTGCTGGCGATCTTCCTGGACCAGCGTATTCGTCGCGAAGGCGTCATTCGCACGATTTATCTCTACCCGATGGCGCTCTCGATGATCGTCACCGGTACGGCCTGGAAATGGCTGCTCAACCCTGGCCTGGGCCTGGACAAGATGCTCCGTGACTGGGGCTGGGAGGGCTTTCGCCTGGACTGGCTGGTCAATCCTGACCGCGTGGTCTACTGCCTGGTGATCGCTGCAGTCTGGCAGGCTTCGGGCTTCATCATGGCCATGTTCCTGGCGGGCTTGCGTGGGGTTGATCAATCAATCGTTCGTGCCGCGCAGATCGACGGTGCGAGCCTGCCGACCATCTACTGGAAGGTCGTGCTGCCAAGCCTGCGTCCGGTGTTTTTCAGCGCCGTGATGATCCTGGCGCACATCGCAATCAAGAGTTTCGACCTGGTGGCAGCGATGACCGCCGGTGGCCCGGGTTACTCCTCGGACCTGCCTGCAATGTTCATGTATTCCTTCACCTTCAGCCGTGGCCAGATGGGCATGGGGTCGGCGAGTGCGATCCTGATGCTCGGCGCGATTCTTGCGATCCTTGTGCCGTACCTGTATTCCGAGCTGAGGACCAAGCGCAATGACTAGTCTTGTCGGTAAATCGTCCATCAGCCTGAGCCGCATCGCGATCTACGCGGTGCTGATTCTGGTCTGTGTGTTGTACCTGGTGCCTCTGGTCGTGATGCTGCTGACCAGTTTCAAGACGCCTGAAGACATCGGCACCGGCAACCTGCTCAGCTGGCCTGCAGTGGTCACGGCCATTGGCTGGGTCAAGGCCTGGGATACGGTCGATGGCTACTTCTGGAACTCGATCAAGATCACCGTTCCGGCGGTACTGTTGTCCACCGGCATCGGCGCGCTAAACGGCTACGTTTTGTCGATGTGGCGCTTCCGTGGATCGCAGGCATTCTTCGGTCTGCTGCTGTTCGGCTGCTTCCTGCCGTTCCAGACCGTGTTGCTGCCGATGTCGTTCACGCTGGGCAAAATGGGCCTGGCCAGTACCACCACTGGTCTGGTGTTCGTGCACGTAGTCTACGGTCTGGCATTCACCACACTATTCTTCCGCAATTACTACGTCAGCGTTCCGGATGCTTTGGTCAAGGCTGCGCGACTGGATGGGGCGGGCTTCTTCACGATTTTCGCGAAGATCATCCTGCCGATGTCGACACCGATCGTGATGGTTTGTCTGATCTGGCAGTTCACCCAAATCTGGAACGATTTCCTGTTCGGCGTGGTGTTTTCCAGTGGTGATTCGCAGCCCATTACCGTGGCGCTGAACAACCTGGTCAACACCAGTACCGGCGTCAAGGAATACAACGTTGATATGGCAGCGGCGATGATCGCCGGCCTGCCGACACTGCTGGTCTACGTGGTAGCGGGCAAGTATTTCGTGCGCGGGCTGACGGCCGGCGCGGTCAAGGGGTAATCATGGCAACGCTCGAACTGCGCAAGGTAAACAAGACGTACGGCCCCGGTTTGCCGGATACGCTGAAGAACATCGAACTAAAGATCAAGGAAGGCGAGTTCCTGATCCTTGTCGGTCCTTCGGGCTGTGGCAAGTCCACCCTGATGAACTGCATCGCCGGCCTGGAAAACATCACCGGTGGTGAGATCCTGATCGACGAGACCGACATCAGCGGCATGAGCCCGAAAGATCGCGACATCGCCATGGTCTTCCAGTCCTATGCGCTGTACCCGACCATGAGCGTGCGGGAAAACATCGAATTCGGCCTGAAGATCCGCAAGATGGCGCCTGCCGCCATTGACGAGGAAGTCTCCCGGGTCGCCAAGCTGCTGCAGATCGAGCATCTGCTCAATCGCAAGCCGGGCCAGTTGTCCGGTGGTCAGCAGCAACGGGTTGCCATGGGTCGTGCCCTGGCGCGTCGGCCGAAGATCTACCTGTTCGACGAACCACTGTCCAACCTCGACGCCAAGTTGCGGGTCGAGATGCGTACCGAAATGAAGTTGATGCACCAGCGTCTGAAAACCACCACCGTCTACGTGACCCACGATCAGATCGAGGCCATGACCCTGGGCGATAAAGTGGCGGTCATGAAGGACGGCATCATCCAGCAGTTCGGCACGCCGAAAGAGATCTACAACGATCCGGCCAACCTGTTCGTCGCCAGCTTCATCGGTTCGCCGCCCATGAACTTCATCCCCCTGCGCCTGCAGCGCAAGGACGGCCGTCTCATCGCCTTGCTCGACAGCGGTCAGGCGCGTTGCGAGTTGCCGTTGAGCATGTCCGACGCCGGGCTTGAAGATCGTGAAGTGATTCTGGGCCTGCGCCCTGAGCAGATCATGCTGGCCCCGATCGAACCCAACGGCCTGCCGACCATCCGTGCCGAGGTGCAAGTCACCGAGCCAACGGGGCCGGACACCCTGGTATTTGTCCAGCTGAACGAAAGCAAAGTCTGCTGCCGTCTGGCGCCCGACGTTGCACCGCAGGTGGGCGAGACCATGAACCTGCAATTCGATCCAAGTAAAGTCCTGCTGTTCGACGCCAAAAGCGGAGAGCGCCTGGGTGTCCTGGGAAAGACACAGCCCGTTGAGCGTACGGGCAACGTAGCGCAATTTTCCCGTAACTGAACCAATAACCGAACACCGCAACAAAGCCGATCATGTAACGCGTTAAACCGGGCACAACTGGCTGATCGATCACTGCCGTAGCGACCGATTTGCCAGCGAACCACGAAGTAGTCGATGCAAACAAAGCTAATAACAATAAAACGAGGATTTAAGGGATGAAGAAGATAAACGCCAAATCGCTTACGCAACTTCAGCTTGTCCGCCAGTTGTCAGTATTGGGTGTGTTGAGCCTGGCTGCGGGAGGCGCATACGCCGCCGATGCTTTCGATGCAAATTCGAAGTATATGACCGGTGACTGGGGCGGCTTGCGTACGGAGCTGCAAAACAAGGGCTATGACATTCAACTGGAGTATGTAGGTGAAGTCGGCGCCAACCTGAAAGGGGGCTACAACAACGACAAGACGGCACGCTACAGCGACCAGTTCGCCATTGGTACCGCCTTTGACCTGGAAAAGATTCTCGGCTGGCATGATGCAGAAGCCAAGCTGACGATCACCGAACGTAGTGGCCGCAACATTTCCAACGACCGTATCGGCGACCCACGTGCCGGCACCTTCAGTTCTTCGCAAGAAGTCTGGGGTCGTGGTCAGACCTGGCGTCTGACACAAATGTGGGTCAAGCAGAAGTATTTCGACGGCGCACTGGACATCAAGGTCGGTCGTTTCGGCGAAGGCGAAGACTTCAACAGCTTCCCTTGCGACTTCCAGAACCTCGCGTTCTGCGGTTCTCAAGTGGGTAACTGGGTCGGCAGCATCTGGTACAACTGGCCTGTCAGCCAATGGGCCTTGCGCGTCAAATACAACCTGACGCCTGAGTTCTATGCGCAGGTGGGTGTGTACGAGCAAAACCCTTCCTACCTGGAAACCGGCAACGGCTTCAAACTCAGCGGTAGCGGCACCAAGGGCATGATTCTGCCAGTCGAACTGGTCTGGTCGCCCAAGGTCAATTCGCTGCCCGGCGAATACCGTCTGGGTTACTACTACAGCACCGCCAAGGCTGACGATGTTTATGAGGGCGTGAACAACCAGCCGGCCGCACTGACCGGTGAAGCGTTCAAGTCTCACGACAGCAAGCACGGTTTCTGGGTCGTTGCTCAGCAACAACTGACCGCTCACAACGGCGATGCGTCTCGTGGCCTGAGTGTGTTCGCCAACCTGACCCAGCATGACAAGGCAACCAACTACGTCGACAACTACCAGCAGATCGGCTTTACCTACAAAGGTCCGTTCGATGCTCGTCCAAAAGACGATATCGGTATTGGTGTGGCCCGGATTCACGTAAACAACGATGCGCAAAAGAACCGCGAACTGGCTAACCAGATCGCCAACATCAGCGACTACGATAATCCGGCGTTCCTGCCGATCCAGCGTACAGAGTACAACGCCGAGATCTACTACGGCTTCCACGTCACCAACTGGCTGACCGTGCGTCCTAACCTGCAATACGTCAAACACCCAGGCGGTGTTGATCAGGTGGAGAACGCATTGGTGGCTGGCCTGAAAGTTCAATCGGTCTTCTAAGCGAAACGCCTGGAAAAGACCACGGGTCGTGTGTGCTTTGCGGGCAGCCTGGCTGCCCGTTTTTTTTGCGGTACCTATCGTCCTTCAAGGAGTCGAAGGGCGATTTTCTTATTCCCAAGCCCGATCAGGATTGATATGACAACCAGGGAAGCGACAACGCTTGAGCATCCGCTGCAGCGATTTTTCAAATCGATGCGGGCCAGGCCGACGTTTCAATGGGAACGCCATCAACAGCGCGATGTGTTGTTGATCGATCATCCCGAATGCCAGGCCGTGTTCAGCCGCCAGGGTGGACAGCTGTTGCACTTTCAACCCCGCGGCCAGAAGCCCTGGCTGTGGTGTGCCGCGCAATGGCCGCAGGTGGGGGCGATTCGTGGAGGCGTACCGGTTTGCTGGCCCTGGTATGGCCGCCACCCCAGCGAAGGCGTCTGGCCTGCCCACGGCTGGGCGCGACTGCTGGACTGGAAGCTGATCGACAGCAGCGAGAGCGAGTCCGGCGTCAGCCTGCATTGGCGCCTGACCCTGTGGGATTGGCAGGCTGATCTGTATGCCGAACTGGGGCAGGGCATGGAGTTGCGGCTTGAAACCCAACACCAGGACAGCGAACCCTGCCAGTTCAGCCATGCCTTGCATGCCTACTGGCGCATCGGAGACGTGGCGGAAGTCGCTCTGGAAGGCCTGGATGGCGTACAGGGCTACGATCAGCTGAACCGCCAGCCTGTCCAGCAAGAAGGTGACTTGCGTGTCGCGGGCGGCTGTCAGCGGGTGTTTGATCATGTGGGGCGGTTGCAGCTTCAGGATCAGGCCTGGCAACGGCGCCTGAGCATTGATACCGGCGACAGCGCCAGTACCGTGGTCTGGCATCCGGGCAGCAGGCCGTTGATGGGGGTTACGGGGAACGAAACGTCAGGGTTTATCTGCGTGGAGGCGGCGTCTGGCGGCTCCGATTGCCTGGCTCCGGGGGAGCAGGCGCATTTGAGTTTGCAGGCGCGTCTGGTTCATTGATTCAGCGGTGACTGGGCTGACGCCTTCGCTAGCAAGCTAGCTCCCACAGGTTTTGTAGCTGCCACGGGTTCTGGCTTGAAACCGGATCCCTGTGGGAGCGAGCTTGCTCGCGAAGAGGCGGCTGCGGTCAGTTCAACTCATCATCCGCCGGGTAGCGGCTGGCATTGAGGCTTTCCTTGATCTTGCGCAGGTGTGGCTGGAAGTCCACGCCACGGCGCAGGGTCATGCCGGTGGCGAGCACATCCAGCACCGTGAGCTGGATGATCCGCGAGGTCATCGGCATATAGATGTCGGTGTCTTCCGGCAGCGGAATATGCACGCTCATGCTGCTGGCCTTGTCCAGGGGCGAACCGGCTGCCGTCAGGCTCAGCACCGACGCGCCGTTTTCCCGGGCGATGCGGGCCACTTCCACCAGCTCACGGGTGCGCCCCGTATAGGAAATGATCACGAACAACTCGCCGGTATGCGCCACCGAGGCCAGCATGCGCTGCATCAGCACATCGGCGTGTGCGGTGACGGCCAGGTTGAAACGGAAGAATTTGTGTTGGGCATCCATTGCCACCGGGGCTGAGGCGCCCAGACCGAAGAAGTGAATCTGCCGTGCTTGAATCAGCATGTCCACCGCCCTGCTGATCAGGACCGGGTCCAGTTGCTGGCAGGCGCTGTCCAGCGACGCGATGGCGCTGCCGAAGATTTTGCGGGTATAGGCTTCAGGGTTGTCGTCGGCCTCCACCGCACGGCTGACGTAGGCGGCACCGCTGGCCAGGCTTTGCGCCAGTTGCAGTTTGAGTTCCGGATAACCGCTGACGCCAAACGAGCGGCAGAAGCGATTGACGGTCGGCTCGCTGACCTTGGCAGCCTGGGCCAGGGCGGCAATGCTGAAGCGTGTCGCTTGCTGCGGATTGACCAGAATCACCTCGGCGACCTTGCGTTCAGCCTTGTTCAACTCTTCGAGACGACCCTGGATCTGCTCCAGTAAATTTCGTGTGCGGTCCATTTAAAGTCCTTGTCGTGGCTGCAACAGACTGATCTGCCAAGGGTTCTGCCGTTGCGCGTTTAATGCGCTTTCAGACGGTAGCAAAGGTGGCCTATCGTACTGATGGGCCTCGTCCATCACCACCGGAATCTGGTTTTAGACGGAATGTTGTGGTTATTACTACATTTGGCCTTGAGTAACGCCTTTAAAAAAGGTATTTGTAGCTTAACTTGATAAAAGAACCAACATTATGCCTTCGATTACGGTTGAACCCTGCACTTTTGCCTTGTTCGGCGCGTTGGGCGACCTGGCAGTGCGCAAGTTGTTCCCCGCCTTGTACCAGCTTGACCGCGCAGGACTGCTGCATGCCGACACCCGCATCATCGCCCTGGCTCGTGAGCCGGGGACTGAACAGCAGCACCTGGACTACATTGATAAAAGCCTGCACCGCTTCGTACCGGAATCGGAGCTTGAGCCGGAAAACGTCCAGCGTTTTGAGGCCCGTCTGAGCTACCTGCACGTCGATTTCCTCAAGTCTGAAGACTATGAGGCGCTGGCCGAGCGCGTGGGCGATGCTGAAACGCTGATTGCCTATTTCGCGACCCCGGCGTCGGTGTACGGCGCGATTTGCGAGAACCTCGCCAAGGTTGACCTCACGTCGCGTACCCGCGCCGTGCTGGAAAAGCCCATTGGACATGACCTGGCGTCCTCACGTCGGGTCAACGATGCCGTGGCCCAGTACCTGCCGGAAAACCGCGTCTACCGCATCGACCATTATCTGGGCAAAGACACTGTCCAGAACCTGATTGCCCTGCGTTTCGCCAACAGCCTGTTCGAAACCCAGTGGAACCAGAATCACATTTCCCATGTTGAGATTACGGTGGCGGAGAAGGTGGGCATCGAAGGCCGTTGGGGCTACTTCGATCAGGCCGGCCAACTGCGCGACATGATCCAGAACCACCTGCTGCAATTGCTCTGCCTGATCGCCATGGACCCGCCCAGCGACCTGTCCGCCGACAGCATTCGCGACGAGAAGGTAAAAGTGCTCAAGGCGCTGGCACCCTTCACCCCTGAGCGCCTGGCGACCCAGGTGGTGCGCGGCCAGTACATTGCGGGCTACAGCGAAGGCCGATCGGTGCCGGGTTATCTGGAGGAAGAAAACTCCAACACCCAGAGCGATACCGAGACCTTCGTTGCCCTGCGGGCCGACATCCGCAACTGGCGCTGGTCGGGCGTACCGTTTTATCTGCGAACCGGCAAGCGCATGCCGCAAAAGCTGTCGCAGATCGTTATCCATTTCAAAGAGCCGCCGCACTACATCTTTGCCCCTGAACAGCGTTTGCAGATCAGCAACCGCCTGATCATCCGCCTGCAGCCCGATGAGGGCATTTCCTTGCAGGTGATGACCAAGGATCAGGGCCTGGACAAAGGCATGCAGTTGCGCAGCGGGCCCTTGCAGTTGAATTTTTCCGACACGTATCGCAGCGCACGGGTCCCCGATGCCTACGAACGGTTGTTGCTGGAAGTCATGCGCGGCAATCAGAACCTGTTTGTCCGCAAAGATGAAATTGAGTATGCGTGGCAATGGTGTGACCAGTTGATCGCGGGCTGGAAGAAGGCGGGCGATGCGCCCAAGCCTTACGCAGCCGGCTCCTGGGGACCCATGAGCTCCATTGCCCTGATTACTCGCGACGGGAGATCCTGGTATGGCGATATGTGAACTTGAACTGCCAGCGGGCCTGACGGCACTGGAGTTCGAAAATTCTGCACTGCTGGCCGAAGGGCTGGCAGCCAATGTGGCCGAACGCCTGACAACGGCGATTGCTGCCTCGGGCACTGCGACGCTGGTGGTATCCGGTGGTCGCAGCCCGGTGGCGTTCTTCCAGAACCTGGCAGAACAGCCGGTTGACTGGTCGAAAGTGGTCATCAGCCTGGCGGATGAACGCTGGGTGCCGGTGGAGCATGCTGACAGCAATGCCGGCCTGCTCAAGCGCTACCTGTTGCAGGGGCCGGTGGCCAAGGCGAAGTTCGTGGGCTTGTACAGCCCGGCCGCCAGCCTGGAAGAGGCGGCCCTGGCCGCGGACAACGCACTGGCCGAACTGCCCCCTATCGATGTCTTGATACTGGGCATGGGCGACGATGGCCACACTGCGTCGCTGTTCCCCAATAGCCCGAACCTCAAAGAAGCCCTGCAGCTCGACGGCCAGCGCCGTTGTCTGCCGATGCTGGCGCCTACTGTGCCGCATCAGCGCCTGACCCTGACGCGTCAGTTGCTGGCGTCGGCGCGTCTGCCGATCCTGTCCATTTCCGGCCAGGCAAAACTCGACACCTTGCGTGCGGCACTTGCCGGTGATGACCTCACCGAAATGCCGGTACGTGCCTTCCTCAACGCTTCCCTAGAGATTTACTGGTGCCCATGAGCCAAGGATCAGCCGCCATGAAAACAACTGAAAACAACCCGTCGCTCAACAGCATGGCGAACAAGATTGTCCAGATCGACGAACTCTGCGCCAAGGCAAAGATTCTGCCGGTCATCACCATTGCCCGGGAACAGGACGTCCTGCCTTTGGCTGACGCCCTGGCTGCCGGTGGCCTGACCGCGCTGGAAATCACCCTGCGCTCGGCATTCGGATTGAGCGCCATTCGTATCTTGCGTGAGCAGCGTCCGGAGCTGTGTGTGGGCGCGGGCACTATCCTTGACCGTAAGATGCTGGCGGACGCCGAAGCGGCGGGTTCGCAGTTCATCGTTACGCCGGGCAGCACCCAGGATCTGCTGCAAGCGGCAGTGGACAGCCCGCTGCCCTTGTTGCCAGGCATCAGCAGCGCTTCGGAAATCATGTTGGGTTACGCGCTGGGTTATCGTCGCTTCAAGCTGTTCCCTGCTGAAATCAGCGGTGGCGTGGCAGCGATCAAAGCCCTGGGCGGTCCGTTCAACGAAGTGCGTTTCTGCCCAACCGGCGGCGTCAACGCCGATAACCTGAAAAAGTACATGGCACTGCCGAACGTGATGTGCGTGGGCGGGTCGTGGATGATCGATAACGCCTGGGTCAAGAACGGCGATTGGGGCCGCATCCAGGAAGCGACTGCCGAGGCGGTGGCGCTGTTCGATTGAAGAAGCGCTTGAAGGCGCGATTGAGAACGCGGTGTGTCATCACGTTCTAGAAAGAAGTTGTAATTGCTACACGGCTTTTCACGGTGCTCCCTGGTCCGGCGCACCGTGTTTTTTGGCCCGTTTATTCAGCCTTCAGCTCAAGTCCCGCAAGGCCGTGACCAGGCGCTCCATATCCGTCGCAGGGGTGGTGAACCCCGGCGTAATTCGAATACAAGGCCCGCAGGCCGACCCTGCCCGCGCTACTGTGAACAGGTTGTACTGTTCAAGCATTCGCTCGACCATCTGTTGCTGATCCTGATGCCGGGTGAAGCGAAAAGACGTGATCCCGCAATAAAGCCGTGGATCGTCCGGTGTCAGAACTTCTATGCCTTCCAGCTCCCGTGCCGGCTTGACCCAGAGGTCTCGCAGGTACTTCAGGCGTGCGCCCTTGACGGCCGAGCCACCCATGGCCAGGTGTTCCTCGAAAATCCTGGGCAGCGTCATCAGCGCCGGGATGTTGGGCGTGCCGTAAGGCGCGCGTGAGCGAATGTCATCGTCGGGGTAACGACCATCGCCCATGTCAGGGTCGATGTCCCCCAAACGTTCTTTGGCGATGTAGATAAACCCGGAACTTAGCGGTGCGCCGATCCACTTCTGCAGGTTGTAGCCCGCAAACGCCACACCCAGTTCATCGAGTTTGAAATCCAGCTGGCCGAGGGCATGGGCGCCATCGAGTACCACATCGACCCCATGCTCCCGGGCCAGTGTTGTGATCGCCTGTACCGGCATGACCAGGCCGGTTCGATGGGTTACATGGGTCAGGAGCATCAGTTTCAGGCGCGGATGCCGTTTCAGTGCGTCGCGATAGCTTTGTACCAGGCCGTCGTGGGTGGCGGGGTGAGTGTGGGTGATCTCAATCACTTCCACGCCCCGGGTTTTGGCAAGCCAGCGCATGGTGGTTTGCACGCTCATGTAGTCCAGGTCAGACAGCAGCACCTGGTCACCGGGTTGCAGGCGGTTGTAATTGCGGATCAGTGATTGCAACGACTCCGAGGCGCAGCGGGTGATGGCGACTTCCTGCGGAGCGACCTGGACCAGACCGGCCAGTTGATTGCGGATCAGCACACTGTCGTGTTCATCGAAGCGACGGCGCACATACACGGAGTTGCTACGGTTGATGTAGGCGATGTTGTGCTGATACTCCTCCATTACCTTCTGGGTCATGCGGCCAAAATAGCCGTACTCCAGATTGATCGGGCCGGGCTCGACTTCATAGGTGGCGGCAATCTTCTGCCAGAACGTTTCGTCACGGGCTGTATCCATTGCAGCGGCATGGGTTGGAACGGTCGGCATCAGGGCCTCGCTTGTGGGGCAGTATGGGTAAAAATCATTTGAAGGATTGGCGGGGCCGCTTGCGCAAGGGGTCAAGCAGGCCCGATAGACCGTTGTGATCGATCTCCTGCATCAACGCCAGCAGGCTGCCCAGTTCGCCTTTTGGGAATCCTTCCCGGGCAAACCAGTTCAAGTAGTGGCCCGGAAGGTCAGCGATCAGACGGCCCTTGTACTTGCCGTAGGGCATCTCACGGGTGACCAGTAGTTCAAGTTTCTCGGGATTCATGTGCCAGCCATTGGGATGAAGGTATTTCTGTGAACAGCAATCACTAGAGCATAGAAGATACGTGCATTCTGCATGCAGGCCAAAGGACAGTTCATGCAGAAAGAACGATGGATCTGTCTCTTGATAATCTTAAGTATCTGATTTTATTTGGTTTTATATTTGTTTTTTGGCTGGCACGGCCCGTGCAACCTCTAAGTCATCACTCAATAACTGCCTGAGGAATTGAAAATGACTGACACCAAGAAAGAAGCGATCTCCGTACTCAATGACTTGATCGAAATCAGTAAAGATGGTGAAAAAGGTTTTCAAACCAGCGCCGAAGATACCAAAAACCCTGAAATCAAAAAATTCTTCCAGTCCCGTTCTGCCCAGATCGCTACGTCGGTCCGTGAGCTGCAAGAGGAAGTCCGTGCATTGGGCGGTGACCCAGAAACTTCGTCCAGCGTAAGCGGCACCTTGCATCGTGCCTGGGTAGACCTCAAGTCTGCCGTCACCGGCAAGAGCGACGAGGCGATCCTCAATGAAGTGGAGCGCGGTGAAGATGTGGCGCTCAAGGCCTACAAGGATGCCGCCCAAAAAGCCCAGCAAAAATCGTTGCCTGTCAATGTCGTGACGTTGATCACCCGCCAGCTTCAAGGTGCCCAGCAAAATCACGATCAGGTTAAAGTGCTGCGTGACCAGATTCGTCCCCGTCATTGACCTGTAAGTGCTCTTGATCTGTAAGTAAAGAAAGCGCCAGCCAGTCTGGCGCTTTTTTATGCCCGTCAGGTTGATGCAAGACTGTTGGAGCGAGGCTTGCCCGCGAAGGCGTCAGGCCTGGGATATGGCCGGTGCCTGATGCACCGTTACACGTTCGGAGTGAGCATCGAACTCTCAACCCGGTTACGCCCATTGGCCTTGGCCAGATACAGCGCCTTGTCTGCTACACCGAACAAGGCAGGCAGTTGGTTCCCCGGAAGAATGACCTGTGAAGCGATGCCGATGCTGACCGTGATCGGCAGTTTGTCGTTGGCGAAGCGGGGCAGGGCTTCAACCCCGGCCCTGATGATTTCAGCGATGACTTGCGCGCCATGCAGGTTTGTTTCCGGCAATACCACCAAAAACTCCTCACCACCGTAGCGTGCAGCCAGATCCCCCGGGCGGCGGATCTGGCCGGAAATGCTGTCGGCAACCTTGCGCAGTGCTTCGTCACCGGCGTGATGACCGTGGCGATCATTGAATGCCTTGAAATGATCGACGTCGATCATCAGCAGCGACAGCGGCTTGCCCGAGCGCAAGCCTCTTGCCCATTCGGTTTTCATCACCTGATCGAGCTTGCGACGGTTGGCCAGCCCGGTCAGGCCGTCCGTTGAGGCCAGCTCGGCCAGCTCGAACTCCGCCCGCTGGCGCAACCGCAACTGGCGACCCAGCAACCACGTGAGCCACAGAATGCCCAGGCACAGAATGCTGGTGGCAGTGCCCACCAGTGTCGCGTTACGTCGCCATACCGCATACACCTCGTCAACCGACTGCGCCACCACCACGATCAAGGGCAGTTCACCCACGCGGGAGAAGGTGTAGAGCCGCTCCTTGTTGTCGATGCTGGAGGTGCCGGTGAAACTGCCGTCGCCCTCTTTGAGAATGCGCTGGAAGTTAGGCAGGCGACTGAAGTCCTCGCCCACCATGTTCTTGCCCGGTACTTCCGGTTGTCGGGCGAGCATGATGCCGTCGGCGCTGATCAGGTTGACCGTGCTGTCCTGGCCGATGTTCAGGCTTTTGAACAGCTCGTTGAAGTACACCAGACGCATGGCGCCGGTGGCGATGCCCATGAACTGCCCGTCTGGCCCCGACATGCGGCGGCTGAGGCTGATACACCAGTCCTTGAAGCCCCAGCGCGCCTTGAACGGCGCACTGATCAGCATGTCCGGTGACGGGCTGTTCTTGTGCTGCTGGAAGACGGGCGCTGAGCCGAAGTTATCCATCCTGGGCACGACACCGGTGGAGTCGGCGACCACATCGCCGTTGGCGTCGAGCAACAATAAATCGCCTTTGTACGGGGCTGCCACCGAACGATCGAACAACACCAACTGACGCAGTTCCGGTGAGATGCTTGCCAGGTCGGGGCGCTGCCAGGCGGCAATCATTCCCTGCAGCGAGGTGTCATAAAGTTCTGCGTTGCGCAGTACATCGGCGTCGATCAACTGCACCACATTGGCAGCGCCTCGCGAAGCCAGCTCCTTGGCGCTCCCATGCTCGCGAATCAGCAGCGAGGTCACGATTGTCAGGATGGCAAGGACCGCCAGTGAGCTGCCGACAATCAAAATTATCTCGGGTCGGGACCATTGGCCAGGAGTCACGTGGGCGGTAAATGGTGATGTCATTGAGCTGATTCTGCTTCAAGTAGAGCGCTGAATTTCGTAACTAATTGTTTTAAGTCATATTTTCAAAATATCGAATTAATACACGAGAATATGAGGCGGCATTTATAACCTCATATTTCTGTGGCGGGTATAAGAAGTATTTTTAGCGAGTTATGCAAGTCGTATGTGTCGGATTGACTTGTAGGAATTGGATGTAGGCTTCAGGCCGGCAAATTGATGCCAAAGGTATTGATGCCCTGTTCGCTGTGAACAAAGACGGTGCCGCCATGCATCAGGGCGATCGCCTTGACGATGGCCAGGCCCAGCCCGTGGTTGGCGCCACTGTTGCTGCGCGAGGCATCGACCCGATAAAAGCGCTCGAACAGCATGGGCAAATGCTCACTGGCAATTTCGGCGCCCGGGTTGGCCACACCGATCCTGACGTGGTCTGCTTCGGTCTGGATGTCCACCCGGATCACTTGCCCGGGTTGTGTGTGTTGCACCGCGTTATGCAGCAGGTTGATCAGGGCGCGGCGCAGGTGGGCTTTTTCAATGGGCACGCTGGCGTCACCACTGACGTGAACCTGAACGTCGGCGTCTTCGAGGATGAAATCCAGATAGTCCAGCGTCGTGGCCACTTCTTCGGCCAGCGACGCGCAGGTCAGTTCGGTGGCCTTGCTGCCCTGGTCGGCACTGGCCAGGAACAGCATGTCATTGATGATCGAGCGCAGACGTTCCAGTTCTTCGAGGTTGGATTGCAACACTTCGAAGTAGTGTTCGGCGGACCTGCCACGGGTCAGTGCCACCTGGGTCTGACCGATCAGGTTGGTCAGCGGCGAGCGCAGTTCGTGGGCCACGTCGGCGTTGAAGGATTCAAGTCGCGAGTAGGCCTGTTCGACGCGCTCCAGGGTGGAGTTGAAGGAGGTCACAAACTGGTTCAGTTCGGGCGGCAAGGGCGACAGTTGCAGGCGACCGGTCAACTTGGGGGGTGCCAGTTTTTGCGCTTCAAGAGAAAGACTGGCCAGTGGTCGCAAGCCGATCCGTGCAGCCCAGTAGCCCAGCGCCGAGGCCAGCAGGATGCCGATGGCGGCCAGACTGATCAGGGCGATCATCAGCGAGTGCTGGGTTTGCCAGAAGGTTTCGGTGTCTATCGCGATTAAAAAACGCAGAGGCGGGCGCTGTTCCTTGGCTGGGAACTGGCTGATCAGCACCTTGAACGGGTATTGATCGTCCGCCTGTTTCAGGTCACGCATGCCCAGCGGACCTTTGGCAAAAGCCCTGATCTCAGGGCTGGGGTTGCCGAATTCGTAGGTGGGGTTGTCGCTGACCACCCAGAAGCGAATGCGCTTGTCCTCTTCACCCAGCTGTTTGAGCTTGGCGTTGATCTTGGCCCAATGCTCCGGGTTGCCGTAGCGGGTGATCGCTGACTCCAGAACGCTGTAGCGCGCCTCGACTTCGGCTTCGGGCAACAACCCCAGGCTTTTTTCCACTTGCAGGTACAAGGCCCAGCCGATCAGCAGGAACACCACCAGCGCCACCAGCGCGAACATGGCACTCAGGCGTACGGCGATGGAGTTAATCCGCACTGCGGCTCTCCAGCACGTAGCCCATGCCGCGGATGGTGTGCAGCAGTTTCTGTTCAAAGGGGCCGTCGAGTTTGGCGCGCAGGCGCTTGATCGCGACTTCCACGACATTGGCGTCGCTGTCGAAATTGATGTCCCAGACCATTTCGGCAATGGATGTTTTTGACAGAATTTCGCCTTGGCGACGGGCGAGCACACTGAGCAGCGAAAACTCCTTGGCGGTCAGGTCCAGGCGCAGGCCCGCCCGGGTGGCCTTGCGGCTGATCAGGTCGATCCACAAGTCTGCAATGCCGATCTGCACCGGCTCATGGCCTCCGCTGCGCCGTGTCAGGGCTTGCAGGCGGGCCACCAGTTCAAGGAAAGAGAAGGGTTTGCCCAGGTAGTCGTCGGCGCCTTCGCGCAGCCCGCGGATGCGGTCGTCCACCTGCTCCCGGGCCGTGAGCATGATCACCGGGGTCTGTTTGCGGGCGCGCAAGGCCCGCAACACTCCGAAGCCATCCAGGCCCGGCAGCATGACGTCGAGGATAATCACCGCGTAATCGTTTTCCAGTCCCAGGTGCAGCCCTTCGATCCCGTCCCGGGCCAGGTCCACCGCATAACCTTGCTCGGTCAGGCCCCGATGCAGGTAGTCAGCGGTTTTCTCTTCATCTTCGATAATCAGGACGCGCATGGAGCCACTCTCATTTGTCTGTCGCCAGCTGCGGTGGTGTGTCACCGGTGGCAGAATGACGTCGATGGAACAGCCGTTCCAGCTGCAGATAGATCACGGGCGTGGTGAACAGGGTCAGGGCCTGGCTGACCAGCAGCCCGCCTACCACTGCGATACCCAGCGGCTGGCGCAATTCGGCGCCGACACCGTAGCCGAGCATCAGAGGCAGGGCACCCAGCAATGCCGCCAGGGTGGTCATGATGATAGGGCGGAACCGCGTCATACAGGCCTCATAGATGGCATCTTCCGGGCTTAGCCCTCGGCTGCGCTGGGCCTCAAGGGCGAAGTCCACCAGCAGGATACCGTTCTTCTTGACGATGCCGATCAGCAGCACGATACCGATCAGGGCCATGATCGAGAAATCCTGACCCAGCAGCCACAGCAACAGCAGCGCGCCGATACCGGCAGAGGGCAGGGTCGAGATGATCGTCAGCGGGTGCACGAAGCTTTCATACAGCACCCCAAGAATGATGTAGACCGCCACCAACGCCGCCAGGATCAACCATGGCTGGCTGGCCAGAGAGCTTTGAAAGGCCTGGGCTGCGCCCTGGAAGTTACCGATGATGGCCGCGGGCATGCCGATTTCGTTCTTGGCCTGGTCGAGCATTCGCACCGCGTCACCCAGGGCAACGCCTGGCGCGAGGTTGAAGGACAGGTTGGCGGCGGGGAACATACCGTCATGGCTGATCGACAGCGGCCCCATGGTGGGCGCACCGACTTTTGCCAGCGCCGACAGCGGCACCATCTCTCCGGTCAGGGGTGAGCGCAGGTAGAAATAGTTCAGGCTTTCGGCCTTGCCCCGTTGTTCGGCGTCGAGTTCCAGGATCACCTTGTACTGATTGATCTCGGTCTGGAATTCGTTGATCTGGCGCTGGCCGAAGGCATCGTACAGCGCCTGGTCCACGTCGCTGGTGGTCAGGCCAAAGCGTGCGGCGGCGCTGCGATCAATCTCCAGATGGGTGACGCTGCCACCCAGTTGCAGGTCGTTGGAGAGGTCACGAAACGCCGGGTTGGCTCGCAGTTTCTCCGTCAGGCGTTGGGTCCAGGTGTTCAGCAGCGGTCCGTCGTTGCTTTTAAGGACGTACTGATACTGCGCTCGGCTGGGGCCGGAGCTGAGGTTGATGTCTTGCCCGGCCCGCAGGTACAGGACGATGCCGGGTATTTTCGTGAGTTTGGGCCGTAGCCGGTCGATGAACTCGCTGACCGATACATCACGGTCGCCACGGTCCTTAAGGGCAATCCAGAAACGCCCGTTGGCGATGGTCTGGTTGCTGCCGGTCACGCCCACGGAATGGGAGAACGCCTGCACGGCCGGGTCGTCGCTGACGATTTGTGCCAGAGCCAGGTGCTTGGCAACCATGTCCGGGTAGGAAATATCGGCTGCGGCTTCGGTGGTACCCAGTACGAACGCAGTGTCCTGTACCGGGAAGAAGCCCTTGGGGATGAAGACATAGCCCAGGCCCGCGAGGATCAGGGTCAGGCCGAAAATCCCCAGCATGATTCGTTGATGGGCCAGTGCCTTGCGCAAGCCGCGTTCATACAGCGCCAGCAACCGTTCACCAAAGCCCGGTTTGGCGTTGGCGTCGTGGTGAGGGGCTCGCATGAACAGCGCGGCAAGGGTCGGAGCCAGGGTCAGGGACACCACCACGGAAATCAGAATGGTGGCGGTGGCGGTCAGGGCGAACTCCTTGAACAGCCTGCCCACCACGCCGCCCATGAACAGTAGCGGAATGAAGGCCGCCACCAGCGAGAAGCTGATCGAGACTACGGTAAAGCCGATTTCACCCGAGCCCTTTATTGCCGCCTCGCGCATCCCGTCGCCCGCTTCAAGATGACGGTGGATGTTCTCTACTACCACGATGGCGTCATCGACCACGAAGCCGACCGCCACGACAATTGCCACCAGTGTCAGGTTGTTCAGGCTGAACCCGAAGATGTACATCATCGCGAAGCTGGCGATCAGCGAAACACCGAGTACGGCGCTGACAATCAGGGTGGCCGACAGCTGGCGCAGAAACAGCGCCATGACCGCGACCACCAGTAGCACCGCGATCAACAGAGTGATTTCCACTTCGTGCAGGGAGGCACGAATGGTTTTGGTGCGGTCCACCAGAACCGACACGTCCACCGACGCGGGCAGCATTTCCTGCAGGCGTGGCAGTTCGCGCTGAATACGGTCCACGGTGTCGACAATGTTGGCCCCCGGTTGGCGGAACACCACCACGTTGACGCCTTGCTGGTCGCCGGACCAGGCCCGCACGTAGGCGTTCTCGGAGCCATTGATCACGCGGGCAACGTCCCGAACGTGCACCGGTGCGCCGTTTTTATAGGACACGATGAGCTGTTCGTAATCCAGCGGGTGGAACAGCTGGTCGTTGGATGCCAGGGTCGAAACGCTGTCCTTGCCGTACAGAGCGCCCTTGGCCAGGTTCAGGCTGGTCTGCTGCAATGCCCCGCGCAGATCGGCCAAGGTCAGCCCCAGTGCCGCGAGTTTTTCCGGCGCGGCCTGGACCCGGATCGCCGGGCGCTGTTGACCGGTGATGCTGACCTGTCCTACACCGTCGATCTGGCTCAACTGACGGGCCAGCAAGGACTCGGTCAGGTCGCTGAGTTCGGTGCCGGGCATCAGGTTGGAGCTGACACTCAGGATCAATACAGGGCTGTCTGCCGGGTTGACCTTGCGCCAGGTGGGCAGGCTTGGCAGGTCCGCAGGCAGGCGGCCAGCGGCGGTATTGATCGCGGCCTGGACTTCTTGGGCAGCGGTGTCGATGCTTTTATTGAGGGTGAATTGCAGGGTCAGGTTGGTGGACCCCAGGGCACTGCTCGACGTCATCTGGGTGATGCCGGGCACGGCGCTGAATTGCACCTCCAGCGGTGTTGCCACCGAAGACGCCATGGTCTCCGGGCTGGCGCCGGGCAGCGAGGCCGATACCTGGATAGTCGGGAATTCGGCTTCGGGCAGCGGGGCGATGGGCAGCCGCGGGAACGCAATCAGCCCCAGCAAAATCAAGGCAAAGGTCAGCAGCAACGTGGCGACCGGATGGTCCACGCACCAGGCGGATACTGAACCCCGGCCTTTCATTGTGGGCTCTCCGTGTCATCGTCCTGTGGAGTGGCAGGCGCCGCCTTGACGATCTCGACCCGCGAGCTGGCCTTGAGCCGCGACTGCCCGTCGCTGACCAGCACATCGCCGGCCGCCGGGCCTTTGATCAGGGTCAGGTCGCTGTCCTGATACAGCACCTGTACTGGCACCACTTCCACCTTGTCACCCTTGACCCGATACACGAAGTGCTGGTCCATGCCGCGTTGCACTACCTGTGGCGGAACCTTCAGAGCATTGCGCTCGACGGCGGTCTGGATTTTCACGGTTACCAACTGCCCCGGCCAGAGTTTTTCCCCCGGATTGTGGAACTCGGCCTTGGCGCGAATGGTGCCGGTGGTGGTGGCAACCTGGTTGTCGATCAGGGTCAGGTGGCCTTCACCCAGCAGCAGGCCGTTGGCGCCATCGCCCAGATAGGCCTTGACGGCTGCGGGGGGGCTGGCGGCAATCAGACCCTGCAAGGTCGGCAGCATTTGTTGCGGCAGGGAAAACTCGACGGCGACGGGGTCGATCTGTGTCACTGAAAACAGGCCCTGGGCATCGCTGACCCGCAGGAAGTTGCCTTCATCGACGTTTCGAATACCGACACGGCCTGTCACCGGCGAGCGAATCTGGGTGTAGGAGAGTTGAACCTGGGCGGCATTGATCGAGGCGTCGTTGCCTTGCGCCGTGGCCTTGAGCTGATGCACCAGGGCCTGTTGCTGGTCATAGGTCTGTTTGGACACGCCGTCATCGACGCTGAGCAGCTTGTACCGGGTCAGATTCACCTGCGCCACGTCGAGTTGCGCCTGGTTTTGACCCAGTTGCGCCTTGGCCTGATCCAGGGCCGCTCGGATCGACCGGTCGTCGATGGTCGCCAGAAGGTCCCCCTCTTTGACCAGTTGACCTTCCTTGACCATGACCTTCGTCAGAATGCCGTCCACCTGAGGGCGGATAATGACGCTATGCAGCGACAGGACAGTACCGATACCCGTCACGAAACGCGGGACATCTTCTTGCACCACATTGACTACCCTGACAGGGACAGCAGCAGGCGCGCTCACCTTGGCAGTGGCGGGACGGGTCAGGCTCCAACTGGTGATCGCAATCACCACCAGGATGAGGCTGGCAGCGATGACGTTTCGGGTCTGTTTACTCATTGAGGAAAGGCGCCGGAGAGGTCAGGGTCAGGACGGTAGTGTCAGCTGTCCCTTTATAGCTTGCCAAGCCGGTCAGCAGAGTGACGGCTACCTGTCAGGATTGTCAGCAAGCGCGGGTGGGTTTAAAGAATTCCTCCCGTCAGGCGATAGCTCGATGACGGCATCGTATCCGTAGGTGCTGGTGACATTGTCTGTCTACTTAACCCAAGCGATGAGCGAATCACGCTAGAGGGGGTGCCATGAATGCCAAAGCGTTAAGGTCAGTCTTTTTTACGGCAAGTGTTCTGATGATTCCGGTAGGGGCAGCTCCTCCGGCATTTGCGGCTGACGGACAGATACGTTTTCAGGGTTCGATCGTTGATGCAGGTTGTCCGATTGCAACAACGGGTCATGTACAACCGACCCATGCACAGCGGGTCGATGTTTCCCCACAGCATTCCGTTTGGGTTGGTACTTATCGGAATGTATGCAGCAATGACGTCATGCCGTTCAGTACGCAGTACACTGAAATCAAACCGCGATCGCAAACTTCTGATACCGCTACCCTGGGTCTGGTGACGGTGACTTATCATTAGGTATTTCATAAGAGGCGCGGTATCTGGAAAAAGGTCACCCTGTAAAGGGTGACCTTTTTTATTGCCCGAAATAAAGGGTAAATATTTTCGGGGTGCGAGTAAGTATTCGGTGTCGGACGATGTATATCCGGGGCAATGCTTTTTTCTCGATGTTTTTACAACCTATTGATATCTAAAAGTTTGTTTTATTTAAAACTTTGTCCTACAGACGATTCATGCGGGCCTTGTCGTCAAATCTATTAATTAAATGTCTGGGCTCCGACAGCTGTAAAAAAAGAATCTGCTTATAGTGCCCCCCGTCCGATAAGGGCACACACGAATTAACACAAGGAATGTCGTTAGCATGAAAAAACTAGGTCTTACTTTGGCAGTTATCGGCGCAATGAGCCTGGGTGTCGCAAGCACTGCAAATGCGGCTAATAATGGAAAACTTATATTTAATGGAACGCTCACCAATATCTCCTGTGGCGTCAGCGCAGGGGCTGGTGTATCGCCGGGTACCAACCCAGGCGAGATCAACGTTGATATGGGCAATGTTTCGTTCTCCGATATCGGTCTCTCCAGCGACAGCAAACTGGAAACTGCAACGCCCATTCAATTGCTGGTCAATTGCAGTGCAGGCGCCGACCAGTACAACACGGTGAAAATGCGGTTTGCGGCACGTAACGGCAGCGGTCTGGACAATCTTGACCAGTCGTTGCTGCGCACCACCGGCGCAGCGGACGGCGTGGGTATTGGTCTGATCAATGCCTCCAATCAGCTGATGAACCTCAGTGGTACCGAAACCATAGACAAGACGCTGGTAAAGGATGGTTCTGGCGGTGCAACTGCCGAGCTTAACTTCGGTGCTGTCTACGTGCTCAACAGTGCTGCGACCAACCCGGGTAATGCTGACGGCTTCATGCCGTTCGTGCTTGATTACGAGTAAAGCGACAGACGGGGCGAGTGATACTCGCCCCGTCCTGCCTATGGGCCAAGGTGAACCTTCTTATGCTTTTGAAGCTTTTACGTTATGCAGGCGTTCTGCTGGGGGCGATCCTGGCGGTCAATGTCCAAGCGGGTATCGTGCTCAATACCACGCGGGTCATTTACGCTGCGGCTGACAAGGAAGTGAGCTTCGGTGTCCACAACGGCGGCAGCGGCGAAATCCTGCTGCAATCATGGCTTGAGTCTGAAGCCGGTGAGAGAGAGGAGAGCAATCTGCCGTTTATCATCACCCCCGCGCTGGCCCACATGAGGGGCGACAGCCGACAGTTGCTTCGTATTATCTATGCGGGCACTGGAATGGCGACCGACCGTGAATCAGTGTTCTGGCTCAACGTTCAGGAAATCCCGCAAGCGGCTCCTGAGAACTCTTTGCAGATCGCCATTCGACAGCGGATCAAAGTGTTCTTTCGCCCTGATGGGCTTAAAGGCGAGCCGCTCCAGGCACCCGAATCGCTTCAGTGGCGCGTGCTGAATCACGATGTACTGCAAGTCGATAATCCGGGGCCTTATCACGTATCGATGGTGCGCATCGAAGCACATCAGGGCAGCGTGCCGGTCATGAGTCACGACCGTCAGATGCTGGCGCCGCAACAAAGTTTACGTATGCCCTTGAACCATCGGGTCGGCGACGCTCCCTTGAGCCTGAGCTTCATCAGCGTCAATGATTTCGGCGGGCAGGTGCCCTATAGCGCCACGTTGCCCCACGGTTCTGTCACCCAGGCCAGCAAGGTTGATCCTTCCTGACAGACCTCAGCCACCCAACCGCAGATTGTTTTTATCAATTCCCTGGCCGCTGCTTAGCGAGCCTTGTAGTCATACGCCTTGCTGAAAGGAATCAGCGGCGTGTCAGAACACTGAAATCGAGTGAAACAGCTCATGGAATGGCTTTACCGAAGCACCAAGGGATATTTCTCGGGCCTGATTGTGTCGGTCGATAAATGCTTTAAGGAAAGGAATAAACAGGTTTCATCCGTGCGGGGAATACCCCATGCGGGTCTTGCACTGGCCTTGACGTTACCGATGACAGGCGTGGCAGCCCCGGACAATGCAGTGAGCCCTGGCAAGCCGGTTACTTTCAATACTGCGTTCATTCAAGGCAGCGAGCAGCCGCCGGACCTCAACCAGTTCCTGCAGGGCAACAGTGTCGTTGCGGGTATTTACCGGGTGGACGTCTATGTCAACCGCACCCTGAGCGGCCGACGCGACATCACTTTCAGCAAGAACCCGGTTTCCGGGCGGGTCGAACCCTGCCTGACGCTGGAAATGTTGCAGGGTTTCGGGTTGGACAGCCAGCGCCTGAGTGACGGTAGGCAAGAGCCTGCCACCGCTTGTTTCGATCTGCCGGCCCATGTGGAGTTCGCCCGTGTCGATTACCAGCCCAGCAACCTGAGGCTGAGCATCAGCGTCCCGCAGATTGTGATGTCACGCAGTTCTCGTGGTTTTGTTTCTCCGGATCTGTGGGACGAAGGTGAGACGATGGCGTTCGCCAATTACAACTTCACGGGTACACGACGTACACAATCGAACCTCACCACGGATCAGTATTACCTGGGCCTGCGCAATGGCGTAAACCTGGGGGCATGGCGCCTGCGCAATGAGTCTTCGATGACCTACGGTGACAGATCCCCTTACCGTTTCAGTAGCAATCAGACCTATGCCCAGCGTGATCTCACCACGCTCAAGGGCCAGTTGACGCTCGGCGAGACCTTTACGGATTCACAGGTGTTCGACAGTGTTCGCTTCCAGGGCGCAGCGATCACGTCGGACGACGGCATGTTGCCTGACAACCAGCGGATCTATGCCCCTACCATTCGCGGTATTGCCGAAAGCAATGCAACCGTCGAGGTTCGTCAGAACGGCTTTATGCTGTACAGCGGTAATGTCTCGCCAGGGCCCTTCGAAATTTCCGACATTTACCCCAGTGGCTCCAATGGCGATCTGTTGGTCACGGTCATTGAGGCCGATGGCCGCCGTCGCTCGTTTACCCAGGCCTATGCGGCCCTGCCGATCATGGTGCCACAAGGCAGTTTTCGTTATAGCGTCGCAACAGGTCGGGTCGCCAACAATGGTGCCGGTCAGTCCTCACCCGTCTTCGGCAGTGCCGCGCTGATTTATGGCTTGTCGGAGCGGATCACCGGTTACGGTGGTCTGCAACTGGCCGAAGACTATCGTGCCGCCAATCTCGGCCTTGGCGTAAACACCGGGCTGGGGGCGGTCTCCGCTGATATCACTCAATCCACAAGCGAAAGCCGCAACATGACTCGCAACGGTCAGAGTTTGCGTCTGCGTTACGCCAATACCCTGGACGTGACCAATACCACGCTGGCGATTGCCGGATACCGGTACTCCACCGAGCAATACCTGAGCTTGAGCGATCACGTCGCTGAACAGCCGGTGGGTGTTGCAGGCACCCCCATCGGACGGGCTCGGGACCGGTTCGAGTTGAGTGTCACCCAGGCGTTGCCTGCGCAATCGGGGTCCTTCAGTTTGACGGCATCGCAGCAGCATTACTGGAACCTGCCGGGCCAAACCCGGCAGTTTTATCTGTCATACAACGCCGTGTGGCATTCGTTGAGCTACAGCATTTCCCTTGAGCGCAGCCAGCAATTGTCGTTCGACGGGCAGGGTGCCTCAGATAACCAGGTGTCTCTGAACCTTAACCTGCCACTGGGCTCCAGCTCAAAATCATCGCGCCTGTCCATGAGCGTCCTGCATGACAGTTCCGGGGGCCTCAATACGCAGGTGGGGCTCAATGGTCAGGTCCTGGATGATCGCAATACCTTTTACTCGGTACAGGCCGGGCATGACAGTGGCTCGGGTAGTTTCGGTTCAGGCAAGCTCAATACCACCCAGCCCTATGGGCGATTCGAGGTCGGCTACAGCCAGGGGCGCGATTACGATGCCTTCAGCCTGGGTGCCAACGGCTCAATGGTGGTTCATGGCGGCGGCATAAACCTGGGGCAAAGCCTGGGCGAGACGTTTGCGCTGGTTCAGGTGCCAGGCGTTGGAGGCGCAAAACTGACGTCCTTCAGCAACGTCGAAACCTCCGACAACGGCTATGCGATCCTGCCTTACACCCAGCCGTATCGCACCAACTGGATCAGCCTGGATACGCGTCTACTGGGTGCCGATATCGATGTGGATCAGGCCATCGCTCAAGTCGTACCTCGCCGCGGCGCCATGCCCCTGGTGCGTTTCAAGGCCGCAGTGGGGCGTCGTGTGCAGTTTGAGCTGGTGCGCGGTGACGGTAGCAAAATTCCTTTAGGCGCCACGGTGGAAGATGCGGTCGGCAAGGCTCTGGCGGTTGTCGACCCGAGCAGTCGGGCACTGGTCCTGAGCGACCAGGATCAGGGCGTGTTGAACGTCAAATGGGCGGATCAGCACTGTGAAGCTGCTTTCAGCCTGCCAGAGCGGGACGCTAACCGGGCTTACGAGCGTCTGAAGGTGATTTGTCAGTGATCGTGCAGTTCCGGGCGGTGCAGTTCTGCTGGTGGGTGTTGCTGCTGTCGATCAGTGCCGGCGCGCAGGGGGCTGTATCGTTGGACGGTACGCGCGTGATTTTCGACGGCGCCCATGCTCAAACCGGCCTCCAGGTCAGCAATCGCAGTGACCATGAAGTCTTGCTTCAAGCCTGGTTAAGCGACGCCGATGAGTCCGACGCGGCATCCGAGGCGCTGCCCTTTGTGGTGACACCGCACCTGTGGCGAATGCCGGCCAGGGGCAAGCAGATGCTGCGTATTTTGTACGAAGGCGTTGGCATGCCGATGGACCGGGAGTCGTTGTTGTATCTGTATGTGCTGGAGATTCCTCGGCGCGGCGAAAGCCATAGCCAGCAGCTAAGCATTGCAGTGCGCCAGCGTCTCAATGTGTTTTATCGCCCCGCGGGTCTTGAGGGCGATCCAGCTGAAACGGCGCAAACCCTGCGTTGGGAATCGCTCGCCGGCAAGCACGGCAGTGGCGCGCTGCGTGTTACTAACCCGACCCCTTTTCATGCCTCGCTGCAAGGCATCCATTGGGGGGGCGAACCTGTCAGCGACTACCGTTTGATTGCGCCGGGTGCGAGCCTGGATCTCCCATTACCTGTGGCTCAGGTGAACAAAAAGCCTTGGCACAGACTGACATTCAGTGCGCTGACCGATTACGGCGGTCAGCGTCGGTACTACGTTGATCTCAACTGCGGTGCCGACAAGGACGACCGGCAACCCGCCAATGCCCAATTGCTGGCTGACGCCGCAATCCCACCCAAGGAAGAATGCCTGCCATGATCGATTTCATTCCCCGTTACCGGCTTCGAGTGCCGCTGCTTCTCTTGTTGCTCAGCCCTGCCACCTGCTTCGCAATGGTCTGCAAAACTCAAGGCTCCGGTGACGTTTTCGTTCGTGACGACCTGGGCAGCACGGTTGCGATCCCGGCCACCACACCGGACGGCGACATTGTCTGGCGTTCGGAGCGGCACGATGTGCAGGTCGAATGCGTCAGAGACAGTCAGCCTTCTGTTGCGCAGGAGGTATTGCTCTACCTCAACCCGGACAACTTGCAGGTTGGCCAAGGCATTCGCGCCGGTTTGTCCCTGGACGGTATCGATTACGTGCAGAGCAACGGCCGGATCAGCACCCGGCAAATCCTTCCGGTTTGTCAGGAAAGCGAGTCGAACCTCGGCGCCTGTCCAACGGTCAGTTTCAATCTGTCGTTTTCGGTGTTCATTCAGAAGTTCGGCCCGACGCCACCTTCCGGAGTCGCCAGCAACCTGCTGGACTATCGCCTGTTTCAGCTCGACGGCATCGACGGGGCCAGCGCACTGCCCGCCAACAGCCTGAGCTACGTCATCAACAACCTGGGTGGGCTGCGGTTCATCGCGTGCGAGGCCGATCTGCAAGTAATTCCAGAAACCATCGAGTTTGGCTCGGTGGGCATCCAGCAGGTCCAGGTCGGTCGGGTGATCGACCAGCGCCCATTCTCGTTGGCGACCAGCCGTAGCTGCGATTCACCGTTCAGTTTGAATGCGCGCTTCAAGCCGGCGTCCGGCACGTTGTCCGGGGACTATCTGATCCCTGCCAACAACCAGGGCGTCGGCATCCGTATTGTCAAAGCCCTGGACAGCAGCCAGCTGCGTTACAACGAGCCTTTCCATCTGTTGGATATGCTCGGCGATACCCGGGCCGCCACTGCGGACTTCAATGCCCAACTGGTTTGGCAGAACGACCGGCCCCAGGCAGGGCCTTTCGAGGCTGAGGTGATGGTGGATCTGTTTTATAAGTAATGGCGGATGACGCCCTGCAAAAAGGCTCTCTATCTTCTTCAAAATCAATTCAGGTATGCTGCCCAGCGTTGGGCGCCTGCCCTTTTGTTCGACGACTGACAGATCTCTTTTGGAGCTTTTCATGACCACCCCAGAACACACCCCAGCTCCTGAAGCCGTTGCTGAAACAATCGACGAGCAAGCTTTGAACGAGGAAAAGAAAGCGGCTGTTCCAGCCTTCAGCTTTCCGTTCAAACCCGCTGATTTCGCACCGTCGAAAAAAGACCAGCCGTACTATCAGAAGTCGAACAAGTACAACCAGAACAAATCCCAGGGCGTCGCGCCACACGGCACACACAAGTCGATGGGTAAGCGCTGAGTCGTTCGTACCGTTGGAGCGAGGCTCGCTCCAACATGCTTACGCGTTGTGCTGAAAGCTTTCCCGGTACTGAGTCGGCGTTACGCCCAGGCGCTGGCTGAAAATCAGGCGCATGCGGCTGGCGCTGCCAAAACCACAGTGATACGCCACGGCCTTGATCGCCATTTCGCTGCCTTCGAGCAGATGGCGGGCGGCGTCGATGCGCGCACGTTGCACGAATTCAGCGGGCGTGACCTTGGCATCCCGGGCGAATACCCGGGCGAAGGTGCGGGGGCTCATGGCCACGACTCCTGCCAGCCGTTCCACAGAAAACGGCTCGGCAATGTGTTCCATGACGTAGCGCTGGATCTTGGCCACTGGCGATTCATCATCCAGCGGCGCAGTCAGGTACGGGCTGAATTGCGACTGCCCGCCCTGACGCTGCACCACCACCAGCAGGCGCTTTGCTACTGCCAGCGCGATGGCCGCGCCATGATCTTCTGCCACCAGCGCCAAGGCCATATCGATCCCGGCCGTCACCCCCGCGGATGTCATCATGGCGCCATCGCGGACATAAATTCGATCCGGCTCAACACGGGCCAACGGGAACTGGTCTGCCAATTGCTGCGCATGGCTCCAGTGGGTCGTGGCTTGCTTGCCATCGAGCAGACCCGCGTGACCGAGCATGAACGCGCCGGTGCAGATCGAGCCATAACGTTCGGTCCTGGGTGTCGTTTCGCGCAGCCACTGGGTGATTTGCGGTATGGCGCTGGCCTCTGGCAACGACGGGCCACCGGGCACCAGCACCACATCGAAATCATGGGGTGCATTGTCGAGTTCGAACTGGGCGCCGAGGGGCATGCCATTGGAGGCCAGGATCGGGTACGGCGTGCTGCCCACCGTGACGATCCGGTATCCGGCGCTGTCCTGCACGAAGCGGTTGGCCTCAGCGAACACATCCAGCGGCCCGGCGACATCCAGGGACTGCACACCTGGAAACAGGACGATCGCGACGCTTTTCATCAGCCGCTTTGCAAGGGGATGAACAGGTAGTTGGACGCATCGCGCGCGGCCAGTTGCACCCCGCAAAGCTGCATGCGGTCCACGACGGCATCGGTGACGTGGAAGTCCCAGCTTGAAATGTCGGGCGAGGCTTGATGCCCGGTGATTTTTTGCGCGGCGTCGACGAAAGCGTTCATCTCTGGCAGGTAGGCGACGAAGCCGTTGCCCTTGAGCGCTGTGGTCCGAATCCCCAGCAACTGACAGATGGCGGCTTTGGCGGCGATGTCTTCGCGATCAGCCTGACGCGACTGTTCGATCAGCGCCATCAATTGCATGTCCACCAATTGGTTGCCGACGATCAGCTCCGGGCCTTGTTCCCAGGAGTGCGGCGGGCAGTCCTTGGCTTCGGGACGCAAGGGGATATGCGGGTTGATTTCCATCGGGTAGATGCGGCAGACCAGCGGTCGGCGCTCATAGATCCGGCACAGGTTTTCGGCGTCCAGATTGCGGCACGGCCCGTTGTTGTAGGCCGCAAAAGTGACAGCCAGCCAGGCCTGGCTCGTACCGCTTGGGACCAGCACCGAGCGGCGCGTGGCATGGGTGAGTTGCTCAACTGCCACCCCATAACCATCGGCCAGGAATGCTTCGATCAGGACAATGACTTGCCCGCCGTCAGCCGCCCATTGTGTTGCCTCACTCAGGGTGAGAGGGACGTGATGATCAGTGCAACACTTTCCACAACCGACGCAGGAAAACTGTGTGTTCATTGGGGGGACGGCTCGATTATTTTTTCGGCAGCGTATTGAGGTTATCCCAATCGGTGACGATGGCTTTCTTGCTCTGGCGTTGATAGAGGCAAAGCTCGACCCCCGACTTGTTTTTCATGTGCGCTTGCGGGTATTGGCCCTTGAGCAGCAGGGCGGTGTAGCCGACGGTGTCATCGAAACTGGCCGCAGTGCCGGCCGGTTTTACATTCTTGAGCTGACTGGCCTTGGTGCAACTGTCGACCACGGCCTTGTCAAAGGCTTTCCATGCATCGGGGCTGGAGGCATTGGCCTGGCCGGCGATGGCTGTCAGCGACAGCAGCAACAGGGTGAACGCTTTCATGTTCATTCTCCTTGGGCAGCGTTTGGGTGGCCGATTATGGACTGCCGATCAACCTTGTTCCACCTCCGTGCGCTGGACGTAGCGCATGCCCGCCTTTTCGTACAAGCGCCGTGCGCCCAGGTTGTTCTCCATGACTTTCAGGTCCAGTTGACCTTCGCCCCGATGGCGGAAAACAGCAAAGGCGTGATTGAGCAGGGCCGCCCCTGATCCTTGTCTCCTGCCTCGCGGGTGCACCACCAAATCCTTGATGAATGCGCTGGTCCAGGCCTGCAGAATACCCACCAGGCCATGCGCGTCATAAGCGATAAAACAAAGCGCGGGATCGAATTCGGGATCGGTTTGCAGGCTGTTCAACCAGCTGGCGTAGCCTGTAACGCTGCCTCCCCCGTGCTCATAACCCTGGACCAGCAGGTTATGGATTTCAGGCGCAAGGTCAGCGTGAAAAGGTACGAGGCTCAGTGCGGCGGGCCAGCGGGGAAGGGGGGCGAGCCGAGCCAGGTCTCGACGCATCAGCCAGCAATGATGGGCCGATGCATCGCACGTGCTGTGTGAGTCGGTTAGATGCCCTGCGCGTCTACCGTTCGCGCAGCCTGGATCAAACATTTGGTCAGCTCGGGTGAGGAGAATTTGGTCAGCACGGCATTCGCGCCCGCCGCCTGGGCTTTTTCGCTGTTCATCGCGCTGTCGAGCGAGGTGTGCAGCAACACGTACAGGTCCTGGAAGTCCGGCGTTTCACGCAGTGTACGGGTGAAAGCATAACCGTCCATTTCCGACATTTCGATATCGGACACCACAACGTTGATCTGTTCGGCCGTGCCTTGCAGCTCAAGCAGCCGGTCAATGGCTTCCTTGGCGCTGCGTGCCGTGTGGCAATTGACGCCCAGATTACGCAAGGTGATCAGTGATTGCTGCAAGGCAACCTGGCTGTCATCGACCACCAGAATGCGCGCCCTGGCCAATACTTCGGCGTCTTCGGGGCTCAACTCGGTGGGCTCGACGATGATCTGCGCGGGCGCAATGCCATGGATGACTTTTTCAATATCCAGTACCTGAACCAGAACCCCGTCAACCTGGGTAACCCCGGTGATGAACGACTTGCTGCCGGCTCCGTAAGGCGGCGGGCGAATATCGGTGGTCAGGCAGTGGACGATCTTGCTCACGGCCTGAACATGCAGGCCCTGTTTGGAGCGGCTGACATCCGTCACGATCAGGCAACCGCCATCCGGGTCCACCAGTGGCCGCTCGCCAATGGCGCGACTCAGGTCGATGACCGACAACGATGCGCCACGCAGGGTGGCGACGCCTTTGACGTGCGGGTGGGATTCCGGCAGTCGGGTGAGGGCAGGGCAGGGGATGATTTCACTGACCTTCAGCAGGTTGATCGCCATCAGCTTGCCGCTACGCAAGGTGAACAGCAGCAGCGAAAGTGAATCTGCGCGGGCGTTCTTGGAAGACATAGGAACCTTCTGGCGTGAAATTATCGCGACGTGGAAGCGGCAAACAGCTTTCGATTACGGGTTATCGACTCGCACCGTTCAGGCTTGAGGGTTTTCTTTCGTTTGCCGTGGATGAGTGTGAAGTCATAAAGACTCGAAAGGAGTCCTTATGACTTCGTGAGGCATGTGGTCAATTTGACTAATTAAACGTAACTAACTGATTTAAATCTATAAAATATATGGCATGGATCCTGATAAGCAAGGGTAACGCTTCATTAACTCGTGTCCCAGGAGTGCACCATGCTCAATGCTCAAGATCGTGCCATCGTCAAAGCCACTGTTCCATTGCTGGAAACCGGTGGCGAGGCGCTGACCACCCATTTCTACCAATTGATGCTCAAGGAATATCCCGAGGTTCGTCCGCTGTTCAACCAGGCGCACCAGGCCAGTGGCGCTCAACCCCGTGCCTTGGCCAACGGCGTGCTCATGTATGCCCGGCACATCGACCAGTTGGAGCAACTGGGTGGTCTTGTCGGCCGGATCATCAACAAGCACGTCGCCCTGCAGATTCTGCCTGAGCACTATCCCATCGTAGGCACTTGCCTGATTCGCGCCATCGCCGAAGTGCTGGGTCGTGAAATCGCCACTGATGAAGTGCTGCAAGCCTGGACCCATGCGTATCAGCAATTGGCTGACATCCTGATAGACGCAGAGCAGGCCATCTACGATGAAAAGGCTGAGGCTGAGGGGGGCTGGCGTGGCGCGCGGGAATTCAAGCTGGTGAAGAAAACAGCGGAAAGCGCCGAAATCACCTCGTTCTACTTTCAGCCAGCCGATGGTCGTGCGGTGCTGGATTACCTGCCGGGCCAGTACATCGGCTTGCAGCTGTTCATCGAGGGTGAAGAGGTGCGCCGTAATTACTCCCTTTCGGCAGCGGCAAAGGGCAATCAGTACCGGATCAGCGTCAAGCGCGAGCCAGAAGGGAAGGTGTCGAATTTCCTGCATGACCAGTTGCAGGTCGGTGACAGCATCCAGCTGTTCCCGCCATCGGGGGAGTTCACCCTGGCGGACAGTGACAAGCCATTGGTCCTGATCAGCGGGGGCGTTGGCATCACGCCGACCCTGGCGACGCTGGAAGCGGCGTTGAAGACGGCCCGTCCGGTGCACTTCATTCACTGCGCCCGCAATGGTGCGGTCCATGCTTTCCGTGGCTGGGTCGACGGTCTGGCGGAGCGGCATCCACAGCTGCAGCGCTTTTACTGCTACGCCGAAGATGACGGGGTGAACCCGGCGCCGCAGGCAGTGGGGTTGCTCGATCAGACCAGGCTGGAGCAGTGGCTGCCAGAGAACCGTGATCTGGATGCCTACTTTCTCGGACCGAAAGGTTTCATGGCGGCCATCAAGCGTCAGCTGAAAAACGCAGGCGTACCTGAGCAACAGAGCCGTTTCGAATTCTTCGGTCCGGCTTCGTCCCTGGACTGATTTGTCCGGTGGCAAGCGCCCGGTAAGCGGGCTCTGAAACCCTTGCCTGCGACAAAACAGCCTGCGGCAAAAAGACGCATCCTTCTATATATATAGAAGGATGTTTTTTGCCGTCCCCGTTTTAGCGAAATCCCGCCATCGTTTTGCCCAAAATGCGTTGCCCTGCGGCAGGGTATTCACGCGATTCCCCGGCCGGGGAACAGAGTCATCGATCACGTGGTCAGACTGGTCGCCAACCTTCCAGCAGGCAAATGCTTCCGTATGGCGGCTGGCGGGTTGAGTTGTGGCGGGTAGCCGATGATTATCGCGGTCGATCGGGCCGTTGTGCTTTAGAATCGCAAGATTCTCGGGCAATGATTGCACGGGTATCCCTGGCCGTTTCGACGCGCCCCAGGGCAGGGGCCGAATCGCCCACATGACAGCATTTCAAAAGGTAAGGGAATGAGCGACAACACGTTGTATCTAAGACGCGAAAAACGCTTTCTGGTCCTGCTGGGCATCATTTGCCTGGCGTTGATCGGAGGCGCGCTGTACATGCAGGTCGTTCTGGGCGAAGCGCCGTGCCCGTTGTGCATCCTGCAGCGCTACGCCTTGTTGTTCATTGCCATCTTCGCCTTCATCGGCGCCGCCATGCCGGGCAGTCGCAGCACCACGGTTTTTGAAATCCTGGTCATCCTAAGCGCCGTAGGCGGGATCGCGGCGGCAGGCAACCATGTCTACGTGCTGGCTCACCCCACCGAGAGCTGCGGCATCGATGTACTGCAACCGATCGTCGACGGATTGCCGTTGGCGACCATGTTCCCCCTCGGTTTTCAGGTCAGCGGCTTCTGCACGACCCCTTATCCGCCAGTTTTGGGGCTTTCCCTTGCGCAGTGGGCCCTGGTGGCCTTTGTGCTGACGGTGGTGCTGGTTCCTCTGGGGATTATTCGCAATCGCCGTAAGGCCCTCTGATTTCAGGGGTTTAAGCGAAAAGCGCCTCGATTTTTGCAGAGAAATTCGAGGCGTTTTTTTTGGTGCATTTTCGGGCGTCAGGCCTATTGTTGCGGATCCTGCAATTAACTGTTGCTCAATAAGTCATAGTCATCAAAAGCTTACATATCTACAATCGCCAGCACTTATCAGCCAGCCCGCATAGCGAATTGGCATGAATTGGGGTCAAAAAGCGTCTCTACGTGCACTTGTAGACAGCTTTTTTAGCGCCTCTTGGTACGCTCAGAATGGTCGCGTCAACGGGATTTTGGCTACTGACAGACCGCGACTACCATTCGAATAAGAAACCACTGCTATATCCGGATTTGTCGTTCTGCCCCCAAGCGTTCTGACAGGCCCTTGTTCAATCAAAAAAATATGCCAGCACCTGGCAGGGTGAAGTGTTGGCGGTCGAAACCCAACTGCACTGCGAAAGCTGCTTTTAGAGGTCGTGAGATGAGTAAAAAAAGGTACCCCAGGTTTTTTGGTTTCTTGGCCCTTTTGAGCATGCTTTTGCTTAGCGGTTGTGGCATGACCCTGCTTGAGCCGAAAGGTCAGATCGGTCTTGACGAGCGGAACCTGATCATCACCGCCACCCTGCTGATGCTGGTCGTGGTGATCCCGGTCATCCTGATGACCATCGGCTTTGCGTGGAAATACCGCGCATCCAACACCAAGGCGGTCTACAAGCCTGACTGGGCGCACTCCACCAAGATCGAAATCGCGGTCTGGGGCGTGCCATTCGTCCTGTTGATCTTTCTGGGCATCATCACCTACAAGTCGACCCACGCCCTGGACCCTTATCGTCCGCTGGAATCCGACGTCAAGCCGGTCACCATCCAGGTGGTTGCGCTGGACTGGAAGTGGTTGTTCATCTACCCGGAACAAGGCATTGCCACGGTCAACAAGATCGTGTTCCCGGAGAACACTCCGCTTAACTTCCAGATCACTTCCGACTCGGTCATGAACTCGTTCTTCATTCCGGGCCTGGGCGGCCAGATCTACGCGATGGCGGGCATGCAGACCAAGCTGCACCTGATCGCCAACGAGAAAGGCGAGTTCGACGGTATCTCCGCCAACTACAGCGGCGAAGGCTTCACCGGTATGAAGTTCAAGGCTGTCGCGACTTCCCAAGCGGATTTCGACGCCTGGGTCGCAGAAGTCAAGAATTCACCTAAACGGCTTGAAACGGCTGAATACACCGCTTTGGCCAAACCAAGCGAACGCAATCCCGTGGAACTCTACTCTTCGTACACGCCAAACATGTTCCAGACCATCATCGACAAGTATGAGGGCATGAAACGCGGCGCGATCAAGCACGAAGGCAAAGAAGTTGCCGGGATGGAAGAGATGGACATGGGTAAGCATTCAGCTGCTGGGGCAGAGGAGTAAACGATGTTTGGTAAATTAACGCTCGACGCGGTACCGTTTCACGTACCGATCGTCATGATCACGCTCGCGGCGGTCGCGCTTCTCGGCATTGCGCTGATTGGTGTAATCACTTACTTCAAAAAGTGGAACTACCTCTGGTCAGAGTGGTTGACCTCAGTCGACCACAAAAAGATCGGCGTAATGTACATCGTCGTTGCCATGGTCATGCTGCTGCGTGGCTTTGCCGACGCCATCATGATGCGTTCGCAACTGGCCCTGGCCACCAACGGTGCCGAAGGCTACCTGCCGCCTGAACACTATGACCAGATCTTCACCGCCCACGGTGTGATCATGATCATCTTCATGGCGATGCCTTTCTTCACCGGCCTGATGAACATCGTTCTGCCGCTGCAGATCGGTGCCCGTGACGTGGCGTTCCCGTTCCTCAACTCGTTGAGCTTCTGGCTGCTGGTGTCCGGCGTCGTGCTGGTCAACCTGTCCCTGGGCGTCGGCGAGTTCGCACGTACCGGCTGGGTTGCCTATCCGCCGCTGTCCGAGCTGGGCTACAGCCCTGGCGTGGGTGTGGACTACTACATCTGGGCGCTACAGATATCCGGTTTGGGTACGACGCTAACCGGGGTCAACTTCCTGGCGACCGTGCTGAAAATGCGTACCCCTGGCATGAAACTGATGGACATGCCGATCTTCACCTGGACCTGCACCTGGGCCAACGTCCTGATCGTGGCTTCGTTCCCGATCCTGACCGCGACACTGGCTCTGCTGACTGTTGACCGTTACCTGGACTTCCACATCTTCACGAACGAATTGGGCGGTAACCCAATGATGTACGTGAACCTGTTCTGGGCATGGGGTCACCCTGAGGTTTACATCCTGGTACTGCCAGCGTTCGGTGTCTTCTCCGAAGTCATCTCGACGTTCTCCGGCAAGCGCCTGTTCGGTCACACCTCCATGATCATGGCCAGTGGTGCTATCACCGTCCTGGGCTTCATGGTCTGGCTGCACCACTTCTTCACCATGGGTTCTGGTGCCAACGTCAACGCCTTCTTCGGTCTGGCGACGATGCTGATTGCGATACCGACGGGGGTGAAGCTATTCAACTGGCTGTTCACTATCTACCACGGTCGTCTGCGGTTCACGGCTCCAGTACTCTGGACCCTGGGCTTCATGATCACCTTCTCGATCGGCGGCATGACTGGCGTACTGCTGGCCATCCCGGGTGCTGACTTCGTTCTGCACAACAGCCTGTTCGTGATCGCTCACTTCCACAACGTGATCATCGGCGGTGCGGTATTCGGTTACATCGCAGGCTTCGGCTTCTGGTTCCCTAAAGCGTTCGGCTTCAAGCTGAATGAAAACTGGGGCAAGGCTGCCTTCGGCTTCTGGTTCACCGGCTTCTTCGTTGCGTTCATGCCGCTCTATGCACTGGGCTTCATGGGCATGACCCGTCGTCTGAACATGACCGACAACCCACTGTGGACTCCGTACCTGCACGTTGCGTTCTTCGGTGCAGTGCTGATCGCCATTGGTATCGCGTGCCAGCTGATCCAGATCTACGTGAGTATTCGTGATCGCGAGCAGAACCGTGACCTGACCGGTGACCCATGGAATGGCCACACCCTGGAGTGGTCGACTTCTTCGCCACCGCCGTTCTACAACTTCGCTGAACTGCCGAAAGCCGAAGACATCGACGCTTTCACTGCAGCCAAGCGTGCAGGCGAGGCGTACAAGGTTCCAGCCAAGTACTCGGCGATCCACATGCCGCACAACACCGCCACTGGCCTGGTGATGGGCGCACTGATCACTGTGTTCGGTTTTGCCATGATCTGGCACATCTGGTGGCTGGCTATCGCCGGTCTGGCAGGCACCGTTATCTACTTCGTAATTCATGCTGCACGGGATGACCAGGGTTACATGGTTCCGGCTTCCGAAGTGGCACGTATCGAAGGTGAACAGCAGAAAGTGCTGGCATCCGTTGGCGCAATCCCTCCTGTTAAATCCTCGCTGGAGCGGGCTTAAACATGTCGAACTTAGTAATCAACGCTGATGACCACGGCCACGGTCATGATGAACATCATGACAGTGGCCCGATGACCGTATTCGGCTTCTGGCTGTACCTGATGACCGACTGCGTGTTGTTCGCATCGATCTTCGCAGCCTACGCCGTGCTGTCGAACAACTTTGCCGGTGGCCCGTCGGGCCACGACATCTTCGAACTGCCGTACGTACTGGGCGAAACCGCCTGCCTGTTGCTCAGCAGTATCACCTACGGCTTCGCCATGCTGGCGTTGTACAAGGGTAAGAAAAGCCAGGTTCTGGGTTGGTTGTTCATTACCTTCCTGTTCGGCCTGGGCTTCATCGGTATGGAGATCAACGAGTTCCACAAGCTGATCTCCGAAGGTTTCGGTCCTAGCCGCAGCGGCTTCCTGTCGGGCTTCTTCACTCTGGTCGGTACTCACGGTCTGCACGTGACCAGCGGCCTGATCTGGATGGGCGTGATGATGTATCAGGTCTGGAAACACGGCCTGACGTCGACCAACAAGACCCGCCTGAGCTGCCTGAGCCTGTTCTGGCACTTCCTGGACGTGGTCTGGATCTGTGTATTCACCGTTGTTTATCTGATGGGGACCTTGTAAATGGCGAACCATGATGCTTCTCATCACGATGATGCCGGTCACGGTAGCGTCAAGTCGTATGTCATCGGCTTCGTACTGTCGGTAATCCTGACAATCATCCCGTTTGGTCTGGTGATGTACCCGACTGTGTCCAAGTCCGCCACCCTGTGGATCGTTCTGATCTTCGCCGTGGTTCAGGTCCTGGTTCACCTGGTGTACTTCCTGCACCTGGACCGTTCGCAGGCTCAGCGTAACAACGTCACAGCGCTTGCTTTCGCAGCGATGGTCATTGTGCTGTTGGTCGGTCTGTCGCTCTGGATCATGTTCAGTATCCACACTGTAATGATGGCGCACTGAGGAAAACCGCATGTCCCTGAAGCACTTTATCCAAATCACCAAACCGGGGATCATTTTCGGTAACGTGCTTTCGGTGGCGGGTGGCTTTTTTCTGGCTTCCAAAGGGCACATTGACTTCGTCGTGTTCCTGGCGGCAGTCATAGGCACTTCTCTGGTTGTGGCGTCCGGTTGTGTATTCAACAACTGCATCGACCGTGACATCGACATCAAGATGGAGCGCACGCGTAATCGTGTGCTGGTTCAGGGTCTGGTTTCAGTGAAACTGGCCCTGATCTACGCCACGGTGCTCGGCCTTGCCGGCGTCGGTCTGCTGTACACCTATGCAACGCCTTTGGCGGCGTTGTTTGCGGTGATCGGTTTTGTGATTTACGTCGGCTTCTACAGCCTGTACCTCAAGCGCAAATCCGTGCACGGCACACTCGTTGGCAGTTTGTCGGGGGCCATGCCGCCGGTGATCGGCTACGTCGCGGTGAGCAATCACTTCGACCTCGCTGCGCTGACCCTGCTGGTGATGTTCAGCCTGTGGCAGATGCCACATTCGTACGCCATCGCGATCTTTCGCTTCAATGACTACCTTGCTGCCAAGATTCCGGTCCTTCCGGTTGAGCGCGGCATCCCGGTGGCCAAGCGTCATATCCTGATCTACATCCTGGCGTTTCTGGTTGCCACCCTGATGTTGACCGTCGGCGGTTACGCTGGCCTCAACTACATGGCCGTTGCGGCGGTGATGGGCGTGTACTGGTTGTACATGGCCTGGAAGGGCTACAAGGCCGTCGATGACACGGTCTGGGCGCGCAAGCTGTTCATATTCTCCATCTTCACCATCACCGCCCTGAGCGTGATGATGTCGGTGGACTTTCAGGTGACCAAGGAACTGCTGGTGACTTACGCCCGTTGATCTGACCGGCACCTGAAACACAAACGCCCCGTTCTTCGGTTGAGGAACGGGGCGTTTTTATTTGTGGGGCGCAACTTCAGTAATGGTACCGGCATTGGATTATTTGAATTTCGCCGTCTTGTGCCGAATAGACCAATCGATGCTCGTGAGTGATTCGCCTGGACCAAAAGCCGCTAAGGTTGTGTTTCAGCGGTTCGGGTTTGCCAAGACCCTGAAAGGGATCTCTTTGTATTGCCTTGATCAGCAGGTTTATCCGTTTGAGGCTGGCGTTGTCGGTTTGCTGGAACCCTAGGTATTCTTCCCATGCTTCCGGGGTAAACAGCACATTCATTCTTCAATCAGCTTTCTGGCTTGTGCCTTTCCTTTGCGCAGGCTGTTCATCGACTTGACCAATCGTTCCGCATTGGCAGGCGAGCGAAGCAGGTACGCAGTTTCTTCGAGGGCATTGAAGTCAGCCAGTGAGATCATCACTACGGGCTCGCCTTTCTGTCGCGTCACCAGCAACGGAGCCCGGTCTTCGTTTACGCGGTCCATCGTTTCTGACAGGTGAGCACGTGCTGTCGTGTAGTTGATCGTTTGCATCTTTGTAACCTCCGGGTTGCCTGGTAACGTACAGAAATGCGTACAGGCTGACAATCCCTGATTAACAGAGACTGGTGCCACCCGTCACTCCATCACCACCTTCCTCAACGGCTCGCTGACAGCCAATGATCGAAGTCCATCGATCCCGGGACGATAAGTCAATGAAGTGTCGGGGGATGGAAGTGCTGAATTCATGGGCACCTTAGTTCGAATGCAATTGATCAATCTAGGCGGTATGCCGAAATCGGTCCGAGGTCGCGCTAAGGGCTCACCTTAGAGGAGTACGGGTTCGTGTCAAATTAATGTCTTAATTCGAAGCGTTAATTTGTATCCATTTTGTATCAGCCAAAATATTGGCATTGATGTGGGCGTGGATCAGGATGTTGCGATTTGGGCCAATGCCGGTGGGGCCAGACCTGAACCGTCGCTGAGCTGGATGGCCTCCGGGGCGGCCCCAGCCACGACAAATGTGTAGAAATTGCAGCATTCTTGGCCACATTGTAGGAAACTGCTGGCCTGCTTGTAGGTAAGCGGATTTCGAAAGGCAACGATAAAAAAACCGGATTATGACTGACGAACGGACTTCATCACCCACCCAGGCACTCGATGCGGCCCCATTGGTATCGATCATTGCCCCTTGCTATAACGCCGAGAAGTTTCTCGAAGTGGCGCTTGCCAGCATCTTTGCGCAAGACTATCCAAACTTCGAAGTTATTATTGTGGATGACGGTTCGAGCGATAACAGCATCGCCATGCTTGAAGCGTTGCAATCCAAGTATGACTTTCAGCTGTATAAACAAGCCAATCAGGGTGTGAGTGCAGCGCTTAATCATGGACTTCAGTACGCCAAGGGCACGTATGTCGCCACGCCCGATCTGGACGACATCATGCTGCCGGAGTCAGTGCGCATTCGCGCGCAATACCTGGATGCACACCCCAACGTCGGTATTGTCGGCGCGCTGATCATCTACATGGACAGCGAAGGCAATAACACCAAGACGCAAAAACTATCGGGTATCAAACAGCTCGGTTTTGCCGAAATACTGGGTGACGCGATTGTCGTCGGCGCACCAGTATCCTTGTACCGGATGGATGTGTTGAAAGCTGCAGGCTTTTATGATCCGAGCATCCGGGTTCAGGACTTCCAGATCACTTTGCGGATCGCCAGCCGTGGCTACGAAGTCCATGTGCTGCCAGTCAGCGTGACCCGCTACCGGCGCCACCCCAACAACCTTTCGCGCAAATACAAAGTGCTGCTGGATGCCGACATGAGGACCATCGAGCCCTATCGCTCGCACCCAGCCTACGAACGGGGGCGCACCGCCATCCTCAACAAGGCACTCAAGTACGCGGTCGTCACAGACAAGAGGCACGCCTGGAGCCTGCTGTTTTCCATTCCGTTGCGGCAGTTGAACAAAACGACCTTCCGCCGCTTCAAGCGCTTGCTGCTGCACCGTCAAAGCAGCTGATACGCCTTCCTGTCACCCTCGCTAATCCTTACATCCTGACTTCTCCACGGGCCTGTGCATGAAACTGTTCGAAATGCTGAAAGAGAGAAAAACAAAAAAACGATTGCGCCGCATGGAGAAGCTGGAAAGGGCCCCGGAAAAAATCAGGTTGCAGTACCCGCGTTACACCGTTGGGGTGGGCACCTACGGGATTCCCGAAGTGCTGGAATTTGGTGATGACACGGTTCTGCGTATCGGCTCCTATACCTCCATTGCAGCAGGGGTGCGTGTTCTGTTGGGGGGCGAGCACCGTACCGACTGGATCACGACCTATCCGTTCCCGGCGATGATCAATGGCCTTGAGGACATCAAGGACTACGCCCCCAGCAAGGGTGATGTGGTGATAGGCAGTGATTGCTGGATCTGTGCGGGTGCGACGATTTTGTCTGGGGTGACCATCGGCCATGGCGCTATCGTCGCCGCAGGAGCTGTCGTTGGTCGCGATGTGGCGCCCTTCTCCGTGGTGGGTGGTGTCCCTTGCAAGTTCATCCGTTGGCGCTTCGAGGAAAACGTACGCGAGCAGTTGCTGCAGGCTGCCTGGTGGGACTGGCCCAAGGACGAGGTCAAATCAGTTGCGAGAAAACTGTGCAGCTCGGACATGGATGGGTTTCTGGATTACATCAGAGCGCGCCAGACTCGATGATCGCTCCCACGCGGGAGCATGGGGGCGATCAGAATTAACCGCCGCCCGGTTATTTGGCAAACAACTGCCCAATGTCCTTGAACGCCTTGAACTCCAGGGCATTGCCGCAGGGGTCGAACAGGAACATCGTCGCCTGTTCACCCACCTGGCCCTTGAAGCGCACATAAGGTTCGATCACGAACTGCGTGCCTTGCGCACGCAGCCGTTCGGCCAGGGCTTCCCAGTCTTCCCAGCTCAGCACCACGCCGAAATGCGGCACCGGAACGTTGTGGCCGTCCACCGCGTTGGTGTGCGCGGAGTCCTGAGACGCGGTTTTCGGGTGTTCGTGAATCACCAGTTGATGACCGAAAAAATCGTAGTCGACCCAATGATCGCTGGAGCGGCCTTCCGGGCAACCAAAAATGTTGCTGTAGAAATGACGGGCAGCGGCCAGGTCATAAACGGGTATTGCCAGGTGGAAGGGAGTAAGGCTCACGGGACTGTCCTGCTTTTTTAGTGGGGTGAGCTATTTTTAGCTGAATAAAAATCAATGCAAAGCGGATATATTTGCTGTTCAGCTAAAATTATTTCGATCAATTAACTGAGACCTGGCCATGCTGCGGGAACTGAAAACATTCATCGCCGTGGCGCGCTATGGCACCTTTGCCGCTGCTGGCATGCACATCGGCCTGACCCAGTCCGCAGTCAGCTCGCAGATCAAGAGCCTCGAACAGGCACTGGGTATCAGGTTGTTCGACCGCACGGGTCGCCAGGCCATTCTGAATGCGGCAGGCATCCGCGCGTTACCCATGGCTCGGGAAATGTTCGTCATCTTCGAGCGTATGTCGGTCCCCGACACCCCGGCTGACTACGCAGGCGAACTGAAAATCGGCGCCATCGCCACCGCCCAGACCGGCATCCTGCCCAAAGCGTTGCTGCACCTGCGCAAAGAGGCGCCCCGGGTCGAAACCAAACTCATTCCGGGGGTCTCCCTGAGCCTGCTGAGCCAGATCGATGCCGGAGAGCTGGATATCGCAATCCTGATCAAGCCGCCCTTCGAGCTTTCCAAAGAGCTGCATGTGGACGTGCTGGAAACCGAACCCTTTGTGCTGATCGCGCCGCTGGAGACTCAAGGTAACGACCCGCTGGAGCTGCTGAGCCAGCAGCCCATGGTGCGCTACGACAGGTCGTCGTTTGGTGGCCGACTGGTCACGCGCTTCCTGCGAGAGCAGCGCATTGAGGAGCGCGTGGCCCTGGAACTCGATGAGCTGGACGCCATCGTCAAGTTTGTCGAAAGCGGGTTGGGAATATCCCTGATCCCCCGCGCAGGCTTGTGGCTTGAGCGCCAGGCGCAGGTTCGGGTGATCGATCTGGGTGACCTGACGTTCTACCGCCAGATCGTGCTGGTGATGCGTCACGGCCAACGTAACCTGCCGTTGCAGCGGTTGTTCAAGGCTTGTCTGGCAAAGGGCGCCGGCCCAGCGCATACCGCTCAGTAAACGTATTCCTTGGTTTGTACCGAATACTGCGTGCGCCAACTCCAGCCCGGATCGGTGATGCGGAAGCTGGCGATCGTGTTGGCGGGTTTGTAGGCCAGTTGTTGTCGGGCCAAGGCATAGAAGTCCGGCGTGCCCATCACCTGGGGGGAAATAAAGAACCCGCTCTTGAGCATGTTGGCGTTGACCCGGTAGGTGTGTTTGCTGCCGTCGCCCAGGGTCACTTCCATGGCCAGGGATGAGGGCTTGTACAACACGGAAATCAGTTTGCCGAACAGCGTGTTTTCGATGTCAATCAGCGCAAACACAGGGCGGTCGTTGTTTTGTATGTGCACTTCATCATTGAGCTGGAACTGGCCGTTGGTTTCGTTGGTGAAGATGCTTTCGGCCTTGATGTTGCTGCGCCTGCTTAAACGAGCCCAATCGCCGGTGCTTTCAACAGCATCGTAGTTATCGAACAAGGCAGGCCAGCTTGCGCCGTCGTCCATTGAGGGATAACGGTTGTCGATGGTCTGGAGTCTGAACACGACAGTCTCGGGTGTTTGCGCACCGCGAATATGTTGTTCATTGAGTTTCGCCAGATCAGGGGTGTACACCGAGTAACTCTGAAACAGCGGCCTGGGCGCCCATTTCAGGTCTTTGGCCAGAATGCAGGCTTGTTGATAAGCGTAGATATCCACTGTGCCGCTGAGCTCGAACGGCAACTTGCAGGATTGATTGACGTAGGCCAACGCCGCTGAGTACTTCTCATCGAGGCGCACCGGCAGGGTGGGCGGCTGTGGTGCCAGTGCACGGAAAGCCACCGAGCCGATTTCGGTCCAGCCGATCTGCGCCTGCAGTTTTTGTAGCGCGGCCAATGTGCCGTGCTCCTTGAGTTCGGAGACGTCGACGTTGCGTGCGGTCAGTTCAGATTTCAACTGGTCGCGCTTTTCACTCTTGAAGTGCGTGATGCCCACCAACACCGTTGCAATTACCAATATGCCCAGGGTAACCCTGGACCTGGGACGGCTACGGCTACGGCTGGCGCTGGCATACAGCAACGCTGCCGTGATCTGCAGGGCACTGAAGGCGATGATTGTGTGGCCTGCGTCCTGACGCACGAAGCCGGCTTTCAAGGCCAGGAACAGATAGCAGGCGAACACCAGCGCAGGCGCCCATTCCATCAGGCGTAACGAGCGAATGTTACGCAACAGAATGTAGGCCACCACCGCAGAAGACCCGAGATAAGCCACCAGTTCCAGCAGCGAACCCTGGGTTGCCATGGCTTCGGTGTAACCGGACACCACGGGTGCCATGCTAGTGAAATACAACTGCAGATTGCCCAGCGGCTGTCCGCTCAGCACCCAGAAGATCACCATGCTGATCGCCGGGCACAACAGCGAAATCAGCAATGCCAATGGCCTGCGATGGATAAGAAACAGCGCCGCTGTTATCAGCACCACCACCGCACAGATGAAGATGAAACTGCCTTTGATCAGCGGCAGCAAACCCAGCGCCGAAAACAGCACAAGCAACAGCAGGTGTGGTTTGTAACTGGTTTCGATGCGTTCGATGACTCTCAGGCACGCCAGGCACGTCACCACCGGCACAGCAAAGAACAAGGCATCCCGGGACAGTGGCAGCAGAGCCAGTGACAGGCATAACACCACCAGCCCTTTGTTGCGGTTACCCAGATAACCCGTGCCCAGCCAGAGCACAGTGGCCAGGTAGGCGGTGCCACTGAACATCGCCAATGCTGTGGCGGGTGAGTAAGCGCCGGTGTACATCGAGGCATAAGGCCCGAAGGTAAAGACAATGTCCCGGCCAAACTCCATTTGCTGTTTGTTGGCATAGTTGAGGCCGAAGATCCAGGACGGGTCGAGTCCATCACTGGGCATCATCGGCACAAAGGGTACGAAGGCAATCATCGCGCACAGGTACAACAGCAATAGCAGCAGGCGACGCGTGGTCTGTCCGTGCCGGACGATTTGGGTGGGCATAGGGCTTGGCTCCGGCGTTGGGGATTGCGATGGATGTGTTTCCAGGCACAGGCATGCATAAATCCACAACGACGGAGCACGGCTACCGCCAATACGAGCATGGGCGAATCGGGTATGACCAGGTTTCAGCAAACGGCGTAATTGCTGGAAGGGGGTGAAGCGAGGGGTGTTGAGGGGGTTGTACATCAGCGACAAGGCAGGTGTCCAGCAAGTCGCAGTTCTATGCGATAGAACCACGGTATTTGTCGTCCTGGGCGCTATGATTTGATCCGTCGCTATCGGACCTGATGACATTCTTTTGGGAGAGGCAGGAAATGGTTAACTGGGCTGCATTGGGTGCGGTTTCGCTGATATATGCCGCAGGGGTTGTGATACCCGGGCCTAACTTCGTGGCGGTCGCCCACAAGGCCGTTGCCGCGACCAAGGCCCAGGCGTTGATGCTGGTGGCGGGCATTGTGGTGGTGAACCTGTTCTGGGCCGCTTGCGCGATTCTGGGCATCGGGGTGGTCTTCGCGGCGTTCCCCTGGCTGGCGCTGGTGATCAAAGTGGCAGGTGCTGGCTACCTGATCTGGTTCGGCAGCCGGCTGATCATCGCGTCAGGTCAACAGGCCGTCAGTACCCCACAGGTCAATGCCTCCGGGCTGCGGCAGGCGTTCTTTCAGGGCGTCATCACCAACATCGGCAATCCAAAGGCCATCGCGTTCTTCGCCGCCATCTTCTCCGCCGCCACACCGCCCCACCTGGATGTCGCGACGTTCATTGCCATGCTCGGCGTCGTGGGTGTCATGGCGACCGTCTGGTACGGCTTTGTCGCCTTGACCTTGTCCCACCCTCGCATTGCCGCTGCCTACCGACGTCGCAAGAAGTGGATCGACAGAGTTTGCGGAGCGCTGATCGTAGGGCTGGGTGTGCGGATGGCGGTGCGCAGTTAGCGTTGCTGGGGCGACCGGGGTGGCGATCCATTTTGCCCGCGAATGTACCCGCCTGTTCGCGAGCAAGCTCGCTCCCACAGAGATCTGGGTCTGAAACAAGCATCTGTGGCAAATGCAAACCCTGTGGGAGATTCTATGGTTGTAATCAAGCCATAACCCGCCCTTTGGTTTGATATTCGCTCTGATTTTTCATCAGGGCGAAGGCCACCCGGGCGAGTTTTCGAGCCAGCA